>Ga0247832_1000002_pt1 | contig 467090 bp, 457 predicted proteins | sample LaCruzMarch2015__10_FD_192407 | JGI IMG/M metagenome (GOLD analysis project Ga0247832, IMG submission 192407) | Freshwater microbial communities from meromictic Lake La Cruz, Castile-La Mancha, Spain - LaCruzMarch2015_4m | ecosystem: Environmental > Aquatic > Freshwater > Lake | place: Spain...
TAAACGATCATTCTGGTTGTCGAATTCAGTCTGAGTGTGTGTTGCAAACTATCCTGAGTTCGGCCTTAGCAGGGATGTTTGCTGTTCTAGATAAACATAGCTTGGAAGATATCATTATCAAACCCAACAGTAATGTTCAATTCATTAAGCGTGCCATTCCTGATTAGTCCTTGGGTGGCTGAAGACGCATGAAAAGCTGATGAAGTGCGGATATCAATTTTGGGGTAAATCCGCGCACCAAATTAAACCTTAGGACGGTTATGCTTGTCTGTACTATTCTTCTCTGTTTTAAGGAGCTAAGTTAGTTGCGCTTTGGATCAATTTATAAGAGCCAAACAGTCAAGAATTTGGCATCGAAATTCTAATTAAGGGAGGAAATTGTTTATAGTGAAGGCAATGAATTTAAAGGAGGCTTTATGAATAAGCTATTTGCACTAGGTTTGCTTGCATTGATGAGCTTGCTAGGTTGCGCAGGGGCGGATGTGCGCCCTATCGTGGATATGAAAGGCGTTAATCAAAGCGCCTATGAGACTGATCTTAAGGATTGCCAAACTATTGCACAGCAGCAGTCTGGCATGGGTGAGACAGCAGCTAAAGGCGCAGGTGCTGGCGCTGTTGTAGGCGGTCTATTGGGCCTAGTCACCGGCGGAAATAAAACAGGCATTGTTCAGGCTGCAGGAGCAGGTGCAGTCATAGGCGGTGCAGGCGGCGCTTTTTCTGGTAATCAAGCCCAAGAGGCTGTCGTGAAGCGTTGCTTGTCTGGACGTGGGTATAAGGTTTTGAACTAAAGGCCGCTATTAGAAAAGCAAAAAGCCCTTAATAATTAAGGGCTTAGTACGTAAATCTTGGTTGCGGGGGCAGGATTTGAACCTACGACCTTCGGGTTATGAGCCCGACGAGCTGCCAGACTGCTCCACCCCGCGTCTGAATTATAGATTCTACCATTTTTTCACCCTTGCTGTCGAGAAATCCTTTGAATTGAGGCTTTTATAGGGGGTTTTGAGCGGTAAAAAGGAGCGCTAAGGCAAGCTATATAAGGAGTAATATATTGCCACGCAACAACACCTTAAGGTTACAAGATGTCCATTAGCAACCCAGAATTTTCTAGCTCAACTCTCTTAAATCCCGTGGAAGTCCATGGACCAGAGGGCGAGCATAAGAAGGGCCTTGGGGTGATGATGCTTGCAGCAATTGGGGTGGTTTTTGGAGATATCGGAACAAGCCCGCTGTATGCGCTAAAAGAATGTTTTGATTCTCAACATGGCATTGCCTTTTCTACTGAAGCATTGTTTGGTGTTATCTCAATGATGATCTGGGCACTCATTTTGGTGGTGACAGTGAAGTATGTGTTGTTTGTGATGCGTGCAGATAATAAGGGTGAAGGCGGGGTGCTCTCTCTGATGGCCTTAGCATTACGATCTTTTGATAGTAAATCAAAAAGTCATTTCTTTTTTATGATTATCGGCATGTTGGGTGCTTGCATGCTCTTAGGTGAATCAGTCATTACGCCAGCGATTTCTGTTTTATCTGCTGTTGAAGGTATCGAGATTGCTGCCCCAGGTTTACGTAGATTCGTCATTCCAGTTTCTCTAGTCATTTTAGTGGCCTTATTCTTAATCCAAAAATACGGTACTGCAGCAGTGGGTAAATTATTTGGCCCGATTACCTTAGCTTGGTTTCTGACTCTTGCGGTGCTTGGCATCATCAATATAGGTGATGCACCGCAAATCATTGCAGCCTTTAGCCCTTTGTATGCAATCAACTTTATTATTCAACACCCAACGACAGCTTATATAGTGATGGGCGCAGTAGTATTGGTGGTTACTGGAGTAGAAGCCTTGTATCTAGATATGGGTCACTTTGGCCGCACGCCAATTCGTTACGCTTGGTTGTTAATCGTCCTTCCAAGTTTATTAATTAACTATTTAGGACAAGGCGCTTTACTTCTCTCAAATCCAGAGGCAATTAAGAACCCGTTTTATTTGATGGTCCCAGATTGGGCTTTATGGCCAACGGTTGGTTTGGCTACTGCAGCTACTGTAATTGCTTCACAAGCTGTAATTTCTGGTGCATATTCTTTGGTGAGCCAAGCAATTTTGCTAGGCTTTATGCCGCGTATGAATATTTTACACACATCGGATTCTGAGCAGGGCCAGATTTATATACCAATGGTTAATTGGGCGTTGTTATTTATGGTGGTTGTTACCATTATTGAGTTTAGAGAGTCTGTTAACTTAGCTGCCGCTTATGGAATTTCCGTAACATCAACCATGCTGATCACCACGGTCTTATTAGCGGTAGTGATGTTCCGTGAGTGGAAGATGAATATCATCTTAGTATCGGTGATTACTTTGGCCTTCTTTGTGGTGGACTTGGCTTTTTGGACAGCTAACTTGATTAAGATTAAAGATGGTGGTTGGTATCCATTGGCACTAGGCTTACTATGCTTTACCTGTTTAATTACGTGGTTTAGAGGTCGTCAGATTTTACGTAAACGCGCAACTGAAGAGGGCATTGAACTTAGTGGTTTCATTGATTCTTTGCTCCAGCACCCACCACATCGAGTTGAAGGCACCGCTATTTTCTTGACTGCCCACGTTGATTATTTGCCAGTGTCATTTCTGCATAACCTCAAACACAATCACGTACTCCATGAAAGGGTATTTTTCTTAAAGGTCAGTATTTGGGATGTGCCATATGTCAACGATGCCGAACGCATTATGATGAAGGATTTGGGAGGAAATATTCACGTGGTTCGTGCAATCTATGGCTTTAAAGAAACTCCGGATATGGGCACCATTTTGGACCTCATTGAAAAGTCATTTGGCATGAAGTTCGATTTGATGAACACTTCATTCTTTTTATCTCGCGACACGATTGTTCCGTCGGCCATTCCTGGGATGGCATTATGGCGTGAGCGATTGTTCTGCTGGATGTATCAAAACGCAGGACGTCAATCTGACTTTTTTAAGATTCCAGCCAATCGCTTGGTAGAGCTTGGTGCAAAGGTAGAGATTTGAGAAGGACCTCGTGTATCCGATCCCTTGTTGCTCTTGGGGTATTTATATGGAATTGTGCATTTAGTGGCCTAGTGCTAGCTACCCCTGCACAGGAGGCGGAACTAGAAAAGTTAGACAAGATTGAGCAAGAACTTGAACTACAAAGTGATTGGGCAAAGTACCGTTGGGAAAAAACCTCTTCTGAGTGTTACCAAAATTACTGGGTAAATCGCTGTTTAAGCAATGCTCGCACCGAATATCGAAAAGTAATTGATCCGATTCGTGAGCAAGAGGTGCGCTTGCATGAAGTGCAAAGAAAACTGCGAGCGAGTCTTAAGGATCAGCGTGATGCCAAGAAAATTGCAGAGCGTGCTGCTCCAGAGAAAGCAGCAGAGCGTGCAGCCAATCAAAAAGAGTATGAAGAGAAGCAAAAGGATGCCGCTGTTCGCGCAGCAGATTTAGAGCAACGTCGTAAGGATGCACCTAAGCGTGCAGAAGAAAATAAAGCGGGCACTCAGCTCGATTAATACATTGGCAAAAATTAAATCTATTTATATCTGTCAGGCCTGTGGCGGCACAGCGGCTAAATGGCAAGGACAATGCCCATCTTGTCAGGCATGGAATACGATGGAAGAGGGCTTACCTGAAGTCAGTTCTAATTCGCGGTTTCAGGGCTTAGCTCAAGCATTACCAAGGCAAAAATTGTCTGCTATTACTGCTGAAGATCTGCCACGCTTTAGCACGGGTGTAGAGGAGTTTGATCGTGTATTGGGCGGAGGTTTAGTTCCAGGTGGCGTGGTCCTTTTGGGTGGTGATCCGGGGATAGGTAAATCCACTTTGTTATTACAAGCCTGCGCACAAATGAGTTCTGCTGGAATGAGTGTGCTCTATAGCAGTGGTGAAGAATCTGCCTCGCAAATTGCCTTACGTGCCAAACGGATTGCTTTGGATGCCCCCCAATTGGAAGTCCTTGCAGAAATTCAGTTAGAAAAATTGTTATCCATTATGGATACGGTTAGGCCACAAGTATTGGTAGTGGACTCAATCCAGACACTGTATTCTGAAGTCTTAAGTTCTGCCCCTGGCTCAGTTGCGCAAGTGAGAGAATGTGCAGCACAATTAACTAGAGCTGCAAAAACAAGTGGCATCTGCGTCCTAATGGTTGGACACGTGACAAAAGATGGACATCTAGCTGGCCCTAGAGTGCTCGAACATATTGTCGATACTGTGCTGTATTTTGAAGGTGATACCCATTCCTCTTTTCGCTTAGTGCGATCGATTAAAAACCGCTTTGGCGCTGTTAATGAATTAGGTGTCTTTGCCATGACAGAAAAAGGTCTGCGTGGCGTTGCTAACCCTTCTGCCATCTTTTTGTCTCAACATGCAGAAATGGTCCCTGGTGCTTGTGTATTGGTAACGCAAGAGGGTAGCCGGCCATTGCTAGTGGAGATACAGGCGCTAGTGGATACAGCGCATATACCTAATCCTAGAAGGTTGGCAGTTGGCTTAGAGCAACATCGCCTAGCCATGCTCTTAGCTGTCTTGCATCGACATGCTGGGGTGGCTTGTTTTGATCAAGACGTCTTCCTAAATGCAGTGGGGGGCGTGAAGATTTCAGAGCCAGCGGCTGATTTAGCGGTCTTGCTCGCCATTCAATCCTCGATACGGGATAAAGCACTACCGAAAACCTTAATCGTATTTGGGGAGGTAGGCTTGGCAGGAGAAATTCGGCCGTGCCCGCGGGGTCAGGAGCGTTTAAAAGAGGCTGCCAAGCTAGGTTTTACAGTGGCTATCATTCCTAAGGCTAATATGCCAAAGACTAAAATCGCTGGATTGAGAATCATTCCGGTTGAGCGTATTGATCAGGCAATTGCTGCCGCTGCTGAGTTAAGTTAAAACTTCGTAGCTAGCGCAGGTCTTCCGCCTGAATTAACAGTACTTGCTCATCCCCAGCAGATACTTCCATCCAGATAACAGGTATTTGAGGGAAGGCTTTTTTAAAGTACTCATATTCATTGCCAATCTCAATCAGTATGGCGCCACGCTCAGAGAGGTAGTCGTGGGCACCTGCAATAATTTTACGAATAAGGTCCATGCCATCATCACCGCCTGCTAATGCCAAAGCAGGTTCTGCATGATATTCAGCGGGAAGTGTGCTCATGGAATTGGTGTTGACGTAAGGTGGATTGCAAATGATGAGATCAAAGCGGTTGTCATCATAAGGTTCTGGTAGCGCCTCCCATAAGTCGCCAGTATAAAGTTCGATTTGTGAACTCAGACCATGACGATCGAGATTGCGAGCTGCAACAGCTAAGGCGGGCAAGCTAATATCGCAAGCACTCACATGAATATCAGGGCAAGACATGGCCAATAAAATGGCCAGAGAGCCGTTACCGGTGCATAAATCTAGGGCATTTCCATCTGCCGGTAACCAGGGCTCAAGTGAGCCATCAACTATTAACTCTGCTATCTGGGAGCGTGGCACGATGCTTTGTTCGCTGCTATAGAAGGGGATGCCCATCAGCCATGCTTCGCCTAAGATATATGCCAATGGTTTGCGGGTATCGATCCGGCTTTGTGTAATCGCCAGGGCCCCGCTAATTTGCTCGGCATTCATGATCTGATCTAAATGATCTAATGCATCAGTAGGACTGAGATTCAGTTGTTTGCTTGCAATCCATAAGGCCTCACTCTGAGCATCAATTGCACCATGACCATAGTGTAAATCTGCCATCTCTAGCTTAAGTGCAAGTTGTTCAATGCACTGCTCTAGGGTAATATTTTGTGGGGCTTGAGGATCGGGGTCCATGGGGCTTGTGTTTTGTTTGATTAAGCCACTAATTGCTCGAGAGTCTTGCGATAAATATTCTTGAGTGGCACTACATCATCAATCAGAACACATTCATTTATCTTGTGACTAGTGGCATTTAATGGGCCAAACTCTACAAGCTCTGTGCAAATTTTAGAGATAAAGCGGCCATCACTAGTGCCCCCAGTAGTCGATAGCTCGGTATCGATCTTAGTTTCTGCTTTAATGGCCTTGCGAAGCGCATTGGCTAAGTTGCCATCACCGGTGATGAAAGGACTAGCACCTAAATGCCAATCGATTTTGTAGTCAATTGACTCATCATTTAGTATTTTCTCTAGGCGTTCACGTAATTGATCTGGAGTACTTTCTGTAGAGAACCGAAAATTGAAATCGATTTCTAAATGACCCGGAATAACATTGTTGGCCCCAGTGCCCGCATGAATATTCGACATCTGAAAACTGGTTGGCATAAAGTATTCATTACCTTTATCCCACTCTGTTTGGTCTAACCTTTGAATCACGTTTCCAGCTAAATGAATCGGATTTAGCCCCAAATGCGGGTAGGCAATATGTGATTGGATACCAGTAATCTCCAACTTACCAGATAAGGATCCACGCCGACCATTTTTAATCATGTCACCCAATTGATCTACGGATGTTGGCTCGCCAATGACGCAGTAGTCTATATGTTGACCATGCTTTTTTAGGCGATCGCACATGATGACCGTACCATCCTTTGCCGGGCCCTCTTCATCGCTTGTAATCAGAAAAGCAATGGAGCCAGTATGGTGGGGGTGGGTCACCACAAACTCTTCAGTAGCAACTACAAATGCTGCTAAGGAGGTTTTCATATCCGCCGCGCCGCGGCCATATAAAAAGCCATCACGAATCGTTGGTGTAAAGGGGTCGCTAGCCCATTTTTCTAGTGGGCCCGTAGGTACTACATCGGTATGACCCGCAAACATCAACACCTTAGCTAGATCACCAGCAGTCCCTTTTTTGATGGCCCATAAATTGGTGACTTGGAAATTCTCTGGACCACTGATCACGCTCTCAGTATGAAAGCCAATCGCTTGAAGTCTTTGGGCAATCAGATCCTGACAACCGCCATCTGCTGGGGTAACCGATCGGCAGGCGATGAGAGCTTCTGTTAGCTCAAGGGTGGCACTCATTTGGGGGATTTATCTTAGTCGCGTAAAAGTTGGTTAATGGCCGTTTTTGCTCGGGTTTGCGCATCCACCTTTTTTACGATAATGGCGGCATATAAGCTGTACTTGCCACAAGCAGAGGGTAGGGAGCCCGGAACCACTACTGAGCCTGCAGGAACGCGTCCGTAATGTACTTCACCAGTTTCACGATCATAAATCTTGGTGCTTTGACCGATATAGACGCCCATTGAAAGTACGGCATTCTCTTCGATTACCACTCCTTCAACTACTTCTGAACGAGCGCCGATAAAGCAGTTATCTTCAATAATGACTGGTCCAGCTTGAATGGGCTCTAAGACACCGCCAATACCAACGCCACCAGATAAATGCACGTTTTTACCTATTTGGGCGCAAGAACCGACTGTCGCCCAAGTATCTACCATAGAGCCTTCGTCTACATAAGCGCCGATATTAACGTAGGAAGGCATTAAAACGACATTCTTACCAATAAAGGAACCACGACGAGCCATGGCAGGGGGAACTACCCGAAAGCCACCTTTAGCAAAATCTTCTGCAGTGTAGTTTTCGAATTTACTAGGCACCTTATCGTAGAACTGGGTATAGCCACCAGCACCCATCGGCTTGTTGTCCTCTAGGCGGAAAGAGAGTAAAACTGCCTTTTTTACCCATTGGTTCACTTCCCATTTGCCGACACTCCGGCGCTCAGCTACGCGTATATCCCCAGAATTAAGGCCTGCGAGGACCACATTTACGGCATTGCTAATTTCAGTGGAAACAGCCTGCGGAGAGAGGTTTGCACGGTTTTCCCATGCTTGTTCGATGATGCTTTGTGTAGATTGGCTCATGCTTTTTAGTTAACTATCGGATTGTTAAGGGATTTTGACCCTGGAAGTAGATTAATCATTATATCGATGAGGCAAAAACCCGTGCTAAGCGCTCCAAGCTTGCTATCATCATCTCACTTTAGCGTTAATGTCTACCCCTTTACTTGAACCCCTTTTTTCCCTGCAAAGTACGCCGTGCAACTGAAATCTATCAAACTATCCGGCTTTAAGTCTTTTGTCGATCCTACCCATTTTGATCTGCCGGGTCAATTGATTGGTGTTGTGGGTCCTAATGGTTGCGGAAAGTCGAACATTATTGACGCCGTGCGTTGGGTTTTGGGTGAATCTCGCGCCAGTGAATTACGCGGTGAATCCATGCAAGACGTTATTTTTAACGGTTCTGGTTTACGCAAACCATCGGGTCGCGCTAGTGTGGAACTCATTTTTGATAATTCAGATGGGCGCGCACAAGGTCAATGGAGTGCTTTTACTGAGTTATCAGTTAAACGCGTTTTAACTCGTGATGGCAATTCTAGTTATTACGTGAACAATCAAGTGGTACGCCGTAAGGATATTGCAGATATTTTCTTGGGCACAGGTATGGGTCCTAGAGGCTATGCCATTATTGGTCAGGGCACCATCAACCGCATACTAGAAGCTAAGCCTGAAGAGCTGCGTGTCTTCTTGGAAGAGGCGGCTGGCGTATCAAAATATAAAGAGCGCCGTAAAGAAACTGCCTCTCGCCTTGAGGATACTAAAGAAAATTTAGTTCGGGTGGAAGATATTGTCCGCGAGTTAGATCAGCAACTCACCCGTTTAGAAAAGCAGGCCACTGTTGCAGAGCGACATGCAGAACTTTCGATTGAGATGAAGTCTCAACAGCAGTTACTCTGGTTTGTACGTCAGACCGAAGCTGGTAAAGAGCAAGAGCGTCATGCTAACGGGATTCGGGATACTCAAGTTGGCTTGGAAGAGCAAACCGCAAAAATGCGCCATTCTGAGGCTCAATTAGAAACCATGCGTACACAGCAATACGCATTACAAGACAAAGTGTCACAAGCGCAAGGCGACTTATATCAAACTAATTCTGATGTGAGTCAAGTGGAGTCACAAATTCGTTATGTGCAAGAAGCGCGGCAACGTTTGCAACAACAAACCCAAGATTTGCACGCACAATTACAGCGCTGGACCATACAAGAAACCGATGCTGCCCAAGCGCAACGCACTGCAGAGCATGAGTTGAGCTTAGCTTCTACAAAAGAACAATCTTTATTGGCCGGCTTAGCTAGCTTGCAAGAGCAGTTGCCTGCCCATGAAGATACTTATCAAACAAATGCACGTGAGTTAAATAACGCGCGGGATAGTTTGGCAACTATTGAGCAGCGTTTAGCCAGCTTGGGTGAGCGTGTGAGATCGATTATTTCGCAGCTCGATGAGGCTAAAGGGCGTGAAACGCGCTTAAATAGTGAGTTTGAAGATTTGCGTAAGCCAGATCCAGATGCATTACAAATGTCGATTGATCGTCATGCAATGGCCCAGCGTAAGGTTGATGAGGCAAGGCAAAAGGCAGCACAAACCCAGCAACGTGTTCCTGCTGCTGATGAAACTCGTAATAATGCTCAACAGCAAATTTTGGTAGCGAATCAAGACTTAGCTCAAACCGAGGCTAAATTAACCGCGCTCACTGCTTTGCAAGCTAACGTTCAAGCACAGGGCAAGATTGGACCTTGGCTCGAAAGTAAGGGCTTAAAAGAGAGTAAACGCCTTTGGCAAGAGCTTAAGGTAGAGACTGGCTGGGAAGCAGCTTTGGAATCCGTGTTGCGCGAGCGTCTTGCTGCAATTACTGCCAAGAGCGCTCAAGAAACGTTGGCACTGGCAAAAGATGCGCCTCCAAGCCGTCTGGCTATTTTGCTGACTGATGCAATCTCCCCTGCACATACTGCAGTGCCAGCTGATTTTGTGCCTTTATTAACTCGTGTACAAAGTGCAGGAGCGTCCAGCGTATCCTTCGTTTTACAAGAATGGCTTGATAATATTTATATAGCCGATAGCTTAGAAGATGCTTTAAATCGCCGTGAAAAATTACCTGCAGGTGGGGCATTGGTCACTCAACAAGGCCATTTGGTGAGTCGTGTTGGGGTGCAATTATATGCAGCGGATTCTGAGCAGGCTGGGATGTTGGCGCGTGCTCAAGAAATGGAAGGCCTTGAGAAACAGTTACGCGCTCAACGTTTAATTCAGAGTGAGTTGCAAGGTGAATTAGATCAAAGTGTGGCTAATTATCAGGCAGCGCACCAAGCGGCCGAGCAAGCCCGTATTTTTGCAGAACAAGCAGTTCAAGAAATGCATGGCTTTGAAGTTGAGAGAATGCAGTTGACTCAAGCTCAGGAGCAATACAGTCAACGGGCTGCACAAATTCAGGGGGAGTTGAGTCAGTTGCGCGAGCAAATGACTCAACTGAGTTTTACCCAAGAGCAATCTGCCTCCCAATTATTGCAATCTGAAGATTCAAAACAAAGTAATCAAGCAAACTTAAGCAGTGCACAAGAAAAATTAGAGCTTGCTACTCAGGAGCGAGATCGTTTGCGTGAGTCTTTGCGTGCTGCAGAGATGTCTGCGCAAGAAGCCGCATTTGCTACACGATCCTTGCAACAACGCATTGCTGATTTACAGCGTGATCAAAGTACTGCACGTACTCAGATTATGGAGATTCAGGATAAGCAGGCTTTAGCCGAGCAAGAGCTCGAGACCTTAAGTGATGAAGAAGCGCAAGAAATGTTACAAGGTTTACTAGTTGCTAGAAGTGAGCGAGAGGCCTTACTAGCCAATGCGCGTACTGAGCAAGATGCTTTATTGCATCAATTGCGTGCTGCTGATGAGGTCCGGATGCAAATAGAGCGCGGCTTGCAGCCCATGCGTGACAAAGTAGTTGATTTGCAGTTACGGGAACAAGCAGCTCGCTTGAATTTTGAACAATTTGCTACCCTATTAGCCGATGCAGAGGCTGACCTCACTGCGCTTGAAGCAAGCTTTAGCCCCGACTTGAAAGTAGGGGCTCTGCAAAGCGATGTTACTCGTTTGAATACAGAGATTGCGTCTTTGGGTCCAGTAAACATGGCCGCTTTAGATGAATTAGCTAGCTCTCGTGAACGCAAGTCCTTCTTGGATGCTCAATCAGCCGATTTAAACGAAGCCATGCAAACTTTGACCGATGCGATTGCGAAGATTGATGCAGAAACGCGCGATCTATTGCAGGGCACCTTTGATGAGGTGAATAAACACTTTGGCAAACTTTTCCCAGAGTTATTTGGAGGCGGGCATGCAGAGTTAGTGATGACAGGTGAAGAGATTTTAGATGCCGGCGTACAGGTAATGGCTCAGCCTCCAGGCAAGAAGAACAGCACAATTTATCTCCTTTCTGGTGGTGAAAAGGCCTTAACTGCGATTGCCTTGGTATTTTCTTTATTCCTGCTCAATCCCGCGCCATTTTGCTTGCTAGATGAGGTTGATGCCCCATTAGATGATGCAAATACCTTGCGCTATTCGCAGATGGTTGCCAAAATGTCAGACAAGACTCAGTTTGTGTTTATCTCACATAACAAGATCACTATGGAAATTGCACATCAGTTAATTGGTGTCACCATGCAAGAGCAGGGGGTCTCTCGCATTGTTGCGGTAGATATCTCAGCTGCTGTCTCGATGGTGGAGGCTGCTTAAGTGAATATAGAGCAAATCCTGACTACTTTAGGTTTATCAGAGTTGCAGTTTGCTTTACTGGTTATTGGTTTTCTGATTTTATTACTCGTAGTGATATTAAATCTGAAATATGCGCGGGCTCGTCGTCAAGCTAAAGAACGGGAAGATTATTCTTTGGATGATCGTTTAGCTACACGGGAACCATCTTTTGGAGCGGGATTTGCAGACCCGAGTAACGAAGGTCGTACAGAACCCACATTGACTGACATCGCTCAAGCCAATTTCCCATCAGAAATATTTGCCATCGACCCCAGAATTGATTGTGTTATTACCCTGCGCTTTGACGAAGCTATTAGTGGCTCTGAGATTATGGATGAGATTGAAGCATGGTCAAGTCTACCAGGGCAAACTAGCTCCCCCTGGATCTGTGAGGGCCTAACTGCTGATGTGGATGTCACCAGAGATTGGGGGGCGCTACGTGCTGAGGCTTCGTACTCAGAGCTTCAACTAGCTATTCAATTAGCAAGCCGACTTGGGCCGATAGGGGTCCTGGAGTTATCTGATTTTTGTTCACGCGCACAAGCACTTGCTGAAACTTTAGGATCTCAAATTGATATGCCTAGTGTCAATACCATGCTAGAAAGTGCTAAAGAATTAGATGCTATGGCTGCTGAGAGTGATATTCAATTGAGTATTAATGTGATTTTTGATGAAGCTTGTACATGGGCAAACTTTGATGCATTGATGCGCCAACGCGGATTTAAATTGTCTCGTCATGGCAGGGGGTACGAGTATTTAAGTAATAACACGGTGCTATTTACTAGCGGAGACTTCGATCCCAATCAAAACGTTACGCAACTAACGCTTCTTTTAGAGGTGCCTTTGGTTGCGCAGGAAGAGCGAGCATTTGAGCGTATGCTCGGCGAAGGAATTGAGTTAGCAGAGGCTGCCAATGGTCGCTTGGTTGATGATAATGGCGTCAACCTAACGGAGGGTGCAGTCATTAGTATTCGAGAGCATCTTGATGTCTTGTACGCCAATCTTGAAAAGAGTGGCGTACCTGCTGGGTCTTCCACTGCTAGCAGACTCTTTAGTTAAGGAATTGTTTTGTCGTCCAAGAGTCCGACAAATTTAGCGGATCGCTATGCTTTCCTACAGACACAATTAGCACGCTTAGAGCATGCTTATTACGCACTTGATAACCCAGAAGTTCCCGATAGTGAATATGACCGCTTGTATCGTGAGCTACTTGAGATCGAAGCGCTCCATCCAGAGTGGATCACGGCGGATTCCTTATCTCAAAGAGTGGGTGGTACCCCCTTAAAAGAGTTTGATTCGGTAACCCATGCCGTGCCAATGCTCTCTCTAAATAATGCTTTTGAGGATGCAGAGCTTATAGCTTTTGATCGACGGTGCCGGGAGGGATTGCAGGTAAATCATGTGGACTTTGCAGGTGAGCTCAAGTTTGATGGCTTAGCAATCTCCTTGCGTTATGAGCATGGCTCTTTAGTTCGGGCTGCCACTCGTGGCGATGGTGCCAATGGTGAAGATGTCACCGCCAATATCAAAACCATTCGGGCGATTCCATTAAAGCTCATTGGGAAAAACATCCCGGCGGTATTAGAGGTGCGCGGCGAGGTCTTTATGTATCTCAAAGACTTCCAGAAAATGAATGAGCAAGCCGTAGCTCTTGGGGAGAAGGAATTTGCTAACCCACGCAATGCGGCGGCAGGCAGTTTGCGCCAACTAGATTCCAAGATAACTGCCAAGAGGCCACTATCTTTCTTTGCATATGGTCTTGGCGCCCTAGAGCCACAGTCTTGGTTGCCAAAAACACATGAGGAACTACTCAATGCCTATGTGAAGTTAGGCTTACCGGTTTGTTCCGAGCGTAGAGTACTCAAATCAGTAGAGGAGATTTTGTCTTTTTATAACGAGATTGGCGCAAAAAGAGATTCCTTGCCGTATGACATTGATGGTGTGGTTTATAAGGTCAACTCCTTTGCGCAGCAGGCTAAGTTAGGTTTTGTATCAAGAGCCCCTCGTTTTGCACTAGCCCATAAGTTTCCTGCTCAAGAGGCCTTAACCACTGTTCTTGGTATTGATGTGCAGGTAGGGCGTACTGGTGCAATTACCCCTGTCGCCAGATTGGCGCCAGTAGAAGTGGGTGGTGTGACAGTCACCAACGCTACCTTGCATAATGAAGATGAAGTCAAGCGTAAGGATGTGCGGATTGGTGATACCGTTTCCGTAAGAAGGGCGGGTGACGTCATTCCTGAGGTGGTCTCGGTTATTAAAGAGCGTAGACCTACCGATGCAAAAGAGTTCGTCATGCCTAGCCGCTGCCCAGTATGTGATTCTCATATAGAGCGCCTAGCTGATGAAGCGGTAGCGCGTTGCAGTGGGGGATTATTTTGTGGGGCTCAACGTAAACAGGCCTTAATTCATTTTGCCCACAGAAGAGCGCTCGACATTGAAGGTTTGGGTGAGAAGATTGTTGATCAATTGGTTGATCAGAACTTAGTGAGAACGCCGGCCGATCTGTATCGATTAGGTTTTACTGCCCTTGCAAATCTGGAGCGCATGGGTGAAAAGTCAGCAGACAATCTCATCGTGGCCATTAACAAATCCAGAAACACTACCCTTGCACGATTTATCTTTGCATTGGGTATTCGTCATGTCGGAGAGGCTACCGCTAAAGACTTAGCCAATTACTATCGCAATATACATACCTTAATTGACGCTAAGCTCGATGACCTGCTATCAGTAAAGGATGTGGGGCCTGTCGTAGCAGATTCCATTATCAGTTTTATGGAAGAAGCCCATAACCGAGAGGTCATCGAACAAATACTTGCTTTAGGTATGCAGCTCTCTGTAGAAGAAAAAGTCATTAGTGCGGGCGTTGCAGGAAAAACCTTTGTATTAACAGGAACCTTCCCCACCATGACTCGGGATGAGGCAAAAGACCTGCTTGAAAAAGCAGGCGCCAAAGTAGCTGGCTCAGTTTCCAAAAAGACCGACTATGTTGTGGCTGGAGCAGATGCGGGTAGCAAGCTCGTTAAAGCAGAAGAGCTCGGTGTGGCTGTGATTGACGAAGCGGCGATGCTAGATTTATTGAGGTAGTCAGTTTTTTCAAATAGATCATCTTTTTACTGGCCTTACTCTTGCCCTTGAATCTCTTAAACCAAATATCCATCTGGGGCGTCACTAATCTCTCTGGATAGGGAAAGAGATCATGGATTGATTTTAGTTCCCTTAAACCCCGAGTACCTCAAGCAACTCTGTCTCTAACAAGATTTGTAGTTTTGGATTTTTGCTTAAGTTAGCAGCATCTAAGAGCAGTACGTCTTCCACTCTTTCACCTAGTGTATTAATGCGCGCTGTATGAAGCGAGACTTGATGCTTTGCTAACACTCTTGAGATGGCATAGAGAAGTCCAGTGCGATCGCTTGCTGAGAGGGAAAGGGCGTAGTAGCGGCCACGCTCATCTGGTATGACGTGCACTCGAGGTTGAATTGGGAAGGTGCGGGATTGCCTAGAGAGGCGCCCCATACTTGGAGTGGGGAGCTTATTATTACTTTGTAAGGCAGCGGTTAACTCATATTCCACTAATTGAATCAGGTCACGGTAACTACCACTTTCATCTATAAGGTTACTACCAGAGATTTGGAAAGTATCTAAAGCATAGCCATGACGGGTCGTATGAATGCGGGCGTCCCAAATGGAAAAGCCATGCCGCTCAAAGTAAGCGCAAATTCTGGAGAATAAATCAGCCTGATCTTTCACATACACTGCAACTTGTAAGCCCTCTCCAATTGGTGAGAGTCTAGCGCGAACAATCGGTATTTTGCAATCTACTTTATTAAACAAATGGCGTGTAAGCCAAGCAATGTCATCTGCATCTTGCCTTAAAAAGAAGGCAACATCTAAAGTATTCCAGAGAGTCTCATAGGCAGAATCCTCAATTCCAAAGAGGCGTAAGTTGGCACGAGATTCTTCTTGATGTTGAGCTAATTCAGATGAGGCATCAGGCTTAGCTCCCCCAAGAACCCTGAGGGTAACCCGATAAAGATCTTCCAGCAATTTACCTTTCCAGGCATTCCATACTTTTGGGCTGGTGCCTCGGACGTCAGCAACGGTTAAGAGGTAGAGCGCAGTGAGGTGGCGCTCATCCCCAACCTTTTTAGCAAAGGCTTTCACCACATCAGGGTCGGTAATGTCTTGTTTTTGGGCAACTTGACTCATATAAAGATGTTCGGCTACTAGCCATACCAATAAGTCAGTTTCAGCTTTGTCTAGCCCATGCTCTTTTGCAAACTTACGCATGTCTGCTTTACCAAGCTCCGAATGATCGCCACCACGTCCTTTGGCAATATCATGAAAGAGTGCTGCGATGACGAGTAGCCATGGTTTCTCAAAATGGGCAATCAGTCTGCTGCAAAATGGAAATTCATGGGTATGTTCCATCACCATAAAGCGGCGCACATTACGTAAGACCATCAAGATATGTTGATCGACCGTATAAACATGAAACAGATCATGCTGCATTTGCCCTACGATTCTTCTAAAGGCAGGTAAGTAACGTCCAAGCACGCTACTGCGGTTCATCAATTGAAAAGCGCGGCTAACTCCCTCAGGCTGTTTCAGAATTTCTATAAAAAGGGCACGATTGACAGGGTTAGCACGCCATTTGCTATCCATGTTTTGCCTAGCGTTATACAGTGCTCGGAAAATAGTGGCAGATAAACTTTTGACGTTCGTAGTTTGTGCAAATACCAAAAATGTTCTCAGAATTTGTTCAGGATGCTTTTGATAAATCTGCGGATCTGTGATGTCTAGTACGCCTTGACGCTCAATAAAGCATTCATTGCCTTGGCCAGGAATGGGGTGGGTAGTTCTAGACTCTTGTGGGAAAAGAAGTGCTTCAATATTTTGCAGAAGGACATCATTTAATTGCGTTACCGCTTTAGCAGTCCAATAATAGCGCCGCATGATTGATTCACTAGCAATGCGTGAAGACTCTTCTGTAATCCCCATAGATTTTGCTAGAGCGGTTTGTAAATCAAAGGCCAATACATCTTGTCTGCGCCCTGCGATCAAATGTAAATTAGCGCGGATAGTCTCAAGTAAACGCTGATTGCGATTGAGCTCAGATAATTCACGGTTAGTGACTAGACCGGCTATATTTAGGTCTTTAAATGTATTACCTAAAAGTGCTGCCTTACTAACCCAGGAGATGATCTGTAGGTCTCTTAGTCCACCAGGACTTTCTTTGCAATTAGGCTCCAAAGAGTAAGGGGTATCTTGATACTTATAGTGCCTTTGCATTTGTTCTGCTAGTTTTGCCTGAAAGAAAGATTTGGGGTCAAGAGTTTTTTCATAAGCCGCTGAAAACTCTTTAAAGAGCGCTTTCTTGCCACAAACAAGGCGGGAGTCTAGTAAAGAAGTTCTTACCGTAATGTCTTGTTCGGCCTCTGAAATACATTGGGAGATGTTTCTGACAGATGAGCCTATTTCTAGGCCAGTATCCCAACATTGAGCCACGAAACTCTCAATCTTGCTAGCTAACACTTCTTCGAAGAATTGCTTATCTGCCGGCAATAAAATTAATATGTCAATATCAGAATAGGGAAACAGCGCTCCTCGGCCAAATCCCCCTACCGCAATAAGTGCTGCATCGGTATTGAGATTACAGGCATTCCATAAGCTGATTAATAACTCATCACTGAGTTTGCTCAATTGCTTAGTAAGCTTACCAACCTGTTGGTTTTCAAGAAACTCCGTATAAGCAAGTTGGCGCGCAGCCAGCAGGCTTGCTATATCTTTAATGCACATCGAACTAGGGTGAGTGCTAGTCATTTCCTCAGGCGCATGCCAAGGCGGGCCTGAAAGTGAGGCCTTTGACGCATTCTGGCGGTGGATTACTACCTGCAGACCAAGTAAGCACTTCAACACCTGTTGCTGTAACTAGAAGGGTGTGTTCCCATTGCGCAGAAAGGCTACGATCTTTGGTTTTAACGGTCCATTGATCAGGCATCGTGCGAATATCGCGTTTGCCAGCATTAATCATGGGCTCAATTGTGAAGGTCATGCCTGACTCTAATTTTTCACCAGTACCAGGGCGACCATAGTGAAGAATTTGGGGGTCTTGATGAAATACCTTGCCAATGCCGTGTCCACAGTATTCACGAACCACTGAATAGCCGGCATTTTCAGCATGGGTTTGAATGACGTGACCGATGTCGCCTAAAGAGGCGCCTGGTTTTACTTGTGCAATTCCAAGCCATAAACATTCAAAAGTGATTTGGGTAAGACGTCTTGCCATGACGGAAACGTCGCCAACCATAAACATCCGACTGGTATCACCGTAGTAGCCATTAGGGGTAATGACAGTGATATCTAAATTAACCACGTCTCCAGTTTTGAGAATCTTTTCACCAGGAATGCCATGACAGATCACATCATTCACAGAAGTGCAGATAGCTGCTGGAAAGGGTGGGTAACCAGGAGGCTGGTAGTTCAGTGGTGCAGGAATAGTTTTTTGGACCTCGCTCATGTAGTCATGGCAAATACGATCCAATTCGCCAGTGCTGACCCCTGCTTTAACGTGAGGAGCTACATGATCGAGAACCTCACTAGCTAAGCGGCCAGCTTCACGCATCCCTAAGATGTCTTTTTCGGCAGTAAATACACTATTCATGCCTTGATTATCAACGACTTGAGCCTTTTTAGTTGCTACCTAATGCCTAAAAATGAGGCAATCACCGAATTTTTACGACTTATGTTTGCTGTTTGCAGTGGTTAAGGACTAGCTAGAGCATTGATATTTAAGCTATAATTTTGGTCTCAGGTTAATTTTTAACTTGAAATTGCGGGTTGAGCCTTCCAGGGTGGCGTTTTTTAGCGCAGCTAGGACTCAATCTTAGACCACAACCCTTAGGAGAAGTTATGTCAGTAACAATGCGTCAGATGCTGGAAGCCGGTTGTCATTTTGGACACCAAACGCGCTTCTGGTCCCCAAGAATGGCTCCTTATATTTTCGGCCATCGTAATAAAATTCACATCATTAACTTGGAAAAAACATTGCCCATGTTTCAGGATGCCCTGAAATTTTCCAAGCAAATTGCCGCTAATCGTGGCACGATTTTGTTTGTTGGTACCAAGCGCCAGTCACGCGAGATCATCGCTGAAGAAGCTGCTCGTGCTGGCATGCCTTACATCGATAGCCGTTGGTTGGGTGGTACGCTCACCAATTTCAAAACCGTTAAAGGTTCCCTCAAGCGCTTAAAAGATATGGCCGTTGCTAAGGAAGCTGGCGACTGGGAAAAGCTTTCAAAAAAAGAAGCTTTGACTAATGACCGTGATCTGGATAAATTACAAAAAGCTTTGGGCGGTATTCAAGATTTAAATGGCGTTCCTGATGCCATTTTTGTAGTGGACGTGGGCTATCACAAGATTGCTATTACTGAAGCTAACAAGCTCGGTATTCCAGTGATCGCTGTGGTTGATACCAATCACTCACCAGAAGGCGTTGATTACATCATCCCTGGAAATGATGACTCTAGTAAAGCAGTTCTTCTTTATGCTCGCGGGATTGCCGATGCCATTCTCGAAGGCAAATCAAACTCTGTACAAGAAATTTTGGCGGCCGCTAAAGAAGGCGAAGAAGAGTTTGTTGAAGAAGGGAAAGCTGAATAATGGCTGCTATTACCGCTGCAATGGTTGGCGAGTTACGCGCCAAAACTGATGCTCCGATGATGGAGTGTAAAAAAGCATTGACTGAGGCTGATGGTGATATGGCTCGCGCAGAAGAAATTTTGCGTGTAAAGCTCGGTAGTAAGGCTGGTAAAGCGGCATCTCGTATTACTGCTGAAGGCGTTGTGACGTCATTTATCGATGGTACTACTGGTGCTTTGCTTGAAGTGAACTGCGAAACAGATTTTGTTTCTAAGAACGATGACTTTTTAGCTTTTACAAATGACGGTGTGAAGCTGGTAGCTCAAAACAATCCAGTTGATGTAGCCGCTTTGCTTGCATTGCCACTAAATGGTTCTACGGTAGATGCTGTACGCACTGAATTAATCGGTCGTATTGGTGAAAATGTGATGCCTCGTCGTTTTAAGCGTTTCACAGGTAGCAGTAAATTGGTTTCCTACCTCCACGGCACCCGTATTGGCGTCATGGTTGAGTATGAGGGTGATGAGACTGCTGCTAAAGATGTGGCGATGCATATCGCTGCGATGAAACCAATCGCTTTATCGATGGCTGAAGTTCCAGCCGAAGCGATAGCCGTTGAGCGCAATGTGGCTATTCAAAAGGCAGCTGAATCTGGCAAGCCTGCTGAAATCGTGGAGAAGATGGTTGAAGGTTCGATTCAGAAGTACCTTAAAGAGGTTTCTTTATTAAATCAAACTTTCGTTAAAAACGATAAGCAAACAGTTGAACAAATGCTTAAAGCAGTAAATACAACAATCAAGGGGTTTACTATGTTTGTTGTAGGCGAGGGCATTGAGAAGCGTCAAGATGACTTTGCAGCTGAAGTTGCCGCTCAGGTAGCTGCCGCTAAAGCAACCGCTTAATTGACCCGCTCATTGGCTAGGGGTAACTCTAGCCATGGCACTATCCTCAAAAGGGCATAGAAACCTCGGTTTCTATGCCCTTTTGTTTGATCTGCCCCCAGCCTTTATAATTACCCCAAGAAATTAAAAGCACTTAAAGATCAATAAGCTAAGCAAGTGAATTATTTAGCAAATGACGGAAAATTAAAACAATGCCAGCCTATAAACGTGTTCTCTTAAAACTCTCTGGTGAGGCCCTGATGGGGGATGATGCCTTTGGTATCAATCCAGTCACCATTGATGCGATGGTGAAAGAAATTGCAGATGTAGTCAATAGCGGTGTAGAGCTAGCGATAGTGATCGGTGGCGGTAATATTTTCCGTGGTGTCGCAGGTGGTGCTGCAGGTATGGATAGGGCAACTGCAGACTACATGGGAATGTTGGCAACCATGATGAATTCCTTAGCATTGCAAGACGCCTTGCGCCAAAAAGGGGTTGAGGCTCGCGTGCAATCCGCCTTAAGAATGGATCAAGTGGTGGAGCCTTATATTCGTCCACGGGCAATTCGGGCATTGAGTGAAGGTAAGGTAGTGATTTTTGCGGCCGGTACTGGCAATCCATTTTTTACTACTGATACTGCTGCAGCTTTACGCGGCGCAGAGATGGGCGTAGAAATTATGCTGAAGGCTACCAAGGTAGATGGTATCTACAGTGCCGATCCCCATAAAGATCCCAGCGCTACTTTATACAAGACCATCACGTTTGATGAGGCGTTAATTCAGAATTTACAGGTCATGGATGCCACTGCTTTTGCTTTGTGCCGCGACCGTAAATTACCCATCAAAGTATTTTCGATCCTCAAACCAGGTGCTTTGATGCGCGTGGTTCAAGGAGAACCTGAGGGTACTTTAGTACACGTTTAATAGGAGGCCTGATGTCTGCAGCAGAAATAAAAACCAATACCGATCAAAAGATGCACAAGTCTCTTGAGGCTTTAAAAACTAACTTAGCGAAGATTCGCTCTGGTCGTGCTAATCCAGGAATCTTGGAGCATATACAGGTTGATTACTACGGCAATCCAACTCCCTTAAGTCAAGTGGCTAGTTTGGGTTTGGCAGATGCTAGAACAATCAACGTTCAGCCCTTTGAAAAAACGATGGTCGGTGCAATTGAAAAGGCCATTCGTGATTCTGATTTAGGTTTGAATCCCGCCTCTCAGGGTACGGTCATCCGTGTACCCATGCCTGCCTTGACTGAAGAGCGTCGCCGAGATCTGACTAAGGTGGTTAAAAACGAAGGTGAAGAAACCAAGATTGCAGTTCGCAACTTACGTCGCGATGCTAACGAACATTTAAAGCGCCTTACTAAAGATAAAGAAATCTCTGAGGATGAAGAGCGTCGTGCTACAGATGAAATTCAAAAGATGACGGATCGCGCTGTGGTAGATATTGATAAGCTGGTCTCTGAAAAAGAGAAAGAAATCATGACGGTTTAATCGTCTGATTGCATTCTTTTAAACATTCGTTATGACACAACACATTAGCTCAACCTTAGTGGTTCCAGAAGTTAATGCTATTCCACGCCATGTTGCCATCATCATGGATGGCAATGGTCGTTGGGCTAGTAAGCGATTTATGCCTCGAGTAGCGGGACATTCTGAAGGTTTAGGGGCCGTCAAAAAGATCGTGCAAGAATGTCGGCGCCTAGGTGTGGAATATTTAACGGTATTTGCTTTTAGCTCTGAGAACTGGCGTCGCCCCCCAGAAGAGGTTGGCTTTTTGATGAAGCTCTTTTTAAAGTCTTTAAAAAGTGAAGTTTCTCGATTGGCTGAAAATGATATTGCCTTGCGTTTAATTGGCGATTTGAGCCGTTTTGACCTAGCTATTCAGGAAATGGTGCAATTCTCCCAGGAGAAGACCGCAGGGTGTAAAAGTCTTACTTTTACGATTGCTGCTAACTATGGTGGGCGTTGGGATATCTTACAAGCCATGCGCCAATGCATGTTCGCTAATCCAGATCTAAAGCCAGAAGAGGTTTCCGAAGAATTGCTGCAACCTTATTTATCCATGTCCTATGCGCCAGAGCCAGATCTCTTTATTCGGACGGGGGGAGAGCAGCGGGTGAGTAATTTTTTATTATGGCAATTAGCTTATACCGAGCTTTACTTTACCGATGTACTTTGGCCCGATTTTGATGAGACGCAATTGCATAAGGCATTTGATTGGTTTAGCCAGCGTGAACGGCGCTTTGGGCGAACTAGTGCTCAAATCGCCTCTCAGGCAATGAGTGATGCAGTTTGATCACTCCCTTTTAAGTCACTCATGCTAAAAACCCGAATTATTACCGCTACCATTCTTTTGGCGGTGCTTTTGCCCATCTTATTTTTATTACCCCCATATTATTTGGGAGCTTTCTTCTTAATTGCTTTAATTGCAGCTGCTTGGGAGTGGAGTAGATTAATCGCTCCTGAGGCGAAATTAGCGGCTTGGCTCTATGCGGTATTTTGCTTATTGATCATTGTGTTTTTATTGGCAATTCAAGTGCCTACCTGGCAATTTGCTTTGCTGATGATGGCAGTCCTTTTTTGGTTCTTTATTGCCCCATTTATGCTAGCTAAGGGGATGAATCTCTCTCTCGTAAAGCTCAGAGCCTTTTACAGCATTCTAGGGCTAATTCTCTTACCTGCAACCTGGTTTGCACTCGTCATTTTGAGAGATATGGGATTAGTCTTTTTATTAACTACGATGGCGCTTGTCTGGGTGGCAGACATTGGCGCTTATTTTGTGGGTAAGGCACTAGGGAGGCATAAGCTGGCTGCACAGATTAGTCCAGGCAAATCAATTGAAGGTGCATTAGGTGGTTTAGCACTGTGCTATTTGTACGCTTTTGTGTGTATCTGGTATTTGCCATTTGAAGACTCCATCTTTGGAGCATGGGCAATTCGTTTTGGTTGGGTTCCAATGTTTTTAATGGTAACCGTCTTGACTGCCTTCAGTATTTTTGGCGATTTATTCGAATCCCAGTTTAAACGTTTGGCAGGTGTAAAAGACAGCAGTCATTTATTGCCCGGTCACGGCGGAGTCTTAGATCGGGTGGATGCATTGTTGCCGGTTATGCCAATAGCTGCTGTACTTGCTGGGTTAATTTAATGGCTGTCAGACGCATTGCTATTTTGGGTAGTACCGGCTCCATTGGAGTAAATACCTTAGAGGTTATTCGGGCTCATCCTGAGCTCTTTAAGGTGGTTGCTCTTACGGCTGCAAAGCAGATTGATCGCTTAGCTGATCAGTGCACAGAATTTAAACCCTTAATAGCAGTAGTTGCTGATGAGGCTGGCGCAAGTCGTTTAAGTAAGTTATTGCTCGCCAGAAATATCACTACTCGAGTCTTATTTGGCCCTAAAGCCTTAATTACTGCTATTACAGAGTCCGATTGCGATACCGTAATGGCAGCAATTGTGGGTGCTGCAGGTTTAGTGCCTACCTTAACCGCTGCGCATGCTGGTAAGCGGGTGTTGCTTGCTAATAAAGAATCTCTAGTCATGGCTGGTGACTTATTCATGCAAGCAATGCATTCTGGCGGAGGAGAGTTACTACCGATTGATAGTGAACATAATGCGATCTTTCAATGTCTCCCAGAGCACTTCTCTAAGTTGCCAAAGGCTCATCATGGTGTGGAGGAATTGTGGCTTACCGCTTCAGGTGGCCCATTTAGAAATACCCCAATAGCAGATTTATCCAGGATTACACCAGAGCAAGCCTGCGCACACCCTAATTGGGTGATGGGTAGAAAGATTTCAGTTGATTCGGCGACGATGATGAATAAGGGGCTTGAAGTTATAGAGGCTTATTGGTTATTTGGTTTGCCTCTCGAAAAAATTAAAGTCTTGATTCATCCGCAAAGTGTGGTGCATTCCATGGTACGTTACCGTGACGGATCAGTATTGGCGCAAATGGGTCAACCCGATATGCGCACACCAATTGCTTATGGGCTGGCATGGCCCGATAGAATTGATGCGGGGGTAGTTCCACTGAGTTTGAATCAGATGGCTAATTTAAATTTTTCTGAACCCGACTTAACGCAATTTCCCTGTTTAGCATTAGCCTTCGCTGCCGCTAAAGCAGGGGGGACTGCTCCAACTGTTTTGAATGCAGCTAATGAGATCGCCGTCGCCGCATTTTTAGATGAGGGCTTGCCTTATCTGCAAATACCTCAGATTGTGGAGAAAACCTTAAATCAGATTGAGGTCTTAGCAGCTTCGTCTCTTGAATTGATTTTGGAGTTAGATGCGCAGGCACGAATAATTGCTAAAAATTGTATTCGTGAGAAACAGATTTAACTAGTGGAGTCAATTTGCAAGCGATAACTACCCTTGTTGCATTTTTAGTCACCCTAGGGGTGTTGGTGAGCTTTCATGAATTCGGGCACTTTCTAGCGGCGCGGATCTGCGGTGTTAAGGTGCTGCGATTCGCTTTGGGATTTGGAAGGCCACTTTTTACCCACCACGCTAAAAATGGCACCGAATGGGTTCTCGCATCTATTCCTTTGGGTGGCTACGTCAAATTACTAGATGGTCGCGATCAGCAACAGGTGATTACGCCATCAGATCGCAGGGAGGCTTTTGATGCAAAGCCGCTTTGGCAACGATCTTTTATTGTGGCTGCTGGGCCCTTAGCCAACTTTGTGTTAGCTATTCTTTTATTTGCGGTAATTTATGTGAGTGGGGTAGCGCAATTGCCCGCACGTTTACAGGCGCCTCCAGAAAATTCGATTGCTGCACGCCTCGGAATTACCGCTGGTGATCAAGTGGTAGGCTGGAAAACCTTACCTGATCAGGCTACTCTTGATCCCTTGCTGGAAGAATTTGACGTCGTTCCTAGTTGGAATGCTTTGCGTTGGCAATTACTTGATGCGATTACTGGAAATCAGGGTTTTGCTCTTCAATTTCAGGGGGAGACTGGGGGTCGTTTTGTGAAAATCTTTCCACACAATGAATTACCCTTGATTAGTCCGGATTCTGACCCCTTTCAAACCTTGGGTATTTTGCCCCAAATGATCCCCATCGGGAGTTGGACTGAGCTCAAATTAGGCCCTATTGATGCCCTAGGTTTTGCTACTGGGCGGGTTTATCTCATTACTAAAGTCTCCCTAAGGCTAATGGCCGGATTATTGACCGGAAGCACCTCTTTTAAACAGCTAGGCGGCCCATTAAGCATTGCCGATATGGCTGGCAAGTCCGCGCAGGTTGGTTGGCAACCGTTTTTGGCATTTTTAGCACTAATGAGTATTAGCATTGGACTGTTAAATTTGGTGCCTCTACCGATGCTAGATGGGGGTCAGCTACTGTATGATGCATGGGAGTTGGTTGTTGGTAAGCGGATTTCGATTTCGATGCAAGAAATGCTCCAAAAAGCAGGTTTTTTCTTACTCATATCTCTCTCCTTGCTGGCCTTGTTTAACGATTTACAACGCTACCTTTCGCCTTGAATTTTTTGAATAACACTTTTAGAGCTGTAACCCGCTTTGTGGCACAAGTCGCCTTAGTCGCGGTAGCTTGCCTTTGCGTAAATGCCCAAGCTGCCGATTCTTTTGTCATTAAAGATATCCGCATAGAAGGATTACAGCGGGTTGAACCTGGTACCGTCTTTAGTTATTTACCCGTTCAAGTGGGTGATACTTTTACTGAAGAGAAAGGTGCAGAGGCCATTAAGGCTTTGTACAGCACAGGTTTTTTCAGAGATGTGCAAATTCAGGCGCAGGGAAATGTCCTGATTGTGATCGTTGAGGAGCGTCCAACGATTTCAAGAATTGAATTTACTGGTATGAAGGAATTTGACCAGGAAATTGTACGTAAATCATTAAAGGCAGTTGGGGTGGCTGAAGCGCGTTTTTATGACAAAGCGCTCATTGATAAAGCCGAACAAGAATTAAAGCGCCAATATGTTGGTAAAGGAATGTATGCCGCGGAAGTAGTAGCAACCGTGACGCCGGTAGAGCGTAATCAAGTGGCAATCTACTTCAATATTGATGAAGGCCCAGTAGCGAAGATCCAAGAGATTAATTTCATTGGAAATAGCGTCTTTAGTGAAAGCACTCTCAAAAGTGAGATGCAACTTAAGACAGGTGGGTGGTTATCTTGGTATAGCAAAGACAACCTGTATTCTAAGCAAAAATTAACTGCTGATTTAGAGAACATCCGTTCCTACTACCTTAATCGGGGTTACCTAGAGTTTGTGATTGAGTCTACTCAAGTATCGATTACTCCAGATAAAAAAGGCATTTACCTCACCATTAGCATCCGTGAAGGTAATAAGTTCACTGTAAAAGATGTCCGTCTTGCAGGTGAGTTATTGGGTAAAGAGGCAGAGTTAATACAGTTGGTAAAACTTAAGCCCGGTGATACCTTTTCATCGGCAAAACTGACTGAAAGTACCAAGGCAATTGCTGAGATTTTAGGTTCTTATGGCTATGCTTTTGCTACGATTAATCCTCAGCCCGATATTCGTCGTGAGCTCAGTGAAGTAGATCTCACGCTAGTAGTGGATCCTGGTCGCCGAGTGTATGTACGACAAGTCAATGTTACCGGCAATGCTAAAACGCGCGATATGGTGATACGCCGTGAGATACGGCAGTTTGAAAGCGCCTGGTTTGATAGTGACAAAATTGATTTATCTAAAAAACGTTTAGGTCGTTTAGGTTATTTTACTGATACCGATATTTCTACCCAAGATGTGCCGGGATCACCTGATCAGGTGGATGTGAATGTGAAGGTCACTGAAAAGCCAACAGGTTCAGTAACCCTTGGTGCTGGTTTTTCTTCCACTGAAAAATTAATTCTATCTGCGGGTATTAATCAAGACAACGCTTTTGGGACTGGTACGGCGATTGGCTTAAACGGCTCAATCGGTAAAATTAATCAAAGCTTAACCCTCTCGCAGTACGATCCATACTTTACAGAAGAGGGTATTAGTCGCTATACCGATTTGTTCTACCGAACATCCAAGCCTTTGTATTATGTTGGCGATACTGATTATAAAATTCAATCTGTGGGAACGAATATCAAGTTCGGCGTTCCTTATACCGAAGTAGACCGTATTTTCTTTGGAACGGGTCTTGAGTACTATCGTATTAATACTACTAACAACACCCCAATTCCTTATTTAACTTATGCGCAAAGCTATGGTGTTCCTGCGCCAGGATATCCAGGTACCTTAACTACCTACAACATTCCAGTGACTGTCGGCTGGTCTCGCGATGGCCGAGACAGTGCATTAATCCCATCTACGGGGTCCTTAGAGCAGCTATCGGCTGAAGTAGGCACGCCAGCGGGCAATATGACCTTTTATCGTCTTTTTGGCCAGTATCAGAAATATCACTCCTTCTCTAAAGGCAATATTTTGTCCTTTAATGGTGAGGTCGGGTATAGCGAGGCTTATGGTAAAAATCCCTTCCCAATTACCAAAAACTACTATGTAGGTGGTATTGGCTCGGTGCGTGGCTATTCACCAGGATCCTTAGGACCTACTTATTTCAATAACAATACTGGTACAAATCAGCCTACGGGTGGTCAGTCCAAGATTGTGACGAATATCGAATATACCGTGCCCGTGCCCGGTTCTGGGGTAGATAAAACCTTGCGAATGTTTGGATTCGTGGACGGTGGTAACGTTTATGGTGAAAATATCAACTTGGTATTGCGATATTCCTATGGCTTAGGCATATCATGGATATCACCGCTGGGTCCGCTAAAATTCAGCTATGGTATCCCGATCAAGTCTTTGCCAACGGATAATATTCAACGTTTGCAGTTCCAAGTCGGTACAGCGTTTTAATTGTTAAGGAAAGTGTTATGAAGCTTCGTCAATCTTCTCAGTGGATTTCTTTAGGCTTAATTGCCTTCTCGGCCGCTATTTCAATCCCGCAAGCATTCGCGCAAGATTCAGGTTCGCGTATCGGGGCGGTTAACGTGGAAAAAGTATTTAATGAGTCAAATTTGGCCAAGCAAAGCCAAACACGCTTACAAAATGAGTTTGCTAAGCGCCAAAATGAATTGCGGGATGCGGCTCAAAAAATTAAGAGTGCTGCTGAAAAGTTAGATCGTGATGCTGCTGTGATGAATGAAGCAGAGCGTGTACGTCGTCAACGTGAGCTAGCCGATCAAGATCGCGAACTTCAACGCAAGCAACGTGAATACACCGAAGACTTAAATCAAAGAAACTTTGAAGAGCGCGGTAAGGTTGCTGAAAAAGCCAATATCGCCTTAAAGCAGGTTGCTGAGCAAAGAAAATTGGATGTCATTATTCAAGACCCTGCTTATGCTAATCCTAAGGTTGACGTCACTGATGATGTCATCAAGGCATTAAATAACCTTAAATAAGTCTGATGCCCACCGCCATTGAGCTGGCCGAACTATTTCAAGCAAGCTTGGTGGGGGAGGCATCCCTTGCTTTAAGAGGTTTTGCTCCTTTGGAGCAAGCGCAAGCCGATCACATCTCCTTTCTTTCTAACCCCCTATACCGGCAACAAGCTAGTGATAGCGCCGCTGGTGCATTAATTGTTAGTAAAGCAGACTTCGAATATTTACAGGCAAACTCCAAAGCTCAATATGCAAAGCGGGCCTACTTTGTAGCCAATAATCCCTATGCGACATTTGCACGGATGGCCCAGTATTTTGCAAAAGTATCAGCCCCTATTTATGCTGCAGGTATTCATCCGAGTGCGGCAATAGACCCAACATCCCCCGTTCCTAGCTCATGCCATATTGGACCTTTTGTACAAATTGGCCCCAATGTAAGTTTAGGAGAGCGTGTTGTCATTTTAGGCCATACCACAGTCTCTAGAAATACCACTATTGCTAGCGATACTTTAATTTATCCTAATGTGTCTATTTATTCCGAAGTGAATATTGGTGAACGATGCATCATTCATAGTGGAGTAGTCATTGGGGCAGACGGCTTTGGATTTGCCCCCGATTTTTCTGCTACTAGCACAGAGTGGGTCAAGATTCCGCAAACCGGTGGCGTCACTCTTGGTAATGATGTTGAAGTTGGTGCCTCGTCTACGATTGATCGTGGCGCAATGAGTGATACGCTGATAGGGTCAGGTACGAAAATTGATAACCAGGTGCAAATTGCGCATAACGTAATTGTGGGTGATTGTTGTGTCATCGCGGGTTGCGCAGCTATTTCAGGTAGTACTCAGATTGGGCATTTTTGTATCATTGGGGGTGCTGCAAATTTTGCCGGTCATCTCACTATTGCTGATAGAACCACGGTATCTGGTAATACTTCTATTATTCGCTCAATTACTGAGCCAGGACAGCATTACACCGGGGTTTACCCATCGATGCTCCATAGGGCATGGGAGAAAAATGCCGCTATTCTTCGTGGCTTGGATAAAATACGCCAACGCTTGCGTTTATTGGATAAAGATAGAGATGCCGAGTCGTAAGAGGCTGAATTCCAAGACCCACACCAAAACAACTTTCATTTATTTATATTTTTCTAAGTAGGTAATCATATGAGCACAGTACCCGCAATCGATATCAATCAGATCATGAATTTATTACCGCACCGGTATCCATTTTTAATGGTTGATAGGGTCTTGGAATTTACTCCTAGACAGAGTATTACCGCTATCAAAAATGTCACTATTAATGAGCCATTTTTTCAAGGGCATTTCCCAGATTTTCCGGTCATGCCTGGCGTTTTAATTATTGAAGCTCTAGCCCAAACTGCGGCCTTATTAACCTTTACTGAAAAAAAGGAAGAGAATGCCGTCTATTATTTTGCTGGCATTGATGGTGCACGATTTAAAAAACCAGTAGTGCCTGGGGATCAATTACTAATGGTGGCTACTTACCAGCGCGAAAAGGCGGGCATATATAAATTCCATGTTAAGGCAACTGTGGATGGGGAGCTGGCAGCTGAGGCGGATATTACCTGCGCAGTTCGCACGAAAGGGGTTTAATGACACGCATTCATTCTTCTGCTGTCGTTGATAGCAAAGCACAAATCGCTGATGATGTTCAGATCGGTCCTTTTTCAGTTATAGGCCCTAACGTGCAGATTGGTGCTGGAACTAAAGTGGGTTCGCATACCGTAATCGAGGGTCACACCACGATTGGTCAAGAAAATACCTTTGCGCATTTCACGGCCATTGGCGGTCCTCCCCAAGATATGAAATATCGTGGGGAACCAACGCAATTAATGATTGGTGATCGCAATACGATTCGTGAATTCACCACCATTCATACTGGCACCATTCAGGATGGTGGTATTACCCGAGTTGGTAATGACAATTGGATCATGGCTTATGTGCATATTGCCCATGACTGCCAAATTGGTAACAATACAATTTTTGCTAGTAATGCACAGATTGCAGGCCATGTACAAGTTGAAGACTGGGCTATCTTAGGAGGCATGACAGGCATTCATCAATTTGTGCGCATTGGTCAACATGCCATGCTTGGAGGGGCATCTGCTTTGGTTCAAGATATTCCTCCATTTGTGATTGCTGCGGGCGATAAAGCTACTCCCCATGGTATCAATGTTGAAGGACTGAAGCGCCGGGGATTTTCTAGTGAAACAATTTCTGCATTACGTCAAGCCTATAAAGTTTTATACAAGGATGGTTTGAGTTTTGAAGAGGCTAAAGTAGAGATTGGAAAAATGGTAATAGCCAATGCTGCTGACTCTGCCACTGCAGAAAAACTTTCACAGTTTCATGACTTTATTGCCGCATCTACACGCGGCATTATTCGATAATTCTACGGTGGCTTTGCCAAAATTAGCCTGTGTAGCTGGCGAACCCTCAGGCGATCTTTTGGCTGCACCTGTTTTAAGTGCGCTTCATCAAATTCCTGATATGTCTGGGCTAGAGATTTATGGCATTGGCGGCCCTCGGATGCAGGCTGAGGGTTTGCGATCTGACTGGCCCATGGAAACCTTGAGCGTGCGGGGTTACGTTGAGGCCATCAAGCAATTACCAGCAATCTTAAAACTTCGAGGCGAGCTACTTGCTAGCCTGCTAGGTGATGATCGCCCCGACGTGTTTTTGGGGGTTGATGCACCTGACTTTAATCTTGGCGTGGAGTTGGCACTACGCGAAGCGGGTATTCCTACTTTACATTTAGTTTCTCCCTCTATTTGGGCATGGCGTGCAGGGCGCATTCACAAGATTAAACAGGCTGTCGAAAGAATGCTCTGTATTTTTCCATTTGAAACCGAGATCTATGAACGTGCTGGGGTAGCTGCAACTTATGTGGGACACCCCTTAGCAAGCGATATTCCTCAAGAGCCAAATATGCAAGGTGCAAGAGTAAAACTTGTTAATCTATTGAATCTAAGAAGTGATGTACTTGATGGCATTGTTATTGCCGTGCTTCCAGGCAGTAGAGCTTCTGAAATTGAATTAATTGCCCCAGTCTTCTTCAAAGCAATGGCAGCTCTGGCTCAGCGCATTCAAGGCCAACAACTCCACTTTCTGATTCCGGTGGCAACACCTCGCTTACGGCTGCCCCTCGAGGCTTTATTAGCAAAAACCCAAGAATACTACCCCAATCTCAATATTCATTTAGTTGATGGCCAGGCCGATATGGTGCTTGAGGCAGCAGATGTGGTGTTGATAGCGAGCGGTACAGCTACTTTACAAGCTGCATTGTGGAAAAAGCCGATGGTGATTTCTTATAAAGTGCCTTGGCTTACTGGGCAAATTATGAAAAGACAGGGTTATCTTCCCTACGTTGGCTTACCGAATATTTTATGTGGCGAGTTCGTAGTTCCTGAGCTCTTACAAGACAATGCTACTCCAAGCAAATTAGCTGATGCCTTATTAGAATGGTTAAATAATCCTAGTAAAGTTGCCCAACTTAAATCCCGTTTTGCAGAAATGCATGAAACCTTACGTCGGCCAACCGGCTTGCTGGTAGCTCAAGCAGTTGCGCAAACGATTACCGCTTCACAAAATCGAGTTTCTACGTGAGCGTGATCTGGATTTGCGGTGTTGATGAAGCTGGTCGAGGTCCTTTGGCTGGATCGGTAGTTGCTGGTGCTGTGGTACTTGATCCTAATAAGCCCATTGAAGGATTAAAGGACTCAAAAAAGCTATCAGCGAGCCGTCGGGAGTTTCTATTTGAACAAATTCAGCTTAAGTCAAAAGCCTGGGGTCTTGGAGAGGCTAGCCCAGCAGAGATCGATCAAATCAATATCCTCCAGGCCACTATGCTAGCGATGCGCCGAGCAATTGAAGACCTTACTACGCGATTAGGTAGCTGGCCAGACAAGGCATTGATTGATGGCAATCGATGTCCTGAACTCCCCATTTCATCAGAGGCGATTGTTAAAGGTGATGCCAAGGAGCCTGCTATCTCGGCCGCCTCGATCTTGGCTAAAGTTACGCGGGACCGCCAAATGATTGAGCTACATAAACGTTTTCCGCAGTATGGTTTTGCACAGCATATGGGTTATCCAACTGAAATGCATTTTGCAGCCTTAAAAGAATTTGGTGCTTGTGATGAACACCGTCGCAGCTTCTCGCCAGTACGCAATGTTTTAGAAGCTGCTAATTCATTGGTTAAGACATGAACCCAGAAGAAAAAATAGAATTTATCAGATCGAAAGACAATTCTTTATTTAGAGAGATTCGTCAACTGCAGGCTACCGGGTCTAAAGGGCAGAAGGCTAGAATAGCTTGTGGCCAGGCTTTGCTTGAGGGTATTCATCTGGTGCAAACCTGGGTAGGCAGTCCTGCACTGAAGACTTTGATTACCTCAGAGTTGGGTTTGCAAAATCCGGAGATTGCGCAAGCCGTTTATGACCATGTAGAGATTTGTCCCGAGACTCGCGTTTACCAACTGGATAAAGGTTTATGGGATTTGCTAAGTGATTTAGTCAATGCTCCGCAGATTGCGGGATTGCTGGATCTTCCTCAAATGGCTTTAAATCCACAAAAGTCGGTTGCGACGATTTCTGGTGATGTGATTATTTTGGATCGTATACAAGATGCTGGTAATGTTGGTTCTATTTTGCGTACTGCAGCAGCAGCAGGTTTTACTCAGGTAGTTGCATTAACGGGTTGTGCCCATTTGTGGTCAAGCAAAGTTTTACGTGCTGGCATGGGCGTACATCGTTTGCTCGATCTTTATGAAGGCTGGTCCACTCAGCGGGTACTTAGTGCTGTAACTTCACCTTTTCTGGCTGCAACTACCGATGGTGAGCTCGATCTCTTTAATATGCCTCAGGTGTTAATGCATCCGGTAGCTTGGATAATGGGCAGCGAAGGTCAGGGTGTTGCTGAGGATCTGATGGCTCAGGCTAAAGGGGTGGCAATTCCAATTGACCCAAGAGTTGAGTCTTTGAATGTTTCTACCGCAGCGGCCATCTGTTTATTTGAAACAGTGCGTGTTCGGCGCAGCTAGCCCTTTGACTATTAGCCCAATATCGTTTTATCGGATTTGATTGATTGAAGGACGGTAGTGGCAATCTCTTCAATCGATTTACTGGTGGTCACTACCCAAGGAATGGATGATCTTTTCATCATTGAAGTGGCCTCATTAATCTCATAACGACAGTTTTCTAGCTTGGCATAGTTACTTCCAGGACGGCGTTCATTCCGAATTTCTGACAGACGTTCTGCATCAATCATTAGACCAAAAATTTTGTGGCGGTAGGGCACTAAATCTTTGGGCAGCTGACCACGCTCAAAATCTTCCGGAATAAGAGGGTAGTTCGCCGCCTTCATGCCATATTGCATCGCTAAGTAGAGGCTAGTTGGTGTTTTACCTACCCTAGAGATACCCACCAAAATGACATCAGCTTCTGCTAAATTCTTATTCGATTGGCCATCATCATGAGCTAAAGAGTAATTGATGGCCTCAATCCGGTTCCTGTAAGCGTCGGTATCTGCGTTGTGGTGGAGGCGATTCATGGCATGTGTTGATTTGATGCCTAAAGCGTGCTCAAGAGGAGCTACGAAAGTCTGGAACATATCCAATATGAGGCCATTGGCTTTACTGACGATTGCGTTTAGTTGTGGATTGACCAAAGTGGTGAAAACGATAGGCTGGACCCCATATTTTGCTTGAGCTTGATTGATATTACTAACCGCATCATGGGCCTTTTCAGTGCAATCTACAAAAGGGACGCGAATGTGCTTAAAAGTGGCTTCAAATTGCGCCAAAATGGATTGACTGAAGTTTTCGGCGGTGATGCCGGTGCCGTCAGAAACTATAAAAACGATGCGGGTTTGGGGTGACATGGGATTGGCCTAAAAAATCATGGTCAGCACTACAATATGAAGTTAATGAAGTATGCCGTATTTTGTTCGGCCGCTCGACCAGTTTCCTTATCTTTAGAGAGTATTTTATGTCCAACCAACAGCAGCAAAGTAGTAATGTAGAAAATGCCTATATTTTGCCTTTTGAGCAACTTCGCATGACAGACGTGGAGTCTGTCGGTGGAAAGAATGCCTCATTAGGGGAGATGATTTCTCAGTTGTCCTCTACCGGCGTAAGAGTACCGACTGGTTTTGCAACAACCTCTTTGGCATTTCGTGATTTCTTAAAGCACAATAACTTGACTGAGCGCATTGAACAGCGTTTAGAAAATCTTAATATTGATGATGTTCGTGCTTTAGCGGAAGCCGGAAAAGAAATTCGGATTTGGATGGAAACGGCCCCATTTCAGCCGCGCCTAGACGAAGAAATTCGTAGTGCTTTTAAAGCCTTGGATGAATCTGGCAAAGGCTCTTTTGCAGTTCGCTCTTCTGCTACTGCTGAAGATTTACCAGATGCTTCATTTGCCGGCCAACAAGAAACTTTTCTAAATGTCGAAGGCATCGAAGATGTCTTAAAAAAGATTCGAGAAGTATTTGCCTCTTTGTATAACGACCGCGCTATCTCCTATCGTGTTCACAAAGGCTTTGCCCATGCAGAAGTGGCACTTTCAGCTGGTATTCAGCGCATGGTGCGATCTGACTTAGGTGCTGCCGGTGTGATGTTTACCTTAGATACGGAGTCTGGTTTTGAGGAAGTGGTTTTTATTACTTCTAGTTATGGCCTCGGCGAGACTGTGGTACAGGGTGCTGTTAACCCAGATGAGTTTTACGTATTTAAAACCACTTTGGCGCAAGATAAGAAGGCGATTATTCGTCGCTCGCTGGGCTCTAAACTCATTGAAATGCAATTTGCTCCAGCAGGCTCTAGTGAAAAAGTGATTACGGTCGATGTCAGCCCTCAGAGGCGTAATCGCTTCTCATTAGATGATGCCGATATTACTGAATTGGCTAAATACGCCGTCATCATTGAAAAACACTACGGTCGTCCTATGGATATCGAGTGGGGTAAAGATGGACAAGATGGGCATATTTACATTCTTCAAGCGCGTCCGGAGACAGTCAAGAGTCAGGCTACTGGCCAGGTGGAGATGCGCTATAAATTAAAAGGCAGCTCCAAGGTATTAGCCAAAGGTCGTGCAATTGGTCAAAAGATTGGTGCAGGCCCTGTTCGCATCATTCGGGATCCAAGCGAAATGGATCGAGTTCAACCTGGGGATGTATTGGTTGCCGATATGACAGATCCTAACTGGGAGCCTGTGATGAAACGAGCCTCTGCGATTGTGACCAATCGTGGTGGTCGTACTTGTCATGCGGCGATTATTGCCCGTGAATTGGGTGTGCCTGCAGTGGTGGGTTGTGGTGATGCCACCGATCACCTTCAAGATGGCATGATGGTGACCGTTTCTTGTGCCGAAGGTGATGAAGGCCGTATTTACGATGGTTTAATTGAAACCGAAGTTACTGAGATTTCTCGAGGAGTATTACCAGAAATTCCAGTAAAAATTACGATGAATATCGGTAACCCACAGCTGGCATTTGATTTTTGCCAAATACCCAATGCTGGGGTTGGCTTAGCCCGGCTTGAGTTCATCATCAATAACTATATTGGGGTTCATCCTCGCGCAGTATTGGAATACCCAAATATTGACCCAGATTTAAAGCGTGCAGTAGAAAGTGTTGCTCGTGGTTACGCCAGCCCACGTCAGTTCTATGAAGACAAGCTAGTTGAAGGTGTTGCAACGATTGCAGCTGCATTCTATCCAAAGCCAGTGATTGTGCGTTTATCTGACTTTAAGTCAAATGAATACAAAAAACTCATCGGTGGATCTCGTTATGAGCCTGATGAAGAAAACCCTATGTTGGGCTTTCGTGGTGCATCTCGCTATGTATCAGCAGACTTTGGTGAAGCTTTTGCGCTAGAGTGCGCTGCTATGAGGCGGGTGCGTGAAGACATGGGCCTTGATAATGTTGAAATCATGGTTCCCTTTGTGCGTACGATTAATCAGGCTAAGCGTGTGATTGATATGATGGCAGACTTTGGTCTAAAGCGTGGTGAAAATGGTTTACGTCTCATCATGATGTGCGAGATTCCATCTAATGCTATTTTGGCTGATCAATTTTTGGAGCATTTTGATGGTTTCTCGATCGGCTCTAACGATATGACTCAGCTCACCTTAGGCTTAGATCGCGATTCAGGCATGGAGTTGTTGGCAGTTGACTTTGATGAACGTGATCCTGCTGTGGAATTTATGATTGCGCGTTCGATTGAAGCTTGCCTCAAGCAGAATAAATATGTGGGTATTTGCGGCCAAGGTCCATCAGACCATCCAGACTTTGCTCGTTGGTTGGTGGCTAAAGGCATCACTTCAATCTCCCTTAATCCTGATAGCGTAGTAGCTACTTGGGAGATGTTGGGTAAGAAAGAGGCTTAATTAGTTCAAGAGGGTTAAGAAGTAAAAAAGTAAAAGCCCTCGGTGTTTAACTTAAGTCTTTGTAGTGCAAGGGTGGTGTGTTTAGGCTTTCGCCTTTGCTGCCACCTTTTTTATTGCCAAGGAAGGTTTTTTAAGAGGTTTTTGGGGAGGCTTTACTGCCGTCTTAGCTAATACTTTCTTTGGACTGTGAATGATAGGAACCGCCCCCATTTTCTTTGCTGGTAAAGAAATGGAATGCGACTTCTGCGCACCAGACCAACTAGGTTCTGCAATGGAATTAAACGCTGCGCGCAATTTTTCTCCCCATAACTGATGAATCATCTGGAAATAAGGATTGGATTCATCCATCGTCACCAGCTTGCTAGCCTTTAGTGAGTTCTTCTCATAGACCAATAAATCTAAAGGCAAGCCTACAGAAATATTACTGTTTAATGTGGAATCCATCGAAATCAAGGCACACTTAGTAGCTAGATTGAGTGGGGTATCAAAATTAAGAACCCGGTCCAGAATAGGTTTGCCGTACTTAGATTCTCCGATCTGGAAGTAGCAAGTCTCAGGAGTAGCTTCAATAAAGTTGCCAGCTGAATATATATTAAACAGACGGGGATGTTCGCCCTTCACTTGGCCTCCAAAGATCAGATTGCAATTGAAATCAAGACCAGCTTTTTTTAATGATTGATACTCACGTTCATAAACCTGTTTTATCGCATCACCTACTACAACAGCGGCATCATGAGAATTTTCTACATTCCAAAGATTTTTCCCGCCGATTAATTGGCCTTGCAACAGGATTTCTTTCACGGCTTGCGTAATGGCGAGATTGCCAGCACTTAGTAGGGTAAAAAAACGATCATGATTTTTTTGGAACAAGGTCATTTTTCGAAATGTACCAATTTGATCTACGCCAGCATTGGTGCGAGTATCAGATAAGAAAACTAATCCATCTTTAAGGCAAAGCCCAACGCAATACGTCATCTTGCTACCCCTTTAAATGATTTCTTGAAATTATCTCTTATTTGGGGTGTTACTCAGTTCAGCTGGGCAATCGAGATACTAGCGCTTAACTCTTCACCCTCGCCACCAGAGCGAACCCCTTTAACTGGGGCAGCTGTATAGTAGTCTCTGCCAATGGCTAAACGAATATGGCGAGAATCAATTAAGCAAGCATGGGTAATATCCACACTGGTCCATATACCTTCTTCAATATTGCTACAGAAATCAATCCATGCATGGCTTGCAAGATTAGGGGATTCTTCTGCAAAAAAATACCCACTGACATAACGTGCTGGAATCCCAGATGCGCGGCATAAGGACAGCATGATATGGGCGTGGTCTTGGCAGACACCTGATTTCATGGCAAAAGATTGGGTGGCAGTAGTTGCAAAATTCGTCTCACCTGGGGAGTAGACCACGGCACTTTGAACTGCACTAGCCAGTTTAAGTACCTCATCCACAGCATTTTTTGTAGGCAGGGAGGATGAGAAGAAGGCGAGCATTTCTTCTGAAGGCTCAGTTAAATTGGTCTGTTGTAGTAGGTAGTAGGGCGAGACTGCTTTAGGATCATCAATAAATTCAAAGGCATCTTGCGTATGCACCTCACCTTCAGCTTCAATCATCATAGAGGTATAGGGATTTTCTTGAACGAAAACACTGCAGTAGTTTCCAAAAGGATCAAACGAGTTAGTAGCCTTAATTGGCGTGCTAATTTTCCATTTATCTACTTGTTGCCCAGCTAGCTTTGGTGGAGTTAAGCGTAATTCCTGAATGGAGTAGCGGACAGGGGTTTCGTAACGGTATTCAGTACGATGGCATATCTTTAAGTGCATAGGGGTCTTCAGGCTACTGCCAATGGAATAAGATAAGCGTTACTAAATTCATCGGCAATGTGATTAATACGCTCTAAGAATTCGTCAATAAATTCTTCTAGACCTTGAGAAAACACCTCATCGATATCTGAGTAATCAAGGCTAGCTTTTAGTTTACCTAGCAGACGTTCAATCTCTTTAGACTGCGAGTTCTTCATCTCAGAAATCAGTGGAATAAGTTCATTTACGCAACACACTAGCGAACGCGGCATTTGTTTATTAAAAATCAATAATTGTGCTACTTGCTTTGGTGTTACTTGATCAGAGTAGATTTGACGATAGATTTCAAAGGCAGAAACTGAACGGAGAAGGGCGGCCCAGTGATAGAAGTCAAAGAAATCACCATCTGTACCATCGACTATTTCTTTTGCTGTTTTATCATCCGTGCGTAGGACTTTTAGTGTGGCCTGATCTTCATATTTGGTTTGCAAAATACGCGCCGTATTGTCAGCTCGCTCTAGTAGGGTACCTATATTCATAAAATAAAAAGCCTCATTCTTGAGCATGGTGCCATGCATCACCCCTCTAAATAGATGGCAGCGATGTTTTACCCATTCCAGCAGGCGGCTTGGATCGGCTTGATGGCGCGCCTCTAATATTCTTTGTAGTTCAAGCCAAGTGGTGTTTTGAGTTTCCCAAACTTCTGAGGTGATCTTTCCACGAATAACGCGTGCATTCTCCCTAGCTGCAAATAAGCAAGACACGATACTAGAAGGATTATTGGTTTCATAAATCATGAAATCTAGAATATTCTCACGATTAATCAACTCATACTGCGCCATGAATGCTTCTTCTAATTTAGAAATGGTCAATAATTTTTTCCAACTTTGCTCTAAAAATTCTGCGGGTTGGGGCAGGAGGGAGGTTTGATGATTGACATCAAGCATGCGAGCAGTATTTTCTGCGCGCTCGGTGTAGCGGGCCATCCAATATAGGCAATCAGCGGTGCGACTCAGCATATATTTATTTTCCCTTGTTCCTCAAGAACCCAGGTATCTTTAGTGCCACCGCCTTGGGAGGAGTTCACTACTAAAGAGCCTTCTTTGAGGGCAACCCTAGTCAATCCACCGGGAACCATTTTGATGGTTTTGCCGGAGAGGACAAAGGGTCTTAAATCAATATGACGTGGCGCGACACCAGATTCCACAAAAGTGGGGCAAGTAGACAGTGCTAAGGTGGGCTGAGCAATGTACTTGTCTGGATTGGCAACGAGATTCTTTTTAAATTCTGCGATTTCGGCTTTACTTGCAGCCGGACCTACCAACATGCCATACCCGCCTGCACCATGAGTCAGCTTGACAACCAATTGATCTAGATTGGCCAAAGTGTAAGCCAGATCATCAGGCTTGCGACATTGGAAAGTGGGTACGTTATTGAGAATCGGTTTTTCACCAAGGTAAAACCCAATCATTTCTGGAACATAAGGATAGATAGACTTGTCATCAGCAATTCCTGTACCAATCGAATTAGCGAGGGTGACATTGCCAGCAATAAGCGCAGACAGTAGTCCAGCGACGCCTAGGGTGGAATCTGAGCGAAAGGCCAATGGATCTAAGAAGTCATCATCAACGCGACGATAGATCACATCGACCCGTTCAGGACCTTGGGTAGTACGCATAAAGACTTGTTCGTTTTTCACAAACAAATCTTTACCTTCAACTAATTCAACACCCATTTGTTGCGCTAAATAGCTGTGTTCAAAATAGGCAGAGTTATACATGCCTGGAGTGAGTACGACTACATTCGGTTTTTTGACATCGTCTGGTTTGACGGACTTAAGGCATTCGAGCAAGAGGTCTGGATAATGCTCGACTGGTGCTACACGGTACTTTTGAAAAAGGTCTGGAAATAGACGCATCATCATTTTTCGATCTTCGACCATATAAGAAACGCCAGATGGAACACGTAGGTTATCTTCTAATACGTAAAACTCCCCTTCTCCTGCTCGAACAATATCAATACCTGCAATTTGTGCATAGATATCGCGCGGGACACTGACATTACGCATCTCGGGGCGATATTGGGCATTATTAAAAATTTGCTCGGCAGGAACAATGCCTGCTTTGATGATGTCTTCATCATGGTAGACATCGTAGATAAAGCAATTAAGCGCCTTAACCCGTTGACGCAATCCTGCCTCTAGTTGCTCCCACTCATTTGCGGTAAAAATTCGAGGAACCTGATCAAAGGGAATGGTTCTTTCAGACCCTAAGTCATCTCCATAAACTGCAAAGGTGATACCTACTCGGCGAAATATGAGGTCAGCTTCAGCACGTTTGAGACCCATGAGGGTATCACTTTGCTGTTTGAGCCATTGATGGAAGGCTTGGTAATGGGGACGCGCTTTTCCGCTGGCGTCGAGCATTTCGTCAAAAGGCAATTTCATAGGTACAAACTAATGCCTTTGAAAAAACTGCAATCAAGGATATGAAGCAGCTTGGTGCTATATGCACCATAAAGGGGCATTAATGGAGAGACCAAATTCTGCTGAACTAAGCGTTTAAATCACCCCTTGCAATTCGGCCTTTCTGCACCTGCCATTCCCGATCTTTAGTGGCAGCGCGTTTGTCATGCTCTTTTTTGCCTTTAGCTAGACCAATCTCGCATTTGACGTTCCCTTTTGAGAAATGTAGGTTAAGGGGGACTAAGGTATAGCCCTTTTGCTCCACTTTACCAATCAGTTTGCGGATTTCCATGGCGTTTAGAAGTAACTTGCGAGTGCGCGTACTGTCTGGAACAATATGAGTCGAGGCCGATAGTAAGGGTGTGATATGGCACCCGATGAGAAATAGCTCCGCCTTGCGAATGATGACATACGCTTCTTTGACGTGCACACGACCTGCCCGAATGGCTTTTACTTCCCAGCCCTCCAACACAATGCCGGCCTCAAATCGTTCTTCAATAAAATAATCGAAGAAGGCTTTTTTGTTATCGACGATACTCATGTTTATTTAGCTTCCTCAGATCAATTATGGCAGACGTCTATAAGACAGTTTTAATTGGCCAGTCAGCCCAGCGCATGTATGGCTTGGTAACTGACGTTGCCAAATACCCCGAGTTCTTGCCATGGTGCGGTGGCGTAGAAATCTTTGAGCAGACCGACACGGTGCTCGATGCCAAAATTAACATCCATTTCAAGGGAATTAATCAGTACTTTCATACTCGAAACATTAACCATCATCCCGAAACCATCGATATGGTCTTTGTAGATGGCCCCTTTAAGCACTTTTCAGGACAATGGAACTTTATTCCCCTAAAAGAAGATGCCTGCAAGGTGGAATTTAAGCTTCATTGGGAGTTTAAGAGCGCGATTTTGGATAAGATTATCGGTCCCGTTTTTAGTCATATTGCCGGCACATTCGTAGATTGTTTCGTAAAGCGGGCAGAAGATCTCTATGGGCAATAGGGTGATAGAGATCTACATCTGTGATGCACGCTTGGGTGATCCCATACTAAGGCCGTATCAATTAGTTTTATCACCAGATGAGATCGCTACGGTTGGCCTAGCGTTGATTAAGGCAGGTATTGCGCAGGGTCCTGAAGATCAGGTATTGGCCAGAAAGGGCTGTTTTGGGGTTTTTGGCAAGCGTAAGGACTGGGATAGCCCTATTTACCCAGGAGACCGTTTGGAGCTGTATTCACCTCTGTTGATAGACCCTAAGACAGTGCGCCGTAAGAGGGCCAATCAAAACCAAGACGCTAAATTCCAAGCTGCTGCTGCCAAAAGAAAGGCTAGGAGGCTATAATCGTTTTTTGTGACTAGGGGTTTTCATGCGACTCATTCAAAAAGCACTCACTTTTGACGATGTGCTCCTTGTACCGGCATATTCATCGGTACTTCCTCGAGATGCCAGTTTGGCAAGTAAATTAACTCGAGATATTGCACTTAATACACCCTTGGTATCTGCTGCTATGGATACCGTTACTGAAGGTCGATTGGCGATTGCCATGGCTAGCGAGGGTGGTATTGGCATCATTCATAAAAACCTTAAACCTGCTGATCAGGCTCGTGAGGTGGCTAAGGTAAAGCGTTATGAATCTGGAGTTCTTCGTGACCCTATCACGATCGGACCTGATGTCACCTTAGGTCAAGTGACTCAATTATCCCGTGAGCATGGCTTCTCAGGATTTCCGGTGCTTGTGGGTAAAGAGGTAGTCGGCATTATCACCAATCGCGACTTACGCTTTGAGGAAGATCTAGACGCCCCAGTTAAAACCAAGATGACCCCACGTGAGCGTTTGATTACTGTAAAAGAGGGTTGTACTTTGGAAGAGGCTAAGCGTCTCATGAGTCATCATCGTTTAGAGCGCGTACTAGTTGTCAATGACCAATTTGAATTGCGCGGTTTAATCACTGTTAAAGATATTCTTAAAGCAACTGAACATCCTAATGCTTGTAAAGATGGTGAGGGGAAGTTACGGGTTGGGGCAGCTGTTGGCGTGGGCCCAGATAATGATGAGCGTATTGAATTATTAGTGCGCGCTGGGGTTGATGTGATCGTAGTAGATACAGCACATGGGCATAGTCAAGGGGTATTGGATCGCGTTAAATGGGTTAAGAAAAACTACCCTCAAGTGCAAGTGATTGGTGGCAATATTGCGACTGGTGAAGCTGCTAAAGCGTTGGCTGATCACGGTGCCGATGGTGTGAAGGTGGGCATTGGTCCCGGTTCGATTTGTACTACCCGGATTGTTGCTGGCGTAGGTGTACCACAGATCACTGCCATTGTAAATGTGGCTGCCGCACTGAAGGGCACCGGAATCCCGTTGATTGCGGATGGTGGTGTGCGTTACTCTGGAGATGTTGCTAAGGCCTTAGCTGCTGGCGCCAATGCAGTGATGATGGGTGGTATATTTGCGGGCACCGAAGAGGCGCCAGGTGAAGTATTTTTATATCAAGGTCGATCCTACAAAAGCTATCGAGGCATGGGATCTTTGGGAGCAATGGCCGATGGTTCTGCTGATCGTTATTTTCAGAGTGATATTAGCGCAGCTAATGCCGAGAAACTCGTCCCTGAAGGCATAGAAGGCCAAGTGCCTTACAAAGGTAGTGTTCTGACGATCTTGCATCAATTGACTGGCGGTATTCGTTCATCGATGGGTTACCTTGGTTGCAAAACAATTGATGAACTACATGAAAGAGCCAATTTTGTGGAAATTACTTCAGCGGGTGTGCGCGAATCGCATGTTCATGATGTGAAGATCACCAAGGAAGCGCCGAATTACCATATTGATTAACAAGTAAACAAAAGCTGAAATTAAGGCTGAATTTAAGACTAATTCTTTCGTGCACGACAAAATACTGATTCTCGACTTTGGCTCACAAGTCACCCAACTGATTGCCAGACGCGTGCGTGATGCCCGCGTCTATTCTGAAATCCATCCCTACGATTGCGATCCAGAATTCATTCGCAAATTCGTTCAAGAGCAGGGTGCTAAGGGCATTATTCTTTCCGGTGGTCCTAGCTCAGTAACGCAGGAGGGTAGTCCTCGTGCACCCCAAATTGTGTTTGAACTAGGTGTTCCTGTTTTAGGTATTTGCTATGGCATGCAGACCATGGCAACCCAATTGGGGGGTGCAGTAGCCTCAGCTGAGTCGCTCGGTAAGGCACGTGAATTTGGTTACTCTGAAGTGCGGGCGCATGGCCACACTCAGTTACTTAAAGGAATTGAAGACTTCTCTACTAGTGAAGGTCACGGTATTTTAAAAGTCTGGATGAGTCATGGCGACTCTGTCACCACATTACCACCGACGTTCAAACTGATGGCCTCTACTGAGTCTTGCCCGATTGCGGGTATGGCCGATGAAGAGCGAGGTTTTTATGCTTTTCAGTTTCACCCTGAAGTGACTCATACAATTCAAGGCACTGCCATTATTGAGCGCTTCGTTCATGAGATCTGCGCTTGTAGGCCTGATTGGGTGATGGGTGATTACATCGTTGAAGCAGTTGAGAATATTCGTAATCAGGTGGGCAGTGATGAAGTCATTCTTGGCCTTTCTGGCGGAGTTGATTCTAGTGTTGCAGCCGCTTTAATACATCGGGCAATTGGCGATCAGCTAACTTGCGTCTTTGTAGATCATGGCTTACTTCGTTTAAACGAAGGCGATATGGTGATGGAGATGTTTGCTCGCAATCTTGGTGTAAAAGTCATTCGTGTGGATGCCAAAGACAAGTTTATGTCTGAGCTTGCAGGCGTCGCCGATCCTGAAGCAAAGCGCAAGATCATCGGTAAAGAATTCGTTGAGATATTTCAAAGTGAGTCTGGCAAGATTCAAAATGCAAAGTGGTTAGCGCAAGGCACCATTTATCCTGATGTAATTGAATCTGCTGGTAAGGATAAGAAAGGCGCGCATACCATCAAGAGTCACCATAATGTAGGCGGCCTACCAGAGGATATGCATCTCAAATTGCTTGAACCTTTACGAGAATTATTTAAAGATGAAGTGCGTGAGTTAGGCGTTGCTTTAGGCTTGCCACGAGAGATGGTCTATCGCCATCCATTCCCGGGTCCAGGTCTTGGAGTTCGCATCTTAGGTGAGGTGAAAGCAGAATTTGCTAGCTTGCTACAACGTGCCGACGCGATCTTCATTGAAGAACTACGCAACACCATTGACGAGGCAACCCAGAAATCTTGGTACGACTTAACTAGTCAAGCGTTTGCTGTGTTCTTACCAGTCAAGTCTGTTGGCGTGATGGGTGATGGCAGAACCTATGAATATGTTGTTGCACTACGAGCAGTGCAGACCCAGGATTTTATGACAGCGCATTGGGCGCATTTGCCTCATGACCTACTGGGAAAAGTTTCCAATCGCATCATCAATGAAGTGCGTGGCATCAATCGTGTGGTGTACGACATCAGCGGAAAACCCCCGGCAACTATTGAGTGGGAGTAGATTAAATTCGATCAACCCCTGCGATCTTCATAGCGGGTCATTAGCTTCATAAAGAAATGTAATGGATTAGTTGCGCGTGCTATCAAGACACGGGGGAGTTGCCACTGATCATGATCTGACTGCACTCTTCCACGTTGCATCATAGTGGCAGTAATGTAACCGCAATCCCGCGCCATCTGCGCATGAATCGGATGCATGCGACCATAGGGGTAGCAGAAATGCCGAATTTGAGTTCCTAAAGAATCCTCTAAGGACAGCTTAGAGAGCTTAATTTCTTTTAGCGCTTCTTTGTCTTCCAGCTTAGTTAAGTCGGCATGCGTGCAAGTATGGGATCCAACATCCATGCCTTCATCTAACCAGATTAATAGCTGTTCTCGATTCATTAGGGGCTTTGTAGCAACTAAGCCATCATCCCAATGATTGGTTCTACCCACTTGTTCACTTACAGCGTAGCAGGTGGCAGTATGTCCATGACGTTTTAAGATGGGTAATGCTAGATCGAAGTTATTTTGGTAGCCATCATCAAAAGTAATGCCTGCCACTCGACCGTGCTTTTCTCCTGTGAGATAGGGTTCTAGATCTCGCATGGAAAGGCCGCTATATCCCAATGTTTTTAACATTGACATCTGCCATGAAAAGCTCTGGGGTGTGACCACTAGTCCACGTAAAGGGGTCCCCCTAGAGGGTGGTTTATCAATTTGGTGATAAACCAGAATTGGTATTGGTTTAATCACTAACTTTTCAATCACATATTAAGCAAGTTAACTGAGCGTTGCTCTTAACATGGGGGTATTCCAGTTCAATTTGTAGTTTTGGTAAAGAAGAATTTAGTGGTATCACTTTTTAGCCTCCTTGGCCTTGGCGATGCGCAGGAAATAATTTTCGTATTTTAAAGCCACATCCTCCCAGGTAGCAGACCGAGCAATTTCCAATCCATTGGTGATAAGTATCTTTTGTAAAGGCGGATCATTTAGCAAGTTTTGGATAAGGTCAGCTAATTGCTCTGCATTGAGTGGATCTGCAATCAACTTTGCATGAACTCCTTCACTAAATTGATATGCTAATCCGCAGTAAGGAAAAGCACTCACAAGCACAGGAAGTTCTTGTGCCATTGCCTCAAGAATTACCATGCCAAAGCTATCTTCTAAGGTGGGGTGCACTAAGAGGTCTGCTGCGCGATAAAAGGTCGAAAGATCCTCCTGTTGACCATAAAATTGAACGCGATCAGTAAGGCCCAATTGCTTAACCTGCATCTCAAATTTAGTAAGCTGTTTAGATTGACCGACTACTGCAAGCATGATAGAGGACTTCAATTTTTTGAGAGCCTTTAACAGTACGCTTAAACCTTTTCTTTCATAATCATTGGCTACAAATAGCAAGTAAATTTGATTATCGGCCCAATTGAGTTTGTGACGAGACTCATCGCGGGGTTTCAATGAATCTGGAAGATACACGCCAGGCGTAACAACAATACTACGACTAGCTATGTCTGAATAATGGATCGTGAATTCATCGCGTAATTTATCTGAAACGAACACTAGTCCATGATTTGCTTTATCACGAATTCGCGCGCTTTCAAGCCAAAGATAAGTGATGTGTCTAAGGCTAGTAAATACTTGTAACCAGCGCAATGCGAGTTTCCAACGATGTCGATCTTCAAAAATACTCGCCCAAACACAACGAACATGTAAAGTGTGGACATTTCCGTGCCATACATGCTCATGGCTGTGAACGATATCAAACTGATTTCTGGTCAATAACCATGTTAGTGAAGAAAATAACCACTGATTTAGCCAACGAGGACGTTTATGTATTCGCAAGACATGATGGTAGGTGATGCCAGATACTGGAAAATTGGTTTCTTGGCAATAAACATGGATTTCATGATGTTTAGACAGTTCTTTAGCTAGGGCGACAGAATACCTTTCCGCCCCCCCACAAGCCGGTGAAAAATTTCTGGAAAGAACTGCTATTCGCATCTTTGATAAGTTTTAGTCATTCTTTTAATATTAGGCTATTTTCACTATATGAGGCCTTTATCTTGATACCATGGGCTTATCATGGCAAGCTTTCTTGCTATTTATAAGAATTATTCATCGGCTTTGAGGAAAGGGCCATTCTACTTATTGCCAAATAGTAAAAAATTCCAAAAAGAGCAAAAAAATGTATGCTTGAAACATAATATTGACTATCAAATCTAACTAGGTACTCATATGAATTTATCTAGACGTACATTTATTGCTTCAGCAGTTTTATCTCCAGTCGCTTGTGGAGGTCTTTCATATCAGCATGGCATACCTGTAACCCAGCCTAGACCCATACCTGTAGTACGGGCACCCCTAGTGGGCCAAGAGTGGACTTATGTGAAAAAGAATGTCTTTGATGGTAAAGCTTTAGATGTCATTACTGAGCGGGTGGCCAGTATTGGATCAACTATTGCGATCGAGCGCAGTACCGCAGATGGCTATAGACTCCCAAATGAAATTCAGACTACCTGGGGTATGGTTAGTACAGATACTCAATGGCCAAGATTGCTGAACTTTAATCCATCACTCCCGTTGTGGCCTGAGCAGTTATCTAGTTCATGGGCTAAGCAATTTAATACAAAATATAGCATTGCTGGTTATTCCGATTCCAAGCTTAATTGGCAGGAATATATGAGTGTACAAGGTTGGGAAAAAATTACGGTTCCTGCCGGTGAGTTCATTGCGCTACGCTTTCAGGTGCTGATTAACTATGAAAGTGATGACCCCAATAAAGTGGATTGTATTCGCAAGGAAACGGTCTGGTTTGCCCCTCAGATAGGACGCTGGGTTGCCCGAGAAGCCTCAGGTTCCTATCAAATTCAAGGTCAATTAGGGCCTGTAATTCTAGAGGGTAGCTATCAATGGCAACTGACTTCTTACAAATAAGCCGTATACGTAGAGTATTTTTGTTTTTATTGCCACTTATGGCAGCCGTCCTATCCGGCTGTATTGCTTCACAACCTTATCCAGTTGGAATTGCATTGCCAGCCCCAACCATCACTCCCAAAGTGCGATCACCACAGGTAGGGCAGCAATGGGTATATCAGGTCCGTAATGTTTTTAATCAAGAGATCGTTGATGTCATAACAGAAACGGTTATTGCCGTAGGTCCTCAGGTAAGGATTGAGCGTAAGGGGGTAAAGGCTGGACCACTGCCCGATGAAATTCAGGAACCCTGGGGTTACATCCTTCAAGACCCCCATTGGAACCCACCTCAAAAGTTTCTAAAGCCAATGCCTTTATGGCCCGAACAATTAGTGCCGGGTTGGTCTGATTTTTATCGTACCCGCTACCAAGTAGTAGCTTATCCAGATGGTAGTTATTACTGGGGCTTGGATATTAGCGCCTTGCAATGGGAGCGGATTTCTGTTCCGGCTGGACAATTTACCACCCTTAAATATCAAAATGAAGCCCCTTATTTTGAGAGTAATGATGTTTTTAGGCTTGCTAATTATCGTCAGGAGGATCTGTGGCTAGCTCCAGATATCGGTCGTTGGGCCATACGCCGAGGATATGGCCGTTACTTATTAGGTGGAATGTTTTGGAATGAGGCCTTATGGGAAGACTATCTCGAGTGGGAGCTTGTGTCCTGGAAGTAAGTAAAGCGCTTAAAATCAGTGCCTAGCTATGTATACCGTAAAAGAACTCTTTCCAACCCTGCAGGGTGAAGGCGCCCATGCAGGCCGCGCTGCTGTATTTTGTCGTTTTGCAGGCTGCAACCTCTGGAGCGGTCGCGAAGAAGATCGTGCGACCGCCACATGCCAGTTTTGTGACACCGATTTTGTTGGAAGTGATGGCTCGGGGGGCGGAAAATTTGAGCTTGCCCAACAACTAGCTGACAAGATTGAAGAGGCATGGAGAAGTACTTTGGCACCCCCGCAACAACGTTATGTTGTTTTTACAGGCGGTGAGCCATTGTTGCAACTAGATGCTGCCTTAATAGATGCCTTGCATGCTAAAGCCTTCACTGTTGCAATAGAAACAAATGGCACTATCAAAGTGCCAAAAAATATTGATTGGGTTTGTGTAAGCCCAAAAGCGGGCTCAGAGCTTATAGTGTTGCAAGCCGATGAAATTAAGTTAGTCATTCCTCAAGTTGGACTTCATGCGTTAGAAAACCTGATGACTCGCTTTGAAGGAATGGACTATCGCAATCGGTTTTTACAAGCCATGGATGGTCCAAAGCTACAGGAAAATATCAATCTAGCAGTACGTTTATGTCAAAAGCGCCCATTATGGCGATTGAGTTTGCAGGCCCATAAACTCATTGGCATACGGTAAACCTGTAAGCTATTGCTAAAGATTAAGAAAACTCATTATGACCAATAAACCAGCATCTATCTCTATTACCCGTCGCCTTGAATTTGATTCTGGCCATCGCATTCCGAATCATGATGGGCAATGTAGGCATCTTCATGGACATCGTTATGCCATCGAGGTCACTTTGACTGGAGAAGTGGCAGATCATCCTGGTAAAGCCGATGACGGTATGGTGCTCGATTTTGGAGATATTAAACGCTTAACCAATCAATACGTAGTAGAGCCTTGGGACCATGCTTTTCTGGTTGCCAAAGAAGATGTTGGTCTGGTAGATTTTTTAAATAGCTTACCCAATCATAAGACGGTAGTAATGGAACATGTTCCTACTGTAGAAAATCTGGCGAGCACAGCTTTTGCTCTATTAGAGCCTGTATTTGCTGAAGCCTTTGGCGGACATTTGCAATTGAGCTCACTACGTCTTTATGAAACTCCGAATTGCTGGGCTGATATTTTCCATCCCTAGTTAATCATGCAATCTGAACTTGATCATCAATTTATGCAGCTAGCCATAGAGCAAGCTAGGTTGGCCGCTTTGGCTGGAGAGGTTCCTGTGGGGGCGGTATTAGTACGGAATGGTGTAGTGATTGCTGAGGCATTTAATCAGCCCATTGGCAATCATGATCCTAGTGCCCATGCTGAAATGTTGGCATTAAGGGTTGCAGCAACTGCAGAGTCTAACTACCGGTTACCAGGCACCACCCTGTATGTCACCTTAGAGCCTTGTACGATGTGTGCAGGGGCAATGCTACATGCTCGGGTAGACAGGTTGGTCTATGGCGCTAATGATCCAAAAACTGGCGCAGCTGGTAGCGTACTTGATATATTCTCATCAAAGCATATCAATCATCATACTCAAGTCCAAGGTGGCATTATGGGTGACGAATGCGGTCAATTACTACGAGAATTTTTTAAGGAGCGGCGTTGAAGCAGATTCACTTAATTGCGCCTTCAGGGGCTAGTTTGGATGCTAGTAGCCCATTAATTGGCATTAAATCCCTAGAAGCGCTGGGTCTAGATGTTCTCAATTCTAAGTGTGTTGATCGCATAGAACAACGTTTTGCGGGTTCCGATGCGCAGCGATTATCTGAGCTTAATCAGCTGGCTACATTAAATCCTGAGAAGCTTGTGATGGTCATGCGCGGTGGTTATGGTCTGCATCGTTTGCTTGGTGATATTGATTGGCTAGGAATCGCTACAAATATTAAAAATGGGTTGCAAATCTGCGGACACAGTGACTTTACGGTATTTCAGTTGGCCTTATTAGCAAAGACCGGTGCCATTACTTTGGCTGGTCCGATGCTCAATTTCGATTTTGCTAGTCAGGATGATCGTGGTGAGGCAATCCCCCCAAATTCCTTTATGTGGGAGCATTTTCAAACTGCAGTCGATAAACGGGCTATAGATTGCAGGGTTACTGCACCTCAATCTTACTTAGGTCAGATATCCAAAGGCAGCACTTCGGGAATATTGTGGGGCGGTAACTTAACTATATTAGCGGGGCTTGTTGGCACACCGTATTTCCCAAGTTTGGAGCAAACTAAGAACGGTATTTTATTTTTAGAGGATGTAAACGAGCATCCTTACAGAATTGAACGCATGCTAATGCAATTACTCGATGCTGGTATTTTATCCAATCAAAGTGCCATTTTATTAGGGGGTTTTTCAGCCTATCGCCTGTACGAAAATGACCGTAGTTATAACTTAGATAGTGCGATTGCGGCTATCCGCAAACGGCTTCCCAATACTATTCCCATAATCACTAACCTACCTTTTGGCCATCAAACTGAAAAGCTCACTTTACCAGTCGGTGCGCGAGCGGATCTTCAATATGAGCACAATGGGTTTACTATCCAATCTCAATGGTAGAAGTTTTTATTCATTAAGAAGGAATCTAATGCTAGCGCAGCATAGAAAGCAGCAATCCTTTCTTTTTCTGATAACCCTCTTTTTTGCGAGTTTAGTGATGGCAGTTGAAGAGCCTAAATACTCTGTTCTAGAGCAATCAGGAGAATTTGAATTGCGTTACTATGCGCCATTAATTTTGGCGCAGGTAGAGGTCGCAGGAGATCTAGATTCTGCATCTAGCCAAGGATTTCGATTAATTGCTGCCTATATCTTTGGAAAAAACCAAGTGAACGATAAAATCAGTATGACAGCACCAGTCACTATGGAGTCCAGAAATGATTTTGCTAGTCAGAAAATCGCTATGACTGCGCCGGTGACGATTGAGGCAAATAATCCTAAAGATAAGGGCATCGGTAATGATCGATGGTTTATCTCTTTTGTCATGCCATCTGAATACACTCTTTCCACCTTGCCTAAGCCTCTTGATTCAGAGGTTCAGATCAGAGAGCTCCCCGCGGAGAAAAAAGCAGTGATTACTTTTTCTGGTTTTTACAATCAAGATAAGATATTGGAAAAAACCAAAGCCCTAGAGGTCTGGATTAAATCGAGACAAATGCAAGCTATTGGTGAGCCTCAGTTTGCTCGTTACAACCCACCTTGGACTCTGCCATTTATGCGTCGTAATGAAATCATGATTCAAGTTCGCGACTAGATATTTTTAGTAGCAACACACTGTATTTTCATTAAGTTTCAAAACTATTTAGAACAAATTGAGCGCCACTATCTTGACCTAAAGCCTTAACCAATATTGGAAGAGCTTGAGCAAGATACTTTTTTAGGGTCCATGGAGGGTTGATGATGAACATGCCACTGGCTTGAAGGCGCCGTTCCCCTGGCACATTTTCAACCCGTAATTCGGTTTGCAGCCAAGCGCGTTGATGTGAAGTGACAATCTTCTTCATGCGATCAGGTAGGCCGACCGATTCTCTTCTAGGAATAATGGGATACCAAATGGCGTAACAACCTGTAGCAAAGCGTTGTAGTGCCTCTTCCATGACCGTTTCAAGGTAACGATAGTCTTGCTTATCCTCATAAGAGGGATCAATTAAAACCAATCCTCGTCTACTAGGCGGTGGTAGCAACCCCTTTAGTCTAGAAAAGCTGTCTTGGGCATACACATCTATCTGCTTAGCTTGCTTTAATTGGCTGACATTGTGACGCAAAATATCAATTTCTTTGGGATGGAGTTCAAAGAGCTTTAGGCGATCTTGAGGCCTTAATAAGCTGGCAAAAATAAATGGTGATCCTGGATAAACATCAACCTCATTTCCTAGGTTCTGCGCATCGATGCATTCCATAAAGTCTTTAACACCTTCACCTAGGGGCTTGTCTAGCTTTTCATAATCTTGGGAAAATTGCTTTAAACGAAAAATACCGCCATCTGCCTCTTTACTCACTGTAGCAAAGCCATCCTTTAGGCTATAAATTCCAGCTCCAGCATGTGTATCGATGATCGTTAGCGCTCCCGGTTTTTCTTGAAGGTAGCTCACCAAATGAATTAAGGTCAAGTGCTTTAGGATATCTGCATGGCTGCCCGCATGAAAGGCATGTCGATAGCTAAACATAAGAATTCATTGGGATTTGATAAATTGGGTTTTAGTGAATAAAACCAAAGTAATCACAATGAGTGCAATCGAAGCGTATTGCAATGGAAGATTGTGAGTGAGATCCATGGTTTGGGTGAAATGGGAATAAAGTGCAACTAAGCCCCCCATGGCAATTAGTCGAGGCCATATTTTTGTAGGGGCAAGCCAGTCTTCTGGTATGTATTGGGCAAGTAAGGCACCCAACAACCCACACCACATACCAAAAGCGGCCCCACCGAATACATCTGTCAGCCAATGCGCACCCACGGCGTTTCTGGAAAGGCCTACTAATGCAGCGACAATAAATAATACAAGCAATGGTCGGCGTGTCTGTATTTTGCAAGAAAAATAAAGAGCACTAGCAATTGCAAAGGCTGTGAGGGTATGGCCTGAAGGGAAGGCTTTGTGCAAGAGCGGCTCACCAATACGATAAAAAGATTCTGCATCTAAAACAGCGGCCGGCCTAGGCAGTTCAAATAGGAATTTGAGGGTGGAGCTAGCAATGGCAGAAATTGCCCCAGCGATAATGCCTGCTGTCAATAATCGCGGGGCCAGAAGTAATAGCGGAAAGCAAATGGCAAAGATACCCCAACCATTACCTAAAAACGTGAGCCATGCCCAAATCATATCTGGCACATACTGTGTGAAAGAATTAACCCATAAAAAAGAAAGGGTTTGTAGATTGCCAAAAAAAAGAGCAGCTGCGAATGTTAATGGAATCAGTGGAATGAACCATACCCAAACGGCGCATATGTTGGGCGTTAACTGATGCTCTTTACTCATAGAGATTAGCGCGCTTTTACTCGATCAGATTCATGCAATTGATATTCCATCTTCTCAAGAACTTGTGACACGGTAATAGCTTGCATACATACATTGTCGTGGCACGGCGTTTTGCGATGATTTGCAGCGCTAACACAAGGGGAGCATGCTAGATTGGCAGTAATGGCAATAGATTTTCCTATGGAGCCATAGAGCGCTGGAGTCTCTGGCCCAAATAGCACTACCGTTCTTAGAGGAGTAACGGCGGAGAAGTGACCGGGACCAGAATCATTGGTTACCATCACATCAGATAATGTATAGAGCGGTGGTAACTGTGCAAAACTGACTTGCCCAGCAAAGTTCAGTGCATTTTTTACATTAGCGACGACCCGTACTTTTTCTACGTAGTCAAATTCAGATGGCGAACCCGTAATTAAAATCAAATCTAGAGGAAAGCGTTGGTGCAGGCCTTGAACCAGCTCTGAAAAGCGTTGTTGCGCCCAACGTCTTTGTGGCAATAAATCACTGGCATTGGGGTTCACCAAAATTAATCGCTGTTTACCTTGGGTAAATTCAATACCGGCATCTTTGCTGAGTTTCTCAATTTGTTCACGAACCGTATTTAAAGAGACTGGATCAATAATGGCTTGCTCCAATTGCACTTCTGAATCTGCAATATGAATTTTACTAAAGGGAACTTCAATCTCATTAGCAAACGCTGCATGGATAAGAGAGAGGAAATTTTTAGTAATATGAATGTGTGGGTTGTAATGCACTTTGCGCGTCAACATAAACCCGCGCCACAGGCCTTCACCATGAAAGATGTGATATCCCACTCGTCGACGGGCACCACATAGACCGGTGAGCAGGGCGGTAAAGCGAGAAAACAATTCCAAATCAATCACAGTGTCGATGCGGTGTTTACGGGCTAAGATTAAAAATTGCAAAGTATCTTTAATTAAACCGCTTAGACTTGAAGAATCAATGGTAAAAATATTCTCAGGTTTAACGGTATTTAAAAGGGTCAGGCTAGCCCGATTGCTTTTGAAGATTAAAAAGAATAATTCAGCACCACGTGCTTGGGCATTACGCATGGCCGGGTCTACTAGAATCGCACTACCCATTTCCGATAATTCTATGAAGAGCAGCTTACGTGGGGTTTGCGACCCTCGGCTAAAGATATTTTTAAAGCCATCCACTAGCGCAACAACAGGACTAACTACAGCGCACAGTGGTACCCCGACCCAATGATCGATGGCACGCATAGTATTGACGCTAATACTCATAGGTACTCTCTAATAGAATGGTGATTATTTGCGTTTTAATAAAAAGTAGGCGCCAGGTAAAACTGAAAGAACGGTAATGGCGCCATAGCTTATTGAGGCAAGAACGGTAATCGAGGGGTTAATTCCCCAAAGAGCGAGAACAGATGAGAGTGTTGCTTCGCGCAGACCCCACCCTGAAATGCTAATAGGGAGCATTAACAAGAGGCTTAAAGCTGGTAGCCCGATCATCAACGCTTCAATTGGAGCATCAACGCCGTAGGCTTTTAAACAAAACAAGAGTGTCAAGATTGTTAAAAAATGAATACCGACTGCATAAGTCGCCTGTACGAGATTCATGGGCCACGAGAAAGCAAGCTCAATGCCTGGAATGGCATTACCCATCTGAAAACGCTCTAAAAGTTTTTGCAACAGATTACGAGTGGGATTCCAGACCAAGCCAAGCGCAACGAGTAATCCGGCAACTATCATCACACTAGTCACTGTATAGCCTAAGTCTGGTCCCCAAGTAGCCAAAGTGGCGCCACCGAGAATCAGTCCAATTCCTCCTAAAAGATTATTCCCGGCTAGTCCCACAAAGCGATCTAGCAAGACCATCGCAAAGCTCAAGCGTAATTTAGGGGTGGCATGATCTAAATCGACTGAATGGTGTAATTCTTCATCCAGTTCTTTTTCATCAGTGAACTTGCCGGTACTAGTGAGATGGGTTGCAGAAATGCCACGATAACTATCGCCACCAATCGTGCTCGGTAAGCCTTGGTTAACGAGCCCACCAGCTAAATAGAGTCCAATGTAAGAGCGAATACGACGCGGAAATCCTACTGCTTCCATAAACTTACCCCAGCGATATCCACCACAAATAAAGGCGAGCATCATGCAGGCTAATGCGGCTAAAAACCATAGCGGTTGCATTTTTATTTCAGAATTGAGTAAGGCATGCCAATCAATTCCGCTAGTCGCTTTCCAGAGCAAGGCGATGGATAGCAAAATACGTATAGCGGGCCAAGCCCGCTTGAGGATTACTTTCCACCCACGGGTTGCTTTGGGGGTGGCTTGGGGTTGTGAACTCATAGGCGTAAGGATAATGCTTAGTGAGTCTAAGGTCTTGAATTTGGATAATTAGTGCGCCAAACCGCCATCTTGCCAATTTTTACAAAGGCTAAAGTAAAAGGTAGATAAAGCTTGCCCAAAATGGATAACTTCAAAGCTATCTAAGGGCTGACAGCTCTCAAAAGCAGATGCGCCAGCTATTGGGGGGTTAAATGACATACCTGACCAGTTAATGAGAAGGACGCTTGCGCCTGCGGGCAATTGCCCAAACCAGAGGTCAAACTGGTCTTGGCGTTTGTCTAATACGTACACTGGTAATGGTTGTGCATACCAAGCAGCGCGACTCCCTAGGGTCCAATTTTGAACTGCGATCCCATCCGCATTGGCAGCTTTAGCAAGTTGCGCAGCTTTTTGCCCTGCGATCTTCCAACCATACAAATCAGCAATCGGATTAGCTTTTACAGCTGTAGAGTTAAGTCCACCAGCAAGAACATAAGCAAAACCTACAAGACAAAGTAGTAGCTGAAGAATGAACAAAATGCGAATCACCCACCGGCGAGGCATTGTCCATGCCTTAGCTAGCCCTATACCGGCGAAAGGTGCAAGGCAAAACCATGCTGGACCGGTCCAGTGCGGCAGACTCCCGCCTCCAGAAAGTGCTGCAAAGATGGAAAAAGGAATAAAAAAGAAGCTTAGTAAAGCAATTAAAGAAAGTTTGTTGGAATACCAACAGTTTTTGACAAAGAAAAATATCCCCACCAACATGAGCGGGCCAAAACTGACAATCTGAATACCAATGAAGACGGCTACTCTGCGCCATGCCCATGCGCTACCAGCCCCATGAGCTATTTGATATTTAAATGAGATCCAATCATTGACCCAATTCCAATATAAAACAGGGCTAATTAATATGACAGCAATTACTGCGGCAAAGCAAAAGCCAGCTTTGCTAAGCCACAGTTTTTTTCTATTACTAAGGAAGACCAAAAGAAGGGCAAATGCAGTGAATATGGCGGTGTATTTACTCAGACCTGCCAAACCCAATAAAAGCCCAGTTATTACCCAATCCATTAGGGTGAATTGATCTTTCCTGAGCCAACGTAAGGCCATCGTCATGAGCCCAAGACTGAGCGGAGTAAGGAGCGTATCTGGTAATAATCCAATAGAGAGTACGTGAGGTATAGGTGCAGCGATCACTGCTAAAACCGCCATCAGTCCACAGCTCGGAGCTGAGGGTAAGGCATTGGTTAAATATCCCGAATTACGCCCTTGCATCAAATGATGAGTTTCAATGGTGACTTGATAAACCAAGTAAATCGATATAAGCCAAAGACCCTCAGGTATAAGGCGAATAAACCCCTCGGTTAAGGTGAGTGAGACTAGTGGCCACTGAATCCATCCCACAAGGGGTGGATGATCAAAGTAACTCCAGGCTAAGTGCTGGGCATATAGGGCGTAATGTGCTTCATCTACTGAAAATTCAATCGAGAATCCCAAAGCAAAATGCACCACTGCAGTAATGCAGATACAAATTGCAGCCCAGCTAGAAGGTGATTGATGGCGCATCCGGATCTTTAAGAATGAGACTGAAACGATTTTAGACTTAGTTAGGTCTTAATTTGGGACAATTGCATGATGCAAAGACAAATACCCATTCTTTTCAAGCTTCCCATGAAATGTGGGCAGATATTTTATGCTGTCAGTTTTGTCGCACTTTTGGCTTTAGGAGGGTGTGCAGGGTTCATGGGTGACTCTGTGCAAAATGAGGCTGGTCAGGCTTTTAATATCAATCAATTACCCGCTCAGGATGATCTCCCCAAATTTTCTGTTGAGAAGCCACGCGATGGGATGCCGGCTGGTTGGCACTTTTATCGAATAGCACCTTATAAAAAGAATACGATTTATCGCCTTGAAAACTATCAAGGTAGAACGGTTCTGAGTGCCAACTCCAAGACTTCCGCCTCTGGCCTTGCAGTTAAATTGCGACCTCGCTCTGCACAAAACCTCTGGTTACAGTGGGAATGGAAAGCAGTGAAGGCGGTCAGTCAAGCAGATAATGCTGATAAACAGCATGACGATGCCCCCTTAAGAATTTTGGTGGCATTTGATGGTAATAAATCAAAACTTTCTCTCAAAGAAAAGCTAAATTTTGAAATGGCTAACTTAATTAGTGGCCAAGAAATGCCTTATGCCACTTTGATGTATATCTGGTCAGGTAAGACACCTATTAATACGATATTAGATAGCGCACATACTTCGCGCCTCAAAATGATTGTGGTGGATTCGGGTTGGGAAACTGTAGGGGAGTGGCGTAAGCATGAGCGCGATCTTACGGCAGATTTTAAATTAGCCTATGGCGAAAATCCCGGAAACGTGATTGGTATTGCACTACTTACGGATACTGATAATACTAAATCTGAAACTCGCGCTCTTTATGGCGATATAGAGTTAATTCGTAAAATTTCAAAGTAGCACCAGTTGCTTTTATGAGTTTATTTTAAAGCTGCACCATGACTAGGGCGCCAGTGTTTTAATAAAAGGGCATTACTCAATACGCAAAAACTAGAGAGTGCCATTGCACTGCCAGCTAGCATGGGTGATAAATATCCCAGGGCTGCCAAAGGAATGCCGATGGTGTTAAATGCAAATGCCCAAAATAAATTTTGACGAATCTTATTCCAAGTTTTTTTAGAAATATCAATTGCATCAGCCACTAAGCTAGGATCGCCCCGCATCAATGTAATCCCAGCAGCTTGCATAGCTACATCAGTGCCTGTCGACATCGCCATTCCAACATCTGACATTGCCAATGCGGGAGCATCATTGATACCATCACCCACCATGGCTACCCAATGGCGTTCAATGTCATCCTTTGCATGTTGTAGCTTCTGAATAATTTCTGCTTTATTGCCTGGCATTATTTGCGCAAATACTTCCTCAATCCCAATGAAATTTGCTACTCGGGTAGCAGCTGCTAAGTTATCACCTGAGAGCATGACGGGCCTGATCTGCAGTGCCTTTAAAGAAGTTATGGCGGATTTAGCGTTGGGCTTGAGTTCATCGCCGAACGCAAAGATGGCGATTGGTATGGAGGTGCTCTCTGGAGCAGATTGCAATTGCATTAATACTGACACTGTCTGCCCTTGATTAAAATAGGCATCAGCCATTTTAAGAATTAATTGGTAGTTAGGATGTAAGTCTAGCGATGCAACACTTTGAAAAGAGAGGCGTTTTCCGGCATAAGGCCCCGAAGCAGGAATGCCTTCAATCCCAATGCCTGGTAGGGCCTTGCTTTCAGAACTTGCAATCGGCGCAAGATGTTTCTCTTTGGCGGCGTCCAATAAAGCCTTCGCTAGGGGATGCTCACTACCTAACTGAAGCCCGGCTGCACAAGCAAGTAATTGATCTACTTCTGTAGATGTGGTGGCAAAAGGAAGCAGGGCTAGTAATTGAGGTTTGCCAATGGTGAGGGTACCGGTCTTATCAAAAGCAACGATATTAAGTCGATGGGCTAATTCAAGGACTTGAGGATCTTTTATCAAAATTCCAAAGCGGGCTGCTACTCCTGTGCCAGCCATGATAGCTGCAGGTGTAGCCAAGCCTAGGGCGCAAGGGCAGGCAATTACTAAAACAGATACTGCGCGCAAAATGGCAATCGAAGTAGAGTCTAGAAAATACCAATTAACTATTGCAGTAATGACTGATATCACAATTACCGTAGGTACAAAAATAGCGCTAACTTGGTCTACCAGTTTTTGTATTGGGGCTTTTTGAGTTTGCGCATCCTCTACTAAAGCAATGATCTTTGCCAGTACGCTTTCAACGCCAATAACTTGTGCCTCGATTACTAAGGGGCCTTCACCATTTAGTGCTCCGCCAATAACTTGTGCGCCACTCCTTTTTTTTATAGGGTTGCTTTCTCCAGTAAGAAGCGATTCATCGACATGACTTGCGCCAAACAAGATAGTGCCATCTACTGGAATGCGTTCGCCAGGGAATACCAGTACCCGATCTTTTGGGAGAATTTGCTCTAAAGGCAGATCATGGTATTGATCAAGTGCAACATCATTTCCAATAATCTGATTTGCATCAAGCACCTTGGCATGTTCTGGCCAAAGATTTTGAAGGGCGCGAATGGCTTCACTCGTTTGCCGTTTTGCTTGAGCCTCTAACCATTTACCAAGTAAGACCATGCAGATAATGACTGAGGATCCTTCAAAATACAATTCATGCTCTTCATGACTGGAGGTGCTCATGAGATAAACGCTAAGTCCATAGGCTGCACTGGTCCCTAGTGCAACCAGTAAATCCATATTACCTGCGCCTGCCATTAATGATTTATAGCCTGCTTTATAAAATCGCCACCCCAATAAGAACTGAACAGGGGTAGCCAAAGCCAATTGCCAAGATCCCGTTAAAGACCAGTGAATACCAAAGGGCATTAAAAACATTGGCAAGACTAGTGGGGCTGAGAGCATAAAGCTCAAAATAACCCGTCCTAAACCATCAGCAGCCCAAAATGGCTTGACGACAGCAAGATTTCCGCTACCGTGCGGCATACTTTCTTTTGCGGCATAACCCGTCTTATTAACTGAGGCAATGATTTCTTGAATACTGATAGAGCCATGTTTTACCCGAATTCGGGCTTGCTCTGTCGCTAAATTAACTGTCGCTGCCTCAACCCCTGGGATTTTATCTAAGACTTTTTCGACCCGACCCACGCACGAGGCACAAGTCATTCCTCCAATATCTAGGGTGTAGAAATCGATCTTCTTCGGTTTTTCAGTGCTCATATAGAAGATAATCTACAACAAGGGCTCAAAAATTACTTCATTTCTAGGCCCCATAACTGTTTAAAGGCGAATTATGTTCAATCTCAAAGTTTCTGGAATGACTTGTGGTGGTTGCATTAATGCCGTGACGCGCGCAGTTCAGGCTCAAGATCCTCAGGCGCTAGTGCAAGCAGACTTGGCTACCCAGATAGTGAACTTGGAAACTAGCTTATCCCCCGAATTAGCTGCCCAATTAATATCCGACGCGGGCTTTCCCGTAGTCAATTAATTTTTGCATTTAAGCAAAGTTTTGCGTGTGCGGTTAATCTACCCACTATTCAATGTATCTCACTAGTCAGTAGTGTTTAGCTTTAGAGTTGCCTTTTTGGGATGTTTCTTTTTAGGAGAGTGTGTTGGCTGTTACTTTAGAGGCTGTTCAAGCGGTATTAAAGGATCAAGTTGATCCAAATACTCAGATGGATTATATGAGCGCAAAAGTAGTGAAAAATTTGCGTGTTGAAGATGGCAATGTCAGTCTAGATATCGTTTTGGGCTATCCCGCAAAAAGCCAATTTGAATCTATTCGCACATCCCTGATCAATGCAATACGCGCTTTGCCAGAAGTTAAAAATGTCAGTGTCAATGTGAGCAGTCAAATTGTTGCCCACACTGTTCAGCGCGGTGTCAAGCTATTGCCAGGTGTTAAAAATATTATTGCAGTAGCTAGTGGTAAAGGTGGGGTTGGTAAATCGACAACCGCAGTAAACCTAGCCTTGGCTTTAGCAGCAGAGGGCGCCCAAGTCGGAATTTTAGATGCTGATATTTATGGACCCAGTTTGCCAATGATGTTAGGTATTACTGGTCGACCAGAATCGATTGAAGAAAATACGATTGAGCCCATGGAAGGCCATGGTTTACAAGCTAGTTCAATTGGCTTTTTGATTGAAGAAGATAGTCCTATGGTTTGGCGTGGCCCAATGGTTACCTCTGCGCTTGAGCAGTTATTGCGTCAAACACGTTGGCGAGATTTAGATTATTTAATTGTGGATATGCCTCCTGGGACTGGTGATATTCAGTTAACCCTATCGCAGAAAGTACCAGTGACTGGGGCGGTAATTGTCACTACTCCGCAAGATATCGCTTTACTAGATGCCCGCAAGGGTCTAAAAATGTTTGAGAAGGTAGGCGTTCCAATCGTTGGCATTATTGAAAATATGAGCACTTATATTTGCCCAAAATGTGGGCACGAAGAGCATATATTTGGCACGGGTGGCGGTGAAAAAATGTGCCAAGAATATGGTGCACAATTTTTAGGCGCTCTACCACTCAATCTGTCTATCCGTGAGCAGGCTGATGCTGGTCGCCCAACGGTAGTTGCGGATCCTGATGGTGTAATTAGTGCTATTTATAAAGCGATTGCCCGGCAAGTGGCTATCAGAGTGGCTAGCCTTTCAAAAGATATGAGCAGTAAATTTCCTAATATTGTGGTTCAAAATACCTGAGGACTTATGCGCTTTGCTGTAGTGATGAGAAAGCAGAATATTGATAACCCGTGGATTACATTCCGCTGGGCACCGCAGGAAGTATTGCCTGATTTTGGTCAATTTACTTCTTCAGACAACCAAGATAACCAAATCACTGGGCAATTTTTAGGGCGCGATGATGAAGGAGAATCCTGGCTATTTACTGGATTTGAGCTCAATCTATTTCCAGATGAGGCTGAGGGATATTATCTCAATCTCTCCTCAACCAAGCCCTGTTGGTTTGTAATGTGGCGACTTGAGGAGGATATCAAACGCTATATCGATGGGGAATCGCTTGAGCTTGCCCAAGCTGAACCCCACTTTGCAGTACCACATCGAGTTTGCGTTAGTTATAACGAGGCTGCGCGCTTGCTTGATGGCGGTGAGTCAGTTGATAACATTCCGATGGCTATCGAACATGCTTCTTGGGTGCAGGAATACATCAATGAGCACTACCGTCCTGAACCCAAGAAGCGCCATCGACCAGAATCTTTTAAAGGCGCTGCGCGCTCAGGGGAAGATTGATGGCTGGCGGTTTCCTGAATCGTTGGTCACGCCGCAAGGCGGAAAAATCAATTGAGTCTCCCCAAATTGAACAGCCGTCGATTGCAGCCCCATTAAACCCTCAAGAAATAGTTATAGAGCCTGTACCACAGCCAGTGCCTAATCCCGCATTAGCATCTTTAGAGGATGTGGATAAGATTGATCGCATGGCACCCGACTTTTCGGCATTTATGCAAGCAGGAGTCGATCCAGCTGTTCAGCAGGCTGCTTTAAAAAAAATGTTCACAGACCCCCATTTCAATGTGATGGATGGTTTAGATATTTATATTGATGACTATTCCAAGCCTGACCCCATTCCTCTAGAAATGCTCAAGCGCTTGGTTCAATCTGACATGCTCGGTATCTTTAATAAACAGGATGATGGTTCGGTCGCAAATAAAAAAGTAAGCCCCGTTTTATCGCCAGAACACAAAATAGCAGAGCAGGTTTTACCCTTGCCTGATCAGACTGATTTAACATCCAAGAATTTAGCGCCGGTGGTGGATGGCGATAAATTGACTCTAGCCCCAGCAGATAAGAAAACCAGTTAAGAAGAAGATTAATGAGCCAAAAATTAGTTTGCAATTGCAATGGCACGATGCCTCTAGATGCCAAAGCATTAGGCGTGACCCTGCATACCTCTTTGTGCAGACAGGAGGTCGGATCTTTTCTGAAGGCTCTTGATGGCAATGAATCACTAGTGGTTGCTTGTACCCAAGAAGGTGCTTTATTTGGTGAGTTAGCCACTCAATCAGAAAAGCCCTTGGTAGCACCACTGCGTTTCGTCAATATTCGTGAAGTAGCTGGCTGGACTCAAGAGGCTAAAACATCTAGCGCTAAAATAGCAGCATTACTAGCTTTAGCAGATATGCCCGAGGCAGAACCTGTTGTCGAAGTGAGTTATGAAAGCTTAGGCAGATTGCTTATTATCGGACCAGGAGATCAAGCTCTACCATGGGCGGAAAAATTATGCGATTCTTTAGATCTCTCAGTACTTTGTACTGAACCTGGAGCATTGCCAATTGCCCGTAATTATCCAATTTATACGGGTAAGGTCACCAAGCTTGAGGGTTATCTAGGTAATTTCACCATAGATTGGGATCTGCAAAATCCAATTGATCCTGAGATGTGTACTCGCTGCGGTGCTTGCGTTACAGTTTGCCCAGAAAATGCGATCGATGATTCATTTCAGATAGATTTAAACAAATGTAAATCCCATCACGCCTGTATTACCGCCTGTGCAAGTATTGGTGCAATTACCTTTGATCGAGTTGAGCGTCAGCGTAGTTCAGAATTTGATCTTGTGATGGATTTACGCGCTAATCCCCAAATGCGCATGAGCCAAACGCCCCAAGGTTATTTTGCCCCTGGCAAAGATCCTTTGGATCAAGCCTTTGTAGCAAACCAACTGCTTGGGTTGATTGGTGAATTTGAGAAACCGAAATACTTTGCTTATAACGAAAAAGTATGTGCTCATGGTCGTAATGGAAAAGTAGGCTGTAGTGCCTGCATTGATGTATGTTCTACAGGTGCGATTAGCTCTTTGTTTAAGGGTGGATTAGGAAGTGTTGAGGTGAGCCCTAATCTTTGCATGGGTTGTGGTGCCTGTGCCACTGTTTGTCCATCAGGTGCGATGCGCTATAACTATCCTAGCGTTGCACACCAAGGCAAAGAGATTAAAACACTGGCCAATGTATTTGGCATGCACTCTAAGCAATCTATTGCACCCACTTTATTGCTCCATACCCACTCAACCGGTACAAAACTTGTTGATGCTCTGGGTCGCGCCGCACATTTAAGGCCATTGCAGTTTGAGGGCTTACCTTCTTTTGTTCTGCCATATGGTATTGAACATATTGCCTCGACTGGTCTTGATCTGTGGTTAGGCGCTTTGAGTTATGGCTTTGGTGAGGTGGTCTTATTATTAAGTGGTGATGAAGATCCTGCATATCGGGCCGCTCTTGAATCCCAAAGCACTTTAGCTAATGCCATTCTTGCAGCTTATGGATTTGATGCTCGTATTCAGTTGATTTTGGCCAGTTCAGCAGATGATCTACATACAGTCTCTACTGCAATGAGCCACTTGCGCAAACGAGGCTCATTAACTGCTCTGTGTACACCGGCTATTTTTGGTTTGGGCAATCAAAAGAGGGAGACTATTGAGACTGTACTAGGGCACTTACAAAAACAGGCCAAAACACCCCTACCAGTTGAGGGCGTGGTTCTGCCCAAGTCCTCACTGTTAGGCGGTCTTGCTATCAACAAAGAGTCTTGTACTCTCTGTATGTCTTGTGTGGGCAGTTGTCCCGAAGGTGCTTTACTGGATAACCTTGATGAGCCAAAACTGTCTTTTATTGAAAAACAATGTGTCCAGTGTGGAATTTGTGTACAGACTTGCCCAGAACGGGCGCTGTCATTAGCACCTCGACTATTAACGGTTGAGCAACGTAAGCAAAAAATAGAAATCAATGAGACCAAACCCTTTCACTGCATCAGTTGCGGCAAGGTCTTTGGCACACTTAAGATGGTTGATCTAATGGTGGCAAAGTTAGGGGCACATGGTGCTTTTGCGGGTGCTGGCATGGACAGACTCAAAATGTGCAGTGATTGTCGTGTAGTTGATATGGTGAAAAAAGAAATATGAGTGATCCAGTAAAAGAGAGCGTCTTAACCAAGGTGGGTGAGGTAGGTTTACCGGAGGATTTAGCGAGGGCTGACCTATATGGCTTGATCGCCAGGCTGTTTCATTTGCCACCAGATCAAACATTGCTTGATCACATTGCCGCCTCTATTCCCGAAGGCCAAGAAATTCAGTTAGATGATGCGCCGCTCTCTAAGGTGTGGCATGGCTTGGTGGAGTTTGCTAAATATAATCGAGCTAATGTTTGGCGCGACGAGTTTGATTTGAACTTTATAAGTGTGGGTAGGCCTAATGTAATTCTCAATGGATCGTTTTATATGGCAGGCCACTTGAACGAAAAGCCTTTAGTGGATATCCGCCGTGCTTTGGAAGTATTTGGTCTTGAATCTGCAGAAGAAGTGACAGAAACCGAGGACCATATTTCAGCGTTGTGTGAGGTGATGCGCTACCTGATTGCGGGTGACGATGTTGAAATTTCTAACCTTACAAATCAAAGGGTCTTTTTTAATGACCATATTCGTCCATGGTATGACCAATTGTGCGATGCAATAGAAAGCATCCCTGAAATGCATCTATACCATCCAGTAGCTGCTTTAACTAGAGAATTCTTAGCTATCGAAGGTCAGAGTTTTGACATGATTTGATATTGCATTGCAATAAAAAAATAGGTAAGGGATTTGCCTAATAAATTAAATTAAACAAATATGTCAAAAATGCAATTACCAATTACACTAGATCCAAATCAATAAAAAAGAGACAGGAGTTAGCGATGAATACCAAATCCACAACTGTAGTGAGTGAAGAAAATAAACCTTCCCGCCGCAAGTTTTTCATTGGTGCGAGCGCAGCAGTTGGTGCAGTTGCAGTGGTATCCCAAACCTCTATTGGTAAAGCAGTCATTCAAGAGATTGGTAGTACCGTAAAAGGTAAAGATGATGGCTATCAATTATCTGAACATATTCGCAAGTACTACGAAACCACGATGCTGTAGGCACCATTTTGATTGCAGTTGATTTGCTCGTTTTTACATAAATATAAAAAAACTTTCTCAGGGACACAATATGAGTCTGACTCGTAAATCTAATACCCCACAAAGCAGCCGTTCGGCACCAGCTTCCCGTTTAATCGGTAGCTTATCGCGCGGGCTCAAGGCGGCAGTGCCGACTATGGACCGCCGTACCTTCTTAAAGCGTTCAGGTGTTGGTGTTGGAGCAGGAATCGCTGCTAGCCAACTAACCCTAGTGCAAAAAGCGGTTGCCGAGCCAAGCAAAGCAATGCTTGATGGCAAAGGCAAGATTGAGGTAAAAAGAACCATTTGCACCCATTGCTCCGTAGGTTGCGCAACTGATGCGACTGTAGAAAATGGTGTTTGGGTGCGCCAAGACCCAGTATTTGATTCTCCTATCAATATGGGCGCCTACTGTGCAAAAGGCGCCGCTTTGCGTGAGCACGGTCATGGCGATTTTCGCTTGCGTTATCCCATGAAATTGGTGGATGGGAAGTATCAGAGAATTTCTTGGGATCAGGCCTTAACTGAAATTAGTGCGCAGATGAAAGATCTGCGCACTAAATATAGCCCAGACTCTTTATTCTTCATTGGATCTTCTAAGCACAACAACGAACAAGCCTATTTGTTGCGTAAGTGGGTTTCTTTCTTTGGTACCAATAACACAGATCATCAAGCCCGTATTTGTCACTCCACAACTGTTGCAGGCGTTGCTAACACCTGGGGCTATGGCGCGATGACCAATAGTTACAACGATATGATGAATTCCAAAGCCGCTTTGTACATTGGGTCTAACGCTGCCGAAGCTCATCCTGTTTCAATGCTCAGCTTGTTGCATGCCAAAGAAAATGGCTGCAAAGTGATTGTGGTTGATCCACGCTATACCCGTACTGCAGCGAAATCTGATCAGTATGTACGGATTCGTTCTGGAACAGATATTCCATTCTTATTTGGGGTTCTGTATCACATCTTTAACAACGGATGGGAAGATAAAAAGTACATCAATGATCGCGTCTACGGCATGGATGAAATTCGCAAAGAAGTGATGGAAAAGTGGACTCCAGCAAACGTGGAGCAAGCTTGCGGTGTGCCAGAAGCCCAGATGTATAAAGTAGCTGAAACAATGGCCAAAAATCGTCCAAGTACCTTGGTGTGGTGTATGGGGCAAACCCAGCACACTATTGGGAATTCTATGGTTCGGGCATCTTGCATCGTTCAGTTAGCACTAGGAAATATTGGAAAATCTGGTGGTGGTGCAAATATTTTCCGCGGTCATGACAATGTGCAGGGTGCTACTGACGTAGGGCCTAATCCTGATTCCTTACCCGGTTACTATGGCCTAGCTGCCGGCTCATGGAAACACTACGCTACCGTATGGGGCGTTGACTATGAATGGATTAAAGGTCGCTATGCTCCCGACATGATGGAAAAATCTGGTACTACGGTATCTCGATGGGTTGATGCAGTCTTAGAAAAGAATGACATGATTGATCAACAGACCAATGTCAAAGGTTTGTTCTTCTGGGGTCATGCACCTAACTCCCAAACTCGTGGCTTGGATATGAAGCGTGCGATGAATAAATTGGATCTTTTGGTAGTGGTTGATCCATACCCTAGTGCAACAGCAGCAATGGCAGCGATGCCGCCTGCTGAAGGTGATGTAGTTAATAAAAATAGAAATGTTTATCTATTGCCTGCAACCACCCAGTTTGAAACAACGGGTACAGCAACTGCATCTAATCGCTCATTGCAATGGCGTGAAAAAGTTATTGACCCCTTGTTTGAGTCAGTTCCTGACCACGTCCTAATGCAAGCATTTGCTGATCGACTTGGGTTTGGTCAAGAGTTGTCGGTGAACTATAAGATGCTGAGCTCGAAGTTTGCTGGAAAACAGTGGAGAGAGCCAGAAATAGAATCTATTTTGCGCGAAATCAATCGCTCAGTTTGGACTATTGGATACACCGGTCAAACGCCTGAAAGACTTAAAGCACACATGAGAATGGTTGCCGTCTTTGATCCGAAGACATTGAAATCTCGTGGTGGCGTCGATAAGGTTACTGGCTACGATACGGCTGGTGATTACTATGGATTGCCTTGGCCGTGCTACGGTACGGCGGCAATTAAGCATCCCGGCTCACCAAATCTCTATGACACCAGCAAGAGTGTGATGCAAGGCGGTGGAAATTTCCGCGCAAACTTTGGTGTTGAGAAAGATGGTAAGAATTTACTCGCCGAGGATGGGTCTTATTCCAAGGGATCTGCAATTACCACTGGCTACCCTGAGTTTGATGCTGTCTTTATGAAGAAATTGGGTTGGTGGAGTCAGTTAACCGAGGAAGAGCAAAAGGCTGCTGAAGGCAAAAACTGGAAGACGGATTTATCCGGCGGTATCCAGCGTGTGGTCATGAAAAATGGTTGTCATCCATTTGGTAATGCAAAGGCTCGTGCGGTTGTTTGGAATTTCCCAGATGCCATTCCGGTTCATCGTGAGGCTCTATACAGCACCAATGAGCCCATGATGCGCAAGTACCCAACCTCTGCAGATAAAAAGAATTTCTGGCGCTTGCCCACTCTGTTTAAAACTGTTCAAGATAAGAACTTAAATGAGAAGTTGTATGAGAAATTCCCAATTATTCTGACATCAGGTCGTTTGGTAGAGTATGAAGGTGGGGGAGATGAGACTCGTTCTAACCCTTGGTTGGCTGAGTTGCAACAAGAAAACTTTGTGGAGATTAATCCCAAAGCTGCGCAAGCTCGGAACATTAAGAACTGGGATTATGTATGGGTTAAATCACCAACTGGGGCCAAAATTAAAGTTCGCGCGTTAGTGACCGAGCGGGTTGATCAAGGCACAGCTTTTGTACCATTTCACTTCGCTGGCTGGTGGCAAGGTAATGACTTGCGCAAATTCTATCCTGAAGGCGCTGCCCCAGTAGTGTTAGGTGAGGCGGTCAATACTGCTACTACTTATGGCTACGATCAGGTGACGATGATGCAAGAGACAAAGACCACCATGTGCCAAATCGAGAAATTTGCCTAAGTTAAAAAATAAAGTCAGGAGAACACCATGGCAAGAATGAAATTTATTTGTGACACAGAACGATGCATTGAATGCAACGGTTGTGTTACTGCCTGTAAGAATGAAAATGAAGTTCCTTGGGGAATCCAGCGTCGTCGTGTGGTAACCGTAAATGACGGCATCATTGGACAAGAAAAATCAGTTTCAGTAGCTTGTATGCACTGCTCAGATGCAGCATGTATGGCCGTGTGCCCCGTGGATTGTTTTTACCGTACCGATGAAGGTGTGGTCTTGCACGATAAAGACATTTGTATTGGTTGCGGTTATTGCTCGTTTGCATGCCCATTTGGCGCACCTCAGTTCTTAAGTGTGGGCGCATTCGGTGCGCGTAGCAAAATGGACAAGTGCACATTTTGTAGTGGTGGTCCTGAGGCAAATGGTAGCGTTGCTGAATTTGAACAATATGGTCGTAACCGCCTAGCAGAAGGAAAGTTGCCACTGTGCGCAGAGATGTGCTCAACCAAGGCATTAATTGGTGGTGATAGTGAAGTGATCTCAAGTATTTATAGCAAGCGGGTTGCCATTCGTGAATCCAATGGTAAATATCCAGGGTCTAATATATTTGGGTGGTCTACCGCTTATGGTCCTTCAGGTTCGCCTGCACCAAAACCCACTCCAGCTGACAAAATCCCAGGAGCGAAATCATGAAATTTAATTTCAAAACCCTTGGACTTTGCTTAGCGGCTGGGTTGTTGCTAGCGGCTTGCTCTGAGCCACCAGAGATAGCCGCCAAAGCGGCCAAGCGTCCTGATGTTGCCCCCTATATGGGCGCAGATAATGGTTTTATGACCAAAGGCTGGACTCCAGGTAATCAGGAAAGTTGGACGGAAGCGATTAATAAACGCGATCAGAATCAGTCTGAGTATTACCGCGTTAAGTGATCAGTTAAACAACTATAAATAAAACGATAACGTTTAAGGACATTTGTATGAATCGATCATTCTCTAGTGTTAGTCGCTCTTGGGTTTTAGCTCTAGGTGTCTCGCTTAGTCTGCTGGGTGGGGTTGCCATGGCAGAACGTGCGCCAATGGAGCCGCTGCCATCACCAAGTGGCATTGATATTCCTAAGAACCTCAATGCCATTCCCAGCGGCACACAAGCACAATCCCAGCCCGCGAACTCTATGCCACCTAGTGGCGCTATTTGGGATACAGCCAATAGCGATCCCTACAACTATGTCAGTATTCCAGACAAAGAAGCTAGTGTATTGATTCAACGCTCTGGTCAGCAATGGCGCTTTATACGTAATGGCGTAATTACAGTTTATGGGGCTTGGTTGCTAGCGTTAGCGCTGTTTGCAGTAGTGGCCATGTACACCATGAAGGGCTCCATTAAGTTAAGTGAGCCCTTAACTGGTGTAAAAATAAAACGCTTTAATGGCTTTGATCGATTTACTCATTGGACTATGGCGTTTAGCTTTATTGCACTAGCTTTGACAGGACTCATGATTCTGTTTGGTAAGTACTTTGCTATGCCAATCATGGGCGGAGTGGCTTATGGGTCATTCCTGATGCTGTGTAAGAATATCCATAACTTTACTGGACCACTCTTTACCCTCAGTATTGTGATTTTCTTCCTCCTGTTTGTTCGTAAGAATATATTTGGAGAGGGGGACATGGCTTGGTTAATGTCTTTTGGCGGCCTTTTCTCTGGTAAACATATCCCAGCAGGCTTCTTTAATTTCGGTGAAAAGTTTTGGTTTTGGTTCGGCATGGTTTTCTTAGGCCTTATTATTTCAGCCTCAGGTTTTGTGCTCGATATGATCGTTCCTTTCATGGATATTCAATATCTGCGTGGCACCATGCAATTGGCCAATATCATTCATAGTTCAGCTTCACTATTGATGACTGCGATGGCAATGGGTCATATCTACATCGGTACTATTGGCATGCAAGGATCAATTGATGGTATGAAAACCGGTTACGTAGATGCCGCATGGGCTAAAGAGCACCATGAGATCTGGTACAACAAGATTAATAAATAAGGACGAAGCCATGAAAAAACTCCTCGCCTTCACTCTCTGCACATTTACAACGGCTTCTGTATTTGCTACGTTGCCGCCATTGACTCCAGAGGCGCAAGCTGCTGCAGACCTTACCAAAGCGAAAACTGCCTATGCTGGTAGGGTTGGAGCCTATCAACTTTGCCAGTCTATGAATAAAGTAGCTGATCAGTTTAGGGTTTCTGGAACTCCTGCACCCGCAGCCTGTACAGCGCCCCCTCCATTTGTTGCACCAGTTGCTGCTGCAGCAAAGTAATTAATCTGTCAGTAATTCTTGATGGAGGTAACGCTTAGCTGCTTGCGTTTGAGGGTTGGAGAAGAAAGGACCTACGGGTCCTTTTTCTTTTATTTCACCTTGATCAATAAAGATGATGTAATCAGCCAGCCTTTGGACCTGTGCAAGTTGATGTGAAGTAAAGATAACGTCTGTGCCTTGACGTTTAAATTGACGAATAATTTCTTCTACTTGTTCAGTTGTATTGGGATCTAAATTAGCTGTTGGTTCATCTAACATGACCAAGTTGGGCTTTTGCAAGATCGCTCGACCAAGGCAGAGCTTTTGTCTTTCACCAGCAGATAATTTGTGAGCGGGACTATTTGCTAGATCACTTAAGCCTACTTGCATCATAACTGCCAAAATCTCATCAGGGGTAATGGTTGCGTCAGCATCTCTCACCATGCTGATATTTATTTTGGTGGAGGCCTTAATCATGGGGGTGTGGTGTAACACTAAAGCTGATCTAACTGGAGTGAATGAGTAAGCAATGCTTCCTGAATCAGGAGTGATTAAGCCATCAAGCAACTTCAATAGAGTAGTCTTCCCAGCCCCGTTTGGCCCTATACAAGCGCTAATTCGATCTGCTGGAATGACAGTATGGGGGATATTTAAAATAACTCGTCCATTGCTTTTAACAATGATCTCTTTTAGCTCAATAAATTTTGCAAATTGTTCGACTTGATTATCCATACCGACGTTCCGCAATTTGACGCACTACAAATGTAAATAAGTTAGCTAATAGCACAATGCCTAACAAAATTATTCCTAAGGCCAAAGCTAAGGGTAGGTCGCCTTTGCTGGTTTCAAGGGCAATGGCTGTAGTCATCGTTCTAGTGGAATGATCAATATTGCCGCCTACTATCATGACTGCGCCTACTTCAGAAATAGCCCTTGCTAGGCCAGCCAGAATTGCAATAGTCAGTGAGAAGCGGCAGTCCCAAATTAGCCACTTAAGAGAGGAAAAGTGGGGCAGTTTTAAGGCTAAAAAAGCGTCTCGATGAATTTTCCAAGAATCCTCTAGGATTTGCCTGCTTAGGGCGGCAATTAAGGGTGTTGTAAGCAGTATTTGGGCAATGATCATGCCCTTGGTGGTAAATAGCCATCCCCAAGCTCCTAAGGGCCCTGTACGGGATAGCAGGAGATAGACAATGACCCCAATGATGACGGTAGGTACCCCCATTAGGGTATTGAGGCATACGATAATGATCTTTTTGCTCTTAAATTCTTCAGTGGCTAAAAGGGCCCCAAGGGGGAGGCCAATGAGTGTTCCTAGCAACAGAGCTGTCAAACTAACCTGTAGGGAGACCAGCACAATACCGATTACCCCGGCATCTAAGTGCGCTAAAAGTGAGATGGCATCATGAAAGGCTTTAAACATGCGTTCGATTCTATCAAGGCAATGGCAAAATGGATCAAATGCAACTCTTTATCTTCAATTTGACCCATGGCTGAAGTGATTTGCCTCTGTAACGAGGTTCTTGACGTCGACTTGCGTGAATACCTAGACACCCACATCATCGACTCAATTGACGAGCTAAGGGATCAGGCATCTATTTGCAACAAATGTATGCAATGCCAAGACTTAGTTGAAACTGAAATATATCTAGCGCGAGTCCGGCGTCAACGGGCTGCAGGACAGTTTTAATGACCCAAATTCAGGCAAAGCGTTTTAGTATTGTTTCGATGAATGTACATAAGGGCGTTTCTCCTTTGCACAGACGTTCTACGATTCATGAGTTGCGTCAAAAAATGCGCTCCCACTATCCTGATTTACTTTTTTTACAAGAAGTGCAACAAGAGCATCGAGGTCGCATTCGGCGATTTGGACATTGGCCTTTAACAGAGCTTACCCATTTTTTGTCAGAAGACTTTTGGCACGATTGGCATTACGGTAAGAACATGGAGTATTCCGATGGCCATCATGGTAATGCTATTTTATCTAAGCGACCTTTACATAAGGGGTATAACTACGATATTTCTGCCTATCGTTTTGAGAGGAGGGGGTTACTTCATAGCGTGATGCAATTTGAGGGAACGGATACTCCGATCCATTGTTTTTGTGTGCACTTAGCATTATTTGAACGTGGTCGGGAGCGCCAGTTAGAGGAAATTATTCATTACATTGACACCCTTGCGAATGACGGTCCTGCGATTGTTGCTGGTGACTTTAATGATTGGCGTAATCGAGTGAGTGCTCCAATGCAAAGGGCTGGATTTGGCGAAGTATTTGAGATCTTAACTGGATCGCCAGCCAAAACTTTTCCCAGCGTAAGACCTATACTTCCTATGGATCGGATTTATGTGCGAGGCTTAAAAATTCATTCTGCAAATATCTTATATGAATGGCTTAAGCTTTCTGATCACCTTGGCATTACTGCGGATCTGGAGCTCTTATGAATATTTTAGATTTTATTTTAGGATCCATCTTTGGGTTTTCCGTAGTTTGGTTGCCGCTACTTCATATATTGATAGTAATTGTTTTTGCAATTCGCCTGATTTGGGTAAGAAGACCCGTGGGCGTGGCTTTTGCATGGCTTCTGATTGTTATTACCGTACCATTTTTGGGTGTTGGACTCTATATGTTAATTGGCGAGCGCCCAGTGGGTCGTCAACTCACCCGAAAAATTATCCGAATGGAGCAAGATTACACTCAGATTACTAGGGATATGCGCGAGCAATTTAGGGCTGATCAACAGTTACTCCCTCATGAAGGAATTGCCCTTAGCCAGCTTGCACAAGCTAAGAATGGTGTGCCCGTAGTTTCGGGAAATAAAATTGATCTTTATACAAACTCTCTTGAAATTCTGCAGCATTTTATTGATGACATCAATCAGGCTAAAAAGAGTTTGCATCTGGAGTTTTATATTTGGGCTTTAGGTGGAGATGCTGATCGAGTAGGGGAGGCGCTAATAGCGGCGGCTCAACGTGGTGTGACCTGTAAGGTATTGCTTGATTCTTTAGGGAGTAAGAGCTGGTTTAAGTCATCATGGCCTGGGCGTTTTAAGGCTGCCGGAATCAAAGTGACAGAAGCACTGCCAATTGAGATAGGTCGTTTTCAGTTTCGTCGTGCAGATATTCGCCTTCATAGAAAAATATTTTTAATTGATGCTGCTGTGGTATGGACTGGCAGTATGAATATGGTTGACCCTAGAACTTTTAAACAAGACTCTGGTGTTGGTGAATGGGTGGATGCCTTTATTCGGGTAGAGGGCCCTGTAGTTTCCCAGTTCGAGTTGACCTTCTCATTTGATTGGAGTGTAGATAACCCTAGGATTACACAATTTAATGATGACGCCAAGGAAATTACGGCACATGAGGGTGGGGCATTAGCTCAAGAATTTTCCTCTGGCCCAGTCTATCGCGATGATATTTTGTACCAGGTTTTGCTCTCTGCGATTATGGATGCGCGTGAAGAGTTAACTATTACCACCCCGTATTTTGGTCCGGATGATGGTTTGATACAAGCATTGATGGCTGCTGCAAATCGAGGCGTTAAGGTGACTTTAATTGTGCCTAAACTTAATGATTCCACTTTAGTAGCTTGGAGTAGTCGTAGTATTTACTCTGACTTATTAAATTCTGGAGTGAATATCGCGGAATTCCATGGCGGTCTACTGCATACCAAGAGCTTACTTATTGATAGACGTATTGCTATTTTTGGTTCGGTTAATTTTGATCAGCGTAGTTTGCGTCTTAATTTTGAGATTAGTTTAATTGTGTACAACGAAGATTTTTGTGCAAGACTGCAAAAGCTCATTGATACTTACATAGCGCAATCGGATATGGTTAATCCGCTAACTTGGGCAAAGAGACCGCGGTGGCGCATGCTTTTGGAGAATGCCGCTCATTTGACTTCACCTTTACTCTAAATTGCTCCGGTAGAACGCATATTCTTGATTGCATCTAAAGAAATACCAATTTCAGACAAGATCGCATCTGTATGTTCACCCACTGCTGGTATAGCAGTCATTTGATAGTCATAGCTATTGTTTAATCCAGGGGGCAGTAGTGCAGGGATAGGTCCGGCAGGTGACGCTATCTGGACCCAGCGGTCACGAGCTTGAAGTTGCTCATGATGCCATAAACCTGCCATATCATTAAGTCGTGCATTTGCAATTTGTGCTTTATCCAGCTTGGCGATGACTTGCTCGGTGGTCAGTTTGTTAAAACAGGCATCGATGATGGCAAGTAATTCAACTCGCTTTTCATTGCGCTTAAAGTTTTTATCAAAGCGTTCATCCTTAGCTAGTGCCTCATCTCCAAGAACGATTTCACAAAACTGTACCCATTCTCGATCATTTTGCAAGCCTAACATCACAGTACCACCATCACCAGCATTAAATGGACCATAGGGATAAATCGTGGCATGTGAAGCACCATTTCGAGGTGGTGGTTCTGCACCATCGTAGGCGTAATACAGTGGATAACCCATCCATTCACCTAAGGACTCTAGCATAGAGACATCAATCGTTGAGCCCTTTCCAATTCTACCTCGAAGCAGCAGAGCGGCTAATATATTGGTGTAGGCATACATACCTGCAGCAATATCGGCAATAGAGTTGCCTGCTTTACTTGCGGTTTCTGATGTTCCGGTTACCGATAAGAACCCTGCCTCACTCTGTATTAATAGGTCGTATGCTTTTTTATCTCTATAGGGACCGTCATTACCGTATCCAGAGATGTCACACAGAATCAAACCTGGATTGGTCTTTTGAAGAACCTCTGCTGTTAAGCCCATGCGAGCAGCTGCTCCAGGCGCTAAGTTTTGCACTAGAACATCAGCAGTCTTAAGTAGGGTTTTCAATGCCTCTAAAGCCGCAGCTTGTTTTAAGTCGAGTGTCAAACTCTCCTTGGAGCGATTAACCCAGACAAAATGAGACGCCATACCATTCACACGCTCATCATAGGCTCTTGCAAAGTCACCGGCACCAGGCCTTTCTACTTTGATTACTCGAGCTCCAAGGTCAGCCAATTGACGGGTGCAGAAAGGAGCTGCAATCGCATGTTCCAAAGAGACGACGGTAATACCATCGAGCGGGCGAATCTGGGTTGAAGTCATATTGATCGATTTTTAGAATGATCTTGGTAGGCCAAGGATATGCTCGGCGATATAGGAATAAATCAAATTGGTGGAGATGGGGGCAACTTGGTACAGACGGGTTTCTCTAAACTTGCGCTCCACATCATATTCATTAGCAAAGCCAAAGCCCCCATGGGTTTGTAAGCACACGTTTGCCGCCTCCCAAGATGCTTTAGCAGCTAAGTATTTGGCCATATTAGCTTCGGCCCCACAAGGCTGCTTAGCATCAAATAGTTCGCATGCTTTGAATCGCATGAGGTTAGCCGCTTCAGTCTCAATATAGGAGTCTGCAATCGGAAACTGAATACCTTGATTTTTACCAATCGGGCGATCAAAAACTATTCGATCATTTGCATAGCGCCTTGCCTTATCTACAAACCAATAAGCATCGCCAATGCACTCAGCTGCAATGAGGGCGCGCTCGGCATTTAACCCATCCAAAATATACTTAAATCCTTGGCCTTCTTCGCCTATTAAATTTTCGCTAGGAATTTCTAGGTTATCAAAAAAGACTTCATTGGTTTCATGGTTGACCATATTGGCAATTGGTCGAATCTCAATACCCTTACCAATAGAGTCTTTCAGATTGACAATAAAAATCGACATCCCCTCTGTTTTTTTCTTCACATCTGAGAGGGGGGTGGTACGTGCCAACAAAATCATAAGATCAGAATGCTGAATACGGGAGATCCATACCTTCTGGCCATTAACTACATACTGCTCCCCCTTTTTTACTGCAGTAGTTTTCAGTTTAGTGGTATCAGTACCGGTAGTGGGTTCTGTAACAGCCATTGTTTGAAGACGAACCTCGCCGGTTGCAATTTTTGGGAGATAAAACTTCTTCTGGGCATCTGAGCCATGGCGTAGCAAGGTTCCCATGTTGTACATCTGCCCATGACAAGAGCCTGCATTGCCACCAGAGAAATTAATTTCTTCCATGATGACAGATGCCTCTGCAAGGCCTAGTCCGGAGCCACCATATTCTTCCGGAATGAGGGCGGCTAACCAGCCTGCTTGGGCCATTGCATCGACAAATGCCGCGGGGTAAGTCCGGTCATGATCGATTTTTTGCCAATAAGCTGAGTCAAATCTCCCACAAAGGTCACGTAAAGCGTCACGCATATCTTGGTATTGGTCTGGCTTTGGAATGGGGTGATTCATAGAATATTCAATCAAAAGGGTTGTCTGCCGCTATATTGTTCTTTTACGGTTTTATAGGCACAGTTTAAGCAAGATTTGAAAAACCGTGGGAATCTAAAAAAGAGGTGGAAAATAGAGCCTAACAATATACAAAAGACCTTAATGGGGTCTAATAATGAGATGACATTAGTAACTCGACAAATTCTTTCTGGTATCAAGATATTAGAATTAGGGCAACTGATTGCCGGGCCATTCGCCTCTAAAACCTTAGCTGATTTTGGGGCAGAAATCATTAAGATTGAATCTCCAGGTGAAGGCGATCCATTGCGCAAGTGGAGAATGTTGCACCACGGCACCTCAGTTTGGTGGCAAGCGCACTCTCGTAATAAGCAATCCATTTGTGTAGATTTGCGCGTAAAAGAAGGGCAAGAAATTGCCAAGTGCCTAGCCTTAAAAGCAGACGTAGTGATTGAAAACTTTCGCCCTGGCACCCTAGAAAAATGGGGTCTTGGCTGGGACGTTTTGCATCAGGCTAACCCCAAATTAATTATGTTGCGAATCTCAGGGTATGGGCAGGATGGTCCACGCCGAGATGAACCTGGGTTTGCTGCTATTGGCGAAGCGATGGCAGGTTTGCGCTACATCACTGGGCACCCTGGTGAGATTCCTGTTCGGGCTGGCGTTTCTTTAGGCGACACAATAGCGGGTTTACATGGGGCTCTCGGTGTCTTGTTAGCGCTCTATGAACGAGATGCTCGCGGTGGTGAAGGTCAGATGATTGATGTGGCTTTATATGAATCCGTATTTAACTTAACAGAAAGTTTGTTACCTGAGTATTCAGTATTTGGGGCTATACGTCAGCCTGCTGGAGGCGCCTTGCCAGGGATTGCACCTTCTAATGCCTATCGCTGTAAGGATGAACAATTTGTTTTAATTGCAGGTAATGGCGATTCGATCTTTAAAAGATTGATGACGCTGATTGGTCGCCAAGACTTGGGTGATGATCTGACTCTGGCCCATAATGATGGCCGCGCTAAAAGGGCAGCTGAAATTGATACAGCTATTAATACTTGGACCAGTCAGTTACATTTAGATGAGGTTCTGCGCAGTTTAGTAAGCGCTCAAGTGCCTTCAGGAAAAATATATACAGCCAAAGATATTGCCGAGGATCCCCATTACCGTGCACGCGGGGTAATAGAAACAGTTGAGAGTTCTGCTGGACTAAAGGTAGAAGTTCCTGGCATCATTCCTAAGCTCTCCAATAACCCGGGGGCTATTCGATATCGCGCACCTACCTTAGGTGAACATACTGATTCGATCTTGAAATCTGCTGGCTTAACTGATAAGCAAATTGCGCTTTTGAAAAAATCTGGGGTGCTTGCTTAATGGAGCAAATGCTCGAGCATTTTTTTGACCTGTTTGGAATGCCTTCCATCGGTCTACCTGCAGTATTTATCAGTGCTTTTATTTCAGCAACGCTCATCCCCATCGGTTCTGAGCCAATGCTCTTTGGCTATATCTCCCTTAATCCTCAGTTTTATTGGGTTGCAATTGGCGTGGCTACCATTGGTAATACCCTGGGCGGTATGACCGATTGGTGGTTAGGTTTAATTGGAAGAAATGGCTATGAATCACTGAAGGGGCCAATTCATGGGAGGATGCAAGCTTGGCTTGAAAAGCGGGGCCCTAAGATGCTATTACTTTCTTGGCTTCCAGGACTGGGGGACCCCCTTTGTTTGGCTGCTGGCTGGCTTCGTTTACCGTGGTTACCCTGTTTAATATATATGTTTATCGGTAAACTACTGCGCTACTTAACCATGACTTGGCTTCTGACATTAGTACCAACAAGTGTTTGGCACCAATTAGGCCATTGGCTTCATCTAATTTAAATATTTTCGTTGTATGCTATTTCTTTCATTAAAACCCTTCTCGAGAATGTAAACATGTCCCAATTTAAAGGTAAAACAGCATTAGTCACTGGCTCTACGAGTGGCATTGGTTTGGCAATTGCAATTGCATTAGCGAAGCAGGGCGCCAATATTATGGTTAATGGTTTTGGGGAAAAGGACGCTGCCATTACTCAGATTAAAGCATGTGGTGTTGAAGTGGATTATCACGGTGCTGATATGAGTAAACCGGCGGAAATTGAAGACCTCATTAAGCACACTGAAAAACGTTTTGGCACACTTGATATTTTGGTAAATAACGCAGGTATTCAGTTCACCGCAAATGTGGAAGATTTTCCAGCGGATAAGTGGGAATCTATTATTGCGATTAATTTAAGCTCAGCATTCTATACATCACATCATGCATTGCCTGGAATGAAAAAGAGAAACTGGGGACGTATTATTAATATCGCCTCTATTCATGGTTTGGTAGCTTCTACACAAAAAGTAGCTTATGTTGCTGCTAAACATGGCATTGTAGGTTTAACAAAAGTTACTGCGCTTGAGAATGCCAAAACAGGAATTACTTGTAATGCAATTTGTCCTGGTTGGGTATTAACACCACTGGTTCAAAAGCAAGTAGATGCCCGCGCGCAGCGAGATGGGGTTTCTGATGAAGTAGCTAAGAATGCTTTGGTTTCTGAGAAGCAGCCATCAGGTGGATTTGTTGCCCCAGAGCAAATAGGTGCCTTGGCCGTATTTTTATGTGGGGCTGATGCTTCTGAAGTTCGTGGCGTAGCTTGGAATATGGATGGTGGCTGGACTGCGCAATAAGCGCAATATCTACCTTTGATAAGGTAAGGTATGCAGTCTATCGACTTTGCCGGCCATTAATAATTGGCTTGGCAAAGTTCTGCCAATAAGCTTTTGCAAATCTTGAGCGCACTCAAGGAGTGCGTCAATGTTCATATGGGTATCTAAACCCATCAGATCAAACATATGCACTAACTCTTCAGTGCAGATATTGCCCGTTGCACCAGGTGCATAAGGACATCCACCAAGTCCGCCTAACGAAGAATCGTAGCGATCAATACCAGTATTGAGGGCAGCAAGGGCATTGGCTAAGCCCATTCCTCTAGTGTTATGAAAATGCACTGTCCACTGTAGTTCTGGGTATTTAGATTGCGCGGCTTCGCAAACTCTTTGAACTTGGGCGGGATTGCCCATGCCAGTGGTATCGCAAATAGAGATCCCACGAACGCCTGTATTTGCAAAACGATCTATCCAATACATTAAGTCTGCAAGCGGTGTAATGCCGGACATGGGGCAGCCAAAACTGGTGGATAGAGAGATATTGGTTGCTGTTTGATTAGCGTGAGCTAGATCAATTACTTGGCTAAGTGCCTTAAATGAATCTTCGCGACTCATTTTGAGGTTTGCTTGATTGTGCATCTCGCTCACCGACATGACTAAATTAAATTCATCTACATCAACCTCTATCGCGCGCTCGGCACCTTTCAGATTGGGAATTAAGGCGGTGTACTCCACTCCGGGAACGCGCTCAATGCCAAGCATCACCGCTTGCGCATCTGCCAGCATGGGGATCGCTTTAGGACTAGTAAATGAGCTAACCTCAATTTTGGCGTAGCCTGCACGACCAAGGCGATTAATTAAGGCAATTTTTTCCTCGGTAGGGATAAAAACACGTTCGGCCTGAAAACCATCGCGTGTAACCACCTCTTGAATAAAGATTCGTTTTGGACGGGAGGATTTATTTAGCTGGGACATAGGGTAGTAAAACAATGCACCTTAATGGACTAAGTGTCTATTTTAAGGAAGAAATCAGGATTTTTGCTCAGACAAACAAAAAAGCCAGAATAGTCTATAGTTACAGCAAATATCAGCACTGTATTTGCTTATTCAATCTCATTTTATAAGGAACCATAATGGAACATGCTTTACCCCAGTTGCCATACGCTCTCGATGCGCTCACCCCATTTATTTCAAAAGAAACACTTGAGTACCACTATGGTAAGCATCACCAAACCTATGTGACCAATTTGAATAGCCTCATTAAAACCACTGAGTTTGAAAATTCCTCTTTAGAAGATATTATTAAAAAATCCTCAGGCGGTATTTTCAACAATGCAGCTCAGGTTTGGAATCACACCTTTTACTGGAATAGTATGTCTCCAGATGGTGGTGGGGCGCCTACTGGTCCTTTAGCAGATGCTATTAATGCTAAGTGGGGTTCATTCGATAAGTTCAAAGAAGAATTCACTAAGTGTGCGGTGGGTACCTTTGGCTCTGGCTGGGCATGGCTAGTGAAAAAGCCTGATGGTAGTCTTGATTTAGTCTCCACAAGTAACGCAGCAACCCCACTCACAACAGAATCAAAGCCATTAATGACTTGTGATGTATGGGAGCATGCTTATTACATTGATACTCGCAATGCTCGCCCTAAATATTTGGAAAACTTCTGGAATTTAGTGAGCTGGGATTTTGCTAATGAAAATTTCGCCTAATTTGAATTAGGCATATTTAGGAAGCTTATTTATGACATCCATTTTGACCTCATTAGGACGCACTGTATTAGCGGGCTTTGTGCTCCTTATTTTAATTATCTTGGCTTTAGGCGTTAATCTCAGCACTTTAGAATTGCCTTTCTTATTCCGCTGGATACATGTCATGGTTGGGATTATGTGGATTGGATTGCTCTGGTACTTTAATTTTGTCCAAATTCCATCTATGGCAAAAATTCCTGATGAGCAAAAGCCGGCGATTGGTAAGGTAATTGCCCCTGAAGCATTGTTTTGGTTTCGTTGGGCGGCACTCTTTACTGTTGTAAGCGGGTTAATTCTGGCAATCCTGAACGGGTATGCACATCAAGCATTTACTTTACAGGCACCTTTTCGCGCTATTGGATTGGGCATGTGGATTGCTTTGATCATGGCTTTCAATGTGTGGTTCATCATTTGGCCAAATCAAAAGCGTGCGCTCGGTATTGTTACTGTTGAGCCTGAAGTCAAAGCCAAGTCAGCACGCTTTGCGATGTTGACTTCTCGTTTTAATACCATCCTTTCTGTGCCAATGTTGTTCTTAATGGTTGCGCAATCACACAATACTACTTGGTTTGTGATCGTTTCTTAATCGGCCTAGTTTTAGTCTTAAAAAAGAGTCCCGCCTGCGGGACTCTTTTGTTGTTCACCGAGATTAATATCTATTGCAAAAACTTATTCTAGAATCGCCGGTAATTCTTTTGTTAGTGCGCTGCGTTCAGCCGTAGCAGTTCCAAGAAGCGCAAATCCGAGTAACTTACCTTCAGCAGATTCAAAGCGGGCTTCAAGTCCGCCTTCAATGGCGTGGATTTTCCAATCACCCTGAGAGCCTTTGGTGGGCGGAGAGACAATGGTGGGAAGTGCGGGCGTCTTAACCATGACAGGCATTGCTGGATAGATAAGGGGAATCTCTTGACCTAGCAGGTTTGGAGCCAATGCTCGGGCGGCTTGCATGATCGGCATTACGTAAGGCAAAACCAAGCCATCGACCTGGGCGCAGTCACCAATGGAATAGATATTTTTAGCGCTAGTTTCTAATTGGCGATTGACTTGAATGCCAATCCCAGTGCTAATACCTGCTGCTTTTGCTAAATCTAAGCGAGGCCTTAATCCTACTGCAGAGAGTACAACATCACTTGTGATGACTGTGCCATTGGCTAAGGTAATTTTTAATTCATCAGCGCTATGGTCAATTGAATTCACAGTAGTACCAAAATGCCATTGAACACCTGCGGCACTCAATTTTCTCTGCAGTTCTAAAGCAGCAGCCTTTGGAAGTAAGCGACCCAAAGCCTGTGGAGCTAGATCAATGACTTCTACCTCATAAGAACCTAAGACAAGATCGTTAGCGAATTCACATCCAATCAGGCCAGCACCTAAGATGACCACTTTCTTTTTCCCAGAAATACTGCGCCTAAATTGGGCGTAATCTTCCAAGTCATTTACTGTCAATATTTGTGCAGCCGCATTACCTTGTATGGGGAGTCTAATTTGATCTGCGCCCAAAGCCATCACCAATTTACTGTATGGCAGTACGCCTTTTGAAGTTGTGATGGTTTGTAAATGAGAATCGATTGACAAGACGCTGGTAGTCTTAAGGATGGTGAGTCCCAATTGGGTCGCCATGCCATCAGCATTAGTCGAGATAAGTTGATCTACACTTTTATTGCTAGCCAAAGCAGTAGAAAGCATTGGCTTAGAATAAAAGTAGCCGGGCTCTCTAGTTACTAGAGTGATGGGCACCGTTTTATCTAATTTCCGAATTTCTCGGATGACGGTATATCCAGCCAACCCGCTACCAACGACGACAATCGCGGGTTGGGATTGTGAGTTGAATTGATCCAAAGCTGGGTTTCCTTATCAAACAGAGAAAAATAGAGGGAGTAGCTGCAGCTAGATTTTCAGCCTACCTGAACCATTTCAAAATCAGATTTAGCTACCCCACAGTCGGGACACTCCCAATCTTCTGGGATGTCAGCCCAAGCAGTTCCAGCTGTAATACCCTCTGTAGGTAAGCCTTGAGCTTCGTCATAAATGAAGCCACATACGATGCATTGCCAAGTTTTCATGATATTTCCTTAATCAAGTTGTCTGTTAGTTTAAATTCAATTGAGTTCTTAGGTTGGCGCTTACTGAACGGCTAATACCTTTGCTTTTTCTAAGGTTTTTTGTAGTGATTGGCATACCGCTCTTCTACATTGGCCAGAGCTGCAAAGCGTTTAGCTGCTTTAGTCAATACCGCCCCAAATTGCGCAGCATGTTCTTTAGACTCGGTAATTTGCTGATCAATTTCTTCAATTGCTGCATCATTACCTTCTTCGAGCGCAGTTTTCCGAAAACCTCGATACATTTCACTGTATTCATAGGTTTCACCTTCAATGGCGATTTCCAAAGCGCGAATGGGGGTTATGGCATTAGCAGGGTAGAGTAGGTCTAAGTGTCCAAAAGCATGCATAAACTGTTGAATTAATGAATAAAATGTGTTTCATCACTATGCAATGGATTGCGGGCATTTAACATTAGTCAAAAATTCAATCATTCAATAGAGTCAATAAGGAAAATCGCAATCTCCGAAACAGAAATGATATTTACACCCGTAATGCTCGGTGACATCCGTCTCAAAAATCGCCTTGTGATGGATCCCTTAACCAGAATGTGTGCCATTACTGGCAAAAACCTATTACAGCCAAAGAGCTAGCGCTGGACTAATCATTACAGAAGCTACCCAAATCTCTCCTCTAGGAATGGGATATCCTGCTACCCCTGGTATTTACTCTGCAGAACAAACTGCTGCCTAGAAAGAAATTATTGAGGCAGTGCATGCTCAGGGCGGTACTATCGTTGCCCAGTTATGGCAGCTGGGCAAACCTACGGCGTAGATTGGTAATTACATCACTATGAATTGCCAAAAGCCATGACATCTGAAGATATTGCGCAATTCTTAAAAGATTATGTATTAGCAGCCCAAAATGCTAAGGCAGCCGGTGTTGATGGGATAGAGGTTCATGCTGCGAATGGATATCTTTTAGATCAGTTTTTTCAAGTAATCGGATTGGTGTACGTCTATCACCCCATGGCAGTTTTAACGATATCAGTGATAGCGATCCAGTAGAATTATTCACCGCTGCAATGAAGCAGTTAAATGGTTATAACTTAGCGTATGTGCATATGATTGAACCACGCGCTGCTAGTGCCGGCGGTAGCGATCAGTTAAATGAAGGCGCCCCGAATGCCTCAGCAATATTTCGGGCATCTTAACAAGGCTAATTTATTAGTGCTGGAGGTTACGATAAAGCGATGGGCGAGGCAGTTTTGGAAGAAGGTTTAGCTAATGCGGTTGCTTACGGAAGGTTATATATTTCTAATCCAGATTTAGCGGAGCGATTTAAAACAAACGCTAGATTAAATTCATATGACCGCGCTACTTTCTATGGCGGTGCTCAATTAGGTTATACGGACTACCCAGCGATTCAAGAGTGATGCCTCATTATTTATCTTCAGGGTCTTTTAGTAAGCCATAGTGGTTTGCGGCTAGTAGCAGGGCTATTGAAGCACAGCCCATTGCAAAGAATTCCCATTGATGTAGCATTGCAGTACCCACTACTGTCATGAGGATGGTCCAGCCGATAGCCATCTTGGCTTTTTTGCTAAGCGGTTTCATCAAGTTTTTATTTAACAGAAAGTCTAGCTTTGGCACTCAGTTCATTAGCGGGGCCACGTTTATCTAACTGGGAAAGCCTTAAGGCCTCGACCTCAAAATCGACTTGAGCAGGATGAAATTCAAGATTTCCCAAGTGAATCACATAAGTCCAGACTAGTTCTCGACCACGATCTTTATAGACATCTACTACTCGCTTCATATTTACCGCCTATTTAAGGTGTTCTAATACTTTACCTTGATTAAAGGAATTTTTTAAAAAGATCAGATTTCGAGGTTCAATTTTAATCACTCCGCTACTTGGACTATCAATATCCGCTATTAGGAAGAATGAAACAGCAATAACAAAGGGAAACATCATAAAGAGGGCAACATTTTGGGTAAAGTTTCTTGCGCCAAAACCCACTAAAAGATTGGCGCAAACAGCAATAGCCCCCATAAGCCCCCAAGCTGGAAAAGGAATTCGACTCCACCAAGATGCTTGGGTATACCCTTGAGAATTAAGCACATCATTCATCCCGGACACTACCAAAGCCATCATGGGAGTTCCTTGCGAGCGAGCAATTGGGAAAATTTCATCCCAGAGCGCTCTTTGGAGTTCATTGGTGCGTTGATGAATTTCTTTTGCAGATTCCTGATCTTGCTTTGAATAAAATAAAATCCGTTCATCAAGATAACTATTTAAAAGCACTTTTACAGCTCCCGCTGAAGCGGCAGGCAGGAGATCGGCTCGTAGATATTCAGTACCTATTGCATTAGCCTCTGCTTCTTCCAGGATCTCTCTTTGATCATGGCGATTAATGGCCATTGAGAAGGTAAAGCCAATAATGAGTCCCAAAAGTGTCAATGTACCGGTTTGAATAATCCCTAAATCAAATGAGGTCTCGCTATCTCGAGTGCGATATTTGCTGAGTACCGCATTACCGAACCAGACGGACAGAGCGCATACTAAAAAAGTAAAAGCAAAGGCAATAAAGGGGTGATTAATGACGTATTTAATTTTAAAAAGTTCCTGGATACAAAATATCTTTAGTAACGTTTTGAAGATCTCGATGACCTGTAAAGGCCATGGTGATATCGAGTTCGTTATGAATGATCTCTAAACACTTAGTGACGCCAGCTTCACCCATGGCTCCTAAGCCATAGAGAAAGGGGCGTCCAATCATCGTGCCACGGGCACCTAGCGCCCAGGCCTTTAATACATCCTGCCCTGAACGTATACCGCCATCCATCCACACTTCAATATCTTTTCCTACGGCATCCACTATTTTTGGTAGGGCATGAATACTAGAAACAGCCCCATCGAGTTGGCGCCCACCATGATTGGAAACAATCAAGGCATTTGCTCCAGAGTCGGCTGCTAAGCGAGCGCAGCCTTCATCCAAAATACCTTTAAGAATGAGCTTTCCACCCCAGAGTTTCTTAATCCATTCCACATCAGCCCAACTTAAACCTGGATCAAATTGCTCGGCGGTCCAAGATGCTAGGGAGGACATATTGCCCACCCCAGTTGCATGTCCCACAATATTGCCGAAAGTTCTACGAGGCGTCATCGCCATGCCCATGCACCAACGGGGTTTAGTCATCATATTGATCATATTGGCAATAGTGAGCTTAGGCGGAGCAGACAAGCCATTTTTGAGATCTTTGTGGCGTTGACCTAAAATCTGCAAATCCAAAGTTAATATCAGGGCGGAACAATTTGCAGCTTTTGCACGCTCAATTAGTCGCTCAATAAAGCCGCGATCCTTCATAACATAGAGCTGAAACCAAAATGGCTTAGTGGTGTATCTAGCAACATCTTCAATCGAGCAAATGCTCATAGTAGATAAGCAGAAAGGTACGCCAAATTTTTCAGCTGCTTTAGCCGCTAGGATTTCTCCATCGGCATGTTGCATACCTGTTAGGCCAGTAGGTGCTAGAGCAACTGGCATAGTCACCTCTTGACCAACCATAGTGGTTTTGGTGGTGCGATTGGTCATATCTACAGCAACCCGTTGACGAAGCTTGATCTTTTGAAAATCAGTTTCATTCGCTCGATAAGTCGACTCTGTCCAAGACCCAGAGTCGGCATAGTCATAAAACATCCGTGGAGTACGTTTTTGATGCAATTTACGCAAGTCTTCAATATTGGTAATAATGGTCACTATCTACCCTTCTTTGGATACTGGCCGAAGCCTAATTAAGCTCTATCTTAGCAATACTGGGCATTTGTTTCTACAATGCCAAGTAACCCCCTCTTGGGTACCCCTTATTGACCTGTTTGCCTAGATGCCCTCACTGAACTTTGCCACTACCTTCTACTTACTGAGCGCCGCCATATTGTGGGCATGTAATGCGATAGCTGGGAGAGTGCTAGTGGGAAGTATTTCACCAATAACCCTGAGTATGTTGCGATGGGGCTTAGCAGCACTGTTTTTGCTACCCTTGGGTTGGCGTATTTTTAAGCCTAGTAGTGATTTATGGCCAAATAAGCGTCGTTTCTTGCTTTTGGGCTTACTAGGTGTAGGAAGCTATAACGTCCTTCTTTATCTGGCCTTGCAAACTTCTACGGCTATAAATGTCACACTGATTGGCGCAAGTATGCCTATTTGGATGCTCTTTATTGGGGCTGTTTTTTATCATACAAAACCAAACAATTTGCAAATGATTGGCGCAGTCATCTCTATATTGGGCGTTCTGACTGTTTTAACTAGGGGAGAGCTCACTACGATATTTTCTATGCAGGCAGTAGTGGGTGATTTTTTCATTATGTTTGCTACTATCTTGTGGGCTTTTTACAGTTGGATGATTAGTCATCCAGGAAAAAGTAATGAGCGTCAATGGCCTTGGGCAGAATTTTTGATGGCCCAAGTCATGATCGGCTTTTTATGGACAGCAGTTTTTGATGGTCTTGAGATTGCCTCAGGTCATGCATTTATTCATTTAGAGCTTTGGTCTTGGGCGCTAATCATCTTTGTCGCGATTGGCCCCTCCCTGATTGCTTATCGATTCTGGGGAATAGGGGTTACTAGAGCTGGCCCCACTATCGCCTCATTTTTTGCCAACTTGATCCCTTTATTTACAGCATTACTCTCGGCTGCCATTCTTGGAGATCCCCCTCAGTTGTTCCATGGATTTGCTTTTGTCTTAATTGTGAGTGGGATCTTAATTTCTTCTACTAAGCTAAAGAAGCTTTAAAACCCCTCTCTTGCTATAAAAAAAGCCCGTTATTGAATAATTGAATTGATGGCATGCCGAATAAGCGCTAATTCAGTATCATTTAAGACTATCAAAAGAATGACTAGGAAATAACTATGCCAGGATTACTCCCCAATGTGGATCCAGATGGACTATTAGAGTTCTCAGTGGTTTATACCGATCGATCACTGAATCATATGTCTGAAGAGTTTAAAAAAGTGATGGTGGATATTTCCAGTGTCTTAAAAGATGCCTACAATGCGAGCTCGGCAGTTATTGTTCCTGGTAGTGGCACCTTTGGTATGGAAGCAGTGGCACGCCAATTTGCTAATAATGAAAAGTGTTTGGTTTTACGTAACGGTTGGTTTAGCTATCGCTGGACGCAGATTTTTGACTTAGCTAATATCACCAAAGACATCACTTTGCTCAAAGGAAGGCAACTCGATAACGCTACTCAAGGTGTTTTTGCACCTGCACCCATAGAAGAGGTGGTGGCATTCATTAAAAAAGAAAAGCCAGCTGTAGTCTTTGCCCCTCATGTAGAAACCTCAGCTGGAATTATTTTGCCAGATGACTATCTTAAAGCAGTAGGTGAGGCAGTGCGTTCAGTAAATGGCCTATTTGTTTTAGATTGCATTGCTTCTGGTGCAATGTGGGTTGATATGAAAGCATGCAATGTGGATGTGTTAATAACCGCTCCACAAAAAGGGTGGAGTAGTTCACCTTGTTGTGCATTAATCGCCCTGGGCGATCGAGCACGTGAGCGTATTGAATCTACCCAAAGCAGTAGTTTTTCTATGGACCTCAAAAAGTGGCTGCAAATTATGGAGGCTTATGAAAAGGGCGGTCATGTGTATCACACCACTATGCCTACAGATGCGCTCAAAATTTTGCGCAATGTCATGAAAGAAACTCAGTCCTTGGGATTTGCAGTTCTAAAGCAAGAGCAACAAGAGCTAGGCGATAAAGTGCGCGCCTTATTAGTTTCTAAAGGTTATCACTCTGTTTCTGCAAAAGGCTTCCAGTCTCCAGGCGTGGTTGTTAGTTATACCAAAGATCCCGATATTCAATCAGGTAAAAAGTTCATTGCTCTTGGATTGCAAACTGCTGCTGGTGTGCCGTTGCAGTGTGATGAAAGACCAGACTTTAGAACATTTCGGATTGGTTTATTTGGCCTAGAGAAATTGGCCCATATTGACCGCACGGTCGGACATCTTAAAGCAGCTTTGGAGAAAATCACTGAGACAAAGGCGCAGCCTGCTTAAATGCTGATCTGCCTGCTTTTATATGAAAAAGCCGTCTCAGGATGGTTTTTTCATTACCTCTAAGGCCAGAGGGTTCGGAGTCGCTTCACCCACTTTAGTTAATACATTGGTATCTAGATGATGAAAAGGATCTGCTTGCCCTTTAATCTGAAGCACCGTATCTTGTTCATATGACCAAGTCCCATCATCTAAAAATGTCACCATGATGCGATATTCAATAGTCTTAAAGGCGTAATCTAAAAACGGATTAGAGGAGATTCCGGCAGTTGCATCACCAATTCTGGCGACACATTCAAATTGATTGGCGCCGACAGATGCTTTACCAGTTGCCATAGTGATCATTCCACGAGGAATAGTTAAGGTATGGACTATCGAACCCGTGGCCGGCTCCCAAAGCCAATAGCCTACTTGGTCGTGATACATTTTTACTTGATCTGGCTTGGTGATATGAAGGTGATAACGCAAGCCATAAAAAAGTTGAGGCCCATTAGTTTGGGGGTCGATAGGCTGCATTTCAATATGTTCGGTAAACGCTTGTTTTTTGGGGCCATCTGCCTTGGGTTTGATATCTAAGCCACGCTCCCCCTCCCAGATACCAGCTAAACGGGTGAGGGGACCCAAATTCTCAAGGGTGTTTACTGAATAGCCCTGGGGCTCTGTGTAAATATCGCTAGGAAATTCATTCATGATTTATCTAGTGTAAAGGAAGTATTTATGACAATTTTCTGAGTATGATTAAATTATCCACACCCCCAATGGAGAATTATATGAATTCTTGTTTAACTCGTTTTGGTATGGCTACACTCCTTTCCCTTGCTGTTGGCTTATCTCCAGTGACTGTGATGGCTGCAGATCCTGCTGCTAACCCGGCAGTAGCGCCTGCACCAGCTCCAACTCAGGCTGATAAAGCGGTAAAAAAGACTAAGAAGGATCAGAAAAAAGCAGACAAGAAAGCCAATAAAAAAGCGAAGAAGAAGGTTAAAGCTACTCAAACTAGTACTGCGCAGTAATTCAGATCAGCACAGGTCTTTAAATAATGGGGTCGGATCTGGCAAGGTCGGTAGATTTTGAAGAATTCGATCCCCTTTTATTTCTTAACGAGTCATTGCGTACCAACAACCACATTGCACCCATTACCAAGCTCATCCCGCAAATCTGGATCCAAGTAATGGGTTCGGATAAAACTGCCCAACCCATAAAAAGAGTGGAGACTGGCCCCAGAATTCCGGCTTGTGCAACTAGAGGTGAGCCAATGCGATTAATTGCAACCATGATCAGTAGCATGGGTATGACCGTGCAAAGACTTGCATTAAATAGACTAAGCCAATAGATCTGAGGTAATTGTATAAATACGGCTGCTGGATCATATATCAGAATTTGAATAATACTAAGGAGGGCAGATGCTGAGCTGGCATAGACTACTAAGCGAACGCTTCCCACTCTGCCTACCATTTCACCAGAACCAATCATGTAGATCGCATAAGAGCAGGCACTTGCAAACACCAACAACATTCCGAGTAATGCCCCCGATCCGGTAGAGCTCGCATCTTGAATAAATACGACGATGACGCCAAAATAGCCAATAGTTAATGCATACCATTGCAGGCGGCTAATCGATTTTTTTAAAACAAAATAAGAAGTTAATAATACGATGGTTGGCGTAAGGTAGAGAACGATGCGCTCTAAGCCAACTGAGATGTACTGAAGCCCCAAAAAGTCAAGGTAGCTTGAAAAGAAGTAACCCATAAATCCGAGAGCAAAGATCTTTACTTGATCTGCCAATGTCAGCTTATTCATTACTTGCTTGCGCGAGTGCCACCAATAAATTATCCAAAAAAGGGGTAAAGCCATCAGCATCCGTAAAGCGATGAGGGTTTCTGCGGTAGCGCCATAAGTAAATGCCATCTTCACTAGAATGGCTTTTCCAGAAAAGAGTGCCGACCCTAGTCCGGCCATAAAGAGACCGTATAAATACCGACGGTGATGAAGGGTTCCACTTGCAGAATGCATGCTGATTTATAACAGCTTATTGAGCAGGCTTCGCATTTCTAAAATAAGCTCTGTTGGTGTAAGTCCAATTGGTCCAATTTGCTTGGCAACTAGGTTATCGGCAGCGCAAGCATGGAGTTGGACTGCTACACCTGTAGCATCCCAAAGATCAAGATGATGATGGATACCTTGGGCTGCTATTGCTGCAATACTTCCAGTTAAAGCGTCTCCCATTCCGCCAGTTCCCATGCCTGGATTGCCTTGCTCACAACATAGAATTGCATGATTTGGAGAGGCAATCACAGTATGTTGCCCCTTAAGTACAACAATCGACTCAGTCAGAGTAACTAGGTTTTCTAGTGCGCTAGATCGATTAGCTTGTACTGCCGCCGCAGAAATATTTAATAGCTTTCCCGCCTCACCAGGGTGAGGGGTAAGCACTGTTTGACCCGGAAATTTTTGATTGCGTTTTTGCAAGAGCATTGCTAAATCTGGAAATTGAGCAATTAAGTTAAGAGCATCAGCATCAATGATGAGTGGAATACTTGGATAGCTTAAAGTTGCCTTTACCCATTGCACTGCAAGATTAGAAAGACCTAAACCTGGACCAATGGCTATAACATCGGGGGCAGTAGATTGGAGTTGATTGCTAGGATCTAAACTAGCCAAACGGATCATTAATTCTGCTTGCTCGGAAACAGCATGTGCGCTAGCGGGGTCCAGCATCTCTAAAATAGTCCAGCCGCTTCCTAGATGAAGGCAAGCCTTACCCGCTAACAGTAATGCGCCAGCCATGCCTGGTGCTCCACCAATCATTAACACCTTACCTGCATGGCCTTTGTGTTCAGACGGGGCTCGCTGTAAGCGATGGATTAAATCTAAGGATTTAAGCGGGGTAATCGTTTTGAGCATACTTGAAGTATGACCTTTATTTTCGATGAATAAAACCATTTTAATGGGAGTATTCTGATGTTATGAAGATTCAATTTTTAGGCGCCGCAGGTGAGGTCACAGGATCGAGGCACTCTATAGAGTTTTTCCAAGATGGCCTTGTTCGACGTTTTATTGTCGACTACGGCATGTTCCAGGGTGGCCGAGAAGCCACAACTAAAAACCTCGAACCACTCCCATTTGATCCTAAAAATATTGATTTTATTGTTCTCACCCATGCCCATATAGATCATAGTGGCCTGTTGCCACGATTGTGTGCCCAAGGTTTTAATGGCCCTATTTACTGCACCACTGCAACCTATGAATTGCTTAAAATACTATTGCCTGATAGCGCCTATTTACAATGGGCTGATTTAGAGAGGGCAGAGCGCAGAAAGAGAGCGGGTAAATGGCGTGGTGATCTGCCTATTGCACTATACACCCGAGAAGAAGTTGAGATGGCTCTCACACAATTTAAAGTGCTTGAGTATGGGAAAGTAGTTGAGCCTTGTGATGGTGTGCGTTTAGAGTTTCAAAATGCTGGACATATCTTAGGTTCAGCTATTGCACTAATCGATATTACCGAATCAGGCACTTCATCAAAGCGTTGTGTCTTTTCAGGTGATATAGGAATGAAGGGTAAGGTCTTAATGCCTGATCCGACTCTAATTTCTAAAGCTGATGTGCTTATCATAGAGTCAACCTATGGGGACCGGCTGCACCGTAGTCTGGAGGATACAGAGCTAGAGCTAGTCCAGGTGATTACAAATACCTTAAAGCGTAATGGAAATATTGTTATTCCTGCTTTTGCTGTTGGACGCACCCAAGAAATTTTATTTTTTTTAATTGATTTAGTCCGTAAAAACTTACTTCCTCATTTGAGTATTTGGGTGGACTCTCCAATGGCTACTGCTGCTACACAACTTACGCAACATTTTTTCTCTCAATTAGATGAACAGTCTCAGGCTACTTTTGCATGGTTCAAAAATAATCCAGGTGAGGTGGATTTACGATTCATTGCCGATGTAGAAGAATCCAAAGCGCTTAATAAAATTAAAGGCGGGGCAATTATTATTTCCGCTAGTGGGATGTGCGATGCTGGCCGTATTGTTCATCATCTAAAAAACAATCTGCCCCGCTCTCAGAGTGCTGTGATTATTACCGGATTTCAGGCTTATGGTAGCCTAGGCCGTCGCTTGGTAGATAAAGCGCAGAAGGTGAGATTATTTGGCGAAGAAGTACTGGTACGCGCCTCTATCCATACTATTGGTGGTTTATCAGCGCATGCCGATAAAGCAGGGCTACTCGATTGGTTGAGTGGCTTTCAGAAAGAACCCAGTTCTGTTTTTGTAGTGCATGGTGAGCCAGAGGCTTCTTCAGTCCTAGCTCAAGCAATTCGTGAAGAATTAGACTGGAAAAATGTCATCATTCCTGAGCGCTTGCATTTCTATAGCTGCTAAATATTACACCGCTCTATTTGGCTACCTTGGCCCCTTGAATATGGTGTCGTTGCATCGCTTGTGCCACAAAGCCAGATTGCTTTAGTTCTGTGATGATGGTGCCAAGATAGTTGCTAGTATTTTCAAAGTGAGCTCTTGCCTTGGGAATGCCAATAGCTTGATTAATTACCATAAAGCAACCCGGCAACATTCTTAAGCCGCTATAACGTTGGGCGTCAAGCTCTAATTGCTGTTTTACTCCTGCCGCTATATTACCACTACCATTCATAAAGTCATCTACTACAGATTGTGAGCTCGTAGAACGTATTAGAGTCGCGCTTTTAATCTCTCTTGTGAGATATAAATCATAAGCACTACCTTTGCCAACGACAATTTCATTGCCCAGCATATCCACTTCCTCATTTTTAGTGAGTGTAGAGGTGGCTTTAACCATATAAGCTCCTTCGATTTGAATATAAGCAGGGGTATACCTAATATCAGCACCTCGAACGGGATCTATCGCAACAAATACCAAATCAACATCACCATTTTTGACGGCTTCAACAGTAGCCCCTGCTGTTTTAAAGCTAATAAAAGTAATCGGTAATTTCAAGCGCTGTGCAATTTCATGGGCAATATCGACTGTGACCCCCTTAACTTCATGAGATTGTTCATCGGTAGTGGCTAAAAGTGGATTGCCTAAGTTAATGCCGACGCGTAATGTGCTAGTAGGGGCGAATGAAGAAAGCATGGCAGAGTGATCTGAAGTCATGATATTGATTAAGCAGCATTCATATGAAAAAAAGAGATAAAAAAACCGCGGCGCACCGCGGTTGATTTTTTCTAGGGGAGATTACTTCTTGGTAGGAGCTGGAGCTGCTGCTGGAGCTGCTGCTGGAGCTGCTGCTGGAGCTGCTGCTGGAGCTGCTGCTGGGGCATCTTTTTTAGCTTCTTCCATATGAGCAGCTTCAGCACCATGCTTTTCACCGCCCATGTCAATATCGCCACCTCCTCTAGAGAGTAAAAAGGCTGAAGCACCAACTAATACTAGTGCCATGATGATGAGAGAACGGTTGCTCATTGCTTTTCCTTCAGTTTGGTTGATATAGGCTCAATATTAACGCTTTGGGCCTATTCGGTAAATCCCTAAAACCCCTAAAGAGGGGTTAAATGCCCTCCTCTAGGTATTAATACTAATTTTGACAATACAGAGGATTGCCAGAAATAGCTCTAATTGAGGGTTCAAAGGTTAAGATGAGTCATCTCATTGCCAAAGACCATTCTCATGAGTTCTAAGATTCCCTCCAATAATTCTCAGACTATTACAGAATTTTTGAACTTGCAAACCAGACAAATGCATGAGGATGACTCTACTGATTCGTATAAGTTTGCCTTTGATGATGAGGCTTTCCTAGCCCGTCGGGAAACCTTAGGCCTGCGTTTTCAGTTGGAATTATTAAAGCCAGAAATTCTTTTGCATGAGCGTGCGATTGATCACACTATTACTGTATTTGGCTCAACCCATTTTGTGAGTCATGACACTGCAGTAGAGATGGAGAAGAATGCTAAGACTCCTAAAGAGGTGGAGGAGGCAAAAAGAGCATTAAGTCATTGCAAATACTATGAGTCAGCACGAGAATTTGGCACCATTGTGGCTTGCTACAACGCGACGCAAATGGAGAGTAAAAATAAATTACATATTGCCACTGGTGGGGGCCCTGGAATAATGGAGGCAGCTAATCGAGGTGCTTTCGAAGCGGGAGATAAAACTATTGGATTTAATATTAGCCTGCCTAGGGAGCAACATCCAAATCCCTATATAAGTGAAGGCATCAGTTTTAGGTTTCATTATTTTGCTTTACGCAAAATGCACTTTATGTTGAGAGCTAGGGCAATCGTAGCTTATCCTGGGGGCTTTGGCTCCATGGATGAATTATTCGAAGTATTAACTTTGATGCAAACCAAAAAGGTAGTGCGCTTTCCGATTATTTTGGTAGGAGAGAGTTTTTGGTGTGAAGTTATCGATTTTAAAAAAATGCTAGAGCATGGTGTTATTGAAGAGACAGATATGGACCTGATTCATTTTGTAGAGACAGCTAAAGCAGCCTGGGAAGTCATTCGGGATTGGTATCAGTTGGCCTAGAGGCTTTATGTAAAATAAAAGCAAAGGCTGAATATGATAAATTCCCACACTGCAAGCATTGCTACTCAATTAGATTTGCCCGGATATTTACTGGGTATAGTTATGTTACTCATCATTATGCTATTTCATGGACTTGCTCTATTGCAGATCGCAAAAAGATATGAGGTGAAATCATTTCTTTACCTCTCCGAACATAAATATTCGTCCGTCTCTTTTGTGTTCTACCTCAGCATTCTTTGTTTATTCCTGACCCACATTCTGGAGATCATTCTCTGGGGAATTTCATTATGGGCATTTAATTTATTACCAACTTTGGGCATCAGTATATTGTTTGGTGGTAGCACCTACACTGCCATGGGTTTTATGGAGGATATCTTGCCCGAGGGCTGGAAAATGCTTGCCGTCATTATTGCTTTCTCTGGCATGTTTGCCTTTGCCTGGACAGCTTCAGTCATGATCTCCATGACCAAGAATTTTCGTCAAGCCTATACTCGAGCGCATATGGTCAAACTTAATCTGCCTACTGAGGTAATTGAGCGATTTAAAAATTCATGACTAAACCATGGGATGCCATCATTATTGGTGGCGGTGCTGCTGGTCTATTTTGTGCAGGCGTAGCGGGGCAGTTAGGTAAAAAAGTATTAGTGTTGGATCATGCTGATATTTTGGGAGAAAAGATTCGAATCAGTGGTGGCGGTCGATGTAATTTCACTAATTTGCACAGTGGAGCAGCAAACTTTCTCTCCTTAAACCCTCATTTTGTTAAGAGTGCACTAGCTCGCTACCCTGCAAAAGAATTTATTTCTTTAGTGCAATCCTACCGCATTGCCTATCATGAGAAGCACCAAGGTCAGTTATTTTGTGATGATTCGGCTAAAGAAATTATTGATATGCTCTTTTCTGAATGTGCTAAAGGCAATGTTCAGATTAAAAATCCTGTAGTGGTCCAATCAATTGTGCAAGATGCAGGAAGCTGGCTTGTTAGAACCAATGGTGGTATCGAAATATCAACATCTTTGGTGATGGCAACTGGCGGCTTACCAGTTCCAGCAATTGGAGCAACGGGCTATTCATTGGACATAGCTAAACAGTTTGGTTTAAATATTATCGATCCTCGTCCTGGTTTAGTCCCTCTCTCATTTACATCAGAAGAATTTGATAATCTTAGTGAGCTAGCTGGATTAAGTTTACCTATTTGTATTAGTGCGGGCTCTAAAGGACATCGTTATGGTGCTTGTCAGTTCAATGAAGATCTTTTACTCACCCACAAGGGTTTATCTGGCCCTGCAGTGCTTCAAGCTAGTAGCTATTGGACTGAAGGGCAGGCCATTCATATTAATTGGCTAGGAATAGCAGAGGCCTATGGAGAGTTAAATATTGAAGACTTATTGAATAATGATGAGAATCGACTCAAGCTTACAGAAACTATTTTGGCCTCTGTTATGCCGCAACGCCTAGCAAAGACTTTTGCAAAGCAAAAGAACTTGCTAGGACGTAAATGGGCAGAGGTATCAAAAAAAGATCAACAAGCACTCAAAGATCTCATTACCAATTGGTCAGTTAAGCCAGCGGGCACCTTAGGCTGGAAAAAAGCTGAGGTGATGTTGGGGGGCGTTGATACCAAAGAGATGGATAGTCAGACGATGATGTCACGTAAACATCATGGACTCTACTTTATAGGCGAGTGTGTTGATGTGACGGGACATCTCGGAGGCCATAATTTCCAATGGGCATGGTCTAGTGGATTTGCTTGCGCTCAAGCAATTTAACTCTAACTAGACAGTTTTAGCGAGCCGTTTCTTCTTTGCCCGTGAGCGAATATTGAGCAGCTCTACAGTAAGTGAAAAAGCCATCGCTACATACACATAACCTTTGGGAATATGGGCTCCCATGCCCTCAGCAATCAAAACTACCCCAACAACGGTGAGAAAGGATAAAGCCAGCACTTTGATGGATGGGTGGCGCTGAACAAAATCTCCAATGGGTTTTGCCGCAATTAACATAATGAAAACCGATGCTAACACGGCCGCAATCATGACGTTAATGTCATCTACCATGCCTACTGCAGTAATCACGCTATCTAAAGAGAAGATGATGTCAAGTAAGCCAATTTGGACAATTGACCCCATGAATAACTTAAGCATTGAGTTGCTATTGGCTAGATCTCTTTTGTTTGGAGTATTGATTTCTTCATGCTCGCCCACTTCAACTTCGATATAAATTTCTTTGGATGCCTTCCAGAGAAGGAAAAATCCTCCGAGCAGTAAGATCAAGTCTCTACCGCTGATAGCATGGTCTTGCACGGTAAACAAAGCATTATTCAGACCCATTACCCACGATAAGCTGAGCAGCAAAAGGATGCGGGTGATTAAGGCAAATAGGAGGCCAAATTGCCTAACCTTATCTCTAATTTCTGCGGGAAGACGATTAGCAATTACGCTAATAAAAATAATATTGTCGATCCCCAATACGATTTCTAAAGCGGAGAGTGTAAGAAAGGCAATCCATGCGTTTGGATCGCTGATGAGGGCTATTAGATTTTCATACATACTTATGCCCCTTAAATGAGAATATATTGAACTCTCCTAGTGTATCTAATGGAAGTTACTCAATAAATATTGATGAAAGCCCATATAACTTATCGGGATATTTTTAAAAATGGAAACAGCAATTAGTTTGGTTGGTTTCTCATCCAGTCTGCAGTATTGAAAAGCGCTTGCTCTAGCTTGGTAGCAAACTCGCCTTGAACACCACAGTCTTCCATTGCTCGATACATACAGGCTAACCATTGATTGCGTTCTTTTAGACCAATTTTAAAAGGGAGATGTTTTGCCCTCAGCATTGGATGCCCATATTTTGCTGAGAATAGATCTGGTCCGCCCATCCAGCCAATCAAGAATAAGGTGAGTTTTTCTCGGGCCATAGAGAGATCTTGGGCGTGCATCGCCCTTAAATCAGCAAACTGTTCTTCTAGCGCCATTAAATCATAGAAGCGGTCTACTAATTCACCGACTTTAGTGGCTCCGCCAATAAGTTCATAAGGGGTTTTTAGCTCGCTCATTAGATTATTTTAGCTCTACGAATCAAGGGAATTGGCAAGGAGCTCAATTCGGTATAGAGTTAAAAGGGAGGTGTAGTCAAAAAGTGGTATTTCAATAATCTAGCTAAAGGAAAGAATGATGGATAAGAAAGATTTTCAGGTATGGCAACAGGAAAAGGCTAAGGAATTATTTTCCTATTCTCATAAGTTATTGGATGCGGCAAAAGACTTGAGTGAGTCTCATCTTGCTGAAATTCAATGGAGCATGAAAAATGCCCTAGATAGCGCAAAGTCTGCAGCAAAAAATGATCTTACGAAATTAAAAGATCTGCAAGAGGCGGCTAGTAAAGAAGCTGCTAAACGGGCAACTGCCTATCAAAAAAGAGTAAAGTCTGTTTTAAAAGAGCTTGGAGATAATGCCGCTGATGAAACAGAAAAACATCTAGAGAAAGTACGCAGTTCTTTAGTAACTTGGTTAGAAGATGCCGAAAGTAAATTACCAAGTCAGGCAGATAAACTATCTAAGGTGGTTCATGATATGTCTACTACGGGCCAGAAGATGTTCAAAGAAGGGCGTCGTATTGTCAATCAAGTAGCTGAGGCTGCTGAAAGAAATATTGAAGAGCATGTCAATAAAGCACCTGCAGCCAAAAAGAAGGTTAGCAAGTAAAAATTACCCTTGTTAAAAATCAGCCGCCGTTACTGGCGGCTTTTTTACAGCCAGCCCTGCTGCCATAGCTCACGTTTGGTAAGTTCACGCCAGGCTATTTGCTCAACCCTTTTATCAAATACTGCTTCTAGTTCTACAAATTGAATCATCTCATTTGGCGCTTCTGGAACAATAACTTTAATCACTAGAAAATGTTTTCGCTGATGTGTTGGATGAACTGCGGTCCACTTACTCAGCAAGAGTTTTTTAGGGCTCAGAGAGTTTGTTATCTTAAAGGGCATCGCATTGATAATTTTTACTATCAGTTAAAAGGCTGCCATTGCTCGGAATAAATACGAGATTAGCATTCTCAATTTGAGCGGGGCAATTAATATCGAAATAGCTCTTATTTCCAAGACTTCCGCAATAGTTTAAGTTCTTGCCTAAAAATTGCATCTGAGCTTTTTTAAGAATCATGACATTTTTATCTCCCTCAAAATTTTTGCAGGACCAAGTTGTATAAGTTTCTCGCTCACAAGCGGTAAGGCCTAACAATGAGATGGTGAGAATGCTAGCAAAGTAGGGTCGAACTCTTTTCATCATTAATAGAATATCCATATTTTGAGATACAACTGCAAACCATCTGTATTTTTAAAACCCGATGAGATGTAAAAAATTAAAATTACCAATGCGCAGATCAAGAAATAGCATTACTCCAGTTAAAAACCCACTTTAAAGGCATTTAAATGGCTATTTTCATGATTTAGCAGGTATTTCAGTAGCTATGTATTCTTGCTACACTAGATGACCTAGGACTTCTCGACTAAGAGTTATCCCTGATTCAGATTCTTAAATCCTAATGTTTTTATAGGGATATACTGATTCGGAGCTAAAACCTCATATATTTATTTGAAACATAGGAGACAAGATGTCACAACACGATACATTGCTAGCTGCGTTCGAAGCGTACAAAGCAGAGAACGAAAAGTTTATTGAAAAAGGCATTAAGGCATCTGCCGCACGTGCTCGCAAAGCTTTGCAAGAGATTGCTGGTGCATGCAAAGAACGTCGTAAAGAAATCACTGCAACTAAAGAAGCAATGGAAGCTAAGAAGTAATTCTGATCCATCCCTGATATATCAAGCCTAGCCCCCACAAGGAGCTAGGCTTTATTTTTTATATTTCTGCTGCAAATAAGGTCAATTTCATAGCCCGACTTCTCACTGCGATTAAATTTTGGTACTCTGGACTTGAGGACCACTCTTGAGCCTTTGCTTGACTTGGAAACTCTAGTTCTACAATGGTATTAAAGGTTTCACAGCCGAGCTCATTCCAAAAGACCTTGGTGACGGTGCCACGAGACAATATCTTGCCCTGGAAAAGCGCTACTGTCTGTCCTACGCGTCCTCGATACTCTTCAAAAGAATCTAAGTCCAGTAGCTGCATTAAGCCAATCACTTTAGTGCTCATGGTTCTGTCCTTGTTGTGTGTTTCTGGTAGTTTATAAGCAAGCTATAGTGAGGGATTGGGATAATTGCATAAAGAGATGGAGGTCGTATGAAGGTAGCATTTATAGGTTTGGGCAATATGGGTCTTCCCATGGCCTTGAATTTACTTAAAGCAGGTTACCAGGTCACAGGGTTTGATTTGGTTCAAGCTCAACTAGATATCTTTAGCAAGACTGGAGGTATACCCGCTCAAAATACTAGCGAGGCAGTGCAAGGGGCAAAGGTCATCATTAGCATGCTCCCAGCATCTCGTCATGTTGAGGGCTTATATCTTGGCGATAGAGGCCTACTTAGTTTTGCTCAAGCAGATGCACTTATTATTGATTGTTCAACGATTTCTCCAAAAGTTTCTCAAGACCTAGCTGCTCAAGCTAAAGCAAAAGGGTTGGCGATGATTGATGCACCTGTTTCAGGTGGGACCGCAGGAGCACAAGCAGGCACTCTGACATTTATGGTTGGTGGTAATGTCCAGGATGTAGAAAAAGCTAGGCCATTACTAGAAAAGATGGGCAAGAACATTTTTCATGCTGGTAGTAATGGAAGTGGTCAAACTGTCAAAGTTTGTAACAATATGCTCTTAGGTATACAGATGCTAGGCACGAGTGAGGCCTTGCGTTTAGGCATTGCTAATGGCATGGATCCAAAGGTGCTATCAGACATTATGACCAAGAGCTCAGGGAGTAATTGGGCCTTGGAATTATATAACCCGTGCCCCGGTGTGATGGAGAGTGTTCCGTCCTCTAAGGGTTATGCAGGCGGATTTGGAGTAGATCTTATGCTTAAAGATCTAGGTTTAGCGGTGGAAAATGCGCAGGGCTTGGAGGCATATATTCCCTTGGGTAAGGTAGCGCATGACCTGTATAAAGCTCACAGCAAAGCGGGTAATGGCGAGCTAGACTTTTCTAGCGTCTTTAATCTTAAAGCAAACTAATCAGATATTACTAAGGGCTGTTCTTGTTTTTGAGACATTTTTCCAATGACTTGTGCATTAAAAAACTGATGATCATGAAAAATAGCCAAAACCTGATCGACTGATTCTGGGCTACAAGATACCAATAGGCCGCCGCTAGTTTGTGGATCCGTTAGCAATGCTAGTTGTGCAGCAGAGAATTTATTAGGCAATGAAACCTCCTTGCCATAGCTTTGCCAATTGCGATCAGACGCACCAGTAATAATGCCTTGATCGGCAAGTTCTTGAACCTTAGAGAGTAGGGGTACGCAATGCCAGTCAATATGCGCAGTGCAATTGGAGCCCCGCGCTAGCTCCAGGGTATGACCAGCTAATCCAAATCCTGTGACATCTGTTATGGCGTGCACACCTGCTAATTTAGCAAGATCGGGCCCTGCAATATTAAGCTTGGTGGTATTGCTAATCATCTCTTGATAGCCAGCAGGACTTAATAGATCTTTTTTGAGGGCAGCCGAAAGAATGCCAACCCCAATAGGCTTACCTAAAATAAGTACATCATCAACCTTGGCAGCAGCATTACTCTTCACGCGTTTTGGATCAATAAGGCCAATAGCTACTAAACCATAAATTGGCTCTACCGAATCAATGGTATGACCACCAGCAATTGGTATACCGGCTTCCCGGCACGCTTGAGCTCCACCTTCTAGAATACGGGCAATAGTCTGATTAGAAAGAACCTTGATGGGCATTCCTACAAGGGCTAAGGCAAAGAGTGGTGTACCACCCATCGCATAAATATCGCTAATTGCATTGGTTGCCGCTATCTTTCCAAAATCAAATGGGTCATCCACTATAGGCATAAAAAAATCCGTGGTCGCCACAATTGCTTGCGTCTCATTGATTTGATATACCGCCGCATCATCAGACGTTTCAATTCCGATCAATAGCTCTTTTGGAAAAGGAATATGAGGAACGCTCTTGAGAATCTCCGAGAGAGTGTTTGGGGCAATCTTGCATCCGCACCCGCCTCCGTGTGAGAGGGATGTCAGCCTAGGTTCTGGTGATGTAGTCATAAAAAATACTTAATTTAAATGAGGTAGTCAGTGCAATACAGATCAATGTATTTTATTTTATCTGCCAAAAGAACGTTTAGGGGGACTACTGCGTTTTGCTGTTGGTTTATCCGTTCTTGATTTAGCACTGGCAGTGGCTGTTCCACTAACTGCTTTAGGTTTTCTGGATTGATGGGGTTGCTGACTGCGCAATTGAATCGGCTGCGCCACGGCATTGGGGTCAGGCTCAAATCCTGGGATTACTTCTTGTGGAAGTTTTTGTTTTATTAGCTTTTCAATATCTCTGAGCATTTGATGTTCGTCAACGCATACTAAGGATACGGCCACGCCATTAGAGCCGGCTCTGCCTGTACGGCCGATACGATGAACATAATCTTCGGAGATATTGGGAAGATCGTAGTTCACAACGTGCGGCAGTTGGTCTATATCAATGCCTCGAGCAGCAATATCTGTTGCTACCAATGCGGTAATCTTTCCGTCCTTAAAATCTGCCAAGGCTTTAGTGCGGGCACTTTGGCTTTTATTACCGTGGATCGCCATACAAGTGATTCCATCTTTTTCTAATTGGGTAACTAATTTATTGGCGCCATGTTTAGTACGCGTGAAAACTAAGACCTGTTTCCAGCCATTGCTGCTAATGAGATGTGCTAATAAAGGGTGTTTCTTAGCTCTATCTACCGGATGAATTAACTGTGCAATGGCTTCATTAGCGCTATTACTACGAGCCACTTCAATCAACGCGGGAGAATTTAGCAAGCCATCTGCAAGCGCTTTAATTTCTGCAGAAAAGGTTGCCGAAAAGAGTAAGTTCTGGCGTTTTTTTGGGAGGGCTGCCAAAATCTTTTTGATATCTCGTAAAAATCCCATATCTAGCATGCGATCGGCTTCATCTAAAACTAGAATCTCAATAGCTTCTAGAGATACGCATTTTTGTGACATTAAATCAAGAAGGCGGCCTGGGGTGGCAACCAGAATATCTAAGCCCGCTTGAATCGCCTTAATCTGTGGATTGGCGCCAACCCCACCAAAGATTACAGCTGACTTGAGGCCAGTGTATTTACCGTAAGTGAGGACTGATTCTTGAACCTGAGCTGCTAATTCTCGGGTAGGGGTCAAGATCAGGACGCGGAGCAGATGCTTTCCAGCACCCGGTTTTGCACTACTACTTAAGCGTTGCAAAATAGGCAGGGTAAAGCCTGCCGTTTTACCTGTGCCAGTCTGAGCGGCAGCTAGTAAATCACCGCCTTTTAATACGGCAGGAATCGATTTTGCTTGAATAGGGGTGGGGACGGTATAACCTTCTTCTTTAATTGCACGTAGAAGGGGCGCTGATAAACCAAGATCGGTAAATAACATAGGAGCCAAAAGAAAATTGGCCCGTATTCAATTAAACGACTATCCCGGCCAATGGGGTGAGCTGCCACACTTGGAGCGTTTGCAGTAAGAGATTGTATTTTAAGCTATTGCCCAGTAGCAAACAGCCAATCTGGGAAGCCTTTGGGCTTTAAGGTGGTGGCATCAACACAAACTATATGAAGTAGAGCGCTGGCAATCAACTCTGGCTTTGCATTCTTGCTAATTCGTTGAGCAGTTTGCTTTACAGCAATTTGGGTGCGCCCCCGATGCTCAATTACCTGATCAATACTTAAAAGATCATCTAAGCGACCTGGCCTATGAAAGTTCATGGTGAGCTCTCTAACAGGGAGAAGGATGCCAAATTCAGAGACTAATTGAGAAGGACTCAAGTTGCGCTCATAAAGCCATTGCGCGCGACTACGTTCAAATATCTCTAGATAGCGGGCATGGTAAACAAAGCCTGCCGCATCAGTATCAGAGTAGCAAACCCGAAAGAGAAATGGCGAAGAATCAGAAGAGGGGGTCATTAGTATTAAACAGTGTTTTAGATTAAAAGCATCATATTACGATGCAAGCATCCCGCTTCATCGTAAACCTCGCCTTGAGGAACAAAGCCAAACTTTTCATAAAAAGGAATGGCCGCAAGTTGGGCGTGCAAGAGATACTCAACCATACCTTGCTCTTTTCCATATTCAATTAAGGCTCCTAATAGTTGCCCGCCGATACCTTGCTGACGATAGTCTGCCAATACTGCCATACGACCAATTTGACCGCAAATGCTTGAAATCTTGATAAGACGTGCCGTACCGACGCATTGATTATTAAAAAAGGCCAAGGCATGAGTAGCTTTGAGGTCAAACTCGTCGAGTTCGAGCACCTCGGGAATCCCTTGCTCGAGGACAAAAACGGCATATCTAACGGGGTAGGCCTGATTTTCGGCTTCATCCCAAGATTGAATCAAAATCACGCTATATACCTAATTTAAACGGGTGGTTAAGCAAGAGATAAGCGTCTATTAGCCCTTGTTTTAATAATGTATCAAATCTAAGCTGCCTAAGTCCGCTATATTAGCCCTAGAGCCATCTAGTTGCCCAAGATCATGGTTACAATGATTTTCAGGCGCTTTCCAGGGCGCCACTTACAACCCTTTATTCTCTTAGGAGTTATTTTGAAGAAAAACTTACTAGCTACATTAATTGCTGCACTTGGTTTAGTTGTTGCTTCATCTGTTTTTGCGCAAGCCCCAACAAAAATGCTGCCACTTGCTGCTGAAGTAATCGTGTTAACGGCTACTGTAGATTCGGTAGATGCTAAAAAACGTATCGTTGTTTTAAAAGATGCTAATGGTAACTTGGCTCAAATGAACGTATCAAAGCAAGTCAATGATTTAGATAAAGTAAAAAAGGGCGATATATTTGTTGTTGAGCACGCACAAGCGATTGCAGTTGGTTTAGTAGTTGCTCCCAAAGATGCTAAGCCAGGCGTTTCTAGTGTTCGTTCAGTTGTGATTGCTGGCAAAGGATCTGCTAAGCCATTTGAAGAAATCACTGATACTGTTTATGCCACAGTAAAAATCAGCACAATCGATGCAAAAACCCGTGTAGTTACTTTCACACTACCAAGTGGTGAGAAACAAAAGGTTAAAGTTGACAAAGCAGTTCTTGGACTGGAGAAATTTAAAGCTGGTGACGATGTCATAGTTGAGTTTGTGGACGACACTGCTATTGGTTTTGTAACTCCTAAAAAGTAATTTGTCATTAAAGATTGAAGCATGACTGGTATAAAAATAAGGCCCGCAATTGCGGGCCTTATTAATGAGTAGGAAGAAAGCAGGGTAGCAGTATATACAACAGTGCTTAGGCGCTTTTTGCGACCATGACATCAGAGGCTTTAATGACAGACCAAGCTTGATCGCCGACTTTGAGATTAAGTTCATCAACTGCTTCATTAGTAATTGAGGCAGTCACAATATATCCACCCCCAATATCTAATTTCACATTCTCCTAATACTTGTAATAATCCAAGTTCACCTGGGCTACCCGTTGCCAATTTAAAATTCTTAGTACCAAGGCCATAGGTAGCTTCGATCTTTGGGGTTGGTGATTGTGCGTTCGAGGTTTGCATGCTAATTCCCAGTAAAAGAGAACAAAGAACGGCACTCGCAATAAATATCTTATGCATTATTATTTCTTGGCATTAGGAAAGAAGAGTTGCTCGCCACCAATTTGATAGCTAGCTATTACATCCTGTCCGTTTTTAGATGTTATCCAATCAATAAAGGCTTGACCTTCCGCTTTTTTAACGTGCGGAAATTTAGCTGGGTTAACAAGCATTACTCCGTACTGATTAAAGAGTTTGGGATCACCTTGCACTAAAATTGTTAAGTCACCACGATTTTTAAAGGTGAGCCAGGTAGCGCGATCGGACAGAATGTAGCCATTCATTGCCGAGGCGGTATTTAATGCGGGTCCCATGCCAGAGCCAGTCTCTTTATACCAAATGGAGCTAGAAGGGACAGGTATGCCAGCACTTTTCCAATAGCGTAGTTCAGCAGCATGGGTTCCACTTTTATCTCCTCGCGAAACAAAAGGAGCTTGCGCTACAGAAATTTTCTGAAACGCTACTTGAATATCTTTACCACCAGCAATTTTGGCTGGATCAGACTTGGGCCCGATCAATACAAAATCGTTGTACATTACTTCATTACGTTGGGTTGCATAGCCTTCACTAACAAATTTCTCTTCTGCAGGCTTGTCGTGCACAAACACCACATCTACATCACCACGTCGGCCAATATCTAAAGCTTGACCCGTTCCAACCGCAACCACCTTCACATCAATACCTGATTTCATTTTAAAGATAGGAAACATGAAACCAAATAAGCCAGATTGTTCAGTTGAGGTAGTTGAGGAAACTACGATGCTTTTTTCTTGGGCATAGCTTGAGTTTGCTAAAAGGCTGATCGAAGCTAGGGCAATGGCAAAGAAGCGATTAAATGAGAATTTCATGATCTTTTGTGTCTCCTGTATTTTAAGTTAGTATTTGTCATATTACAAAACATCAATATGCAAAAAATTACATATGAGAATTCAGATTAGACCCACCCTTATTTTTGGTAATAAAAATACCAAAAACCCTGCAATTGTCGATTTAGTATGGTTAACATGCCTATTAAAGGATATTGATCATGGCAAAACTTTGGTATCTGCCTGTAAAAAAATGGGCCTATCTTATAGAAACGTATGGCAAAAGTTGAATGAAGTTGAAGAGGCTCTTGGCTTTAAGCTTATGGATCGCGTCAGAGGACATGGCTCGCAGTTATCTGAATACGCTAAGTACTTAATTCAATTTATTGATGACTTTGATCAAAAGACGATGCGCCTAGGTCAAAGCAGTCTATTACACCTAGAAGAAGGCTTTGCACAGTTTAGAGTGAAGGCAAAAAAGCAATGGCGTTTTGCGAGTAGTAGCGATCCGATTATTCAAAAAGCGGTCATAGATGTTGGTGGTTTTGAATTGATTACTGCAGGTTCTGGAGAGGCTTTAGAAAGGCTTCTCAACTATGAAGTTGAAATAGCAGGGTTTCATGTATCTGATCAACAAAGCTCTCAAGTCATTGCTAGGCGCTTGCAAAAGGAAGGCATGCAAATATTTCCTGTAATGAAGAGAATTCAGGGTCTGATGATTGCTAAAGGCAATCCATTAAATATCATGAGTGTTAAAGATTTAGTAAGACCTAAAATCCGTTTTATAAATCGACAAAAGGGTTCTGGCACTCGGCTTTTATTAGATACCATTTTGAACAAAGAGGGAATTAATAGCAGCCGCATTAGGGGGTATGAGCAAGAAGAATTTACGCACTCCGCGATTGCAATGTCTATATTGGCTAAAAAAGCCGATGCAGGAATGGGAGTTAAAAGTATTGCGATTGAAAATAGCTTAGATTTTATTCACTTAAAGGATGAGATCTTTTATCTAGCAGTAGGAGAGGATTTAGCTGCAAATAGAGATTTCGCTAAACTCATTCGTAAGATTCGTCTCCTTTGCAAAGAATTACCAGGATATAAGCCGATTGGTTCAAGAAAACAGATAGCAGGATGGTTGTCGTGAGATGGGTCATTAGAGGCATGCTTGGGGTGGGGGCTAAGGTGGCATAATGAAAGTTCAACGTGGCAGCCATGCAGTAGTTACACATCTTGAGTTTTTTGGTAGCGCGCTTAGTTTAACCAGACGGTAGTAAGTGGTAATACAGAGAGATCTTTTGATGACTTGGCATGTTGCTTACACTAAACCTCGTTCAGAAATCCGCGCTCAAGAAAACCTCATAGCGCAGGGTTTTGAGGTGTTTTTACCAATGTGTGAAGTAGAGCGCTCATTACGCGGTAAATTAATACTTTCATCTGAGCCCCTGTTTGCTAGATATCTCTTCGTTAGGGCCACTCAAATGGCTAACTGGGCTGCAGTGCGATCGACTCGAGGAGTAAGCCATTTATTGCGCTTTGGAGCCTGTACCGAACCCGTTGTAGTGACTAACGAGCTGATCGATTTACTGCGCAATATGCAAGCTAGTGATCAGGTCTCTGATCATCAATCTTCTAGGCGTGCACTTTTTACTATGGGACAAAACGTAGAAATTAAAAGCGGTCCTTTTGCTGGGCTTAGTGGGTATTTCCAGAAAATGAGTAGTTCGGATAATGGTCAAACTCGAGCTCTGATTTTGATAGAATTACTTGGTAAAATGCAGGCTTTGTATATTCCAATAGATCAGCTTCAGGCTTAAATTACTGAGTGCTATCCTAAAATTTGTATCTCAGCTTTATATTTGTTTTGAAGGTATTAAGACTTTTAGTCTGGCAGACAAAAAATTAATAGAGATTTAGACTTTAGGCGATCATCTCTTGAGACAAATGATATTGATTCTCAATAGAGATATAATGTACTGATACCCATTAAAGCCATCATGCGCCTCCATTAATGAAATTAGATCAAATTCCCCCTGGAATACAGGCTCGAGTAAAAATGGTAGCAGTTGCAGATGATTATCAAGATGCCCATGGCCAGTTAGAGGATATTGGATTTTTGCCTGGTGAATTGGTTACTGTACTTCGTAAGGGCTTACTAGGTCACGGACCTATTTTGGTTAGGGTTGGATCTTCCACATTTGCTTTGCGTGAGTCTGAAGCGCATATGATCGAATTGGAATCCATTTAGCAATGTCAGCAACAAAGATTTATTTTTATTCAAGCGAACCGCTAATTGCCTTATTAGGTAATCCAAATTGTGGCAAAACTGCGCTTTTTAACTTACTTACCGGTAGTCGTCAAAAAGTAGCTAATTACTCTGGTGTGACAGTCGAGAGAAAAGAAGGGCGCTTGGTTCTTAGCTCAGGTAAAGCAATTCGAATATTAGATTTACCTGGTGCCTATAGTCTTTATCCGCGTTCTTTGGATGAGCGGGTGACTTGTAATGTATTGCATGGCATAGCGGCAGGTGAAAAACGCCCAGATCTTGTTTTATGTGTTCTAAATGCAATGAATCTTAGACGTAATCTACGGCTGGTATTAGCTGCTAAGCGTTTGGGTTTGCCCTGTGTAGTAGTTCTCAATATGGTGGATGTAGCTCAACGTCATGGTCTTCATATTGATCCGATTGCCTTATCAAAAGAATTGGGCTTACCAGTAATTAGCACCATTGGAATTAAGACTGATGGTGCTAATTTACTAAAAGACTATCTTACGCAGCTCGATTGGCGTCATTTGGGTGCCCTTCATAAAAATACTGATGATGAGGGCATAGAAACTTCAGTTGATCACTCTACTCATTCTGAATTAGATAATATTGCAGTACATCGAATCTTACAAAACCTAGACTTAGATCAAATTATTCCTGATCGTATCAGCGATCGCTTAGATTCAGTATTACTACATCCCTTATTGGGCCCCTTGATTTTGGCTGTCTTACTCTTCTTTATTTTTCAGGCAGTTTTTAGTTGGGCTACCATGCCAATGGATGCTATTAAAGTAAGCGTAGAGTGGCTTGGATCACTCCTTACAGAATGGCTTCCTCATAACTGGATTCGAAGTCTCTTAATTAATGGCATTCTGGCAGGTGCAGGAGGGGTGTTAATTTTCTTGCCACAGATTTTAATTCTGTATTTCTTCATATTGATTTTGGAGGAGTCTGGTTACTTACCTCGTGCGGCTTATCTCTTAGATCGTTCGATGGCTAAGGTAGGACTCTCGGGCCGCTCTTTTATTCCACTCTTATCAAGCTTTGCCTGTGCGATTCCAGGAATCATGGCTACCCGTAGCATCTGCAATGCGCGTGATCGCTTGGTGACAATTTTGATTGCACCAATGATGACTTGTTCAGCCCGTTTGCCGGTTTATGCACTGCTGATTTCTGCATTTATTCCGGAGAAAAAATTATGGGCTGGTTTAGATTTACAGGGGCTTGTACTATTTTTGTTATATGTAGCTGGAATTTGCGGGGCAATGGGCGTAGCTTGGGTTTTAAAGCACTTTACTAGTGAAAAATTTAAGATCAATGCTCTGATGATGGAGTTGCCTAGTTATCACATGCCACGCTTAGGAAACTTAGCTATTGGTTTATGGCAGCGTGCTGAGATCTTTTTGCGTCGGGTTGGCGGCATTATTCTCATTATGACGATTTGCTTATGGGCGATCTCTAGCTTTCCATTGCCCCCTGAAAATGCTACTGGTGCACCCATTCAATACAGTATTGCCGGGATGTTGGGTCAAGCCTTAGCTGTAGTATTTGAACCCATAGGATTTAATTGGCAAATTAGCATTGCCCTTGTGCCAGGAATGGCTGCTCGTGAAGTGGTAGTGAGTTCTTTGGCAACGGTGTATGCACTTTCTAGTTCAAGTGGGTATGCAGCAGAAGCGCTGGTCCCATTGATTTCTGCAAGTTGGAGCTTAGCTACTGCCTTGTCATTATTAGCGTGGTTTGTATTTGCACCCCAGTGCTTGTCTACCATAGCTGCCGTTAAGAGAGAAACCGGTGGCTGGAACATTCCTATCATCATGTTGAGTTATTTATTTGGTTTGGCTTATCTAAGCTCCTTTGCCACATATCGCATCGCTAGCTACTTTGGCTTAGCCTAAACGATTGCAACCCCTGTTTTTTTGGGGTTTTTAACCCTTTTTTCAGAATTGGGATAAATTATTATTATTGACATAATTAACCAACTTACTTCCATGAAAAAAATATACCTTCCCTTCTGGTTTACCTGTGCTCTAGGGGCTACTTTTTCTACAGCAATATATGCTGAACCTGGTGAAAATACTTTCAAGCAAGTCTGCACTTCCTGCCATGGCACTGGAATATTAAATTCACCTAAGATTGGTGATAAGGCTAAATGGGCGCCACTCATTGCAGAGGGTCAGGTTGTAATAACTGCGCACGGATATGTGGGAGTTCGCCAGATGCCAGCAAAGGGAGGTAATCCTAATTTGAGCATTGAGGGATTTTCAGATGCTTTGGTTTATATGGTGAATCGTTCTGGCGGTAATTGGAAGTCGCCAGATGCTAATACATTAGCCGCTATTAATAAAGAAATTGAAGCACGCAAAGCTAGCCTTAATAAAAAACCTTAAATCAAGTGAATTTGCAGGCCCACCATATTGAAATTATTGGTTATTGCGCTGCGTTTCTGACAACACTAGCATTCTTGCCGCAAGCTATTCAGTCCTGGCGTACTCGTGATGTTTCGGGGATTTCTTTAGGAATGTATAGCCTGTTTACCGCTGGCGTAGGGTTATGGTTGGTATATGGCCTCATCATTGAAAAGTGGCCTTTGATTTTGGCTAATATGCTTACCTTTGCATTAGCGCTCAGTATCTTGATCTTAAAAATTCGCTACACTAGCAATTTCATCAAAAACAAAAACCCTAAGCAAAAGAAAATATGAGCTCTCTTTACGTGATTGAACCACCCTTAATTCCCTCATTGCCCGTAATAGGCGATAGCCGACGCTTTGCGGTCAACCGCATCTTTTGTGTAGGGCGGAACTATGCTGATCATGCACGTGAGATGGGGCATGATCCTGATCGTGAGCCGCCATTCTTTTTTATGAAACCCGCCAATTCCATTGTGAGTGATGGTAGGGATATGGCATATCCAAGCCTATCTAATGATGTTCATCATGAGGTAGAGATGGTGGTAGCGATTGGTCAGGGTGGGGCGAATATTTTGGCTGATAAAGCGCTTGACTATGTTTATGGTTATGGCGTGGGTCTTGATATGACTCGCCGTGACTTGCAGGGTGAGGCTAAAAAGATGGGGCGCCCTTGGGATACTGGCAAAGCATTCGATCAATCAGCTCCTTGTGCAGCCATTACTCCAGCTACCCAATGCGGTCACCCGACGCAAGGCTCTATTAAATTAGTGGTGAATGGTGAAGTGCGACAAGAGGGAAATCTCAATCAATTAATCTGGAATATTCCGGATACGATTGCTTATCTGTCTACCTTATTTACTTTAGAACCTGGTGATCTCATATTTTCGGGCACGCCTGCGGGGGTGGGGCCTGTTAAAAAAGGTGATGTTCTCGAAGGAAGTATTGATGGCCTGGTGAGCTTAAAAACCGAAATTATCTAAACGGCATTGTCTTTGCTTATTTACCAAGCCAAATCGGCGGTCGTCCTTCAAGAAAAGCCTCAACCCCTTCTTTAAAGTCGATGCTGTTATAGGTCTCCCGCATTAACATTGTGCAGTCAGGAAGATGACTTTCTATTAAACGCGCTAAAGCAAGCTTGCTCGCTTTCTGAGTAAATGGCGCAAGGGCTGCAAGTTTGGCTGCTAATGCTTCTGTAGCTTGCGAAATATCTTCTGGCTTAGCTACTAGATAGAGATAGCCCATGCTAAGTAATTCAGAGGCATTCAAAAGCTCCCCCAAGAGAAGCATGCGCTTGACAGTAGGCACTCCAAGGTGCGCTGTGAGCCAAGATAAATTACTAGGGGATAGGCAATTACCTAAGGTTTTTGCAATAGGAATACCAAATCGAGCGGTGGGAGTAGAAATTCTAAAGTCGCAAGCGGTAGCAATTAGCAGACCACTACCAATAGCTAAGCCTTCAATGAGTGCAATCGTGGGAAATGGTAAGTGCTGCAAAGAATGAAATATTTTATCAACAGCAATTTCATAAGCCTGATCTTTCTGAAGATCAATAAACTGCTCAATGTCACTGCCAGATACAAAGGCTTTATCTCCATACCCTCTAAAAATAGCTACCCGTATCTTGGGATTATTCGCTAGGCTATCGCAAATATTTTTTAACTCTTGGTACATTGGCCAAGTTAACGCATTGCGTGCCGCCGGATTATTAAATGTAATTTGGGCTAAGGATCCATTGATTACTAAGTCAAGGCAGGGTGCTGAGGGCAAACTAGGGTTCATTGTCTAATTTTATACAAAAGCCCTATTAATTGATTATTTAGAGGGCTTGCAATGATGCTGCGATAGAATTGTCCTATGTATATGTTCCTTCCTTTTCTGACGGCATTGCTTGGACTCATCTTAGTCTGGTTTGAGAAGCGTTTGGCCGGCCTAGTGATGGTTGCCATTACCGTCGGGATCTTGATGTTCTGGTTTCGCATTCACGCTACTAGCCACCTCAATATTAGTTTGTGAGCAAATATTCATTTCCTACTCTGGCCAGTTTAGGCAATCAGCTGGCATTAGTTGCAGTGATTGGTGTTTTGTCTTACGCCTTTTTTGATCAATTCTATTTTGGTGAATTGCCGTGCCCCTTGTGTTTAATGCAACGCATTGCTTTTGTCATGATTGGCTCAGCCTTAGTGCTTAATATTCGTTGTGGTGCGCATTCTGCTCATTATGGTTGGGGCATTATCGGCGGCTTAGTGGGGATGATGGTCTCACTGCGTCAAGTGTTTTTGCATATCTTGCCAGGTGATGCTGGATTTGGAGCAACCTTTTTAGAGTTACATTTTTATACTTGGGCCTTTATGGGCTATGCTGGTTTGTTAGCAGGGCAGGCTATTTTATTGATGTTACCCAATCGCGAGGTACGATCACACTCCGTCTTTGCCAACACAATCGTCATTATATTTATCCTCTTGGTCGCTGCCAATCTGATCTCCACCTTACTGGAATGTGGCATTGGCCCTTGTGCTGATGACCCTGTTAAATATGATGGATGGATTTGGCTACGTACTCGCTTTGGTTTTTAAATTATTGACAATTAATCTTTAGGTTTCAAATGATCTTTTTTTTAAAAGTAGTGAAGTGGTTTTTTTCTATGTTGTTAACAGCTTGTGTTCTTAATACGGGAGCTGTGGCGCAGGTGAATACTTGGCCATCCCAGCCAATTCGGATTGTGGTGACTTTTACCCCTGGGGGTGCTCCAGATATCTTGGCGCGTGTGCTTGCAGAGAGTTGGCAGCAAAGTATAGGGATTCCCGTGCTAGTAGAAAATCGCCCAGGTTATGGTGGCAATATTGGCGCAGATATGGTTGCCAAAAGCGAGCCTGATGGGTACACCCTACTCATCGGTACGGTGGGTATTCATACGATCAATGGCGCTCTTTATGAAAAGCTCTCTTTTGATCCGGTCAAGGATTTCACGCCTATTAGTTTCTTGGCGAGCACTCCTAATGTGTTGGTAGTAAATAAACAATTGGGGGTCAATAATCTGCACGAGTTAATTGAATTAGCTAAAGCAAAGCCCAATCAACTGACCTTTGGATCCTCTGGCATTGGAACTTCATTGCATATGTCCGGAGAGTTGTTAAAGGAGATGACGGGGGTACAAATTCGGCATATTCCATATAAGGGTCGTGCGCAATCTCTGCCTGACCTTATTAGTGGTCGTATCTCTATGCTTTTTGATAATCTCTCTTCTTCATTGCCTTTGATTAAGGCCGGAGAGATTCAAGCTTTAGGGGTAACCACCTTAAAACGATCTCCCGCCGCCCCAGATATTCCAACCTTGGCCGAGCAAGGATTAACTCATTTTGAGGCGACATCCTGGTTTTCTTTAATGGCGCCAGCAAATCTATCGCCCGCCATACAAAAACAACTCAATACCTTAACGCGCCAAACCCTGAATAAGCCTGAGGTTAAAAGTAAGCTCCAAGCAAGTGGTTTAGAACCTGCCCCTGGTAGTCCTCAAGAATTGGGCAAGCTGATCCAAGTTGAGACCAATAAGTGGGGAAGGGTGATCTATCGGTCAGGCGCTAAATTAGATCAATAAATACTCCTTATTAGGGCAGATTCTTGTCAGCCTAGATATAGTTGAAGCGTTAATGGAATAAAGGCAAACCTTTTTTCGCTTGACCATGGACTCTTCACAATATAAGGCCTCCTATTTTCAACCTCCGCAAACTGCTTACTTTTTTAGCATTTGCCCTCACTCTCTCTGTCTTTTTCCTATCTGGATGCGCTACTCAAACCCAGCAGATCAAAATGAATGAGAGCAAAGAACAGTTTAAAAACGGTAATTTGTACAATAGTGTGGCAACCATTCAGGAGGCATTTAAGACTAAAAATACCCTTTACTACCTTGAAATGGGTCAAGTTCAACGTTTACTTGGTCCGAGTCAAATTCCCAATAGCATCCATAGCTTGAGAATAGCCGATGCGCAGGTGGAAAGGTGGGAGATAGAGACTAATGAGAGACTCAAAAAATCATTTAGTGATGTCAGCTCATATTTACTATCAGAAGGTCTGAATAGTGAATATGATCCCAAGCTTTATGAAATCAGTTTCTTAAGTCAAACTCTAGCTTTAAATCATATTGCTCAAGGGCAATGGCATGATGCCATGGTGGAAGCTAAAAAAATGGCACAGCGGGAGAAGGTGATCGAAGAGTTAGTCCAAAGAAAAACCTCGGCCATCTATCGTGTTGAGCAAAATCAACAAAACAATCCTACAACTAGAGGGGCAACTAGCAGGATCGAGGAAATTAATGGCTATCCAGTCAATTTACTTGATGATGATGAGACCCGAAATCTTAAAAATTCTTACCAAAATCCATCTGCCTACTATTTATCCGCTTTTATTTATGAGTCCCAAGGAGAGACTAGCCTAGCTGCCCCTGGCTATCGGCTAGCTTTAGAGCTGCGACCATCGGTTTCTTTTTTTAAGTCAAGCCTAGCAAATCTAGAGGCTAATGTTAAGAGTAGAAACTTAAAAAAGAGCGCAGATACTCTAGTCATCATAGACACAGGTTATATGCCAAAAATTACACCTTATAAATTAAATCAAACCTTTACCATTGGCAATGGTCCAAAGCTGGTGACTTTAACTTTTCCTGTCATAGAAAAATCAACAGAACGTTTTTCGCCAAATTCAATTGTTCTTGGAAATACATCGGTTGGCCCAGAGTTAGTTACTAATTTAGACACAATGGCCAGAAAAAACTTGAAGGATGATATGCCTGCTTATGTACTTAGAGCTTCCTCAAGAGCGCTAGTTTCATTAGCAGCCCAATATGCAGCAGATAGAGCTGCGCAACAGAGTGCTAGTAGAAAGAATCAAAATAATAATAATAACGCTGCCATCGCAGGTGCGATTGCTGGTTTATTAACAGGCTTGGCCATGCAATCAGTAAATGTGACTGATGTGCGGCATTGGTCAACCCTTCCAGCTCAAACTTATATGGCGCGGATAAGCTTACCTATTGGACCTAATCTACTGAAATACACAACCCCTTCTGGAATTACCCTATCTCAAACCATCAATTTAGTGGGGGGGTACAACGTGGTCTACATCCGTATGTTTAGGGATAAAGCTGCTGTATTAACTTCGAATGATCCAAAAGCAGTTCCCCCCGTTTTTAATGTATTTCGGCCTTCTGAAAAAGTATTATTGAGTACGCCAGTTTTGGTTAATGAGGATGCTTCTATTAGTGCTCCTGTCTCAGTTTCTCAGGAGCCAACACCAGCAGTAGCAAAAGCGAGTTTCTTTGAAGGCCTTAAAAGCCTAGTAGGGATTTCCACGCAGACAAAGCCAGAAGAGCCAGCCACCATGGTTACAAAACCTCCAGAATTGATTCAGGACCCAAATCTAGTGCCAAGCAATACCCCTAGTAGCAGTAATATGGATGCTATAAGTGGCTATGAGGCGCCCAATTTACTTGATCGTTTTCAGCAGTTGTTTAAATAAGAAAGACCGCATATGAAACAGTATCTTTTAACAGCATTAGTATTTTTAACGTTTACCGCATGTAGCTCCACTCCATCTATGAAAGAGATGACTTCGCGCTATGGCGATACCGATAGCATTGAAGTAACTGATATGCGAAGTCTTACCCGTAATGGGGTATTAACAGCGCAGGTAACGATTAAAAATGACAGTAAATCCAATTTAGTCTCTTATCGTTTTAGGTGGATCGGAAAAAATGGTATGGCCGTTTTTGATGAAGAAGCATGGAAGCCTGTAACCATTGGTAAGGGCCAATCTACCACGATCATGGGTATCGCGCCAACTCCAGATGCTATTGATTTTCGTCTCGAGCTTAATCAATATAAATAATTTTTATAAATAACTCACATCGAATAATGACTATGAAACCTAACCAGCTAAATAAGAATTCACTTTCTATCCTCATTGCAGCCCTGATGTTAGCCGCTTGCTCTTCGGGTCCACAGGTTCGCTATGGAGATTCCAGGGCGGTAGAAACGGTGAATGCCGACTATGGCTCTACTGATCTGCAATTGATCGCAGAAGCCATGACCCGCTCTCTTTTGCAATCTAAGGCGATTTCAGCAAGTAAAGATGCTCCTATTGTGACCCTTGCCGAGGTGAAAAATAAGACTGCAGAATATATTGATACTAGAGTGATTACTGACAAGATACGAACTCAGTTAGTAAAGAGTGGTCAGGTACGGTTTGCTGTTAGCGTTACAGAAATGCCAAACCAAGTAGAAGAATTAAAGCGCCAAAATCAATCTGGCCTCTATAAAAATAGCACCATTAACAAGATTGGAAATATGCAAGGTGCCCAATATCGTATTGAGGGATCGATTGCCTCGATCGTAAAAAATACCAAAGATGTTAAGGATGTATTTTATGTATTTAACCTTAATTTAATTAACAATGGTTCAGGCCTAATTGAATGGGCAGATGAAAAAGAGATTCGTAAAACTGCCACCAGATAATGAATATAGGATCTTGTCATATGCGTTTTAATCAAACTAGTTTCATTATTAGCGTAAGTGCGGCAGTGCTATTGATGGTAGGTTGCAGCTCTACTCCAAAACCAAATCCCCTTGCACTTCAAAATCCGCAAGCTGAGCCTGCGCCACCGCAAAATCTGGCAATTACAGCTAAATTGCTTAATGAAGAGTCCAAGTCGATTGCGGTAACGGATATTTATTTTAAAAAAGAGGGTAAGAATCTGAGCTATATTGAAGAGACAAGACGACAAAGCCAATCGAGTTCTGGCCCGATTATTAATTCAGTAATCACTCCTAAAATCATTGAAGTAGATGCTGATAAAGCAGACGCATCGGCTCTTACAGGCGGACCTAATTCCTCCGCCTTTCCTGTGAAATTCACTAACCTAGCTGATCCAAAGTCTACTGAATCTCCAGCAAATCCAGCGCCACTTGTTGCTAGTAACGAGATGCCTCAAACCACCTCAAGCACAAGCAACATACAAACCCTCAAGAAGTCAGGATATGAGGCTAATCAAGAATACGGAGAGTTGCGCTATCTAGCTAACCCAATTAGAGGCTTATTAATTAAATCCGGTTATAAGGTGGTTCACGCCAAGAGTTCGCCTGCTGCCCCAGCTCAAGGAGACGAGTACTTTGATATTGTTCGTCGAATTAAGGCAGGTGATTTTGGAGATGCCGACTTCGTTCTGTATGGAGTGCTGAGCGAACTATCCCTCACTGATAATATCTTCGATATTCCAGGGACTCTTTCTAGTTCACAGCAGGTGGCTTTGGATGTCGTGGTTGACTTTAATGTGATTGATACTAGGACCAATCAAATTATGGCTTCCTTTATTGGCACTGGTACTGGCAATGAAGTCAAAATTGACGGCAAAGATAATAGCTTTAAACACAGCATGGCTAAGCTTATGAAGTTGGCATCAATCTCCTTGGCAGAAGATGTTCAAAAACAATTAACTGCTCAAAATTTCATTACTGCTCACCCCGGTAATGGGCCAGTAGAAGGCAGAAACTTTAAAAGAAGGCTAGAAGATGATGAATCTACTCTAAAGATTTACGGCAAGTAAGTAAAACCAAGGTCTACACCTCAACTAGCGGATGTGTTTTCTCAAAACGTGCAGCTGTTCTTCTAAAGAGGTAGAGCAGAAAACACGCTGCTAAACCTAGACTAATACTGTTAGCTGCCCAGAAACCATTGGCACCTTGCAAAAATTTTGGGGTATTACCAAGCACGTTAAATCCCAATAAGTAGCCACCCCCTAGACCAACACCCCAGAGCGATCCCGCATAGATCAGCATCGGCCAAAAGGCGATGCGGTAAGCCCGTAAGATAAATGCGGCGGTGACTTGAAGTGCATCAAAGACTTGATAAAAGGCTATAAATAAAAAGAGGGGAATGGAAAAGATTCTGACCTCTTGTGGGGGATCATATAAATCAAGAAGAGCCATTCTAAATACCCACACACCAATACCAATAGAAACGCAGATCACAGTTGTAAAGAAAACAGATGACCAGCCAATCTCTTCAGCACGTTCTTGCTTATTAGCGCCAATAGATTGCGACACTAAAGTCATCGTTGCAATTGATAGGGATAAGGGCACCATATAAATCACTGTCCCCATATTGGCGACTATTTGATGACCTGCTAAAGCAGTGGTGCCAAGACGAGCAATGAACAATGACATAAAAGTAAATGAGGTCACTTCAATCAAATAACTAAATCCAATAGGTGTTCCTAGGCGTAGCAATGTCCAAATGCGGTGCCAGTCTGGTTTACTAAAATGGCTAAAGATCTTAAATGGTTTGTAAAATCGGTCTAGCAATACAAAGCCTAGGGTAAGGATGAGCCAAAACCAGCTAATGATGACAGTTGCTACAGCGCAACCAGGCCCACCCATTGCTTCAATCCCAAAACCACCATAAATAAATAGCCAATTTAATGGCAACTTTAAGCCTAAGCCAATGAGTTGTATGGCGGTAATCACAGCAGGTCGAGAAACTGCATTATGCAAGGCTATCAGCACACGCATGCCCATACTTGCTGGTAATCCTAGAGCTAAGATATTGAGATAAAGACGAGCCTTAGATTCAATATCAGGACTGACAGCTGCAATCTGCAAAAGATAATCGGCATTTAGTAAAACCAGACAACCCAAGACGGTGAGCCCCACAGCTAGCCATGCAGATTGGCGAACCTCTTCGCCAATTTCATGAAAACGTTTGGCGCCAAATAGCTGACCAGCGATTGGGGCTAGAGCAGAGATCACACCAGTTAGTCCCACATAAACACTAATAAAAATAGCCGAGGCCATTGCAAGTGCGGCTAGATCACCCTCCGAGTAACGTGCTGTCATAGCCGTGTCTAAGACACCAAAGGCAATGACTGCAAGTTGACCAACAAGAAGAGGGCCAGCTAGTTTTAGTAAAGAAGGAATATCCTCGCGTAGACGCGATAACTTAAAGTGCAGCACTATTTACTCTGGAGTTATTTGGTAAAGGCGCAGCCGCTCATCCCTATCTGCTGCCCGTCGATCTTCCCAAAGCAGGGTAATTTTTTTCTCATTTAGGCTAGCGTACGCTTTAGCTTCTAAAGAACTATGGGTTAGCATAAGGTTGCAATTGGGGTCATCCCGCAGGGACAGTCGAGTAAAATAATTAAAGGAGGCAAGTTGGGACATCCCTAAGTTGCTAGTATCAATACAGCCCGGTGTATTAGCGATGATTTGAACTAGTCGTGCAGATACATAACGATATGTCTTAGCGTAGTTGATGGTGGGTAGCCATAAGGTCATTAAGAGCACCCACATCAAAGTGGTGCCAGATGCAGAAATAATCAGGCAACGCCAGATTTCTTTTGGCGCACGCGAGGTACGCCAGCGCACAATCGCCAGCCAGATGCCGGTAATAATGATTGCTACGACCAAGCCTAAAAAATCAAATTGACTCTGAAATCCTGGCAGTAATCGAGCTATGTTGGCAGCAGTAGATTCTGGATAGCCGGTTATTTTTGCAAGCCAAATAATCCAAATCGCTAAAGCAATCAGAGTAAAGCTAAACATCGCAAACCAGTCAATAAAACTAATCAGACCGCGTCTCAAAATCGGCAAGCTAAATGCGGCAATGATAGATAGGCTAGGTATCAAGATCATTAAGTCATGCTCATTTGCTTCTAAGCGAAATAAAACATAAATTAAACCGCCAATAAATAGACTTAGAGGAATACATAGGTGTGGTGCACGCCATTGACCCGATTCTTTAACTCGACCCCAATGGACAAGTGAGATGAGCGCTAAAGGCCATACAGGCCAAGCATAAGCCCAAAAGTTAACACTTAAAAAACCAAGTGACTCAATGCTAGGTGTGGTCCGCATTTCGGGCATATTGCGCCAGCCTTCTTGGGCAATATGACGCCACTCAGGACTAAGGTCGCCAAGATACCAAATTGCCGGCCAAAGAGCAAAGCCGATTAAACCAAGTAGGATGCTCGTTAAGGTCCACCGAAAACGCAGTTTAGCATTGCTAGCGATCATAGCAATAATGGTGGAGCCCACCATAATCAGGCTCAGGGCTAAGTTACTAGATAGAACAACAATCGCAATGCCCAGACCCGTCCAAAGACCTCCTTGCCAAGGCTTATCTAAGCCACGCACAGTGCCATACAAGATAATGCTAATACCCATTAGTTGGGCCATCATTGGTGTGGTTTCGTGAGCGCGCTGAGCAAGCCCAACACAAGCTAAGAAGATGAGCAGTGCGCCATCGGCCAATGTCATGCCATAGTTCTTACGACTGGGCTGACCTCCAACTGCTAATACCATGGGCTGCAATTCTGATCGGCGACCTAATAGGTAAGTGGCATACCAAATAGCGAGAGCGGCAGCAAAAAAACAGATTGCTGAATACAAGCGGGCTGCATTAGCCATGCCAATGAAAGGACCAAAGATATCCATTAGTGCCGCACCTAACCAATAAGGAAATGGTGCGCCTAATGAAACATCTCGACCTATTAAATGGGGAACGATCCAGTCTATTGCTTTACCATGATGCAAAGTCCACATGCCACCAAAACCAATGGCGTCTTCATTCTTCCATGGGTCACGCATAAAAAGGCCGGCCAAACCATAAACCAAAGTCAACGCAAAAATAATAATGCGTGGAATCGAGGTGGTGGCGGCGGCGGTGAGTTTAACCATAAGTAGAAAAGATGAAGTGAGCGGCAATAAAAAAGGCAGCAAACGCTGCCTTGATTATCTCGCAGGGGAGGGTGTTTACCCAAGCCCTACTAGTATTAAGCCTTCTTTTTAGCAGGCTTTTCAGCAGCTTTAGCTTCAGCAGCAGCAGCTTTTTTCTCAGCTGTCTTAGCTGCACCATCGCCACTAGCTTTGGCAACTGCTTTTGTACCGAATTTTTGACGAAATTTCTCAACACGACCTGCTGTATCCATGATTTTTTGGGTACCAGTGTAGAAAGGGTGTGACTCAGATGAAGTCTCGATTTTCGCCAATGGATACTCATTGCCATCTTCCCACTTGATCTTATCTCTCGTATTCATGGTCGAGCGAGTTTTAAAGCTGAAGTTGTTGGAAACGTCTACAAAGACGATTTCACGATATTCGGGGTGAATGCCAGGTTTCATTGTTAGTCCTATGAGCGGGTAGCCGTTTTGGTGGGGTACCGAAATACGCAACCGAAATACTTACCCAAGTTAAATGCAATTGATTAAAGCGCTAAAGGCGAAATTATGCCATGAAATCAACAACAAAGCGCACTTTTACCGCCTTTTCTGGGCTAAATTAACCACCTTTACGCATTAAATCAAAGAATTCGCTGTTGTTTTTGGTTGATTTGAGCTTATCGACGATAAAGTTCATTGCCTCAATATCATCCATATCGGCCAATAATTTACGTAAAACCCAGATTTTTTGGAGATTTTCCGCTTTAACCAGTAATTCTTCGCGGCGGGTACCAGACTTATTCAGGTTGATTGCTGGGTAAACACGGCGCTCAGCCAAACGGCGTTCTAGGTGAACTTCCATATTGCCAGTACCTTTAAACTCTTCATAGATAAGATCATCCATCCTGCTACCAGTCTCAATCAAGGCAGTGGCCAAAATAGTAAGGGAGCCACCTTCTTCAATATTACGAGCGGCACCAAAGAAACGTTTTGGACGTTGTAATGCATTGGCATCGACACCGCCAGACAATACTTTTCCGGATGAGGGTACTACGGTGTTGTAAGCACGAGCTAGACGTGTAATCGAGTCAAGCAAGATAATCACATCCTTTTTCATTTCAACTAAGCGCTTGGCTTTCTCAATCACCATCTCAGCAACTTGAACGTGACGCACTGCTGGCTCATCAAAAGTGGATGCAACAACTTCGCCGCGCACAGAACGTTGCATCTCGGTAACTTCTTCAGGGCGCTCATCAACAAGTAACACAATTAAAATAGCATCAGGGAAGTTGGTAGAGATCGCATGCGCAATATGCTGCATCATTACAGTCTTACCGGACTTTGGTGAAGAAACAATCAAACCGCGCTGACCAAAGCCAATCGGGGAGATCATGTCGATAATGCGGCCCGTTAAATTCTCTTCAGCCTTAATCTCGCGCTCCAAATGAATGGTGCGGTTAGGGTGAAGTGGGGTGAGATTCTCGAACATGATGCGGTTCTTTAGTGCCTCTGGAGGCAAGCCATTGATCTTATCAACTTTGACTAAAGCAAAATAACGCTCTCCGTCTTTAGGGGTGCGTACCTCGCCTTCAACGCTATCACCAGTGTGCAGATTAAAACGCCGAATTTGAGCAGGAGAAATATAAATATCATCCGGAGAGGCCATGTAGGAGGCATCAGGTGAGCGTAAGAAACCAAAGCCATCAGGCAATACTTCCAAGGTGCCGTCACCAAAAACAGATTCACCTTCTTTGGCACGCTTTTTTAGAATGGCAAACATCAATTCTTGTTTACGCATCCGTTGAGTGTTTTCAATTTCTAGGCTAGCTGCCATTTCAAGTAAGGCAGATACGTGGAGGACTTTGAGTTCAGATAATTGCATGTGGTTCTCGGGTGTAAAAAAAGAGGGGGGGGAATGTGGTGTAAGGGTTTGCCGATCTTGAACAAGATCAGATGGGTAAAACCGAATTTTGGGATTTGCTAAAAAGAATTGGGATGCGAGTTACAGAAAAATCGGGCTAGAAATCAGAGCACTGATAAGTGCGTTTGGTTAATACTACACCAAAAAGGCTGACAGACAAGCAGCGAGCTAAAACAAAAGCCTCTCAAAAGTACTAAAACAGATCAAAACCACAGGCTCATCTAGTGAGCCTGTGATGAAAGAGTATTTACAGATGACTATCTATAAAAGCAGAAAGCTGAGATTTCGCCAGGGCGCCTACTTTTTGAGCAGCAACAGTCCCGTTCTTGAACAAAATTAGCGTGGGAATGCCACGAATATTGAACTGGGCAGGAACGCCTTGGTTCTCATCCACATTCATCTTAGCGATTTGGAGTTTGTCACCGTAGTCAGTGGCGAGCTCTTCCAAAATAGGACCAATCATCTTGCAAGGCCCACACCATTCAGCCCAAAAGTCGAGCAAGACAGGTTTATCGGATTTGAGAACGTCTTGGTCAAAAGAGGCGTCAGTTACATGTTTAATACCGGCACTCATGAATATTCCTTATTTAGGCTTATTTAGTTATATCGTTACAACGCTTATATTAGCAATAAGTCACTGTATTTGTCCAAAAAACCTGTTTAGCCCTCAAAGTTGCCTTTAATGCCCCAACCATTTCCAACGATTTCTTCATTAAACCAGCGATATGGATGGCAAATTACGCCTAATGCTTGGGCGCTAGAGCAGCTTGCTAATGGCATTTGGAGTTGTGCAATACAGACCCAACAACGCCCCTTAGTGGTACTCAGTACGGCAGGTCCATTAATTGGGGTAAGGGCAGCTCTCGAGCAGTATCGACCCGGTAATCTAGATCCAAGCATTGCTTTTCTGCCGCAGGTGATGAGTTTTCATGATTGGTTAGAGGCGGCACCGGGCGCATGGAACTTCCCTAAAAAACCATCCGATTTAGAGCGTTGGCTGTCGGTTTATGTCAATATGCGTAAGCATAAAACGCTGCAAAGTTGGTTTAAAGCCGAGAGCGAAGCTGGGGCATGGGGCCTAGCACAAGCGGTGATTGATGCTTGCGATGCATTATCAGAAGCGATCCTCCCACAAATGCAAAGTGAGTTAAATGGATTAGGGCATGACCATGTTTTGGATGCAGAGCAATGGGTCAAAAAAGTAGCCTTGGTACTAGATCAAGCAATAGCCAAAGCATATTTGGGGCTATCTCGTAAAGTGGTAGATCAAGAGTCTGTCGTTTTATTAACTTTTTGGCGCTATCTTAGTAGTGCTAGCGACCCCGCAATACGAAAATATTTTGCTTTAGCGGCTCATCTGCAAGCAGCAAAAGCAAGCCATCATGAAAATGTGTGCAAAGCTAGGGCCCTCATCTGGGTACAAACAGCAGACCCCAAACCTATTGATCAAGAGATTTTTAATCAGTATTTAAGCGACTATGCACAATTTGCTCCAGTAGTGAAAATAGATCTGGATTGGCAAGCGGTCGCCCTTTGGGCAGAAGCACTTAGCGGTCAAGATGCACAAGGACAGTTGCTGCAATTAGATGCCGATCAGACGGGGATGATTGAACATAATATTCAAGCGAGCCATCATGAGGACTGGCACCTACTTTGTGCCCGACGCTTTGAAGAGTTAGCATGGATTGCCGCTAAATCGATTGAGGCACATTTGATTTCAGGTAAGACTAAGATTGCCTTAGTGGCACAAGACCGTTTGGCTGCAAGACGGACGCGTGCCTTATTAGCGCGCTTTGGTCCGGCCCTACGAATTTTGGATGAAACCGGGTGGAAGCTTTCAACTACTCGCGCTGCTGCAGCGCTTAATAGTTGGTTAGAATTAATCAAAGCACCTAAAGAGGGGCCTAGCGCGAGTGTCCTACTCGAGTTTTTACAAAACCCTTATTTTGATCTTGCGCATAGCTTAGAAAAGCTGCCACAAGAGTGTGTCAGCTTAGCTTCTCAGCTAGAAGATATTCTGATTGCAAGTCAAGCAAAGTCTGGTTGGGAAACTTTTCGGATGGCAATCGAGCGGGCAAATGCCTATGCCATATCTCATGGACAAGCCCCTCATGAAAGCCTCTTACAACTCATTGTATTTGTGCAGGCCCGTCATTGGCAATGGCAAGAACTCAAGCTCGATTGCGCCAATGCGTATGCGCTCTTGCATAAGAACTTACTAGAGATGGGTATGGCACAGCGTCTTGAAAAAGATTCTGCTGGTAAGCAATTGTTAGAGGTCATTAAAACCTTTGATCTTGGGAAAAGTGACTATCAGAAAGTCAAAATGCGCCTAGCTGAATGGCTAAGTCTACTCAAAATGGTAATGGAAGATGCTTCGTATGAAGAGGCCGGTAACGAAGCGCAAGCAACCTTAAGCATTCTGCCACTTAGTTCTACACGCTTGCGTAAATTTGATGCGATTGTGTTTGTAGGTTGTGATGAACAACAATTGCCTACATTTTCTGAGCCACCATTATTTTTCTCAGATGCGGTCAATCGTCTTCTCAATGCCCCCACAATTACTACTCAATATATTCAGCAAGCACGAGATTTATCACAACTCTTAATCTCTTGCCCTAAGGTTGACCTACTCTGGCAAAGTAAAAGCACTAGTGGTGAACCCCTCAGACCTTCAGCATGGATTAGTCGACTACGCACTCAGTTACCTACTTGGTCAATAGTTGAGGCTAAACCCGATATTTATGAAGGTCGGTCAGCTCCATTGAAGATGGCAGTCACTACTTTCCATCCTGAATTAGCCATGCCAGTAAGCATGAGTCCTAGTGCCTATAAAGCTTTAAGAGACTGCCCTTATCGATACTATGTCCGGAGTCTTTTAGGTTTGCGAAAAGCAACAGAATTTGATGAGGGTTTTGACGCCTCTTTAGCGGGGCAGCTATTACATTCTTTATTGCGAAACTTTTTTCAAGCATTAAAAACCGAAGAGCAACAAGCCCACTCATCTATTCATGAAGGAGTGGATGCCCGGAGAGCATGGATGATGGAGCACTTAACTAAGCACTCGGAAAAAGAGTTTGAACGTTTAATCGCTGGGGATGCCAGAGTCATGGGTACTTTGCGTGATTGGCAAAAGCAAATCCCTAGCTTTATTGAGTGGCAATTAAAACGTGAAGCAGATGGCTGGCGTTATCACGATGCAGAACTACCTATTGGCTTTATGGTGAGGGTATGTGATCAAGATGGTGTAGTAAGAGAGATTGAAATCGCTGGACGCGCTGACCGTTTTGATATTCACAGGACAGATTCGACTGCCGCCGCGGTGATCGATTATAAGAATCAAGGGCTACAGAAGATTAGCTTACGAGCACAGAATATATTGGACGATCCACAGTTATTGATATACGCCCGCGCCGTTAATGAAAATGCTCTAGCAGCCCATCTCCCAAATCGTACGGTCACTCAGGCAGAATGGGTTTCCTTAAAAGCCGATATTAAAAAGCCTATTGACAAGATTGAGAGAGCTTATTTAGTAGAAGATATGCCAGAGATGATGGATCAATTTTCTAAACAACTAAGCCAAGATCTAGAAGTGCTATGGGCACGCAAACCTATGAAAGCATTTGCACCTGATAGCGTTTGTCAGTATTGCGAGGCTAGAGGTATTTGCAGAAAGGGTATGTGGTGAATCAACAGTTTGATTACTCCATCGCTTGTGATCCACAGAATTCAGTGATAGTTTCTGCCTGTGCAGGCAGCGGCAAGACTTGGCTTTTGGTGGCGCGGATAGTGCGTTTGTTGCTAGCTGGTGTCAAGCCTCAAGAGATATTGGCGCTCACCTTTACTCGTAAAGCTGCGCAAGAGATGCGCGATCGTCTCTATGGCTTGCTGGAGCAATTTTCTCAAAATGATGATGCCCAGCTTACCCATGCACTAACGATCAGAGGCTTGGATAAGAAGGAAGCAGAAATATTATTGCCAGAGGCTAGGGGACTCTATTTAAAAGTGTTAATGAGCCCTCAGGGTATTGTGATTGATACTTTTCATGGTTGGTTTGGGCGGCTCTTAGGGGCAGCACCAATTGGCGCTGAGGTCCAGCCTGGCTTTGGTCTGCGCGAAGATGTTAAGCGCTTACAAGAAGAGTGCATGGAGAATTGGTGGGGTGACTTACCTTTTGCTTTAAAGCGGCACTATGACGTCTTGTTAGAAGAGTTTGGCGCATTTGAAACGCAGAAATTCTTGATGGGAAACTACAGCCTCTTTAAGCAAAGGGGTGCTTGGACTTTCTTCTTGGCAGCTTGTAAAACAGATGGAATAAGTCCTGCAGATCATCTAGCTCAATACTTGCCTAATTTAGCTTTGCCCAATCCACTCGAAACATTTTGGCAACGCCCTGATACAAAAGCTAATCTAGAGATCTTATTCAAGTGCTTTACTCATGGAACGCTCACCCAGAAGAAAAAAGCTCCCTTGTTTGAGAGCTTGCTCAGTTGCTCTGGTAGCGGCGGCTCTGTAATGGATTTTGCAGAGCAATGGAAAACCTTGTTTTTTGCAAAAGCAGGGCATCCCTTGGAAGAAAACTACGAAGTTTCTAGACCTATGAGTGAGTATCTTGTAGGTGCCGGCATCGATCCTTCTGAGCTTCTAAAAATCCGCTTGGCTTGGATAGAAGTATTTGAACAATTTGCGATCTGGCAAAACGAACATCTTGTCCATCAATTGAATGTAGCCTGGTTCGCAATGAGTCAAGCGATGTTAGAGCATATGCAAAAAACCAAAGAGTCAATGCGCATACGTGACTTTGATGATTTAGAAATCGGTGTTAGTCAACTGATGATCGATCCCGCAAACGCTGCTTATCTTCAGGCACGATTAGATGCCAAGTACAGCCATATATTGATTGATGAGTTTCAAGATACCAATCCCTTGCAATGGCAGATTTTGCGTTCTTGGTTAGAGGGCTATGGCCAAGATGTCTCTATGCCTAGCGTATTTATTGTGGGCGACCCCAAGCAGTCTATTTATCGCTTTCGTCGTGCCGATCCAAGATTGTTTGATAGTGCTAAAACGTTTTTAACTACGACCTTACAAGCTAAATATTTAGAGCAAAATACCACTCGTAGAAATGCCCATGCCATCAATAAGGCGGTTAATCAACTATTTTTAATGGATTCTTTACCAGCTTCTTATCAATATGCCAAACAAACCACTAGTTGGGAGGCGCCCCTTGAGCAGATTGCTGTGCATGATTATGCTGCGATAGGTGAGGCACAATTATTACCGCTGATTGCTCGTGAAGAACCAGTGCAACCCGATCGCACTGGTTGTGCACTAGACAATGCCATCAAAGATATGAGCTTTACGGTTGGAGTTCAGCAGCGCTATTTGGAGGGTATACAAGTTAGCCGATGGATTACTCACGTCTTAGCAACCCGCAAAGTGATTGATCAGAAAGAGGGTCAAGAGTATTGGCGTGAGGCTCGGGGTAACGATTTTATTCTGCTTGTGAAGCGCCGTGAATACTTGCCCCAATTTGAGAGAGCCTTGCGTGAAGCTGGTCTTGCCTATGATAGTTCTCGGCTAGGTGGTTTATTAAACACCTTAGAGATTGATGATTTAATTGCCTTACTCGCAGTCTTAGTATCACCAAGACATAATTTGCCATTGGCGCAAGTGCTACGAAGTCCAATATTTCATTTTACTGAAGAGCAAATGCAAATGCTTAGCTGCAATATTAGGCCCGAGCAGCAAGCATCTTGGTGGGATGCCTTGCAAAGTAGCACCGATGCGCAGAGTTTGAAGGTGGCACGGTATTTAGAGCGCTGGCGAGAATTGGGCGAAGTGTTGCCTGTTCATGATTTACTCGATCAAATTTATCAAGAGAGCAATTTACGCATACATTATGCAATCGCATCTCAAAATCTGGCACGTGCTCAAGTCTTAGCTAATCTCGATGCATTTTTAGAGCTTGCCTTAAATCAAGATGGTGGTCGTTATCCCAGCCTAAGCCGTTTTATTGCCAAAATTAATGCTATGCGTCGTGGTGATGACGATGAGACTCCTGATGAAGGTGATGTTGAGGCGGAGGTTGACGAGAATCTAGGCGAGTTTGAACTAGATACTGAAATGACTGAAGAGGAGCAACACAAGCGGGTTCGCTTGATGACTATTCATGGTGCAAAAGGTTTGGAGGCGCCATTTGTGATTTTGCTCGATGCAAATCATACTGAGTGGCGTGCCCCTCATCGGGGCGTACTGCTTGATTGGTCGCCAGATCATAGTAGCCCAACTCAGCTCTCTCTTTATACCGCTAAATCCTTAACGGGAGAGCGCGAGACCATCTATCAAAAAGAAAACGAAGTCAGTGAAAATGAAAACTGGAATTTACTATACGTTGCCATGACACGTGCTCAGCAAGGTCTATGGATGAGTGGCGTGCAATCCCATACTGCAGGAGGTATTAATGAAAAATCTTGGTATGGTAAAGCCTTAAGAGCAGGTATGAGCACGGTAGATTTAGATGCTTGCAATATCAGCGAAGTATTGCCTACGAGGAATATTGGGGCTAGCTCCCAAAGTAATGAGCTATTTAAAATAGAGCACTTTCAGATAGATTGGGATCAGGCTCAGCAACATCATCACGATACGCTTGCCCTGATTGAAAGTGGAGCGCTAGTTAGGAATGCAGGCATGGGGGAGGAGGAGCAATTTAACCTAGAAATCTTGGAAGAAGGTGTGCTCTTTCATAAGCTATTGGAATATTTCACTAGTCAAACGGGCTATATACCACCCAATCTATCCCAAATTAAGCTAGAGGAGCTAGCTCATTGGCTAGATGTGAATGAGGAGCAAGCACTTAAAGCATTCGATAGGGCGCTTTGCGTGATACATGCCGAGACCCTGAAAATATACCTTACTTCAAACCAATGGGTTCAGGCCTGGAATGAAATCGATATTGTTGACAAGCAGGGTAGAAGCTTTCGTTTAGATCGCTTAGTTGAGTTTGAGGATCACTTAGCTATCATTGATTACAAGCTCACGATTCCAAAAGAGGGTACGGAGCAATTCCAAAAATATAGCAAGCAATTACAGGGTTACCAAGCCGAGTTAGCGCGTATCAGAACCGATAAACCGGCTAAAGCCTTTTTAATCTCAGCACAGGGCGAGATTTTAGAGCTTTCTTAGGAAGTGCATAGGCTTAAGTATGATAGATTTAACAGTTCATTCGAAAACGGGGAAACATCATGAAATTTGAGACCAAAGTAGTCCATGCAGGTTATAAGCCAGATCCTGTTACCAAGGCTGTGGTGCCTCCCATTTATCAAACTGTAGCCTATGCCTTTGATAGTGCGCAACATGGCGCCGATCTATTTGACTTAAAAGTTCCCGGAAATATCTATACCCGTATCATGAATCCTACTCAGTCTGTACTCGAGGAGCGAGTGGCTGCTCTTGAGGGAGGCATTGCTGCTCTAGCTTTGGCCTCTGGACAGGCCGCCATAACGTATGCAATTCAGACGATTACTGAAGCAGGTGACAACATCATCTCTTCCAATGCACTCTATGGGGGCACTTATAACCTATTTGCACACACCTTGCCTCAGTACGGCATTGAGACTCATTTTGCAGACTACAAAGATCCTAAGAGTTTTGAGCCTTTGATAAACGAGAAGACCAAGGCGATTTATGTCGAATCACTAGGAAATCCTCAAGGCAATATCACAGATATTGCGGCTATTGCAGAAATCGCCCATCGCCATGGCATCCCCTTAATCGTGGACAACACGGTACCAAGTCCCTACCTATGCCGACCAATTGAACATGGTGCCGATATTGTGGTGCAGTCCTTAACCAAATACTTAGGTGGTCATGGCAATAGTTTGGGTGGCGCTATTATTGATTCTGGAAAATTTCCCTGGGCAGAACACAAAGAACGCTTTAAGCGTTTAAATGAGCCAGATGTTAGTTACCATGGTGTGGTTTATACCGAGGCATTAGGTGCGGCTGCCTATATTGGTAGAGCGCGCGTTGTCCCATTAAGAAATATGGGCGCTGCGATTTCACCATTCAATGCGTTTTTGATCCTACAAGGAATAGAAACCCTTGCGCTACGCATGGATCGTATTTGTGAAAATACCTTAGCGGTTGCCTCATACCTTAAGCAACACCCCAAGGTGCAATGGGTTAATTACGCAGGGCTACCTGATCATCCTGAACATGCTCTAGTGCAAAAGCTGATGGGTGGCAGAGCATCAGGTTTGATGACTTTTGGAGTTAAAGGGGGTCGAGCAGCAGGTGAAAGATTCTTAGATGGTTTAAATCTCTTCACACGCCTAGTGAATATTGGTGATGTAAGGTCTTTAGCGACGCATCCTGCCTCAACTACCCATCGTCAACTATCGCCTGAAGAGTTAGCAAAATCTGGCATAAGCGAGGATACAGTGCGTTTATGTGTTGGTATTGAGCATATAGACGACTTGAAAGCAGATCTTGAGCAAGCTTTAGGGAAAGTATGAAGAAATTCTGAACTGTAAGGTTAATTGAAATGAAAAAATGTAAAACTCTTTTTATAGCTTTGCTTCTATTAACTTTGGGGGGATGTATGGCTAGCACTACCTCACCGGTTGGCGTCAATTGTGATTACAGTCAAGGCAAGCCTTTATGGGAAATGCCACTCGATTGTCAGGGCAGATAAATCCCTAACGCCCCCTTGAAATTCACCCTAAAGACCCCACATAGATAGAGGTATTGGCTTAATCCCAAATGTGGCAAAAGTAGGGATAATGAGGACTATCTAAAGGCGCTATAAAGGAGTCGTGATGAATATACGTTACTTAATTAATCTATTGGCTAGTGTATTTGCGGCCAGCCTATTGCTTACTAGTCAAGTTGCTACCGCTGAAGCAACTTTGCCCGAGGTATATCAAGCGGTGCAGTCAGGTCAAATGGCTAAAGCTGATGCCATGATGAAAGAGGTTTTACAAAATCATCCCAACAGTGCTAAAGCTCACTATGTTGCTGCTGAGCTCTATCTCAAAGAGGGCAAGGTAGATGCGGCACGCAATCATTTTCTAAGGGCAGAAAATCTTGCACCAGGACTTCCTTTTGCTCAAGCAGAATCTGTTCAAAAATTACAAGTGCAATTAGCTACTGCTACAGCTTCTGGAGGAGTAGCCACCGGGGGAGCAAGCTCTATTTTTAGTAACCCACTGTTTTGGGGTTTGATTGCCATCTTGGTAGTTGGCGTCATCATTGTGATGAGGCGTCGTCAACGTGAAGCGGTTCAGGTATACAACGCTCCTAGCGCCGGTTATCCAGGAACTCCTGGCGGACCTGCCGGCTATCCTGGAGCCCCCGGAGCACCGGGAGCTCCAGCAGCTGGCGGAATGGGTGGCGGTTTAATGGGTAGCCTGGCAACAGGCGCCGCCCTAGGTGCAGGTATGTATGCTGGCCAAGCATTAGCAAGTCACCTCATGGGTGGGCACGATAGTAATAATCCCGGAAATACGAACCCCAACCTTAATCAAGTTGGTGGGCCAGCCTCAAGCGATCCTAATTTTGGAGTGCGTGATGCCAGCTCTTGGGATGATGGCGGAGCAAGCTCATGGGATGATAGTGGTGGTGATTTTATGAGTGACGTGTAACGCGTAACCAAAAAATAAAACCACCAGCTAGTCAATATAGTCACCTGCGGGTGACTATATTATTGGGCGAGGACTGAGCTCAAGAATGCATGGTTTATATACCCCAATGAGGAGGCTGTAATGGCACTAGAAAATAATTCGAGTTCTATTTTGGTGCAAGCAGAGCAGCTAGAGCGGCTTTCCATTAAGTATATTCAGGATAAAAACTGGGGCGCATTAGAGAAGATGCTCGATCCAGCTTGCCAGTTTGTTAGTGCTCAAGGTGTATGCGATCGTGCTCAGGCTATGACGTTAATGAAACAGATGAATTTGGGTCCAGTGGCATTTAAGGATTTCAAAGTGAGTCAAGCTGGAGATAATGTAATTGTGAGCTTCTGGCTATCCGCCACTGAAGATCGGAGTGGAAAAACCTTATCCCCTTGTTTTTCTCCACGCTTAAGTATTTGGAGAGGGGTAGACGAGCAGTATTTATGTATCGCCTATGCCGACTTTATTACCGCCTAGCTAGAGATAGATCAGTTTCTTTGACTAAAAAGATAAATGCAAATGTAGTAAGCTTATATAAGCAATTTTGCTGCTAGTGCCCATTTTTATCGGTGGCACCCACTTTGGAGAAATCAATGATGAGTATTCGTAAAGTAATTACCTCTCTTATTCTAAGTTTAGGAATTCTGAGTTTGGGTGCAAGCGCTGCAGATGCTCCTAAAAAACCCTCTGGCACAGTAAGTATTAATGAAACTCAGTTTGCATTAATTATCGGGGGCAGTACAGGTGGTGGTGTTCTCACTTATCAGGGTAAGAAATATCCCTTTAAGATTGGTGGCGTGAGTTTAGGTGCAAATGTGGGCGTTTCTAAGTTAGCTGCTGCAGGTGAGGTTTATGACCTACCTGAAATCTCTAAATTTCCTGGTACCTTCACTAAATTAGAAAGTAGTATTACCTTAGGTGGTGGTGTTGGTGGTACGGTGTTAAAGAATGAGAATGGTGTCATTATGCGTTTGACTAGCACCTCTGAAGGTCTTCAATTAAACCTCAGCGCTAGCGGTGTCACAGTCAAGCTGGATAAGTAATGAGTTCGTAGTATTTCTGGTTTTAGGGGGTAACCCCTCCTAACCTAGTGGCAGCATCTAAAATCACCTTCGGGTGATTTTTTATTTGACAGTAAAAACAAAGTTAACTAAAATCATCACTTGTAATATTTAGGATTGATATCGGGAGAGACTCCGATTCGTTCGAAGCGCCGAAGGAGCAACCGCCCCGGAAACTCTCAGGCAAAAGAACCGGTATCACTTAAAAACTCTGAAGAGTCTTTGGCGTACGTCAGCTAAAGCACCGCAGGAGCAAGCAAATTCTTCTGAATTTGTGAATCTCTCAGGTCCAAAACAGAGGGGGCGTTCATTGAGCATGTTGCTCATGGGCCCAACCCTCGGCGCTGTTTGGATCTTTATATGAAATCATTTGTCATTATTGGTGGCGGTATTACTGGCGTCACTACTGCCTATGCTTTAGTCAAGCGCGGTTATCACGTCACACTCATTGAACGCAATCGTTACTCAGGTATGGAAACCTCATTTGCCAACGGTGGTCAACTGTCCGTATCTAATTCGGAGGTTTGGAATTACTGGGGAACTATCTATAAGGGAATCAAGTGGATCTTTAAAAAGGATGCCCCTTTGCTGGTGAATATGACGCCGAGTTGGCATAAGGCATCTTGGTTCGCAGAATTTATCGCAGCCATTCCTAATTACAAGACCAATACGATCGAAACAGCAAAGATGGCTATTGAGGCAAGACAGTATCTTTTTTCTTGGGCTCAAAATGAGTCAATTGATTTTGATCTAAAAAGAGAGGGTATTTTGCATATTTATCGCGATAAGAGCGGCTTTGATCATGCCGGTAAAGTATCGACATTGTTGGCGGCTGGCGGCTTACCACGTCAGGCGGTAACTCCTGCAGAAATGAAGCAAATTGAGCCAACTCTTTCTGGAAATTACTACGGTGGCTACTATACCGAAAGTGACTCTACTGGAGATATCCATAAATTTACCCATGGACTCTCCTTGGCATCTGAGAGGTTAGGCGTCAAGATGATTTACGATCATGAGGTTCAGGCTATTGCATCAGATGGCGACCGAGTTAAAGTCACGCTGAAAAAAGGCGACCATCTGGAGAGTATGGAGTTTGATAAAGTCGTGGTGTGTGCTGGCATTGGCAGTCGTAATCTGGCTGCGCAGTTAGGTGACCGCGTTAATGTCTATCCAGTCAAAGGCTATTCCATTACAGTTAATTTGGCTGATGAAGCTAGTCAAGCGGGCGCACCTCAGGTAAGTCTTTTGGATGATGAAACTAAATTGGTCACGAGTCGCTTGGGAATCGATCGATTCCGGGTTGCAGGTACCGCAGAATTTAATGGAGAAAACCGTGATATTCGAGCTGACCGCATCAAACCCCTCGTTGACTGGGTGAAAGAATGCTTTCCAGAGGTCAGTACGCGCTCGGTGGTGCCATGGGCTGGCTTGCGCCCCATGATGCCCAATATGTTGCCTAGAGTGGGTAAGGGCGCTAAGTCAAACGTCTTTTACAACACAGGACATGGCCATCTTGGTTGGACTTTGTCTGCTTGTACGGCAGAGATGATTGCCAATATCATTGAGTTGGAGGTGGCACCTGCAAAGTTATTTGTGCCATTGGGTAATTTGAAGGTCGCTGCACAAATAGCTTGATAAAAATATAAGGGGAGACTGAATGTCAAAGATAGTACTGCTTGACGATTTTCTGATAAATTCTACTGGTATTTCTCTATTCGATGACTCAGAGATTCGGAGTAGATTAAGGGAGGCAAGATCGCTCGGATGCCCTAATTGCATTGCTTCTATAGAAGAGGAGGTTTTATGAATAAGAATCCATTTGATTTAAATGTAATGGCTCAGCAGAGCAGGGCTTTGGAGGCATCTAAAGCAATGGGGATGGTAGCGGCAAGCAAAGCAGAAGAAATTGCCAAAATTAATCAACAAGCAGCACAAAAAATGGCAGCACTCTTTCAGGAAAAGGTTTCAGAACTTCTCAAAACTTCTGATCCCAAATCAGCTTTTGACATGGTGCACGCACAAGTATTGCAAGATGCTGCCAAAGAAGTAATGCAATACCAAGCTGCGGTATTAAAGGCCTTAGGTAGCGGTAATCAAGAGTTGGTGCAAATTGCCCAAGCGCTGATGGAAGAGGCCAAGGAAGATCTCATTCACTTCGTAAATGATGCTACCCAAAATACCCCCAAAAATATTCCTCTAGGTGTAGAAGCCTATGCCTCAGCTTTTAAAGATCCATTTGGCATGGCACTGCAAAACTTTGAGCTCATGCGCGCTTCAATGGCAGATTCTTTTAGTAATTTTGAGCAGAGCGTACAAAACCTTAGCAACCTTTCTAAAGGGGGTGCCCCTGCCCAGAAGGTAGTTAAAAAGAGCTAAAAAGCAACATCCTTGGGGCCTCTAGAAAGGGCGCCTTAAAAAATTAGTGTCTGGTATTGATATACTGTATAGATATACAGTATATTAGGACTTATGGCACTTATCGCACTTTCCAATGCTGTTTTAGCAAACACCCTTAGCCAAGCCCCACAAGGCTTGGTGGCGCATACCCCTTTTGAATACAAGCTCCTAAGCCACCGAATTTCAGCGGGTTTTCCAAGCCCAGCGGCTGATTATGCGGAAGAAGGCCTCGATTTAAATCACTATTTAGTTCAAAACAAGCCAGCCACCTTTATGTTTACCGTTAAAGGTGACTCAATGATGGGCGCGGGTATTTGCGATGGCGACAAGGTGGTGGTAGATAAGGCCCTTAAGCCGATGCACAAAGACATCGTTGTGGCTGTGGTTGATAGTGAGTACACCATTAAGCGACTCTATCAATTACGAGGCCGAATTGAGCTCCAACCAGAAAACTCTAGTTTTGAGGCCATTACCTTTAACGAGGGTAGCGAACTCCAGATTTGGGGTGTAGTAGTCGGGGTCGTGCGTAAGTACAGCCACTCTAGTGGCAGAAACGGTAAATCAGCATGAATACCAAAATACCCGCAAGCCATCTTTTTGCACTCGTGGATGTGAATAACTTTTACGTATCGTGTGAGCGGGTCTTTGCCCCCAAGTTAGAGAATGTGCCGATGGTGGTGCTCTCGAATAACGATGGTTGCGCTGTAGCGCGTTGTGCGCAAGTCAAAGTGCTTGGTGTGAAGATGGGAACTCCATGGTTTCAGATGCAAGAGTTGGCTAAGAAGCATGGCATACAGGCTTATTCATCGAACTACACGCTCTATGGAGATATGAGCGGTCGGGTGGTGGAAGTGTTGAAAAAGTTTACCCCGCACCTTGAGGTATACAGCATCGATGAGAGCTTTTTGGCAATCGAGACCGTACTAAAACAGTATGTAGATCCTACTAGTTTGGGCCACACCATCAAGCAAGAAGTCAAAGACACTACTGGCCTGCCAGTTTGCGTGGGCATTGGCAGGAGCAAAACGCTTGCCAAGTTGGCCAATCACTTAGCTAAGAAACACAAAATATTTTCAGGTGTATGTGATGTTGACTCTATGCCAAAAGAAGAGCTCTATCAGTGGATGGCAGAGACCGCAGTTGGAGAGGTATGGGGGGTCGGTAAGCAGACTTGTAAAAAACTCAAAGAACTCCACATTCATACTGCCTTTGATCTCTTGCAGGCTTCACCTCAAGCCATGCGTCAACAGTTTGGCGTAGTGATGGAGCGCCTTTGTTATGAGTTACGCGGTGTCTCTTGCTTGCAGTTAGAAGAAGTGGCTCCAATCAAACAACAAATTGTTTCTTCCCGCAGTTTTGGCAAGCCCGTGACTGCTCTAGATGAGCTAGCCGAGTCAGTAGCCACCCACACTGCTAGGAGCGCAGAAAAACTGAGAGCACAAAAATCAGTCACGGGCGCTCTTACGGTTTTTATTCAAACCAACTCATTTAAACCACACGAGCCGCAGCACCATCAAAGTATTACTGTTGCACTGACGGGTCCGAGTGATAACACCTTAATCCTGACAGCGGCGGCACTCAAAGTCTTAAAGCAAATCTACCAAGCAGGCTTTAAATACAAAAAAGCTGGTGTGATGTTGAGCCTCTTAGCGGATAAACCCACAGTTCAGCAATCATTATTTGATGATATCCATGTTAAAGGCAAATCGGCCGGTCTCATGAAAGCCATGGACTCAATCAATAATCGCTTTGGTAATGCGGTGATCAGATCAGCCGCCTCTGGAACAACACAAAACTGGCAGATGCGATCAGGTAATAAATCTCCCAATTACACCACCCGGTGGGATGAACTACCTATCGTGCGCTAAATCAAAAATATTAGTACAAACCAAGACGAAAGAAAAAGAAGGATGCAAAAAGAACCCCAAAAGCAATTAATAGGCAATGAAATTTACTAGCTCATTTTATGAGCTAGTTATGCCGTATTCTGAATTAACTGAAACAAAACTAGAAATGCAACTTAATAAAACGTAGGTAACACTAGGAGAAATACATGGAATTATTAAATCACTTTAATGGCATCTCACTCGCAGTGATCATGATTTTGTCTTACTGCGCAGTACTAAAGAATACTAAGCGCAACGAGCGGATTAATCGGCAAGGATTGAGTCGCAAGTATTGAACCAGCAGTGCCAGTAAAAAAGCAGCAGGCCTGGGGGGGGATAAGGAAATCACGGATTCCTTATTCCCAAGCTCTATTTGTGCTTATTTTTGCTGCCGTGTGCCAAGTAATCAAAATGTCACAAATTTCGCTAAAATTGCGGCATGAATGAAAATAATCTAAGTAGCATAGAGAAAAAACTACGCCCGTTGCCTCGCTGGATTTTTATGTCACGCTGGCTACAGGCACCACTGTACATTGGCCTCATCGTTGCTCAAGGTGTGTATGTTTGGCAGTTTTGGCTAGAGCTAGTCCACTTGATTAGCATGATGGCAGATAAGTCCATGACTGAAACTGCATTAATGCTAGTAGTCTTGGGGCTCATTGATGTGGTGATGATCTCCAACTTATTGGTCATGGTTATCGTAGGGGGATGGGAAACCTTTGTTTCTCGTCTAGAGCTAGAAAATCACCCCGATCAGCCAGAGTGGTTATCGCATGTTAATGCTGGCGTTCTCAAAGTCAAGTTAGCAACGGCCATTATTGGTATTTCATCGATTCACTTGCTCAAGACCTTTATTAATGCCGCTTCCTATGATGAAAAAACCTTAATGTGGCAAACATTAATCCATATTACTTTCGTGCTCTCTGCCATTGCGATTGCATTTACAGAAAAGCTAGTGAGTTCAGCCCATAAACATCATTAAATCTCTAAGGCTTTACGCAAATAACCAGTGATGTTATCTAGGCGTAAAGCCCAGCGTTTGTAATCTACTGGTAATTGGCTAATCAGTTCACCCTTGTGTTTGCCAAAAGGCATGATGGTTGGGATTCTGGCTTTCTCGGACATTTCCCATAAAGCATCTAGAGAAGTAGGGCGAAGTTTCGCAATAATCTGACCTAGAATCTTGGAGCAGATCCACACATCGGCTAATGCACTATGCGCTTCACGCAATTGCTCTCTTGCGGTAGTCCTTTCAAAAAAATAAAGCAGGGCGCTTTGTGTGTGGCTATCAATCTCTGGCCAAAGGCTGCGAGAAAGGGCTAAAGTACAAATACGTCTTACCTCAGGACTTCCGATTGCCTCCCAATCAAAATCTACACTGTGACCAATAAGGTACTTAGTACCTGCTGGCAAACGAAACGAGCTACTAGCGGGGCAATTGACCAACTCTTCATCCATGATGTGGTGGGTTGCTAAGGCACCTAAGCTAATTGGTTTACCAGGGTTATAGCGCTGTACCCAAGGATTGCCCACTACAAGTGGATTAATAGAGCTGACATCTAGTGATGCGGCCTCAATAATGACGGCATCTTTTTTGTCGGTTGCTTCAACATCGAAAATAATGGCTTGGGGCATGAATGATTCTTAAATAAAAGATTTGACTAAAAGCCTATTGTGCCTTGATTTTTATCGCCAAAATTAGCGGCTAATAGGAGAGAAAAGATGCCCCTCGAAATAGTCGACAAAATCCAGTAGACTTGAGGTATGAAATCATCTAAATTGTCATCACTTCACTTACTTGTTCTTTTTGCGGTTCTGGGCCTCACAGCCTGTGGATCGATTGAGTCTGCAGCGCAAGATGACTGCACTTCCATTGGTTGGCGAATCGGCAGCCCAGGTTACAACGATTGCTTTAAGGCACGCGTCTATGAGCGCAAGTTAGATTATTCGCTTCCGCCTGGCGATCGTCCATCACCATCACTACTTTAATCTAGGGTAAACCCCAGTCTTCATTCCCTTGAGCGCCGTCAAGGACTTCGGGGTAAAAATAACCCAAAATCTATCATGATTTTGATGGATGCTTTCTATATAGCGAGGTAGTTAACAACGCTTATGTAGGCATTACTTAGGTTGATATTTGATTTCTTTTTGAGCCTATAAAAATAGCATTTACCTTGCGACTAGATATTAGAGACTACCGACTATGACTCACCCCAAATCCTCTGGAAAAACCAAAGCACTTGCAGTAGCAACGGTAGATGATTTAAGGGAAATCATTCGTCGTAAAAGTAAGCTCAAAGGACGTCAAGCTGATGACGTTTCTATTGCGCAGGTTCGCGAGTTAATTGGTGAAAATGCTTCTCGGCGTGATCTACTGATCGAAAACTTACACAAGCTCAATGATGAGTATCGTGTTTTGCATGATCGTCATTTAGTAGCCTTGGCAAAAGAAATGAATTTACCAATGGCTGAAGTGTATGAAGTAGCCACTTTCTATCACCACTTTGAAGTGGTGCGTGGCAATGAGCCCGTTGCGGATATCACTGTGCGGGTATGTGATGGCATTGCTTGTCAATTAGCCGGAGCACAAAATCTATTGACAAAGCTGCCTGCCATTTTAGGTAACGCCAATGTCAAAGTGATCGCGGCGCCTTGCATTGGGCGTTGTGAACAAGCGCCTGTGGCAGTGGTGCACCAGTACCCAGTGCTATTTGCTAGCATCGATAAGGTAATAGCTGCTATTAAAAATAATCTAACTACTCAGCCGATGGCAAAAGATGATGCCCTTTTTGACCCTGTAGCCTTTACTGAGGGTGGTGTGTCTCCTCAGGGTGAAAACCAAGCCGTCTCACCAGATTATGTTGGTTATGAGGCCTATTGTGCTCAGGGTGGCTATACATTAGCTAAAGATCTATTTGAGGGAAAGCGTGAGAGCGAAAGCGTTATTAAAGCAATGGAAAACTCTGGCTTGCGGGGACTAGGTGGCGCAGGCTTTCCGGCAGGGCGTAAGTGGAGAATTGTTAAAGATCAAGTGGCGCCTAAGCTGATGGCGGTAAACATCGACGAGGGTGAGCCAGGAACGTTTAAAGATCGCACTTATTTAGAGCGAGACCCTCATCGATTCTTGGAAGGCCTGCTGATTGCAGCTAAGGTAGTTGGTATTGATGCTTGCTATATTTATCTACGTGATGAATATCATGGTTGCCGTGAAATACTCGAGCTTGAATTAAAAAAATTACATGCAAAAGCACCATTTGATTTACCTTTAATCGAATTGCGTCGTGGTGCAGGTGCTTATATCTGCGGTGAAGAATCTGCCATGATTGAAAGCATCGAAGGTAAGCGTGGTGAGCCCCGTATGCGCCCTCCCTATATTGCACAAGTCGGTTTATTTGGTCGACCAACGCTTGAGCATAACTTTGAAACTCTCTACTGGGTGCGCGATATTGTTCAGCGTGGCCCTGAGTGGTTTAGCTCTTTTGGTCGCCACAATCGCAAAGGATTGCGTAGCTATAGCGTGAGCGGTCGAGTGAAAACCCCCGGCGTCAAATTAGCCCCAGCTGGTATTACTATTCAAGAACTAATCGATGAATATTGTGGTGGCATGCAAGATGGCCACAAGTTTTATGGCTATCTACCTGGTGGCGCTTCTGGCGGTATATTACCCGCTTCCCTCAATGACATCCCGCTAGATTTTGACACTTTACAGCCCTATGGCTGCTTTATTGGTTCTGCTGCTGTAATGGTATTTAGTGATCAAGACAAAGCGCGTGACATGGCCTTAAACGTGATGCATTTCTTTGAGCATGAAAGTTGTGGTCAATGCACCCCATGCCGTGTTGGTACTGGCAAAGCTGCAAAACTCATGCAAGCTAAATCTTGGGATCAAGAAACCTTAGAAGATTTGGCAACAGTGATGGTTGATGCTTCTATCTGTGGTTTGGGTCAAGCCGCCCCTAATCCGATTCGTTGCATCGCTAAATATTTTCCCCAAGAAGTGGCTTAATGTCATAAGTGCTAAGAGCTCGGAAAAGACAAGATACATATGAATGCACCAATAAATCCCAAAGAACTCGAATTACCAACCATCGAGTTCAAGCTAGATGGCCAGACTATCGTTTCTTACGAGGGAGAGACAATTTTAAAGGCTGCAAAACGTCATGGCATTAATATCCCGCATTTGTGTTTTAAAGAAGGTTATCGCCCTGACGGAAATTGTCGTGCATGTGTAGTAGAAATCAATGGTGAACGTACCTTGGCGCCTAGCTGCTGCAGAAGTGCAACGCCAGGCATGGAAGTCCAGGCAAATAGTAAGCGCGCCTTAAAGAGTCAGAAGTTGGTGTTAGAGATGTTGCTCTCTGACATGCCAGATCAGGGCTTTAAGTGGGTGGGAGACAATAAAGAACAAGAAATAAAACAACAACATGGGGAACTCAGTACTTGGGCTGCCCGCATGGATGTCACAGTGCGACCAGAGCTAAAAGCTTTGCGTCGCGATAAAGTTAGTGGCGATATCTCTCATCCGGCGATGGCAGTAAACCTAGATGCCTGCATTCAGTGCAATCGTTGTGTGCGTGCCTGCCGAGAAGAGCAGGTTAATGATGTGATCGGCTATGCGATGCGCGGCGCCCATAGTGAAATCGTTTTTGATCTCAATGACCCAATGGGCGACAGTACTTGTGTTGCTTGCGGCGAGTGTGTACAAGCATGCCCAACTGGCGCTTTGATGCCTAAAGGATTAATTGGCTCGCAAACTGTTGATCGCAAGGTCGACTCGGTATGTCCATTCTGCGGTGTGGGTTGCCAGATTACTTACAACGTTATAGATGAAAAGATTGTTAGTGTTGATGGCCGTGATGGGCCTGCTAACCATAATCGCCTCTGCGTCAAAGGCCGTTTTGGTATGGATTACATCCATAATCCACAGCGCCTTACCAAGCCACTCATTCGTAAGTCGGGCATTCCAAAGGATGAGGCGCTCCTCGAAGGCAAGCAAGATTGGTCGAGCATCTTCCGTGAAGCAACCTGGGAAGAGGCTTTAGAAGTTGCTGGCGGCGGCCTTAAAAAGCTCAAAGACAAACATGGTTTAAAAGTATTGGCAGGTTTTGGTTCAGCTAAGGGAAGCAATGAAGAGGCATACCTTTTCCAAAAGTTAGTACGTACAGGATTTGGTAGTAATAACGTGGACCACTGCACTCGTCTTTGTCATGCCTCTTCTGTTGCCGCACTGCTAGAGGGCGTGGGCTCTGGAGCGGTAAGTAATCAAGTAAATGATGTAGAGCACTCCAGCATGATTTTTTTAATAGGATCCAATCCAACTGCCAATCACCCTGTAGCAGCGACTTGGTTTAAAAATGCCGCTAAGCGTGGCGCAAAAATTGTATTGTGTGATCCTCGTTTGACAGATATCAGCAAGCATGCGTGGCGCACTATGCAGTTTAAGCCAGATACCGATGTGGCCATGCTCAATGCCATGATTTATGCGATTATTGAAGAAGGTTTAGTCGATAAAGACTTTATTAGAGACCGCGCCAATAACTTTGAAGCCCTAAAAGAAAATATCAAGGGCTATAGCCCTGAAACAATGGCACCGCTATGCGGCATTCCAGCGGAGACTTTGCGTGAAGTGGCTAGAGAGTTTGCGACTACCAAGTCTGCAATGATTTTGTGGGGTATGGGTGTAAGCCAACACGTTCACGGAACTGATAATGCACGTTGCTTAATCGCTTTGGTCAGTATTACCGGTCAAATTGGTAAACCAGGATCTGGTTTGCATCCACTGCGTGGTCAAAATAACGTGCAGGGCGCCAGCGATGCCGGTTTGATACCCATGATGTTTCCCAACTATCAACGGGTTGATAATCCAGAAGCGCATGCCTGGTTCGAGAAATTCTGGGATACCCCGTTAGACAAGAAGCCGGGCTATACCGTAGTTGAGATCATGCATAAGATCACTGCGCCAGATAGTGATCCAGATAAAATTCGTGGCATGTACATTGAGGGCGAGAACCCAGCGATGAGCGATCCTGATTTGAATCATGCGCGTCACGCACTTGCTTCTTTAGAGCATCTTGTCGTTCAAGATATCTTCATGACAGAGACTGCGCTCCTGGCAGATGTAGTTCTACCAGCCAGTGCTTGGCCAGAGAAAGTGGGCACCGCAAGCAATACGGATCGTATGGTGCAAATGGGTAAGAAGGCGATTAATCCTCCGGGAGATGCCAAGCCTGATCTGTGGATTATTCAGGAAATTGCTAAGCGCATGGGCCTGAATTGGAACTATCAAGGCCCAGATGATGGTGTTGCACAGGTCTACGACGAGATGCGCCAAGCAATGCATGCTGCTATTAAAGGTATTACATGGGAGCGTCTTGAAAAAGAATCTAGCGTAACCTATCCATGTCTTTCTGAAGAAGATCCTGGTCGCCCGATTGTGTTTGATGATCACTTTGCCACCATTGATGGCAAAGTCAAGCTGGTGCCAGCCGATATTATTCCCGCCAATGAGCGACCCGATGCAGACTATCCATTCGTATTGATAACGGGGCGTCAGTTAGAGCATTGGCATACCGGCAGCATGACGCGTCGTGCGACAGTCTTAGATGCAATTGAGCCGATGGCTACAGTCTCCATGCATGGAGAGGATATGACCCAATTAGGCGTGAGTGCTGGTGATGTGATTACGGTCCAATCTCGTCGAGGTGAGGTGGGAATACATGTGCGTAGAGACGATGGCACTCCGCGTGGCGTGATCTTTATTCCATTTGCTTACTATGAAGCTGCAGCTAACCTTATCACCAATGCTGCCTTAGATCCATTTGGCAAGATCCCTGAATTTAAGTACTGCGCTGTCAAGCTAGCTAAAGGTGGTCAAGCCTCGTTAATTATGGGGTATGGCACGAATGATCCTGATAGACAGAAGGCGATGGTAAGGTAATAAGTTGCTAAACTTAGTCTAATTCATCAAAGCCCCTGATATAGGGGCTTTGTTGTTTTCATCCACTAAAAACACCCAAATGCCGAATGCCCTTTAGAATTAACTTCTCCATGGCCAGTTCAAAACCCTCAACACCCCAAGCTGACGCTAAAGCGGAGCTTCCTGTTCTCATTATTGGGGCAGGCCTTGCAGGCTTAACCGTAGCTCTACATATGGCAAAGACGCAACCGGTCATTGTGATGGCCAAGAGAGGTCTCGGTGAGGCTGCTACAGCTTGGGCGCAGGGCGGGATTGTTGGGGTAGTAGATAAAGAGCATGACAGTATTGATGCCCATGTCAGTGATACTTTAAATGCGGGTGCTGGTCTAGTAGTGGAATCTACCGCTCGTTATATTGCTGAAGAAAGCGCCGAAGCAATTCGTTGGTTAGTGGATCAAGGTGTGCCGTTTACTGCTGATGCTACTGGTCCAATGGGTTTACACCTTACGCGTGAAGGCGGGCACAGCCATCGCCGAATTGCGCACGCAGCGGATGCTACGGGCAAGGCGATTCATGAAGTACTGCTAGATAAAGCACGAGCCCATAAAAATATTCAATTGCTAGAACACTGGATTGCTCTCGATCTAATTACCAATCGTCACTTAGATGCTAAGGCCGTACGCAAAAAACCTAATCGCTGCTACGGTGTTTATGCACTTGATATTAATAATAATTGTGTAGAAACCATCGAAGCTAAATCGGTAGTGCTGGCAACAGGTGGGGTTGGCAAGGTATATCGCTACACTAGCAACCCTGATACTGCTACTGGTGATGGCATTGCCATGGCTTGGCGGGCAGGTTGCCGTGTCGGTAATATGGAATTTATTCAATTTCATCCAACGTGTTTGTATCACCCTAGTGATCGCACCTTCTTGATTACCGAGGCAATGCGTGGTGAGGGCGGGATTCTCAAATTACCCAATGGCACTCGCTTTATGCCTGAGCATGATGAGCGTAATGAGTTAGCTCCGCGCGATATTGTTGCTAGGGCAATCGACTTTGAGATGAAAAAGCATGGATTGGATTATGTGCACCTCGATGCTACCCATTTAGGTGAAACATTCATTAAAGAACACTTTCCGATGATCTATGCGCGTTGTATGACTCTGGGTATAGATATTACTAAAGAGCCTATTCCGGTGGTGCCAGCGGCTCATTACACCTGTGGTGGCGTAGTGACGGACCTGAAGGGTCGCACCGATCTCCCCGGACTTTATGCCGTGGGTGAAGCGACATACACTGGCCTACATGGCGCTAATCGTTTAGCAAGTAACTCTTTACTCGAATGTATTGTGATTGGTAAAGCTGCAGCAGTCGATATCTCTGAACTTAAGACTCCTGTTATGCCAGTGTTGCCACTTTGGGATGAGAGTCAGGTAGAAGACGCGGATGAGCAGGTTGTCATTGCCCATAATTGGGATGAGCTCAGATCTTTGATGTGGAACTACGTCGGCATTGTGAGAACGGATCGACGTCTACAGCGAGCGCTTCACAGAATTAAACTACTCAGATACGAAGTACAAGAGTATTACGCTAACTTTAAAGTGACACGTGATTTAATTGAATTGCGTAACTTATTGGAGTGTGCCGAGTTAATCGTGAGATCGGCGCTGATGCGCAGAGAAAGTAGAGGGCTACACTATAGCCGTGACTACCCAGGTACTTGGGCAGTTTCTTATCCGACTATTTTGACGCCTCAGGCTGAAGGTACTTCAGAGGCTCCTGAGACCTAAATCGTTCTAAAGATCGCCTTTTAAAACAGCTTCTTTAATATATTTGTTTAGTCGGGTTTGCCAGCCTTTACCGCTTGCTCGTAGCTTCTCTAGTACATCAAAGTCCATTCTTAGACTCAGCATCTCTTTAGTGTTTTTAATGGGAGGTCTTCCGACACCTCTTTTGATAAGCGTGTCTCCAACATAGACATGAGCATCCCTAAACCATTCTTCATCCGCTTCTGGTGCGTCGTCTGGGTCAACCCAATCTTCCTGCGAATTTTGATTTTTCCTATTCAATTCCAGCCCCGACATTCGTGATTAGCAATTATTTCTAATTATTGTATATACAAATATTAGAGGTTAAACAACCCCAATCCATTGTCAACTACAATGTTATAGCACTGAGTGCAATAGATTAGAATTTTGACTATGAAAATAGTCATGAAAACAAAAACATTTGATCGATGGGCTAAAAAGAGAGTTGCAACTAGCGCACTATGCAATGCAGCAAGAGAGATTGATCTGGGTATTTATGAGGCGGACTTGGGTGATGGCATTTGCAAGAAAAGGGTTCCTATCGCTGGTCAAGGGAAAAGCGGAGGCATTCGTACGCTAGTGGCGAAGAAAAATAAAGATGCAATTGTTTTTATTGTTGGTAGAGAGAAAAGTAGCCCTGGATCAGACTTTACGGATAGAGAGCAGGAGGCGGCAACAGTAATTTCAAAATCTTTTGAGAAGGCAGATATACATAAACTACGTGAGTTAGCCAGTTTCGGAATATTAAAGGAGTTAAATTGCGATGAGCAAGAAAATAGTTACTGAAGAAAATCGAGTATTAGATGAGCTGCTTGAAATGGCTTTGACCTTGGATGATCATGGCCTGTTGACGAAGCATGACCTCGTGAAGATGAAAGCGCTTTGCATAGAGAAGCCACCAGTCTTTACGCCAAAAAAGGTAGCCGATCTTAGGATTCATCGAGCAAAAATGAGCCAATCAATTTTTGCCGCATTACTCAACGTCAGTGTTTCGACTGTTCAGAAATGGGAGTCTGCCGGCTCTGGAAAGCATCCAAGTGGAGCTGCAGCCAAATTACTTCAGATCATTGATATGAAGGGAATTCAGTCCGTGCTTTTATGAGTCTTGATCCTCATCGAGAAATCCACAGCCTTAATATCTTTAGTCAGCTTTCCAAGAGAGATGCGATCAACGCCAGTAGCGGCAATCGCACGCATCTGCTCTAAATCGATACCACCAGAAGCTTCTAATAAAGCGCGACCATTAGTAAAGGCAACAGCTTCTTTCATTTGGTCGGTAGTGAAGTTATCAATCAATATGCTCTTCGCTCCAGCATCTAAAGCCTCTTTCAATTCCACAAGACTTTCTACTTCTACCTGAATATCCACCCCAGAATTCAATGCCTGTGCAGCCTTGACTGCAGCAGCCACACCGCCTGCAGCGGCGATGTGATTCTCTTTAATGAGGATGCCATGCCATAGTGCAAGACGTTGGTTTTGACCGCCACCCACACGTACTGCGTATTTCTGCGCCTGACGTAAGCCAGGAATCGTTTTGCGTGTATCGAGCACTGCACAGCCATTAGGATTTGGGCTGACGCCTGCAATTGCATCGACATGCTGACGTGCAATGCTGGCCGTCCAAGAGAGCGTTTGCAAGAAGTTAATACAGGGGCGCTCAGCAGAGAGTAGGGCGCGAGAGTTGGCCTCAATATCGCAAACTTTGGTATCGGGCTTCATCAAGTTGCCCTCGAGGTAGTGCCAAGTCACTTTTGCTGAAGGATCTAATTTCTTGAGAGTGCCCTCAAACCAATCGACACCACAGAGAACGGCTGACTGACGCACAATCAACTGCGCCTTAACGGGTTTGCTTGGAACTAACTTTGCCGTCCAATCACCAGTTCCAATATCTTCCATGAGCGCATCAGCAATATTGCGTTGGCGGGCTTGTTCTAAAGTCTCGTTGTACTCAAACATGAATGAATCGATCTAAATGAAGAGAAAAATCAAAAGGTAAAAATAAAAAATTAAGCCGCACCAATATTTTTGACAAAGCCATGCTGTGCTTTGGCAAGTAGATCAGGATGATTCTGGGTGAAGTCGAGCATGCGTTCAACGCAGCCTAGCGCCTTCACTCGCACATCTTCCTCTATGAAAATTTCACCAGAGGCATTCTCAAGACAGTTCAGGATTCCTTGTAATCCATTCATAGCCATCCAAGGGCAGTGCGCGCAGCTTTTGCAAGTTGCGCTATTGCCAGCGGTAGGGGCTTCAATCAATACCTTATTGGGTGCCAGTTGGCGCATGCGGTGCAAGATGCCGTTGTCAGTCGCCACAATATATTCAATAGCAGAGCCTTCAACGACAGCTTTAATCATGGCGGAGGTAGAGCCCACAACGTCTGCAAGGTCGACCACTGCTTGCGGTGATTCTGGGTGAACCAAAACCATGGCATTGGGATGTGCGGCAATCAACATTTCTAATTCAACTGCTTTAAATTCATCATGAACAATGCAGGCACCATTCCATAACAACATGTCAGCACCAGTCTGTTCTTGAATATATCGACCTAAATGACGATCGGGCGCCCACAGAATTTTCTTACCCTCAACTTTGAGTTGATGAACGATCGCTAAAGCACAGGAGCTCGTTACCATCCAATCTGCTTGGGCTTTAACAGCGGCACTAGTATTGGCATAGACAACTACAGTGCGATCTGGATGCAATGCTCTAAAGGTCGCAAAGTCAGCAGCATCACAACCTAAATCTAAAGAGCAGGTCGCATCTAAGTCCGGCATAAACACGCGTTTCTCAGGACTCAGAATCTTGGCAGACTCCCCCATAAAGCGCACGCCAGCTACGATTAAATTCTTGGCAGAGTGATTTTTACCAAAGCGCGCCATCTCTAAAGAGTCGGCTACAAAGCCACCGGTTGATAAAGCCAAATCTTGAATATCGCCATCAACATAATAGTGAGCCACTAATGCAGCATTTTTCTCAATCAGTAATTGCTTGATGCGGGCAATGACAGCAGCTTTTTCAGCTCCATGCAGTTGTGGGGGCGTCTTAGCCCAGGCTTGGGCGGTGCAGGTCGCACCAGCAGCATTCTGCTGGGGGTAGTCAAAGGTGATTAAATGAGAAATATCTAGCTTTGAAATAGAGTGCATAAGCAATTTTAGCTTAGCAGGGCTTATTTGAGGTTCACTTAGGGTCTCTTTAGAATCTACCGCTGCACACCTAAATATACCTAGGGTCATATTTTCTAGAATATCTTTAGCTTTATCCTAAACATTCACCCAAGAGCCAATAGCCAAGCATTTAACCCTTATTTAATATGAGCTTATTCGAAAGAGTTGGGGAGGGTAAATCATGGCATCACTACAAGAAATTAAAAAAGCCAAAGAGTTTGGTAAAAAACTACGGATTGCTAGAGAAGCGCAAGGACATAATTTGGCTATTTTAGCCTCCCATTGTGGTATGTCTGTAGTGCAATTAGTAGCCTTAGAGGCGGGAAATTATTTTGCGTTTCACAACAGCGAAAAAGAAATGAATGACAGTGCAATGCATTATGCTCAAACGCTATCTTTAGACATTAATGAATCAAATAATTCTAAGCAAATATGCATGATACATAGGGATAGTATAGAGCCATATATTCCCCGCTTTCTAAGAAAGAGGGAATGCATAGCATAAGCCCTCTAGTGTTAAATAAGCAAAATAACCTTCTGAATAGCATTTTATTCTTAAGATATTTTCAGACATATGAATTGCCAAATAGGGGGAGAGTAGTAGATCATTTCTTATGAGGTACCCGAATGAAACACTTTTTTTAGTTTTTGCTTTATTGCAATTCGGACTATTAATATCTTCGCTACCGTTTCTCCAGAAAGAGAAATTCGTAAAGCCCAATTATGATTGGCTTGTAGCTCTAGGGCTAAACACTTTTGCCTACCTACTTTTCGTCATTACATCCTCGACATTTCCTCAGGTATTAACTTTTGCTAATACCTGTTATGTTGGCGGATACTTTTTTATTTACCTATTTAGTAGATCTTTAAATGGGCACTCAAATAACAGAATCGTTTCGCTATCCCCTGGCATCCTGATTATTTATGGATGCTGTTTTGAATATATAAGGCAGTTTGGTACTTTTGGGGGGAGGGCTTCTTTAGCATTAGGCACTTTAATAATTTGTTTGATCTTGATTCTAAGTGAGCTGTTTTCAGCACGAAAAAAAGAACGCTACATTCAGCTAGATTTTTTAATACTGACATCCATCGTAGAAATGGTATTGGCAGTAATTCGTGTGTACTTAATAGTGACTGGCCCGTCACTTGGAAAAATTAATCTATATGAAGAGCCTTTCTCGAGCGCTTTATGGCGTTGGATTGGGGTTGCATTTACTACACTCTCTTTTATTTCCATAATAGGGTATTTAGCAGAAAAACTTAGTAGAGAAAATTCTAAAAATACTGACGATAATATCCGGTATAAAGCGCTTATTCATGAACGAGAAACTTTGATTGCCAATCTAGTAAAAGCCAATAGAACTGCTGCTACTGGCGCTTTATCTGCATCGATTGCTCATGAACTTAACCAACCTTTGGGGGCATCCACCTTAAACATTCAATTTTTACGAATGAAGTTAGAAAAGGGTTTATTAAGTCCCAAGTTGGGCGGGGAGATCTTAGACTCATTGGAGGCGGATAATAAAAGGGCGGCTACCATTGTAAAGTCCTTGAGATCGATTTTTGCTGACGATGATTCTTATGCCCAGAGGGTAGAAGTTGAGTTGTTAATATCAAATGTATTAAGTGTTGTTAATCCCCATCTGAAATCTAGAAATATTCAAATGCAGTTGAAGGTGCAAGAAGGTTTGCAGATACTAGTAAGTCCTAGTGAAATCGAGCAAGTGATTCTAAATTTAATAAACAATTCCATACAGTCCCTAGATTCCTCGAAGATTGCCAAAGGCGTCATTGCATTAGTAGCTAAACAAGATGGTCGATATGTAAATATCAGCATTTCTGACAATGGCAGCGGGGTTCCAGCGGAATTTAAGCAGCATCTATTTGAGCTTCTAAATACCACCAAGCAGTCGGGAATGGGTCTTGGTCTATGGTTATGCAGGCATCTCCTGACTCGATTGGGTGGCACTATTTGGTATGAAAATGCCAAAGGTGGTGGTGCCAAATTTAATTTTAAGATTCCTTTAGCGCCATAAATTAGCTGGAAATGACGATGTGTAATGGTCATTTGAAGTAATTAAGCTTGGTATTTTGATTAGAATGTTCAAATGACCATTAAACAATTTAACGCTACTTACCTCATTCCTGACGATCGCTTGCTATTTCGGTTCAATACGATTGAAGATGCAGAGTATCGATTTTGGTTAACACGACGATTAACCCTTTTTATTTTGGCAGCAACTCAACATTTGATTATCAAAGGCTTGGAGCAAACCCATTCACCACAAGCTGCTAAAGCCATTGCCCAATTTGGTAAAGAGGCCATACAGATAGGCCCGGCCACCCAAGGTATTTCGCAATCAGATGCTTATCAAGCAGCGTCTAACTATCCCTTAGGCTCTGACCCACTTTTGGTAATTGATGCTAAATGTACTTTGGAAAAGCAAGATCTAGAAGATGCACTTTCTCTCGATCTAGTTTTGCCAGGTGGTGCAAATATCAATTTGAAGATGGCTGGGCCCACATTACAAGCTATGTGTGGCTTGCTTAATCAGTTACGTGAATATGCAGGTTGGGGCGATATTCCTTCGGTGATTGAGGCTGCCGATGCTGCTGAATGTGCAAAAGAGAGTAGGAGACCTTCGCTTCATTAATCCCCTTTGGGCACTAAAAAGTTTGCCACTTTTCTTACGGTAGACCTTCTATGTTGGTCATTACGCTGTATTCTTTAACGAAATTCTCAATCAAAAGTGGCTGTGATTTACTCTCAAATGTATAGTTGATAGAAGCATCAATAACCCCGGAATTTAGAACGGCAACTTCGCACCAGGCTTAGCGGCTAATAAGACAGCCTTGAATTCTGCCTGAATGCGCTTGATTGCCTCTTGGCTATCTGCCTCAAAACGCATCACTACAACCGGTGTGGTATTAGATGGTCTGGCAAGACCAAAGCCATCAGCATATTCCACACGTACACCATCAATTGTGTTGATTGATTCAGAGGTAGGAAACTTGGCATTGGCTTTAATAGTTTCTAGCAAAGCAAATGGCTCACCTTCAGTGCATGGGAGTTGCAATTCTGGAGTGCAAATCGCATTTGGTAAATCATTTAAGGTCTTATTTGGATCTTTTTCCTTACTCAGAATCTCGAGTAAGCGTGCACCGGTATACAGACCATCATCAAATCCAAACCAACGGTCTTTAAAGAAGATATGACCACTCATTTCACCGGCTAGTGGGGCGCCAGTTTCTTTTAACTTAGCCTTAACTAAAGAGTGTCCAGTTTTCCACATAATCGGTTCGCCACCATGCTCTTTAACAAAAGTTGCTAGGTTGCGGGTGCATTTGACATCGTAAATAATTTGGCCGCCAGGATTTCTGCTCAGAACATCTTTGGAAAACAACATCATTTGACGGTCTGGGAAAATCACTTGACCATCCTTGGTGACAACGCCAAGCCGATCAGCATCACCATCAAAGGCAAGACCTAGTTCATTATCGGTCGTTTGCAAGTTCTTAATCAAGTCTTGTAGGTTCTCAATGTGAGCTGGATCTGGGTGATGATTAGGGAAGTGACCATCGACCTCACAGAAGAGTTCTTGTACTTCACAGCCCAAGGCTCTAAAAAGCTCACCAGCAAAAGCGCCACCAACACCATTGCCGCAATCAACTGCAATCTTCATCGGGCGAGCCAGCTTCACATCACCAACGATATACTTGAGATACATCGGGAAAATATTAAAGGTGCTACGTGTTCCAGATCCTGTCACAAATTGCTTAGCTTCAATGCGTTTACGAAGCGCCTGAATCTGATCACCATAGATGGCTGCAGTCCCTAAGACCATTTTGAAGCCGTTGTAGTTCGGTGGGTTATGGCTACCAGTAATCATGATGCCGGACTTGGGCTTTTTGCCATCAATCGTATGGTTAGCTGCAAAGTACACCATTGGTGTTGCCACCATACCTAAATCAATCACATTAATACCGGTAGAGAGTAGACCTTCGGTCAGCGCTTCAATGAGGCTGGGACCAGAAAGACGGCCATCACGCCCGATCACAATATCGGTTTCACCAAGCTCGCGCATTTCTGTGCCAAATGCCTGGCCAATGAGTTTGGCAATCGATGGATCTAGAGTCTCATCAATAATGCCGCGAATATCATAAGCTTTAAAAATGGAAGGGGATAGTTGCACTTGTAGTTATCCTGTAATGTATTAGTGAGCAATTTCAATAATGGAATTCAGCCCCTCGCAAGCCTCTTGAAAAAGAGTTGCTGGTATCGTCTTCCATGGATGGGGTCGGGCAGATCGCTGGCGCCAGTCAAATGACTTGGGTTGATGAGTCAATATATAGAAGGGTTCGCCACGCCCAACAGAAAACTTAATTGCAAATGGATTAGTTTCATTCGATTTAGCATGGGTCATGGGCAGCCCAATAACAATGCCGGTTTTCTCATTAAATGCTTTTGGGGAGATCACTAGCATTGGGTGCTCATCTTTCATTTCAGAACCAGATTGTGGGTTGAAATTAATCCAAATCATGTCCCTGCGTTCGGGAGCCCAAGACTTTAACTTGTCAACCATCAAATCTTTTCTTTCCCGATGGGTGTTGTTGCCATGACTTCACCACTATGTTTATTAGGGTCATAAGCTTTCAATTTCTGGTTGAGGCTGAGTTTTGGCTTGCCGACTACCCTGAGGAAAATGCCATCCTTAACAACTTCGACTGAAATCGGTACGCCTTGAGATAAGTGGGCCGCCTTTGCTATTGGTGAAGTAATTCTCACACCAAGGCCATTGCCCCATTCCTGTACTGTCTGCTCTACCTTTAGTGCTGGAGCCATAACTACCCCCTATTAATGTTTATACAAGTTTAAACACACAGCCCAGCCTTGTCAAGGCTCACATTTGAGGTGGGTCAGATTCTAAGAATTAAACAGATTAATACGGGCTGCAGTAATAGCATCGATGTTGTCATCTGCTTGCACGTGATCTTTATTTCTTAAGGCAGCTTCTATTGGTTTGGCGAGCACTTTGCCCAACTCGACACCAGGTTGGTCAAAGCTATTAATATTCCAGAGAGCGCCTAGAGTAGTAGTGCGGTTTTCGTACAAGGAAAGGAGAGCTCCAAGATAAAACGCATTGAGCTTAGGCAAAATCAATAAATTGCTCGGGCGCTTCCCAGGGTAAGTATTGTTTGGATTATCTGTTTGTTTACCATTAGCTAAAGCTTGAGCTTGAGCTAAGCAGTTGGAAAGTAAAATACGATGATGCTCTTTAGCTTCAGGCAGATGACTCATGGGCTCACGGATAGCAATGAAATCAATGGGGATCACTTCAGTACCTTGATGTAATAACTGGAAGTAGGAATGCTGCGCATTATTTCCTGAACTACCAAACACGACTGGGCAAGAAAACTTCACGGGTTTACCATCGCGATCTACGCTCTTGCCATTGCTTTCCATATCTAGTTGTTGCAACCATTTCGGAAACCAATCTAAGGCATCCGCATACGGAATGACTGCAAAAGATTTGATGTGGTGCTTTTGCTGTTGATATAGCAGGGTAAGCGCCATGATGACTGGTAAGTTCTCCTCAAGCGGAGCGGTTTGATAATGCTGATCAATCGCTTGCGCGCCAGCTAGAAATTCTTTGAAGGTTTCAAAACCGTATTGCAGAGCAATAGGCAGACCTACAGCAGACCAGACCGAGTAACGCCCACCAACCCAATCCCAAAAAGGGAAAATATTATCCTCTTTGACACCAAATTCTTTAGCAGCAGGAACGTTGGCTGTTACCGCAAAGAGTGCATTATGAATTTGACTCTCTGTACGTCCACTATCTTTTAGCCAGCGAACAACCGCCTTAGCATTCTTGGTAGTCTCTAAAGTAGTAAACGATTTAGAAACAATAATGACGCGCGTGCTATGGGGTAATGCACGTTGCAAGATGCGGGCTAATTCTGCAGTATCGATGTTGGCCAAAAAATGCATACGCATGCCACGGGTCTCAATATCTGGAATATGCGCTAAAGCTTCGATTGCTAGGCGCGGCCCAAAGTCAGAGCCACCAATTCCGATATGAATCACATCGGTTATGCCGACCCACTTATTGCAAAGACCCTCAATCCGGCGCCAAACTTCAGACACGGCAGGCATGACATCCTTGCCATCAAGCAGAACAGGTTTTTTATCTAGATTACGAAGTGCAGCGTGTAAAGCAGGGCGATTTTCTGACTGGTTAACTGGCTTGCCAGCAAACAAGTCAAAAATAAAGCCTTCTAGATTGGCCCTTCTAGCCTGAGCAAACAGGGATTTCCAACTCTTAGCATTGATGCCTTGATAGGCATCATCTAGAACGATATCGGCAGCGCAAAAAAGGGTGTTTGCTTGCTTTAAGGCAGGATTTAAAGACATGGCTAGATTTTATCAACAAGGTCATCAAAATCCCCTTAAAACACTGAAAATGTTACGATTTGAGTGATCTAAGGACAAAAGCTTGCCCATAAGCTAATAAAAATAGAGACATATCCTAAAGAAAGTCAGGAAAAGCAAGATGGATCAGGTTGATTGCGTAGTCGTGGGTGCGGGTGTGGTTGGTTTGGCAGTTGCCCGTGAAATGGCGCTCCAAGGACGGGAAACCATTTTGCTCGAGCGTGAAGATGCCTTTGGAACAATCAGTAGTGCTCGTAATAGCGAAGTCATTCATGCGGGAATTTACTATCCTAAAGATTCACTCAAAGCCAAACTCTGTGTTGAGGGGAATCGCTTGCTCTATGAGTATTGTCGTACCCACCAAGTAGGCACCAAGCCCTATGGAAAGTTAATTGTTGCCACTGATGCCAGTCAGTTCGATGACCTTGCGGCCATACTGTACAAGGCTCAAAACAATCAAGTCCCCGATATCGAAATGATTTCAGGGGAGAAGGCTCGGGAGCTTGAGCCCCAATTGCAATGTGAGGCTGCTCTCTTATCAGCCACTACTGGAGTAGTTGATAGTCACGGGTTGATGCTTTCACTTTTAGGTGGCTTTGAGGATGCGGGCGGTATGCTTGCTTACCAATCCCCTTTAATGACTGCCAAGCCCATTGGCAATGATGCTCAAGATGGTTTCGAGTTGCTCATTGGTGGTGCTGATGGTATGAGCTTGCGAACAAAGTTGCTGATTAACTGTGCCGGGCTAAGCGCCCCTGCGGTTGCTAGGCGTATCGAAGGATTGCCTGCAGAGCAAATTCCAAAAGCCTATTTTGCTAAAGGCAACTACTTTTCCTTATCAGGAAAGTCACCCTTTGATCATTTGATTTACCCAATTCCTGAGCCTGGTGGATTAGGTGTTCATCTCACCTTAGATATGGGTGGTCAGGCAAAATTTGGCCCCGATGTGGAGTGGTTAGAGATTGAGGAAGAGGGGGAAATTAGCTATGCAGTTGACCCTATTCGTGGGGAAAGCTTTTATGCAGCAGTTCGGCAGTACTGGCCTGATCTAAAAGATGGCTCTTTGCAAGCGGATTATTCTGGGGTGAGGGCAAAAATTGTTCCACCAAATGCGCCTGCGGGGGACTTCTGTTTTAACGGCCCAGCGCAACATCAACTGCATGGCTTATTTAATTTATATGGTTTTGAGTCACCAGGATTGACATCTTCTTTGGCGATAGCTCGCCATTTAGAGGGGCTGATTAAAAGTTCTCTATAATTTAGGGCTTAGTTGAAATGGAAGAGTGGCAGAGCGGTTGAATGCACCAGTCTTGAAAACTGGCGAGGATGAAAGTCCTCCGTGAGTTCGAATCTCACCTCTTCCGCCAATAGTCAAGGATTTATGTGGGTTTGTTGCCAAATCCACATAATTTCCCCCAAATTTCCCCCCATAACTGTTATTGCTCACACTCTTTGCAGGTCTTTGTGCAAAACAATCAGCCGGAGCAGTGGCAAACCATGATTGAGTCTATTTATGAGGCAATCGAAAGACCTACTGCCAGCGTTGCAAACATCAGGCATTCAGCCTTGCAGAGTGTCCAGCCCATACGAGCGCGGACAGCAACTCTTGGGGCACCCTTGGCTAATTCTGAGCAACCCATGGATCGCATTGCTCGGCACCTAGGAAATATGGGTATTTAATCTTTTGCTAAAGCCTTGATTAATTCAGGGCTGCAAATATCATTGATATGCCTAAAGGCTCGGGAGATTCCTTCGATTTGATCTGCGGGAATTCCAAGGCTTTCGAAGTGTGTTTTCCACTGCCTAGTTACTCGCCATACGCTATCGATAATGGAGCTTGCTTGCTGCGCAGATAAACCAAAGCGTTCTTTAGCCCCATAGGCATTGTCTAGAGTTGCTAGTTTGCCTTGAGGCCCAACCCCTAGGTGTTGATAGCGTTCACTTGCGATGACTGCATGTGGCATCACATCGTAAAGTGGGCTTAGGCTCCAGCCTTTATGTTCCCGATTCCATAAGAAGGCATGATTGCGCAGATGATCATCATCGTTGCTGACAAAAAGGTTAAAGATCATACGTGCATATAGTTCTTCAACATTCGATTTGACTGTTTGAACCAGGCAATATCTACGTATAGCATCTGCAATATCCATATAGCTTTTTGTATTGGATTCTGATTCGTGGCAAGCAACAAGGGTGAGGGCGCTAACTACGTGATGACGAATCTCTACTGGTCGAGCTGAAGCGGTCCAAGAGCGATCAAAACGTTTGACCATTAACACCTTTTTCTTGCCAACTTGCTCTAATTGAGTTTGAGCTACATTAAGGCCAGCCAATTCTGCAAGTTTGAGGGTGGCGTATTCAATACTCGGTACATCTAGGGCTCCATCATTGTTGCCTGGGAACTTGGCCATCCACAAAATGTTGCGATCATCGCGCACACTTGCCTTTGGACGCATGCCCCCTAGGCCGCTACCCACAATCAAAATTCTGGATAGTGCTTCGGAAACTGGTAAGCCAGCCTCAATCTTTTGAGCGCCTTCTAGTAAGTAAGATAGATTGTGAATACTTTCATGAGCAGGGCGCTCTTCTTGATCTAAGGAGGCTCGAACATCTAACGCCCCAATGCGATCACTACCAGCTTCAAGTAGGTAGGTTGATTCTGGCAGGCTATTAGCTGGAACCTTCAGCCTAGCTTCAATCACTCTTCTTCCCCAAGAATCAGGAGCAGCATCCCGAATTCCGCCAAAAGCTTCTAGGCCATTTGGTGGAACGAGGCGCTTGCCTTTGATCTTGCTTTTATTCTTAAGGCTAAGGGCAACAGGATCAATTTCCTGTGCATTGCCCCTATCTAGGTAGCGTAGGCCATAAGCAAATGAAGAGGCAATAAGCCTTGAGCCCTCCTCATCTACTTGCAGTTGTCCTGCTGGTACAAACTCCCCATCAAGATTGGCAAAGACAAATAGGTCTTTAGTCGTGTTTGCCATCAGAAATCAAGCGCTTTCATTTCAGCTGTACTTAAGTCACGTACGCGTTGTGGGCGCGAGCGACGCTCCAAGGCGGCGATTGCAGGATCATTGCCGCTTAAGAGTTGCAATAAGGTCATGCCTGGAGCGATTGCATCTAAGTAACGCAGCAGTGCACCAATGGCAACGCCGGGATCACCTTTTTCAATGCGCTGGGCAGTTGCACGAGCAAGGCCGGCTCGAACCGCAGCCTCACCTTGGCGAACATGACGGGCAAGGCGTAAGGACACTAGGCATTGCGCTATTTCAGCGGATTGGCCAAGTTGCTTTGATGCTAGGGTCAGTTGTTGATCTACGCGCATAGTTGCCTCATGCTGTTCATTAAGTACAAGGCACTAATATACCTGTTTAGACCTCATTCGTCAATAAATATGACTCATAAATAAGTCCTTAAGTATATTAATGACTCATTTATGAGTCATTTACTGATTTACATTGGTAGAATACAGGCGGTCTATTTGCGTCAAGGGCACCCCAAAGGGGTGGCTACCCAAGCAGTGCGCGCTACCTTCTTTATTGACCCTAAAGGTATCTTGCGTGCCATGGTTTATTACCCAATGAGTAATGGCCGCTCTATCAATGAATTTGTTCGCCTATTGCAGGCAATGCAAACTAGCGATAAGAATTCAGTAGCGACCCCAGAAGGATGGACTCCGGGCTGCGATGTTATCGTGCCACCACCAAAAACTTCAGAGGCTGCTGATAAGCGTACCAGTGAAGGCTACAACACAGTAGATTGGTACTACAGCACTAAAAAACTGTAATACTTACTCACTTGATTTAGCTCAAATCCCCATCTATGCGATGGGGATTTTTTTAAGGGGTCCTCCATTGCGGAGGTGAACTCCGCCACCTCTTCCGCCAAGTCAATGGGTATTAATAAAGTCCTGAATTCTGGCTACCCTATTATTTCTTCTTCTGGTTAGGCGGCTTTAATGACATATTCTCAGCATCCGCATCATAGGTCGATTTAAATCCAGGCGGATATTTGCTCCACGTATAACCTTTGATGGCATGCTCATAACCATAATTGAAGAGGGCGTTCATATATTTCTTATCAAACTCTTGGATATGGGGCTCATTAAAGTCAGATCCGATATAGGCTAAATTGAACCCCACATTGTCATTTTGGGTAATGTTATAGATACGATAGAGATCACCAATACCTTGGGTCTGAATGAGCTGGGAGATTGCCCTACCTGCGACACTTAAGGTGCGACGCTGTGTTTCGCTCCAACGTGGGTCTAAGCGTGCATTGCGAATAATATAGACCTGCCGATTACTACGACGCTTGATATTTAGCTCTTTTGCTTTATTGCCTGCTGAAGCGGGGTACAAAAACACTTGTGTGCTCGCACCACCATCTACATGCATTTCTTGGAAGGCTTGATCACCTACTAGGAAATCGAGCATTACAGGAGAGAAGGCGCCTGGTATAGAAGCTGAGGCTAGCAAGATACGACGAAAAAGCTCTAGAGACTCAGGAGTGCCGATGCTGGCAATTTTCCCCATATTCCAAATAGCTGGAATGCCAGCATCAATATTAGTGGTGCCAATTAATAACCAGCGACCATTATTGTTGTATTCATATGCAACGCCTTTTAAGAAATTCTGATCAACGTATTTAGAAATTAATTGATACAAAGGAGTGGAGTCTGCTAAGCCATCACTAAATATTGCAGATAGAATGCCCCGCTCGATATAGACATCTTGGGGATTGATACTGGTATAAACCTCTTTCAGAATGGGATCGTATTCTTTACCCATATAGGCAAAGGGGGCGATTAAGGCACCAGTGCTAATCCCAGTGACTAAATTAAAAACGGGCCTAGATCCTTGTTTAGACCAGCCTAATAACAGTCCTGCACCAAAAGCGCCATCATCGCCACCACCCGATAAGGCGAGGAAATTTCCATCGCCATTAAATGCTTTGCTACCCCTTGAGGCTTCAAGTTTTATCACATCATCAACAAATGCATCCACCCCTGTTTTAGTAGATATCAGGTATCGAACACTGGGTAGCCCAGCTATTTGAGCATTACTCAAAGACTTTTGAGGAACCGCTGCCTTACGTTCCAGTGCAGAGCAACCCATTAAGGTGATTGAAAAAAAAGCGTAAGCAGTAAATTTAAAAAAAGGCATGATGTAAATGATGGTGGATGGCGTGTTTCTGGTTTGAAACCTAGCTATTCTTAAGGCCGCCTAGTGGTAGCCTTAAGAAGATTTCCAATATGTTATTTCTTGGCGACGGGAGCAGTAACTACAGCGGCAATCGCTTGAGCGTAAACCACCTTCACTTGATCGTTTACAGCAATGTCTTTCATCAAGTCAGGATTCTTAACCTTCACTTTAATGACATTGCCCTGAGGACCTTTTAAAGAAACAATCTTTTTAGCTTTATCAATTGCAATAACGTTTGCTACTGCTGTAATAACATTGCTTGTGACCATGCCTGGCTTATCACCTTTAGGAGCGGTAACTGTACTACTTGTCACCTCTTCGCTACGCACGCCTGCATTCTTTACTTTGACTAATTCAATTGCTACGGCAAGCTCATAAACTACGTCAAAATGATCACCCACTTTGATTTGTGCAAAGTTTTTTACTTCCGGCCCTGCAACGATAGATGTTTCACCGTCTTTACTTTTAAGGGTAACTGTACGAGTTGGGGCATCAATCTTGGTAACGACACCATCGTAAAGAAGTGCCGCTTCTTCGGCAACCATTCCAGCGATAGGTGGCTTAGTTTGTTGGGCGATAGAAAAGTTTGCACCAATGGTGATGGCGGCAATTGCAGCACTAGCGATTAGAGTTTTTTTCATCATGATCCATATCCTTAATGTAGTTAGGTGGCCCAATGGTTTAATTGAGCAAGAGCTTACTTAAATGCTTGCTTTTTAGCATTTATGACAATTGTATAACTTAGAATGTGCATCATTTGGAAATTTATACCCAATTTGATATAAATTGAGTCACAATAAAATATTAATCTGGAATGATATGAACTGACCTGATTTTTAGTACCACTCCCAAAGAGAGGATTTTTGATAATCTTCACCCTAAAGGAGTGCTAATCATGGCTAAAGGTCAACGTCTTAAACCCGAACAAATTGTCACCCTGTTACGCCAAATCGATGTATTAACCAGTAATGGCAAAACCCTCGCCCAAGCCTGTAAAGAAATAGGCACGGTTGAGCAAAGCTACTATCGCTGGAGAAAAATGTACGGCGGCATGAAGGTAGATCAAGCTAAAAAATACAAAGAGCTAGAACAGGAAAACACCCGACTTAAGAAACTCGTTGCAGACTTATCGCTCCGAGAGGTGATGCTCAAGGAAGTTATCAAGGGAAACTTCTAAGCCCTGCTAAACGCAAGACAGCTGCTCAGGTGTTGATGCAGAAATACTCAACGTCAGAGCGCTTAGCTTGTGAATTAGTAGGGCTCTCCAGAGCAGCGTATCGCTATATGCCATTGCCCAGAGATGATGAAGAGCCACTACGAGCTGAAGTCATCCGTATGGCCGGCACCTACGGTAGATACGGTTATCGGTTTATTGCCAGCATGATGCGCAATAGTGGTTGGGGCCAAGCTACCACTGCCAAGGTGGCTCGTATCTGGCGGCAAGAAGGCCTGAAGATCCCACAAAAGCAGCCTCCTAGAGGCAGGCTTTGGCTAAACGATGGAAGCTGCATGCGCCTGCGAGCGACCCACCCCAACCATGTGTGGAGTTACGATTTTGTCTTCATTAGGGACGCTTATGGTCGCAAGATCCGCATGCTGACTATGATTGATGAGTTCAGTAGAAAATGTTTAACGATCTACTGCGCCAGAAGAATTGGCTCAATCCAAGTGATTGAACAGTTAGCCAATGCCATGATTACTCACGGCATCCCAGAGCACATACGCTCAGATAATGGGCCAGAATTTATTGCCAAAGAGTTGCGCAAGTGGCTTGCCGGCATTGGCGTCAAAACTGCCTACATTACTCCAGGCAGTCCTTGGGAGAATGGTTTTTGTGAGAGCTTTAACGGGACTTTTAGAGATAACTTGCTGGATGGAGAAATCTTTTACAGTCTACAGGAAGCTAAGGTAGTGGTTGGGGAATGGGTCAAGCACTATAACCATGTCAGACCCCATAGTGCATTAGGTTACAGACCACCAGCACCCCAAACCCAAGTACCCCAATTAATCCAGAATCAACCCATTTTGCTGCAATGATTTACTATAGAAAAACTCTCTTTGGTCGTGGGCCTAAATTGACAGCAGTTCAATGATATGGCAATAATTTTAATAAAACTTTTGTTTTCCCTTGTCGTAACAAGCCTTTCCGTAGCTACTTTCGCAGCTACCCCCCAAGATTTTCTTAAAACTTATGAGGCTCAGTCAGGGAAGGCTTCTTCAGTCAAAGGGGAGCAGTTTTTCAATGCCAAGCACGGTAAAGAGTGGAGTTGTGCATCCTGTCATGAGAGCCCGCCTAACCACGATACCAAGCACATTGTTACAGGCAAGGTAATTAAGCCCTTAGCACCTGCTAATAATTCAGCAAGATTTACTGATGAAGCAAAAGTGGATAAGTGGTTTAAACGTAATTGCAATGATGTACTTAATAGAGAATGTACTGCCCAAGAAAAAGCAGATGTTCTGTCTTGGTTAATGACTGTGAAATGAGTTAAAGATGAATAATAGATTTAAAACCTATGTTTTTTGGAGTTTATTATTGGGAACTTCGGTAGTCTTTGCGGACAAGATGGGAATGCCCACAGATGCTCCCGCTTCCTATGAGGCAGAATGTGCTAGTTGTCATATGGCATTCCCGCCCGCATTACTCAGCGCAAAAAGTTGGCAGAACGTCATGTCTAGCTTGGATAAACACTTTGGCACTGATGCGAGCGTAGACTCTAAGACTCAGGCCGATATTACGAGTTGGTTAGTAAAAAATGCCACTACTCGTCAAAAATATAGTGAAACTGCTCCTGAAAACCGGATTACTAAGACTTCATGGTTTATTCGGAAGCATGATGAGGTAAAGGCGGACGTATGGAAAAGGGCAGGGGTTAAAAGCCCTGCTAATTGCACAGCTTGTCATTTATATGCAGCTAAGGGAAACTTTAGCGAAAATAGTATCAAGATTCCAGCAAAATGACAGATCAGATACAGCAAAAAGTAGCTAGCGAGCAAACAGGCCAGACAATGATCTTGGTTTGGGATTTACCGGTGAGGGTATTTCATTGGCTTTTGGTGATTTGTTTTGCGGGTGCTTGGCTTACTTCTGAGAGCGAGCGATTGCAAATGATTCATTATGCGTTTGGATATACCACTTGTTTATTGGTATGCATTCGCTTGCTATGGGGATTATTTGGCACTAGATATGCGCGATTTAGTCAGTTTCTGAAGGGTCCTAAGGCAGTTTTTGACCATTTCTTGGCGATGCTTCGTCTCAAACCTCATCAAGATGTGGGTCACAATCCTGCTGGCGGTCTTGTAATGATTGTTCTGATGCTACTCATTCTCTTGATTGGCTTATCTGGATATATGAGTGTGAAAGAAGTATTTGGCGATTTTAGTTCTGAATTTCATGAATCAGTCTCTCACCTAGCTTTAGCCCTAGTTATTTTGCATATTTTGGCAGCAGTGATCATGAGTATTTTAGAAAAGCAAAATCTCATCAGAGCAATGGTTAATGGTAAAAAGAGGGGTTTGCCAAACCAAGCTATTCTCTTTCCTCAATATCTGATTGGAACCCTCATTTTTGTTGGATCCCTCTATTTTTTCTATTTAGTGATTAGCGGTGCTTTACCAGGTCTAACTCAGTAGCCAAGAATCTTTTTAAAAAGCAGAGTACTAGGGTAGTCGTTGTACGATAACTACTATGAAACTTCTCATTGCACTCTATTTTTTTATTCTAGCCACAATTCAGCTTGGGTTGCTACTTGGCATCTACCATTACTACCACTCTAAAAATTTAGTTAAGCCAAGCCCTTATTGGTTAAGCTCATTAATTGTGAGCATTTTGGGGTTAGCTATCTTCGGCGGCGGCATTTTCTTTATTACGGACATTGCTAGGCCTGATTTTAATTTCACCATAGCCAATACATTTTTTTATTCTGCAGCTTTATTGCAACTCTTTTTCTGCCGATCTTTAAATCAGCCCATCTCTAAACAATTTAAATTATTCAGTCTAATATCAGTGCTTGTATTTGCAGTGGTATTTGAATTAATGCGGCAATACGGTAATTTTGAAGTTCGCACTGTTGTAATGTGCGTCGTAGCAATTACTTTCTATACCCTCCAATTATCTCAATTACAACTCAAAAGAAAGCAATCACCGTCAAGTCAAATTTTGTATTTGCAATATGCAACTATGGCTGAGGTAGGTTTTGCTCTAGGTAGGTTATCGATGGTCATTTCTTTACCCTATGTAATGAGAAACTTAGATCAGATCCCACAGTTATTAATTCTGTTCACCATTGGGCAATTAGTGATGAATACCCTAGCCTATATTGCTATAGGGGGGTATTGGGCGGAAAAGGTGGCTTTAGCAAACGCAAAATCTCAGATGGAAACATATGAGATCAAAGCTTTACTAGAAGAGCGTGAAAGTTTAATTGCGAATTTATTAAGAGTGAACAAAACTGCAGCGACAGGTGCTTTAGCCGCCTCGATTGCCCACGAGCTAAACCAACCACTGGGGGCATCAAATTTGAATTTACAGTTCTTGAAAAAGAAATTAGATAATGCAAGTTTAGATCCGCAGGAGCAACACCAAGTATTAGATGCGCTGATGGCTGATAATCTGCGTGCAAGCAATATTATCAAATCTTTGAGATCTATATTTTCTGATGGAAAAATGATTGCTGAGCAAGTCGATATTAAAGAATTAATAGATTCAGTGCTAGTCATTACTAAACCTGAAATTTTGTTAAAGAATATTCAAGTCGTTTTAGCGCTTCATTCAAAGTCTTTAATTAATATTGATCGTACTGAGATAGTGCAACTTCTACTTAACTTAATTAATAACGCGGTCCAAGCTTTGTCTCAATCGCATGCAGTACCCAAAACAATCAGTATTGAAAGTCATGACGTTGTAGGTGGAGTTGAGTTTTGCATTGCTGACAATGGCCAAGGGATTGATCAAGATGCTCAGTCTCACTTATTCAAGTTACTTGCTTGTAGCGAGAAAAAAGCAGGCATGGGTTTAGGTTTATGGCTCTGCCAGCATATTGTTATACGACATGGTGGACAGATTCGATACCAGGCAGCCGAGGGAGGAGGAGCGCAATTTATTGTCTTCCTACCCCTAAAGCAGCTTTAGCATATTAGCTCTACAGCTAATTGCCTCCAAGATAGCATCTCTTTACATTCATACAATCACTTTTGCAATATTTACGACGAGATATGAGAGCTTCCTATGAAAATGAAACTCACACTACTGACACTTTCTTTTACCATTATTTTTGGTGATTTTGCTTATGCAGCTGGAGGGGGCAATATTGTGGCAGATCCAGGCGCGATGCAAGGTAAGCACTTTGATGTAAAGGGTAAGGCACCATCAAGCTTTACGGTGGAATTACAAAATGGTTTACGCAAGTCATTGCCTTTTGAGGATAAGCGGGATTTTGATGAATCAAAAAAAGGTTTTATAGCGGCACCAGCTTATAAATCCATCATGGCTGATGCAGGCAATGTTGCTTGGGATATGGGAAGTTATGACTTCTTGCTTCAAGGTAAGAATTTCGATAGCGTGCACCCATCTCTCCAACGCCAAGCCATCATCAACATGGGTTATGGTCTTTATGAAGTAGTTCCTGGAAAGATTTATCAGGTCCGTGGATTTGACTTGGCCAATATCAGCTTTATTAAAACTAATACTGGTTGGATTGTCTTTGATCCCTTAACTGCCAAAGAAACAGCCAGGGCAGCCCTTGAACTTGTCAATGAAAAATTAGGTAAACGCCCCGTTGTTGCAGTGGTGTATTCACACTCGCATGCCGATCACTTTGGCGGTGTTCGTGGTGTGATTGACGAAGTGGATGTAAAGAGCGGGAAGGTTAAAGTTATTGCTCCTATTGGATTTATGGATCATGCCGTTGCAGAAAATGTATATGCTGGCAATGCAATGACACGGCGAATGTATTTTCAATATGGGGTTTTATTGCCTCGCAGTCCGTTTGGCCACGTAGATCAATCCATTGGTAAAAATACTGCAGCAGGTAATCTAGGGTTAATTGAACCCAATGTCTATATAAATGAGCCTTTTGAAAAAATGACGATCGATGGCGTGGAGATGGAGTTTCAGAACACACCTGGCACTGAAGCTCCCGCGGAGATGAATACCTACTTTCCGCAATTTAAGGCATTTTGGGCCGCAGAAAATATCACCGGGACAATTCATAATATTTATACCTTACGTGGTGCATTAGTTCGCGATGCTTTATCTTGGTCTAAAAATATTAATAATTCTTTATACCGCTATGGTAATGAAGCACAAGTGATGTTTGCCTCACATTCTTGGCCGCGCTGGGGCAATGAGCGCATTCAGGAGGTGATGCGTACACAGCGAGACAGCTATGCACACTTAAATAATGAAGTTCTTCACCTAGCGAATAATGGCGTGACCATCAATGAAGTGCATAACGTGTACAAGCAGCCTGAGAGTTTAAAATCCCAATGGGCGGCTCATAGCTACCATGGTTCTGAAGAGCACAATAGTCGTGCAGTGATTAACCGTTATTTAGGATACTGGGATGCAAATCCAGCGACCTTAATGCCTTTATCGCCAAAAGATTCCGCCCCGCTCTATGTGGAAATGATGGGAGGCTCTGCCAAGATTATGGCTAAAGGTAAGCAGTTATATAAGCAAGGTAAATATCGCCAAGCCATGGAGATTATGAATAAGTTGGTTTATGCAGAACCAAACAACACTAGTGCCAAAGATTTACTTGCGGATATTTTTGAGCAAATTGGTTACCAAAAGGAAAGCCCGAGTGTGCGCAATAGTTTCTTAGGTGCCGCTTATGAATTGAGGCATGGCATGCCTGCGGGTGTATCACCTAAGTCTAATGGCCCTGACATGATTAAGGCGATGACAACTGAGTTGTGGCTTAATTCTCTGGCAATTTCTATGGATAGCAAAAAAGCGGCTGGCATGACATTCGTAATCAATCTATCCACTCCTGATAATCGTGAGAAGTTTGTGATAGAGATGAGTAATTCAACACTTACTAATATCAAAGGTGAGCAAGCTAAAAACCCAACTCTGACTATCACCCTTAACCGTAGCGAGTTAGAGCAGATAATGGGGGGTCAAACTACTTTTGAAAAATTATTGGCTCAGGGTAAGGTGAGTTTTGTGGGAGATCGCAAAGCCTTTGATCAACTCAAAAGTACATTGACTATCTTTAAACCTGACTTTGAGTTAATGCCTGGTACAAAATCAAAAACTGCGAACCTTACACAAATGAGAGACCCATACGAGGCGCAAGAAATTGCCATTACTGCAGGAGAATAAATCTAACGGGTCTTTTAGGGGTTGAACGCTCCACCTTCTGTCAGGGCGGCAAGTTCTTCACCCTCAATCCCAAGTTCTGTTAGAAGCTCTTTTGTATGCTCACCAAGTAGTGGTGGGTGCCTAGTGACTTTTTGTGGCGTAGCCATTAATTTGACTGCAAAACCAATATTGGGTACTTTTCCCTCAATAGGGTGGTCAATTTCTATACGCATCTTGCGATGTTTACCATGCTCACTATTAAATGCTTGGGGATAGGTATTAATGGGTCCTGCAGGAATACCAGCAGCCAGAAGTAGATCAATCCATTGCTCGCTAGTCTTGGTCGCAAAGGACTTTTCAAGCTCTACTGCTAATTCCAAGCGATTTGCTAGGCGCAATGGATTGGTCTTAAAGCGGGTATCTTCAATGAGTCCATTACGATCAATCTTCTCACAGAGTAATTTCCAGAGCTTTTGATTGGTCGCGCCCATCACAAAGTAACCATTAGATGATTTCATGGCTTGATAGGGGGCACTCATATGATTAGCAGTGCCAAGTTTCTCTGGTTCAATGCCAGTGCCCCAATATTGACAGGTATCCCAAATGGAAAACGCTAATGCAGAGTCAAATAAAGAGGCGTCAATAAACTGACCTTCACCTGATTTTGTTTTACCTATATATGCAGATAAGATTCCATATACCGCAAAGAGGGCGCAACCAATATCTGCTACTGGGACGCCAGCTTTTACAGGAGAACCATTGGGATACCCTGTCACACTCATCACGCCTGACATGGCTTGGGCCATCAAATCAAATCCGGGCCTATCAGCCCATGGACCCGTTTGGCCAAAGCCGGAGATACTAGCGTATACCAATCCTGGGTTGATTACTTTAAGTGTTTCGTAGTCTATTCCCAGTTTTTTCATGACACCGGGTCGATAATTCTCGACCAAGATGTCAGCAGTTTTTACCAGCTTAAAAAAGACTTCTTTACCAGCATTAGATTTTAGGTTGAGGGTCACACTTCGTTTATTGCGATTCATATTCAGAAAGCCCATGCTATCCGAACCTTTCATCTTAAATCCCATGGCGCTACGTGTTTGATCACCCGTTCCCGGGGGCTCAATCTTAATGACGTCCGCTCCTAAATCGGCAAGTAGCATACAGCAATAAGGACCTGCCATTACTTGACTCACGTCAAGAACTCGCATACCCACTAAAGGTAATGGCTTATTTGTAGGTAATGATTTATTTTTAGGTGTTTTTATCATTGTCTCTATGGTTGTTATGTGTATAGAATGAACCACTAATAACTATCAATATAAAACAATACTGGAGACAATATGTTGATTCATTCCCAAAAACGGATTTTGCGAAGTCTTGTCACAATTGCTGCGACTATTTGCAGTGCACTGCCATTTTCTGCTCTTGCCCAGCAAAGTTTTCCGACTAAGCCGATACGATTAATTGTTGGATTTGCTCCTGGGGGCGGAACAGACATTGTGGCCAGAGCGATTGCGCCAAAGATGGGCGAGATTCTCGGTCAAAATATTATCATCGAAAATAAATCTGGAGCTGCGGGAACTATTGGCGCAGATCTAGTTGCTAAATCTTCGCCAGATGGCTATACCTTATTGATGGGCCATTCCAATTCCAATGCCATTTCTCCATTTGTATTAACTAATGTTCCTTATAACCCTGCTACAGATTTCACTCCCATTACCTATTTAGGTTATGTGCCTAATGTCTTGGTAGTGAAATCCACATTACCAGTGAACTCGGTTGCGCAATTAATCTCTTTGGCTAAGGCTAACCCAGGTCAAATGACCTATGGTTCTTCTGGCATTGGTAGTACTCAACATTTAGCAGGGGCTTTATTCTCCCAAATTGCTGGTGTTTCTATGAACCACGTCCCTTATAAGGGAAGTGGACAGGCTATTATTGATTTACTTGGCGGTCAGATTACGATGAACTTCGATACATTACCCCCTAATTTACAGCAGATTAGACAAGGGAATTTGAAGGCATTAGCGATTTCTACTCCCAAACGTTTGTCCTTGTTGCCAAATGTTCCCACGTTTAATGAGGTTGGCATTGTTGGTTTTGATGTCACCAATTGGTATTCAGTAATGGGGCCTAAAAATATGGACCCTGCCATCGTAAACAGAATTGACTTAGCTGTAAAAGGTGCCGTCAATGATCCTGAGATTAAGAAAACCCTAGACGCTCAAGGCTTACAACCTGAAGGCCCTGCTACTCCAGCAGCATTTAGTTTGTTTTTAGCAGGTGAACTTGCAAAGTATCAGCGTTTAGTCAAGAGCTTAAATATTAAGGCTGAATAGGCCTTTGCATGGTTGCTTTAAAGAAAGGCCCTGAAAAAAAAATCGCGCAGGTCGTTTGTGAGTTGCGCGATGGTCTAGCCTTCATTGTATTTGAGCACGTCACGGCTCGTAATGCCATGACGGTGGAAATGTATCATAGCCTCAAAACGATTTGCAAAGATCTTGCCAATAATCCAAATATTCGCGTTGCTATATTTCGGGGTGCTGGAGGTAAGTCATTTGTATCCGGTAGTGATATTTCGCAATTTGCCAAGTTTAAAAATGGTGACGATGGTATCGGGTATGAAGCAGGTATCGATGATTATTTGGCGCCTCTAGCCATGCTTACCATGCCAACGATTGCGGTGATAGATGAACTAGCTATTGGTGGAGGTTTAGCAATTGCTAGTTGCTGTGATTTTCGAATCTCTACTCCCGAGGCACGCTTTGGAGTGCCGATTGCAAAAACCTTAGGCAACTGCCTATCAGTGAGAAATATTGCTTTGCTCGAAGCACATTTAGGCATCCATATCGTTAAGCGTATGTTGTTATTAGGTGAACTGATACTTGCCCCAGAGTTATTAAAACGGGGGTATCTGCTTGCGACTTATCCTGCTGAAGATCTTGAAAAAGAGGCTTTCCATTTGGCCAATAATTTGCGCAAGCTCGCGCCGTTGACACAAAAATCTAGTAAGTTGACTTTGGCGCGACTTATTCAGGAGGAATTACCAGATTGCAGTGATTTAATTTTTGAATGCTATGGCAGTGATGACTTTAAGAATGGGGTAATTTCTTTTTTAAATGGTCAGGTACCTGTTTGGACTGGTAAGTAATTTTAGTTTTTCAAAAAAATCTCTTGTAAATTGTTCAGGTAGCGTAAACCTTGTTCGCTAGCCTTGAGCTTGCTTGGATTGGAATCTAACAATCCTTTATTACAAGCCTCTTCTAAGTTTTTGGCAATCACATTAAGAGCTAGGCCGGTTCGTTCGCTAAACGTATTGGTATCAACCCCTTCAGTTAAGCGCAAGGTATTGAGCATAAATTCAAAAGGGAGGTCTTTAATAGGAATTTCTTTTAACTCAATTAAGGCATTACCCTGTACTTCCATAGATTGCATGTAGGTTTGCGGATGCCGCTCACGTACTTGCCGTGTAATCCTATCTGGGAAAGAAATCTTGCCATGGGCACCTGCACCAATACCGATGTAATCACCAAAACGCCAGTAGTTCAGATTGTGTTTGCATTCTTGATCTTTCTTAGCATACGCAGATACTTCATAGCGCTTATATCCAGCATTTATTAGAAGCTTTAGATTCTGCTCAAAGATGGTATCAATGTCATCATCGCTTGGCAATTTTGGCGGAAAACTAGCAAAGTAGGTATTGGGTTCAAGTGTCAGGTTGTAGAGCGAAAGATGAGGCGTTTTAAAGGAGAGAGCGGTTTCAATATCCGCCTTAGCTGATTCCAAACTTTGCTTGGGTAGGCCATACATTAGATCTAAGTTCACTGACTTAAAGTGTTGCATCGCCATAGTTACAGCTTCTTTTGCTTGTACTCCATTATGAATGCGACCTAAAGCCTTTAGCTGTTCATCCTGAAAGCTTTGAATTCCTAAAGATACGCGATTAATACCGGATTTAGCAAAGGCGTCAAATTTTTCCGCTTCAACTGAGCCTGGGTTAGCTTCCATGGTGATTTCACAATTGGGCTCTAAGTTCACGCGTGCACGAATAGCGGAAAGCAGATCGTCCATACCTTGGGGAGATAACAGGCTAGGTGTACCGCCGCCAATAAAAATGCTATGAACTTGACGTCCCCAGATGCGGGGCAGTTCTGTTTCCAGATCGGCAATAAGTGCTTTAATGTAGCGAACCTCATCAAATCCAGGATAGTTATTACTCTTGCTAGTTTCTTCCTTAATTTGATGCGAGTTGAAGTCACAGTAAGGACATTTCTTTTCGCACCAAGGAAAATGAATATACAAAGCCAACGGAGGCAATGCAGTTAAGGAGATTTTGCGTTGATTACTATTGAGCACGGCTTTGTAACTGGGCGATTAATTCACGTAAAGCCTGACCGCGATGACTAATGAGATTTTTCTTTGCAGGCTCAAGTTCGGCTGCGGACATGTTAAGTTCGGGTAAGAAGAAGTGGGGATCATAGCCAAAGCCTTGATTGCCACGGGCTTGATCAATAATTTGCCCATACCAACGGGTTTGTACAATCAAGGGCTCTGGATCGCTAGCACTGTGCACCATCACAAGGGCGCAAACATAATGGGCTCCACGCTCTGTCTTTCCTTTTAATGCAGCGATTAACTTTCGATTATTTGCAGCATTATCACCCTCAATTCCTGCATAGCGGGCTGAATAAATGCCAGGCTCACCACCAAGCGCATGGGCACAAATGCCAGAATCATCTGCGAGTGCTGGTAAGCCACTAGCTGCACTTGCGTGACGGGCTTTGGCCAAGGCATTCTCGATAAAGGTGCAATGAGGCTCTTCTGCCGAGACGATGCCAAGTTCACTTTGAGAAATAATCTCAAAATCTAGTGGCGCCAATAGAGCGCGAAACTCCCTTACCTTATCGGCATTGTTAGAAGCGAGAGCCAGTTTTTGCACAGTCAAATACTCTTATTTGAGGGCATCTTGTTGAAGTAAAGTGAGCTCTTGAATGCCTGCTTGTGCTAAATCCAATAAAGCATTTAATTCTGTACGGGTAAATGCAGGGCCTTCAGCAGTGCCCTGTACTTCAATCATGCCGCCATTGCCGGTCATGACGACGTTCATATCAGTGTCGCAAGTAGAGTCTTCGGGGTAATCTAAATCAAGCACCGGAACTCCCTGATAAATGCCCACAGAGATTGCAGCCACGCTATCAATGATGGGATCTTGCATTAGAACGCCACTTTGAAGTAAATGATTAATCGCATCGCGTGCAGCAATATAGGCGCCAGTAATCGCGGCGGTACGAGTCCCCCCATCGGCTTGCAAAACATCACAATCTAAGTGGATAGTGCGCTCGCCTAGTGCTTTTAAGTTAAAGACACTACGCATCGCTCTACCAATCAGGCGCTGGATTTCTTGGGTGCGACCTGATTGCTTGCCGCGTGCTGCCTCACGATCACTGCGTGTGTGCGTAGAGCGGGGAAGCATGCCATATTCTGCTGTAACCCAACCCTCACCGGATCCTCTTTTATGGGGTGGTACCTTTTCTAAAACGCTAGCAGTACACAGAACTTGAGTATCACCAAAGGCAATCAATACTGAGCCCTCTGCATGCTTAGTAAAGGCGCGGTGAATGCTCACGGGGCGTAATTGTTTAGGATTGCGACCGCTAGGGCGGGTGAGGATGCTCTGATTTGTGGTGCTCATCTGGCTTAGTCCTAAATGTTTGAGGGGGAATTCATAATGAATCTACAATATCCCTATGATATCGAGCATGACTGGTTATGGCAGCGCTTCTCGTCAAGTCTCCCTAGGGGCTGGCGTAGTTGCTGATCTGCAAGTGGAATGTCGGGCTGTGAATAGCCGCTTTCTGGATTTAGGTTTTCGTCTTCCGGACGAATGTCGTGGGGCAGAGCCTGCCTTACGAGAAATGGCTACGCAATGCCTTTCTCGTGGCAAGGTGGAGTTCAGGGCCGCCTGGAGGGTTAATGCGAGCGCTGGTGCTACCGCCAAGGCAAATCCCCATGCTTTAGGTGCTCTTAATAAGGATCGCCTAGATGCTTTATATACCTTGCAAGAAAAAGCCCAAGAGGCCTTCCCAAAGGCGCCAGAATTAGCCATTGCTGATATCTTACGTTGGCCTGGCATTGTTTCTGAGCCAAGAGGTGAAGAGGAGGGTTGGATTTGCGCTACGGTAGAGGCAGGGCGAGCTGCTCTCTCCGCCTTGATGGAAAGTCGTCATGTCGAAGGAAAAGCCTTGGTTAGTGTTCTGAACACTATTACCGGCACTATGCGGGAGATTGTTAAGGTAATTGAGCCTAAGGTCCCTGAATATGTCGCAAAGTATCAAGAAAAACTGACCGAGCGCTTATCTGAAGCATTGGCTAGTCAAGAGCAGGCCAAGGGTGGAGTCGAGTTGATGGAGCGCATTCGTCAAGAAGTCGTCCTTTATGCCGTCAGAATTGATATCGCCGAAGAATTCGCTCGCCTCAAGACGCATCTACAAGCAGTCGATAGTGCCTTGGCTGGTAAAAGCCCCGTAGGTAAGCGCTTGGATTTTTTAATGCAAGAACTTAACCGTGAAGCCAATACTTTGAGCTCCAAATCGGTTTCTGAAGAATGCACCCAAGCAGCTTTAGAGCTTAAGCTTTTGATAGAGCAGATGCGTGAGCAGGTCCAAAATTTAGAGTAATCCATTGTTTGATATATGACCAGCCCCAATCCCAACCTTTCTCCGGCATACCAAGGCAGTATGCTCATGATCGTGGCGCCCTCAGGCGCCGGAAAATCTTCTTTGGTAAATGCTTTATTGCTTGAAGATCCCGCCCTCAAATTATCACTCTCGACTACTACACGAGCCCCTAGATTAGGAGAGGTTGATGGTAAAGACTATCGCTTTGTTACTAAAGAAGGATTTCTTGCTGAGCGTGATCAAGGACGCTTTTTGGAATATGCAGAAGTACATGGCAATTTTTACGGCACATCCCGCGCTTGGATTGAGGCCCAAATGAAAACTGGGCGCGATGTCATATTAGAAATCGATTGGCAGGGCGCCCAACAAATTCGTCAGATCATTCCAGAGGTGCAATGGATTTTTATCTTTCCCCCATCGTTTGAGGCCCTTGAGGAGCGTTTGCGCAAAAGAGGTCAGGATGATGAGGCTACCATTCAAAAGCGCTTAGCTGCGGCCCATCTTGAGCTTGGGTATGCCCATGAAGCGGATTTTATTGTGGTGAATGATGATTTTGAGCAAGCCTTGTTAGATTTAAGACATATCGTTGCCGCTAGTCGCCTTCGTTCAGGCTCTAGCATGGCCCGCAATCCAGCGCTTTTAAGACGTCTTGGCGTCTAATCAGTTATTCTATGGGTATTGCAGTTAATTTAAGTGAGTAAAGCATGGCACGTATTACCGTTGAAGATTGTATGAAAACCATCCCCAATCGTTTTGAGCTCGTATTGGCTGCGACTTATCGCGCACGTCAATTGGTTCAAGGTCACTCCCCACGTGTTGAGTCCAGAGATAAAGCAACGGTAGTTGCGTTGCGCGAAGTTGCTGCTGGTGTAACTGACCGTGATATGTTGACCAAAGTACCTCTGTAATTTAGGGGTTCCGGTGTGGAGCTCCCCTTAGGCAATCCAAACACATCGGACTTACACAGTCAGGACTCGCCCAAAGAGCCTGTTAAGGCTGAAAAAAAATCGATTATCGCCACCTTATTGGCGCATTCTAGTAGGCATTTATTCGGGCCTACCTCCACACCTGGTTTGCCGCTTAAGCATCAAGTAGTTTCTATAGAAGGTTTAATTTCTAAGACAAGCTATCTCAAACCTGATGAGATTGCATTAATCAAAAAAGCATTTCATTTTTCTGATACCGCTCATTTAGGGCAATACCGCCATAGTGGTGAACCTTACATTACCCATCCCGTTGCTGTAGCTGAGCTCTGCGCCACATGGCGTCTTGATGCCCCTTCGATCATGGCAGCACTATTACATGATGTGATTGAAGATACGGGCTGCACTAAAGTAGATTTAGTAGAAAAGTTTGGCAGCAAAGTGGCTGAATTAGTTGAGGGTTTAACTAAGCTAGATAAATTAGAGTTTCAGAGTCATGCTGAAGCACAGGCTGAAAGCTTTCGAAAAATGTTCATGGCGATGGCTCGCGATGTACGTGTGATTTTGGTGAAGTTGGCAGATCGTACGCATAACATGCGCACCTTAGATGCTGTACCCATGGAAAAGCGTCGTCGGGTTGCTGCTGAAACAATTGAAATCTATGCGCCTATCGCCCATCGTTTAGGTTTAAACATCATTTATCGTGACTTGCAGGATCTGAGTTTTCGATACTCGATGCCGATGCGTTTTCGGGTGATAGAGACTGCAGTAAAAAGGGCGCGCGGTAATCGTAAAGAAATGGTGGAAAAGATATTGCAAGCCACCCGGATGGCGTTTTCTAAACTCAATTTAGAAGTTGATCTTCGTGGCCGAGAAAAAACCCTCTTCAGTATCTATAGCAAAATGCGTATTAAGCATTTGAGTTTTTCTCAGGTCTTAGATGTCTATGCATTCCGAGTTACCCTACATACGATTGATGAATGTTATCGTGCCCTAGGTATATTGCATTCCATGTATAAGCCAATGCCAGGCAAATTTAAGGACTACATTGCAATACCTAAACTTAATGGCTATCAATCGCTTCATACCACCTTATTAGGGCCCTCTGGCGTACCAGTAGAGTTTCAGATTCGCACCAGCGATATGCATGCTATTGCTGAAGCGGGGGTAGCAGCCCATTGGGCTTATAAAGATGGTTCACCAGATATGAGCGAGGTGCAAAATCGCGCACATCAATGGCTGCAATCCTTGATTGATATTCAAGATAGTAGTGGTGATTCTCAAGAATTCTTAGAGCACGTCAAAATTGATTTATTCCCAGATGCTGTTTATGTCTTCACGCCTAAGGGGCAAATTCGGGCACTACCACGAGGCGCTACTGCGCTTGATTTTGCCTACTCCATCCATAGTGATCTTGGAAACACCTGCGTAGCTGTCAAGATTAATGGTCTGCAGCTCCCGCTGCGGAGTGAGCTGAAAAATGGCGACATTATTGAAGTAGTGACTTCTTCTAATTCTCAACCCAACCCAGGTTGGTTAGTTTTTGTTAGAACCGGAAAAGCTAGAGCGTCAATCCGACATTCCTTAAAGACGAAGCACTATGCAGAATCCCTGCAACTAGGCGAGCGCCTACTAGTCGTTGCCTTGCGGCAACAAGGGGTGGATGCGGGATTATTGAGTCTAGAAGTTTGGGAAAAACTCATGCATTGGACCGGCGATAAAACCCGCGAAGAGGCTTGCGTCAATATTGCCCTAGGCCGTCGTTCTGCCCAAGAGCTGGCTATTCGGCTCAAAATCTTAATAGATGATGAAGGTGGATCTGAGCAAATGCGTTTAGGGGCTTCTGACTGGGTTTCTCCCCATCAAGAAATTACTTCGCATCATCAGCGTCAAGCGATCCTCGTTGATGGGCGAGAGGGTAACTCTATTAGCTTTCAGAGTTGCTGTCATCCCATTCCGGGAGATAACATTATTGGCTATCTAGGTAAAGGTGAGGGACTGCAGGTTCACGCTAACGATTGTACTGTAGCCCTTCGGATGCTCTCTAAAGATAGCGATAAGTGGGTAGAGGTGGAGTGGGCTAAAGAAATTAATCGGGAATTTGAGGTAGATCTCGCAATTGATACCCGTCAAGGAAAAGGAGTATTAGCTCGAGTAGCTAGTAGCGTGACAGCTGCTGACTCCAATATTATGAATGTTTCTATGGCAGATCAACATAAGGAGGACGCAGTGACAATTCATTTTACGATTCAGGTATCCAATCGTTTGCATCTCTCGAAGGTAATGCGTAGCCTAAGGGCAAATCATGATGTAATGCGTGTAACTCGTACGCGCTCGGTTTAGCTTATTAGCGATATTCGACGTTTAATATTTCTATTTCAGTAGGGCCAGTTGGAGTTTGAATCTTTACGCAGTCACCTAAACGTGCCTTAATTAAGGCTTTAGCAATCGGAGAGACCCAACTGACATAACCTTGGTCTAAATCAACTTCATCAACTCCCACAATGGTGATAGAAGTTTCTTTTCCATAATCATCTCCTTCTAGGTTGGAATAGGTCACAGTAGCCCCAAAAAACACTTGCATCGCATCAAGATCCCCTGATTTTCTGGCGCCATTATCTACCACTACAGCAAATTCCAATCGTTGATTCAGAAAGCGAATACGACGGTCTATCTCCCGAAGGCGCTTTTTTCCGTAGATATAATCCCCATTTTCTGAGCGATCGCCATTCGAGGCAGCCCAGTGCACTACTTTTACTACTTCAGGCCGATCAAGGTTCAGAAGTTGCAAAAGCTCGGTTTTAATACGCTCATGACCGGCGGGTGTGATGTAGTTCTTCTCTTCCATGGCATAATTATGGCTGTTGCGGCTGTAGCTCAGCTGGATAGAGTACTTGGCTACGAACCAAGGGGTCGTGGGTTCAATTCCTGCCAGCCGCACCAACCTATTTAGGGGCCTAGTTGAAAGACTGGGCCCTTTTACTTTTGGTGCATTTTTCATGGCAATTTCATTGAGATACCTTATAGTTTGTCTATGAGCCCTTCTGATCCCAATTCTTCGCCTGAAGTTACGCCAGTGGCGATATGGTCACAAACTGATGACTACCATGCCATGGTGTCCTTATGTGGTCAGGTGAATGTGTACTCCTTGGCAGGGATATGGACGGAGATTCGCCAAAAGCAAACTGCTTGGCTAGAACGGGGCGGTGGCAAACCTCAATCATTGATCTTTGATGCCTCGAAGGTGAGCTCCTTAGATGGATCAGCATTTGCATTCCTTATTGACGTAGAAGAAGCTCAGCAAAAAATGGGCGGTCATTTTGCAATTTCTGGTTTGGATCCAAAATATCAACCGCTTTTGCATGAGTTTGATCCAATTGCCAATCTCTTTCCAGCCCCGATTCTAAAAAAAAAGCTAGGATTTATTGTCAGTACAGGGATGGCAACTCAGGATCTTTTAGATGATGCTCGAGGGCTGATTACTTTTACAGGACATCTTGCTGCAGATTTGGTTTGGTCCATCTGCCATATTAGACAAGTACGGTGGGGTGATTTTGTCAATGCTGCAGTTGAGGCGGGCATTGCTGCTTTGCCGATTGTTGGCCTGGTCGCTTTTTTAATTGGCGTAATTTTGTCGTTTCAAGCGGCCATTGGTATGCAGCAGTTTGGCGCTGTCTCTTTTGTGGGGCCGTTAGCAGCACTTGGCATTGTGAGAGAAATGGGGCCTTTGATAACAGCCATCTTGCTGGCAGGGCGCTCGTCGGCGGCATTTGCTGCAGAAATTGGCACCATGACGGTGAACAGCGAAGTCGATGCATTAGTCACTGGGGGCTTAAGTCCGATTCGTTTTTTGGTCGTGCCACGGGTGCTTGCAGGAATTTTAGTGGCACCAATTTTAACTTTGTATGCTGACATAGTCAGTATTTTTTCCTCAATGATTACTATGCTAGCTTATGGCATCCCATTTATTAATTTTTATAATGGTATGTTGGCAGCCGTTGATATTGAGGATATTTTATCTGGCCTAATTAAAGCCACTTTGTTTGGTGTGGTGATTTCTGCAGTAGGTTGTTTACGCGGAATGCAAACCGGTACTGGTGCAGCGGCAGTTGGTATCTCTGCGACGCGTGCAGTAGTCAGTAGTATCGTAATGATTGTATTGGTAGACGGTATCTTTGCCTACATCTCATACAGGACGGGTTTCTGATGGATGCGATTACGAATGCCATTGATGTGCAAAATCTCACTGTGGGCTATGGCACTAATGTACTTTTACAGAACCTTAATTTCTCAGTAAGCACTGGCGAGATTTTTGTCATTCTTGGTGGCTCCGGGTGCGGTAAGTCTAGCCTTCTTAAAAACCTTTTTGGTTTATACCAACCTATGTCAGGTGATGTATGGATCGAAGGGCAGAATATTACAACCGCTTATGGTATCGAGCGACAAAAAATTATGACGAGCTTTGGTGTGATGTATCAGCAAGGTGCATTATTTGGTTCCATGAATTTGCTCGATAACGTGACGCTATTTATGGAGGAATACACTGAACTTACCAAAGATCAAATGAATTTGTTAGCCCGTTGTAAATTAGATTTAGTGGGTTTGCTGCCGTATGAGTCCTATATGCCTAGTGAGATTAGTGGCGGCATGCAAAAAAGGGCCGCGATTGCAAGGGCCATGGCCTTAGATCCTAAAATCCTATTCTTAGATGAGCCTTCAGCAGGACTAGATCCCATAACTTCCGCCGATCTCGATAGTACGATTTTAGATTTATCCAAAAACTTAGGCTTTACTTTTGTGATAGTGTCACATGAATTAGCGAGTATTTATTCCATTGCGGATAAAGTTATTATGCTAGACAAGGACGCTAAGGGCATCATTGCCGAGGGTGATCCCAAAGTATTAAGAGACACCAGCAAAGATCCTAGAGTGCATCAATTCTTTAATCGTATTATGAGCAAGGAAGCAGCATGAGTAATAACACTAACCCTAATTATTTTCGTTTAGGTATTTTTGTCCTTGGTGCGATTGGCGTTTTGATCGCCATCATACTGATTTTTGGTTCTGGAAAGTTCTTTAAAAAATCATTTACGGTTGAAACCTATATTAAGCAATCTGTCACCGGTTTAGATACTGGGGCAGCAGTCCGCTTTCGGGGGGTTAAAGTGGGCCAAGTCACTTTGATTGGTTTGACTGGTGACGTTTATGAAAAAGAAATTCCATTATTAGATCGACGTGAGTATGTGGTTGTCCGCATGCATATTTTTGGTGACAGCGTTGATTCTGAAGATTTTTCAGGATTAATTAAAAATAATTTACGCGCTCGAGTTAAATCCATGGGAATAACTGGAGTTAATTATATTGAGTTTGACTTTAGTCCTTCAGCAAGTCATTACCCTGAGCTACCCTTTTCTTGGCAACCTGAATATCCTGTCGTTCCCTCAATGCCTAATCAGGCTGATGAAATTATTTCTGGGATTCAAAAGCTCCTTAGTGCATTAAATGAATTAAATGTGGATGGAACTCAAAAGAAATTTGATGCTCTTTTGGCAAATCTCAATATTCTGATGGCTGGGGACGGAAAAAATAATGACGGCCTAATCACTTCTGTTAAGAATTTAAATGTCTTGTTAGATCGTGTTGCTAAAGTAACCGACAAAGAGCAGTTAAATATTCTCATGCGTGAATTGGTGGCTACCATGGTCTCACTGCGTCAGACAGTGAGCAGTATTCAAGGCGATACCACTGCTACCTTTGAGAATATTAAGCAGGCTAGTGAGCAGCTAAATGAGTTTTCCCGTATTGCTAGCCAATCTCCATCGACTTTAATATGGGGTGAGCCCCCAGTCAAAATTACGCCTCCTATGAATGGGGTGCAAAAATGAGAACTCAATTAATGAATAAATCAAGACTTTTGAAGTTCTTCATTGGTATCTTATCTATTTTGATCTTAAATTCGTGCTCTTTGCCTAGCCGCCCCCCCATTGAGACTACTAGCTGGATGGTTGCGCCAGAGCGAACGGGCAGACCCTTGAGTCCGAGGACAGAGATCTGGCTTAAGATGGGATCGGTAACAACCACGCCCCCGTTTGATGGCAAGTCCTTGGTATATCGATTGGGTGATCAACGATACGAAAAAGACTTTTACAATATTTACTCATCACTGCCCAATGAGATGGTGGGTAATGCTACTCGTCAGTGGATGAATAACGCCCATATTTTTGCAATGACCGTAGGGCAGGGCAACAGCTTTTTCCCTTATTACACCTTGCAGGCAACAGTAGAAGATTTTTATGGCGACTACCGTGTTCGCCCAGAAGCTGTAGTGACTATTGAATTTTTCCTGACAGTAACTAATGGCGCCAAAACTAATCCAGTCATTGGTACCAATCGCTACTCTAAGCGTGTAGCTTTGAAGGACAATACACCTGCAGCCCTAGTATTAGGTCAGCAGGAAGCCTTGGCAGATATTTTGAGCCAATACGAAGTTCAGTTGTATAAGTATGCTGGTAATTTGCCCACTCCTTTAGGACGTTAACTATCATGCCATTTACCTTTGATTCATTCATTCCCAGGGTAGTTCGGTTGGGTGTTGCGACACTGGGTTTCAGTTTGGGCTGCTCTGTTTTAGCGCAAACTTTTCCAACTAAACCAATACGCTTAATTGTGCCGTTTGCCCCAGGCGGAAGTACAGATATCATTGCGCGTGCAATTGCCGATCCACTCGGGCGTCAATTGGGTCAATCGGTTATTGTCGAAAATAAAGCAGGCGGAGGCGGCTCAATAGGAGCACTAGAGGTGATACGCGCCCCTAAAGATGGCTACATCATCGGTATGGCAACAGTATCTACCACTGCAGCTAATCCAGCGATTAATCCAAAAATTGGCTACGACCCGCTAAAAGATTTTTCTCCCATTACTAATATCGCAGAAACACCTAATGTGATTGCTGTAAACCCCTCCTTTCCCGCAAAAGATTACAAAACCTTTTTAGCTCAATTAAAAGATCATCCTGGGAAATACTCTTATGCCAGCTCAGGTACGGGTGGCATTGGGCATTTACAGATGGAGTTATTTAAAAGCTTGGCGGGGGTTTATATTGTGCATATTCCTTATCGTGGGGCAGGACCTGCCTTGGCTGATACCGTGGGCGGACAAGTTCCGATGATTTTCGATAATTTACCTTCGGCTTTGCCTTTTATTAAAGATGGCAAGTTAATTCCTGTAGTAGTAGCTGCTCCAAAACGCCTAGCTCAACTACCTAACGTGCCCACCTTTGCTGAAGTAGGACTGCCTCCAGTTAATCGAATGGCGTACTACGGCCTCTTAGGCCCTGCCGGTATGCCCAAGGATGTAGTGGACAAGATCTATGCTGCTGTCCAAAAAGTAGTGACTGATCCTGCAGTTCGTAAACGTATTGAAGATACCGGCTCTTTAATGAATGTGAATGGCCCCGAGGCATTTTCGAAAGAAATTGTTGCGGAATATACGGTTTATAAAGATGTGGTGGCTAAGCAAAAATTACAAATTGATTAAGAGCTAATTAGCTATAGAAACTAAAAAATAAAAAAGTTATCAGTGGAGAAGACATGGATTTAGGAATTACAGGTAAGGTGGCATTAGTCATGGCTTCGAGCCGTGGCTTAGGTCAGGCTATGGCAGTTTCTTTAGCTCACGAGGGTGTAAAGGTTGCGATTACAGGTCGTAATTTAGAAGGACTTAAACAATCTGTGCAAATGATTGAGGCGGTAGGTGGGACTGCTTTAGCTCTAACTTGGGACATTTCGGATGCATCCTTGATTGATCGCCTCGTTACTCGTGTTGAAAATGAGTTGGGTCCTATTGATATCTTGATTAACAATACTGGTGGGCCACTTCCCACTACTGCTGCTGGCCAAGATCCAGCACTTTGGCAAAAAAGCTTTAATGACATGGTTTTATCTTTAATTAGCATTACTGATCGAGTATTGCCGGGTATGCGGCAACGCCAATGGGGGCGCATTATTACGAGCACTACTTCCGGTGCGATTGCTCCAATTAAAAATTTAGCCATCTCCAATACTTTACGAGCAGCTTTATTAGCTTGGTCAAAAACTTTATCTTCTGAAGTGGCTGCAGATGGAGTGACAGTTAATGTCATCATGCCAGGTAGAGTTGCGACTGATCGCTTGCGTCAGCTAGATGAAGCACGTTCTTTACGCGAAGGAATTAGCTATGAAGCAGCGGTGCAATTGAGTCTAAATCAGATTCCGATGGCTCGCTATGGCAATCCAAAAGAATATGGTGATACTGCTGCATTCTTGGCAAGTCAGAATGCTTCTTTCATCACTGGCTCAGTCATACGTGTTGACGGTGGCCAGATACAAGCGATTTAAGCCCAGTGCTCTTTAGCCTCTATCGAGGTTTGCTAAGGGATTTGCGATCTAGTGAATTAGCTTGGCTGTTTATTGCATTGACACTCTCTGTAGCGGCGCTATCGAGCGTCAGTTTTTTAGCCGATCGTATGCAAAGAGCCTTTCAGTTTGATGCACGACAGTTACTTGCGGCTGATTTGCTTTTGGTGGCAGATCAACCCTTACCACCACGTTTGATTAAAGAGGCAAAAGATCGCCAACTCCTAATTGCTCAAACGGTAGTTTTTCCAAGCATGGCCACTGTAGGGGCTCAAAGTAAGCTGAGCTCACTTAAGGCAGTTAGCCCTACTTACCCTCTACGCGGCAATCTGTTGGTAAAGCCCGCTAGCACCCACAACTCTCAAGGGCCGGCGCAGGGATCTGTATGGGTGGACCCCGCCATGCTAGCTAGCTTAAATGCCCAAGTGGGCCAGCAGATGAGTTTGGGCGAGCAAAAATTTGTTATTAGTGGAGTCCTATTGCGCGAACTTGATCGTGGCGCTGGGTTTATGAATTTTGCCCCCCGCGTCATGATGTCTTTAGAGGATTTGCCAACTACTGGTTTAATCGGACTTGGCAGTCGCGTAACCTACCGTTTACTTTTATCTGGATCGGATGAGGCAATTGCCGCATATGAAAAGTGGGCTACTCGTTACATTGAATTAGAAAGCCTAAGAGGTTTGCGGATTGAAACTTTAGAAAACGCCCAACCTCTGATGCGCAAGACTTTAGAGCGGGCAGAGCGCTTTTTATCCTTAATTGCGCTCTTAACTGCCATGGTAGCTGCAGTAGCAATCGCTTTATCAGCGCGACGTTACGTTTTAAAGCAAGCCGATGTCTGTGCGGTTATGAAATGTTTTGGAGCAAGTCAAGCGCAGATATTAAGACGGCAAATTAAGACCTTATTTAGCTTGGGGATGCTGTCTGCTCTGATTGGGGTTGTAATTGGGTATGCGGTACAAGAGCTATTAATGGGGCTGTTGGGTAATTTAATCATGACCGACTTGCCCACAGTTTCTGCTTTACCATTGGTGTGGAGTATTTTATTTTCCTGGATATTGTTGCTAGGTTTTGCTGGACCTGCATTATTCAGTCTGGTAACCGTATCACCCATTCGTTTAGTTCGAAAAGAATTCGATGGTGTTACTGTTAAAGCAGTGTGGGTTGCTTTATTTGGGATTCTGACTAGCGCTAGCTTAATTGCTATTGCAGCTCGAGATTGGAAATTGGCTGCTTGGGTTGGCTTAAGTTTTGGAGGCGCTGTACTTGTATTTGCACTCTTAGCCTGGTTGATATTGCGTATCCTGAGCTATTTACGTCCGAAAAATTTTGCTTGGCGGTTTGTATTAACTATCCAAGCTCGTCGCGCTGGTTTTGTAGTTATGCAAGTAACTTCGCTTGGCATTGCCTTAATGGCGCTATTAATCATCTTGCTTTTGCGCCAAGATTTACTAGCCACTTGGCAAGGAAATATACCAGCTGATGCCCCTAATCGATTCATGATCAATGTACAGGCAGAGCAAAAACAGGCTATTACTCAAACCTTAATTGCTGCAGGGTCCGCTACTCCCACTTTTTATCCCATGATCCGTGGACGCTTGATAGAGCTTAATGGGCGTAGCATAGCGCCTATTGATTACGCTGAAGAAAATGCTCGTCGGCTAGTGGACAGGGAGTTTAATTTGTCCTATACCCAAGACTTACCTCAGGGTAATCGGGTGACTTCTGGTCAGTGGATTGATGGAGATAGCCCACAAATTTCTTTAGAAATGGGAATTGCTAAAACACTTAAGCTCAAATTAGGCGATCAAATGACATTTGAGGTTGCTGGAGAAAAAATTACTGCACCAATTACTTCCTTGCGAAAACTTGATTGGGGATCTATGCAGGTTAATTTCTTTGTCATTTTTCCACCGGCGCAATTAAAAGGAATGCCACAGTCCTGGATTACATCTTATTACCAAGTCCCCAATCAAACTACCTTGGATTATCAGTTGACTCAAACTTATCCCAATTTGACCGTAGTGGATGTGGCGGTCTCTCTTGAGCAGATTCAGGAAGTATTAAATCGCCTAGCTTCTGCTTTGGGATTGCTATTTGCATTCACGATTGCCGCCGCAATTTTAGTTTTAATAGCGTCGATCTCTGCTACGCAAGATGAACGATATCGAAACGCAGCTCTTTTAAAGGCCATTGGGGCATCTCGTAAAAGCTTAGTCAATATCGCCAATGCAGAGTTAGTGCTAATTGGATTAATTGCTGGGATACTTGCAGGATTAGCATCTAGCGTAGCCGCTTGGGCATTAGGACGCTTCATCCTAGAAATTGAATTTAATGCTTTTGCCCAATCCGTTGCCATGGGGATGGCATTTGGGGTGATAGCTTGCATCTTGGCGGGATATTGTTTTACCCGAAAAGTTCAAAATGCTACCGCCGTTGAATGCTTACGTGAGATTTAATTTTGTTTATTTGAGTGTTACTAGATGTTTAGGAAGCTCTACCATGCGTGTACCAGCCAGGCGATCTGGCAGACTCTGTCGGATTAGGGTATTTGTACGGTGAATATAAATAGTCAAAGGCCAGAAGAATAATGACACTGCAAACAGCATTTCAATAATTTGCCATTTTTGCAACTGAAAAAGCCACTGCAAAATAATGCAGGGCACAATCCACAAAGAGCCTAAGATATAACGCCGTATAGCCAATCTTCGTGTGAGTTTATATCCACCTGGACCAATAATTCGAATACGCCAAGTCTGCATTGCAAGAGTTTGGCCAGATTTTGTCCAGTACCAAACAAAATACATTCCTAGGATGACATACAAATATAAAAAGGTCAGCCAACTTGGCAAAGAAGTGCCAAATAGAATTCCTAAGGCGAGGTTGGGTATCAGAAAGGTGAGGGCCATGACGCCCAATAGAACCAATTGCTCATAGAGTGCACAGAAAACGCGCCGCCAAAATTGAGGTGCTGGTAATCCATTTAATTCAATAGGCGTCATTATGTCAGCGGAGATGCTAAGGGTTTATTGACCGCTAGAGGCGCTACTATCCACATTACTGACGCCAGCAGCCCCTGAACTCTCTAATGGAGGGTTAGCAGGAGCAGGGGCAGGAGCAACAGGAATGGTGGGTGCTAAATTGGATTTTTGAATAATCGGATGTTGTTGCAATGTAGGGGCGCTAGCAGCGCTCGGTTTCTTTTTTACGTCAGCTTCAGCCAATTTTTTCTTTTGCTCATCGCTTAATTTTTGATAGGCGCTCCAAGCTTCAGTCTTTTTCTCTGTGGGGAACTTAAGGCTGCTTAAGTAATTTTCGCGCGCAAGACGGCGGTCTCTTTGGGAGAGGCTAGACCAACTAGCCATTCGTGATTGCAAGCGCTGTTGATCAAGAACGCTCATCTTGGGATACAAATTAGCAACTTGCATCCATTTCTTGCGACTTTCTGGAAGCATGTAATCCCAGTCACTTTCCAGGGGTGCGAGTATCTGTTGCTGTGCAGGCTTAAGACCTTCCCAAGTACCATCTGTTCTTTTCTCTGGAATGCCAGTTGCTTTGCCATGGGATACGCTAGAACTTTGGGCGTGAGCTAAGGTGATGCTCAGACTACTAAAACTACAGGCACCAATTATCAGGATAACCCGAAAGAAGCGAGTTTTCTGATGGGGTCTAAAGATAGTTAGCATGCGCTACGACTACTCGCGTTATTTCTTTAGGATGGACTATTTGATTTTGAAGAGTCCAAGCTATCTTGTTCAGAGTCAGCGAGAGGGCCATTTTTAAGAAAATGCATAAAGCCGCTATCCGCATAAGCATCAGGTGGAACATCATCCGTTAGTAGAGCTGCATCTACTTCAGCAATATCGTTAATGCGGGAATCTTCTTGCCACTGGGCAATCCCAATCAAACCAAAGACAAGAACGATAAGGGGGGCAACCCAAGCTAAGGTATCCCAAATCGAATTTGAGTTAGATGACCAATTTCCGGTGGAGTTAGCTAAAACATGTTTTTGAACACGCACCTTTTCTAATTTTCTGACAGAAAGGGCTTTTAGACGGGCTCCATACAAACGATCTTTAATGCCTACTGGCAAGGATTGGCTACCTTGACGGAGTAGGGCGGCAGTAGCTAGACCAAATTGGTCGACTACTGTTTGGTCTAATTGATCTTGATTCGTCTGGTTCACAGCGTAATTCCTTTTAATTTCAATGCTTTAGCTAGAGCCTGGGTGGCTCTTGAGCAGTGGGTTTTGACACTTCCTTCGCTACAACTCATAGCAAGGGCAGTTTCAGTAATGCTCAGCTCATCCCAATAACGCATCAGGAAGGCTTCTCGTTGACGGTTAGGCAATTTTGATATTTCTGACTCCAATGCCTGTAAAAGCTGACTTCTTTCTAGTTTGTATGCCCCATCTTGGTGAATTTCACTATCATCAGGGGCTGAAAGGGACTCCAGGGGATCAAAATCATCATTTTCATCAGATTTCTTGCCCATACTAGAAAATAGGCTAACCCAAGTATTGCGAACCTTTTGTCTTCTAAACCAATCATGAATACGGTTTTGCAGAATTCTTGTGAAAATTAGAGGAAATTCTGCTGCTGGTCTATCGCCATACTTTTCGGCTAACTTAATCATTGCATCTTGAACAATATCCAAAGCGGCATTGTCATCTCGCACGGCATAGACTGCCTGCTTAAAAGCACGCTGCTCTACACTACTGAGAAAGTTGGATAGTTCTTGGGCTGATGCCATGCAGTGGATTAATTAGACCTAAATCAGATGGAATTCGTCTATTTTAAAGGATTGCTATAGAATATAAGGCTTACTACCTAGAATCTCATTTACGAAGTGGTTTTTTCCGGTAGCAGCGCCGTTCGAACTCAGGCCATAAGCAGGAGACAGAACAGACTAAACAATTTTTTGCCGAAAATTGCAAAGGACAATAGAAAATGAATACAAGTAGCGCCGAATTTTTAGCTTCTAAAGCTAACAAAGACATAGCAAACCCAAATCCCATCGCATCGCCTCCTGAAATCATTGGTGCTGAGATGCTTGTACGTGCATTGCATGCAGAAGGTGTGGAATTTGTTTGGGGTTACCCAGGTGGATCTGTGCTCTTCATCTATGACGAAATTTTTAAACAAGACAAGTTTGAGCACATCCTAGTACGCCATGAGCAGGCAGCTGTCCATGCGGCTGATGGTTATGCACGAGCAACCGGTAAGGTTGGCGTTGCTTTGGTAACTTCCGGGCCTGGTGTCACTAATGCCGTTACAGGCATAGCGACTGCGTATACGGATTCAATCCCAATGGTGATCATTAGTGGAAACGTGCCAACTTATGCGATTGGTGAAGATGCCTTCCAAGAAGCCGATACCGTTGGCATTACTCGCCCAGTCGTAAAACATAATTTTTTAGTAAAAGACGTTCGCGACCTTCCTTTGGTATTGAAAAAAGCTTTTCATATTGCGCAAACGGGTCGTCCTGGACCTGTGTTGATTGATATTCCTAAGGACGTGTCTGCAGCTAAAGCACCTTTTACTTATCCAGAAACCCTAGAAATGCGTTCCTATAACCCAGTAATCAAAGGTCATAGTGGACAAATTCGTAAAGCAGTTTCTTTATTACAAGAAGCAGAGCGTCCTTATATCTATGCCGGTGGTGGCGTAATCTTGGCTGATGCTGCTCCAGAGTTAAAAGAATTTGCCGACCTTTTGGGTTATCCCGTTACCAATACCTTAATGGGTTTGGGTGGCTTTCCAGGCACTAGCCCACAGTTTTTAGGCATGCTGGGAATGCATGGTACCTACGAGGCTAATATGGCAATGCAACACAGTGATGTGTTGATTGCGATTGGCGCACGTTTTGATGACCGCGTAATTGGAAATACTGCACACTTTGCAAGTCACCCACGCAAGATCATTCATATTGATATTGACCCTTCCGTAATTTCTAAACGGGTGAAGGTGGATGTTCCTATTGTTGGCAATCTGAAAGAAGTTTTGCAAGAGATGACTGCTCAGCTAAAAGCTGCTGGCCCTCGCAAGAATGATGCTAAGTTAGCAGCTTGGTGGGAACAGATTAACGATTGGCGTAAAAAAGATTGCTTAAAGTATGACGAAGCTTCGCAAATTGTTAAACCTCAGTATGTAGTTCAAAAATTATGGGAGCTGACAGGTGGCGACGCTTTCATCACGTCTGATGTGGGTCAGCATCAAATGTGGGCTGCGCAATTCTATAAGTTTGATAAGCCTCGTCGTTGGATTAATTCCGGTGGTCTTGGGACCATGGGGGTGGGTCTGCCCTACGCAATGGGAATCAAGAAGGCATTTCCTGATCAGGATGTTTTTGCTATTACTGGTGAAGGCTCCATTCAGATGTGTATTCAAGAGCTATCCACTTGCAAGCAATACAACACACCAGTGAAGATTGTGTCTTTGAACAACCGTTACTTGGGAATGGTTCGTCAGTGGCAAGAGCTTACCTATAACAAGCGCTATTCAAGTTCTTATATGGATTCATTGCCAGACTTTGTGAAATTAGCAGAGGCATATGGTCACGTTGGTATGCGTATTGAGAAAAAGTCAGATGTTGAAGGCGCGCTCAAAGAATCTATTCGCTTAAAAGATCGTACAGTGTTTATGGATTTCCAGACTGACCCAGAAGAAAACGTTTGGCCTATGGTTCAAGCGGGTAAGGGTATTACTGAAATGCTTTTGGGTAGCGAGGATCTTTAATGCGACATATTATTTCTGTATTGCTTGAGAATGAGCCAGGGGCACTTTCACGTGTAGTTGGGCTTTTCTCTGCACGGGGTTACAACATTGAAACTTTGAGCGTTGCACCTACCGAAGACCCATCACTGTCACGGATGACAATTGTGACCATTGGATCTGAAGATGTGATTGAGCAAATCACTAAGCATTTGAACCGCTTAGTGGAGGTTGTTAAGGTATTTGATTTAACTGAAGGCCCTCATATTGAGCGTGAGCTTATGATGATTAAGGTGCGCGCTGTTGGAAAAGAGCGAGAAGAGCTTAAGCGGACAACGGATATTTTTCGAGGTCGCATCATTGATGTAACAGAAAAGAGTTACACCATTGAGTTAACAGGTGATGGGGCCAAATTGGATGCTTTTATTGATTCGATCGATCGTGCCTCTATTCTGGAAACTGTGCGTTCGGGTGGGTCTGGAATCGGGCGTGGCGAACGGATCTTGAAAGTTTAATTTTTTTATTTGATTTATTACTGCATTACTAGGCATTTTCAACACAAGGAAAGAGCATGAAAGTTTTTTACGATAAGGACGCTGATTTATCCCTCATTAAAGGCAAAAATGTCACCATCATTGGTTACGGTTCACAGGGCCATGCTCACGCATTGAACCTAAACGACTCAGGTGTTAAGGTCACTGTGGGTTTGCGTAAAGATGGCGCCTCCTGGACAAAGGCAGCTAATGCTGGCTTGAACGTTAAAGAGGTTGCAGATGCAGTTAAGGATGCAGACGTCGTCATGATGCTCTTGCCAGACGAACAAATTGCAGAAGTATATAAAAATGAAGTCCATGGCAACATTAAGCAAGGCGCAGCGCTTGCTTTTGCTCACGGATTTAATGTGCATTACGGTCAAGTCCAGCCACGCGCTGATTTAGATGTCATCATGATTGCTCCAAAAGCGCCCGGCCATACTGTACGTGGTACCTACGCACAAGGTGGTGGCGTTCCTCATTTGATCGCTGTCTATCAAGATAAATCGGGTTCTGCTCGCGACGTTGCTTTGTCATATGCAACTGCAAATGGCGGCGGTCGTGCCGGCATCATTGAGACTAATTTCCGCGAAGAAACTGAAACTGATTTGTTCGGAGAGCAAGCTGTTCTTTGTGGCGGCGCTGTTGAATTGATCAAAGCTGGTTTTGAAACTTTAGTTGAAGCTGGATATGCTCCTGAGATGGCTTACTTTGAGTGCTTACATGAGCTCAAGTTGATTGTAGATTTGATCTACGAAGGTGGTATTGCCAACATGAACTATTCGATTTCCAATAATGCGGAATACGGCGAATATGTCACTGGCCCACGTGTTGTGACAGAAGATACCAAAAATGCTATGCGCCAGTGCTTGAAAGATATTCAGACAGGTGAGTACGCTAAGAGTTTCATCTTGGAAAACAAAGCAGGCGCGCCTACTTTGATTTCGCGCCGTCGTTTAAATGCTGAGCACGATATTGAAATCGTTGGCGCTAAATTGCGCGCCATGATGCCTTGGATTGCAAAGAATAAATTAGTAGACCAAACAAAAAACTAATATTACTTATACAAAACAAGATTTTGTTGTTATTTTAAAAGGCTCAGAACAAAGATGATGTATCCGCACCCCATTATTGCGAAAGAAGGTTGGCCGTATTTGGCGCTAGTGGGGGCTGTTACTTTAGCTGTCCACTATTTCGGGGGCATTGCATGGTCATGGCCATTCTGGATTGTCTTTATCTTTGTTCTGCAGTTTTTCCGTGATCCGCAACGTATCCCTGCGCTGGGTCGGGATTTGATTTTATCGCCTGCTGATGGTCGCATTGTTGTAGTGGAAAAAACAAATGATCCTTATGCTGATCGTGAAGCTTTAAAAATTAGTGTGTTTATGAATGTATTTAATGTGCATTCCAATCGTAGCGCAGTCAATGGTTTAGTAAAAGAAGTTCAATACTTTCCTGGGAAGTTCGTTAATGCTGATTTGGATAAGGCTTCAACTGAGAATGAACGTAACGCTGTGGTGATCGACGCTAATGGTCAAATTGTGACTCTAGTTCAAGTAGCTGGCTTAATTGCCCGTCGTATCCTTTGTTATGTCCATGTTGCCGATAGGCTTAAGGCGGGTGAGCGTTATGGTTTTATCCGTTTTGGCTCTCGAGTTGATGTTTATTTACCGCTTACTGCAGAACCTTTGGTGAGTGTTGGTGATAAAGTGTTTGCTACGAACACAGCCTTAGCTCGCTTACCTGGCTTAGACTAATGATTTATATTTATTACTGGGATATTCTTTGACTACTTTTCGTCGTCGTGGCCGTATAGATCGCAGTCGTCTGGCTCGGATGCGTGCTGATCGCTCCCAAAAAGAGTGGGCTGATGATCTTGGCGAAGGGGTTGATTTCGAAGTTGAAGAGATACACGATAAACCCCGTAAGCGCAGTAAAGGGATCTATCTTTTACCTAATGCATTTACTACCGCTGCTTTATTTTGCGGATTCTTTGCTATCGTCAATGCAATGAATCATCAGTTTGAAACCGCAGCGATTGCTATTTTTGCATCCCTTGTACTTGATGGCATGGATGGTCGCGTAGCGCGAATGACCAACACCCAGAGCGCTTTTGGCGAACAGTACGACTCTTTGGCCGATATGGTGTCTTTTGGGGTTGCGCCTGCATTAGTGGCTTATGAGTGGGCCTTAAAAGATTTAGGTAAGTGGGGTTGGTTGGCCGCCTTTACTTACTGTGCAGGTGCAGCTTTGCGTCTGGCACGTTTCAATGTCAATACTGGTGTTGTCGATAAGAAATTTTTTCAAGGATTGCCAAGCCCTGCTGCTGGAGCATTGATGGCGGGTTTTATTTGGCTTGCCGATGACAATAAGATCCCTGTGCGCGATACAGCTATTCCTTGGGTCACCTTCTTTATTGCCGTATATGCTGGATTAACAATGGTATCTAATGCACGCTTTTACAGCGGTAAAGCCTTAGATGTGCGCTATCGCGTGCCTTTTGGCGTAATGGTCTTGATGATCCTCACATTTGTCCTGATATCCTCTAATCCGCCATTAACCTTATTTGGCTTATTTGTGGTGTATTCGATATCTGGCTATATCATTTGGGCTTGGGAACGATTTAGTGGACGCAGTTTTAGCTAATTTGGATTTTTTAGGTTATATTGAACCCATGTTGATGAATTTCACCCCCTTATCTAGTCTGCTTCTACTTGCACTAAGCCTAATGCTTGGGGCGGGTAAGGCCTGAGTTGATGAGATAAAGAAATTCATTAACCACCACATACCAGCCCCAGCAAATTGCTGGGGTTTTTGTTTTTAGATTGACAATAAAGTGATAGAAATTAAGCAATATTGAACCGGAGAGTAATGATGAGTGACAAAGTAATCATTTTTGATACCACCTTACGTGATGGCGAACAGTCGCCTGGTGCCTCAATGACAAAGGACGAGAAGGTTCGCATTGCTCGTCAGTTAGAGCGTCTCAAGGTTGATGTGATCGAGGCTGGATTTGCTGCAAGCTCTGAGGGGGATTTTCAGGCAATCTCTGCCGTAGCAGCAGCCGTGAAGGATTCCATTGTGTGCTCACTTGCACGTGCAAATGATAAGGATATCACTCGCGCAGCAGATGCTTTAAAGGCTGCTAACGCCAAGCGTATTCATGCATTCTTGGCAACTAGCCCGTTGCATATGGCCGTGAAATTGCGCATGTCTCCAGAAGAAGTATTGGAGCAAGCGAAGCGTTCTATTCGCTTTGCCAGAAATTTGGCTGAGGATATTGAGTTTTCCGCCGAAGATGGCTATCGATCTGAAATGGATTTCTTGTGCAGAGTGGTTGAGGGTGTAATTAATGAGGGTGCTACAACCATCAATATTCCCGATACCGTTGGCTATGCTACTCCAGAGTTGTATGGCGATTTCATCAAGACCTTGCGTACTCGGGTTCCCAATTCTGATAAAGCAGTTTGGTCTGTACATTGCCATAATGACTTAGGCATGGCAGTTGCGAATTCCTTGGCAGGCGTCAAGATTGGTGGCGCTCGTCAAATTGAGTGCACTATCAATGGCTTGGGCGAACGCGCTGGCAATACGGCATTGGAAGAAATTGTGATGGCTTTGCGTACACGCAAAGATTACTTTGATATGGTCTGCGGCATCGATGCAACGCAAATTGTGTCCGCCTCTAAATTGGTCTCACATATCACGGGCTTTGTAGTTCAGCCAAATAAGGCGGTGGTTGGGGCTAATGCTTTTGCGCATACTTCAGGCATTCACCAGGATGGCATCTTAAAGAACCGCGATACCTATGAAATCATGCGTGCAGAAGATGTGGGTTGGTCTGCTAATAAGATCGTCCTTGGTAAGTTGTCTGGCCGTAACGCATTTAAACAGCGCCTTCAGGAGTTGGGTATTGCGATTGAGGCTGAGGCAGACTTGAATGAGGCCTTCTTGCGCTTTAAGTCATTAGCTGATCAGAAATCAGAAATCTTTGATGAAGACATTATTGCGATCATGTCTCACTCTGCTGCAGCTGAAGAGAGTGAATTTTATAGATTCATTTCTATGAGTCAGCATTCTGAAACAGGTGAGCGACCAAAGTCCAGAGTTACTTTCCGCGTAGGTGATAGAGAGGCAAGCTCCGAGGCCGAAGGTAATGGTCCTGTTGATGCCAGCTTGAATGCTATTGAGGAGATTGTGAAGAGTGGGGCAGAGCAGTTGCTTTACTCTGTAAATGCGATTACTTCAGGCACTCAGTCTCAAGGAGAGGTTACGGTACGTTTGGCTAAAGGCGGACGTATCGTGAATGGCGTTGGAACGGATCCAGACATCATTGCTGCATCAGCGAAAGCGTATTTATCAGCGCTAAACAAATTGCATGATCCGAGTCAGGCTAAGCTCAATGCGCAGATGACGCCCTGATTAGCTCCTGGCGATATCTATAGACCCCATCCTACTTATTGAGGTCTGTATTTTTATAGTACTTGGTGCCTTTGCCGGTAATCTCTGCGGCAAGGCCAGAGTCTGTTAATTGATACATTAGTACGTTTGGCGCTACTGATGCTGATCCTTGGTAAGCATCTCCGGTTTTTTCATATTTGGCTGCTACGGTGGCTTGACCGCCAAAGGTCCAACCCGAGTTCACAAAGTCATTTAGGGCGGAGTCTGTCTGAAAAACAAAGATATTTTGGAAAGATTTAATTCCTACGCCAAGCCCAGCCTGAACTTCCGCCATATTCATATAAATGGGTTTGGGAAGATTTTTACTAACTACCACACCACTTCCCGAACCGCCGCCAGCGATCAATATTTTCATGCCAAAGTTGCTAAAGGTGGCATAGCCAACCCCTTTTTCAACGACCTCCTTGGCGTTAGGTTGCACTCTATAGAGGTGCTTTAGGATCTCATCACTTTTCTTAAGGGCCTCTTGGCGTTGTTGTTGGGGGGTCTTGTCACCTGAAAATATTGTAGAAAATTGGGCTAAAGCAGGGGTGTTAAGCCAAAAAAGACAACAAAATATGGCAAGGAGGGCGCGTGAAAGATAACTCATTTTGATAAGTACCTGATTTTATTGATATTTATTCCATTAAGATATTGCTGCAATTCCCACAGAATACCAACTTTTTCAAGAAGCATTTACTCAATAGGTACTCTCTCTGCTACAATTCGATGGCTTTGATTTGTAAAGCTTTTTTGTTTTATTTGATTAATAAATGCACGACACGAATTGGGTGAAAGCTCAAGTGTTCGCAAGTAAGGAGTATGAAAATGGCAGTTGCTGATATTAAAACGGCGGAAATCGTCAAAGAAAACGCGCGTAGCGCAAACGATACGGGCAGTCCTGAAGTTCAAGTTTCATTACTTACAGCCCGCATCAATGAATTAACCCCCCATTTCAAGGCTAACGCCAAAGACCATCATAGCCGTCGCGGTTTATTGAAGATGGTTTCACGTCGCCGTCGCCTATTGGATTATCTCAAAGGCAAAGATTTGGACCGCTATCGTGCATTGATTGAGAAATTAGGTCTCCGTAAGTAATTCTTATCGGTATGCAATGCCATCTTTCTTAGGGTTGTTTCTTACCAGATTCAGTCTTAAGCAGATGGCATGTTTTTTGGGCGTTTCAAGTTCATTTGTGTAGGGGATCGTGTCATTCCAATGAGTTTCTGAATGCCATTCAGAGTCTCCTTGGAATGACATCCCCTTGTGATCTTCAAACGCTCCAGTGTTGCCGTGACACTGCTTTATCCCACGGCAAGCGCGAAATCCATGTGGGTTTTGCGTGAACAATTTGGAGAAGATCGAAATGACAATGTTTAATAAAGCAGTAAAAAGTTTTCAATGGGGCAACCATCAAGTAGTCATGGAGACTGGCGAGATTGCCCGTCAAGCTGGCGGCGCTGTGATCGTTAATGTTGATGACACAGTGGTGATGGGTACTGTAGTAGCTTCTAAATCAGCCAAACCTGGCCAATCATTTTTCCCGTTGACAGTAGATTACTTGGAAAAAACATATGCTGCAGGCAAAATCCCTGGTGGCTTTTTCCGACGCGAAGGTCGTCCATCAGAAGGTGAGACCTTAATATCCCGCCTGATTGATCGCCCATTACGCCCATTATTTCCTGAGGGATTTTTGAATGAAGTGCAGGTTGTGATTCATGTCATGTCGATCAACCCTGACGTTCCAGCTGATATTCCTGCATTAATCGCAGCATCAGCTGCTTTAGCTATTTCTGGTATTCCATTTAGTGGACCAGTAGGTGCGGCACGTGTTGGTTATGCTAATGGCCAATACCTCTTGAACCCAACCCGCACTGAGCAAGCAACTAGCGAACTTGATTTGATCGTTGCCGGTACGCAAGTTGCGGTATTAATGGTGGAGTCTGAAGCCAATCAATTATCCGAAGAAATTATGTTGGGTGCAGTTGTATATGGTCACGACCAAATGCAAACAGCCATCAATGCAATTAACGACTTAGTTAGCGAAGCTGGCAAGCCAGAGTGGGATTGGACTGCTGCCCCTAAAGATGAGCCATTTATTGCTAAAGTCACTGCGTTAGCGGAAGGCCCATTACGCGAGGCGTATCAGATTCGTCAAAAAGGAGCGCGGTCAGATAAGCTCAAAGAAATTACTAAAGAGGTAGTGGCCAAGCTTTCTCTTGACGGTGAAGTTGACTCTGTCGCTGTAAACGATATCTTGTTTGAAATCGAAGCGAAGATTGTTCGTAGTCAAATTTTGAATGGTGAACCTCGGATCGATGGTCGTGATACCCGTACTGTTCGTCCAATTGAAATTCGCAATGGTGTATTACCACGCACCCATGGTTCAGCATTGTTTACCCGTGGCGAGACGCAGGCTATGGTAGTTGCTACTTTAGGTACTGCTCGTGATGAGCAAATCATAGATGCACTGGAAGGCGAGTACCGTGATCGCTTTATGTTCCACTACAACATGCCCCCATTTGCAACTGGTGAAACTGGCCGTGTAGGTAGTCCAAAGCGTCGTGAAATTGGTCATGGTCGCTTAGCTAAACGCGCGTTGATTCCAGTATTGCCAAGTGCAGAAGATTTTGCATATAGCATTCGGGTTGTATCAGAAATCACCGAGTCAAATGGCTCTTCATCTATGGCTTCTGTTTGCGGTGGTTGTTTAGCCATGATGGATGCAGGTGTTCCAATCAAAGCCCATGTTGCTGGTGTAGCCATGGGGTTAATTTTGGACGGCAATCGTTTTGCGGTATTGACCGATATCTTAGGTGATGAAGATCACTTGGGCGATATGGACTTCAAAGTTGCGGGTACTGCTAATGGAATTACTGCCCTACAAATGGACATTAAAGTTCAAGGTATTACTAAAGAAATTATGCAAGTTGCATTAGCTCAAGCTAAAGAGGGTCGCTTGCATATATTAAGCAATATGCAAGCAGCGATGGGCTCAGTTCGTACCGAGCTATCTGCGCATGCCCCACGGATGGTTTCTTTCAAGATCCATCCAGACAAGATTCGCGAAGTGATTGGCAAAGGCGGCGCAACTATTCAAGCATTGACTAAAGAAACGGGATGCAGTATTGACATCAAAGATGATGGCACTATCACGATTGCTTCTACTAGTGCTGAAGGAATGGCTGAAGCAAAAGCTCGCATTGAGGGCATTACTGCTGAATCTGAAGTAGGTAAGATCTACGAAGGCCCGGTTGTAAAATTACTCGAGTTCGGCGCTTTAGTGAATATTCTTCCAGGAAAAGATGGTCTGTTGCATATCTCTGAAATATCTAGTGAGCGCGTAAAAGAAGTCAAAGACTATTTACAAGAAGGTCAAGTAGTTCGCGTGAAATTGTTGGCTGCTGATGAGCGTGGTCGTTTGCGTTTGTCTCTTAAGGCTGCAATGGCTGAAGAGGGTGGCATGATTGCTCCTTTAGCTGATGCGGCTGTAAATACACCTGAAGTTGTTGCTGAAGCTGTTATTGCTGCTCCAGCGGCTGACGAAACAGCTTAATTATTGTCAAAGTTATTATTCAATAGTCCAGCGGGAATATTTTTTATGCGTGTAATGGAAATCAAAGAATTTGGGACCCCAGAAATGTTGGTGCCAAGTACTCGTCTTGATCTAGCAGCTCCGGTTGCTGGAACTGGTGAGGTTTTGATTCGGGTAATAGCTGCGGGCATTAACCGCCCAGACGTGTTGCAACGTAAAGGCCATTACCCAGTTCCAGCAGGCGCGTCTGATATTCCAGGACTTGAAGTCGCTGGTGAAATTATTGGCGGAGATCTTTCTCATTCGGATAATGAACTTGGTCTAAAGCTTGGCGATAAAGTCTGTGCATTAGTGCAAGGCGGTGGTTATGCAGAGTTATGTACTGCGCCAATTGCGCAGTGCTTGCCTTATCCCACCGGTTTTACCGATCAAGAAGCTGCTGCTTTACCTGAAACTTTTTATACCGTGTGGAGCAATGTTTTTATGCGCGGTGAATTATCCGAAGGTGAAACTTTACTGGTGCAAGGCGGATCTAGTGGTATTGGTGTAACTGCTATTCTGATTGCCAAAGCACTAGGTCATAAGGTATTTGTGACTGCTGGTACTGACGAAAAATGTGCCGCTTGCCTAGCACTTGGTGCCGATTTAGCAATTAACTACAAAACCCAAGATTTTGTTGAAGAGATTAAAAAAGCTACAGATGGTAAGGGTGTAAATGTAATTTTAGATATGGTTACTGGTGCTTATGTACAACGTGAGATTGATTGTTTAGCTGATGATGGACGTATTGTGGTTATTGCGATCATGGGCGGCTCGAAAGCAGAAGTCAATACAGGTCAAATCTTGCGTCGTCGATTAACCATTACTGGTTCAACATTACGTCCAAGGCCCGTGTCCTTTAAAAAGCAGATTACGCAGCAGTTGTACTCTTGTATTTGGCCCTTGCTAGATGCTGGAAAGTTAAAGCCGGTAATTTATCGAACATTTACCTTAGAGCAAGCTGCTGATGCGCACCGTTTGATGGAATCGTCAGAGCATGTTGGCAAGATTGTGCTCACGGTTTAAGTATTTTTTTGATAATTATGCGTCCACTCATCGTAATCGGCAATTGGAAAATGAACGGTAGTCTTGCTAGTAATGCAGGCTGGGTTAACACTGTTTGTCGTGGCATGGAGCAGGGAATGCCAGCAGGTCGTCAGTATGCGGTCTGCACCCCATTTCCGTATTTAGCTCAGTGTGGGCAGTTGATCAAAGATTGCTCTATAGCATTTTTGAGTTTAGGCGCTCAAGATGTATCAGCCTTTGCCTCTGGTGCTTATACCGGTGAAGTTGCGGCATCGATGTTAAAAGAGATGAATTGCAAGTATGTTCTTGTCGGCCATTCTGAACGTCGTCATTTTCATCAAGAAACCGATGAGCTTATTGCCGAGAAAGCTTTGCAAGTACTAGATAACGGCATGATTCCAGTAATTTGTGTGGGCGAGTCTGCAGATGAGCGCAACTCTGGACGGGAAATTGAAGTGGTCTGTGGCCAAATTGCTAAGCAAGTGGCTGTATTGCAAGACCGTTTAGCTGATTGTTTAATTGCCTACGAACCGATATGGGCGATAGGCACTGGTCAGGTCGCTAGCGCACAGCTTGCACAAGACATGCACCGAGCCATTCGCTTGCAGTTAGCTGAGTTTGATGAGGATGTGGCATCCCACGTAGGAATTTTGTATGGCGGCAGTGTTAAACCTGATAATGCCGTTGAACTTTTTGCAATGCCTGATATTGATGGTGGATTGATTGGGGGTGCCTCATTAAATCCTCAGGATTTCTTGGCTATTTGTCAGGCTTAGATTTTTTATTTGGAGATAGACCATGGAATGGTTGAAGACTTTATTAATTGTATTGCAGGTGATATCCGCCTTAGGTGTGATTCTGCTGGTATTGCTACAGCAGGGTAAGGGTGCGGATATGGGCGCCGCATTTGGCTCTGGATCTTCGGGCAGCCTTTTTGGCGCTAGCGGCTCTGCCAATTTTCTATCCCATACCACTGCTATTTTTGCTGCTATATTTTTTATCTCCACCTTAGGCATTACTTGGATTGGGAATAAGAAAGAAGTAAGTCCAGGCATTTTGTCTGGAACGGTAGCCCCTATTGTGGCTCCTGTAGTTGCACCAGTGGCTCCCGTTCAGGATCCCACTAAGCCAGCTGTTCCAAAGTAAATAAAAAAGTTTGGGTTTAGACCTACTTTACCCCTACTTTTGGGTTTTTTGAGTGGTGCAATGCAGTAGAATTAATAGGTTTTGCAAGATGCCGACGTGGTGGAATTGGTAGACACGCTATCTTGAGGGGGTAGTGGCTTAGGCTGTGCGAGTTCGAGTCTCGCCGTCGGCACCAACTTTTAAAGTTTGTAGGGGTTTATGCTCTAAATAAAGGCTTCATGTAGTGGAATAATTGATGTTTTGTTGTTACTAGATTTACAAGACGAACGACTCAGGACCATTTTGAATCTCGCTAATTACTTTCCTGTTCTGCTTTTTATCCTCGTAGGCATTGGGGTGGGTTTAGTCCCCATGTTCCTTGGAAAAATTTTGGCCCCTTCTAAGCCAGATGCGGAAAAGCTGTCACCATATGAGTGCGGTTTTGAAGCTTTCGAAGATGCGCGTATGAAATTTGACGTGCGCTACTACTTAATTGCCATCCTCTTTATCCTATTTGACTTAGAAACTGCATTCCTATTTCCATGGGGTGTAGCTCTTCGTGATATTGGCTGGTTTGGTTACGCCTCCATGGTTATATTCCTTTTGGAATTTATTGTGGGATTTGTATATATCTGGAAAAAGGGCGCTCTCGACTGGGAGTGATAGATATGGCACTAGAAGGCGTTCTTAAAGAAGGATTTGTTACCACTACTGCTGATCAGTTAATTAACTGGACGCGTAATGGTTCTTTGTGGCCAATGACCTTTGGCCTGGCCTGCTGTGCGGTAGAAATGATGCATGCTGGTGCCTCTCGCTACGACTTGGATCGATTTGGCGTGGTGTTTCGCCCATCTCCACGTCAATCGGATTTAATGATTGTTGCTGGTACTTTGTGCAATAAGATGGCCCCAGCACTGCGTAAAGTGTATGACCAAATGCCAGAGCCACGTTGGGTAATCTCCATGGGCTCATGTGCCAATGGTGGCGGTTACTACCATAACTCCTATTCAGTAGTACGCGGCTGCGACCGTATAGTGCCAGTCGATATCTATGTTCCTGGTTGCCCTCCAACTGCAGAAGCGTTGATCTATGGAATTATTCAGTTGCAATCTAAAATTGGTCGTACTAGCACGATTGCACGGAAGGCTTAAGTAATGTCAGATCGCTTAATTACATTAACAGCCAACCTTGAAAAAGTACTTGGCAAGCGCGTGCAGTCTATTGAACTCGCCTTAGGTGAGGTAACGGTAGTTGTTAGCGCAGACACGTATTTTGAGTCTGCCATGCTGTTGCGCGATGATCCTTCTTTGGCCTTTGAGCAATTGATTGACCTGTGTGGCGTTGACTATCAAGATTTCCGCGATGGTAAATGGAGTGGACGACGTTTTGCTGCTGTAACTCATCTTTTATCCCTCGCGCATAATTGGCGCTTGCGTGTTCGTGTTTTTGCACCGGAGGATAGTTATCCAGTAGTCGCTTCACTAACTCCAGTATGGGCGAGTGCAAACTGGTTTGAACGTGAAGCATTTGACCTCTACGGTATTTTGTTTGAGGGGCATGACGATTTGCGTCGCATCTTGACTGACTATGGCTTTATCGGCCACCCATTTAGAAAAGACTTTCCGATTTCTGGGAATGTGGAAATGCGTTATGACCCAGAGTTAAAGCGGGTGGTATATCAACCTGTGACGATTGAAGCGCGAGAAATTACGCCACGCATCGTTCGGGAAGAGCAGTACGGAGGACCGGTTTAAGTCATGGCACAAATTAAGAACTACACCCTCAATTTTGGACCTCAGCATCCTGCAGCTCACGGCGTTTTGCGTTTAGTGCTTGAGCTCGATGGCGAAGTGATTCAGCGTGCTGACCCACATATTGGCTTATTGCATCGCGCTACTGAAAAATTAGCCGAGACTCGCACTTGGATTCAGAATGTTCCATATATGGATCGTTTGGATTATGTTTCTATGATGTCCAACGAGCATGCTTATGTGTTGGCCATCGAAAAATTACTACAAGTAGATGTTCCACTACGTGCTCAGTATATTCGCGTGATGTTTGATGAGTTAACTCGCTTACTAAATCACTTATTGTGGATTGGTTGCCATGGCCTAGACGTAGGCGCAATGGCTGTATTTTTGTATGCCTTCCGTGATCGTGAAGATATTTTTGATATGTATGAGGCAGTATCCGGAGCGCGGATGCATGCTGCTTACTATCGACCTGGTGGCGTATATCGGGATTTACCTGATCAAATGGCGCAGTTCAATAAGAACAAGATTCGTAGTGACTCTGCTATTAAACGACTCAATGAAAACCGTAGCGGTACATTGCTTGATTTTATTGAGGATTTTTCGGGTCGCTTTGATGCAAATGTAGATGAGTATTGCAACCTCTTGACTGATAACCGTATTTGGAAGCAGCGCTTAGTTGGAATTGGCGTCGTGACCCCTGAGCGCGCATTGCAGTTAGGATTTACAGGGCCAATGTTGCGTGGATCTGGGATTGAGTGGGACTTGCGTAAAAAGCAGCCTTACGAAACCTACGACAAGCTCGACTTTGATATTCCAGTTGGTGTAAATGGCGATTCTTATGATCGCTATTTAATTCGCATGGAAGAAATGCGTCAATCTAACCGTATCATCAAGCAGTGCATTGCTTGGTTAAAAGCAAATGATGGTCCGGTGATGAGTGATAACCATAAGGTGGCCCCACCAAAGCGCGTGGATATGAAGACCAATATGGAAGAGTTGATTCATCACTTCAAACTCTTTACTGAAGGAATGCATGTTCCTGATGGCGAGGCTTATTCTGCTGTTGAGCATCCTAAGGGTGAATTTGGTATCTATCTTATTTCTGATGGTGCTAATAAGCCCTACCGCATGAAAATACGCGCCCCAGGATTTGTACATCTTTCTGCAATGGATGAAATGTCACGGGGCCACATGTTAGCTGATGCAGTAACTATTATTGGTACCCAAGATATTGTGTTCGGGGAGATTGACCGCTAATACAGCGTGCCAAGGATTAATTCATGACAACAACTCTCCATCTATCTGACCAAACGCTCGCAGATATTGCGCGCAATGTCGCTAAATACCCCCCAGAGCAAAAGCAATCTGCTGTGATGGCCTCTCTGATTGCAGCGCAAACTGAAGTAGGCTGGGTCTCTCCTGAGGTGATAGAAACGATTGCCACTATTTTAGAGATGCCAACCATTGCAGTTGAGGAAGTGGCTACTTTTTACAACATGTATGACACTAAACCGATTGGTAAATACAAGTTAGTGATCTGTACAAACTTGCCTTGCCAGCTCACTCATGGTGAAACTGCAGCAAGCTACCTAAAAGAAACATTGGGGATTGGTTATAACGAGACTACCCCTTGTGGCACCTTTACTCTAAAAGAGGGGGAGTGCATGGGTGCATGTGGTGATTCACCAGTCATGCTTGTGAATAACAAGCGCATGTGTAGCTTTATGAGTAAAGAAAAAATTGATGCGCTTTTAAGTGAGCTTCGTGCAGAAGGGAAGGCATCATGACCAGCTTGCACGATCGCCACATTAAACCTTTAATTCTTGCTGGATTAAATGGCGAAAATTGGCGCTTAAAAGACTATGAAAGCCGTGGTGGTTATCAACAGCTACGTCGCATCATTAAAGAAAAAATTACACCTGATGCCATCATTGCAGAACTGAAAGTCTCTTCCTTGCGCGGTCGGGGTGGAGCAGGTTTCCCAACGGGATTGAAGTGGAGCTTTATGCCCCGCCAGTTCCCTGGTCAAAAGTACCTAGTTTGTAATAGCGATGAAGGTGAGCCTGGAACTTTTAAAGACCGCGATATCATGCGCTATAACCCACATGCTTTGATCGAGGGCATGATTATTGGTGCGTACACCATGGGTATTTCAACGGGCTATAACTATATTCATGGTGAAATCTGGGATACCTATACTCGCTTTGAAGAGGCGCTTGAAGAAGCCCGTGCTGCCGGATACCTTGGCGACAAGATTATGGAAAGTGACTTTAACTTTCAATTACATGCTGCGCCAGGATGGGGTGCTTACATTTGCGGTGAGGAAACTGCTCTTTTAGAATCGCTTGAAGGTAAGAAAGGTCAACCACGTTTTAAACCACCTTTCCCGGCTAGCTTTGGTTTGTATGGTAAGCCAACTACAATTAATAACACTGAAACATTTGCCGCTGTGCCATTTATTATGGCCATTGGTGGACCGGCTTATTTAGAGCTAGGTAAGCCCAATAACGGCGGCACTAAGATTTTCTCTGTCTCTGGTGATGTGATGTACCCGGGCAACTACGAGATTCCATTGGGTACTCCGTTTGCTGAGTTATTAAAGCTTGCTGGCGGGATGCGTGATGGTAAGCCAATTAAGGCAGTTATTCCTGGAGGATCTTCCGCTCCAGTAGTTCCTGGTGCGCAGATGATGGATTTGACAATGGATTACGATAGCATCGCTAAAGCGGGATCGATGTTGGGTTCGGGCGCTGTAATTGTGATGAATGACACCAGATGCATGGTCAGGGCCTTATTACGCTTATCTTATTTTTATCATGAGGAATCTTGCGGTCAGTGCACGCCATGTCGTGAGGGTACTGGCTGGTTATGGCGCATCGTCAATCGCATTGAACATGGCCAAGGTCGTCCAGAAGATTTAGATTTACTCAACGATGTAGCTGCAAATATTCAAGGTCGCACGATTTGTGCCTTGGGTGATGCTGCTGCGATGCCTGTACGCGGCATGTTGAAGCATTACATGGATGAATTTGCGTATCACGTAGAACATAAGCGCTGCTTAGATTCTGCACTAGCTTTATAAAAGATATTGAGTACGGGACATCTTAAGGTGAGCATGGTTGAAATCGAATTAGATGGTAAGGTGGTAGAGGTTCCGCAAGGTTCGACGGTGATGCACGCCGCGGCTAAGCTGGACACTTATATTCCTCACTTTTGTTATCACAAGAAACTTTCTATCGCTGCAAACTGCCGCATGTGCTTAGTAGAAGTAGAGAAGGCACCAAAACCATTGCCAGCTTGTGCCACTCCTGTAACTCAAGGGATGAAGGTTTTTACACATTCTGCCAAAGCAGTTGAAGCACAGCGTTCGGTCATGGAGTTCCTCCTGATTAACCATCCATTAGATTGCCCAATCTGCGATCAAGGTGGTGAGTGCCAATTACAAGATTTAGCGGTAGGTTATGGCAAGTCCAATTCTCGCTATGAAGAAGAAAAACGGGTGGTATTTCACAAGAATGTAGGTCCTTTAATCTCTATGCAGGAGATGGCTCGCTGTATTCATTGCACCCGCTGTGTTCGTTTTGGACAAGAAGTAGCCGGTGTAATGGAATTAGGCATGATTAATCGGGGGGAGCATTCTGAAATCACTACCTTCCTAGGGCAAACTATCGACTCAGAGTTATCCGGCAATATGATTGATTTGTGCCCTGTGGGTGCCTTGACTAGCAAACCATTCCGCTATGCTGCACGCACTTGGGAATTAGGTCGCAAGCGATCTATTAGCCCGCACGATAGCTTAGGTGCCAATACCACTATACAAACTAAAGCGAATAAAGTGATGCGCGTAGTTGCATTAGATAACGAAGCAATTAACGAATGCTGGATTAGTGACCGTGATCGTTTTTCTTATGAAGGCTTAAATAGCGCAGATCGCATCACTACTCCGATGGTTAAGCAGGGTGGACAATGGTTAGAGACTGATTGGGAATCTGCAATGGATTACATTGCCCGTTCTTTGAAAACTATAGCAGCGGAAAATGGCCCTGATGCGATAGGCGCTTTAGCGCATCCCATTTCTGGCACTGAAGAACTCCATCTTTTGCAAAAAGTGATTCGTGGGTTGGGCTCAACTCAAGTAGATACTCGCTTGCGTCAAACCGATATCAGCGGAGCACCATCCGCCCCTTGGTTGGGAATGCCGATTGGCAAATTAAGCGAGCTTGATCGGGTCTTAGTAATTGGTAGCTTCCTTCGTAAGGAGCAGCCATTGGTTGCTGCTCGCCTACGAACAGCTGCAAAACGGGGATTACAAGTATTACGTCTTGATGCCGGTGGCGATGATTGGCTTATTCCATCTGTCAGCAGTATTACGGCAGCTCCAAGCGCTTGGTTAAACGCTTTGAGTGAAGTTACTCTTGCAGTTGCACAAGCTAAATCAGTTAACGCGCCAGCTGGCACCTTTAATATACCTATTTCTGCATCTGCACAGGCGATTGCGGACAGCTTGCTTTCTGGATCCACGACTGCAGTACTTTTGGGTTCGGGAGCGATAGCTCATCCCCAATGCTCTGATTTAACAGTATTAGCACAATTTATTGCCGAGCAAACTGGTGCTACTTTTGGCTTCTTGCCAGTAGGTGGAAATGCTGTTGGGGCGTCACTAGTTAAAGCCAATGGTGCTGGTGTTCAATCAGTTCTGTCTGGTGAACGTCGTGCTGTCATCTTAATGAATTTAGAGCCTGACGCTGACCTACCCAATCCCTTGCAAGCACGCACTTCTTTATCAAAAGCCAATACCGTCATTGCGATGACCGCCTACAAGAGCGCCGATCTTTTAGAGCTGGCAGATGTGATTTTGCCAATCTCTACTTTTACAGAAACTGTTTCTACTTTTGTCAATGCAGAAGGACGAGTTCAAACCATTCAACCTTCTGTGAAACCGTTGGGTGATTCACGTCCAGCATGGAAAGTCTTGCGCGTATTGGGCGGTCTTCTTGGTTTGGATGGGTTCTTATTTAATCAGCCTGAAGAAGTTCTTGGTGAGGCCTTAGCTGAAAACTATTGCACTTTATTAAGTAATAAAGTTAGTACCAATAGCTTGTCTAATGGCATGCTAGCCCCGCTAACAGGCCTTGAACGCATATCAGACGTTGCGATTTATGGAGGCGATCAAATTGTGCGTCGTTCCCCTGCGTTACAACTGACACGTGATGCTAAGCGTGGTAGACAAGTAGGTTTAGGACCGGCGATCTTTAATGAATTGGGTTTGAAAGAGGGGGATGTAGTGAGCATTACTCAAGATACCCTCTCTGTTGATGCCCCAGCAACACTTGAAATCAATTTAGCTCCAGGTGTTGTGCGTGTTTCAGCTGGAACATTGGTAAGTAGCAAATTAGGACCGATGTTCGGGTCTATGACTGTTAGCAAAGCGTAAGGGACGAGATGGATAATTTCTTGAACCTCATAACGACTCAAGGCGAAGCCATTTTTGGGTCTTTATGGCCACTCGTTTGGGCTTTAGTGCGAATCGTTATTATTGTGTTGCCTATGTTTGGCGCTGTTGCCTATCTGACCCTTTGGGAAAGAAAACTTATTGGTTGGATGCATATTCGTCTTGGACCGAACCGAGTAGGCCCATTAGGTCTTTTACAGCCGATTGCTGATGCTCTAAAGCTCTTATTGAAGGAAGTAATTTCTCCGGCAAAAGCGAGCATAGTGTTGTATTTCATTGCGCCAGTGATGGTGATCATGCCAGCTTTTGCTGCTTGGGCGGTGATTCCATTCCAAGCCAAAATGGTCTTAGCTGATGTTAATGCTGGACTACTTTATGTGATGGCGATTTCATCAGTTGGCGTTTATGGGGTCATATTAGCCGGTTGGTCGTCTAATTCTAAATACCCCTTCCTTGGTGCAATGCGTGCTTCAGCCCAAATGATTTCTTATGAGATTGCGATGGGCTTTGCTCTCGTTACTGTTTTACTAACTTCTGGCTCATTAAATCTTAGTTCAATCGTAGCCTCGCAAGAGCAGGGCTACTTTGCCAGCATTGGTTTAAACTTCCTCTCCTGGAACTGGTTGCCTTTACTGCCGATGTTTCTGATTTATTTCATCTCTGGCGTTGCTGAAACTAATCGTCATCCATTTGACGTAGTAGAGGGTGAGTCAGAGATTGTTGCAGGCCATATGGTTGAATACTCTGGCATGGCATTTGCGATGTTCTTCTTGGCAGAATACGCCAATATGATCATGATTGCTGCATTGGCATCCACCATGTTCTTGGGCGGTTGGTTGCCAATTGTTGATTTACCGATCTTGCGTGATATCCCTGGCTTTTTCTGGTTATTTGGTAAAACATTCTTTCTTTTATCCTGTGTAATTTGGTTGCGCGCTACATTGCCGCGCTATCGCTATGACCAGATCATGCGTTTAGGTTGGAAGATCTTTATTCCCATCTGTGTTTTTTGGGTGGTGGTTGTCGGCGCATGGGTGGTATCCCCATGGAATATTTGGAAATGAGTTGAGCCATCATGTTTAAGAAAATTTCCCAATTCCTCGATAGCTTGATGCTTAAAGACATTTTGGTTGGTATGTCCATTACCGGGCGTTATCTTTTTAAGCCCAAAATCACTATTCAGTATCCTGAAGAAAAAACGCCTCAGTCACCCCGTTTCCGAGGGTTGCATGCTTTGCGCCGTTATGAAAATGGCGAAGAGCGTTGCATCGGTTGCAAACTATGTGAAGCAGTTTGTCCAGCGTATGCCATCACTATTGAGACTGCAGAACGAGATGATGGCACACGCCGCACTAGTCGCTATGACATTGATTTAACTAAGTGTATTTTTTGTGGATTCTGCGAAGAGGCTTGCCCTGTGGATGCAATTGTTGAGACTAATATTTTTGAGTACTTTGGTGATAAACGTGGCGATTTATACTTCACTAAAGAGATGCTCTTAGCTGTAGGTGATAAATATGAAAAAGATATTGCCGCTAACCGTGCAGTTGATGCACCTTATCGTTAATCGAATAGAACGCTAATCCATATGACATTCGATACATCTACTCTTTTCGCAGTTTTCTTTTATGCCTTTGCCGGTTTATTAGTGATCTCTGCATTGCGGGTGGTTACTGCCCGTAACCCAGTGCACGCCGCCTTGTTCTTAGTGCTGGCATTTTTCTGTGCTTCAGGCCTTTGGATGCTTCTAAAGGCTGAATTCCTCAGTTTGGCCTTGATCTTGGTTTATGTCGGCGCAGTAATGGTGCTATTTCTTTTTGTGGTGATGATGTTGGATTTAGATATTGAGCATCTGCGTCGTGACTATAGGAAATTTCTACCACTATCCTTTTTAATGGGTGCCGTGATTGTTTTGGAGTTATCAATAGTATTGATCCGAAGTTTCATTGGCACAGCTACCCCTGTACAGCCAATGCTCGAAGAGATGTCATCTAGCAATACTCACGCTTTAGGCATGCTAATTTTTGTTGACTACGTTTATGCATTTGAAGTTGCTGGTGTAATTCTGCTGGTAGCAATTATTGCGGCTGTTGCTTTAACACTCCGGAATCGCAAAGACTCCAAATCACAAAATATTGCTGAGCAGGTGAATGTTAATCCTGTAGATCGCATGCGTATTGTGCAAATGGATTCAGATATGGCCGCAAAACAAGACGCTAGAGCGGAGAAGAAATGAACATTACCCTAGCTCACTACTTGGTGCTTGGTGCCATTTTGTTTGCCACTAGTGTGGTCGGTATTTTTTTAAATCGCAAGAACGTGATCGTCCTTTTAATGGCGATTGAATTGATGCTCCTCTCTGTGAACATGAACTTTATTGCCTTCTCTCATTATTTGGGTGATATGGCTGGACAAGTATTTGTTTTCTTCATTTTGACTGTGGCTGCTGCTGAAGCTGCTATTGGCCTGGCAATTTTGGTTGTGCTCTTCCGTAAGGTGGACACCATTAATGCTGAAGACCTTGACCACCTTAAGGGCTAGTCATGCAATTTACCTTAACTCTTCCTATTCTTTGTGCTATTCCACTGGCGCCATTATTTGGCTCAGTGATTGCTGGATTATTCGGTACCAAATTAGGCGGTAATCGGATTGGACATGGCGCCTGCCAATTTGTCACTATTCTTGGCGTGACGATTGCCTTTGTTTTATCTTGCTTTGTATTGGTGCAAGTGATGGATGGCTTTTATTTCAATGGCACGGTCTATCGCTGGATGCAATTGGGCGAGCTTAATTTAGATATTGGTTTCTTAATTGACCCATTAACTGCCATCATGATGTGTGTGGTGACCTTTGTTTCTTTGATGGTTCATATTTACACGATCGGTTACATGAAGGGTGAAGAGGGTTACAACCGATTCTTCTCTTACATCTCACTCTTTACTTTTGCGATGTTGATGTTGGTGATGAGCAATAACCTCTTGCAACTCTTCTTTGGTTGGGAAGCGGTAGGGGTAGTTTCTTACTTATTAATTGGTTTTTATTTTGAGCGTCAGACTGCTGTCTTTGCCAATATGAAGGCTTTCTTGGTTAACCGTGTTGGTGACTTTGGTTTTATTCTTGGCATTGGATTATTGCTAGCAAGTACTGGTTCAATGCAATATGACGTAATATTTTCGCAGAACAGTGCATTGGCTGCGCAAACTTTACCAGGTACCAATTGGAATCTGTTAACAGTTGCTTGTATTTGCCTCTTTATTGGCGCCATGGGTAAATCAGCTCAGTTCCCGTTGCATGTCTGGTTACCAGATTCAATGGAAGGCCCAACTCCCATTTCGGCATTGATTCATGCGGCAACGATGGTCACAGCTGGTATTTTTATGGTGGCTCGGATGTCACCCTTATTTGAGTTGTCAGATGCCGCCTTGAGCTTTATCTTGGTGGTTGGCTCAATTACGGCGCTTTTTATGGGTTTTTTAGGAATCGTTCAAAACGATATCAAGCGGGTGGTGGCCTATTCAACACTTTCACAGTTGGGCTATATGACGGTCGCTTTAGGGGTATCAGCTTACCCAGTGGCCATCTTTCACTTAATGACACATGCCTTCTTCAAAGCATTGTTATTCCTTGCGGCTGGCAGTGTAATTTTAGGCATGCATCATGAGCAGGATATGCGCAAGATGGGCGGCCTCTGGAAGTATATGCCTATTACCTGCTTAATGATGTTGCTAGGTAGTCTTGCATTAATTGGCACACCCTTTTTCTCTGGCTTTTACTCCAAAGATTCCATTATTGAGGCAGTTGCCGCTAGCCATATTCCAGGCTCAGGCTTTGCCTACTTTGCTGTGATGGCTAGCGTCTTTGTAACTGCTTTATATTCATTCCGTCTGTATTTCTACGTGTTTCATGGCAAAGCCCGTTGGGGTCATGCAGATTCACATAGCCACGATCATCATGAGCATGCAGAGCATGGCGATGATCATGCTCACCATGGCTTAGCCCCTGGTCAAAAGCCCCATGAATCTCCATTTGTTGTAACGCTGCCATTGATTCTATTGGCAATCCCCTCTGTGATTATTGGTTTTTACACCATAACACCTCTATTGTTTGGTACCTTTTTTGGCGATTCTATCTTTGTAGATATCGGTAAGCACCCAGCCATGAAAGAGCTCGCAGAAGAATTCCATGGTCCAGTAGCCATGGCAATACATTCATTCACATCACCCGTATTACTTTTAGTTATTTTGGGCGTCTTGACTGCTGCCGTCGGCTATCTCTGGGCACCAAAATTGCCAGGTTTAGTTGCGCAAGCCCTTGCACCCATTAAGAAGTTATTGGATAACAAATACTATTTGGATGACTTAAATCAAGCTGTTTTTGCTAAGGGTTTACTGTGGATCGGCGGTGTCTTATGGCATCGCGGCGATCAAAAAATCATCGATGGTTTTATTGTCAATGGCAGTGCGCATGCAGTAGGGCGCTTTGCTGGCGTGATCCGTCATTTGCAATCCGGTTATCTCTATCACTACGCCTTCGCAATGATTGCAGGCTTGGCGGTATTGCTGGCTTGGGTTTTATATGCTTACCTGCCTTTTGTTCGCTAGTCCTTTGTTACTTAAGTAGCCATTATGATTCTTTCATTTGCCATCTGGATCCCGATTTTCTTTGGACTCATCATCTTGTTTTATGGGTCTGAGAAGCCTACTGCTGGCGTTCGTTGGTTAGCACTCGTCGGCGCTGTTCTGGGTTTTCTAGCAACTTTGCCATTAGTCATCCAGTTTGACATTGCTAATCCTGGTATGCAGTTTGTAGAGAAGGTTAGCTGGATTCCTCGTTACGACATTAATTACTATTTAGGCATTGACGGCATTTCTGTTTGGTTCGTTGTATTAACTGCATTTGTTAATATATTTGTAGTAGTGGCTTCATGGGAATCGATTACTGTCAAAGTTTCTCAGTACATGGCTTCTTTCATGATCCTCTCAGGATTAATGATTGGCGTATTTGCGGCGCTAGATGCATTGCTGTTCTATGTCTTCTTTGAGGCGACATTGATTCCGATGTACATCATTATTGGTGTATGGGGTGGTCATAACCGTATCTATGCTGCTTTTAAGTTTTTCTTATATACCTTGCTAGGCTCCTTATTAACCTTGGTTGCCATGCTTTACCTTTATAACGTAACCAATACCTTTGACATTTTGGCTTGGCATAACGCCCGTTTAGATATTGTTGAGCAAATCCTCCTGTTCTTTGCCTTCTTCATGGCTTTTGCAGTTAAAGTGCCAATGTGGCCATTACATACTTGGTTGCCTGATGTACACGTGGAGGCGCCAACTGGTGGATCCGTAGTCTTAGCGGCCATCATGCTCAAACTTGGAGCATATGGTTTCTTGCGTTTTTCATTGCCGATTGCCCCAGATGCAAGCCAATATCTTGGCCCATTTGTGATCTTCTTATCCTTGGTTGCAGTCATCTATGTGGGTGCAGTTGCATTAGTTCAAAAGGATATGAAGAAGCTAGTGGCCTATTCATCGGTAGCGCATATGGGTTTTGTCACTTTGGGCTTCTTTATCTTTAGCCCCTTAGGAATTGAGGGCGGCATCGTGCAGATGATTTCGCATGGCTTTGTTGCTGGCGCCATGTTCCTCTCAATCGGTGTGTTGTACGACCGCATGCATACTCGTCAAATTGCCGATTACGGAGGTGTAGTACACCGTATGCCTGCGTTTACTGTGTTTGCGGTATTGATGGCTATGGCCAATTGTGGTTTACCGGCTACCTCTGGATTTGTAGGCGAGTTCATGGTGATTTTGGCTGCAGTTGATTATGATTTCTTCATCGGAGTGCTAGCTGCAACCGCCTTAATTTTGGGTGCTGCATATTCTCTATGGATGGTCAAGCGGGTATTTTTTGGCGCCATAAGCAATCAGCACGTAGAAGAATTAAAAGACCTCAATGGTAGAGAGTTTTTCATGATGGCAGTATTGTCCATCTGCGTAATTGGCATGGGCGTTTATCCAAAACCCTTTACCGATATTATTCATCCTGCTGTAATTAATCTGTTGCAGCACGTCGCTGTCAGCAAACTCTGAGTAAAAGCTAATGCAAGCATTCGACCTATTCGCCATACTGCCAGAACTCGTTTTACTGACCGTCACCTGTTTGTTACTGGTGGCCAGTGTTTATGTCCCTGAACGTCCGGTTTCTATACCTGGGGTAGAGCAGGACATTTTTCACACTCCTCGCGGTGTTGGTTTTGTTTATTTCTTCTCAATTATTTTATTGGCGTATTTGATTATTGCCTTTGTGGCTCGCATGGGAGATGTATCCATCGTGGCGCTCAATGGATTATTTCAGTCTGATCCGTTTTCTAATCTACTTAAAGCCTGCTCCTGTGGCGCGGTATTGGTGAGCTTAATCTATTCCAAGCAGTATTTAACTGATCGTGCGATGTTCCGACCTGATTTTATTGTTTTGGTTTTACTCGCTTTATTAGGTCAAATGGTACTCATCTCTGGTGCCAATTTATTGACCTTGTATTTAGGCCTTGAATTGATGGCATTGCCAACCTATGCTCTAGTTGCTATGCGCCATAACAACGAGAGGAGCGTTGAAGCAGCAATTAAGTATTTTGTTCTAGGCGCATTGGCTTCAGGCTTTTTACTCTACGGCATGTCTATGCTTTACGGTGTAACTGGCTCATTAGATTTATTGGAAATCTTCAGAACTGTTGCCGATCCACGGGTGAATCATTTAGTTATGGCATTTGGTTTGGTATTTATTGTGTCCGGTCTTGCATTTAAATTAGGCGTTGTGCCATTTCATATGTGGGTGCCTGATGTGTATCAGGGTGCGCCCACTGCAGTCACTATGATGATAGCCGCAGCTCCTAAGATAGCTGCCTTTGCCTTGCTCTTTCGACTCTTAGTTAATACCTTATTGCCACTATTGGGCGACTGGCAGCCAATGCTAATCTTATTGGCAGTCTTATCATTATTGGTAGGTAATATTACCGCGATTGCGCAAACCAATCTCAAGAGAATGTTAGCTTATTCAGCTATTGCCCAAATGGGATTTGTGTTGTTAGGCATGCTATCTGTATTTGATGATCATGCATTTAGTGCAGCCATGTTCTACGTAATAACTTATGTATTGACTACATTAGGCAGTTTCGGACTACTCATGATGTTATCCCGTAAGGGTCATGACTGCGAATCCATTGATGATCTAAAGGGCTTAAATAAAACACATCCCTGGTTTGCTTTTATTGGATTGGTAATGATGTTCTCTTTAGCAGGTGTACCCCCAACAGTAGGCTTTGCAGCTAAGTTGGGCGTATTAGAAGCCTTGGTCGATGCTGAACATACCTTTATTGCGATCATTGCGGTCATCGCATCATTAATTGGTGCTTTCTACTACTTAAGGGTCGTTAAAGTCATGTACTTTGATGAGCCAAATGCAGGACATGAATTGCAAGCTAGTGGCTCAAGTGTTGCCAAAGGAATTCTAAGTCTTAATGCAGTCCTAGTTTTAGCTCTCGGTATTTTTCCTGCCGGATTAATGAGCATCTGTCTTGACACCATGCGCCGCACTTTATTGGGGTAGTAAATTAAGATTAGCTAATGAGATAATGATGTACTGAAATAGGCCCCTGCGGGGGCCTATTTCTATAGAGTCACACCAATTTTGTATGATAAGTAGATTACTTTCACTAACTCCTATATTGAGTGACCTCAGATGACTGAAAAATCCTATGAAGACCTTCCTATCGGAGATCAACATCTTCGGGAGGATCGAATATCTAGTGAAGATATTTACGGTGGCATCTTCTTGAATATGAAACGCGACCAAGTGAGTCTTCCAGACGGAAATCAAGCAATTCGTGAGTATTTAACGCATCCTGGTGCAGTGGCCATATTGGCTATTTTAGAGGATGGCAGGGTTCTATTAGAGCGCCAGTATCGCTACCCCATCGCTAAAACTTGCATTGAAATTCCAGCAGGTAAACTAGAGCTAGATGAAGATCCTCTCTTATGTGCCAAGCGTGAACTTAAAGAAGAAACGGGCTATACAGCTAATAAATGGAGCTTTATTCGCCGAATTCATCCAGTGATTTCTTATTCGACAGAATTTATTGATGTCTATTTAGCTGAGGATTTGTTATCCGGCAAAAGCCATTTGGATGAAGAAGAGTTCTTAGATGTATTTGCAGCAACAGCAGACGAGTTGATTGAGTGGGTAGAGCAGGGTGAGATTACGGATGTGAAAACTACTATTTCAGCTTACTGGCTAGATCGTTATCGCCGGGGATTAGTACAGCCACACCCGATTACCTAGCCTTCCTATGAAACCTATTAAAATAAGACTATTGAATTTGTTATTTTTGCCACTATATAGGTCTTATGAAAGTCTACAACCTTGCCTGTCCTTTGGATCATCGCTTTGAGGGATGGTTTGCCTCTGAAGAGGATTTCCTTGCTCAGCAGGATAAGGGAATGCTAGCCTGTCCCATTTGTGAGAATACTGCAATTATGAGAATGCCTTCGGCACCTCATATTGCAAAATCGGGGTCTAGCAAAGACCTTGCCTCTTCTGCTGAATTAACCGTTACCAAGACCCCAAGTAGCAATGTAAACGCTAATATCAGTGGTGATGTTGTAGCCCTAACGGGTAACGACCACGCTCATTTGGAGTCGCAAGTGCAAGCGGCATTTTTAAAGGGAATGCGTGAACTCATGACTCGATCTGAAGATGTAGGCAACTCTTTTGCACAAGAGGCTAGGAAAATTCACTATAAAGAAACCCCTGAACGGAGTATCCGTGGCCAAACTACACTTGATGAGGTGGAGGCGCTACGTGATGAAGGAATTGAGGTCTTGGCTATGCCTATGATGCCAGCCCTCAAAAATACTCTACAGTAATCGTTTAAGCCCTAAATCCCCTATACTTGTTTTACGCCTACATAGGCTCTACCCATTTAAATAGAGGTGAAACTCATGAAACGTATTCTTTTAGCACTAATTACTGCCTTTCTAGTATTTGGCATAGTTGCCTGCTCAAAAAATCCAGATTCTAAAGAAATTAAAGTGGCAGTTTCACCCGCCTCACCACCCATGTTATTTGACGATAAAGGTCAAATCGTGGGGGCTGATATGGAGATCTTTAAAGGTTATTGCCAATCTCGTGCTTGTACACTCAAAGTCACGCCATATGATTGGGCTGGTATGTTAGGGGCAGTTTCGAGTGGTCAAGCTGATGTCGCTTTCTCAGGAATTTCAATTACCGATAAGCGTAAAGAGGTAATGGATTTTTCTCAGCCCTACTATGACAATGCATGGCATTTAGTGAGTATGAAGAATAAAAATATTCAAATTACCGACCTTAATCAACTTAAAAAATATACGATTGGCTATCCCCGTGGCATGGCGTATGACGATTTGATTAAAAATGAGTTAGAACCTAAAGGCTATTACCAATTGAGTAAAGTTAAACTCTATCCGTCTTATGCTGAGGTGATTACTGATCTCCAAAATGGAAACCTAGATCTAGCATTCATTGAAGAGCCCGTTTTTCTGAACTATGAAAATAAACTCAAGTTACCGATTCACAGTAGCTATGTTTTTAAAGGGTTTGATAAGTTAGGCTTTGCATTTGCTAAAGGATCTAAATTACGCGATGACTTTGATAAATACCTCAACGAGCTTGGTCCTGAAAAAATCAAGGCTATTCTTGATAAGTGGATGAAGTAGGGAAGTGGTGCAAAATAAAGATAAGTCCAGTTCGTGACTTTCTTTGATATCCTTGCGCAATTAGCGCACGGAATTGTCTATACCGTCCTAGTGACGGTAGTCTGTTCTTTAACTGGACTAGTAGTTGGCTTACTCATTTCTAGTGTGCGCCGTCTTAATATGCTTGGACTAACTCCACTAATTGATTGCTATACCTATGTATTTCGAGGTGTGCCTGTTTTAGTTCTTCTCTTTATAGTCTATTTTGGTTTGCCTAGTATTGGCTTTAAAGTACCGCCTTTGATGGCAATGGCTTTAAGTTTGGGGTTAGTAGCTTCCGCCTATCTTGCAGAGGTATTTCGGGGGGCATTTAACTCAGTTGATCCCGCAGAGATTTTAGCTGCGCAAGCCATGGGGCTGACACGCATTCAGGTGTTAATGTACATTGAGCTCCCTCAGATGCTCCGATTTTCAGTGCCTGGTATGGTCAACGAATTTACTTCTGTCCTCAAATATTCCCCATTTGCATACACTGTAGGTATTCCAGAGATTACTAAACAGGCAATGACTTTAACTTCAACTACTTTGCGTGGTATAGAGGTGTATTTAGCGGTGGGTATTCTGTACTTTACGATCTACCGCATTTGTCTATGGGCTGTGCAGAGCTTTGGTAAACGCTTCCACATTCCAGAAATGAGTGCAGCATGATTCTTTATGATTGCTTTTCTAAAGGGGTATACCCATGCCTTTAATTCAAGTACGCAATCTCGTAAAAGAGTTTGATAGTCAGACCGTGCTATCGAATATTAATCTTGACATTAAAGAAGGTGATGTGCAGGTATTAATGGGTGTATCAGGCTCAGGCAAATCTACTTTACTGAGGTGCTTAAATCGTTTAATTGAACCCACTTCAGGCTCTATTCTATTCAGAGATAAAGAGGTATTAGGTCCTAGCGTAGATGTGAGAGAGCTACGCAAACAAATTGGTTTTGTATTTCAGCAATTTGCTTTGTATAGCCATTTAAATGTTTTAGATAATGTCACCCTAGGCCTACGTAAATTGCATCATATGAGCAAATCGGAGGCAAAAGAAAAAGCCTTATTTGAGTTGTCTCATTTTGATATGACTGCGCATCATGATAAGTACCCCTCACAACTCTCAGGTGGTCAAAAACAGCGAGTGGCCATTGCTCGTGCTTTAGCCATGAATCCGGCTGTCTTAGTTTTAGATGAGCCTACTTCAGCACTAGACCCAGTTATGTCTCGGGATGTAGCTGATTTGATTAATCGCCTACATAGTGAGGGCATCACCATGATGTGTGTAACTCACGATCTTCATCTAGCCAGAAACATTGCAGATACGGTGATGTTTCTAGATCAAGGCGTTATTAGTGCCAATGATCGTATTGACAACTTAAGCAAGCATTCTGATCCAGAAATACGTGCTTTTTTTGGTGCCGAGGATCAATCTATATGAGTGGGTGGCCCTCCTTTGAAAGAGATCTTCTAGAGCAGCTCCCATTAATTTTATCGGGACTAGTAAAGACATTGGAGCTAGCCGCTTTGATTAGTATCTCAGGTTTGCTTTTGGGTATAGTAGTTTTCTATCTTACGTTGAGCAAGAGCCATTTAATTAGGAATGCCACCAATAGCTATATTTCTTTCTTTATTGGAATGCCCCTAATCGTTTTACTATTTTTGATGTACTACGGTTTACCTCAGTGGGGCGTGCGCATGTCACCCTTCACAGTAGCATTTATTGGATTTACTTTTAACGTCGCTGCCTATAACGCTGCTTATCTGAAAACAGCCTATAACGGGCTTGATAAAATCCAGTTGGAAGCAGCTAGTGCGCAAGGATTTAATCCTCTACAAATCTTCCAGATGATTACCTTGCCACAAGTTATTCGCCTGTCGATTCCTGCGCTCACCAATCAAGTAATCTCTAATCTTAAGGATAGCTCGGTTGCTTTCCTAATACAGTACACCGAATTTTTTGCGCGTATTCAAGAATTAGCTGCTACTAATTTCCAATTCTTCAAAGCATATATGTTGGCCGCCTTGGTTTATTTAGCACTCGTGTCAATTATTGTCTTATTTGCTAGGGCTATCGAAAGACGTTTCCTAATTCCAACATAGGGATAAAAAGATAGCGACCTGTAGGCCGCTGTCTTTTACTTTATTTAATTCATTACTTGGAGGTAGGCATTACAAACTCTGCCCCCTTGGCGATGCTCTCAGGCCAGCGCTGCATCACACTTTTCTGTTTGGTATAAAAGCGCACCCCTTCTTTGCCATAGGCATGCATATCACCAAAGATGGATTTCTTCCAACCTCCAAAACCATGCCAAGCCATTGGCACTGGAATAGGTACATTAATACCCACCATTCCCACTTGTACGCGACGGGCAAATTCACGGGCGATGTTGCCATCGCTTGTAAAGCAAGCAACGCCGTTACCAAATTCGCAAGAGTTCACTAAATTTAAGGCCTCAGTAAAGTTAGCTACGCGTAAGCACGATAGAACTGGTCCGAAGATTTCTTCAAGATAGATTTTCATATCAGGTGTAACGCCATCAAAAAGACTTCCACCAATAAAGAAGCCATTTTCATTACCTGGCACCTTTAAGCCACGACCATCGACTAATAATTTAGCGCCAGAGCTTACGCCACTTTCTATGTAGCCAGTGATGCGATCTAAGGCTGCTTTAGTAACAATCGGGCCCATCTCAGCATCGAGCTCCATACCATTCTTAACCGTCAGGGTCTTTGTGCGCTCTATCAATTTAGGCATGATTTTGTCTGCCACATCACCTACCAAGACTGCAACTGAAATTGCCATACAACGCTCACCAGCAGAGCCATATGCTGCGCCAATGAGGGCATCAATAGCTTTATCAATATCGGCATCGGGCATGATGACCATGTGGTTTTTCGCGCCGCCTAATGCTTGGGAGCGCTTGCCAAAGTGAGCACAACGCTCATAGAGATAATTAGCAATGGGGGTAGAGCCCACAAAACTGAGCGCCTTGACAATTGGATTCTCAATTAAGGCATCTACCGCTTCTTTATCGCCTTGAACGACATTAAATACACCATCAGGTAAGCCTGCTTCTTTTAAGAGTTTAGCCATAAATAAGGAGGCAGAAGGATCCGTTGGGCTAGGCTTGAGGATGAAGGTATTGCCGCAAGCAATTGCTACAGGGAACATCCACATGGGAACCATGACGGGGAAGTTAAATGGCGTAATACCAGCAACGACACCTAAGGGTTGGCGCATCACCCAGTTATCGATATCGGTGGAAACCTGTTCGGTGTAGTCTCCTTTAAGGAGCTCAGGGATCCCAGTAGCAAATTCCACAATATCAATCCCGCGGGTGACTTCCCCTTGGGCATCGGTAAAAACTTTGCCATGCTCGGCCGTAATGATGGCGGCTAATTCATCACGATTGGCATTGAGAAGCTCCAAATACTTAAACATGATGCGTGCACGGCGCAAGGGAGAGGTCTGCCCCCAACTCTGAAATGCAGCCTCTGCCACTGTCACCACATCATCAACCTCTTTGCGGCTAGCCAAGGCTACGCGGCGAGCTATGACGCCTTTAGTAGGGTTATATACATCGGCAAAACGACCTTCTTTGGGGTGAACTACCTTGCCATCAACAAAGTGGCCAATATCTGCTGTAGATTCATAGGCTTGTGGTGCGCTCATAGTATTTTTGCTTCACAATTAATAGGTTTTTAATTAAAGAAAGAGGTGAGGCTTATAGCCTGCACAATTTTACGGTCTCATTTATTCAGCTTTTTTAGTATTCTATCGCTTTAAGCGGTTTTTAGCTTTTCTTGATCTTTTTTGATAAAAGATGCTGAAATATTCAAACAATAGACTGGTAGAGATGGTTCATGAACTCTAAAAATACCCTCTTGAATGAAGGCAATTAGCATCTACTCATGCTAACTAGGCCTGATCTCGAGCAACGGGATCGGGAAGTGCATATGCAATAGCTCTGGCTACGCTCAGGAGGAGATGGTCTTTTCCTGTGCCTGCGATTAACTGAACACCCACTGGCAGGCCAAGTGTCCCAGTTGTAATGTTGATGTTGATGCAAGGCAGGCCAAGTAAGGTCCAGCCTCTACAAAAAATGGGGTCTCCAGTATTTTCTTTTGTGGCGGGAGCTTCGCCGATTGCACTAGGAGCAATTAATACATCCACTTCATTGTTAAATATTTGTGTAATCAAGAGTTTTAATTCAGATGCGCGTATTAAATCTTTTGCATACTGCTCATAAGAAATACTCGCACCATTACTGAGTTGTTGCGTTAGTTGTGGACTAATTTTTTTTGGAAATCGTATCTGCTCAAAAGTCAGGCTACGAGATATTTCTGCCGTCATTATGCGGGTTTGGATTTGTGAGATGTCATTAAAGGGTGTTGGAAGTTTATAGTCGTCAACCTTTCCTTTGGCAATGGCTTCTGCAGCAAATCGTGCAAGGGCTAGAGCGCCCGCAGTTTCTTTTTGAGCCATTCTCCAATCTGCGGTTTTGCAGATCGCAAGACGTGGCTTATTGTGAAGCTCTCTGATAGTGGCCAACTCATGGTCGCCGCTCATTGCAGCGACGCCAAGACCTACATCTCCAATAGTTCTGCCAAAGCATCCCATGGTATCCATGGTCTGGGAAAGACTTTTTACTCCAGCTGTACTGATTTTTCCTAAGGACGGTTTAAAACCAATAACGCCGCAAAATGATGCTGGACGAATAATTGATCCAGCAGTTTGACTACCCGTTGCTAGCGGTACCATAAAGTCGGCTATCGCAGCAGCAGAGCCACTAGAGGAGCCGCCTGGAGTGTGATGTTGATTATGCGGGTTTGCAGTGGGACCGCTCTTAAAGCTGGCAAATTCAGTGGAGACAGTCTTGCCTAAAATAATGCCTCCTGCTTGTCGCATAAGCGCTATCGAGACCGCATCAATAGCAGGGTAATGATTAGTGTAGATAGATGAACCATAGGAGGTCGGAAGATCATAGGTGTCATAGATATCTTTAACCCCTATTGGAAGACCATGTAAAAGACCTTTGACGCTGCCCCTATCCAATTCTTTAGCGCGCCTGAGGGCACTTTCTTTACCTAGGCTTGTCCAAGCTCTAACTGTATTTTCTCTTTGACCAATACGGTCAAGGCAAGCAAGCAGTAAATCGGTAGCTTTAATTTCTCTGCGGGTGAGGGCGCGTATGGCCTGCGATGCACTCAGGCTTTCTAGATCTTGCATCAGTCTATTCTACTGAGCCTGGCGTATGATCGCAATTCACGATCAATAAAATTTACTAAAATATTCACAATGAAACAACATTTAATACGAGAAGCTTGGCTAGAAGACGCTGTCAGGTACCTAGGGCCTGTTTTCTCAAAAGCTGGCTATGCCATTCCACCGGTTCGAGTGTCCTGCGGATTTCCGGCTTCTAGCAGCCCTAGAACTACCCTAGGACAGTGTTGGCCACGCGAACGTTCTGGAGGCGGTGTTAATGAGATCTTTATTTCTCCAAAAATAGATGATCCAGTCCAATTACTAGATACCCTAGTACATGAACTTTGCCATGCGGTGGATGACTGCTTTAGTGGACATGGCGAGGACTTCAAGGGAATTGCTCAAACTGTGGGTCTAGAGGGGCCAGCTCGGATGGCTCATGCCACCGAGGAGCTGGTAGTTAAGCTGATGATGATTAGCCAAGAGCTTGGTCCATATCCTCACCAAGCTATTGTATTTCCACCACCTAGGCCCAGTAATGCAAGTAGAAGCAAGGCTAAGTGTGGACAGTGTGGGTATGAAGTTACCTTGTTAAAAAAGTGGGCTAGCTATGGTGCCCCAATATGCCCAAAGGATAATATCCGGATGCAAGAAGCCGCGACTGAGACAATTGAAAATACCACTGAACACGATAGTAATACAGTTAAAGGAACCAAACCTCAGGTAGATGAAATCCGCAGGGCAATTAGCTAGGCTGTAAATTAGCTTTCAATATCAGCTACTAACATATTATTAAACTCCATTCTATTGATGAGACAAAAAATGAACGCCAATATGCTTGTAAAGAATCCTAAAATTGCAGTAATTGCTGGTGATGGCATTGGTAAAGAAGTGATGCCAGAGGGGATGCGGGCTTTAGAGGCGGCAAACAAAAAATTTAATATCGGTCTGCAATTTGATCATTTTGATTTTGCTAGCTGTGACTACTATTTAAAGCATGGCAAGATGATGCCCGATGATTGGTTTGATACTTTAATGAAGTATGACGCCATATTTTTTGGCGCTGTTGGTATGCCAAATATCCTTCCAGACCACGTATCTTTGTGGGGAAGCTTAATACAGTTCCGTCGTGGCTTTGATCAGTACGTCAATTTACGTCCAGTACGTCTATTACCAGGAGTGCCTTGCCCGCTAGCAAATCGTAAACCCGGCGATATTGATTTTTTCGTTGTACGTGAAAATACCGAAGGAGAGTACTCTAGCGTCGGTGGAAAAATGTTCCCCGATACGGACCGTGAAGTCGTAATTCAAGAATCCGTTTTCACAAGACATGGTGTTGATCGTATTTTGAAGTATGCCTATGATCTTGCACAAAGTCGCCCCAAAAAGCATTTAACTTCTGCAACTAAATCTAATGGCATCGCTATTACTATGCCATATTGGGATGAGCGTGTAGAAGCAATGTCTAAGAAGTTTGTAGATGTTAGAACCGATAAATACCATATTGATATTCTGGCCGCTCAATTTGTCATGAACCCTGATCGCTTTGATGTAGTGGTGGCAAGTAATTTGTTCGGTGATATCTTGTCTGATTTAGGTCCAGCCTGCACGGGTACGATTGCCGTAGCTCCATCGGGAAGCATTAATCCTGAAGGAAAATTCCCATCTTTGTTTGAGCCAGTTCATGGTTCAGCGCCGGATATTTACGGCCAGATGATAGCAAATCCGATAGGTCAAATTTGGAGTGGCTCAATGATGCTGGATCACTTAGGTTACCCCGAGGCAGGTTTAGCAATCTTTACTGCTATTGAGAGCGTATTAGCAACAGCAAATTCTCCATTGACGCCAGATTTAGGTGGTAAGGCTAAGACAGACGATTTAGGTAAGGCGATAGCCGCAGTAATTTAGCGTGAAGGACTCCAAACAGGATCCTTTTTACTTACCTTGGCTATATCTGCCAAGATCTTTTCGTGTAGCAGGCAATCTTCTTCACCGGCGATGAACATCTTAAGTTCAGTGGGTAAAGCCTTCGTATGACCAGAAGCATCGGTCCCGACGGTGTAATCAATCAGATCAATCGAAAGATCTTCTTGTCCGCGAGTCATGGCGATATACACTTCGGCTAGCAACTGAGCATCTAATAAGGCGCCATGTAAAGTTCTGTGTTGATTGCTAATCGCAAAGCGTTCACAAAGCGCGTCTAAGGAATTACGTTTGCCGGGGAACATTTGGCGTGCATCTAATAATGTGTCAGTTACTTTTGCAGTTAATCCTCTAAAAGGGGCGCGTTTGAGAAGTGCGAATTCATTATCCAAGAAGCCTAAGTCGAAGGCTGCATTATGAATAACCACTTCAGCACCATCAATAAACTCAATAAGCTCTTCCACAATATGGGCAAAGATAGGCTTGTCAGATAGAAATTCACGGGATAAGCCATGTACAGCAAACGCACCTGCATCAATATCACGCTCAGGATTGATGTAATAGTGAAAGGTGCGATCGGTAAGACGACGACCGATCATTTCTACACAACCTATTTCAATAATACGATCACCTGTAGCAGGATTAAGACCAGTGGTTTCTGTATCGAGAATAACTTGACGCATTAGCTACCTTCTAGGATTGATGGGGGGATTTGCAGTGGGCCAGTACCTGCGTATTTATCGAGATAGAGATAAATAACAGGGGTAATAATTAACGTAACAAATTGGGAGAAGATCAGTCCGCCGGCTACGCTAATGCCCAATGGTTGGCGAAGCTCAGCACCAGCACCAATACCAAAGGCAATCGGCAGTGCACCCATCAGAGCGGCAAAAGTGGTCATCATAATTGGGCGAAAACGCAAAATACAGGCCTCTCTAATTGCTTTTTCTGGGCTTAAGCCACGATGTCGTTGTGCATCTAACGCAAAGTCAATCATCAAAATGGCATTCTTTTTCACAATACCAATCAAAAGTAGGATTCCAATGGAGGCGATGATCGTCAGCTCAAAACTAAAAATACGCAATGCTAAGATCGCACCAATAGCTGCTGACGGCAGTCCAGCCAAAATAGTAAGCGGGTGGATATAGCTCTCATACAAGACACCCAAGAGTATGTAGATCACCCCTAAGGCAGCAAAGATAAGAATTAGCTGTCCAGTTTGATTGGTTTTAAATACAGCCGCATCTCCGCCATAACTCGTGATGATGGATGCAGGCAGAGCAATTTCTTTCGTATAAGCTTCAATCTGCTTAGTGGCATCACCCAAAAATACATCTGGAGCTAAATTAAAAGAAAGCGTAACAGCAGGAATCTGACCCTGATGATTAACTGCTGTGGGGCCGATGGTTCTAGTAAAACTGGCGACATTAGAGAGGGGAATCAGTTTGTCGGTAGCGCGACCACGAACAAAGATCTTATTTAAATCGGTTTCATATTGTCGATCTTCTTCAGCTGCTTGCAGGATGACGTAGTAGGTATTAACCGGTGTATAGATGGTTGAGACTTGTTTTTCGCCAAAGGAGTTGTAAAGGGCGGAACGAATATCGGTAATGCTAACCCCAGCGCTCGCTGCTTTTTCACGATCAATATTAATTTTGACATTTAAGCCTTTCAGTTGTGAGTCACTGGTGACATCTCTAAATATAGGATCAGCTCTCATCTTCTGCATCAATTTATCAGCCCATTCATTAACCCCTTCAAAGCCAACACTCTGTAAGGTAAATTGATAACGACTCTTACTACTACGACCACCAAGTTGTAAGTTTTGTACTGGGCGCATGTAAACCTGAAGACCTGGAATTTCCTTAAATTTTGCCCTCAATTCTTCTAGGATTTTTGCCATCTTAGCGCGATCACTCTTGGGTTTTAAGATGATGAAAATTCTGCCGGTATTGCTTCCTGAGCTATTACCGCCACCCACTATGGAAATAGAGCTAGCCACATTAGGGTCTTCATTGACCATGGCAGCAGCTTGATCTTGCAGAACGAGCATTGCCTTAAATGAAATATCCTCAGAAGCTTCCGTGGTAGCCAAAATTTGACCTATGTCTTCTTCAGGAAAAAATCCCTTTGGGCTGTTGATAAATAGTATTACGGTAATGAAAAAAGTAGAGATTGCTCCCCAGAGTACTTTCTTGCGATTAACAAGAGCTAAGTCTAAGTAATGAATATAAGTCTTGAGCATCCAATCGAAAAACCGATCAAACTTTTTATTGATGGCAAACTCTTTGGCATGTTGGCCTGGTTTTGGTAAGAAGCGACTGCACAACATTGGAACAACGGTGAGAGAAACCAGAGCAGAGACCAGAATAGACAAGGAAACGACTACTGCGAACTCTCTAAAGAGAAGGCCAATGGGGCCAGGCATAAAGAAGAGGGGGATGAATACTGCTACCAAAGAGAGCGAAATTGAAACGATAGTGAAGCTAACCTCTTTACTTCCCTTAAGAGCCGCTTTTAGTGGATCCATTCCTTGTTCTACATATCGCATGATATTTTCAAGTACCACAATGGCATCATCTACCACCAAACCCACTGCTAAAGTGATGCCAAGCAGTGAGATATTGTCTAAGCTGTAACCCATGAAATAGAGCAAGAAAAAAGCACCAATTAAGGAGATAGGCAGGCTGATAGATGGAATAATCGTCGCTGACAGATGTTTAAGAAATAAGAAGATCACTAGTATCACCAAGAGCACCGTCAGTGCTAATGTGACATTGACATCATGGATCGCCTCTACAATAGAAACTGACCGGTCATTTAAAAGCTGAAGTTTGATCGAATCTGGCATCTGCTTTTGAAGTTGTGGAAGTAATTCCTTAACCGATTTGACTACCTCAACAGTATTGGCATTTGGCTGACGCAAGACGGCAATTGCAATGGATCGCTCCCCATTAGCGCTAGCTAATGTTTTAACATCTTCATAGCTCTCAACCACTTCAGCAACATCTTTCAAATAAATGGGCAAGCCATTCTTTTGGCTAATGATGAGATTGCCAAACTCTTCTGGCCGCACTAATTGTGGATTAGCATAAATGGTGATGGATTGGCGTGGACCGTCAAGTACTCCTACTGGACTATTCGAGTTAGCCTTGTTAATGGCTGTGGCAACATCATCCATTGTGAGATTGCGGTTGCCTAGTGCGTCCGGATGAACTCTTACGCGTACAGCATAACGTTTAGCACCATAAACTAATACTTGAGCAACACCGCTTATGGTGGAGAGGTTTGGTGAAAGTAAGTTTTCTGCATAAGCGTTTAGATCAGAAAGACTGATGGAAGGAGATTGCATCCTTACCACTAGAACTGGGGTGTCAGCCGGATTGATCTTGCGGTAGGATGGCGGCACCGTCATTTCAATAGGGAGTCGCTTTTGTGCGCGCAAGAGGGCTGCTTGAACATCTACTGCAGCTTTATCAATATCACGATCATTATTAAATTCCAGGGTAATACTCGTACTGCCCAAGGAATTAGTAGAGCTGATGATTTTGACGCCATCTATGGTTGAGAATTCTTTTTCTAAAGGTAATGCCACTGCAGATGCCATATTTTCTGGCGAGGCGCCAGGTAATGAGGCACTTACAGAAATAACGGGGGTATTAAAGCTAGGTAGTGCGGCAACTGGAATCTTAAGATAGGCAATAGAGCCAGCAATGACGGTCGCTACGGAGAGCAACACCGTCATGACAGGCCGGCGAATACAAATCTCAGAAAGAGTCATTTTTTGTCAGCTACGGCAGGCCCTGCAGGTGATGGACTTGCTACTTTTGCTTCTTTTACCTTGCTACCAGGGCGTAAGTTTTGCTTGCCTTCAACCACTACTTTATCGCCAGCCTCTATCCCAGTGATCACAGAGGATCCACGGTATTCATAAACTACATTAACCGGCTTAGAAACTACCTTGCCATCCTTATCAATAACGTATACCAACTTTCCTCGTGGGTTAATCACAATGGCTTGCGAGGGAACTGAAAGTACATTTTTTAAGGTATTGGCAACTAAAGAAACTCGCGCAAATTGGCCTGGAAGTAAGGTCAAGGAATCATTGAGTATTTGTGCCTTTACGCGCACTGCCGCAATAGAAGGGTCAACTTGATTGTCGATTACAAGTACCTTACCTTCATACGTCAGTTTGCCTGAATCACCCACAGTCACTTTGACGGCAAGTGGCTCGCCATCGAGTTGATTCTCGAGTAGAACAGGGATATCTTTTTCAGGAATGACAAATTGCACATTAATCGGATTAAGTTGAGTAATAGTCACCATTGCACCTACGCTTGAAGTTGCTGTAGAGCTAGTGGCGGTGGTGACTACATTGCTAGCTTGCACTAAAGAGCCGGGGAAGACATTCACAATGCCAGCCCGTCCATCGATGGGAGATCGAATAGAATCAAATGAAAGTTGCACTTCAGCAGAGCGGGCAGCAGCTTGAGCTGATTTTGCATTGGCAAGAGACGTTTCGAGGCCTGCTTTGGATATAAAGTTTTTATCTACCAACTCTTTTGCACGCAAATACTGCTTTTGGGCGTCATCAGCCAATGACTTGAGTTTTTCATAATTAGCTTTGTCATTGCGGTCATCTAAGGTAAATAACAATTCACCTGCTTTAACTTCTTGCCCATCCTTGACATGTATTTTCGCAACTGTATTAGTCACCATGGGACGAATATCAACAATACTATTGGAAACGATCGTGCCAGTCGCTTCAATGATTAAGGGGACATCTGCCTTATCTATCACCACTGTAGTGACTGTGACAAGGCCTCCAGCTTTGTCAGAAGCAGGAAAAAAGTAATCATAGGCTTTGGATAAGGCATACAAAGTAATGAGGATTGCTATGATGCGCCATTTATGTTTCAGAACAAATGACTGAGTCCGCACATAATCTATTTGTAGCAGTTTAGGTGAGTAGGTTTTCCAGAGCGCGCATATGCGCGCTAGAGTCCAATTTTTGAGGGCCAAGACCTTACCCATCCACTGATCGATTACAGATTGAATTTTTGACACGATTTTGTAATTTTTCTTGGTTTTATATAGAGTTGCATTGCATTGCTAGAGCCAGTTCATTCTCTCATAAGACCATTCAAAATGAATTTTGTGGGCAAGATGCGATTTAGGGCAGATATTCTTCAACACCACGATTTGCTAAGAGGTCGGCTAATTCGTTTCCAGGATGGCCATTATGCCCTCGAACCCAGTGCCAAGAAATTTGGTGATCAGGCAGTAAAAGATCTAATTCTTGCCATAAATCAGCGTTTTTAACAGGTCCTTTGCCGGCAGTTTTCCAACCCCGTTTTTTCCAACCCTCTAACCACTCGGTTACGCCTTTTTGAACATACTGAGAGTCGGTCCATAACTCAACTGAACTTCTTTGTTTTAGAGCCCGTAATGCATGTATAACCGCACTGATTTCCATGCGGTTATTGGTGCTTAGATGAGCTCCACCATGGATGTGCTTTTCATGTTTACCAGAGCGTAAAACGGCGCCCCAGCCCCCAGGGCCAGGATTGCCTTTACATGCACCATCGGTATAAATAATGATGTGTGGTAGGTTATTTGAATGCGGCATAAGGTTAATTTTTATAGGTCTTGCTCTTGAGTGAGGTTCTTGCGTATTTCCGTAGCAGGACTTAATTGTCCAATGCTAGGAATCCGAATAGATTGGATTTGGCCTACTAAGCGTATACCTTGCTGGCGTTTTATGGCCGATACGATAAATACAGCCCCAAAAATCGGCCACCATCGGTTACCCATAGACTCTAAAAATTGCATACGAGACATGCTCGATTCACCTTGTAAGGGGAGCTTGTAGCAGCCAAAATGCCCTCTATCTAATGAAAAGTTTAATAGCTGCAACCAATCTTTAATGCGAAGTAGGCTGATAAATTGGCCATCACGAGGAAGGTAAGGAGTCCCGATTAAGCGACTTAAGTACTGTCGAGCACCCCACAGGCTAGCTGGATTAAACCCAGAGATCGTAAGGCGTCCTTCTGGACGCAATACTCTCTCAGCTTCTCGTAGAATTTGGTGGGGATCGGCAGCAAATTCAAGAACGTGAGGTAAGACTAATAAATCAATACTTTCACTAGCAAAAGGTAGCTCATTTGGATTGCCCTCAATGAGATGCCAGTTAAACGAACTTGTGTGATTTAGCCTATCGTTGTCATGCATTAAAAGGGCATGCAGTGGCATGCGATTCTCAGCAAGGGTATTTATTTGGGGTAGACCGATTTGTACCGCATGAAAGCCAAAAACGTCTGCTACGATTAGATCAAAGCATTTTTGCTCCCAGGCAAGCACATATCGCCCTGGTGGGGATTGCAGCCATTTTTCCCATGATCTCCATGGTGGTGCAGGCATCTGGGCAGGAATGGGTGGGGTTGGTATCATGAGCCTATGGTGAAGAATACTTTATTGCAAGTTTGGCCGATACCGGCCTTTGATGACAATTACATTTGGTGTATTCATGATGGCGATTCTGCTCTCGTGGTTGATCCTGGTGATGCTAGCCCTGTACTCCAATACTTAAAACAAGAAAATCTCTTTCTTAAGGGAATTTTAGTCACTCATCATCATGCTGACCACACTGGCGGCATTTTGCAATTATTACAGTTATTAGGTTCATCCATTCCAGTTTATGGTCCAGCGGGCGACGATATTCCAGGACGGACACAAGTGGTGATAGAGGGGGATAAGGTAGAGATTGCCTCCCCACGGATTAGCCTTGAGGTTTACGAAGTTCCTGGGCATACCTTAAGTCATATTGCTTATTTCGCTAATATGCAAGCTAATATCGTTGAGCCGATGCTATTTTGTGGCGATACCTTGTTTGCCTCTGGTTGTGGCAGACTCTTTGAGGGCACCCCTACGCAAATGAGTCAATCTTTAGCAAAGTTCATGGCCTTGCCTAAAAATACCTTAGTGTTTTGTACCCATGAGTACACCTTATCTAATATTCGGTTTGCCTTAACAGTTGAGCCCAATAATGCTAATTTAATTACGTGGGCACAAACTGCCAAGTCATTACGGGAACAAAATTTACCTACCTTACCCAGTACGATTGGTCAAGAACTTCAAGTCAACCCCTTTATGCGCTGTGATCAAAAAGAAGTCATCGATTCTGCTCTAAAGGTATCGGGTGAAAAAACTTTACCTTCTCCAGCCCATGTATTGGCTGTGATCCGCGCTTGGAAGGACCGGTTCTGATGTTTTTGCGATCTGCGGCAATCCTCTTGATTGTCGTGCTTTCGGGTTGTGCTAGCACGGGAGATTGGTCATCTGATACCCCTACAAAAGGGAGCGATCGATCCTCCAAAGCAAAACGGGTGAACTTGCAGAATCAATCAGTAAGTGATCTGTATGCCCCGTCCAGCAATTTATGGTTACGGATTCGGGATGGCTTTGAAATGGAGCCGATGAATACCCCTCTAGAGATCGAGCAGGTTCGTTGGTTAAGTGCTCGCCCAGATTATGTTCATCGTTCAATGGAGCGATCCTCGCGTTACTTATTCTATATTGTGCAAGAGGTTAATTCTCGAAATATGCCAACTGAGATAGCACTCCTTCCTTTTGTTGAAAGTGCTTTTGTTACACATGCTAAATCAAGTGCAAAAGCGATGGGTTTATGGCAATTTATGCCTGCCACCGGAAAAGATTTTCGTTTAACCCAGAACGTTTTTAGAGATGAGCGACGTGATGTCATTCAATCTACTGATGCAGCACTCGATTATTTACAGCGCTTACATAAACAATTTGGAAGTTGGGAATTGGCTTTGGCAGCCTATAACTGGGGTGCAGGTAACGTATCGAAAGCTCAGAAACGCAATTTAGTGGCAGGCTTACCAACAGACTACCTTAGCTTAAAAATGCCAAAGGAAACTCGGACCTATGTTCCCAAGCTCATGGCCTATCGCCAAATTGTATTAGACCCACAGGCTTATGGCATTGTCCTGCCAGACCTAGAAAACCACCCCTATTTTGTGGCGGTCGATGTGGGTGCAGATATTGACGTTGCTTTGGTTATTAAACTGGCAGAATTACCTTCCGAAGAGTTTCATAACCTGAATCCTTCATTTAATAAACCAGTCATTTTGAGTAATGCAAACCAGCAAATATTACTGCCGTTTGCGCATGCAGAAATCTTTCAAGCTAACTTAAAGAGCTACACCAAACCTCTCTCAACTTGGTCTGCAGTGCAAGTTACTAGAACAGAAAGTGTTGATCAGGCTGCCAAAACTTTGGGAGTAGATGTGGATGACCTAAGGGAGGTGAACGGAATACCTAAGGGAATGCGTATTCGGGCTGGATCAACGGTTTTAATTCCTAAAACCAGTCGTCGTCCAGGAGATATTTCAGTAGCAATGGCCGAAAATGCGAGTCTTAATCTAGAAAAGCCAAGCCCTGTAAAGACTAAAAAATGCGCAAAAGGGGCTAAATGTGCCTCATCAAAGGTTTCAAAAGGGGTTTCTAAGGGTAATTCCCCTGTAAATAATGTGGTTTCTCAGCATAAATCCGCATCGACAGGGCTTGCAAAATCTGCGAAAAATGGAGTTGCAAATGCTTCTGTTACACCAGTTAAGGTGGTAAGCGGTAAAGGCGTCAGTAAAACTCAGTAATTTTTTGTTGAATTCCAGTAACTTTAATTTACATATTTAGGTAGAACATGTCCTACAAATCAGAACACGAACGCTCCATTAAAGATCCAGATGGTTTTTGGGGAGAACAGGCAAAGTTAATACATTGGGAAAAGCCCTTCAATAAAGTGCTCGATTATGCAAACCCTCCGTTTGCGAAGTGGTTTGAGGGCGGCTTAACAAATCTTTGCTACAACGCTGTCGATCGTCATCTCAAAGATCGTCCCGATCAAATTGCTTTGGTTGCTGTGTCAACCGAAACCAATATAGAAAAAGCCTATACCTTTAAAGAGCTTTATGAGGAAGTTAATCGGATGGCGGCGATTTATAAAGCCAATGGCATTCAAAAGGGTGACCGTGTTCTCATTTACATGCCAATGATTGCAGAAGCCTGTTTTGCAATGCTCGCTTGTGCACGTATTGGCGCTATTCACTCTGTAGTATTTGGTGGCTTTGCATCCCATAGCTTGGCTTCACGAATTGATGATGCAAAGCCGAAAATGATTGTGACCGCAGAGGCGGGCGCGCGTGGTGGCAAAGCAGTTCCTTATAAACCTTTGCTCGATGAAGCAATCACACTTGCTGACTACAAGCCTGAAAAAGTTTTAATCGTGAACCGCGGTTTAACAGAGTTCACTACGGTTGCTGGTCGTGACTTAGATTACGCTTCTGAACGTCAAAAACATTTAAACGATATCGTGCCAGTGGAGTGGGTTGATGCAACCCATCCGTCATATATTTTGTACACGTCTGGCACAACTGGTAAGCCTAAGGGCGTGCAACGTGATACTGGTGGTTATGCAGTAGCTTTGACTGCCACAATGAACCATATTTTTTGTGGCAAGCCTGGCGAAACGATGTTTACAACCTCAGATATTGGCTGGGTTGTGGGTCATAGCTATATTATTTATGGACCTTTATTAAATGGAATGGCTACCATCATGTATGAGGGCACGCCATTACGTCCTGATGCTGGTATTTGGTGGGAGTTGGTTGAGAAGTACAAGGTTTCAGTCATGTTCTCGGCACCAACTGCAGTGCGTGTTCTTAAAAAACAAGACCCTGCCTTTTTGACCAAATATGACCTCTCAAGTTTGCGCGCTCTATTTTTAGCGGGTGAGCCATTAGATGAGCCAACGGCAACCTGGATTCATGGAGCAATCAATAAACCCATCGTGGATAACTACTGGCAGACAGAAACAGGTTGGCCAATGTTAGCAATACAGCGTGGTGTTGAAGTGATGCCGCATAAGTTTGGCTCTCCTGGTGTTCCTTCATTTGGTTACAACATGAAGTTGCTAGATGATGCAACATCAGCCGAGTTAGGGCCAGACCAAAAAGGGGTGATTGCGATTGAGGGCCCATTGCCTCCTGGTTGTATGCAAACAGTTTGGGGTGATGACAAACGTTTTGTGAGTACCTATTGGGAAACCATACCTGGCAAGATGATTTATTCCACCTTTGACTGGGGTATCAAGGATGAAGATGGTTACTTCTTTATCTTGGGTCGTACCGATGACGTGATTAACGTTGCCGGTCATCGTTTAGGTACTCGCGAGATTGAGGAGAGCATCTCTGGGCATTCCAATGTTTCTGAGGTGGCTGTGGTTGGTATTGAGGACAAACTCAAAGGACAGGCTGCGATTGCTTTTGTAATTCCGAAAGATTCTTCTAATACCGCTACTTTAGAGGCGGAATGCATGAAGACCGTGGATACCACTTTAGGCGCTATTGCTCGTCCCGGACGCGTGTATATCGTTACCGCATTACCAAAGACCCGTTCTGGCAAGATTGTTCGTCGTGCGCTTCAAGCTGTTGCTGAAGGGCGCGATCCTGGTGATATCAGCACTATGGAAGATCAAACCGTATTGGCTCAAATCAAGACCATCATTGAGCAGACAGCTAAGCCCTAATCAAGCCCAATCGTAAATTCAAGAAGCACCCTTTAATAAGCCCCTCGGTTTGATGACCTTGGGGCTTATTTCCTTTTAAGCCTACTTGGCTGGGAATCCAAGGGTTTATACGCAAAACTGGTATCATTACCTGATTCGAAACTTATTAAATTACCCTAGCGCTTAAAGACACTCACCTCCCGCACAAATAGTCCTGGGTTAGTCTTTTGGGGTGTTGAGCGTCGGATGGAGCAGGGACTGGAGATGGTTTGTCACCCTTGCTTCCTTCTTTTCCTCCCGCCGTGTTGGCTTTAGCCGATGGCACATTATTTTCTGGTTTGAGTATTGGTGCCCCTGGTCAAACTACTGGCGAAGTCGTTTTCAACACCGCGTTGACCGGTTATCAAGAGATCATTACCGATCCAAGTTATTCACGTCAAATTGTGACCTTAACTTACCCCCATATTGGAAATGTCGGAATTAATGACCAGGATGCCGAGTCTGATCACATTCATGCTGCAGGCTTAGTGGTTAAAGACCTGTCTAAGCGCGTCTCGAATTTCCGTTCAGAAATTAGCTTGGATAGCTATCTATCTAAAGCTGGTGTAGTGGGTATTTCTGGCATCGATACTCGGCAACTGACCCGTATTCTGCGTGACAAGGGCTCTCAATCTGGTGCTATTGTGGCTGGCCAAATGGGCGATGATGTGCAGACTCTTGGCATAAAAGCACTTGAGTTAGCCAAAGCTTTTCCAGGAATGGCTGGATTAGATCTGGCTAAAGTAGTAAGCACTAAAAAATCTTATCAATGGCGTGAGGCTGAGTGGGATTTACATGGTCCGGATGGCAAGCCTGCTTACAGAACTTTAGACGAGCGCAAGCCTCTCAAAAAAGTAGTAGCTTATGACTTCGGTGTGAAGCGCAATATTTTGCGCATGCTAACTGAGCGAGGTTGTCAATTAACCATTGTCCCAGCGCAAACTAGCGCTGCAGAAGTCTTGGCTCTAAATCCTGATGGGGTATTTTTTTCAAACGGGCCTGGAGATCCTGGGCCTTGTGACTACGCAATCACTGCCGCAAAAGAAATTATTGATAAAGGTATTCCAACCTTCGGTATTTGTTTGGGTCACCAAATTATGGGATTAGCAGCAGGCGCCAAAACCTTGAAGATGAAGTTTGGTCATCATGGTGCCAATCATCCAGTTAAGGATTTAGATACTGGGCGAGTAGCGATTACCTCTCAGAACCATGGTTTTGCAGTTGATGCAAATACCTTGCCTGATAATATCCGTATAACGCACGTTTCTTTATTTGATGGTTCCTTACAAGGCCTTGCCTGGAAATATAAGCCTGCTTTGTGTTTCCAGGGACACCCAGAGGCCTCACCAGGCCCGCATGACATTGCCTATTTGTTTGATCGTTTCGTGGAGCTAATGAATGCTGCCGCTGTTGGTAATAGGGAGGGCGAATAATGCCTAAGCGTAGCGATATTCAGAGCATTCTCATTATTGGTGCCGGCCCGATTGTGATTGGCCAAGCTTGTGAGTTTGACTATTCAGGTGCGCAGGCTTGTAAAGCTTTGCGTGACGAAGGTTACAAAGTAATTTTGGTCAATAGCAATCCTGCAACCATCATGACAGACCCAGAGATGGCTGATGTTACTTACATCGAGCCTATTACTTGGGAGGTGGTGGAACGCATTATTGCCACTGAAAAACCAGACGCTATTTTGCCAACCATGGGCGGTCAAACTGCCTTGAACTGCGCTCTTGACTTACATCGTCATGGCATTCTTGAGAAGTACGGCTGTGAACTCATTGGTGCCTCACCAGAAGCGATTGATAAAGCAGAAGATCGGCAGAAATTTAAAGATGCCATGACAAAGATTGGTTTGGGTTCTGCGAAATCTGGCATTGCGCATTCGATGGATGAGGCCCATGAAGTGCAACAGCGTATTCAGGTGGAGACTGGTAGCCCAGGATTTCCAGTGGTTATACGCCCCTCATTCACGATGGGTGGATCTGGTGGTGGCATAGCGTACAACCGTGAAGAATTTGAAGAAATATGTAAACGTGGTTTAGATTTATCTCCTACTCGTGAACTCTTGATCGAAGAATCCTTATTGGGTTGGAAAGAATTCGAGATGGAAGTAGTGCGTGACCGTGCCGATAATTGCATCATTGTTTGCTCTATTGAAAACTTAGATCCGATGGGCATCCATACGGGTGACTCCATTACTGTAGCGCCTGCTCAGACCTTAACCGATAAAGAGTATCAGTTGATGCGTAATGCATCGATTGCCGTGTTACGTGAAATTGGGGTAGATACTGGCGGTTCAAACGTCCAGTTCTCCATCAATCCAGTAGATGGTCGCATGATCGTGATTGAGATGAATCCACGTGTTTCGCGCTCATCCGCATTGGCTTCAAAAGCGACGGGCTTCCCAATCGCAAAGATTGCTGCAAAGCTTGCAGTAGGCTACACCTTGGATGAATTGAAGAATGACATTACTGGCGGTGCAACACCAGCATCCTTTGAGCCTTCAATCGATTATGTCGTTACCAAAATTCCTCGTTTTGCCTTTGAGAAATTTCCCCAAGCTGACTCTCGTTTGACTACACAGATGAAATCGGTTGGCGAGGTAATGGCTATTGGCCGCACCTTCCAAGAATCTTTTCAAAAAGCTCTTCGCGGACTAGAGGTTGGCGTGGATGGTTTAGATGAAGTATCTACAGACTTAGATGACATCATTCAAGAAATTGGCGAGCCAGGACCAGACCGCATTTGGTATTTGGCTGATGCCTTCCGTATGGGAATGGGTTTAGATGAGATTTATAACGAGACTAAAGTAGATCCTTGGTTCTTGGAGCAAATTGAAGAACTCATCACCATGGAAACTGAACTCAAGCAACGTAAGATTGATAGCTTATCTGCTGCCGAATTACGTTTCATTAAACAAAAAGGCTTTTCAGATCGGCGCTTAGGAAAATTATTAGGAGTAGACGCATCTTCGGTTCGTGCTGCCCGTCATCGCTTAAAAGTGGTGCCGGTATATAAGCGTGTTGATACCTGTGCAGCGGAGTTTTCTACCAATACGGCTTACCTTTATTCCACATACGAAGCAGAGCATGGTGAGTGCGAATCTTTGCCTACGACTAAAGATAAGATCATGGTATTAGGTGGTGGCCCCAACCGAATAGGTCAAGGCATTGAATTCGATTACTGTTGTGTGCATGCTGCTTTAGCCATGCGCGAAGATGGTTATGAAACTATTATGGTCAACTGCAATCCAGAAACGGTTTCTACTGACTACGATACTTCTGATCGTTTGTACTTCGAACCTTTAACTCTAGAAGATGTTTTAGAGATCGTTGCGAAAGAAAAGCCCAAAGGCGTAATCGTTCAATACGGCGGCCAAACCCCTTTGAAATTGGCTTTAGATCTTGAGGCCAATGGCGTACCTATTATTGGCACCTCTCCGGATATGATCGATGCTGCTGAAGACCGTGAACGCTTTCAGAAGTTATTGCATGAGCTTAATTTACGCCAACCACCAAATCGGACTGCTCGTGCTGAAGATGAAGCTCTCAAACTTGCTGAAGAAATTGGCTATCCCTTAGTTGTACGTCCTTCCTATGTGTTGGGTGGCCGTGCAATGGAAATCGTGCATGACGGACGCGATCTTGAGCGTTATATGCGTGAAGCGGTGAAGGTTTCTCATGACTCACCGGTATTGCTAGATCGATTTTTAAATGATGCAATTGAATGTGATGTCGACTGTATTAGCGATGGTCAGCGCGTGTTTATTGGCGGGGTAATGGAGCATATTGAGCAAGCTGGCGTCCACTCTGGTGACTCTGCCTGTTCTTTACCGCCATATTCTCTTTCAGATGAGACTGTTCAGGAGATCAAACGTCAAACAGCAGCGATGGCTAGAGGTTTGAATGTAATCGGCCTCATGAATGTCCAGTTTGCGATTCAGAATGTCGATGGTCAGGATGTCATTTATGTTCTTGAAGTCAATCCACGCGCATCTCGTACCGTGCCCTTTGTTTCTAAAGCGACTGGCTTGCAATTGGCTAAGATTGCAGCGCGATGTATGGTAGGCCAGACTTTAGATCAGCAGGGGATACATCATGAAGTCAAGCCTGCTTATTTCTCAGTTAAAGAGGCTGTCTTCCCATTTAATAAATTCCCAGGGATCGATCCAATTTTAGGGCCTGAAATGCGCTCGACAGGTGAAGTAATGGGTGTGGGTAAAACCTTTGGCGAAGCACTATTTAAATCTCAATTAGGTGCTGGCATTAAGCTACCTAAGAGCGGTACTGTTGTTCTCACAGTTAAAGACAGCGATAAACCGATGGCAATAGAGGTTGCCAAACTCCTGCATCAACTCGGTTTCCCCATGGTAGCTACTAAGGGCACTGCTGCGGCTATAGAAGCTGCTGGCTTACCAGTAAGTGTGGTCAATAAGGTCAAGGATGGTCGTCCCCATATTGTTGATTTGATTAAGAATGGTGAGATTTCTTTAGTATTTACCACGGTCGATGAAACTCGCACTGCGATTGCAGACTCGCGATCTATTCGTACTAGTGCCCAGGCAAATAATGTCACTTATTACACAACCATCAGTGCGGCACGGGCGGTAATGGATGGTTTAATGGCCTCCCAATATGGCAGTAAAGAGTCTCTCGAAGTTTATTCTCTTCAAAACTTACATCGGTCCCTCAATTAATCTAAAATTAAGCTCTCTATGTGCAATTTGGCACATAGATGAGCATATTTAGGTTAGGTTAGAAGCATGAGTACAATTCCGATTACAAAACATGGCGCAGAACTTCTCAAGGATGAGTTGCACCGCTTAAAGCATGTAGAGCGTCCCTCAGTGATTAATGCTATTTCTGAAGCACGTGCGCAAGGCGATCTGTCTGAGAATGCTGAGTACGATGCTGCAAAAGAAAAGCAAGGTTTTATTGAGGGCCGTATACAGGAGCTTGAAGGCAAGTTATCTGCTGCCCAAATTATTGATCCTTCGACGTTAGATATAGCGGGTCGAATTGTATTTGGTGCAACGGTAGACCTTGAGGATTTAGAGGGCGGCACTAAATTAACCTATCAAATCGTTGGTGATGATGAGGCTGATATTGCTGTAAATAAAATCTCTATTAGCTCTCCCATTGCTCGCGCCTTAATTGGTAAGGAAGAGGGTGATGTGGTGGCTGTTCAGGCGCCAGGCGGCAATCGAGAAGTAGAAATCTTGGCTGTACGCTACATCTAATGTATTTTACTTCCCAGCGTATTTTCACTCTCATAGCTGGTCTATGGGTGGGAGGTTTTATTACTGTTGGATTTGTAGTGGTGCCGATTTTATTTTCTGCGCTGGGTGATCGTCAAGTGGCAGGTATGGTGGCGGCTAGTCTTTTTAAGATCGAGGCTAACTTGAGCGTTGGTTTAAGTGTTGTCTTAATGATTCTAGCTAACTACTTAGTTCGCGCGGGTCTGAATCAATATCGCATCATTCGATGGGTCCTATTGGGTATCCTTGCTTGTGCGATTTGCGCCGCTTTTATTTTGATTCCTTGGATGAGTTCTTTAAAAGATCAGGCAATGATGGCGGGGATGTATGTAATGGAATCCTCATGGGCTTCTTTATTTACTCGTCTGCATCAGGTATCTAGTGGTCTTTATGCCATTCAGAGTCTCTTAGGGATCTTTTTAGTTTGGCATCTCAGTAAGAAGTAAATTTAAATGCAATTCTTTGCCCCTATTTATATAAGCAATAAAAAACGCCCAACAGGGCGTTTTTTAATTTAGAAATACCAAACTTCAATATGCCATTAAGAGCCCAAGGATTTTTTCTTGGTACTGCTCATGCGTACTTTGCGCTTCTTAATTGGAGCTGGGGCTGCTGTGGCTTTGCGATAGCCGGGTGATGACCAGCCAATTTTAGATTCTGCTGCATCAGCTCTCAAAACTCTTTTCTTGGGAGCAGTTGAACTTGCTGGTGTTTTGACAGCAGCGGCTCTAGTAAAAGGAGATTTACTAGCCGCTGAGCGTCTTTCGGACCTCTCAGATGTGCTCGTACGAATTCCCGTTTTTATTGCGACCGTGCGATTGGGCTGGCGCTTCGTGCGGGGTGCTTGCAACGTTTTCTTAGTTTGTTTGCCTGATCGACTTAAATTTAAGAGCGCTGCATCAACCACATCTTTTGGTCTCCAAATGACCAATAATTTGCCAATGAGCTGAATAGGAGCTGCGCCCAATTTATCGCATAGTTCTTCATACATGGACACCCTCGCTTCACGATCATCGCCAAACACCCTAATCTTGATAAGCCCATGATGTGAAATCGCCAATTTAGCTTCTTTAATAACGGCGGGCGTGAGGCCATCACCACCTATCATGACGACAGGGCTTAGATAGTGGGCGAGTGCTTTAAGGGATTTGCGTTGCACTGGGGTAATAGTAAGTTTTGTCATGGGTATGATGATAGAGCATTCAAAACCTAAACTCGCCTTCTACTCTAAATTCCCCTATCTGAGTATGAAGTGATGTAAATACCCTAATTGAGGACAAATACTTTTGCCTTTGGCACTAGAAACAAGGAAAATAGCTATCGAAAGTGGGTAATCTGTGGCAAAGAATAAATTTAATAAAAGTTGGTTGCAAGATCATTTAAATGATCCGTATGTGAAGATGGCTCAAAAAGACGGTTATCGTGCACGTGCTGTATACAAACTAAGCGAGATTGACGAGCAAGATCACCTGATTAAAGCGGGAATGACTATTGTCGATTTGGGGAGTGCCCCAGGGAGCTGGAGTCAGTTTGCACGCAATCGCTTAACTGAGTTGGGCAAAAGTAATCCTAAGGTAGATTCTGGCAAACCCGATGGCATTATTATTGCGATCGATATTTTGCCAATGGAGGATATTGCTGATGTCAGCTTCATTCAGGGTGACTTTCGTGAGGACGAAGGCTTGCAGGCACTTGAAGCACTACTGCCGGTTGATGCTAACGGTAAAGTGGATCTAGTTCTATCTGATATGGCTCCTAATCTCTCTGGGGTGGGGGTGGCAGATGCTGCTCGCATGGCTTTTTTGGCTGAAATTGCTTTGGATTTCTCGCTAAAGCACCTCAAACCAGAAGGGGCACTCTTAATTAAATGTTTTAATGGCAGTGGCTATAGCCAAATAGTGGAATCCTTTAAAAAGGTCTTTAAGACGGTGGTTTCTAGAAAGCCTAAAGCGTCTAGAGCCAAATCTTCGGAAATATTTTTACTTGGCAGAAACCTGAAACCACCGAAATAGTGCCAAAATAACCTACTTATCTTAGGGGTTTATCAAATAAATATGCTCTCAGCCCTTGAAAAAGGCTGGTAGTAGAATCAGATACTTAGATATAGCAATCCGCTTTAACTCCCGGATTAATCCGGCAAAGGTCTCTATTTGAACAGCAATATGTTGCAAAAAATCGGTGTGTGGCTCATTGTAGGTTTGGTACTGTTTACTGTTTTTAAACAGTTTGACAAACCCAGAGAGCAAACCCAAGTTACCTATTCTCAATTCATGGACGATGCCAAGCTTGGCAAAGTCAAGCGAGTTGATGTGCAGGGTCGTACCTTGCAAGTAACGCCAAATGACGGTAATAAATATTCCATTATTTCACCGGGTGATATTTGGATGGTGGGCGACCTTATGAAATACGGTGTGCAAGTTACGGGTAAGGCGGATGACGAACCCAATATGTTGGTCTCTGCCTTGTATTACCTTGGACCCACTTTATTGATAATCGGCTTTTGGTTTTTCATGATGCGCCAGATGCAAGGTGGCGGTAAGGGTGGGGCTTTTTCATTTGGAAAATCTAAAGCGCGCCTTGTGGATGAAAACAGCAATACTGTGACCTTTGCCGATGTAGCTGGTTGCGACGAGGCTAAAGAGGAAGTATTTGAAATTGTCGATTTCTTAAAAGATCCACAACGCTTTCAAAAACTGGGTGGACGTATTCCCCATGGAGTATTACTTGTAGGTCCTCCCGGCACTGGTAAGACTTTGCTGGCGCGTGCAATTGCCGGCGAAGCAAAAGTACCTTTTTTCTCGATCTCGGGCTCTGATTTCGTTGAGATGTTTGTTGGTGTTGGCGCATCTCGTGTGCGTGATATGTTTGAGAATGCCAAGAAGAATTCTCCCTGCATCATTTTTATTGATGAAATCGATGCGGTAGGTCGTCATCGTGGTGCTGGCATGGGTGGTGGTAACGATGAACGCGAGCAAACATTGAATCAAATGCTAGTAGAGATGGATGGTTTTGAGAGTAATAGTGGTGTGATCGTCGTTGCTGCAACTAACCGATCTGATGTTTTGGACAGGGCATTATTACGCCCAGGCCGCTTTGATCGCCAGGTACATGTTGGCTTACCAGATATTCGAGGTCGTGAGCAAATTTTGCAAGTACATATGCGTAAAGTTCCCATCGATCCTGATGTAAATGCAGCGGTATTGGCCCGCGGTACGCCAGGATTTTCTGGTGCAGATTTGGCTAACTTAGTAAATGAATCTGCCCTGTTTGCTGCTCGTCGCAATAAGCGCGCTGTTGATATGAAAGACTTTGAGGACGCTAAAGACAAAATCTATATGGGCCCTGAGCGAAAGTCAGCAGTCATGCGCGAGGAAGAGCGTCGCAATACCGCTTACCACGAGTCTGGTCACGCGGTTGTAGCGAAGGTATTGCCTAAGGCTGATCCAGTACATAAAGTGACCATCATGCCACGTGGCATGGCTTTAGGTGTGACATGGCAACTTCCTGAGTTTGATCGCGTTAATCTTTATAAAGATCGCATGTTGGAAGAGTTGGCAATTCTGTTCGGTGGACGTGCTGCCGAGGAGGTGTTCTTGCACTCGATGAGCACTGGCGCTTCGAATGACTTTGAGCGTGCTACAAAGATGGCACGTGATATGGTGACACGCTACGGAATGAGTGATAGTTTAGGTACGATGGTCTACGTGGATACTGAATCTGAAAGCATTTTTGGACGCAATAGCACGAAGACAGTATCAGAGTTAACTCAGCAAAAAGTGGATGCAGAAATTCGTACGCTAATTGATAGTCAATATGCTTTAGCCAGATCTATTCTTGAGGAAAATCGTGACAAGGTAGAGGCAATGGTTGCTGCTTTGCTTGAATTTGAAACAATAGATGCAGAGCAGATAACAGATATCATGGCAGGTCGTCCACCGCGGATCCCCAAGCCACCGCCTGCTAGTGTCTTTGGTAACTCTGCTGGCGGATCCTCAGGACCTGCTGCAGGTAGTGCTCCAGCGACTGCCTAGGATCTTTGCTGAGTATTTTCATGAGTAAATATCAATTGCCCGCAACATGGCGTTGCGGGCGTTTTCTTTTTGACTTTGCTCAACTTCAACGTCCCTTGGTAATGGGCATCCTAAATGCCACTCCAGATTCATTTTCTGATGGTGGAAAGTTTCGGACGGCAAGCGATGCTATTGTTCAAGCAAAGCGCATGATTGAAAGTGGTGTTGACATCATCGATATTGGCGGTGAATCGACGCGTCCAGGAGCGCAGCCTATTTCCTTGCAAGAGGAGCTAGATCGGGTGCTGCCAGTCATTGATGCACTGAAGGATTGCGGCGTAGCCCTTTCGATTGACACATATAAAGCGCAGACAATGCGTCTCGCTCTGAATGCGGGTGTAGATTGTGTAAACGATATCTGGGCCTTGCGCCAAGAAGGCGCTTTAGATGCAGTTTTGGAATGTTCCCAAGGAGAGGATCGGGAAGAGTGCGGTATCGTGCTCATGCATATGCAGCGCGATCCTTTAACCATGCAATTTAACCCAGAGTATCAAGACATTATTGCCGAGGTTAAGCTCTTTCTGAAACAAAGATCCGAACTGCTAATGGATCAAGGGGTATCTAGAAAGCGGATTGCAATCGACCCCGGTTTTGGTTTTGGTAAGAGTCTTGAGCACAACCTTCGGATGTTGGCTGATTTCGAGGCCTTTACTGAGTTGGGATTTCCAGTTTTGGCGGGCATTTCTAGGAAATCGATGTTAGGTAAGGTCACGGGTAGGGACACTCAAGAGCGTCTTCCTGCCAGTATTGCAGCAGTGGTGATGGCTGCAGATCGAGGTGCCCAGATTATGCGGGTTCATGACGTAGCACAGACTGTAGATGCGTTAAAACTTTGGAAAGCGATTCAAAATGCTTAAACGGCCATTTTTGTTTGATTTAAGCACTCCAAACCTATAAAATGCCTAGGTCTGCCATGCTTAATATAATAAATATGGTGCCCAGAAGAGGACTCGAACCTCCACAACCTTTCGATCGCCAGCACCTGAAGCTGGTGCGTCTACCAATTTCGCCATCTGGGCTTATGTACATTATAAGCGCTGAGACGAATGGGTAGTAAGCTTTGATCGTTCTTATAACCCATTTTGGCTTTTTCCCTTCAGACTTAGCGGTTTGATACAGTAGCCTTAGTTCATAACAAATATAGATATATAAGGCATGTATTGCCGAAGGAATTGAATGCGTAAAGCAAAAGACTTGGTACCACGAGAGGCTGACCGTTTGGGTACAGTCCAAGGTCACCGAGATGGATTTGGATTTGTCATTCCCGATGATGGTGGTGAGGATATTTTTCTTTCTGAAAAAGAAATGTCCCGCGTCATGCATGGCGATAGAGTCAATGTCAGAGTACTCGGCACTGATCGTCGTGGACGTCCTGAGGGGCAAATTGTAGAAGTCGTATTACACGCTAATAAGGTTGTAATCGGACGTCTCTTAAATGAAAACGGCGTACTGATTGTTGCGCCTGAAGATATGCGCATTGGCCATGACATCTTGATACCTCCAAAAGGACAAGGTAATGCCAAATTAGGTCAAGTCGTCAGTGTAGAAATTATTGATTACCCAGATAGCTATCGTCAGGCCGTTGGTCGGGTTGTAGAGGTATTGGGCGAGATTGATGATCCTGGTATGGAAATTGAAATCGCTGTACGCAAGTATGGGGTTCCCCATGAATTTTCTACAGCGGTAAAGAAAGAAGCCGATGCACTACCCGATACGGTCCAGCAGTCTGATCTAGAAGGACGCGTGGATTTACGTGATGTTCCATTAGTAACTATTGATGGTGCGGATGCGCGTGATTTTGATGATGCTGTCTATTGCGAGCCTATTATGTACGGCAAAGCAAAAGCTTGGCGCTTAATTGTGGCCATTGCCGACGTTTCTCACTATGTAAAGCCTGGTCATCCCTTAGATGATGAGGGCTTGCTACGAGCTACTTCAGTGTATTTCCCTAGAAGGGTCATACCCATGCTGCCCGAAAAGATCTCCAATGGTCTTTGCTCACTCAATCCAGGGGTTGATCGCCTTTGTATGGTGTGTGATTCAGTAGTAGATAACAATGGTATTGTTCTGGCTTATCAGTTTTATCCAGCTGTCATGCATTCTGCGCAACGATTTACTTACGATACTGTTTGGGAAATTCTCTCCAATAGTAAAGGACCAGAAGCAACTCGCTATGCCGATTTCAGGCCGCTTCTCACCAATTTATATTCTTTATATAAAATATTACTTGAAGCACGCCATAAGCGTGGTGCTATCGAGTTTGAAACTACTGAAACGCAGATTATTAGTAATGAGCTAGGTAAAATTTTACGTATTGAACCCCGCCTTCGTAATGATGCTCACCGATTAATTGAAGAGTGTATGTTGACCGCCAACGTTTGTGCGGCTGATTTTATTGATAAGAACAAACACTTAAGTTTGTACCGGGTTCATGGCGAACCTTCTGAAGAGAAGTTGGTAACACTGCGGCAAGTACTGCGTACCTCTGGGCTATCTTTGGATGGTGGTGATAAACCTAAACCAAGAGATTTTGCTAAGCTGATGCGGGACATTAAAGATCGTCCTGATGTCAATACACTGCAATCAGTCGTTTTAAGAGCTATGCAGCAAGCAATGTATCAACCGGATAATGAAGGCCATTTTGGCCTAGCTTATCCAGCGTATTCTCATTTCACGAGCCCAATACGACGTTACCCTGATCTTTTGACGCATCGGGTGATTAAGGCGATTTTGGCCAAGAAGCCCTACACCCCAGTGTTACCCCCAAAAGTTCCACTGAATCTCACCTTGCCGCGCAAGGGCAAAGGTCGCGAGAACGCAGTAAATGCCAAAAAATCTCATAGTGAAGCTAAAGAAGCCAGCGCTAAAGGAGCCCGCTTACCAAAAGGCGGTAATGCAGCATTACCAATTTGGGGTCAGCTTGGTGTTCATTGTTCTTCTAATGAGCGTCGTGCCGACGAGGCCTCACGTGATGTAGAGGCTTGGCTAAAGTGTTATTACATGCGCGATCATCTAGGTCAGGAATATTCTGGTACGGTTACAGGGGTAGCTAGTTTTGGTCTTTTCGTACAACTAGAAAATCTCTTTGTTGAAGGCATGGTTCATGTCACAGAGCTCGGTGGAGATTACTTCCAGTATGACGAAGCACGTCAAGAGTTACGTGGGGAAAGAACGGGTATTCGTTATCGTCTAGGCGATCGGGTTCATATCCTGGTAAGCCGTGTTGACTTAGACGCCCGCAAAATAGAATTTAGCTTAGTTAAATCAGTTGGTGCCGAACCAGGTGGATCATCTAATCGTCGTCAAATTATCTTAGCTAGCGATACCGGACGCCCCAATAAAAAAGCAGCACCTAAGAAAAATAGACCGGGGAGCAAAGAGCCGCAAAAGCACAGTGGTATTAACGTAAATTCAGCTAAATCAGCTGGCAACCTGGGCGCAACTCAATCTAAGAGCAAGGCTAGTCGTAGTGCTGCAAAAAGCAGTAAACCCACAAAACCCAGTAGGGCCGCTGGAAAATCAGCCGGAAGTAAACCTCCTGTTCGTAGCACCAATGCGAGACGCAAATAAGATACTGAGATGAAACGTTAATGAAACAAATATTAGTTGGTTTTCATGCGGTTCAAGCGCGTTTACGTGTTGATCCGGCTAGTTTGAAATCGGTGTATTTTGATCCGGGTCGACGAGATCGTCGAATGGGAGATTTTTTAAAACAAGCCGAAGAAATACTTGGCGAGAGATTGCATGCTGCAGATTCAGAGCGATTACATAAACTAACTGGGCATGATCGCCATCAAGGAGTTGTTGCTTTAGCTGAAAAGATGACGATCGCTAGGACTATTACCGAGGTAATCGAGGATGCAGAAAACAATCAAAGCAAAGCCTTGTTCTTGGTATTAGATGGAATCACTGATCCCCACAATTTTGGTGCCTGTTTACGGGTGGCTGATGGTGCTGGAGTAGATGCTGTAGTCATTCCTAAAGATCGATCTGCATCGATTAATGCTACGGTGAGCAAAGTATCTAGCGGTGCTTCAGAAGTGATCCCAGTGATTACAGTGACGAACTTGGTACGTGGGATGCGTGAAATGCAAGAGGCAGGTGTTTGGCTTATTGGCACTGATGATGAGGCTGAAAAATCTATCTATGATCTGGATCTGACTGGTCCTATTGGGCTTGTGATGGGTGCTGAAGGTGAGGGTATGCGCCGCTTGACCCGAGAAACCTGTGATGAGCTTGTTCGCATCCCAATGCAAGGTTCTGTAGAAAGTTTGAATGTTTCAGTAGCTAGTGGCGTATGCTTATATGAGGCGTTAAGACAGCGTCTGACAAAGATATCAAAGTAATTTCTTGAATTTAAACACAAGAGGCTAATATGAAATGCAATATAGGACATACTGAACGCGTAATCCGCATGACTGTGGGTGTTACCTTAATGGGTCTAGCAGGATTTGGTATTACTGGGCCTTGGGCATGGATTGGTGTTGTGCCACTACTCACAGGCATGCTTGGCAATTGCCCGGCTTATAGCTTGCTTGGTATTAATACATCTAAAAAGTAAGCACGCTATAGCTTTACTGATTAACAAGCACTTGATTTACAAATTGATCTAATTGGGCTGGTGGTAAAGCTCCGCTGATGCGGTGCAGTTCCTTGCCATTCTTAAATGCTGCTAGCGTAGGAATTGAGCGAATATTAAATTGTGCTCCAAGGGCTTGCTCTGCTTCGGTGTTCACCTTTACAAATAAAATTTTATTTGCGTTGGCAATCGCACAAGCTTGGAAAGTTGGGGCAAATGACTTGCATGGACCGCACCAGGGCGCCCAAAAATCGACTATTACAGAGATTACTGTCTGTGAAATTATTTCATCGAAATTACTTATAGTTGCATTAATTGGTAAAGACAATAAATCTTGCTTGCAAGCCCCGCATATAGGGGCCTGGTTCAATTTGTCAGCAGGTACGCGGTTGCCCTTAGAGCAATGGGGGCAATAAATAATCATCTGAAATTATTCTCCCTAGTTTTATTTGCTTAATAGGGCTTCTAACTTCTCAGTATCAAAGCAGAAGTTCCGAATTCCTTCGGCTAATTTTTCAGTGGCCATAGCGTCATTATTCAGTTGCAACCTAAAGTTTGATTCATCCAACTTTAGTGGTTTGATATTTTCCATCGCTAGCGCACTTGCTGCATTATTGGGGTTTAATTTCTGATCAATTACAGCTTGGCTTACTTGTAGTTCACTAAGCAGTTCAGGGCTAATCGTTAGCAGATCACATCCTGCTAACTCTAAAATTTGACTGGTATTTCTAAAGCTAGCACCCATGATTTCAGTAGCAATTCCAAATTTCTTGTAATAGTAAAAAATTCTTTTAACAGAAGTGACTCCAGGATCATTCGCGCCACCATTGTCAATATCATTCCAGGTTGAGCCTAGTTTGGCCTTATACCAATCTGTTATTCGGCCCACAAATGGAGAGATTAATTTGGCATTGACTGCGCCACAGGCTGCCGCTTGAACTAATGAGAAAAGCAAAGTCATATTGCAATGAATACCTTCAAGCTCTAATTCTTTAGCGGCCTCAATACCTTCCCAAGTGCCCGCAAGCTTAATTAAGATGCGCTGGCGATCAATTCCATAGGATTCATAAAGCGCTATAAGATGTTTTGCTTTAGCTACCGTTGCATTGGTATCAAACGAAAGACGAGCATCAACCTCGGTAGAAACACGTCCTGGAACAATTTTCAGAATCTCTAATCCAAAGGCAACCAAAATGTAATCCACCAAATCGACCGAACTCATACCCGGATGAGTTGCCTTAACTTGATTTACCAAATCTTGATAATTGGCCTGTTGAGCCGCTTTTAATATCAAGGAAGGATTGGTGGTGGCATCTTGGGGTTGGTATGCTTGCATGCGCTCAAAATCGCCTGTATCTGCAACAACGGTAGTCATGCTCTTGAGGTAGCTAAGGGTAGATGAGGTGCTTGTCATATTAATGTGGAGATCTTTATTCTGTTGATAGCTTTAAATATCATATGATAGATGCATTAATTACGCTGCTCCAGTAAACAAAAGGACCTAATTTCATATGACTCAAGATCAACTGAAGCAATTAGTGGGTGAGGCAGCAAGGGACGAGGTTCTCAAGCTATCCCCAGGTCAAATTTTGGGAGTGGGGACAGGTTCAACCGCTAACTACTTTATTGATGCCTTGGCACCCCATAAGGGGCATTTTGCGGGGACGGTATCGAGCTCTAATGCCACAACAGAACGCTTACTGAAGCATGGATTTAAAGTGTTAGACCCCAATGAGGTGATAGTCTTGCCTGCTTATGTCGACGGAGCTGATGAAATCGATCCATTGGGCAACATGATTAAAGGTGGCGGCGGTGCCTTAACCCGAGAAAAGATTATTGCTTCAATGTCCAAGCAATTTATTTGTGTTTGTGATTCATCTAAACAGGTGCCCATCTTAGGCCATTTTGCTTTACCAGTGGAGATTATTCCTTTATCTAAAGGCGTAGTCACCAGAGAGCTTGAGAAGTTAGGTGGCACAGTAACTTTGAGATTAGCTAAAAATATCCGAGCTGACTTAAACCAGACTCCTAGCGAACCTTTTGTTACAGATAACGGCGGATGGATTTTAGATATTGCTGGATTAGAAATCATTGATCCCAATGGACTGGAGGCTCAAATTAATCAAATTGCCGGTGTAATTACGGTGGGATTATTTGCAAAAGAAAAAGCTAATATCTTACTTGTCAGTGATGCATCTGGGGTTAGTCGCATTAGTTTTTAATTTAAAAACCCGACGGGGTAGCCCATCGGGTTTGTTTACCATGTCTTTCATGGCCGAGCAAAAGGAAGATATTTAGTTCCAAATGCCCTATAAGCATATAGATATGCTTATGAGAAGTGGTTTTGCACCATATCTGCGCAACCACAGGTTTATCCTATGCCTCTAAAGTTCAGTCGTCAAGCATTTGCACTTAATAAATAAAATATATTTCTTAGTGCGGTGCGGCATTCAAGATGCTTATTCTGCTGGGGGTACGTAGCCTTGCGCCGTATCTGCGCCGCCTTCAAAGAAATGCTTCTCCACTTGTTTTAAAAGGTATTGGCGCGCGCGAGGATCGGCCATATTTAGCCGATTTTCGTTAATCAACATGGTTTGTTGCTTCAACCATCCAGCCCAAGCCTCTTTGGAAACTTGATTCCAAATCTTTTTACCTAATTCACCGGGAAGTGGGGCGAAGTCCATGCCTTCAGCTTCTTTGTTAAGTTTGATACATTGAACCATGCGTGCCATCAGTAATACCTTTCCAAATATGTTTCATGTTTTTTATGGGTCTTGTTTTGTAGGTTTTGCTTTATAGGTCCTTAGTGAGAACCATGGATTTACGATCCCAGTTGTAAATTTGTTTCCTTTCTTCGGGTAAATCTTCTACTTCGGCGCGTTTAAAGCCACGCTTTAAAAACCAATGCTCTGTTCTAGTGGTAAGTACAAAGAGTTTCTTAATGCCTTCATTTTTAGCTCTCATCTCAATTCGCTTGAGCAAACGTTCGCCGTCACCGGAGCCTTGGGCATCAGGATCAACAACAAGACAAGCTAGTTCTCCTACACCATTAGGGAAGGGGAAGAGTGCCGCACAACCGAACAAGACCTGATCATGCTCAATTACGGAGAAGCGCTGAATATCACGCTCTATCACATCCTGACCGCGAGCAGCTAATATCCCCTCATCTTCTAATGGGCTAGTTAACTGCAAAATACCACCCACGTCATCTTGATTGGCTTCACGCAGATTTTCAATATCAGATGAGGCCAGCATCATACCAATACCATCATGTGTAAAAAGCTCTTCTAGCAATGCGCCATCTTGATTGGCTGGCAAGAAATGGACTCGGCTAACACCCGCACGGATAGCTCTCCCAGAAATATTGAGCAAGCTTTTCATGCCGATTTCCATTTCTGGATGCTCTAAGACATATTCCTGTAGTTGAGGCATCGACATCTCAGTAATGAAGTCTCCATCATCATCGCTGAGACCAGAATAGGGGCTCAAGAAAATAAGTTTATCCGCTTTTAGTGCCACAGCGGTGGATGCCGCAACATCCTCATAAGCCAGATTAAATGCCTGCCCAGTTGGAGAGAAGCCTAAAGGCGAGAGCAGCACAATTTTGTTGCTATCTAAAGATAGTTTTATAGAGGTTGAATCTACCTTGCGGACAAGACCCGTATGGATATAGTCGACCCCCTCAACCACGCCTACCGGCATGGCGGTAATAAAATTTCCGGAGATCACGGAGATGCGTGATCCTGCCATGGGGGTATTTGGTAGACCACGACTAAAAGCGGCCTCAATATCTAAGCGCAATTCACCAGCAGCTTCTTTAACGCATTCTAAGGCGGCAGCATCAGTAATGCGGTAGCTATGCATCGAGCTTTGCCCAAATTGACTTTGGATATTACGCAACATCAATTGCTCTTCAATTTGAGGGCGAATACCATGAACTAACACAATCCGCATTCCCATGGCATGAAGCATGGCAATATCCTCAATCAGGTTCTCAAGACCGATTTCTTGGGCTAACTCACCAGCAAAGGCGATTACAAAGGTCTTTTCGCGAAAACTATGAATATAGGGCGCAACATCACGCAACCATCCTACAAAAGGAAAATTAGGGGTAGATTCATCAGCATTTAAGCTGGGATTTGGTGCATTTGTGGGCATAGTGAGAAAATTATAGGGTGCAAGAGCCTATAAACCAACAAAAACCCAATACAGCGCCTGTGGCTGTGCCTGCTTCCAACACTGGACGTAAACTTGAAATCCGTTTTCCGGAAGAGTTACCCGTTTCTGGGCAACGGCAGATTATCAAAGATGCCCTGCAATCTCACCAAGTAGTCATTGTTTGTGGTGAGACTGGTTCAGGTAAGACCACCCAACTTCCAAAAATCTGTTTAGATCTCGGTAGAGGCACCATGAATGGTGGGAAGCTAATTGGACATACTCAACCCCGTCGAATAGCAGCTACCGCAACAGCGAAGCGGATTGCCCAGGAGTTGGGGACCCCAATTGGTCAAGATGTGGGTTACCAAATTCGTTTTGCTGATAAAACCAGCCAGGGTGCTTCAATTAAGCTAATGACGGATGGTATTTTGCTGGCAGAGACCCAAAGAGATCCGCAGCTCAGGGCATATGACACCCTAATCATTGATGAAGCTCATGAACGCAGTCTGAACATTGATTTCTTATTAGGCTACTTAAGGCAGCTACTTCCTAGGCGCCCTGATCTAAAGCTAATTATCACCTCAGCGACGATTGATGCACAACGCTTTGCTCAGCATTTTTCGATTGGTCAAAAATTGGCACCAGTGATTGAGGTGAGTGGTCGATTATTTCCGGTAGAACAGCGTTATGCGCCACTTGAGCCTGATATGAAGGGGGATGGTAGAAAGGAACCCAAGGAGGGCATAGAGATTCCAGAGGCGGTTGCGCAGGAGATTGCTAATGTTTGGCGAGAAGGCGCACAGGGTGCCGGCGATGTCTTAGTGTTTTTGCCTGGTGAGCGGGAGATTCGGGATTGCGCAGAAGCATTGCGTAAAGATCATGTGCTTCAACAACGCTTTCATCCCGAGATTTTGAGTCTCTTTGCACGTCAGTCGGCGGCTGAGCAAGAGCGTGTTTTTAACCCAGGCAATGGTCGACGCATCATTCTCACGACCAATGTAGCTGAAACCTCTTTAACAGTACCTAATATTCGCTATGTAATTGATAGTGGCTTAGCACGGGTTAAGCGCTACTCCTACCGGAACAAAGTTGAGCAGTTACAAATTGAGCCAATTTCTCAGGCGGCCGCCAATCAAAGGGCTGGACGATGCGGAAGGGTATCGGATGGTATTTGCATTCGTCTTTATAGCGAATTGGACTATGAGGCAAGATCAAGATTTACTGATCCAGAGATATTACGAAGCTCGCTGGCAGCCGTGTTGCTACGTATGACTTACTTGTGCCTGCCAAAAATACAGGATTTTCCATTTATTGATAAGCCTTTAGGGCGAGCTATTACTGATGGGGTGCAACTGTTAGATGAATTGGGTGCAATTACTTATGATGAAAATTTGGCTGTCAGTAATCAGGATCTAAATAGTAGCTTCAAGCTCACTTCTATAGGTGCGCAACTAGCAGATCTACCATTAGATCCTCGCATCGGTCGGATGTTGCTTGCTGCTAAAGAGCAAAATGCCTTGCGCGAGGTCACTATTATTGCCTCATCTTTAGCAACGCAAGATCCACGTGAGAGACCCATGGATCAGGCAGCGGCTGCCGATCAAGCCCATTTACAGTTTTCTGATGAGCGATCAGAATTCCTAAGCTTTGTAAAACTCTGGGACTGGTATCAAGATGCTTTGCAACACAAGCACAGCAATCGACAATTAGAAAACCTATGCCGTAGTAAATTTTTATCACCAAGACGCTTACGGGAGTGGCGCGATATCCATGGTCAGCTGCATACGATGCTTGGTGAAAAGGGCTGGAGAGAAAATCGATTATCAGCAAGCTATGAGCAAATTCATTTATCTCTTTTGACGGGTTTGCTGGGTTACGTGGCTAAAAAAGAAGAAGATGAAAAATCTCAAGGGCGGGGGGCTAAATCTGGAAGTTATATGGGTGCAAGAGGTATTCGTCCATTTATCTGGCCAGGCTCAACAATTGGTAAAAAAGCAGGGCCGTGGATCTTAGCTGGTGAGTTACAAGAAACCCATCGGATGTATGCGCGTACGATTGCAAAGATTGAGCCTCAATGGGTGGAGACAGTAGCGGCGCATCGACTCATTAAATCCTTAAGTGATCCATTTTGGGATAATCGCCAGGGTGAAGTAATGGCCTTTGAACGTGGAACCTTATATGGTCTACCAATCTATCATGGTAGAAGGGTACGTTTTGAATCGCATGACCCTATTCAGACTCGTGAGCTATTCATACGCCAAGCTTTAGTTCAAGAAGAAATATTTGGTCGCATGGATACACCTGCCTTAATCCGCGAAACCGAAGCTGACGCCAGAAAAAAATACCCCGATTGCTTTGGTTTTTTTTGGCATAACCGTCGCTTAATTAAAGAGATTGAGGCTCTTGAGCATCGTTCACGCCGCCCCGATGTGCTGGTGGATGATGATTTGCTCTATGCATTTTATGACTCACGCATTCCAAAAGAGGTGCTAAGTCGAGATAGTATGCAAGCATGGCTTAAAGCAAATCTAGGTAAAGAGGAAGATAGTAAAGACAGCCATCTTCGCCTTGCTAAAGCTGACCTCATGCGGCATGAAGCCACAGGTATTACCGTCGATCGTTACCCAAAAAAGATGATGGTTGGTGGTGCAGAGTTAAATCTAACTTACCACTTTGAACCTGGAAGTATTAAAGATGGGGTAACTTTAGTAGTGCCACTGACTTCATTAAATCAAGTAGATGGACGTCGTTGTGACTGGTTAGTGCCTGGGATGTGTGAAGAAAAAACCCTGTTATTGCTTAAATCTTTGCCTCAAAAATTACGTAAGCATTGTGTTCCATTGCCAGTTTATGCAAAGTCGTTTTTAGGGAGAACGCTTGAAGAAAAACAATTTGGTAATGGCGATTATCTCGATTGCTTGATTGGAGATATTCGGAAAGAATGTGGCTTAGAGATTAAACGAACCGATTTTAGGCCAGAATCTTTACCAGCACATTCGTCGATGAACTTTCGTTTAATTGATGAGCATGGGCGTCAATTGGAGCTTGAGCGTAATTTAGCTCGTCTACGGTCTGAATATGGGCTGACTGCTAAGAATGCGTTTCAGGCGATAGCGCAAGAAATAGTGCAGGCTGAGGCGGGATCTAAAAGCACAATCTCAATTGCAGGGAAAGAACAACCTATTTCACCAGCTGCTACCCGTCAGGTTGACAAGGGTGGTTATCGCACTTGGGAGTTTGGTGAATTAGCTGAAACTTTGGAGATTCAAAAAGGCAATCAAACCTTGTACGGCTATCCTGCTCTAGTAGATAAAGGGGAATCTTGTGACTTAGAGGTTTTCGATGATTTAACAGATGCAAGAAAACATCATTGGCAAGGATTGCGTCGCCTGTTTGCGCTCTCGAATAAAGATACTCTGAAGTCTTTACATAAACAGTTGCCAGGCATCAGAGAGTTAGGTTTACTTTTTATCAACGTGGGTTCAGTCGATGGTTTGATTGAGCAGATTCTCAATCTGGCTATAGAGCGGGCTTTCATGAGTGATGCTTTACCGGTCAATGCCCAGCAGTTTTCTGAGCGAGTGCAGGCTGGCAAACCGCGCTTGGCCTTAATCGCGCAAGAGGTAGCTAAGCATGCCTTAGCGGCTTTACAGGCTTATGCCGATCTCCACAAGAAATTACCGCAAGCAAAGGCTATCTCATTAAGCGCACATACTGATATCCAAGCACAATTGCAAGGATTGATTTCTCCTAAGTTTGTCTCTGATGTCCCTTATTCTCAATTGGTACATTTTCCAAGATATCTCAAGGCAATTGCTTTACGAATTGAAAAGTTACGATCTAGTCCTAGTAGAGATACTCAGTGCCAAAGGGACTGGGAGTCTGTTGCCCGCCCGTGGCAAAAACTTATACAAGGAAGTAAAGGGGTGGCCTCTTTTGTTCAGAGCGAAGATCAGGCTTTAGAAGACTTTAGATGGCAGTTAGAGGAGTTGCGGGTAGCCTTATATGCGCAAGAACTTAAAACTCCAACCCCAATGTCCCTAAAGCGTCTTGAAAAGGTCTTAGCTAGCTTGCGCTAAGTCAAATGGATTTTTCTATAGTCGCCTAAAGCCTCTTTCTAAATGCTTACAATATGAGCTATGCATAAATCCATCATCCCTACATCTTACAAAGACTCTAAAGTACTTACTGCTTTGGTTTTATCCTTTTTTAGTTTTTCAGTCTATGCCCAGACGCCCACTTCAGGGGCGCCCAGTTCCAAGGCGGTGCCTACGCTCGCTATCGTTCTTAATTCTGGTGAAGCATCAGTGAGCTTGATTGACATGCCAACACGGCAGGTGATTAAGACTATTCCTGTTGGCAAGGAGCCCCATCATTTGATGATGACGCCAGATGAAAAAACCTTACTTATTGCTAATGCCGCAGGTAACGATGTGGTTTTGATGAATCCTGTGAGCGGTGAATTAACAGGCCATATTCCCAACATCATTGATCCATACCAAATCGGCTACTCTCCAAACCATAAATGGTTTATAGCGAACGGCAATCGTCTAGACAGGGTGGATATTTATGCAGCCCAAGGCGCAGATCTCAAATTAGCAAAATCAATTAAGTTGGGTAAGACCCCAAGTCATATTGCTTTCACCTCAGATAGCAAAACCGCATTCATTACATTACAAGATTCTAGTCAATTGGCAGCGATTGATCTTGAGACGCAAACTGTTTTATGGATCATGCCTACAGGTAAAGTTCCAGCAGGTGTTTGGATGACTCCTGGCGATCATTATCTTTTAATCGGAATTACTGGCGAAGATAATGTGCAAGTAATTGACTGGAAAACTCGCCGGGAAGTAAAGCGGATATTCACTGGCAAAGGTGCGCACAATTTCCGCCCATTAGGTGATAAGAAGCATGTATTTGTAAGTAACCGAATTGCTTCTACAATCAGCCAGATTAATATGCAAACTTTGGAAAAAGTAGGCGATATTACTAGCTTGCCAGCCGGTCCTGATGATATGGAAATTACGCCAGATGGTAAAACAATGTGGGTGACCTTTCGGTTTTCTAAAAAGGTTGGGGTGATAGATATTCCAACAATGAAGCTTATAACTGCTATTCCAGTTGGAAAATCCCCCCATGGTGTTTTCTTTTATCCACGCGCTGCATGGGAATAAATTACAGCATGCATTTTAAATGGGCTTTTACACAATTTATCTTTGCTGCTTTTTTTATAACTGGGGTATCTCCAGGTTTCGCACAAGAGCCTGCCTGCAATAAAACGGTGTACCTAAGTTTTGATACTGGAAATATGTCGGTTGCTCATACTGTTGCCGATATATTAAATAAACATAACGTTAAAGCCACTTTCTTCTTGGCCAATGAAAAAACTAGTCGAGGTGACTTTTCCTTAGATGATTCTTGGAAAACCTATTGGCAAGATCGTTTGCGTGAAGGCCATCATTTTGGTAGTCATACCTATGATCATGTCTACTTTGTTAATGATGTACCGACTGGTATGGTTTTTGAGAGACCTCAGTTTGGTCCAAAAGCAGGTGCGGTGATTTTGTATAACGAAGCAGCAATGTGTCGTGAGATACGGAAAGTAGACGATCGTTTTCAACAATTAACCGGTTCACCGCTTCAACGAATATGGCGAGCTCCGGGTGGAAAGACTTCTGCGCGTTTAATTAAAATGGGTGAACTTTGCGGCTACCATCATATCGGCTGGAATGCGGCAGGATTCTTGGGTGATGAACTTAGTTCTAAAACTCATCCTAATTCTGTTTTATTGAAACAAGCTAGTGCCAATTTGCAGAATGGCGACATTGCGATGGCTCATTTGGGAATCTGGTCAAGAAAAGACCCTTGGGCGCCTGCAGTCCTTGAGCAATTAATCATTAATCTTAAAAATCGTGGGTTTTGTTTTGGAACGTTACCCAAATAAGCTAAATAAGCCACAATAAGGCATGGATCAAAACCTAATTCTTTCCTATTTAGCGGGGGCTTATGCCAGCCTCCAAGAGTTTTTGTTTGCCAATATTGCGGGCCCTATTTTGTATCAGTTAGATTTAATGGCCTGGGCAGAGGATGTCTTTGATGGTCTAGATTGGTTTTTATTTGGTTGCATTCAAATTATTCTTATCATGACAGTGCTTCGCACTTGGGAGCGTTTGGCGCCAGCAGAACGTCAAGAACGATTTGCACATTCCTCCAAATCAGACGTGTTCTATACCTTATTTCATCGTTTAGGCATTTTTCATGGATTTATCTTTATTGCCCTATCAGGATTTTTCTTCCAGATTGATTCCGTATTACATGATTTTCGTTTCGGTAGAATGAATGTGGAATCTTGGTGGCCGCCAGTTACCTCAATACCACTCATTAGCTTCTTTATTTATTTTGTCATGCTTGATCTGGTGGAATATATTTATCACCGCGCAGCTCATACCTTCCATTGGTGGTGGCAATTGCATGCCTTACATCATAGTCAAACAGTTATGACAGCCTGGTCTGATAATCGTAACCATATTTTGGATGACATCATGCGCGCCGTGGTGTTTGCATTCTTTGCACTGATTTTTGGTGTATCACCTGGCCAGTTCATTTTATTGGTGGTCTTTAGTCAATTTATCCAAAGTTGGCAACATGCCAATATCAAAGTGCATTTGGGCCCATTGAAGTATCTATTCATTTCACCAATGTATCATCGTATGCATCATGCGGTTGGTTATGGTCATGAAGCTAAAGGTAAACCTGGGGTATTGGGAGGTTGTAACTTTGGGGTTTTATTTCCTTGGTGGGATATGCTATTTAATACAGCGGTATTTCCGAAAGAAGTTTATCCTACTGGCGTAAGAAATCTACTGGTATCTCACAATGTATTTGCCCAGCAGTGGCAGGGCTTGCGGCATGCCATTCATGAACTGTTTGGCAAAGCCAAACCCTGAGTTGCATTTCAACCGAATTCAATAGGAAACATATGGACGGCATGCAACAGGTATTTAAGGCTTTTGGGCTAGCCCTTGTGGGAACTATGCACCCCAAAATGCTATGGTTAAGTTTGCGCCCATTTTTCATTGTTTCCATTTTATGGGGTTGTTTAATTTGGCTTACGTGGACCCCCGCATTAGAGATGCTAAGTATCTTCTTAACAACTTCCTTATTCACCAGTTGGATTCAGGAAGGTTTAGTTTGGGCTGGATTTGAGAATGCCCGTGCCTGGGTTGCTCCGCTATTCTTTGTAATGCTCATCATTCCTCTAATCACCATTAGTTTATTGGTGTTTATTGCTTTTACAACGGTGCCAGCGATTGTTCGTAGCGTCTGCCGTCAACAGGCATATAAGGATATCGAATCTAGGAGAGGTGGCGGTTTTTTTGGTAGCTTTATTTATACCTTTTGGTCGGCCCTACTTTGCTTAGCGCTAGTGATGTTAACTTTTCCTATTTGGTGGGTGCCTCCGTTAGTGGCTGTATTGCCTCCCTTACTTTGGGGTTGGCTCACCATGCGTCTAATGTCCTATGATGTGTTGGCTAAACATGCCAGCATCCAAGAGCGAGATCAGTTAATTCGTAAATATCGTTGGTCACTTTTATCAATGGGCATTATTTCTGGAATGCTAGGCGCTGTACCTACTTTCTTTTGGGCCACATCAGCATTAGCTTTAGTTCTATTTCCAATAGTAAGTTTTGTTGCACTTTGGGTTTATTCCATCATTTTTGTTTTTGCTGCTTTATGGTTCACCCATTTCCTATTGGAAGCACTCAAATCCTTACGACAAGAGGATCTAGATCGGTCCTTAACTATCGAATCACGTGTGATTGATATGGAGCTTCCTTACCATGGTTGATGAAGTAAAAAAAGTAGTGATTGATAGACCTAAAAAATTAGCACGTCGCTTTGGTTTAATCGTTATCGGCGATGAAATTTTATCGGGCCGTCGTACAGACAAGCATCTAAGTAAATTCATTGAACTATTAAGCGAGCGGGGCTTAAATCTTTCATGGGCAAAGTATGTAGCTGATGATCCTGCCCAAATCACAGCAACATTAAAAGAAAGTTTTGCGGGTGGAGACGTTGTATTTAGCACTGGAGGTATTGGAGCGACCCCGGACGACCATACAAGGCAGTGTGCTGCCTTGGCCTTGGGTACAAAAACAGAATTGCATCCTAGCGCCCAAGAGCTCATTGCGGGACGCATCCAATCAATGGCTGAGGGAGATCCTATCAAGTCTGACCTTAATACCCCTGAAAATCAGCAGCGCTTCAGGATGGGGGAGTTTCCGAAGGGCAGTGACATTATTCCCAATCCTTATAACCAGATACCGGGATTTCGGATTAAAGAACACCATTTTTTACCGGGATTTCCGGTGATGGCTGGGCCGATGATGGCGTGGTGTCTAGATACCTATTATGCAGATTTGTTTCATCAGGCGGATTGGGCAGAGCAAAGTTTCATAGTTCCTAAGGGAGTTGAATCGACCTTAACCCCTTTAATGGAGCGTATAGAGGCCAATTTCCCCGGGGTGAAGGTCTTTAGTCTTCCTTCGGTGGGTGATGTTACAAGGGAGGGTATTTTTGCGCAACGCCACATAGAATTGGGCATTAAGGGAAACGTCAATTTACTAGAAAGTGCTTGGAATGCTTTACGTGCAGGCACCCAAGAGTTGGGATATGAGATTCACGAAATAAGCTAAAGTAATTATGCACTATAAAGGTGCATTTAGTTATTCTAATAAGATCAAAGGGGTATTTGGGCACTTTAATAGTGCAATAATGAGACTTCCCAGTTGTTTGCTTCAGTAAATTACATACATCCATAAAGCATGTTTAATGCCGAGAATGAACAAGGGTGTATGCCTTGGCTTTGAGTTACAAATTTAGTTAATAGAGGAGATTTGCATGACGAAGACCGTCGCTGATGTGATGAAGTTAGTTAAAGAGAAAGAGTGTACTTTTGTTGATTTCCGCTTTGTAGATACAAAGGGTAAGGAGCAGCACACTACAGTTCCCATTTCTCATTTTGACGAAGACAAATTTGAGAGTGGTCATGCATTTGACGGTTCTTCTATTGCAGGTTGGAAGGGCATTGAAGCCTCCGATATGTTGTTGATGCCAGACCCAACAGCTTGTTATATCGACCCGTTCTATGAAGAACCAACATTAGTAATCACTTGTGATGTGATCGAGCCGTCAGATGGTAAAGGATACGATCGTGATCCACGCTCTATTGCTAAACGTGCAGAGTCATATTTGAAGAGTACCGGTTTAGGAGATGCTGCTTACTTTGGCCCAGAACCAGAATTTTTTATTTTTGATGGCGTGCGTTGGGGTGCTGACATGCAGGGCTGTTTTGTGAAGATCGATTCTGAAGAAGCCCCATGGTCTTCAAGCGCTGAAATTGAAGGAGGTAATCCAGGCCACCGTCCAGGTAAAAAGGGCGGTTACTTCCCAGTTGCTCCAGTTGACACATTTCACGACATGCGATCTGAAATGTGTTTGATTTTGGAATCTTTAGGTATTCCAGTTGAAGTACACCATCATGAAGTTGCTGGTCAAGGTCAAAACGAATTGGGTACTAGGTTCAGCACTTTGGTTGAGCGTGCTGACTGGACTATTTGGCAAAAATACGTCATTCAAAACGTTGCGCATGCTTATGGCAAGACAGCAACGTTTATGCCTAAGCCAGTTGTTGGCGATAATGGTTCTGGTATGCACGTTCACCAATCCATTTGGAAAAACGGCGAGAACTTATTTGCTGGTAATGGCTATGCAGGTTTGTCTGAGTTTGCCCTGTTCTACATTGGGGGCATCATTAAGCACGCCAAGGCATTGAATGCCATCACCAATCCAGGTACAAACTCATACAAGCGTTTGGTTCCGGGTTTTGAGGCTCCAGTGAAGTTGGCTTATTCAGCTCGTAATCGTTCTGCCTCAATCCGTATTCCGCATGTATCTAGTCCTAAGGGCCGTCGTATTGAGACCCGCTTTCCTGATCCACTGGCTAACCCATACTTATGCTTTGCAGCATTGATGATGGCTGGTTTGGACGGCGTTCAAAACAAAATTCATCCAGGTGAAGCTGCTGACAAGAACTTGTATGACTTGCCACCAGAAGAAGATGCAAAGATCCCAACCGTTTGCGCTAGCTTGGAAGAGGCTTTGGAAGCTTTAGACAAAGACCGCGAGTTCTTAACACGTGGCGGCGTCTTTACTGACTCGATGATTGATGCTTATATCGACTTGAAAATGGAAGATGTCACGCGTTTCCGTATGACAACGCATCCCATCGAATTTGATATGTACTACTCTCTGTAAGCGAAGGAGAGATCTTGAGCGCAGGTCTGTTGCGCAATTCGTTCAAAGGGGCAGCTTCGGCTGCTCCTTTTTTTCCGACATTGCTTGATCAGATGCCTAATGCCATCGTGGTATTTGAGGCAAAGAGCCAACAATTGGTCTATGTGAACCCTGCAGCCGAATCGGCTTTGGATCTATCACGAAAATCACTTGAAGGGCAAACTCTGCACGACTTATTTGGCGATAACAAACTTCTTAATAGCATGATTGAAGAGGTTAGATCGGGCCATTTTGCCGCTCAACGACAAGAATTAGTATTGGATTCTTTACCAGGAAGAATTCATCAAGATTCTATTCCTGCCCATGTGGTGGTTGCGCTCTTAGAGGATCCCACCATGGTTGTGATGGAATGGTTTCCAATTGATCAGCAACTGCGCAGTGAGCGTGATGAACGCGTCACACAACAGGTTGAGGCTAATAAACAGCTTATGCGTAATTTAGCGCATGAGATTAAAAATCCTTTAGGTGGAATTCGGGGGGCAGCTCAACTTTTAGAATATGAACTGCCTGAAAAGGGTTTGCGAGAATATACCCAAGTCATTATTAAAGAATCTGACCGTTTACAAAATCTGGTAGACAGATTGCTTGCCCCGCATCGGAAAGCCCATGCGATGGAATCATTTAATGTTCATGAAGCATTAGAGCGTGTTCGCAGTTTGGTGCTAGCTGAGTTTCCCAAGGGGCTGCGTATTATTCGTAATTACGATACTAGTCTGCCAGATCTATTAGGTGATCGCGAACAACTCATACAAGCAACCCTTAATATTGCCCATAATGCTGCTCAGGCTCTAAGCGAGGAGATTCGTCATGGCGATGCTCAGATAGAGTTTAAAACTCGTGTAGCACGCTCTGTCACGATTTCGAAGAAGCGCTATAAATTAGCCATGGATTTACATGTAATTGATAACGGGCCAGGCATTCCAGACGAAATCCGTGAACGTATTTTCTTTCCATTAGTTTCTGGAAGAGAGGGCGGAAGCGGTTTGGGTCTTACTTTAGCGCAAACATTTGTACAGCAGCATCAGGGCTTTATCGCTTGTGAAAGTCGCCCTGGGCATACGGATTTTCATATTCAAATTCCATACCGCAAGCAGGAGAAAGTATCATGAAACCAATTTGGATCGTGGACGATGATCAGTCGATTCGCTGGGTCTTAGAAAAAGCTCTTTCACGGGAAAATATTCCGCATAAGAGTTTTTCAAATCCAAACGACGTCATTGATGCGCTAGAAAAAGAGACTCCTCAGGTATTGATATCTGACATTCGCATGCCGCGTGGCAATGGTTTAGATCTTTTGCAGAATGTCAAAGTCAGCCATCCACAATTGCCAGTCATCATCATGACTGCTTATTCAGACTTAGATTCAGCAGTTTCGTCATTTCAAGGCGGTGCATTTGAATACCTCACAAAACCATTTGATATTGATAAGGCGGTAGAGCTCATTCGTCGTGCTATGGAACAAAGCGAGCGCAATCAATCGGGCACTAAAGAGCTAAGCGGCTGGAGGCAAGACTCTACAGAGATTATTGGACAAGCACCAGCAATGCAAGAGGTTTTCCGTGCTATTGGACGCCTTGCACAATCACATTCCACCGTATTAATTACCGGTGAGTCTGGTACTGGTAAAGAGTTGGTTGCACAGGCTTTACATAGGCATAGCCCACGTGCTAAAGGGCCTTTTGTCACCTTTAGCACCGCTGCTGTTCCAAAGGATTTATTGGAATCTGAATTATTTGGCCATGAGCGCGGCGCTTTTGCTGGCGCCTTAACCTTACGTCGAGGGCGTTTTGAGCAGGCAGATGGTGGGACTTTATTTTTAGATGAGATTGGTGACATTTCTTTTGATCTACAAACGCGTCTCTTGCGTGCTTTAACCGATGGCCACTTTTATCGAGTAGGAGGTCAAGATCCCATTAAGGCTAATGTTCGGATTATTGCTTCGACTCATCACAATTTGGAGGCAAAGGTTGCCGCCGGAACATTTCGTGAAGATTTATTGCATCGTTTAAATGTGATTCGCTTACGGATGCCTTCCTTACGAGAACGTGCTGAAGACATTCCTATTTTGGCTAGGTACTTTATGCTATCTTGCGCCAAATCTCTTAATGTGGAGCCTAAAAAACTCTCTGATGAGGTTTTAGTAGAGATGGGCAATATTCCTTTTACAGGTAATGTCCGCCAATTAGAAAATCTTTGTCATTGGTTAACAGTTATGACATCTTCTAATGTAATCGGAGTGGCCGATTTGCCCGCAGATATTCTGACAGAAGTAAATCAACAGCCTATTCTGATGCAAGGAGAATTCTCGCCTAATAATTCAATGGTTAGCCGTGTTCGATCTGTTGATTGGGAAAGTGGCCTCGGCCTTTTAGCGGTTAAGATGCTGCAAGATGGCGATAAAGATGTCTATGATGCTTTATGCTCTAAATTTGAAAAAGTCGTATTACAAGCCGCACTCGAAGTAACCCGTGGTAGAAGAGTGGAAGCTGCTCAACGTCTTGGTATTGGTCGTAATACAATTACACGAAAATTGCAGGAACTGGGGATAGATGACTGATTCAATTCGGATTGCGGCTTGGAATGTAAATTCTTTAAAAGTTCGTCTTCCACATGTACTTCGTTGGCTGCAGGCTGAGGAGAAAAAGAGTCAACCAATTGATGCCTTATGTTTGCAAGAGCTCAAACTCACGGATGATAAGTATCCTCATCAAGAATTAGAAGAGGCTGGTTACCTTAGCCTAGCAGCTGGGCAAAAGACCTATAACGGGGTTGCGATCATTGTAAGAAAGGCGGCTTTGGTGCCTATGTCAGCAGATTTAGAAACCACTTTCTTAAAGCCCGTCAGAAATATTCCTGGCCATGCGGATGAGCAACAGCGTATTCTAGCCGCCACAGTCTGCTTTAAAGGGGTGCCGCCTATTCGGCTGATATCTGCTTACTTTCCTAATGGTCAGTCGCCAGATAGTGATAAGTTCGTTTACAAGTTAGGTTGGCTTAAAGCACTTGAGGTCTGGCTAAAGGATGAGTTAAATCAGAACAGTCGCTTAGCATTATTGGGCGACTTTAATATTGCGCCTAGCGATTTAGATGTATATGACCCCTCAAAGTGGATAGGTCAGAACTTAGTATCTCCACCAGAGCGCGAAGCATTTCAACGACTACTGGAGTTAGGTTTAACGGATTCTTTCCGGATGTTTGAGCAAGCGCCCAAGACCTTTAGTTGGTGGGACTATCGAATGATGGGATTTAGAAGAAATGCAGGAATGCGGATTGACCATATTCTCCTGAGTGACGCCTTGAAAAAGCAGTGTAGAGGTAGCATTGTCGATAAAGAACCGCGCACTTGGGAGCAGCCTTCAGACCATGCTCCAGTAATTGCAGTGATTAAAAAAGACATAATTTAAATCATTGAGTCCTGTAAAGCCTGTAATTTTGGCATAGACTTTGTTAACCTAAACAGATAAAGCACTTCATGGTAAATCAACCGATGACAACAATTCCTGAATTTTTAATTCGACGCTTTCATGAGCTAGGAGTTAATGAAGGATTTGGGATAGTAGGTGACTTTGCCCTGAAATTGTTTGATCGACTCTCTCACTTTGGCTTCCCCATTCTGGTGACTGCTGATGAACAGGGTGGGGCATTTGCAGCGGAGGCATATGCGCGTTTACGTGGCTTAGGCGTGTGTGCAGTAACTTACTCTGTAGGCGGATTTAAGGTGGTTAATGCTACGGCTGGAGCATGGGCAGAAAACGTGCCTCTATTAGTGCTCAGCGGATCTCCAGGGCTTGCAGAAAGAAAAGGCGACCCCTTAATTCACCATAAAGTAAAAAACTTTAATACTCAGCTTGAGGTATTTAAAGACATTACGATTGCTCAAGCTGTTTTAACTAATCCATTAACTATCACCCAAGAAATTGATCGTGTACTGAGCGAGATGATTGCCTATCAACGGCCTGGGTATATTGAAATTCCGAGGGATATGGTAGATGTGCCCGTTCTAGATCGGTTTGAGAGTCTCTCCATTACGCTACCCAAAGTCCATGAAAAGCGACTAGCGATTGCAGTAGATGAGACCTTGGCATTATTAGAGGCTAGTGGTGCGGCTGTTTCTATTGCGGGTGTGATGGCTGTCCGCCGTGGACTCGGAGCAGAACTCTTAGCCTTTACAGAAAATTTTGGTGTGCCAATGGCAACTACTTCACTGTCTAAAGGGGTAATACCTGAAACGCACTCTCTGTCATTAGGCGTTTATATGGGTGCAGTAAGTTCTGAATCTATTGTTAAGCAAGTAGAAAGTGCAAAACCATTGATCTCATTTGGAGTTTTATATGGTGATTTAGTGATGGGCGGCTTTACGGATCATTTGGATCGGGGTCAAGTCATCGAATGTACTGACACCCATGTCAATATCGGCTTTCACACCCTTCAAGACGTACCTCTTTGGGCATTTTTACCAGCTTTAATTAAGGCTGGCATCGAAAGGGGATACGAAGAGCATGGAAAGGTTATTCATCAGCAAGCGCATTTTGTCCCCAAGCCAGGACAAGCCCTAATGGTTGAAAGAGTCATGGAATGTATTGCAGCTTTTATGGATACAAAAACTAGGCTGATAGTAGACCCGGGGGATTGTCTTTTCGCATCTGTAGATTTACCAGCGCATTCCCTCGTTTTGGGAAGCGCCTATTACGCAACAATGGGGTATGCCGTACCAGCCGCTTTGGGATCAGCTAAAGCAGATCCAACGTGCAGACCTGTTGTTTTGGTGGGAGACGGCGCCTTTTTGATGACGGGTTTAGAAGCGCTGAGCGCGGTTCATCACGGGGTTCATCCGATTGTGATTGTGATGGACAATCAAGGCTATGGGACTCAACGACCTATGATTGACGGACCTTTTAATGATATTCCTTCACTTCGAGCAGAGGAGCTTCCAAAAGCATTTGGCGTGGGTGTTGGGATTTTATGCGAGACTGAGCAAGCGCTATATGATGCATTGACTCAAGCAATTGCAAATGATGAGCTTTTTATTATTCGGGCCTGTGTGCCACCCGGAACTTATAGTCCTGGGCTCAGACGCTTGACTGATGCTCTTAAAAAACGTGTTTAGTAATCCCTATATCTATCTCTGCTAGGCTAATCCACCATGTCGAAGCAGGGCATCAATACTGGGCTCGCGACCACGGAATGCTTTAAAGGATTCGGCCGTCGAACGGCTACCACCCACCTCTAAGATCTCAGTGCGATAGCGAGCTCCAGTATCTACATCGAGTACAGTACCAGTGAGTTTAGCGGCTTCTTCAAATGCAGAATAAGCGTCCGCAGAAAGCACCTCTGCCCATTTATAACTGTAATACCCAGCAGCATAACCACCAGCAAAGATGTGGCTAAAAGAATTGATCCAACGAGAGATTTCTGGTTGCGGGATGATATTAAATTCACCGGCTACTTTTCTGGATAAATCTAATACTGCTTGCCCTTGAGCATCCAGAGCATTGAAAGTCGAATGCAGGCGCCAGTCAGTTAGTGACATCACGATTTGACGTAAGGTTACTAAACCATTTTGAAAATTTTTGGCAGATAGCATCTTTTCAAAAAGTTCTTTTGGAAGGGGTTTGCCGGTTTGAGTATGTGCCGTCATTTTTTCAAGTACCTCCCATTCCCAGCAGAAGTTCTCCATAAATTGACTCGGAAGTTCCACAGCATCCCACTCCACGCCATTTATACCAGAAACGCCTAAAGCACTAACTTGCGTAAGGAGGTGATGCAAGCCATGTCCACTTTCATGGAAAAGAGTAATGACATCATCATGGGTAATAGTAGGTTGGCGTAACTTGCCATCTATTTTTACTGGCGGAGCAAAATTACAAACAAGATATGCCACTGGAACTTGAATTTCCCCATTGGACAGTTGACGTCGTCCTCTCGCATCATCCATCCAAGCGCCACCACGTTTACCCGGTCGTGCATATGGATCAAGGTAAAAGTAAGCTACTAGCTGACCTATTTGATTGGTAACTGAGAAGGATTGCACATCTGCATGCCAAGCAGGTAAGTCTGCAGCCTCAATCTTGACGCCAAAGAGCGTTTGAATGACCCCAAATAAGCCTTCCAATACCTTTGGCAAAGGAAAGTATTGTTTAAGTTCATTTTCAGAAAAGGCGTAACGATCTTGCTTCAATCGCTCCGCTGCAAATGCCATATCCCAGGGCTGTAACTTGCTCTCTAGATGTAGGTATGTATTGGCAAAATCTTGTAGTTCTTGCCAGTCTTTCTGTGCAAAGGGTCTTGCCCGTTTAGCAATATCGCTCAAGAACTGATCTACTTCTTTAACGTCACTCGCCATTTTTGGCTCAAGACTTAAGGATGCATAGTTAGAGAATCCTAGTAAGCGAGCCTCCTCATCGCGCAGGCGCAATTGGTCCAACATGTTTTGGGTGTTGTTCCAACCGAGCTTACCTTTTGCGTACTGAGGTGCCAAATCTGATGCACGGGTGATATAAGCTTCATACATGAGCTGACGCAAGGCGCGATTTTGACAGTACTGCATTAAGGGGTAATAAGAAGGAAAGTGGAGGGTGAAAGCCCATCCCTGTAGATTCTTATGGTGCGCTGTATCGGCAGCTGCAGCTTTAGCATCTTCGGGTAGGCCGGCAAGCTCAGCTTCATTACTAATCAGGTGTACAAACCCATCAGTAGCATCTAGAACATGATCTGAAAAGGCTTTACCCAATACTGCTTGCTCATCTTGAATTTGTACAAAACGCGGTTTATCTGCATCAGCTAATTCCGCACCACCCAAGCGAAAATCTCTTAAAGAATTTTCAAGGACTTTTCTTTGGGCAATACTAAGGGTATTAAATTCTGGGCTTTTACTGAGAACTTTAAATTTTTCATACAAGGCTAAGTTCTGTCCAAGGCTGGAATAAAAGGCAGTAACTTTTGGCAGCATCTCACCATAGGCAGTGCGTAATTCAGGGGTATCAGCCACACTATTGAGATGGGAGATTACACTCCACGATCTGCCTAAGGATTCAGTAGCATCTTCAAGTGGTTCTGCTAGTGAACTCCATGATGGTGGGGTATTGGAATTAGTGGCAATCTCGACAGCTAGGTCAGCCTGCTTAAGTAAGAAATCAATCGCAGGAGTTATATGTTCTGGCAATATTTCAGAGTAGATTGGAATTCCACGTCCAAAGGAAATTAAAGGATTTTTTTGCAAGTTGGCGGGAAATGTCGATGTGAAATTTGTAGTCATTTCTCTAGCTTAATGGACTACTGCAAATTTTGCCAATTACGAGGAGTTACGGGTATCAATAGCCCTAAAGTTTGGCCGCTTTTTCTGCAGCTTCTAAGGTATTCATCAGTAGCATAGTGATAGTCATGGGGCCAACGCCGCCAGGCACGGGTGTAATCCAACCAGCGATGTATTTGGCTGTATCAAAATCAACGTCTCCACACAACTTGCCATCCGGCATGCGATTGATACCCACATCAATCACCACTGCGCCAGTTTTAATCATGTCGCCAGTGATCATTTTGGCTTTACCAGTAGCAACCACTAAAATATCGGCGTCTTTAGTATGGTGCGCAAGGTCACGAGTCTTACTATTGCAAATAGTAACAGTTGCCCCAGCTTGTAATAAGAGGAGTGCCATGGGTTTACCGACAATATTGGAAGCACCAACAATCACTGCTCGGGCTCCTCGAATAGGGTAGTCAATATTTTCTAGAATTTTCATGCATCCATAAGGTGTGCATGGCTTAAATTGCGGATGGCCGACCATCAGAGCACCAGCATTAGCTATATGAAAACCATCAACATCTTTTTGCGGGGCTATAGCCTCAAGTACGCGCTCAGAGACAATATGTTCAGGTAGGGGCAGTTGTACCAATATTCCATGAATCGATGGATCTGCATTTAAAGTGGCAATGCGTGCTAATAGCTCTGCTTCACCTAGCTCTACAGAAAAGCTCTCTAACACTGAATGAAAACCTACATCTTCACACGCCTTTACTTTATTGCGAACATAGATTTGGCTAGCTGGGTTATCACCAACCACAATGACTGCTAAACCAGGACGAACTCCTTTGGCGGTCACAATCGCACCGCGGGCAGCAATTTTGGCGCGCAGTTTTTTTGAAAGGATGTTACCGTCAAGCAGCTGGGCTGGCATTGTGATATTAATTGGGCTGAGGGTCAGATAGGGCTAAGCGAAGCAGGTCGGCAACAGTATTGACGTTGAGTTTTTCCATAATATTTGCACGATGGGCTTCTACAGTTTTAATAGAAATACCCAGGTCATCGGCGATTTGCTTATTCAAGCGACCAGCAACAATGCGCTCAAGCACTTGACGTTCACGACCAGTGAGCTTGCTCAGAAGGCTTTGAGTGATTTTGCGTTGACTCGCTTGTGAATAATCTACGCGAGCCTTGGATAGCATACGATCGACTAAGCCGCAGAGATCATTTTCTTTAAATGGCTTTTCTATGAAATCTACAGCACCACGTTTCATCGTAGAAACTGCCATAGAGACATCACCATGGCCAGTGATAAATGCTACTGGCATAGGGAGGTTTTCGCTGATGAGGCGCTCTTGCAACTCTAATCCAGACATGCCAGGCATTCTGACGTCGAGAATGGCGCAAGAGATAGTCGATTTATCAGTACTTTGCAAAGACTGCAAGAACCGCTCTGCGCTGGCATGGCAACGTACAACATAGCCATTGCTTTCTAGCAACCAAGTGAGGGAATCGCGAACTGCTTCATCGTCATCGACGACATAGATCACTTCGGTTTGGTTTGGTTTGGCTGCAAGGTTTACATTCATATTAGATCTCACAAGTACGCTCGATATATCAGGGTTAAATAATTTCCGTAGAATCTAGAGATTCTAGGGGTATAAGTATTGTAAAGGTGCAGCCAATCAGTTTGGTCTGTTCTGTATCCATATGATTTTTTGCCCATAGTCGACCTCGGTGGGATTCCACAATAGAGCGGCAAATATTGAGTCCCATCCCCATGCCATCATTTTTAGTACTAAAAAATGGCTCAAACATATGCTGGGCCACGGATTCGGGGATGCCAGACCCTCCATCTGTCACCTGAATCCGGAGCATTGCTGGGAAGGTGCTGGTATCCAAATCTGCTGAAATTTTGACTGCAGGAGCAGACCAGCGAGAGGAAAGGGGGTAAACATCCCTCAGACTATCCAAAGAATTCTTTAGCAAGTTGACTAAAACCTGCAATATGAGCACTGGATCAAGATCAACTTTTGGTAAATTTTCGGCTATTTCGGACGATATATTAAGACGATGGCGGTGAGCTTCAATTTCAACTAAACCTACTGCATCATTAATGATGGCAGAGATATCACTAGTTTTGCGCTGAGGTTCGCTGCGTTTTACAAATCCACGAATACGTTGAATGATGGTGCCAGCTCGATGCGCCTGATCTGATGCCTTCTCAAGCGCAGGCAGAATTTCTTTATTAAGCTCCGGATCTAATTGCCCTTGCAAGCGCTTAGCAACCCCCATGCAGTAGTTTGAAATTGCTGAAAGTGGTTGATTAAGCTCATGCGCCAGAGAAGAGGCCATTTCACCCATAGTAGTTAAGCGGCTAGTAAATTGCATACGCTCTTCTTGTTGACGAGACATATCATCTGCCAGTTTACGTGCTGTGATATCGGTGGCAATCAGGAGTTGTGCCAAGTGGCCATCAACCCATGGAATAAAACGACGACGTACTTCATACCAAGTGTTAGCGCCATCTAGCAGTTCAACTTCATCCGATTCAGCTTCTTGATATAAGAAGGAGGGTGGTATACCTGGCGCAGAATCATTTAATTCTTCACCTAGCTGACGCATGGTTGTTTGAGCTTCTTCTCCGCCAGCTAAATCGAAGTGACCTTTTGAACTATCGCCAAAGCGTTCACGATAAAATCGATTTGCGAATAGGAGTTTACCGGTATCAATGGATACAACAGAAACTGCAGCATCTAAGCCTTCCATCACCGTAACAAAACGCTCTTGAGAGGCTGCTAATTCTTCCCGAATTTTCTTAGGTTCTGAGATATCAATTAAGGAGGTAACCCATCCGGTTTGTTTACCCTTTTCATTAATCAGTGGTGCGATAAAGGTACGGGTTTGAATTTGGGTTCCATCGCGATGAACAATAGAACCTTCGATACCAATTTTCTTTTCATTACCCAAAGCCAATTTCAATGCGCGATTCATTTTTTCAGTCAACTCTTCCTTTTTGCCCTCTGGCCAAAAAGGAAAAGGAGGCATAAGCCCAATAAGCTCATTGGCTGACCAGCCGGTCATTTCACAAAATGCGCGATTGACATAAGTAATGCGCTTATCCATATCGTGCGCCCGAATACCCACGGGCGTGGAGTCTTCCATTGCATTGCGAAAGCTAGTTTCTATCCGCAGATTAGCTTCTGCCTCTTGACGAACTTGCATTTGTTTTAAAACCGACCACAAGCTCCATATCACAAAGGCGCTAAGACCGAGAACGACACCAATGAGCATTCTAAAGGTGAGGTTAGTGGGGGGAGGGTAGGTATCGATACGTAAGGATAGGTTTGGGCTCAAAGTCCCAAGATCAAGACTTGTTTGATTGCTAAATGCTCGCTTAGGAATATCTTTGTCAGAGGAGATGGCGATAATTTTTTGATCATCTGTTATCAAGGTAAATCGATACATTCCCTTGAGGTCTGCAGGGATCATATCTAAGATCCCTTGTGCGGTGTATAGAACTGCTAATACCCCTTCATCTTTGTTTTTTCCAATAATTGATGGAATGACCTGCCAAAATATAGTTTTGTGATCTAAATTAGGATTGTCTTCATTTTGCAAATTCAGGGTAATAAAATTGCTAAATGCTGGGCGGTTGGTGACCGTGCTTATTCCAATAGTTTTCTGTAGTGCGTTACTAACAGAATCTGTATTACGGGCTTGTGAGATCCAATCAGCATTACTAGTGTTAACTGGTACTTTCCATTGATGCTGCTGGTTGATATCAAGCCAGAGAACTTGGGCAATCTCATGATTGTTTACTACCATTTCCTCAGTTTGCTGGATGGCAATTTCTTTTAATTTAGTCTGCTCTGGATTGGTAGTGTATTCCCTGCTTATTGAAAGCAGTGTGTCAGTATTATGGGAGAAACGTATCTGTATACGTTGCTTTGCAAAGGAGAGCTCTCTAAATAATGCAGCTTCTTGCTGATCTTTTTCTTGTAACTGGAGTGTTCCTAAAATGATTCCCATTACAGCCGTAAAGAGAACTATCGCAATTAGAGGGGTATATACAATCCTAAATCCCCGAATTTTACGAAGCCATTTGAATGGCGCTAAGAGCCAGAACGAAAATGCAATTTTTTTCATTTAATAAAGTCATTTTGCCTCAAGCAAGTCATCAAGCAGGTATTTATCGCAATAGATATCATTTGCTGTGCGCTGCAATATAATTTCATATCATGATAAATACTATCATTATGTGGAAAATTACTTGTTAAGGCCCTTAGTTCTTCATAGAATATTAACTATAGAGCAAATAAATAAGAGCAATGTATCTAACGGAGGCAGGTTATGGCAGCAGTTCCAGAGCAAATTTTGGGTAAAAATAATGCACAGGATGTAGACCCAGGTGAGACCCAAGAGTGGTTACAGGCACTAGATGGTGTGATTAAAAATGAGGGCCCAGAACGAGCGGCCTACTTAATTGACCAACAAATTTCTCATGCACGCGTAAGCGGTGTTAATCAACCTTTCCACGCAGAGACGCCTTATATCAATACGATCCCTGTAGAGCGGCAAGCGCGCCTACCTGGTGACCAAAACGTGGAACATCGTATTCGTTCGTATACACGTTGGAATGCAATGGCCATAGTTTTACGTGCCAATAAAGATACCAATGTTGGAGGGCATATCTCTTCCTTCCAATCTGCAGCTACTTTATATGATGTTGGTTTTAACCACTTTTGGCATGCGCCATCTCCAGATCATGGCGGCGACCTCATTTTTGTTCAAGGCCATTCTGCCCCAGGTGTGTATGCTCGTGCTTACATGTTAGGGCGTTTAGCAGATGAGCAGCTTGATAATTTCCGCCAAGAAGTTGGTGGCAAAGGGATATCAAGTTATCCGCATCCATGGTTGATGCCGGATTTTTGGCAGTTCCCTACGGTCTCTATGGGACTTGGTCCCATTATGGCTATTTATCAAGCGCGTTTTATGCGCTATATGCAAGATCGCGGTTTTATCAAAGCAGAAGGTCGTAAGGTTTGGGCATTCTTAGGTGATGGTGAGACTGATGAGCCAGAATCATTGGGTGCAATTGGTATGGCAGGACGTGAGAAGTTAGATAACTTAATCTTTGTTATTAACTGCAATTTGCAGCGCCTAGATGGTCCTGTGCGTGGCAATGGCAAAATTATTCAAGAATTAGAAGGCGAATTTCGTGGTGCCGGCTGGAATGTGATTAAGGTAGTTTGGGGCGGTCAATGGGATGCTCTATTTGCCCGCGATAAAAAAGGTATCTTGATGCAACGCCTTGGTGAAATCGTCGACGGCCATTACCAAACAATGAAATCCAAAAATGGTGCTTATGTTCGAGAGATTGTATTTAATACACCAGAGCTTAAAGCATTGGTGAGTGACTGGAGTGATGATGAGATTTGGCAATTAAATCGTGGTGGCCATGATCCGCATAAGGTTTACGCAGCATTTCATGCGGCGGTGAATCATCTAAATGAGCCTACCGTTATTTTGGCTCATACAATTAAAGGTTACGGCATGGGCGGTTCTGGCGAGGCGATGAATATTGCCCACCAGGCCAAGAAAATGAACGATGATGACGTTCGTCGCTTCCGTGATCGCTTTGAGATTCCAGTTAAAGATGATCAGTTAGACGAAATGCCTTTAGTGAAGTTTACCCAAGGTAGTCCTGAGCTTGAATATATGAAGGCGCGTCGGCAGGAATTGGGGGGTTATCTACCTCAGCGTCGCATGAAGGCTGAAAGTTTGCCCGTACCTGCACTGGAGGTTTTTGCCCCTTTACTTGAGGCAACTGCTGAAGGACGTGAAATTTCTACTACGATGGCCTTCGTGCGCATGCTTAATACCGTTGTTCGTGACAAGGTATTGGGTAAACGGGTAGTGCCGATTGTTCCTGATGAATCTCGTACTTTCGGTATGGAGGGTATGTTCCGTCAATTGGGTATCTGGAATCAACTAGGGCAACTCTATACCCCAGAAGATCATGATCAGTTGATGTTCTATAAAGAAGATAAGACCGGGCAGATTTTGCAAGAGGGTATCAATGAGGCCGGCGGAATGTGTGATTGGATTGCCGCTGCGACCGCCTATTCCACTCACGGCGTTCCAATGCTGCCTTTTTATATTTTCTATTCGATGTTTGGATTTCAGCGTATTGGCGACTTAGCCTGGGCTGCTGGGGATATGCGTAGTCGTGGATTTCTATTGGGCGGAACTGCTGGTAGGACTACATTAAACGGTGAGGGTCTTCAACATGAGGATGGCCATAGTCAAGTATGGAGTGCAGCGGTACCTAATTGTATTAGCTATGATCCAACATTCTCATTTGAAGTAGCTGTCGTTATTCAGGATGGTATGCGTCGGATGTTGACCGAACAAGAGGATGTGTATTACTACATTACCTTGATGAACGAAAACTATACCCATCCAGCTATGCCTAAAGGTTCAGAGCAAGATATTATTAAAGGAATGTACAAGCTTAGCTCTGTAGGTGAGCAAAATGCTAAGTTGCGTGTACAACTCTTAGGCTCTGGAACGATCTTTCGCGAAGTGATTGAAGCTGCTCATATGCTTCATAAGGATTGGGGCGTGTCATCTGATCTATGGGGATGCCCAAGTTTTACTGAGTTAGCTCGTGATTGGGCCGACGTGCATCGCAAGAATTTACTTAATCCAACGGCAGAACCTATTTTGTCCCACGTTGAGAAATGCTTAAAAGATACTACTGGCCCCGTAATCGCCGCCACAGACTATGTACGTTTATTTGCTGAGCAAGTGCGTCCAGCAATTCAGCATCTAGAACGTCGTTATGAGGTTTTGGGTACCGATGGTTTTGGCCGATCTGATACCCGTGAAAAGTTACGTGATTTTTTCGAAGTAGATCGTCGTTGGGTGGTGTTAACTGCCTTAAGATCTTTAGCGGATGCTGGCCAGTATGATCGCAAAAAACTTGCTGAGGCCATTAAAAAATACAATATTGATACAACCAAACCAAACCCCATGACGGTTTGATAAACGACTGACACTATGAGCCAATTAATTGAAATCAAAGTCCCCGATATTGGGGATTACAAAGGAGTACCCGTCATCGAAGTTTTGGTAAAGGTTGGTGACACGGTAGAAAAAGAACAATCCATTGTGGTGCTCGAATCTGATAAAGCCACTATGGATGTCCCTTCGTCACACTCAGGTGTCGTTAAAGAAGTCAAAGTGAAGGTGGGGGATTCTCTTTCCGAAGGTTCGGTAGTCATCATGCTAGAAGAGTCAGGCGCTGTTGTAGCGACAGCAAGTGCCACAGCTCCTGCTATAGACGTATCTAGCTCGAGCGCCCCAATTGAAATCAAAGTCCCCGATATTGGGGATTACAAAGGTGTACCCGTCATCGAAGTTTTGGTAAAGGTTGGTGACACGGTAGAAAAAGAACAATCCATTGTGGTGCTCGAATCTGATAAAGCCACTATGGATGTCCCTTCGTCACACTCAGGTGTCGTTAAAGAAGTCAAAGTGAAGGTGGGGGATTCTCTTTCAGAAGGTTCGGTTGTGGTGATCTTGGAGGGTGGCTTTACTACACCTGCTATTTCATCGACATTAGCTGTTCCAACTCCTGCACAATCTGTTTCAACCATTGAAGCTCCTATTCCAAGAGCCCCAGTGCCTCCTCCGGTAAGCGCTCCGGTAGCGCCAGCTGATGAAACTATTAGTCACGCTAGTCCGTCAGTCCGTAAATTTGCTCGAGAGCTAGGTGTCACTGTTGCTCAAGTCAAAGGTTCAGGCCCTAAAGGGCGTATTACTCAAGAAGACGTGCAGGCATTTATTAAAGCGACAATGAGTGGCGGTGCCGGTAATCCTGCAGTAGCTCCATCTGGAGGTAGTTTAGGTGGTCTAAATTTAATTCCTTGGCCAATAGTGGATTTCACAAAGTTTGGTGAAGTCGAGCGTCAACCCCTTAACCGTATTAAGAAACTCACAGCAGCTAATTTAGGTCGTAACTGGGTCATGATCCCTGCGGTGACGTACCACGAAGATGCAGACATTACTGATTTAGAAGCATTTCGTGTGCTTACAAATAAAGAAAATGAAAAGCAAGGCGTCAAAATTACCATGCTTGCTTTCTTGATGAAGGCAGCAGTTGCAGCCCTTAAAAAATATCCTGAGTTTAATAGTTCTTTAGATGGTGATGACTTAGTTCTCAAAAAGTATTTTAATATCGCTTTTGCTGCGGATACACCTAATGGTTTAGTTGTGCCAGTCATTCGCAATGCTGATAAAAAAGGCATTTATGAGCTAGCACGGGAAACATCTGAACTTGCAGCACTGGCACGTGATGGCAAATTAAAGCCAGATCAAATGCAGGGTGCGAGTTTTACTATTTCATCTTTAGGCGGAATTGGTGGAACTTATTTCTCACCAATTGTGAATGCTCCTGAAGTGGCTATTTTAGGTGTGAGTAAGGCCGCTATGAAGCCAGTGTGGGATGGTAAACAATTTGCTCCACGCCTCATTTGCCCTTTGTCCTTATCTGCAGATCATCGAGTCATTGACGGCGCTCTAGCGACTCGTTTTAATGTCTATATCGCTCAACTTCTGTACGACTTCCGTCGTGCAGTACTGTAAGGATCCTTTATGGCCAAGCAAATGATCCTCGTACCAGATATTGGTGACTATTCTAATGTTCCGGTGATTGAAGTTTTAATCAAAGTCGGTGATGTCATTGAAAAAGAGCAAGCATTATTAATTTTGGAGTCTGATAAAGCAACTATGGAAATTCCGGCTGATGCGCCAGGCACTGTCATTAGTCTTGCTGTTAAACCGGGTGATAAAGTAAGCAAGGGTAGCGTTATTGCACAGATCGAAACAGCTACAGCTACAGTTGCAAAAGCTGCTCCTGCCGTCCAATCTCCAGCATCCACCCCACCATCCGTGACTGCATTACCTATCTCTGTACCTGTCGCAGGTCAATATAACGGTAAGGTCGATCACGACTGTGAGGTACTCGTGTTGGGGGCTGGCCCTGGTGGATATAGTGCAGCGTTTCGTAGCGCTGATTTGGGTATGAATACGATTTTGGTAGAGCGCTACTCTACTTTAGGCGGTGTTTGTCTGAATGTAGGATGTATTCCATCTAAAGCTTTGCTACATACCACCTCAGTAATGGATGAAGTAAAAACGATGTCTAAACATGGAATTACTTATGGCGCACCCAAAATTGAAATTGATCAATTGCGTGCTTATAAGGATTTAGTGATCACCAAATTAACGGGTGGTCTAGCCGGCATGGCTAAAGCACGAAAGGTAACTACAGTGCGCGGTATGGGGCGTTTCTTAGATGCGAACCATGTTGAAGTGGAATTGACTAGCGGCTCCGGTCAAGACCTCACTGGTAAAAAAGAAGTCATTCGTTTTCAGAAGGCTATTATTGCTGCAGGTAGTCAACCGGTAAAACTACCTTTCTTGCCGGAAGACCCTCGGATTGTAGACAGCACAGGTGCTCTCTTATTAAAGAGCATTCCTAAGCGCATGCTAGTCATTGGCGGCGGCATTATTGGTTTGGAGATGGCCACGGTCTACAGTACCTTAGGGTCACGCATTGACATCGCTGAGATGATGGATGGTTTGATGGCCGGCGCTGATCGTGATTTAGAAAAGGTCTGGGAAAAGTTTAATGCTAGTCGCTTTGAAAAGATCATGCTTAAAACCCGTGCGTCTAAAGCACAAGTGAAGGCTGACGGTATTGCCGTGAGTTTTGAGGGTGAAAATGCTCCTGCAGAGCCACAAACTTATGACTTGGTATTAGTTGCGGTTGGGCGCACGCCTAATGGTAAAAAGATTGATGCTGCTGCTGCAGGTGTACAAATAGATGAACGTGGCTTTATTCTCGTTGATAGACAAATGCGGACTAATGTATCTAATATCTTCGCAATTGGTGATCTAGTTGGTCAACCCATGCTTGCGCACAAAGCAGTCCATGAAGGTCATGTGGCAGCTGAAGCGGCAGCAGGGCAGAAGTCTTATTTTGATGCCAAGCAAATTCCTTCAGTAGCCTATACCGACCCCGAAGTAGCTTGGGCTGGTTTAACCGAGGAACAATGTAAAGCGCAAGGTATTGCTTATGAAAAGGGCTTGTTTCCGTGGGCCGCAAGTGGGCGTGCGATTGCTAATGGTCGTGATGAAGGCTTTACCAAGCTCATTTTTGATGCTACTTCAAAACGCATTATTGGGGGTGGTATCGTTGGAACTCATGCTGGCGATCTAATCGGTGAGGTTTGTCTTGCAATCGAAATGGGCGCTGATGCTGTAGATATAGGCAAAACCATTCATCCCCATCCCACTTTAGGCGAGTCAGTTGGTTTGGCCGCAGAAGCGGCGCACGGGCATTGCACCGATTTGCCTCCCGTTAAAAAGAAAGCTCATTAACTTACTATGCGTTGATCTGTTTCATCTAAAACTAAAAGCCCTGAAAAAATGAACTGACCCACAAAAGTTGGACAGTTTGATTAGGTTACCAGAAGGGATTGAGTTCGAAATTACTTCTTCTTTATCACTTTGTTAGTTGTGCCGACATTTTTTATAGCAGTTTCAGCGGCATTATTAAGGTTACTTTGGGCAACTTCAACGGCATGCTTGACGGCCTTCTGACTGGTTTCGTATACATTGGTAGCTGAGGCAATCGCCTGTTTCATTGCGTTTACTGCAGCATCTGAACCTGGGGGTGCATTTTTGGTCCAGTCTTCAACTAGGGAATTCATTTTCCTTTGACCGGCTTGAAATTCCTTTTCAGCTGATTTGGTGAAATTTTCTTGTGTTTCATGGGCCAACTCATATAAGTGACGACTATAAGCCATAATTTTCTCTGCCATTGGTGCGACAGCAGCAGCTTGATGTGCAAGGAGCTGTTGAATATCTTTAACTTCCAATGCTTTTTTTGCACTGCTCATGCTATCGCTCAAGCTTTGCTTGGCAATGTGCATATTTAGTTCTACTAATTTTTCAATGCTCTGAAGTGCTTGATTTGTAAGACCGCTCAAAGTTTCTAAATTGGCTTTCTGTGCTGCTGCAATCTGTTCAGGAGTTAAGTTCATTTTCGATCCCTTTCGCTTGGATACCTTAGCTTTTGAGCCCACCATGAGCTCAATTTCAATCAATTTTCGATTCTTAATCTTCTATGATAAAGAATTTAATGTTGCAACGCCATACAAATAATGCTAGTAGGGGGATTTAGGTAGATATTAGTAAAACAGCCTAAAATTGGCGGTTACTAGAAAAATTACAATCCATTTAGTTAGTTATTTATGAGTTTAAAGTTGGACAGTTATATTGCACCACTATTTGTACTGATTTGGAGTACGGGATTTGTGATTGCCCGCCTTGCAATGCCTTATGTAGAGCCTGCCACCTTCTTATTTTGGCGGTTTGCTGGGGTTTTAATGGCGATGGCAGCTTTAAGTTTGGTGTGGCGAATTACATGGCCAAGTTGGCCTCAAATTAAGCATATTGCTGTGGCAGGACTGTTATTGCAATTTGGCTATCTGCTGGGCGTATGGTTTGCTGTCCGCTTAGGAATGACTGCGGGCTTGGTTGCCATCATTGTAGGCTTACAACCTATCCTAACGGCTTGGTTTGCTGCATGGATCTCTGAAAAAGTTAGTCCGAGACAGTGGATTGGGTTGGGATTTGGATTTGCTGGGGTAGCACTAGTCGTTGCGGAAAAGATTGGTTTTACTCACATCCCATTCGCAAGTTATATCTTGGCATTTGCAGCTTTACTGTCCATTACCTTTGGAACGCTTTACCAGAAAAAATATTGCCCTGTATTTGATTTGCGAGCAGGCTCCTCAATTCAGTTTGGCGTATCTGCTATTTTATGTTTTGCCTGCATGTATTACTTTGAGTCTGGTGTGATGGTGTGGAATGCACCCGTCGTTGGCGCCTTATTATGGGCAATTTTTCCTCTGTCGATTGGTAGTATTAGCCTGCTATTCATGATGATTCGCAAAGGAGCGGCTACAAAAGTGACTAGCTTGTTGTATTTAACGCCACCAACCACTGCAGCTATGGCCTGGCTTATATTTGATGAGCCATTCACAATGATGATGGCAGGGGGTCTGGCGTTGACAATGGGGGGTGTAATTTTGGTAAATGCCCGTCAATCCAATAATGTGGCGACTATTGCTGAATAGATTGCACTAAAAGTTAGTTTATTTGCAGTGTTTTGGATTAATAAAGCTAACACCGCTGTCAAAGTTATTTATCATTCGGTATGTTGAAAGTTTTGGAAGGTATTTTGGAATGCATGTGAATCGATTTTGGATCTTGGTTTTATCTTGCCTTTTTGCATTAGGCATCACTATCAATTCAATAGCTAGCGCCGCTACTACTGAAAAACAGAGTAAATCGACTAAAGCGAAATCAACTTCTGCTGCAAGCGCACCGCCAAGTGCAAAGACAACGCTAAAAATATCAAAATCCGCCAAAAAACCCCGGAGTGTACGAACTACCGTTACTCGTTCATCTGATGCAGTTGTAGTTGGCCCCCCATCTTTAGCGACAGCTCTTGGGTTACGTGGGCAACACGATCAATTGAGTCTTAAATCAAGCGTAGCTATGGTTGTTAATCAAGATACTAAAGAAGTGTATTTTGAGAAAAATTCTTCTGTGAGTTTGCCTATAGCATCGATTACTAAATTAATGACAGCAATGGTGATCCTAGACTCTAACCTTCCTCTAGAGGACACAATCGTCATTAATGCTGATGATGTGAATATTTATCGTACATCTCGCTTATCGGGGGGGACTGTTTTAACGCGTGAAGAAGCGCTTTTACTGGCCTTAATGTCATCTGAGAATCGGGCGGCCTATACCTTGGGAAGAAACTATCCAGGCGGAATACCTGCATTTGTGGATGCCATGAATCGCAAGGCCAGAGAGATTGGCATGAGCCATTCGCATTTTGCTGACCCCACTGGCCTAATGAGTGAAAACGTAGCATCAGCTGAAGATTTAACGCGTCTATTGAGTGCCGCCTATCAATACAAAATGATTCGAGAGTTTTCTACCTGGCCAACCCTGACTATGGTGATTAATCAACGGCCACAAAAGTTCTTAAATACCAACAGATTGGTGCGTGCTGGTGATATGGATATTGGACTACAAAAAACGGGCTTTATCAACGCAGCTGGTAAGTGCCTGGTGATGCAAGCGAGGGTAAACAATACGCCTTTGCTATTGGTATTTTTGGATTCTGTTGGAACCCAATCTCGATTTGCTGATGCTGTGCGAGTACGTGATTGGTATGAGCGCTCTGGAGAACCACAACCCATCCGCCGCTTAATGTAAAAGCATCAAGAGGAATGGTAATTAATGGTTTGAGCCGCTCATTTTTGGTTTAAAGCCCATCCCCTTAGAAATCTGCAAAGCCGTCTCTTGAAGTGAGCGCAGCCAATCTGCCTGAATACGATCGGTAGGAGCGCTTAAGGATAGGCCAGCAACCAGCTTTCCGCTGTCATCCAATATAGAGGCAGCGAAACAACTAACACCAAGTTCTAACTCTTCATTGTCTTTAGAGCTAGATAATTGGCGAACTTGATTCAGTTCAGCTTCAAGCTTACCCAAATCCGTAATACTATTTCTGGTATGGCCTGAAAGCCCAGTTCTAGTAACATAAGCGCGCACTTGGTTAGGGTCATCGCTAGCTAAAAATAATTTACCAACAGAAGTGAGGTGTAGTGGTGCGCGACCACCAATGGCACGGACCACTTGCATTCCTGATCGTTCACTATAAGCACGATCGACATAAACGATTTCATCTCCTTGCCGTACTGAAAGATTAATAGTTTCACCGGTAAGTTTATGAAGGGCACGCATAGGGGCTTGAGCCGCCTCACGAACTGACAGACGAGCTTTAACTAAGTTACCCAATTCCAATAACTTTAAACCCAAGCGGTAGGTGCCTCCATCACCACGCTCAACCAAGCGACAGGCTACTAAGTCATTTAAAATTCGGTGGGCAGTCGAAGGGTGAAGTGTAGTTTGTGCAGCTAAATCCTTTAGGCTGCTAGATTCTTCATGAACCGCTAAAGCATCGAGCAAATTGATCATGCGATCAAGCACTTGAATAGCAGTTTTACTAGCTTCTCCAGGAATCTTTAGTGGCTTAAGTGGTTTACTTGTTGTCATGAGGATATTGTAGCGATTTTATGAAAAATTGCATATTATGAAATCCTATTTCATAATAGACCAAGGAATCAGCACAAGCAAATATCTAAATATGCTGCATCTGCATAAGATTTGATCTAAATCAAGTCATTTGGCTTTATTAGATCCATGTAGCTAGTTGGAAGGGTTTACCTGAGTGTGAAGCTTCTCCAAGTGCGTAGAATTCATCTATCAGGATTTACTACTAATTAAATTACAGGAGATAGCCTTTGCAATCTGTAAACCTTAACCCAGATTACTTTCATAAGGTTGTTGATTGTCAGTGGGCTTGTCCGGCACATACTCCTGTTCCTGAATACATTCGACTGATTGCTCAAGGTCGTTATGCTGATGCTTACATGATTAATTGGGTGTCGAATGTTTTTCCTGGGGTACTTGGTAGAACTTGCGATAGACCTTGCGAACCTGCTTGTCGTCGGGGTAGGGTAGAGGAGAATAATGGCGTCGATCCAGAGCCTGTAGCGATTTGTCGCTTAAAGCGAGTTGCTGCAGATAACAAGGGAGATGTGCAAGCGCGCATGCCTAGTATCTCCAAAAAAAATGGCAAGCAGATTGCATGCGTTGGCGCTGGCCCATCCTCGTTAACAGTTGCCCGAGATCTAGCCCCATTGGGATATGACGTCACTATTTACGATAGTGAAATTAAAGCTGGAGGATTTATTCGTTCACAAATTCCACGATTTCGTTTACCAGAAACTGTGATTGACGAAGAGACGGGATACATTTTAAATCTAGATGTCCAGTTCAAATCTGAGCAGCGAGTAGATTCTCTTAAGGCTCTATTACATGAAGGATACGATGCGATTTTTATAGGTTCTGGAGCTCCGCGGGGAAGGGATTTAGATCTAGTTGGACGTAAAGAGGCTGACAATGATATTCATCTTGGTATTAATTGGCTTGCATCCGTCTCCTTTGGCCATATTACTAAGGTAGAGGGAAAGGTAATCGTATTAGGTGGCGGCAATACTGCCATGGATTGTTGTCGATCGGCGCGGCGGCTAGGCAGCAATGATGTCAAGGTAATCGTCCGTAGCGGGTTTGATGAAATGAAAGCATCTCCTTGGGAAAAAGAAGATGCTCTTCATGAAGGCATTCCCATCCTGAATTATCACGTACCGATCAGTTTTGAATGCAAAGATGGGAAATTGTTTGGAATGCGTTTTGAGATCGTTAAAGCTATTTATGATGATCAGGGGAATAGAACGCTGGTGCCATCGGGCGAACCTGAAGTTTTTATTGAGTGTGATTCCGTCCTGCTGGCAGTAGGACAAGAGAATGCATTCCCCTGGATTGAGAAGGATTGCGGTATTGAATTTAATCGCTATGGTTTACCAGTGCTAAACAAAAATACCTTCCAATCCACATTATCAAATGTATTTTTTGGTGGAGATGCCGCATATGGGCCAAAGAATATTATTACCGCTGTTGCTCAAGGTCATACTGCCGCAATCTCTATCGACCGGTATTTACATCATGAAGATATTTCTATTAGACCACCACCTAAGGTGAATTTAATGTCCCAAAAAATGGGTATTCATGAATGGAGTTATCACAATGATGTTTCTAAAGATGAGCGCTATGCAGTCCCTTGGGCCGCAGCTGAAATAGCACTTTCTAGTATCCGTATTGAGGTCGAGCTAGGGTTTGATGAGGCAACTGCCTTTAAAGAGGCTAGTCGCTGTCTTAATTGCGATGTCCAAACCATCTTTACTAGAGAGACGTGTATTGAGTGCGATGGTTGTGTGGATATTTGCCCGATGGATTGCATTACATTCACAGTTGGAGGATCTATCGATGATCTTAGGACGCGCCTTAAAGCCCCAGCATTAAATCATGAGCAAGATTTATATGTATCTGATAATTTAAAGTCTGGCAGGATCATGGTCAAAGACGAGGATGTGTGTTTACATTGCGGCTTATGTGCTGAACGCTGTCCAACTGGTGCATGGGATATGCAGAAATTCTTACTTAGCACAGTACAGGCAGGACCCCAATGCCGCGATAAGCAAATTGGTCATGCGGGAAGGGGGGTTATATGAAATACATCGAAGCAACTAATGATTTCGTCATTAAATTTGCAAATGTGAATGGTTCTGGTTCGGCATCAGCTAATGAATTATTTGCTAAAGCAATTTTACGTATGGGCGTTCCAGTTAGCCCCCGCAATATCTTTCCAAGCAATATTCAAGGGATGCCCACTTGGTACGAAGCTCGTGTTAGTGAGAAGGGTTATCTGGGTAGACGCGGTGGTGTTGACATGATGGTTGCTATGAATCCGCAAACTTGGGATGCTGATATTGCTGAGATTGAACCGGGCGGCTACCTTTTTTATGACTCTACACGTCCAATTCCTAAAGATCAATTTCGCGAGGATATAAGGGTAATTGGTGTCCCATTAACAGAAATAAGTAATTGCGCCTACAGTGAAGCAAGACAACGTCAATTATTTAAAAATATTATTTATGTGGGTGTCTTATCTGCATTGCTTAATGTAGATGTTGCTATTTTTGAAAAGTTATTTTCTGAGCAATACAAAGGCAAAGAAGCATTACTAGAGTCTAATATTAAAGCCTTTAATTTAGGCTATGAATACGCAAAGAAAAATATAACTGAAGCTCTTGGTATTAGAGTTCAGCGTTCAGACCAGGTGGGGGATCGTATTTTTACTGATGGTAATAGTGCAATTGGATTAGGTTGCGTGTATGGTGGTGCCACAGTGGCTGCCTGGTATCCCATAACACCTTCTTCATCTGTACCAGAAGCATTTGAAAAGTTTTGTAGAAAATACAGAGTTGATTCTTCTACCGGTCTGAATCGTTTCGCTATTGTTCAAGCAGAGGATGAACTTGCCTCTATAGGTATGGTGATTGGAGCAGGATGGAATGGTGCCAGAGCTTTCACCGCAACCTCTGGTCCCGGTATTTCTTTAATGTCAGAATTTATTGGCCTTGCTTATTTTGCCGAGATACCAGTCACAATTATAAATGTGCAGCGTGGAGGACCCTCTACTGGCATGCCCACGCGCACACAGCAGTCTGATTTACTTTTCTGTGCCTATGCATCACATGGAGATACTAAGCATGTCATGCTATTTCCTCAAGATCCTAATGAATGTTTTGAGCAGGCCGCTACCGCCTTAGATTTAGCTGAAAGGCTTCAAACCCCGATTTTTTTAATGACCGATTTAGATATCGGCATGAATCAAAGGCTTTGTGATCCTTTTGCTTGGGATGAGGGGAGAACTTATGATCGCGGTAAGGTAATGAGCGCTCAAGAGCTTGAGGCCGGAAAAGATTTTGGGCGCTATAAGGATGTTGATGGCGATGGAATTCCTTGGCGCACCATTCCTGGAGCCCATCCCTCGAAAGGTAGCTTCTTCACTAGGGGAACTACCCGCGATCCGTACGCTAGGTATTCTGAGAAGGGTGGCGACTATATCTACAACATGGAACGATTAATTCGTAAGTTTGAGACGGCGGCAAGCCTGGTTCCTCAGCCGATTATTAAAAATAATAAGAAGCCAAGCAAGTTAGGTGTAATTTATTTTGGATCAACAACTCCAGCAATGGAAGAGGCGCTAGATTTATTAAGTAATGATGGAGTTTATATTGATGCCCTGCGCTTGAGGGCTTTCCCATTTCCTAAATCAGTGAAACAGTTTATTGATACCCATGACATAGTGTTTGTAGTTGAGCAAAATCGAGATGCACAAATGCATACATTGCTAGTGACAGAGCTTAATCTAAATAATGAATCCTTAGTTAAAGTTCTTCATTATGATGGTACTCCCATTACTGCGCGATTTATTGTTGGAGAAATTCATATTCATCTTGGCACAAAGGGTTCTAAAGGTGATGCAATAGCACCCCGTAAGGAGACGGCATGACATTTATTAATAAGCCTAGTCTTCACCATCCATCCCTTCATCAAAATAAAGTTGGCTATACTCGGCGTGACTATGAGGGTCGAATCTCTACCTTATGTGCTGGTTGTGGTCATGACTCAATTTCAGCCGCAATAGTACAAGCTTGCTGGGAGATGGATGTTGAACCGCATCGGGTAGCTAAGCTATCTGGAATTGGATGTAGCTCTAAGACGCCGGATTATTTTCTCGGTGCGTCACATGGTTTTAATACAGTACATGGACGAATGCCCTCGGTTTTAACAGGGGCTAATCTTGCTAACCGTGAATTGCTCTATCTGGGTATCTCTGGGGATGGGGACTCTGCATCTATTGGTTTGGGTCAATTTGCTAATGCCATGCGCCGCAATGTGCGTATGGCTTACATTGTAGAAAACAATGGGGTCTATGGATTAACAAAAGGTCAATTTTCTGCTACCGCCGATCGTGGATCTAAGAGTAAAAAAGGCGTTGTTAATAATGACAGTCCAGTCGATCTAGTTGGCTTGGCACTACAACTAGGAGCTACTTATGTTGCACGGAGCTTTTCTGGTGATAAGGATCAATTGGTACCCTTAATCAAAGGGGCTATTGGACATGGGGGTGCCGCCTTTATTGACGTAATCAGCCCCTGCGTCACCTTCAATAATCATGGTGGTAGCACTAAGAGTTATGACTATGTTAGGCAGCATAATGAAGCAGTGAGTCGGATTGACTTTATACCAATTCATCAAGAAATCACAGCTGATTACTCCCAAGGTCAAGTTATTGAGGTTCAGCAGCATGATGGTTCATATTTGCGCTTACGTAAATTACATGAAGACTACGACCCTACAAATCGATATGAAGCACTCAGTTATATCAATGAGCATCAGGAGCGAGGTGAGGTAGTTACGGGGTTACTTTATTTAGACCCTCTTGCCACAGATCTTCATGAGGCCTTAAATACATGCACTGAGCCCCTGAATTCTTTTGGGTCTGAAGAACTCTGTCCTGGACGGGATGCATTAATGAAGATTAATCTCGAATTGCGTTAATTATTCTCAAGGTGAAAACATGACAGATCGTACGGTATCGCAATCTATTACACACCGAAATTTAGTGACTCTACCACCTCGGGCGACTGTCTTAGAGGCAGCGAGAATAATGACGAAGGCCAATACTGGATCTGTTTTGATCATGTCAATAAGTGGTGAGCTACATGGAATATTGACTGAGCGAGACTTGATGACAAGGGTCCTATCTAAGGCCTTAAATCCTGCCACCACAAGTGTTTCTGAAGTAATGACGCCTAAGCCTTACTGTATAACTCCTGAGATGACAGTATCGAATGCGGTACTTATCATGATTGAGAGAGGTTTTAGGCATTTACCTATTACGGCACCATCAGGAAAAGTGCTTGGCATCTTTTCTGTGAGGGATGCGTTGCCAAGGGAAATCGGCGAGGCTGTCAGTCTTTCTGAGTTCTTAGATCAAGCTGGTAATACCTTAGCTTAAATAATTAATTTTTCAATAAATTTGACTTATAGAGGATAGGTAAATGCAAGAGAAAACAGCAAAAAATGCACCATATGCACTTCAGGTTGAGGAGGGCAAAACTTATTATTGGTGTTCGTGTGGGATAAGTAAAACTCAACCTCTATGTGATGGGATGCATCAGGCGACAGATTGTGAGCCTTGGGAATATGTAGCCACTAAAACTGAAACCGTATTCTTTTGTGGTTGCAAGCAGTCAGAAAGCGCCCCTTTATGTGATGGCATGCATACTAAATTGTGATGCTTTAAGACTTTAAATTTACTTCATTTATGAAAGCTGGCTTAATTGCAAGCATTAAGTGTGACAGGCTCGAAATCTTTGACATTTAAATGATGAGCAGTATCTGAGTTATTAAGTAAGAATAAATGCGGTAACTGTCACTATTGCCTTGTTTAACTAACAAACTAAATTGGCGAATACCAATTTAGCTATTTTTCTTTAGCAATCTATTCAAAGTTGGTTTGATATAGATCAAATTAATAAGTAGTATTAATGACTTAGCCTCAAAAGCCATTAGATTGTCATATTCAAAGTTGAGTATTGAAAAAACTTACTTTGAAGATGAGCTATGATTGAGAATACCACCTATGATGAAATTAAAATTGGCCAGTTTGCACGACTAGTTCGCACTCTTACCGTAGATGATGTCAAAGCTTTTGCAGCTGTATCGGGCGATAACAACCCTGCGCATTTAGATGATGACTATGCTCGTTCATCTTTATTTCATGAGGTAATTGGTCATGGCATGTGGAGTGGTTCGTTAATTTCCGCAGTCCTTGGCACTCAATTTCCTGGGCCAGGAACAATTTATTTGGGTCAGACCTTAGAATTTAAAAGACCGGTAAAGATTGGTGATACTGTTACCATACTCATCACGGTATTGCACAAGAACGATGTAAAAAAATCAGTTACCTTGGAGTGCTTAGGAACTAATCAGCATATGGAAAAAGTTCTCATAGGTGAAGCAGTAGTATTGGCACCTACTGAAAAAGTAAAAATTGAAATTGGTGCTACTCCTGAGATTCATCTGTTCGATCCTGAAGCAGGCCTTAAAAAACTATTAGCTCTTGGAGCGCATCTCGGTCCAGTTACTTGTGCTATTGTGCACCCCTGTGATGAAAATTCAATTTTAGGCGCAATGGATGCGGCTAAAAATAATCTCATCATTCCTATTCTAGTCGGCCCTGAAATTAGAATCCGTGAATTAGCACGGCATTTGGAAATTGATTTAAATGGCATTCAAATTATCCCAAGCTCCCATAGTCATCATGCTGCCAAAATTGCTGCAGAGCTAGCTGCTTCTGGTCAAGCCGAGGCATTGATGAAAGGTAGCTTACATACCGATGAATTAATGCATGCAGTACTGGCTAACAATGCTTTGCTAACTAAACATCGCTTATCTCATATATTCCGTTTTGAGGCTCCCTTATATAGTAAGCCCTTATTTATATCGGATGCAGCTATTAATATAAAACCGAATCTAATTGAAAAACGAGATATAGTTCAAAATGCAATCAATTTATTCCACATCTTAAATGACCATGACCCAAAGGTCGCAATTTTATCAGCCGTCGAAAATGTTGAACCAGATATTCCCTCTACGATTGATGCTGCAGCGCTTTGTAAAATGGCAGATCGCGGACAAATTACTGGCGGTATTTTAGATGGTCCATTAGCTTTTGATAATGCGATTTCACCAGAAGCAGTTAAAGTCAAGAAAATACATTCTTTGGTCGCAGGAGACGCAGATATTCTAATAGTTCCAGATTTAGAATCTGGAAATATGTTGGCAAAACAATTGGATTATTTAGGTGGAGCAACTGCATGCGGCATTGTCCTAGGCGGTCGGGTGCCAATAGCCTTAACTAGTAGGGCAGATGGTCGAAATACTCGTATGGCCTCTGCCCTATTAGTAAAGCTCGTTGCCCATCATTATCGTAACGAGAAACCCTAATTGGGAATAGATATGGCATCCACTTTCCAAGGGGCTTTTTTGTCCTCAATTTTCCCCAATGATTCTTTTGTAGATCGTAATTGTGTAATACGCTGAATTAAAGCTTAACTAGTAATTTGAGACTTCATTAAAGTAAGGATCTTTAATGCACGAAGAATTGCATTAACGGCGAATAGCATCAGCACACTCTTTAATGAGTGCAGGCCCCTTAAAGATTAGTCCGCTATAAAGCTGAATCAAGCTAGCGCCAGCCGCGATCTTCTCTTGAGCATCGCCCCCCGAAAGAATGCCGCCCACTCCGATAATGGGTAGGTGATCTTGGAGCCTAGCTTTAAGTATTTTAATTACTTCAGTTGATGCTGATTTGACGGGTGCACCAGATAAGCCGCCAGCTTCATTGCTATATTCCATCCCACTCACTGTTTCACGAGCAATTGTCGTATTGGTGGCAATAATGGCGTCAATTCTAAACTCGAGAGAAAGATCTGCAATGAGCTCGATATCGTTAAAGTTTAAGTCAGGAGCAATCTTTAAGAACAGGGGCTTGCGCTTACCAAAGCGGTCGCTTAAACGTGCACGAGCAATATCTAAAGTCCCAAGCAAGGATCTAAGCATTTCTTCGCCCTGCAGAGCACGAAGGTTTTGAGTATTTGGGGACGAGATATTCACAGTGATATAGGTGGCAATTTCATAAACTGCTTCCATTGCTAGGACATAATCGCTAGCAGCATCCTCTATGGGGGTGCTAGCATTTTTCCCAATATTGAGCCCTAGAACGCCACCATTTTGCCAAAAACTAGATCGACGAACTCTTGCTACACAGGCATCTACGCCATCATTATTAAAGCCCATTCGATTAATAATGCCTTGGGCTACTGGCAAGCGAAACATCCGAGGTTTTGGATTGCCTGCTTGTGGCTTTGGGGTGACCGTGCCAATTTCTAAAAATCCAAATCCTAACGCAGCTAAAGCATCAATATGCTTACCGTCTTTATCAAGCCCGGCAGCTAAACCAACGGGATTCGGAAAAGTAATATCACAAAGGGTCCGTGGATCTGAAGCAGGCTGTTTTATCAAACATTGTAATAAGCCCCAGCGCTGTGCACGATCTAAATTGCTGAGCGTGAGATTATGCGCCTTTTCTGGATCCAGATTAAAAAGCCAAGGACGTAAAAATGAGTAACTATCCACCATAGGTTTGATTATGACTCAAGGATGAGTTGCCAATGATCATCAATTAAGCCCTCAATGGGTTGGAATTTCGCCTTATATGACATCTTTTTACTATTATGGATGTAATAGCCTAAATAGAGGTAGCTCAAGTTTAATTCTAAGGCCTGCGCAATTTGCCACAGGATACTGTAACTTCCAAAACTAGCAGTACTGTCGGCTGTATCGTAGAAGGTATACACCGAAGAAATTCCATGCTCAAGGATATCGATCATACTTACCATCCGCAATCGCCCAGGATGGGGATCATGTGGCCCATCCCTAAACTCCACAATGCGGGAATTTACGCGACTTTGTAGTAAAAATTGCATGTATTGATCTTGATCATCATGGTCCATTTCACCACCAGCATGACGTTGGCTTTGATAGCGCTCATATAGCTGATAATGCTCTTCTTGATATCCAAGATTTAATACACGTGCTTCAAGACCCTGGTGTTTTTTCCAGGCGCGACGTTGACTCCGGCTAGGGACAAATTGCCCAATTAATATTCTGGTAGCTATACAGGCTTTGCATTCATCACAGTAAGGGCGATAGGTGTACAGACCACTGCGACGAAAGCCGGCATTAACTAATTCACCATAAAGATCGACATTGATCAAGTGTGACGGGGTGGCCACTTGAGATCGAGCTGTTTTACCTGGTAAATAGCTACAAGCATAGGGAGCTGTTGCATAAAACTGCAAAGCGGTGAGGGGTAGCTCTTTTAGCTGTGTCATAACCAGTGATTGAGAATCTCTTTATCGAAAAACCATGGAATCTCTATATTAGATTGCTTTATCGACTCTTGCAGATTATTCAAAAATTCATCGCGGGGAATGGGTACCGCGCCTAATGAGCTTAGGTGACTTGTTTCTTGTTGACAATCAATCATTGACACTCCATTTTGCTCACACCAAGCACATAATGCCGCAAGGGCTAGCTTTGAGGCATTTGTTTGTCGACTAAACATAGACTCACCAAAAACCATGCCCCCAAAGGCCACACAATATAGTCCACCAACTAGCGCAGCTCCTTTTTGGATTGCAATGCTATGGGCATGACCCTGTTCATGTAGAGAAGCATATGCGTCCATAATCTCATGGGTAATCCAAGTACCATCTTGATTCTTTCTTTTACTAGTTGCGCATGAACGAACTACCGCACCGAAGTTACCATCCACTACAATTTGTTGGCCAGGCTCTTCTAGAAATTGCCTAATTGTTTTTTTTAAGGATTCATGACATTTAAATTTAGAAGGCCTCAATACCATTCTGGGATCCGGAGACCACCACAATATAGGTTGATTATCAGAGTACCAAGGAAAGATGCCAAGTTGGTAGGCATCTGCTAGTTGCCCAGGATAAATGCGATCACTAACTGCAATTAAGCCGGGAACGTTCGGATCGGGATCTGCATGAACAAAGGGGTTAGGAAAAGGATCACCAGCACCTAACCAGGCGATATTACTCATATTTTTAAATTCGCTCGCTTGGCAAAATATCTCGGGAGCGAACGCTAATTTCAGTAGCACCATTCAGTACCCCGGATGCAAGGTCGGCAAAATACCATTCGAGAGTTTGTTTGACTGTTGGGAAAGCAATATCTTTCCAGGGAATTTCACTCTCATGAAATAATCCTACCTCTAGACTTTCTTCTCCAGCTGCAAAATATGCAGAGTTCATATTCGCTAAGTAAAAAATATGAACTTGCTCTGCATGTGGCACATTTAATAAGGAATAGAGCGGTCCTATCTCTACAATAGCGCCTGCCTCTTCGAAGGTTTCTCTAGCGGCACCTGCGCTCGTACTTTCACCTAACTCCATAAATCCAGCAGGTAATGTCCAATATCCATAGCGTGGTTCGATAGCGCGACGGCATAGGAGGACTTTGTCTTTATAGATCGGGATACAGCCAACTACATTGCGCGGATTAAGATAATGAATACTGCCGCAAGATTCGCATACATGACGCTCACGCGAGTCATCTGCTGGAATTTTGATCGTCAGCATTGAGGCACAGTTTGAGCAAAACTTCATCTTTGCTTTCTAAAAATAGGCAAGTATTGCGCCACGTAGCGCATTGGTAAGCATAATCTCATCAGCCATTAAAACATCTGCAATAGTGAGGTTGACTTCATGGGTATTGTATAAAGGATCATTGAGGAACTTGGCACGCATAACACCAGGAAGAACCCCCGCAGAAATTGGTGGGGTTAGCCATTGAGAACTTCTTTTAGGCTTGATAAAAATACTAGTTCTTCCACCTTCAGTTACAAAGCCGTTCTGATTGATAAAAAGAGCATCAAAACCACCTTGATCAACAGATCTTCGCCATGCTTGATCATAAATTTCTCGAGAGTTAGTTTTGTGTCTCAGTAATACGTTGCCGGAATACATGACTGCATCGTCTGGATTAATTAGCACATCTTTGGCCCAAAAGAGTTTTACCTTTTCTGGAAGGGCCTCTAAGGGGGCCGAATGCACAGTTAACAAACCAAGATGATCTAAATCTAATCTGAGTCGGTACGGTTGATTGCACTGTAAGTCTACACAGGACTGTAATATTAGTGTTTTTGCTATACCCCAATCAAATCCGATTCCTAATGCCGAAGCAGATATGCACATGCGCTTTAAATGATCTTCTAGCATTTGCGCTTGACCATTTTGGACGAGGATGGTTTCAAATAATCCCACTGCACTCGGAAGGTTTGTTAGGAAAGAGGACTTTATCAGGCATTCTTCCCATTCCTCCTTAGCCTCAGAATCAATTGTAATGCCAGCACCAATACCTAAAATAAAAGGTGCTGCATGGGTCATTGGATCAAGGTTAATTTCAATTGTACGAATTGGAACGCTAAGGGCAAAATCGCCATTCGGATCAAACCAACCTAATGCTCCACAGTAATAGCCGCGGTCATTAGACTCTAACTCTTGAATAAGCTGCATGCTGCGTTTCTTTGGTGCACCAGTAACCGAGCCACATGGAAAAACTGCGGCCAAAATATCGAATAGTTTTAAGTTCGGTTTTGCTTGAGCTTTTACTGTTGAGGTCATTTGTAAAACATCACCATGCCTTGCTACCTCAAATAGTTTAGGAACGCTTACCGTCCCTGGTAAGGCTAAGCGGCTAAGATCATTGCGTAAGAGATCCACAATCATGACATTTTCAGCTTGATTCTTGGGATCTTGTGAGAGGTGGCTAGCAGATTCGCCTTCATCGTTTATGGCTCTAGCAGTACCTTTCATTGGCATTGCTATTAAGGTTTGACCGGTTCGTTGAATGAATAATTCTGGCGACTGAGAAAGAATGTAATGTGATTTATCTTTAATAAAAGCCCCAAAGCGACCAGGCTGGCGCTTGCGAAGTCGAGCATATAAAGCGAGAGGATCACCATATACTTCACCAATTACTTGATAGGTGAGATTTATTTGGTAAGTATCTCCATTGCGAATATATTCCTGAATTGACTCAATATCTTTGGCAAAACCTACTTTACCTAAAGATGTGCTTACATTTGCTACACCAGCACTTTGATTGTTAGGATCTAAACTGCCAATTGTCCTAATGAGATAGCTATCAACTTCATCTTTCGACAGTTTTTGGAAGGATTGAAAAGACCAGGCCTGAATAAGCGGATGAGCGCTCGGTCTTTGAACAAGATTATGAAATTGACGGCCTAGTTCATAGGCAAAAGCAGTAACTACAAATTCACCTCGTGCAAGAGCAGCAGAGATTTCTTGAAGGCAATGTTCTGTAGCTTGAAGATTATCATCAGGATTTTTCTCTTCGTAAATACACCAGTACTTAAGAGGATATTGATAAAGACGGCTCGAGGGATTAGATACAGTACTCTGCGCATCATCGAGCAAAATCATTGCTTTGACTCCAGATCCGGTGGATGTGGTGGTTATTTTATGATTGTTGCGGATTCAATGATGACTGCTTTGCTCGGAACATCAGCCATGCGCCCCATTTTTGGAGATGAAGCAATCATCGTAGGTATTTTACGTATTGCATCAATGGTTTGTGTACCAGAAATAACCTTCCCAAATACGGTGTAGCCATTACCCATCGCATTGGGATAATTTAAACCCTCATTATTATTGACGTTAATAAAAAATTGAGCTGTAGCTGAATCAGGATCAGAGGTGCGTGCCATCGCAATAGTGTATGTTTGGTTCTTTAAGCCATTTTGCGCTTCTGAAGCAACTGGCGCATCAGTAGGTTTTTGATTTAGATCAGCAGTAAAGCCCCCACCTTGAATCATGAAGCTATCAATTACCCGATGAAAGATAGTGCCATTATAAAATCCACTTTTGACATAATTTAAAAAGTTGGCAGTGGTCTTTGGTGCCTTGACTTCATCAAGCTCTACAACAAAGTTGCCCATAGTGGTTTTAAATTCAACCTTAGGCCCTGCCATAGCAAAACTACTTGCTAAGCAAGAGATAATTAAAAAAGCGCTGGCGATAATTTTACGCATGATATTTCCTTAGATTAGAGTGGTGAGTATGCTGTCAATTGTATTGTTCACAAACCATTGGGCACTTGGCCTGCATAGCAGTAAGAAGTTTCTTCAAACATTCCAGGGCGATTAAGGTAGTCCACCACCCAATCTATAGTATCGAGTCCCCAAAAGCACTGTTTGCCAATAACTAGGGAAGGCACACCAAATGCGCCATCATTTTTGGCTTGATTGGTGTTGGCAAATAATTGAGCTTTAACTGCGGGATCATTTGGTTTCAAAGTATTGCTGGGTAAGCCTATGTATAGACAAAAATCTGCCCAAGATAAATTTGGGTCTTTACCTTCGACCCAAACATATTCAAAGGCACGCTCTACCATTGCCCAATTGGCTTTTTCTTGTGCTAACAAGCGTTGCGCAGCTACAGTCAAAAAAGGGTGGTGCTCTGGAAATCGAAAAGGAATTCCGAGTTTTTCTGCCACCCATACGCAGTATTGATAGGTATGCGGTCTCTTAGCCGCTATCTCGCCGGGACCTTGATTATCGGTCGCCCTAAAAAGACCCCCCAAGAGGATGGGCACAGGCTCAATCTCTAATTTATCTCCTAAACGATGGCGCTGTTTCACATAGAAATAAGAAAATGGAGAAATAATGTCATAGTAAAAAGTAGCTTTGATGGGCTCGTCAATTAGATCTTTATTCTCGGTATTCATTTCTTTTTGTACTCCGAATCTAGTTTTCGCAATAAAGCCATTTTTTCTGCAATCTGCACTTCTAACCCACGATCTACTGGCTTGTACCAGTGGGGGTCTGCCATTCCCTCAGGTAGGTAAGTTTCGCCGGCAGCATAACCCTGTGGCTCATCATGGGCATAGCGATATGCCTTCCCGTGTCCCAGCTCTTTCATAAGCTTAGTGGGGGCGTTTCGGAGATGGTTGGGTACAGATTTACTCTGATCATTAGCCACATAAGCTCGAGCTGCATTAAAGGCTTTATAACTAGCATTACTTTTAGCTGCAACCGCTAAATAGACTACTGCTTGACCTAGGGCCAACTCGCCTTCTGGTGAGCCTAGACGCTCAAACGTTTGAGCGGCATCATTAGCTAGTTGCATTGCTCTTGGGTCAGCCAAGCCAATATCTTCCCAGGCCATCCGTATAATGCGTCGCGCTAGGTAACGTGGATCAGCGCCACCATCAAGCATACGGCAAAACCAGTAGAGTGCAGCATCGGGATTGGAGCCCCTCACCGATTTATGTAAGGCAGAGATTTGATCATAAAAATGATCGCCACCTTTATCAAAACGCCTTGCAGAAGTAGTAAGTGCATTTTGGATAAACTGATCATCTACTTTACGTATGTGAGATCCGGGCATGCATAAGGCATTACGAACTTGTTCAACTAGGTTCAGTAAGCGCCGAGCGTCTCCATCTGCATGAGATATTAAACTATCAATTGCAGCGTCTTCAAACTCGACATCAGGTAATGCAGATTGATGTGCACGCTCGAATAACTGCTTGAGTTCTGCTACGCTCAATGATTTCAGGACATAGACTTGAGCGCGCGATAGAAGAGCAGAGTTCACCTCAAAAGAGGGATTTTCTGTTGTGGCGCCAATGAAAGTAAAGAGCCCTGATTCCACATGAGGTAAGAGCGCATCCTGTTGGCTTTTATTGAAGCGATGAATTTCATCAACAAATAAAATAGTTTGTTTGTCGTATTGTGCTAAATTTTGTTGTGCTTGTTCAATGGATTCTCTAATTTCTTTTACGCCAGCTAGTACTGCAGATATAGCTATGAACTCTCGATCAAAAGCTTTTGCAGAAAGTCTTGCCAGAGTGGTTTTACCAACACCAGGAGGACCCCACAAAATCATCGAATGGGGTTTTCCAGATGCAAAGGCCAAATTGAGTGGCTTACCTTCAGCTAATAAATGGGTTTGGCCAATGACTTCATTAATCATCTTAGGGCGTAGTTCCTCGGCCAATGGTGGCGGCGGAGTGTTATCAAAAAGGTTACCCATGAATATCTGACTATCAGTTTTGTACAAAAATAATTACTACGGCTGCCCAGCCCAAGCAAGCTGCTGATACATAAGTGAGTCGAGCACGTAGAGTTATAAAAGCATCTCTGGCCTCATTATTAGCAAAATAGTATTGATATGTTTCTTTATCAATATTGAGCTGGATAACTAAAGCCGATGCCAAAATGACTAAACCGACAGGAATGTAGATATGGAGTGCCACCCAAGCAATTAATGCTGGTATTACACCCCAGATCCACGCGTTACGGTCTTCCCAGCGATCGCCAGGGGGTAAGTTACCTAAGGTATGTAAATTAGCACCCCAGTGTAATGCCCCCATAAATGAAGTAATAATGGCGCCATAGGCCGCTAGCGATTCTGCGCTCAGATAATTAAGAGGGGTAGGCGCCAATTGAACCATCAGCGCTAAACCAACAAAAGGGATCAAGCCTGCATATGCCAATTTAAGAACAAGGGATGGAAGTGGATTCACGGAATGACTTTATAAATAATGCGTTACAAGGTAGATTCGATTAATTTTGGGAAAGAGCTTATTGATCATAGGTGTATACGCCGCGTCCCGTCTTACGACCTAAATATCCTGCAGCAACCATTTCACGTAAAAGTGGGCATGCCCGGTATTTGGAATCGCTAAAGTTTTCAAAATAGACCTCCATCACCGCCAAGCAAGTATCCAAACCTATCAAATCAGCTAAAGCTAGTGGGCCAATAGGCTGATTACAGCCTAATTTCATGCCAGCATCAATATCCTCTGGGCTAGCAAGTCCTTCGGATAAAACAAAGAAGGCTTCATTAATCATTGGTAAAAGAATCCGATTTACCACAAACCCCGGAGAATTCTTAACGGTAATGGGTTCTTTACCAATTCTTTTTGCCATTTCAATAATCGCAGCATGGGTTGCATCGCTTGTTTGTAGCCCTCGAATTACTTCAACTAACGCCATTAAGGGTGGTGGATTAAAAAAGTGCATGCCAATAAAGCGACTTGGCGCAGAATCGAGCGCGGCTAATTTAGTAATCGATAGGGATGAAGTATTTGTAGCAATAATGGTGTCTTTACTGACAATCTCATCTACCTGTTTTAAGATCTTTTCTTTAACGGTCTGGTTTTCTGTAGCTGCTTCAATCACGAGTTGCAGCCCTTTAAAATCCTCATAAGAGGTACTGCCTTTAATTCTTTTTAATGCAGCTTCCTTAGCTTGAACACTCAAAGTCTCTTTTTTTACAAGGCGATCTAAACTCTTGCTAATTTGAACTAAGCCACGATCAACTGCTGCTTCGTTAATGTCAACCATTACGACGTCTAAACCAGCAACTGCACAAACTTGAGCAATGCCATTTCCCATCGTGCCTGCGCCAATCACTCCAACAGATTGAATCTTCATACTATTTCCTTTTTTTATATTGGGTTGAGCCAAACAAATGCTCTCGCGCTTTGTCATCAGTCAAAGGTTTGCGAAGAGCAGTTAATACTTCGACTCCGCGCTTTACTGCTGGTCGTTCACTAATCATTTCAAACCAATGTTTGAAATGGGGGTAATCATTAATATCCATTCCCTGATTTTTCCAGTTCCGAGTCCAAGGAAAAATCGCTATATCAGCGATAGAATAGGCTCTACCGGCGATATAAGGATTATTTTTCAATTGATGATCCAAAACACTATACAAACGTTTTGCTTCATTTGTATAACGGTTTATGGCATATTCAATTTTCTCGGGTGCATAGAGACGAAAATGGTGATTTTGTCCCAGCATGGGGCCTAGTCCACCCATTTGGAACATTAACCACTGCAATACTTCATACTTTGCCCTGGTAGATTTAGGTAAAAATTGACCTGTTTTACCGGCTAAATAGAGCAAGATTGCGCCAGACTCAAACAAATGAATTGGTTTTCCATCGGGGCCATGTGGATCGGTAATAGCAGGAATTTTGTTATTTGGACTGATAGCTAGGAACTCTGCCTCAAACTGACTCCCAGCGCTAATATCAATCGGGTGCGCTATCCAATCTTTACCGAGCTTATACCCGCACTCTTCAAGCATGATATGCACCTTGTGACCATTGGGTGTTGGCCAGCTATACACATTAATTGCACCTTTTTTTAGTTTGCTAGTTACCATTTTTTTAAATCCTTCATTTTTTTAAAGCGCCTGCAATCGTTCTAAGCCAGTGGTTAATGTGCTCTCTTGTTTTGCAAAACAAAAACGGATTACGCCTGACTCCACTGCATCTTCATAAAAAGCAGAAACGGGAATTGCTGCCACACCTTTTTCAGTAGTCAGCCAAGCACAAAATTGATCTTCTGTTAGTTTGGCCTCAGGAATATCAAGGCGCGAGTAGTCAACACATTGAAAATAAGTGGCTGGACATGGCAGTAACTTAAATCGGGTTTTCTTAAGACCTGCTTGAAAAAAATCACGCTTAGATTGATAAAAGGAAGGAAGATCTAAATAGCGCCTTTCTTCGTCAAGATACTGAGCTAAACCATATTGCATTGGTGTATTTACTGTAAACACATTGAACTGGTGAACTTTACGAAATTCTTTCATCAGTGCGGCAGGAGCAGCCACATAGCCCACTTTCCAACCAGTGACATGATAAGTTTTACCAAAACTAGAAACCAAAAAGCTTCTAGAAGCTAAAAGGGGATTGGATGCGATACTGTGGTGCTGCATACCGTCATATACCATATGCTCATAAACTTCATCACTTAAAATGAGCGCATCGCCATCCTTAACTAAATCTGCCAATCGATCTAGATCAGTTTTTTGCCACACCATACCTGTCGGGTTATGAGGCGAATTAATGATAATTAATCGTGTTTTTTTATTGATTGTTTTGGCTAAAGCTTCCCACGGAATTTCATATGAACTAACTTGATTTTTTTCGTCGCGTCTGACTTGTAATGCAAGTGCGATTGCTTTGCCACCTGCCAATTCTATTGAGGGGCGATAACTATCATATGCGGGTTCAAGAATGATGACTTCATCATTCGGACCAACACAAGATAGAATAGCCGTCAAAATCCCTTGTGTTCCGCCAGCAGTAATCGTAATTTCAGTATCGGGGTTGTAATGTTTCCCATACAATTTGCCTATCTTTTTAGCTATACCGGTGCGCAAATTAGCAACCCCAATCATGGGAGGGTATTGATTAAGGTCGGCAAGCATCGCTTCATTCACCTTATTAATCAGTGCTCGATCACAGGGGAAGTCTGGAAAACCTTGACCTAAATTGATTGCCTGGTATTTAGCGGCTAATGCCGACATTACCGTAAATATGGTTGTACCTACCTTGGGAAGGCGGCTAGGAAAGTCTGGAGTAGAGGGTTGCTTATGGTCCATGTGGGCGGATTAAGGCAAATAAGATGGGTAGTCGCTAGAATGGAAGTAATACATATTTAAATTGTGCCATGCTGATCGTTCTTTCCCCCGCTAAATCCTTAGATTACAAAACCCCCGTTAAGGTGAAGTCTTCGACCTTGCCAGAATTTGTCGCTGAATCAGCACAGCTTATTGCTGATTTGAAGAAGTTGGCCCCTCAAGAGGTGGCTAATCTCATGGGCCTTTCGGACAAGCTAGCCGCTTTAAATGTGGGCCGTTATCGCGATTGGACTAAGAAATTTACCAAGGAAAACAGTAAACCCGCTATTTATGCCTTTGATGGTGATGTCTACGATGGTTTTGATGTTAAGACCCTTAGCGCTAAATCCCTCGATTTTGCCCAGGAACATATTCGGATTTTGTCAGGGCTTTATGGGGCCTTAAGGCCTTTAGATTTGATGCAGGCTTACCGATTAGAAATGGGCACTTCTTTTAAAAATGCTAGGGGCAAAGATTTGTATGCTTTTTGGGGGGATCGGGTGACCAATTCCCTTAAATCTATTCTGGAGAAGCAAAAGAATCCCTTATTGCTAAATTTAGCTTCTGAGGAGTACTTTAAGGTGATAAAAGCCAAAGAATTAAATTGCACTCTTATTACGCCGATATTCCAAGATGCAAAAGATGGCAAGTACAAAATTATTTCATTTTATGCAAAAAGGGCTCGTGGATTAATGGCACGTTATGTAGTAGAAAATCGTATTACGAATGTAGATGATCTCAAAGACTTTAATTTAGATGGTTATCAATTCATTGCTTCTGAATCCAAGCCGGAAAAACCGGTATTTCGACGTGCGGAGAAAAAATAATCATGGCTGTTCATCGCACTAAATCCTCACAACGCACTTCACCAGATGTGGAGCGCTTGGTAGCGGATTCTATTTCCTTAGCAGCGTCTGGTAGCAAAATAGAAGACCTTTTTTGGGAAGATCATTTGAACCTGCGTTTGATGCGCCTGTTAAAGAGTCAGAATCAAAATGTAATTGACGCGGCCTTAGACCAAACCTTCCGAATTAATACAGTTGCATTTGAAGTTTTGGCTGATAGTGCAGAAACGCTAGCTGAGTCCTTAGTGATGGAGCATGATGGCGAGCAATGGGAGGTTCTCCTGCTCGCACTTCCAATAGTCGCCCATACTCGTTATCAAATTCCTTCTGGACCTCTATCAGTCGCAGCGGTAGAAGCGACGGCAACTGCTTTGCACAATGCTATAGCCTCGCCTGATACACGCTTGGCGATAGTTCCGTGGTTATATAGCATTGACCAAATGCCGCATTCCCACTGTCAAACGCGATTGTTAACAGAGGCATTGGCTAATGCAGCGATTGCGGGTACTGAAATTAAATTAGAGCTACGTGACATGTTAGAAACTATTGCAGTGTTAGCTGATCCCCGATTTATTATCGCCGCAATTGCTGCGCGATCAGGTGCTCCTTTGTTTCGCTGGCAAGCTGAACCCCCCGCCAGAATAGAGCGTGGCATGAGCTTAATTGGATGGCAAAACGCTATGCAAGACTCTGCCTTAGCGCTACTACCTGGTTGTGAATTTGAGCTGCTCTTACCAGAAGCCTACTTTACCAACTGCCGTTTGGCAGATAAGCACGTTAGGCCTTTAAGTATTAGAGCGGCAGCGAATTTTTTAGAAAGCACGTTGGGGATTTTGCCCGCCGGCTTATCTTGTGTTGTGGGCGCCTTTGGTGAGGAGCAGGCAGATGAGTATCGAATTTCCTTTAGCGCCAAAGGTTCATCTGAGATTATGTATGGTGTGATTTGGCCTTTATATGATCGCGAAAGTGTTGCAAACGATGCCTTAAATGATCTTTCAGAAGACGAAAGCCCAATTAAAAAAATCTGTGATGCCTTGCGTGATGCTGGTATTGAAGATGTGTTCCGTCACGCAATGCTATTTGAGCCTGAGTTATGTGATGATTGTGGTGCGCCCCTGTTTCCAGATCGATCTGGAGAGGCGGTTCATGCAGAGATGCCTGACGACGCGCCCACCCAACAACCCTTATTTCACTAGTTCTGATCAACAGAGGTGGTGCAATTAAAAAGCCGAGAAAATCTCGGCTTTTTAATTAAAACGCTTTGCAGTTTTTAGTTTTGAGTAAATGGCTCAGCACCGGCAAATAAATGGGGTAGCTTACCCGTTTTCATTTCTGTCGTTTGGCAGAAATCCGCTAGGCGAGTACCAGATTTAATATTAAACAGCATGGCCTTATTACCCAACACTACAAGATCATGACCTGTGGTCGTGTTCTTGTAGCGTAAGCTGCCAGGTAAAGAAGTTTGGCGATCCATATCGTAAGTCTTTGATTCCCAAGTTAAGCGAACCTTTTCAGTAGTGCCTGAAGTTTTAAATTGTTTGCTTTCACTACAAGACCACGTAAAGACTTCATCACTAGCTTGTACTTTTGCACCCCAAAAAATGGCTGCAGTAGCAAGGCTAACAACAATGATGGATTGCTTCATATTCATAAAGTCCTTAAGAGAGTAAATGTTTAACACCAGCTTGTTCTTCTAACAATTCATTCAGAGTGTGCGTCATGCGCTCACGTGAGAACGCATCGATTTCCAAACCTTCAACCATTTTGTACTCACCATTTTCGCAAATTACTGGGAATCCGTAAATGACTTCTGCAGGAATTTCGTACTCGCCTTTTGAAGGAATGCCCATGGTGACCCATTTGCCGTTAGTGCCCAGAACCCAATCATGAATATGATCGATTGCAGCATTAGCAGCAGAAGCCGCTGAAGATAAACCACGTGCATCAATAATGGCGGCGCCACGCTTACCAACGGTAGGAATGAAGGTGTCTTTATTCCATGTAGCATCATTGATGAGGTCTTTTACAGATTGGCCGCCAATGGTTGCAAAGCGATAGTCTGGATACATTGTTGGGCTATGGTTACCCCAAACAATTAACTTTTCGATTTCAGCTACAGGCTTATTTAACTTGTTAGCCAATTGTGATAGCGCACGGTTATGGTCTAAACGTAACATAGCTGTGAAATTCTTAGCTGGTATATCTGGCGCGGATTTCATGGCGATATACGCATTAGTATTTGCTGGGTTACCAACCACTAATACTTTGACAGTCTTCTTAGCCACAGCATTTAATGCTTTGCCTTGGGCTGTAAAAATTTGCGCATTAGCAGAGAGCAAATCCTTGCGTTCCATTCCGGGGCCACGTGGTCGTGCGCCAACTAATAAAGCTACGTCGATATCTTTAAATGCAGTCATTGGATCAGAGTGAGCTGTCATCCCAGCTAATAATGGGAATGCACAGTCTTCTAATTCCATCATGACGCCACCTAGAGCCTTTTGGGCCTTTTCGTCTGGGATTTCAAGCAACTGAAGAATAACGGGCTGATCTTTGCCTAGCAAGTCGCCATTGGCGATGCGAAAAAGAAGGGAATATCCGATTTGACCGGCTGCGCCGGTTACGGCGACACGCATTGGGGCTTTTGCCATTACTTATAACTCCAGTTGAGGTTAAGAGGTTAATTAATAAAAACTTTTCTATTATTCGTTCAGTGTAGGGACTTTCCATTTACACTGTCAACATGTCTTATATAAGACATGTAGCAGTTTGAATTTTATCCAATAGATTTGATAATGGAGTGAATTTGTCGGTTATTTCTTTACCTGTTGCCTCATTTAGCCCTCTTTATGAGCAGATCAAGGCGATGATTTTGGCTAGTTTGCAGGCTTCTGAATGGTTGCCTGGCGAAGCAATACCCAGTGAAATAGAGCTGGCAGCCCGATATTCTGTGAGTCAGGGTACGGTTCGCAAGGCCATTGATGAATTGGCCGCTGAAAATTTATTAGTTCGAAGGCAGGGTAAGGGTACTTTTGTAGCAACCCATCAAGAAGAGGATTGGCAATATCGATTTTTACGTCTTGCCCCTGATTCTGGGCAAAAATTTCATCTCAAAAACCAGTTTTTGGCCTGCGAGATAGCTAGTTCTGACTCTAATCTTGCTAAATTGCTTAAATTAAAGGCAAATGACCCCATTTTTCGAATTGTTCGCGTACAAAGCTTTGCAGGCAAACCGATTGTTTTTGAAGAGATTTGGTTGCCAGAAGCCCGCTTTAAGGGCTTAACGTTGGAAGCACTGATTGCATGGCAAGGAACTATGTATGCGTTTTATGAAAGCCAATACGCCACCCATATGGTTCGCGCTGAAGAAAAGATTAAAGCCTTGCCCGCAGACCAGAGTTTGGCAGCTTACCTCCACTTACCGATGGGCAGTTCCTTACTCTCAATAGAGAGGGTGGCTTTTACCTACGGGAATAAACCAGTAGAAATTCGTCATGCTTGGTACGACACTTCACAACAACATTATGAAAACAAATTAAATTAACTTCTTAAAGAGAGCTTCATCCGTAAAAACCATTACAAAAGCCAAAAAATCCCCAAGGACTCTGTGGTTTCCAATAGAATATGTTGCGATACAACAAAGTCACACTGAACCTCCACCTAAAAATAGAGATTGCCCATGGTTGATGCACAGAACGCAGTAAAAAAAGATAAGCCGGTTTTCCGGAATATTGGTTTAGCCCAATTAATTCATTACCGCCTACCTTGGGCTGGTAAGGTTTCCATTCTTCACCGCATCAGCGGTGCAGTCCTCTTTCTCATGCTGCCATTTCTTTTATATCTTCTTGATCAAAGTCTTGCATCAGAATTGAGTTATCAAAAGTTCCAAGCCCTCACTAGCCATTTTTTAGTAAAGATTATTTGCCTTGGCTTAATTTGGAGCTTCTTGCACCACTTTTGTGCTGGTATTCGGTATCTCTTACTCGATTTAGAAATCGGGGTTGAAAAAAATGAAGCAAATCGCTCTGCCATTTTTGTCTTTGTTTTAGGAGTGGTATTGACTGCGATTGTGGGTCTCAAATTATTCGGCTTGTACTAAGCGCACTTCATTTAAGGAAACCTCATGCCTATTTATCAAATTGGACCTAAGCGCTTAGTAGTGGGTGCTCATTACGGTCTTAAAGAGTGGATTATTCAGCGTGTAACAGCGATTGTGATGGTGGTATTTACAATTGTCTTATTGATCGATTACACCATCACGGGTAGCGCTACTTATGAAGGATGGTCTGCGTTATTTAGTAACCAGTTCATGAAGTTATTGACGCTCTTAGCTTTTATTAGCTTGTTTTATCACGCTTGGATTGGTATTCGCGACATTTGGATGGATTACATTAAGCCTGTAAGTATCCGCTTAACTCTGCAAGTGTTATCTGTTTTGTATCTCGTAGCCTGTGCGGCCTATGCCGTACAAATTTTGTGGAAAGTGTAATTCGATGACCGCGATTAAAAAAGTATTGCCACGCCGCCGTTTTGATGCGGTGATTATTGGTGCAGGTGGTTCTGGTATGCGTGCTTCTTTGCAGTTAGCAGAAGCCGGCCTGAACGTTGCGGTTTTAACGAAAGTCTTCCCAACTCGATCACATACCGTTGCTGCTCAAGGCGGCATTGGTGCTTCACTCGGTAATATGAGCGAAGATAATTGGCACTATCACTTTTACGACACGATTAAAGGCTCTGACTGGTTGGGTGACCAAGATGTGATTGAATTTATGTGTCGTGAAGCTCCTAAAGCGGTATATGAGCTTGAGCATTTTGGTATGCCTTTTGACCGTAATCCTGACGGTACGATATATCAGCGGCCATTCGGTGGGCATACTGCAAACTATGGTGAAAAGCCTGTACAACGTGCTTGCGCTGCAGCGGATCGTACTGGACATGCGATGTTGCATACCTTATATCAACGTAACGTTCGCGCAAAAACGAACTTCTTTGTCGAGTGGCTTGCGCTTGACTTAATCCGTGATGATGCTGGGGACGTAGTTGGCGTGACAGCTCTCGAAATGGAAACAGGTCAAGTTTATATTCTGGAAGCCAAAGTAGTTTTGATGGCGACTGGTGGGGCGGGTCGTATTTGGGATGCGTCTACTAATGCATTTATTAATACTGGTGATGGTATGGGTCTGGCTGCCCGCGCAGGAATTCCATTAGAAGATATGGAATTTTGGCAATTTCACCCCACTGGCGTAGCTGGTGCTGGTGTATTGCTAACTGAAGGTTGTCGCGGTGAGGGTGGTATCTTGCGCAATAAAGATGGCGAACGATTCATGGAGCGCTATGCACCAACCCTGAAAGATTTGGCGCCACGCGATTTTGTATCACGCTCAATGGACCAAGAGATTAAAGAAGGCCGTGGTTGCGGTCCTAACGGTGACTATGTAGTTCTGGATTTGACCCACATTGGCGCTGAGACCATCATGAAGCGCCTGCCTTCAGTTTATGAAATCGGTATTAACTTTGCTAACGTTGATGTTACTAAAGAGCCTATACCAGTCGTACCAACAATTCATTATCAGATGGGCGGTATTCCTACCAATATCAATGGGCAAGTAGTTGTTCCTGGTAACGGTAAGTCAAATGAGCTAGTCAATGGTTTGTATGCAATTGGTGAGTGCTCTTGCGTATCCGTCCACGGGGCTAACCGTTTAGGTACTAATTCATTGCTGGACTTATTGGTATTTGGTCGAGCTGCAGGCAATCATATCGTTGGTATGGACCTCAAAAATCGTGAATTTAAACCCCTACCTGCGAATGCTGGTGAGCAAACGATGGCACGTATTACTGCTTTAGATAACTCTACCTCAGGTGAATATGCGCAAGACGTTGCTAACGATATTCGAAAAACCATGCAAAAGTATGCTGGTGTATTTAGAAATCAGGAATTAATGGACGAAGGTGTGCGTCAAATGGCCAAGTTAACTGAGCGTGCCAAGCACTTGTGGCTTAAAGATAAGTCTGAGATTTTTAATACTGCGCGTATTGAAGCCTTAGAGGTGGCGAACTTGGTTGAAACTGCTAATGCAACGATGATTTCTGCTGCAGCACGTAAAGAAAGTCGTGGGGCTCATTCTCATGATGACTTCCCACTTCGTGATGATGATAGTTGGATGAAACATACGCTTTGGTATAGCGAAGGCAATCGCTTAGATTACAAGCCTGTGCAACTAAAACCATTGACTGTTGATTCAGTTCCTCCAAAAGAACGCACTTTCTAAGCGATAGATAGATAAGAGAGATAGAAGATGAGTGATATTCGTATATTTGAAATTTACCGCTACGATCCAGATGTCGATGCAGCCCCACGCATGGAGCGCTATGAATTAGAGCTCACTGGCGAGCGTATGTTACTAGATGCCTTGATTTCATTAAAGAAGCAAGATGAGACGATTTCTTATCGCCGCTCATGTCGTGAAGGTGTTTGTGGTTCTGATGCAATGAATATCAACGGTAAAAATGGTTTGGCCTGTTTAACCAATATGTTGACGTTACCCAAGGTGATCACACTGCGTCCATTACCTGGTTTGCCAGTAGTACGCGATTTGATTGTAGATATGACATTGTTCTTTAAACAATACTTGTCTATTAAGCCTTATTTAGTGAACGACAATCCACCTCCAGAAAAAGAGCGCCTTCAGAGTCCTGAAGAGCGTGAAGAGTTAAATGGTTTGTATGAGTGCATCTTATGTGCGTCCTGCTCTACTTCCTGTCCGTCATTTTGGTGGAATCCAGATAAATTCGTAGGCCCAGCAGGTTTATTACAGGCGTATCGTTTTATTGCCGATAGTCGTGATGAAGAAACAGCCCGTCGCTTGGATAACCTAGAAGATCCTTACCGTTTATTCCGTTGTCATACCATCATGAACTGCGTTGATGTTTGTCCTAAACATTTGAATCCCACCAAGGCAATTGGCAAGATCAAGGAGTTAATGGTACGCAGGTCGGTATGACATTAGGTAATGCAGAGTTATATCGATTAAAGAGTGATGCTCGTAGGGGTTTGCTTGAAAATGATTTAATTTTGCAGCGTTTTTTTGAGCGCCATGGCGCCCAGTTAAGCGTTGATGAAGGTAAAGTATTGGGTCAATTATTAGCTTTAGAAGACAATGATTTGATGGATTTGTTGATCGGTAGAAAAGATTCTGTAGTAGCGCTGGAAAAAGAGTTGCAATTAGACTCTTATAAAACAGTTTTACAAAAGCTGAGGGAGAGGTAATTCAGCATTTTGGTGCATGTTAGTAGTAAGGACACAAGAACGAATAGTGTATTAATCATCAATTTGAATGACTAAGGATTAGAAATGATTGAATCGGACATCAAGGCAAAACTCTCGTTTTCAGATGGCACACCAGACATTGATCTGCCAATTTATAAGGGCACTATTGGCCCTGACGTAATCGATATTCGTAAACTCTATGGTCAGACAGGAAAGTTCACTTACGACTCTGGTTTTCTATCTACTGCATCGTGTAATAGCAAAATTACATATATCGATGGCGACATTGGTGAATTGCTATACCGCGGTTACCCCATTGAAGATTTAGCGCATAACTGTGATTTCTTAGAAGTTTGCTACTTATTAATCAATGGCGAACTACCAAACGAAAAACAGAAGAACGACTTTGAAGCAATGGTGATGCATCACACTATGGTGCACGAACAAATGCAATTTTTCTTACGTGGTTTCCGTAGGGATGCGCATCCAATGTCTGTGCTGACAGGTTTGGTTGGTGCAATGGCCGCCTTTTATCATGATTCCATCGATTACAGTCAGCCCCATGCACGCGAAGTTGCCCAAATTCGCTTAATTGCAAAGATGCCTACTTTAGTTGCAATGGCTTATAAATATTCAGTTGGTCAGCCATTTATCTATCCAGATAATTCCTTGTCCTACACTGCAAACTTTATGCGAATGATGTTTGCTACTCCTTGTGAAGAGTACAAAGTGAATCCAGTATTAGTTCGCGCCTTGGATCGCATCTTTATATTGCATGCAGATCATGAGCAAAATGCTTCTACTTCAACAGTGCGCTTATGCGGTTCTTCTGGCACAAATCCATTTGCAGCCATTTCTGCTGGAATTGCTTGTCTTTGGGGTCCTGCTCATGGTGGAGCTAATGAAGCTTGTTTGCAAATGCTCAATGAGATTCAGGCCAATGGTGGTGTAGAACGAATTGGCGAATTCATTGCTCAAGTTAAGGATAAAAACTCTAACGTACGTTTAATGGGCTTTGGCCATCGTGTTTATAAAAACTTTGACCCACGTGCTAAATTGATGCGTGAAACTTGCTATGAAGTCTTGAAGGAGATGGGCCTTGAAAATGACCCATTATTCAAGTTAGCAATGACTCTTGAGAAGATTGCCTTAGAAGATGACTATTTCGTGAGTCGTAAGCTCTATCCAAACGTTGACTTCTACTCTGGCATTGTTCAGCGTGCTCTAGGTATTCCTACAGAAATGTTCACCTGTGTATTTGCCTTGGCAAGAACAGTGGGCTGGATTGCTCAGTGGGAAGAAATGATTACCGATCCTGAATATAAGATTGGCCGTCCACGTCAGTTATATGTTGGAGAAACTTCACGCAAGGTTCCTAACATTTCTGTTCGTAAATAAGAGATTTAAAGGGCTTTCATGTCACGTACGCTTTATGACAAATTGTGGGATGACCATGTCGTCTATTCTGAAAAAGACGGCACGGCCACAATTTATGTTGATCGCCAGTTATTGCATGAGGTAACAAGTCCCCAAGCTTTTGAAGGATTGAATTTGGCTGGGCGTCAGGTATGGCGCATCTCTGCCAATTTAGCTGTTTCAGATCATAACGTTCCTACGACAGATCGCTCTGAAGGTATTACGGATCCTATTTCCAAGTTGCAAGTTGATACCTTAGATCAAAATTGCGATGCTTATGGCATTACCCAATACAAGATGAACGATCCCCGCCAAGGGATTGTGCATGTTATAGGGCCAGAGCAGGGTGCTACTTTACCTGGAATGACTGTTGTTTGTGGAGATTCACATACAAGTACTCATGGGGCATTTGGAGCCCTTGCATTTGGTATTGGCACTTCTGAAGTTGAGCATGTCTTGGCAACTCAAACCTTGCTGATGAAGAAAAGTAAGAACATGTTAGTTAAGGTGGATGGCCGTTTGCAACCTGGTTCGACCGCTAAAGATATCGTATTGGCTGTGATAGGTAAAATTGGTACTGCTGGAGGCACTGGTTACACCATTGAGTTTGCTGGTGAGGCCATTCGAAATTTATCGATGGAAGGGCGGATGACTTTGTGCAATATGGCAATTGAAGCTGGCGCTCGCGCTGGCTTAGTTGCTGTTGATGAAACCACAATTGAATATATCCAAGGTAGGCCATATGCCCCTACGGGCGAAGCAATGCGGCACGCCTTGCAATACTGGCGAACCTTACATTCAGATGAAGGTGCAAAGTTTGATGCGGTAGTTGAGCTGCGCGCTGAAGAAATTGCTCCTCAGGTGACCTGGGGAACCTCACCCGAAATGGTTTTAGCTATTAGCGATCGAGTGCCTGATCCAGAAAAAGAGCGTGATGCGAACAAACGATCCGCAATGGAACGTGCTTTGGAATATATGGGGCTGGCACCCAATACCTTGCTGAGTAATATTTCTGTAGATAAAGTGTTTATTGGCTCTTGCACTAATAGTCGCATAGAGGATATTCGTGCTGCCGCTAAGGTGGTAGATCGCTTAGGTAAAAAAGTGTCTGCAAATGTAAAGCTAGCCTTAGTCGTACCCGGATCTGGTTTGGTTAAAGCGCAAGCAGAGCGTGAGGGCTTGGATAGGGTATTTAAGGCTGCTGGTTTTGAGTGGCGCGAGCCAGGTTGTTCGATGTGCTTGGCAATGAATGCCGATCGTCTTGAGCCAGGTGAGCGTTGCGCTTCTACCTCAAATCGTAATTTTGAAGGTCGTCAAGGAAATGGCGGAAGAACTCATTTAGTAAGCCCTGCAATGGCAGCCGCTGCTGCAATAGAAGGTCATTTCGTTGACATTCGCAAGATTTCTTAAAGGAATTATCGTGTTTAAACTATCTTCGCTCACAATGATAAAAAAATTAACGATTGTTGCTGTTGTTGGTCTTGTGGTATCAGCATGTAGTAGCACTATGGAAGGTGTTGGGAAAGATCTCCAGAACATGGGCAACTCTATGAGTAGCAATAGCACTAACTCAAGCACAAATAATCAATCCCAAACCAAGGGTAAAGATGTTGTTGTGACTCCGGTTAAGTAAAAATCATGGATAAATTTACGGTATACAAGGGCTTAGTAGCACCGCTTAACCGCGAGAATGTGGATACCGACGCTATTATTCCTAAGCAGTTCTTAAAGTCGATTAAGAAAACTGGCTTTGGGCAAAACTTATTTGACGAATGGCGTTATCTTGATCATGGTGAGCCTGGGCAAGACTGTAGTAATCGACCCATTAATCCCGACTTTTTCTTAAATCAGCCGCGCTACCAAGCTGCTGGAATTTTGCTTGCCCGTAAAAACTTTGGTTGTGGCAGTTCACGAGAACATGCACCATGGGCCTTGGATCAATTTGGCTTTAGGGCAGTGATTGCCCCAAGTTTTGCCGATATTTTCTACAATAATTGCTTTAAGAATGGTCTTTTACCGATTGTCCTGACTGAGATGCAGGTTGACCATTTATTCAATGAAACCTTCGCTTTTACTGGATATCAGCTCACTATTGACCTAGATCGACAAGAAGTGATAGCTCCCGATGGCACTGCCTATAGCTTTGATGTTGACCCATTCAGAAAGCATTGCCTACTCAATGGTTTGGACGATATTGGCTTAACCCTGCAACATGCAGATAAAATCAAGGCTTACGAAGCTGAGCGCATTTTGAAAATGCCTTGGCTTGCTACACAATTGCCATAATTTTATCGAGTTAAAGGCCTTTCATGAAAATTGCAGTCCTCCCGGGCGATGGTATCGGTCCGGAAATCGTTGCCCAGGCCGTTAAGGTATTAAACGTTCTTGGCCCTAAATTTGATCTTGAGACAGCCCCCGTCGGTGGTGCTGCCTACGATATTGATGGTCACCCATTGCCACCAGCCACCCTAGAACTTGCCAAAAAGGCTGATGCGATTTTGTTTGGTGCTGTTGGCGACTGGAAATACGATTCCCTTCCTCGCGAGCACCGCCCAGAACAAGCTATTCTGGGTTTGCGTAAGCATTTGGAGTTATTTGCTAATTTTCGTCCTGCTATTTGCTATGACGAATTGACTGCCGCCTCTAGTCTTAAGCCCGAAATCGTCGGTGGTTTAGATATTTTGATTATTCGTGAACTCAACGGTGACATTTACTTTGGCCAACCCAGAGGAATACGTACTTCAGAGTTACCCTTGTTCAAGGGGGCAAGAGAAGGTTACGACATGATGCATTACTGCGAGCCTGAAATTGAGCGTATTGGCCGCGTAGCATTTGAGGCTGCACGTAAGCGTGGCAAAAAAGTCTGCAGTGTTGATAAGGCAAACGTCTTAGAAACTTCGCAACTCTGGCGTGAGGTCATGATTCGGGTTGCTAAGGACTATCTTGATGTCGAGTTATCCCATATGTATGTGGATAATGCCGCAATGCAATTGGTTAAAGCGCCTAAGGCATTTGATGTGGTGGTAACCGGTAATCTATTTGGAGATATTCTTTCGGATGAGGCAGCAATGTTGACTGGTTCTATTGGCATGCTACCTTCAGCATCTTTAGATAAAAATAATAAAGGCTTATATGAACCTAGTCATGGTTCAGCGCCTGATATTGCTGGCAAGGGCATTGCTAATCCGTTGGCTACCATTTTGTCCGTAGCGATGATGCTACGTTATAGCTTGGGCATGCCTGCACAGGCAGATCAGATAGAATCTGCAGTTCAAAACGTCTTGGCTCAAGGCTTACGTACTGCAGATATTTATACCGAGGGTACTCGAAAAGTGTCCACTGTAGAGATGGGTGATGCCGTCGTTGCAGCGCTTTCTTAAAATTCATTTATTACATTTATTAGATAGTTGATCCTGATGGCAAATACAAATACACCTTTGGTAGGTTTAGTCGGCTGGCGTGGAATGGTTGGGAGCGTTCTCATGGAAAGAATGCTGGCTGAAAAAGACTTTGATCTGATTGAGCCAATCTTTTTTAGTACTAGCCAAGCGGGTGCTGAAGTTCCCTTATTTAATGGTCAAAAAGTGACCAAGAATGAACATACTTTGCAAAATGCCAATGACATTGCCGCTTTAAGTCGTTGCGACATTATCTTGACTTGCCAAGGGGGTGATTACACCAATTTGGTGTTTCCTAAATTACGCGCTGCTGGTTGGTCGGGCCATTGGATTGACGCTGCTAGTGCTTTACGCATGAAAGATGATGCGGTATTAGTTTTAGACCCCGTAAATCGACCAGTCATTGATAAAGCATTGACGGCAGGTGGCAAGAACTGGATTGGTAGTAACTGTACAGTGAGTTTGATGATGATGGCTATGGGGGGCTTAGTAAAAGCTGATATGGTTGAGTGGATTAGCGCGATGACTTACCAAGCTGCATCTGGAGCTGGCGCACAAAATATGCGAGAATTACTTTTGCAAATGGGTGCATTACGCGATTGCGTTGCCACTGAATTAGACGATCCTTCTTCTTGGATCTTGGATATTGATCACAAGATTACTGAAACCTTGCGTTCAGCTGATTTTCCAAAGAAAAATTTCCGCAATACCCCTTTAGCTGGTAGCTTGATTCCATGGATCGATGTGCCCGTTGAGCATGGTCAGACTAAAGAAGAGTGGAAGGGTGGTGCTGAGTTCAACAAGATTTTAGGACGCCCTGCATTTCGTACAAATGGCAGTATTCCAGTTGATGGCATATGTGTTCGTATTGGAGCAATGCGTTGTCACTCACAAGGCTTAACAGTAAAGCTCAAAAAAGATATTCCGCTTGCTGAAATTGAGACAATTTTGGCTAATGATAGCCCTTGGGTCAAAGTTATCCCAAATGATCGAGAAACTACCGAGCGTGATTTGTCTCCGGCGGCAGTGAGCGGCACCTTGACAATACCTATAGGCAGAATTCATAAAATGGCCATGGGTCCTGAATATCTAGCAGCCTTTACAGTTGGCGATCAACTGTTGTGGGGTGCTGCAGAACCCTTGCGCCGCATGCTCCGGATCTTGCTTGAGCATTGATGGTACGCATTAGCCAACCTCTATTAATAAGACTTCTTTGCTTATTTTGGCTCAGTTGGTCATGTGCGGTTTCTGCAATCTCTTTAGGCTCTGCCAGATTGCTATCAAAGCCTGGTGAACCACTTCGAGTAGAAATTCCGATTCGGGTGGGTGCTGATGAGCAGGGCTCATTAGCCAGCCTAGAGGCAGTTATGCCATCAAAGGCTATTTATGAACGTCTCGGAATTTCTTCAAAAGTATTAAATTTCAATGCTCAGTCAATGGTATATCGGAACAAGCAAGAGCAGTTAATGGTTTTAGTTGAAACCGTTAATCCCATTCCACTCTCTGATGATCCATTTATTGATCTCTTAGTTAATCTCAAATGGTCTGCTGGGAGTCTAGCTAAAACTTTCACCTTGCTCATAGGGGATGCACAAAAGATCTTGGTGAGGCCTGGGCAAACTTTATCTGAAATTGCTGCTCAGATGGCCCCGCAATTAGATGGTGCCACTATAGATCAAACCATGATGGCTTTGTTTAAAGCCAATCCAGATGCTTTTGCTAGCGGTAGTATTAATCGCCTTAATGCAGGTGTAGAGCTTAATAAACCGAGTCAGGCACTCTTGCGATCCATTAGCCCAGCACAAGCCAATCAATTTGTTGCTGAGTCTAACGCCCAATGGCATGCCGAACAGGATTCTAAAGGCAGCTTAGAGGGCAAGAGTGCGCCCAAAAAGGATGCTGAGCCCACCTTAAAGGATAGGCTCAAGATTGGCTCTAGTACGCAAGGTAATGCAGAAGAGCAGCGCTATACCGAAGAATTGGTTGCCCAAGAAAAAGTACTTGAGCAGACTAAAGTACGGGTAGCGCAATTGGAAAAGAATATTGCTGATTTACAGAAGCTATTAGATAAATCGAAAGATAAATCACAAGAGAAACAAGCAGTAGAGAGTACTTTTGGTCTTGGCGCATTTGCACCTGCAATTTTGGCATTAGTCCTCATGGTCTTTACTGGTTTATTGCTTTGGCTCTTAGCAAAGAATGCCCGCCACTCTGAAATCGCTAATTTTACTAAGCCAACTTCCCCCATTCCTCATGGTAATTTGCCTGAAAGGGCTAAGGCTTTATTTGCAGAAATTGACTTAGATCTTCCGCCTAGCAAGCTAAATCCATCTTCTATCCAAGTACTTATTGCGAAAAATAATCTACAAGCCGATACCTTGCGCGTCAAATTAAATTTAGCTCGTGCCTACATCACGATTGAAGATTTTTCTGCCGCCAAAAAATCCTTGGAAGAAATTTTGCAAGTAAGTGGCCCCATTGATCCCAGCATTACCATTGAAGCTCAGGGTTTGTTATCAGAGCTCTCACATCGAAATCACTAGAGTTTTATCATGCGCATTGCTCTTGGTTTGCAATATGAGGGTAGCCTGTACTCTGGCTGGCAGTCTCAGCTTAGTAGAAATACGATTCAGGACGTTCTAGAAAAAGCTATTTCTGATTTTATCGGAGAGGAAGGCCTCAAAGATAGCCCGCTACGAGTCGCCACTGCGGGTAGAACGGATACGGGGGTGCATGCTTTGGGTCAGGTGGTGCACTTTGATACCAGTGTAGAGCGTGAGAATTGGTCATGGGTGAGGGGGGTAAATTCTTTCTTACCCCAATCCATTGTGGTCAATTGGGCGCAATCTGTCTCAGATGAGTTTAGTGCGCGCTTTTCTGCATACGAACGCACTTATATCTATGCATTACACGCAGGACCATGTCGCTCCCCGATGGCAGCGTCTCGCGCAGGTTATTTGATGATGCCCCCTGACCGTTGGTTTGATATTGATGCGATGAAGCAAGCTGCTCAATGCCTAATTGGCGAACATGATTTCAGCTCATTTCGGTCATCGGAGTGTCAAAGTACAACACCTATAAAGACTCTTTATTGCATTGAGATTGTTTCTAATGAGCCTTGGCTATATTTTAAGATTCGGGGAAATGCTTTTTTGCACCATATGGTGCGCAATTTGGTGGGCAGTTTTTTAATGATTGGTACTGGCAAGCATGAGCCTGAATGGATGGCCGATGTCCTAATAGCTAAAGATCGAAGTATGGCTGCGCCGACGTTTTCACCTGATGGCTTATATTTAGCGAAAATTGCTTACCCAGAGCAATTTCATATTCCAGGCCCTTGGCTAGCGAATTCTTGGTTGCCAAAAGACCTGATCGCCCTATAAGCCTTATTATTTCACCATGGGCTTATTCGCTTACTCACCAGGTCACACTAGGATCAAAATTTGTGGTCTCAAAACGCCCGCAGATGTCGATGCAGCTGTTTTAGCAGGGGTTGATGCAGTGGGTTTTGTGTTCTACCCACCAAGCCCTAGGGCTGTGACCCCTAATATCGCTGCTTCTTTGATATCAAGGCTTCCGGTAGGGGTGGATGCGGTTGGATTGCTTGTAAATGCCTCAGATGCTGAATTTAGTGCCATCCGGGCTGCTGCACCGATTACTTTATGGCAGTTTCATGGGGATGAATCGCCAGAGGAGTGCCGTAGGCTCGCTGCGGGTGACCCTTGGATGAAAGCTGCCCGAATTGGTGCTCAGTTCCCATTTGATGATTTTTCCCTACAATATAGCCAAGCTAACGCTTTTTTGCTAGATGCCCTAGTTGAGGGATATGGTGGAGGAGGCGTTCCTTTTGATTGGCAAGGGATTCCAAAAGCATGGGTAAGCGCAAACGCGCCTCGGGTCGTTTTGAGTGGTGGATTGAACGCACACAACGTGGGCGAGGCAATCGCTCGTCTGCATCCTTGTGCGGTTGACGTCTCTAGTGGCGTAGAAATTAGCAAGGGTGTTAAAGATCACGCATTGATGAAGGAGTTTGTTCAAGCAGTGCGTGCAGCCGATGCCAACGCATCACCCTAATTTGCTGTAACTAATCAAAGAGGTAAATATGTACGATAAGCCAGATGCACGAGGACACTTTGGTCCTTATGGTGGCGTATTTGTTTCTGAAACTCTCATGTTTGCTTTAGATGAGCTCAAAGCAGCTTATGCCAAATATCAACATGATCCAGAGTTTCTTGAGGAATTCCGCTACGAACTCAAGCATTTTGTTGGCCGTCCATCACCCGTCTATCACGCTAAGCGTTGGAGTGAATTGCTAGGTGGTGCACAGATCTATCTCAAGCGTGAAGATTTAAACCACACTGGCGCTCATAAAATTAATAATGTGATTGGTCAGGCAATGCTAGCTAAGCGCATGGGAAAACCCCGCATCATTGCAGAAACTGGTGCAGGGCAGCATGGCGTTGCTACGGCAACCATTTGTGCGCGCTTTGGCTTAGATTGCACTGTGTATCAAGGTTCTGTAGATGTTGCTCGTCAGGCACAGAATGTTTACCGCATGAAGCTACTTGGCGCTAAGGTTGTCCCTGTTGAGTCTGGTACTAAGACACTTAAAGATGCGCTCAATGAAGCAATGCGTGACTGGGTTACTAATGTCGAGGACACCTTTTACATTATTGGAACTGTAGCTGGCCCTCATCCATATCCCATGATGGTCAGAGATTTTCAGAGTGTCATTGGTGAGGAGTGCAAGGTGCAAATGCCTGAGCTAACTGGCCGTCAACCTGACTATGTAATGGCTTGCGTTGGAGGCGGCTCAAATGCGATGGGGATTTTTTATCCTTATATTGATTATTCAGATGTGAAATTAATAGGCGTAGAGGCTGCAGGTCACGGACTTAATAGCGGCTTGCATTCTGCTGCATTATGCGTAGGTAAGCCAGGGGTATTACATGGCAACCGTACTTATTTATTACAAGATGAAAATGGTCAAATTTCTGAAACACATTCTGTCTCTGCAGGCATGGACTATCCCGGCGTTGGTCCTGAGCACGCTTGGTTAAAAGATTCTGGCCGGGCTGATTATGTTGCGATCACTGATGAAGAAGCGCTTAAAGCTTTTCATGATTGCTGTCGAATTGAAGGAATTATTCCTGCTTTGGAGTCCGCTCATGCAATTGCCTACGCCTGCAAACTTGCCGCAACACTTCCTAAAGACAAAACCATTTTGGTGAACTTATCTGGGCGTGGAGATAAAGATATGCACACTGTTGCCCTAGCAACCGGTTCTGAAGGTTAAATCTTAATTTATTTATGTCAAAAATTAGAGCACTTTTTAAAGAATTAAAAGCGGAAGGCAAAAAAGGATTGATTCCTTTTATTACCGCTGGTGATCCTGACCCAAAACTCACTGTCGAACTTATGCATGCATTAGTTCGTGGCGGTTCCAATGTAATTGAATTGGGAGTACCTTTTTCAGATCCGATGGCAGATGGTCCTGTGATTCAGCGCTCTTCAGAAAGAGCCTTAAGCCATGGCGTTACTTTGCATGGTTGCTTAGAAATGGTTAAAGAGTTTCGTAAGACTGATGCAAATACGCCAGTTGTTTTAATGGGCTATGCCAACCCAGTAGAGCAAATGGGAGCCGAGCGTTTTGCTACTGATGCAAAATCTGCCGGTGTAGATGGTGTCCTGGTGGTGGATTACCCGCCTGAAGAGTGTGTCGATTTTGCAGCCAGAATGCGTATAGCAGGCGTAGACCCCATTTTCTTATTGGCACCTACCTCATCACTACTACGCATTAAAGAAGCAGCCAAAATAGCATCTGGATATATTTATTACGTATCTATGCGAGGTGTTACTGGGGCCTCCCATCTCAATACGCTCGATGTGGCCAGTATTATTCCTAAAATACGCGAAGAAACGGCTATTCCGATCGCTGTAGGATTTGGTATTAACGATGCTGCCAGTGCTAAAGCGGTATCTAAAACCGCCGATGCAGTGGTTATCGGTAGCCGTATTATTCGTCTTTTAGAGGAGGCGCCACCAGGTCAAGCGGTACAATTGCTTGAAACCTTCATACGTGAAATTCGCGTCGCTTTAGATAGTTAATGCATTGGATAGTGAGAACGAATGAGTTGGATTGATAAACTACTACCCCCCCAAATTCAGCATACTGATCCTGCGAATCGCAAATCAGTTCCAGAAGGCTTGTGGGTTAAGTGCCCTAGTTGTGAAGTTGTGCTTTACAGCACGGATATAGAGGCTAATTTATCGGTCTGCCCAAAATGTAGTCACCACATGCGCATTAGCGCACGTCAGCGGCTTGATAGCCTCTTAGATCCCAAGGGCCGATATGAAATCGGTGCTGATATTTACCCAATTGACCCGCTCAAATTTAAAGACTCGAAGAAATATCCGGATCGTTTAAAACAAGCGAATGACGCTTCTGGTGAATCTGAGGCCTTAGTTGTGATGGGTGGCAAGATTGAGAGCATCCCAGTGGTAGCTGCCTGTTTTGAGTTTCAGTACATGGGTGGCTCAATGGGATCCGTAGTGGGTGAGCGTTTTGTTCGCGGTGTTCAAGAAGCCATTGCTAAAAAATGTGCATTTATTTGTGTCTCTGCTACTGGCGGCGCTCGCATGCAGGAGAGTTTGCTATCTCTTTTCCAGATGGCTAAAACAAACTCGATGTTGACCTTGCTATCCAAAAAAGGCTTGCCTTATATCAGTGTTCTTACCGACCCTACGATGGGTGGAATCTCTGCAAGCTTTGCCTTTATGGGTGATGTAGTGATGGCAGAACCTAAAGCTTTAATTGGATTTGCAGGCCCACGCGTCATTGAACAGACTGTTCGAGAAAAATTGCCAGAAGGGTTTCAGCGTTCTGAGTTCCTGATGCAAAAGGGTGGTATCGATATGATTGTGGATCGGCGCCAAATGCGCAGAGAAATTGCTCATTTATTAGCATTACTTCAACGGCTTCCAGAGCCTGCGTTAGCAAGTAGCGCAGCAGTTTAAGCGCTTGAGTACAGCACACCAAGCCCCCATTCTTTTTTCTAGCCTTAAGGCTTGGCTTGATTATCTCGAAACTGCTCACCCAGTCGGAATTGACATGGGTCTTGAGAGAATCAATCGAGTAAAAGATGCCTTGGGCCTTCATTTTGACTGCCCAATTATTACGGTAGCTGGCACCAATGGCAAAGGCTCTACTTGCGCATACCTAGAAAGCATTTTGTTGGCTTCGGGATATCGCGTGGGGTGTCACATGTCGCCACACCTTCTCGTGTTTAATGAGCGAGCTCGCGTCAATGGAGAAGAGGCAAAAGATGAGTTATTGCTAGAGCATTTTGCGGTTGTTGAAAAAGCCCGAGTTAGCTTGCTTAATGCGCCTACCTTAACCTATTTTGAGTTCACTACTTTAGCCATCATGCATCTATTTTCTAAATCGGGTCTTGATGCAGTCATACTGGAAGTGGGTATGGGTGGCAGATTAGACGCTGTAAATATCGTGGATGCTGATTGCGCCATCGTAACGAGTATTGATATTGACCATGCAGATTATTTAGGGGGGACTAGAGAACTCATTGGTTTAGAAAAAGCTGGTATTTTTCGCGCAGGTAAGATTGTTGTCTGTGGCGACCCAGTACCACCCCAATCTTTAATTGATTATGCTGAAAAATTAGCTTGCGATCTTTGGTTGCAAGGTCGTGATTACAACTTTCAAGGTGATAAACAGCAGTGGGGCTGGGCAGGACGACAGAAGCGCTTTAGTGGCCTGGGATACCCCGCTCTGCGAGGCGCTAATCAGATTTTGAATGCCTCTGCAGTCATAGCTGCTCTCATGGCCTTACACCAGCGCTTGCCAGTGAGCGCACAAGATATCCGCAATGGCTTTGCATTGGTGGAGTTGCCAGGGCGCTTTCAGGTCCTTCCTGGCCAGCCTACCGTGGTACTGGACGTGGCCCATAACCCCCATGCAGCTGCTACCTTAGCCCAAGGTCTAGATAAAATGGGTTATCACCCCTATACCTACGCTATTTTTGGAGCTATGGCAGATAAAGATATTGCCGGAGTTATTAGGCCCCTTTTGGGAATTGTTGATTTTTGGTTTTGCACAGATTTACCGACTCCACGAGCTGCAAGTGCAAGTGCACTGGCCCAGCAGCTCAATGAACAGGGGGTTAAGGTCAAAAACGGTGCTGATGGGGGTATTGAGTGTTTTTCTGATCCTGCTGCTGCGTATCAAAAAGCGCTTTCTAAAGCGGGTGAGGGTGATAGAATTGTGACCTTCGGATCCTTCTATACCGTGGCCGGCGTAATGGCTTATCGAAACAACCAGGCGCATTGATCCATGATTCGTTTACCGAAGCTTTTTAAGCGAAACCCAAAGGCTGATGACCTCCATAGAGGTTCAGCAGGGAATCGTCGTACTGCCCCAAAATTTGTTCCTCGTAGCTTCCAGCGTGCTCAAGAGAGCGAGGACTTGGCTCTAACTGAAGATCCAGAGCAGCAACGTGCACGTCATCGCCTGATTGGTGCAGCAGTTTTGGTTTTAATTGCGGTAATTGGACTCCCTCGTATTTTGGATAACAAACCAAAATCAGTTAATAACGATATCGCCATTAATATTGTGACAAGCTTGCCTATGCCAGGCTCTAGCACTCAACCCACAGATGCAAAGGTAGAGACTAAGTCACCAGAAAAGCCAATTACTCAGACCCCTGAACAAAGTACACCTAAAGCGACTATTGCCCCAGCACCAGAACCTAAAGTAGAAGCCAAGATTGAATCCAAGCCAGCCACTCCAAATAAAGTACCCGCCCTTGGTTTGGCAGTAGGTGAAGAAGTAGTAGCTAACCCTAGCAAACAAAAAATAGAAGAAGCCCCGCTCAAGGTGGGCGCAAACAATGGTACTGGAAAATTTGTAATTCAGATTGGAGCTTTTGCTTCAGAAGAGCGAGCTAAAGGTTGGATTAATAAAATGAAGGATCAAAAGATTCCGAATTACGTTATTAATAAAACTGGTACAGACGGCACTAATTTATTTGTTTTGCGAGCTGGCCCATTTACGGATAGAGATACTGCTGAAGCAGCCGAGAAAAAAGTTAAAGCCATGGGTCTTTCTCCTCGATTGGTAGAGGTGGGGGCTCAATAATGGAATATTTATCCACCCTAGCTTTAACTACGGTGGATTATTTCACCCTAGTGGTCTTGCTAGTATCTGCCTTGGTGGGAATTTCTCGGGGTTTATTTAAAGAGGTTTTGGCTTTAGCCTCTTGGTTTGTTGCTGCTTGGGTTGCTTACCATTACACCAGTTATCTCTCTACCGAATGGCTTTCGACATTTCGTATGGATGAACTCTTAAGCCTAGGTGTGAGCTTCTTAATTCTGTTTATCTTGACCTTAGTAGTTTGCGGATTAATTGGCAGTGTGATTCAAAAAATTATTCTGTCAGTTGGTTTGAGCATGACTGATCGTTTTCTGGGGCTCATTTTTGGTTTACTGCGTGGTGGTCTGATCGTAGTAGTGATGGCTACACTCGCGGCATTAACACCGATACCTCAGAGTGTAGCTTGGCAAAAAGCCATCACACGACCAGCTATCGATATGGCAACGGGATTAATTAAAGGTTGGCTTCCTTCTGACTGGGCAAAACAGTTAGGCGAGGCAATGCCTAAAATTACTCCCACTGTTACACCTTCTTTAACCATAGGGATATAGGCTTATGTGCGGCGTCGTCGGAACAGTTTCCCACTCACCAGTTAATCAACTGATTTATGACGCCTTGCTACTATTGCAACATCGTGGTCAGGATGCGGCAGGCATGGCAACTATGAACGGCAACTCGTTCACTATGCATAAAGCGAATGGTCTGGTTCGTGATGTCTTTAGAACACGCAATATGCGTAGTTTGGTAGGAAGCGCTGGTATTGGACAAGTCCGTTATCCAACTGCTGGCTCAGCTAGCAGTGAAGAGGAAGCGCAACCGTTTTACGTAAGTGCACCATACGGAATTATTTTGGCTCACAACGGTAATCTAACTAATGCTGCTAGCTTGCGTGTGGAGATGGCTTATCGCGACCGCCGGCATATTAATACCAGTTCTGATACCGAGGTATTGCTCAACGTTTTAGCTGATGAACTCCAAAAAGAAACAAATAGTACTGCTTTAGATGAAAGCGCTATGTTTAACGCTGTTACGGAATTAACTAAGCGCGTTAAGGGGTCTTACGCAGTAGTTTCTTTAATCGCGGGCTATGGTTTATTGGCATTTCGTGACCCATTTGGTATTCGTCCATTGTGCATTGGACGAATTGATACGCCAAAGGGTCCAGAGTGGATGATTGCCTCGGAATCAGTGGCTCTAGAAGGTTTAGGATTTACCTTCGTGCGTGATGTTAATCCCGGTGAAGCGATTTACATTGATTTGGACGGTAATTTTTATACACGTCAATGTGTGGCAAATGCTGTTTTAACTCCTTGCATCTTTGAATACGTATATATGGCACGTCCAGACTCTACGATTGATGGGGTGACAGTCTATAACGTGCGGATGCGTATGGGCGACTATTTAGCAGAGAAAATTCGTAAAGAAACCAATGTAAATGAAATTGACGTGGTGATGCCAATTCCTGATTCAAGTCGTCCAGCAGCAATGCAAGTGGCTAAGCGTTTGGGGGTTGACTATCGTGAAGGTTTCTTTAAGAACCGCTATATCGGTCGTACCTTCATCATGCCTGGTCAAGCGGTCCGTAAAAAGTCAGTACGTCAAAAACTCAATGCCATGCGTATAGAATTTAAAGATAAAACGGTATTAATTGTGGATGATTCTATTGTGCGTGGTACGACCTCATTTGAGATAGTGCAAATGGCTCGTGAATCTGGTGCTAAAAAGGTAATTTTTGCTTCTGCCGCACCTCCAGTGCGATATCCCAATGTATATGGTATTGACATGCCAACTCGGAGTGAATTGGTAGCTTATGGCCGTACTGATGAGGAAATTAATAAGTTGATTGGTGCTGATCAGTTGATCTATCAAAGTATTGAAGATATGAAACAAGCTGTAAAGGATGTTAATCCCCATATTCAGAACTTCGAAGCCTCATGTTTCGATGGGCATTACATCACCGGAGATATTAACGAATCTTATTTGGATGCGCTTGAGGCTGCTCGGAATACCTCTGAGGCTATGGCTGATCGTCAGCGTGATTCAAGTGATTTTGCCCGCTCGCAACTGCATTTACATTTAGCTACCGAAGACTAATAAGAGACACCTAGACCGTCTTAATGTAGTTATCTACAAGCATTTCTGAAATTCGGTGTCAAAATAGCAACATGAAGAACAAATCTACCCGAAAAAAACCTGATTTTTCCAAGTTGGCACCTGAAACTTTAGCGGTTCGCGCTGGAACCCGTCGCACAGCTGAATACCAAGAGCATTCTGAAGCGATGTTTTTAACCTCCAGTTTTTGCTTTGATAGTGCTCAATTGGCAGCTGATGGTTTTGCGCACGCTGATCAAGGTTTTATATATTCCCGCTTTACCAATCCGACAGTAAGCATGTTCCAAGATCGGCTTGCTGCTTTAGAAGGTGGTGAGGCCTGTATTGCTACTGCTTCCGGAATGTCCGCTATTCTAACGATGGCGATGGCACATCTGCAAGCAGGCGACCATGTCATTTGTTCACGCTCGGTATTTGGTGCGACTATTCAGTTGTTCACTACTATCCTAGGCCGCTTTGGCATCACGACAACTTATGTTGATCTTGCTGATGTCAAAGACTGGCAGGATGCAGTCCAGCCTAATACCAAATTGTTTTACTTGGAAACGCCATCTAACCCATTAACAGAAATTGCAGATATCAAGGCCATATCGAAGGTCGCAAAAAAAGCCAAAGCTTTATTTGCCGTAGATAACTGTTTTTGTACGCCTGCGTTGCAAAAACCTCTAGCACTTGGGGCTGATGTTGTTATTCATTCGGCCACGAAATATCTCGATGGTCAGGGTAGAGTAGTTGGCGGCGCTATTGTGGGTAGTAATGACTTTGTCATGGGTAAAGTCTTCCCCTATGTGCGTACTGCTGGACCAACACTTTCTGCTTTTAATGCTTGGGTCTTTCTTAAGGGATTAGAGACGCTTAATTTGCGTATGCATCAGCAAAGCCAGAGTGCGCTCCAGTTAGCACAGTGGCTAGAAAAGCAGCCTAGCGTAGAGCGCGTATATCACCCCAGCCTGAAATCGCATCCCCAGTATGCTTTGGCAAAACGTCAGCAAAAAGCCGGTGGGGCGATTGTAGCTTTTACTTTGAAGGGCGGTAAAAGGGCAGCATTTAATCTTATAAATCAAACTAAGCTTTGCTCTATCACAGCAAATTTAGGAGATACCAGAACAACTATTACTCATCCAGCAACTACTACACACTGCAGAGTCTCTCTAGCAGAACGCAAGGCTGCTGGAATTACGGACGGCTTAGTGCGTATTGCAGTAGGCCTTGAAAATATTAACGATTTGAAGAGCGATCTCATTGGCGGACTCAAAAAATAATCACGTGCATCAAAGTAAGCTAATGGGTTTTGCTGATGCCACACAGTTCTGGAATGAACGCTTTGATAATGATGAGTTCATATTCGGAAAAGAGCCTAATGAATATCTTGTCTGGCAAGCAAGTAAATATTTAAGTGTTGGAGATAAGGTACTTTGTATAGCAGATGGTGAAGGGCGTAATGGAGTTTGGTTAGCTAAGCGAGGTATGCAGGTAGTTGGGTTTGATGTATCTGATGTCGCTCTCGTTAAAGCAAAGCAGTTTGCTAAAGATAATCAAATTAAAGTTGAGTACTCGCTTAATGATACTGATGGATTTGAGTGGCTACCTAATTGCTATGATGCGATTATGGCAATCTTTATTCAGTTTGCTGATCCTGCAATGCGCGCTAGAATTTTTAAACAAGTGTATACCGCTCTGAAACCAAATGGAATATTCATTCTTCAAGGCTATACACCAAAACAGCTTGAATATAAAACAGGTGGCCCGTCTTTAATTGATCATCTATACACTGAAGAAATGATTTCTGAGCTTGCAAAGGATTTTGAAATCCTAGATCTGCGTTGTTATGAAAAGGAGTTATCCGAGGGCGCAAGACATACTGGCATGTCTGCTCTATTGGGGCTTACAGCTAAGAAACCACCATTAAATTATTAGTTAAAACCACCGCTATGAATCCATTTGAATTTCTTAAAAATGCCATAATGCCAAAACCTGCAGAGCCTCTTCCTGAAGGAGCTCTCTTGATCGATGTGCGATCTCCAGTAGAGTTTGCCGGTGGGAGTATTCATGGGGCCATTCATATTCCAGTTGATCGAATTCATCTGATTAATGCGCATAAGCCAAAGATTGATTTGAGTCGACCCATTGTGGTGTTCTGTGCCTCGGGTATGCGCTCTAGCTCTGCTCGTCGTCAACTACTATCGATGGGCTATGAAACTGTGATTAATGGCGGCGGGATTTCTAATCTATCCATTCGGTTATCCAACCCAAACCATTAATTGTTCATGCATGCTTATGTGCATGACTCTTAGGTGAAATTTGACATTACCCACAAGGGTTACTGCTTAATTCGTTTACAAGGGGCCATTTTCTATTTCGATCCTTCCTAGGTAAGAATCCTCCTAATCTGCTATCGTTCTCTTTTGTCTGCTTCGTAATTGGCTCCAGCGCCCCAGTTTTTAGACGCGAAGATATGGGTTTAATGATGGATGTTAAGTTTGAGACCATTAGTAGGGCGCTAGCTTCCATGGCAGAGCAAGGATTAATAACTAATGTGAGTCGCTTGAGTGTACAAATACCAAGCCTTCAAAAGTTAAGGGAGTTTTCCCAGATGGGGTTTAAGACTTTAATTGACCAAGAAAAAAGCTGCCTAGGCAGCTTTTTATCGATTAGCACTACAAAGCTAATTCACTGTAGTATTAAGCCTTCTTAGCGTAAGCAGAACACCAGCCTTTAGCAGCAACTTGCTTAGAGCCAAATAAAGAGCAGCCACCAGCAGTTGGCGAGCCTTTAGCTTGGTAGAGTGCACAGTTATCACACTCTTGCCCAGCAGCGTACTTAGGATATTTTGCTTTATCTACTGAAGTTGCAACTGCTTTATAACCAAGAGCAGCAGCTTGTGGATCTGTTTCAGCAACCATGGTTTGAGCCTGAACAGTACCATTTAAAGCTAATGTGCAAGCACCAGCAGCTGACAAAATCATAAATTGACGACGACTATTTTTCATACTATCTCCATTAAATAGGAATGCTATAGGGAAGCCTAAATGGCTTTCTGAATCACATCATATTGATTGGAGATATGGTATCAATAGGGGTTTCTCTGTATTAAGTTTATTGAATGACTAGTCCACACTATCAACTATATACATAAATGCGTATAGAAGCATTGAATGAGTATTTTTGCCCTATAAATATATAAAAAAGGTTTTTATGAAAAAATTAATTGCCATTAGCTTTATGTTGTTTTCTGGCATTGTTAGTGCACAAGCTACTCCAACAAGCCCTGAACTATTACAGATCATGGAAAAGTCGACAAAGTTTATTGTCAATACTGGAAAGGGCCCAGTTGAAATTACCCGTGTAATGACTACTTGCGCTAAAAACAAGGGGTGGCTCCAGCCATTGATTCCGATTAAAGGCGTCGTTCCCGTGGATGAAATCGATGTCCTTAATGCTCTTAACGATAAAGATTCAATTGTGGTAGATATGCGTGTAGTAGATGATCGCGTTAAGGGAACGATTCCTGGTTCGGTAGGTATTCCTTATACTGAAGTAGCCATGCGGATGGATGAGTTGGGCTGCAAAAAACCGCCCGCTGGCTCGACTAAATGGGATTGCTCAAAAGCTAAGAAAGTCTACGCTTTTTGTAACGGCCCTGTTTGTCCACAAAGTCCCATGGCTATGTCTGCAATGACTCGTGACGGTTTTCCGCCTACAAAAATTTACTATTACCGTGGCGGCATGCTTGATTGGGACGCACTTGGACTGACGATCGTTAAGGGCGAGTTCTAATAAAAGGAATTAATTTCTTTCGAGCGTAAAAGGAGCTGCGGCTCCTTTTGTTTTTTGCTTATCCCCATTCTTTGAAAGCTTCTTATTGAAGATGGGCGTTCACTAAAGTTAAATCTTGCTCTGAAATCTCACCCGTCAGGGCTGCTAAGCGTAGCCTGTTCAGCAAATAGTTAACTTTTTCCATATATAGTGCATAGTCAGTGGTGATAAGTTCACTTTCTGCGCCTAGAAGCTCCATGGTGGAGCGTGCACCTACTGAATAACCATTTCGAGTGGCGCTTAATCTAGCCTCTCCTGTTTTTTGTGCATTGGATAGGGCAATGATTTTATCTTTAGCGCTATGAAGTGAAAGCCAGACCGTTCTAAGGGTTCTCTCGAGATTTAGCTCAGACTTAGAATATTCTGCCTTAGTTTTTTCAACTAAAAGCAATGTCTCTTCTTGTTTAGCAGTGCGGTAACCACCGGTATAGAGCGGAATTGACAATTGCAGTCCAACTAAATAGTTATTGGTGGACGTATTGCTAGCAGTTCCAAAATCTCCAGAGCCATTTAACTTATCTTTAGAGGATTGTGCTACTGCATCTAATTTCGGAGAGTTAATTGCGCCATATTTTTCCGCCTCTTCCTTAGCCACTTTTTCTTGGACAGAGAGCATTTGAAGCTGGATATTTTGCGTTTTTAACTTTCCTAAATAGCTATCCATGCTTGGAAGAGTAAGGTTATTTACATTGAATGCAATTTTCAACTTATCGACTTTAGCTGGGCTACCAAACAGGTCCTGCAGAGATAGTTTTTTAATGGCCAAATTAGTATCGGCTTCTAGCACATGCACCTTGCTAGAATCTAACCTTGCCGAGACTTCTTGCATATCTGTTTGGCTGGCGTCTCCAAGCTTGAAGCGTTTTTCTATTTCTTGGCGTGTTTTGCTTATAGCACTTTCTTGTTTTTTAGCCAATCGTAATGTTTCTTCAGCTGTTAGGACGTCAAAATAACGTTCAGCTACTAATAAAATAAGATTTTGTTGGGCTACTTGTAGGCCAAGATTCGATGCATCAGCCGACATATTAAGTTGACGACTTTGCGCTAGACGTTCGCGATTGTAAATTGATTGAGTGGCTGATAGGGTATAGCGATTAACGAAGCCATTATTAATTGAGGTATTAAAATTAGCGCCATTAAAGGTCCCCATTCCTGGTGCATAGAATTGCGCACCAGATACTGCGGTGTTATAGCTCATACTGCCAGTGAGAGCGGTAAGGTTAACATTAGGCAACCACAAGGAGCTGCCTTGATCTCGACGTTTTTCACCTGCCATTTGCTCATAACGACTGGCAATAAATTCTGGATCACGGTTTTGCGCTTCATGCCAAACGTCCATCAAGCTAGTCGCAAAAGATGGGCTAGATGACATACTCAATAGCATGAAAGAAGCTAACGCAAGAGGCTTAAATCTGAGAAGTTTCATGGGCGCCTTGTGATTTATGCTCCAGCCTTTAGGCCAAGCTTTCTAATAATGCTTTCCATCAGACACCATTTGGTAATACCGCTTTGTAAAATATTAGCACCTACAAAGGCGGTAAATGCTAGAAACCATTCACTCACAAACCATGGGCTACCTGGATAACCTAGAGCTAAAGATATCAAAATAAAGCTTCCTGCGATAATGCGAACGAGTTGCCAAGATGTCATGGTATTTTTCTTTCTTAAAAGTAATTAATGAATTGAATTGTTAATTTTGTCCACTCTCTTTGAAAAGGCAGAGTAGTAAAGCAGGGGAATGACTACTAATGTCAAAGCAGTTGATACCAAGATTCCAAAGATTAATGAAATTGCTAAGCCATTAAAAATAGGGTCATCCAGTATGAAAAAAGCTCCTAGCATTGCTGCTAATCCTGTTAAGGCGATTGGCTGAGCTCTAGTAATGGCAGCATTAACAACTGCATTTTTAAAGTCCATACCATCACGAACTTGTAGCGCAATAAAATCAACCAGTAATATGGAATTACGCACAATAATGCCAGCTAAAGCAATCATGCCAATCATTGAAGTAGCAGTAAATTGAGCACGCAACAAGGCGTGTCCAGGCATTACCCCAATGATTGTTAGTGGAATTGGGGCCATGATGATAAGGGGTATGAGATAGGATCCAAAATGAGCCACTACCAGTAAATAAATCAAAATTAAGCCAACAGCATAAGCGGCCCCCATATCGCGGAAGGTCTCATAAGTTATCTGCCACTCCCCATCCCATTTAATGGCGTAATTACTATAAGGATCTTCAGGCACGTCAATAAAAAACTCTTCAACAGGTTTTCCTTGGGGATCTTTAATGTCTTTGCTAGCTGATCTAATTGAAAATAAACCATACAAAGGACTATCAGTTTTACCAGCAGCATCGCCAATTACATAGCTCACAGGTAAAAGATCCTTGTGATAAATAATCTGTTCACGATCGGCATCTACCACACTCACTAGCTGGCCAAGAGGAATTGCTTCACGCTGTGAGTTTCGCACTGTAAGCTTGAGCAGTTCATTTAAAGAGTTTTGTTTTCTCTCTGGAAGGCGTATTTGGGTGGCAGCTGGATATTTAGATTCATCATGGACATAGGCGATATTTTCACCGGCTAATCCAGCCCTAAGTGTAGTAACGATTGCTTGTTGTGAAACTCCCATGAGGCTAGCCTTGCGGCGGTCAATTACCAGAAATTGCTTAGGAGATTTTGCGACGCTACTATCGTCAACACCTACGATGCCATCAGTTTTTTCAAATGCAGCTCTTACTGATTTACTTACGCTCAGCCTTCCCTCGGAAGTAGGACCATAAATCTCAGCAACGATTGGAGAGAGAACGGGTGGTCCAGGAGGCACTTCAACAACCTTAACATTTCCACCATATTTTTTTACAATCTCTACTAAAGTAGGGCGAATGCGATTAGCGATGACATGGCTTTGTTCACTACGATGATGTTTGTCAACTAGATTAACTTGTATATCACCCATGGCAGGATGTTGTCTAAAGTAGTATTGACGTACTAAGCCGTTAAAGTTAATCGGGGCTGCCGTTCCAGCATAGATTTCATAGCTACTTACTTCGGGATTCTTCGATAGTGCTACGCCCATCTCTCGCAATACATCTGAAGTCTTTTCAACTCTAGTTGAAGGCGGCATATCTAGAATGATTTGAAATTCTGATTTGTTATCAAATGGCAGCATTTTCAAAACAACAAGCCCTGTCATTGGTAGTGAAATTGATATAAAAATAGCGGCAACTACACCTATAGCCAGAAATCGACGATTTCTTTTACCATGCTGATCACTCAAGAGTGGCGAGAATATTTTCTGAAATTGAGGGGCTATCCAATTTGCTAAATTGAAATGCGGTTTTTTATCGCTATTTGGGTTGCTTAACCATATTCTTGCCATCCATGGTGTCACGATAAAGGCAATCGCTAGTGAGAGGAGCATCCCCATGCTAGAGTTAATTGGAATGGGGCTCATATAAGGCCCCATTAAGCCTGTGATAAATGCCATAGGTAGCAGGGCAGCTATGACGGTAAACGTAGCAAGAATAGTGGGGCCACCAACCTCATCTACAGCACCGGGAATAATTTCTTTTAAAGTCTTATTGGGAAATAGGAGCTGATGCCTGTGGATGTTTTCAACAACTACAATTGCATCATCGACTAATATGCCGATAGAGAATATTAAAGCAAAGAGGGAAACGCGGTTAATCGTAAAGCCCCAGGCCCACGAAGCAAATAGCGTCGCTGATAGCGTTAAGACCACAGCAGATCCTACGATGATCGATTCTCTTTTACCAAGAGCGAAAAAAATTAATGCCACAACTGATAGGGTGGCAAAAATGAGTTTTTGGATAAGCTTACTTGCTTTTTCGTCAGCCGTTTCCCCATAGTTACGTGCTATTGAAACTTCAATATCCTTTGGTATTACAGTAGCTTTAAGGGTCTCAATCTGCTTAATTACTTTATTAGAAACATCAACAGCATTTTCACCAGGTTTTTTAGTTATGGAGATCGTGACGGCAGGATATTCAGCTAAAGCTTGATCCTTATTACTTGCATGCCAAACAAGGCGTTGGTTTTGAATTGGGCCTTCGACCACACTTGCGATATCTTTGATGTATATAGGAATGCCCATTCGTACGCCTAGAGCGATGTCTTGAACATCTTTCGAGTTTTGTAAAAATGGTCCAGTTTCAATCGCAACGGCCCCTTGGTCACCTAATATATCTCCAGCGGGCATACCTAAGTTGGCAGCCTCCAATGCCATCCTGATTTCAGTAATGGTGATACCTTTTGCCACCATTTTTTGCGGGTCAATTTCAATGCGGATTGCTCTCTTTGGGCCGCCTATCGTAGCAACCTCACGCGTACCCTTGACTCTTTTTAAGTCAATCTCAATTCGATTGGCTATCTTTTCAAGCTCATAGGGTGTTATAGCCACATTCTTTGAATATAGGGTCAAAGATAAAATGGGCACATCATCAATGCCTTTGGGTTTGATGATAGCGGGTAGAACGCCAAGACTCTTGGGCAACCAATCTGAGTTTGCGGCAACTGTATCGTGCAACCTTACCAATGCTTCCGTTCTAGGCACACCAACCTTAAACTGAACAGTTATTACAGCAAGGCCAGATTGCGACATTGACATGACATGCTCAATACCAGCAATTTGAGATAAGACTTGTTCTGCAGGTGTTGATACCATTTCCTCAACATTTTTGGCGCTAGCACCTGGAAATGGAATGATGACGTTAGCCATCGTGACATTAATTTGGGGCTCTTCTTCACGCGGAGTGACGATAATGGCAAATAAACCAAGCAATAAAGCGAGTATTGCCAGCAATGGCGTAATTTGAGCGTTTTGAAAAAATGCAGCTATACGACCTGAAATACCCATTTTTTTATCCATTTGATACAAGCTAATCTATTTAATTTACAATAGTATATTATATAAATAGATAAACTATCTATCTATTTATCTTAGATCTTTAGTTTATTGAAGATATAGGCCAATACAAAGTAACGCAGCATAAAAATGGACAAAAATAATATTCCAGAAGATGAGGTTTTTAATACTTTCTTGGCTAGTATGATGATTTTTAAGCTTTTGGGCGCAGATCAAAAATCCCGGTAAAGCTATAAGCGATAGCGAGGATGTTGTTGGAATTAGAATTAGAAATATCCCTAATAACTGGGTAAAGTAGGCCACAAGGATAAAGCCTAAGTACCACTTCCACTGCGACTGAGATCTAGATTTAACCGCTAAAGTAAATTTTTTAGCTAGTTTGTCTGCCTTGATATCAGGTACTTGATTTAAAAATAGAATGTTGGCCACCATCAGACCAAAAGCAACACCCATAAAAATAGCACCCAAATCAACGGTATGAGTCTGAAGGGTGGCAAATCCAATAACCACCAGTGACCAAGCAAGAGCAATTGCGATTTCCCCCCAAGCGCCCCTAGACATTAGTTGTAGAGGTGGCGCTGAATATGCCCATGCAATTGTTAAGCCCAAAATACCTATAGGAGCTAAAGCCCACGTACTTTGGGAGCACAGATAAATACCAAGCAATGTTGACGCCATTAGCAAGAGCAATCCTAGGCCAAAGATCTGGCGAGGCCTCAGGATTAGATTCTGAATATAACGACTACCACCAGTAAAAGGACTTACGCGATCTTCATTAATGGCATCACATCCATTGATGTGATCATAGTAATCATTCAGCAGATTTGCGCCGGCATGCACCAATAAGGTAAGACCAATGGCCAAAGCATTGATTGGCCATTCTAGGGTTATCTGTGCTTTTGCACTCAGCAGTCCAATCAGGCATCCTAAAAAGGTGATCAGCAAGAAGGCAGGTCTGGTTGCCAGCACATAATCTTTTATGTTTGCCATTTACACCAAAATATGAACTTAAGATTCCTGGTCAATGAAGCGTCGAGGATCATTAATAGGCCTTAAGGGCATTATGTGAATTTGATCGCTATCAAATTCTATATACATTTGACCTCCAAGGATCATGCCTAAACGCTTAACCTCTGCAGACGAGGCCTCCCAATTCACCAACTGATCGCTATTAAGTATTTTTAACTGAATAACTGCAATCTGTCCTAGGCTGCTAATCTGCTCAACCGTTGCTGGTACGCTTATTCCAGAGGGCATTTGATGTATGCTTATGCCAGATTGGGGTATCACCCAGGCAACTGCGACATGGGGTGGAATTTTCCCTTTGTCTGCCACGGTAAATGCTTGATTGCAACCATGCCAAGTAAGGCTGCCAGCATTAAATACCCCATGAAACATATTGTTAATACCAACCAATTCGGCAACACGTGAGTTGCGAGGTTTCTGGAACAGGGTTTGAGGTGAGGCAGTTTGCAGACCAATGCCTCTATCAATTACCGTAATTCGGTCAGCCAATAAATTAGCTTCGCGTAAATCGTGGGTAACCAAGAGTATGGGGATGTTTAGATCCTTACGTAAATCGGCTAAGGTTTTATACAAACTTTGTCTAGTTGGAGCATCGATTGCCGAAAAGGGTTCATCGAGCAATAGGATTTTAGGCTGACGCGCTAATGCTCTAGCTAGAGCGACACGCTGTTGTTGTCCGCCTGATAATTGATTGGGCATCCGCTTAGCAAGTTCGGAAATGCCCATTCGATCAAGTAACTCCATCGCTATCGTTTTACGCTTGTTTGCGCTTAAGCCAGAATTTTGCAATGGAATGTACACATTCTCTAAGGCAGTGAGATGAGGAAATAGTGCGTATTGCTGAAAAAGAAACCCACATGAACGCTTTGCGGGGCTGAGTGATTTAGTGATTCCATGGATTTCATCTCCTAAAAACCAGATTTCACCATCACATTCTATAAACCCAGTACTGGCATTATTTAATCCAGCAATAGTCCTCAATACTGTCGTCTTACCGCTGCCTGAGGGGCCAACTAGGGCATGTAATTCTCCCGAGAAGCAATCTAAGCTCATCTGTATTGGCATTGGCATACTTTGGGAAACTTTAATTTTGAGCATTATTTTTGAGCTCTTGATCGATTACTTGAGCTTTGTCCAAAGACTCCATAAGAAAGAGAAATGGCAATTAGTGAGATTGCAAGTAAAAGTAAAGAAAGGGCGCCTGCACCAGCTGTATCAAAGCTTTGAACCTTGTCGTAAATGGCAATCGATACAGTTTTAGTTTCTCCAGGTATCGCCCCACCAACCATCAGCACAACGCCAAATTCACCTAGGGTATGAGCAAATGTTAGAACCATAGCGCTGATAATTCCGCGCCAGGCCAATGGCAATTCAATGAGGCGAAAGATTTGCCAATTAGAGAGTCCGCTCACTTGTGCTGCTTCAATAATTTCAGGATTAATCGCCTCAAAAGCACGTTGTATGGGTTGAATAGCAAAAGGGAGGTTAACTATTAAAGAGGCAATCAAAATACCAGCAAATGAAAATACCAAGGGGGTGCCAAAAATAGTTTTCCCACTCAATCCCACTAAAAAGTAGTAACCAAGCACGGTTGGAGGCAAAACCAAGGGGAGGGCTAGCGCAGCCTCCACCCAGGGGCGGCTCTTTTTGAGCTTTAAAAGCTGGTGTGCCACCCAAATACCAAATGGCAATATAAGAACTAATGTCCAAAAAGCCAGCTTTAAAGAGAGAAGAATTGCAAGTGTATCCATCAAATGAGATTGTATTACTTGCTAACACTAGGGTATATCACTATATCGACTTACCAAACTCAAGTGTCAAATACATGCATCTATACGCATATATTGTTAAATTTTAATGAATAGTAAAGCTAGAGTTAAAAAAGCAACCAAGGATCTATCACCAAAAGCGATGGAAAAGGTTATTGCAAAAGTGGCCGATTATTTTGGGGTTCTTTCAGAGCCTTCTCGTTTGCGCATTATGTATGTTATTTGTAGCGGTGAAAAATCAGTTTCAGAAGTACAACAAGTATGTGGATCAAGCCAAGCCAATGTTTCTAGGCATTTAACGGCTCTATTCAATGCAGGTATTTTGCTTAGACGTAAACAAGGTGTGACTGTTTATTACTCCATTGCAGATAACGCAACGGTAGAAATGTGCCAAACAGTCTGTACCAGGATTGCGGAAAGCTTGCGTTAATTTTTTTAAAGAAAATATTTATCAAAGTAGAGGTCAAATGACTAAGAAACACATTGAGTTAAGTGCAAAGGACGTTTCAGTAGTTGAGAAACCGGCCAATTGTGCGCGTTTGGTTAGGGCCCCGGAGCATTTTGTCTCCCAAGAACTTATTGCTGATATCAATGCCAATGGCCTTGATGAGACTCGTCGTGGTTTCTTGCGTAAGGGCATTATGTCTGCAATTGGGGGTGCTACTGCTAGCCTTGCTGCCCCCCTTGCATTTGCTGCTGGCGAAGGCGAACCTGCGATCCTTGAAAAGCAAGTTTGGCAAACCACATTAGGTAAAAATGTGGCCACAATGCCTTATGGAACGCCCTCTATTTATGAGGAAAACTTAATTCGTAGGGAGTCCCCCGGTTTGACTAGGGTCTCCGCTGCCTCTGTAGCTTTCACGCCCTTGCAAGGTTTATTCGGAATTATTACCCCTAATGGCTTGCATTTTGAAAGGCAGCATCAAGGTTGGTACAACATTAATCCAGAAATACATCGGTTGATGGTTAATGGCTTAGTAAAGAATAGCCGTGTATTTACGATGAATGATTTAATGCGTTTGCCATCTGTATCGCGTATTCATTTTATCGAGTGCGGGGCAAATACTGGTTTGGAGTGGGGGAATGTGGCAGTTCCTACAGTGCAGTACACCCACGGAATGTTGTCATGCTGTGAGTTTACGGGCGTACCTCTGAAGGTGTTACTCGATGAGTGTGGCGCCGATCTGAAAAAAGGTAAGTTCATGCTTGCCGAAGGTGGTGATGGATCCGGTATGACTCGTACCGTTAATTTAGATGACGTTATAAATGATGCAATTGTTGCCTGGGGTATGAATGGTGAAATGTTGCGGCCAGAAAACGGCTTTCCATTGCGCTTAGTGGTGCCAGGCGTTCAAGGCGTGAGCTGGGTTAAATGGCTACGTCGCTTGGAGGTAGGTGATATGCCTTACGCTACTAAAGATGAGGCAGTTCATTACAACGATTTAATGCCTGATGGCTTAGCACGTCAATACACCTCAATTCAAGAATGTAAGTCTGTTATTACAACGCCATCAGGCGGCCAGCAATTACTCGATAAAGGTTTTTATAACGTTAGCGGTATGGCTTGGTCTGGTCGTGGAAAAATCAGGCGTGTTGACGTTTCATTTGATGGTGGCAATAACTGGCGCACCGCCCGCTTAGAAACCCCCATTTTGACTAAATCGGTTACTCGTTTCAATATTGATTGGACCTGGGACGGCTCTCCTGCAATTCTTCAGTCGCGTGCGATTGATGATACTGGATATACGCAACCCTCCATCAAATTGTTACGTGATGTAAGGGGTACACGCTCCATTTATCATAACAATGCAATTCAATCATGGAAGGTTAGTTCAAATGGGGAGGTTAGTAATGTACAAGTTGGATAAATTAACCGCTCACATTGGGTTTGCAGCTTTTTTAGCATTTAGTGCTCAAATAAGCTTTGCTCAATCCGATTCCGCAAAATTTCCTGGTATTGGCCGGGTTGCTACGCCTGCTGAAGTGGCAGCTTGGGATATTGATGTGCGTCCAGACTTTAAGGGTTTACCAAAGGGGTCTGGCTCTGTAGAAAAGGGTCAAGTAATTTGGGAGGCTAAATGTGCAAACTGTCACGGTACATTTGGAGAGTCCAATGAAATCTTTACTCCGATCATCGGCGGCACCACTACTGACGACGTCAAAAAAGGAAGGGTAGCCTCACTATCAGATAGCAAACAGCCACAGAGAACGACCATTATGAAGGTGGCAACGGTTTCTTCTTTGTGGGACTATATCTACCGAGCCATGCCTTGGAATGCTCCTAGATCCTTATCTGCAGACGAAACTTATGCATTAGTTGCCTATCTTCTAAGTATTGCTGAGGTTATACCTGATGATTATGTACTCTCAAATGCCAATATTTCTGATGTGCAAAATAAAATGCCAAACCGAAATGGCATGACACTCAAGCACGGTCTTTGGAATACAAAGGGTAAGCCCGATGTGAATGGCAGCACTTGCATGTCTAACTGTGTGGCATTTATACAGATCGGCTCAGAACTTCCTGATTACGCAAGAAATGCACATGGCAATATTGCAGAGCAAAATCGCCAATATGGACCTTTCCGAGGAGCGGACTCCACAAAGCCACCACTTGCTAAATTACCAGGTGCCTCAGCTGAGGGCTTAGCCCACGCCTCAGAAACGCATGCTGTTGTAAAAGGCCCTGCAGCCTTATTTAAGAACGAGAATTGCTCGGCGTGCCATGCAATGAGTGCTAAGCTAGTTGGCCCTTCCATTACCGATATTTCTGCAAAATATCAGGGGCAGAGCGGGGCTCTGGATAAATTGATGGCTAAGGTGAAGAATGGTGGTTCAGGTATCTGGGGTCCTATACCGATGCCTCCACAGGCGCAGTTATCTGACGAAGATCGCAAGAGTTTAGTGACATGGATACTTTCTGGTGGTAAATAATGGGAATTAGGTACATACCTTAATGTTGGGCAAGATTAATAATATTTAAAATAGAACAGATTAAAAAAGGAGTTTTTTATGAATCAGCAGCGTCGTAGTCTATTGAAGTATTCAGCAGTATTTGGTCTGATGGCTTCTGCAGGTCTTATTAGCGTAGCCCAGGCTCAAGAGTGGGATAAAGCCGCGTTTGAAGGCAAAAGTCTTGATGACGTATTTAAAATCCTAGGAGCGGGCAGCCCTGAAAAGTCTGCTGCCGTAACTCTAAATGCACCAGACATCGCTGAAAATGGTGCGGTGGTTCCAGTTGGAATTACCACCACACTTAAAGCAGAGCAAATGGCTATCTTGGTTGAGAAAAACCCTAGTGCATTAGCGGCTCAGTTTTTTATTCCAGCGGGTACAGATGCATTTGTAATCACACGTATCAAGATGGGACAGACATCAAATGTATATGGCGTAGTTAAAGCAGATGGTAAGTGGCTCATGACTGTTAAAGAAGTCAAAGTTACTTTAGGCGGTTGTGGCGGTTAATACGCTATTTATTAACATAATTATTTAATTAAACACAGAATATAAGAGGAACAAAATGGCTGATCCAATGCGCGTTAGAGCTGCTGAAAATGGTGGTACTGTTGATGTAAAAATTTTAATGAAGCACGATATGGAATCTGGTCAGCGTAAAGATGCTGCTGGCAAAACTATTCCCGCATGGTTCATTAGCACAATCAATGTAAAAGCAAATGGTAAAGATGTATTGAATGGTCAATTTGGCCCTGCAATTTCTAAGGACCCATTCTTGAATTTTAAGTACAAGGGTGCCAAGGGCGACAAGATTGTTGTGAACTGGGTTGATTCTAAGGGCGATAAGCGCACTGATGAAGCTACCGCTTCTTAATCATTCACATTTGCTAGTAATTTTATTAGTAACACTGCCTCATTTGTTTCGAAAGGTATTGATATGCAGCGAAAATTAGTTTTATGGCTCGCCTCAGTAATGTTGTCGGGCTTGCTTTCGGTGTCGTTTTCGGCTAGCTCACAAACTAGTGCAACTGACGACATTGCAAAGTATCGCGAGATGATTGCAGATGGCAACCCTTCGGAGTTATATGAGGCAGCTGGTGAAGATCTTTGGAAAAAACCTGCTGGTCCTAAGAATGCCACTCTAGAGAAATGTGATCTAGGTTTGGGCGTAGGGGTTGTAAAGGGTGCTGCTGCACAGTTGCCACGCTACTTCAAAGATACCAATAAGGTGCAAGATTTAGAGTCACGCTTAATGACGTGTATGCAAGTTCTACAAGGTCGTGATCCTCAAGAGATGATTGACGCGCCGTTTCAAAAGGGTCCCAAAAAGGATATGGAAGCGATTGTGGCTTATGTTGTGACCTTATCTAAAGGCGACAAAATTAAGGTGAGCACGGTCCATCCAAAAGAAAAAGAGATGTACGACTTAGGTAAGCGCGCCTTTTTCTATCAAGGCGGACCTATGGATTTCTCCTGTGCTTCTTGCCATTCTGAAAACGGTAAGCGTATCCGCCTACAAGACCTCCCGAACATTACCGAACAAAAGGGCGCTGCTTTAGGCTGGGGTTATTGGCCAGCTTATCGAGTATCTAGCGGACAGTTCTGGACTATGCAACAACGTTTAAATGATTGTTATCGCCAACAGCGTTTCCCTTTTCCAATCTATGGATCTGATGTGACCGTTGCTTTGTCCATGTATATGGCTAAGAACGCCAATGGTGGCACGGTTGAAACCCCTGGCTTAAAGCGATAAGAGACAGAGAACATGAAAATTAAACATATCAAACCACTCTTAGCTATTACTGGATTTATTTTGGCTACAGGCTTTATGCATACTAATGCTTTAGCTCAGCCAAAGAATGATCCTAAGTTTAATAAGATGATGAATGAAAGTTTTAGGGCTCAAGGTATTGCTAGCTTAGATCGGATTGATCAGGATGAAACTCAAAAGTTTTGTTCTGACCCGGTTTTTGCTAACAGCAAAAAAGCTGAACCAATCCGGGAAAAAATCCAGAAGATTAATATGGCGACCATCAAGCAACCTTCTGATGGTAAATATATTGGCGACTGGAAAAATGGTGAAAAGATTGCCCAAAGCGGTCGTGGAGCAACCTGGACTGATAAAGCTGATACCGTGATTGGTGGTGGTTGCTACAATTGCCATCAAATTAATCCTAAAGAAATTTCTTATGGAACAATCGGTCCGTCATTATCTGGTTATGGAAAACTAAGGGGCTATTCACAAGAGGTGATTACCTATACCTGGAACCGTATTAATAATGCGAAGGCCTATAACGCCTGCAGCAATATGCCTCGTATTGCGCATTTCAAGTTATTAGATGAAAAGCAAATTCAAGATGTCATGGCGCTCCTGCTAGATCCTGAATCACCCGTTAATAAATAACACATTCAAACGGGCCGAAAGGCCTGTTTTCTTTAGGGAATCACTATGTCTTTAAATCGCCGTGAATTTTTACAAGCTATTGCAATTGCTTCAGCTGGTGGTATGAGTTTGCAATCGAATTTTGTTAACGCACAAAGCGCTGCTCAAAAATTCTATGACTTGCCAAAATTTGGCAATGTCCATTTTCTTCACTTTACTGACTGTCATGCGCAACTACTTCCGATCTATTTCCGTGAGCCTAATGTAAATTTAGGAATTGGCGCGCAAGAAGGGAAGACGCCACATTTAGTTGGGGAATATTTCTTAAAAGCTAATGGCATTAAAGCGGGTACACGTGATGCCCACGCCTTTACCTATTTAGATTACGTTGCGGCAGCACAAAACTACGGCAAGATGGGTGGTTTTGCTCACATGGCCACCTTGGTTAAGCAATTGAAAGCTAGTCGTCCAAGCGCTTTATTACTGGATGGTGGAGATACCTGGCAGGGTTCGGGTACATCTCTGTGGACCAATGGTCAAGACATGGTCGATGCCGCCCAAGCTTTGGGTGTTGATGTGATGACGGCTCACTGGGAGATGACGCTTGGAGAAAAGCGTGTTATGGAAATTGTGAATGGCGATTTCAAGGGTAAGGTTTCTTTTGTAGCTCAAAACATTAAGACTGCTGACTTTGGTGATTCAGTTTTTAATCCTTATGTCATGAAAGTACAAAATGGCATTCAGGTTGCAGTTATTGGGCAAGCTTTCCCCTATACCCCAATTGCTAATCCACGTTACTTCACTCCGGACTGGACATTTGGCATTCAGGAAGAGAATCTTCAAAAAACCATTAATGAAGTAAAGGCTAAGGGTGCAAAAGTTATTATTCTTTTATCTCATAATGGTATGGATGTTGACTTAAAGATGGCTTCGCGCGTTAGCGGTTTAGATGCAATTATGGGCGGCCATACTCATGATGGTGTACCAATTCCAGTTAAGGTAAAAAATTCTGGTGGCATCACGTTAGTAACGAACGCGGGATCTAATACTAAGTTTCTAGGTGTATTGGATTTTGATGTAAAAGGTGGCAAAGCAGTAGACTTTCGCTACAAGCTTTTTCCGATTTTCTCGAATATGATTCCAGCTGATCCCACAATGGTTAAGCTCATTACAAAGGTTAGGGCTCCGTATGAGGCTAAGCTAAATGAAAAATTAGCAACGACAGAAGGTCTTTTATATCGACGCGGCAACTTCAATGGTAGCTTTGACCAATTGATTTTAGATGGTTTAATGGCGCAGAAAAATGCTGAAATTGCTTTCTCACCAGGTTTTAGATGGGGAACTAGCCTCTTGCCAGGCCAAGATATTACCCGAGAAAATTTATTAGATCAAACTGCAATTACTTACCCCTATACAACAGTAACTAATATGAGTGGCGAGACCATCAAGACTATTCTTGAGGATGTTGCTGATAACTTGTTTAATCCTGATCCGTATTACCAGCAAGGCGGTGATATGGTTCGCGTTGGCGGTATGCAATACACCATTGATCCCGCACAGACTGCAGGGAAGCGTATTACTGATATGCGTTTAAATGGCAAGGCAATGGATCCTAACAAGACATATAAGGTAGCAGGTTGGGCTCCGGTCAGCGAGGAAGCCAGAAACAACGGTGGTGAGCCTATCTGGGATCTGATGGAAAGACACTTGAAAGAGGTTAAGGTAGTTAAAGCAGTAAAACTCAATGAACCCATTATCAAAGGTATTAAAAATAACCCCGGTATGGTTGCACTGACATAAATATAAATAAAGGAGACAACACCATGATGATGTTTAAGGCATTCGCCACCACTGTTTTAATTGGGATTTCTATACTAGGAATGCAAAATAGCTTCGCTGCTGGCTCGAGTGTTGTTTATCACATCGATGATGCCGATGCCCAAGGCATTAAAGGCCTTAGAAATATTCGTAATCATTTAGATGTAGCCCCAGATACTAAAATTATCGTTGTTACACATGCTAATGGTGTGGATATCATGATGGAGGGCGCTAAAGATAAAAAGAATGGCACTGAATATGCGCCTTTGGTTGGCGATCTTAAATCTCGCGGCGTCCGTTTTGAGGTTTGCGAAATCACTCTTAAAAATCGTAATCTCAAAAAAGATCAATTTATTTTAGATACAGATTTCACACCCTCAGGAGTGGTCAGGGTCGGCGATCTTCAATTTAAAGATCACTATGCTTACGTAAAACCTTAATTACTTCAATTAATATGTATAGACTTAGTAATAGGTATTTAAAAATAGCATTATTTATTAGTGCTATTTTTTTTAGCTTTGCATATGCTCAGACTTCAAGCTTACAAAAAGATCCTGCAGGTGTTTTATTAAGCCCCATCAAGGTTTCTGCAAATACCTACTTTGTTCAGGGTTTGCCGGAGATGGGAACTAGTGAAAATGAAAATTTTATTTCTAATGCTGGGTTTGTAATCACGCCTAAGGGTGTTGTCGTCATTGATGCTTTAGGCTCGCCTGTTCTGGCTCAAAAGCTCATTAAAGAAATTTCCAAGCTAACATCTCAAAAAATAATCGCCGTCATTGTCACGCATTATCATGCCGATCATGTGTATGGGCTGCAGGAATTTAAGAAAATTGGCGCTAAGATTTATGCCCAAAACGCAGGAAGAGACTATCTCTCTTCAGAGACAGCCAAGCAACGATTAATTTCCTCTAGAATAGATTTTGCTCCCTGGGTTAATGCTAATACTCAATTGATACCTGCAGACATTTGGGTTGATAAACAATATAAATTAAGCTTTGGTGGGGTTCAGTTTTTTATCAATCGGGTAGGGCCAGCCCATGCGCCTGAGGATTTAATGGTTTACATCCCATCAGAAAAAGTACTTTTTGCTGGAGATCTTGTCTTTAGAGGTAGAATTCCATTTGTTGGAAATGCAGATAGTAAAGGGTGGTTGAATGCATTAGGTGAAATTGAGAAGCTTCACCCTAAAGTCATTATTCCTGGTCACGGATCTCATTCCATTAATCCAGCAGAAGACGTTGCCTTTACTAGGGATTATTTACGTTATTTACGTGAATCTATGTCAAAAGCAGCCATCAATCTAGACCCCTTCGAAGAGGCTTATCTGCAAACTGACTGGTCTGAGTATGACGGAATGCCCTTATTTAGGGCTGCCAATCGCATGAATGCCTATAACGTGTATTTATCAATTCAGGCGGAATAAGTCATTTTTGTCACTTGGGCTTTAAAATACCTATTTACTTACTAAATAGGTGATTTCAAATGAAATTGAATCCTAACCAGTTTGTCTTTGTACTAATCTTCACCTTTAGCCTAGGTATGCCAGTTTTTGCGGCGCCAGATCTCGCTAACGGCAAAGCTATTGATGAGAGGAAATGTTATGCCTGTCATGCCAAAAAATCTGGATTTGGTAATGGCGATATGATTTACACCCGATCCGATAGCAAGGTAACGTCCTTGGCTAAATTGAAATCGATGGTGGCAATGTGTAATTCTGAGCTAAGGTTAGATTTATTTCCTGAAGATGAGGCCGATGTCACAGCATTTATAAACAGGCAGTTTTACAAATTTAAACCTTAACTTTATTAGAATTTATATGGATGTAGTAGATATCAGTTCATTAAGTAACTCTGTTTTATGGGCTACTTTTGCACTTACTTTTGTTTTAGGCGCAGTGATGCAAAAAACGGGTTTTTGCAGCATGGGCGCAGTCTCCGATATATTTATTATGTCTAGCTGGGATCGTCTTAAGCAATGGTTTTTGGCAATCGGTGTAGCTATTGTAGGATTTGCTCTGATGTCTTACTTAGGATTAATTGATCCTTTGAAAAGTTTTTATACAAGTAATAAATTATTATGGCTATCTTCTATTGTTGGTAGTGTGTGTTTTGGTTTTGGAATGGTTTTAGCTTCTGGTTGCGGTAGTAAAACCTTGGTTCGTATTGGCGGCGGCAATTTAAAATCCATTATTGTTTTTATGGTGCTTGGGCTTTCTGCCTATATGACGATGCGTGGCTTTCTGGGTGTTATTCGCATTAATACTTTAGATGCCGTCTTTATTGGTTTAAGTACCCCACAAGATTTACCAAGCATACTGAGTGCCTCTACTGGAATAGCGAGGAGCAACTTACATTTAGCTCTAGGCTTAGTCATTGGCTCTGCCTTTATAGCCTTTGCATTAGCTAAGAAAGCCTTTTGGACTTTCGAAAATCTCCTAGCCGGCATTACTGTTGGCTTGGTTATTTGTGCAGTTTGGTTTGTTTCTGGCTCACTTGGCTTTGTTGCTGAGGATCCCAATACATTGGAGGAGGTTTTTTTAGTGACTAATTCTGGTCGCATGGAAAGCCTATCTTTTGTAGCTCCTTACGCTTATTCACTAGATTGGCTGATGATGTATAGCGATACCTCCAAGGTTTTAACCATTGGCATCGTCGCAGTGATTGGCATGATTTTAGGCTCCGCATTTGTTGCCATAATCACTAAATCATTTCGTTTTGAGACATTTCGCAATACGGAAGATACGGCCAATCATTTAATTGGCGCGTCACTGATGGGATTTGGCGGTGTTACTGCTTTAGGCTGTACAGTAGGGCAAGGTTTAAGTGGCTTATCTACTCTGGCGATAGGCTCCTTTTTGGCTTTATTAGGTTTTATATTCGGCGCTTACATAGCATTACGTTATTTACAGATGCGTTTAGCGCCTAATCCCTGCAGTTAATTTGCTCTTAAATATGACTTAGTTAAAGAACGCTATGCAAATAGATTGGCTTACCTTTACACCTGGCCCTGCCTTAGCTGGGGGAATGATTCTTGGTGTGGCTGCTGCCTCATATGTTCTCTTGCACGGACGTATTCTGGGTATTAGCGGAATTCTTGCTGGCTTACTCTACCCAAAAACGGCTGATTGGGATTGGCGTTTAAGTCTAAGCCTTGGGATTCTTAGTGCGCCTTTTTGGGGGGCTCTATTATTTGGCCTGCATCCATTACAAGTGATTGATGCTGATTGGCTGGCAATCGTTATAGCTGGTTTATTAGTTGGCTTTGGCGCTCAATATGGCTCTGGTTGTACCAGTAGCCATGGGATCTGTGGACTCTCGCGATTGTCTCCTCGTTCACTCGTGGCAACGCTTACATTTATGGCTGCTGGTTTCATTGTGGTATTTGTCATTCGCCATGTTTTAGGAGTGAGCTCATGAGAAAACACTTCGGGCTATTGAGTCAATATTTAATTGGTATTTTATTCGGTTTGGGTTTAATGATTTCAGGGATGAGCAATCCACAAAAGATTCTCAACTTTTTAGATATCACAGGAAAATGGGACCCATCCTTGCTTTTTGTCATGGGCGGAGCAGTGATTGTGGGTTTAGCTGGCTTTTATATTGTTTCTCAAAGAAGTGTGGCTTTCTTTGGTGGAGCATTGCACATTCCCGCTAGGCGTGCGATTACTAAACCCCTACTGATTGGTAGCTTTATATTTGGTACTGGTTGGGGCATTGCTGGTTTTTGTCCTGGGCCGGCCTTAGTTTCTTTAGGATCTGGTCAGCTAAAGGCTCTAGTTTTTGTGATTGCTATGTTGCTGGGCATGGTTATTTGTGAACATTTCTTTACAGGGCATAAGAATTCTGCCTGATTTAGAATCACCTTATTACTTTTCATATATTTAAATCATTAAGAGGATAAGATGAGCCTTCCAATTACCTGCCATAACACTCAATTTGGCACTCTTGGGCAAATTGACCCTAGTCACTTAGTCGCCATTGCAGCGCAGGGCTATAAGAGCGTGATTAATAACCGTCCTGATTTTGAAGCGGGGCCCAACCAACCGACTAATGCAGAGATCGCAACTCAAGCAGAAAAGTTAGGCCTACATTACGTTTATTTGCCAGTAGTTCCAGGTTCTATTACACCCGAGCAGGTAGCGGAAATGGCGCGTTTATTAAAAACGATCCCCAGCCCTATTTTGGCATTTTGTCGCTCGGGTGCACGCTCTACGAATTTATATCAAATGGCTTTGTTGGTTCGTTAATTAGTTCGACCATCTTTATATTGACAGTCTAAGTAATGCGTATTGAAATACCCGAAGAAAAGAAATTGGTTCATGAAATTCGCATGCCTATTCGCTGGGGGGATATGGATGCTTATGCCCACGTTAATAATACTGTGTACTTTCGTTATATGGAGCAAGCTCGGGTAGAGTGGATTACTTCACTTGGTTATGACGTAGCTCCGGGCAAAGAATCCATGCTGATGATCAATGGCTTTTGTAATTTTTACCAGCAACTTTCCTATCCAGGAGAATTGATTCTCAAAACGTCGATTGGTACGATTGGTAGATCCAGTATTGATATCTACACCTCAATGTCGCTCACCACAATGCCTGATGACATAGTAGCTATTGGTGGTGCCACTATGGTGTGGGTTGATCTGATAACTAATAAGTCTGCGCCGTGGCCGCAGCACGTACTTGATAAGCTGCGCTAGGATAATTTTTGCAGCCAAGTAATACACACATTCTCAATATTGCAAAGCTTTCTACTTCACTTGGACAGTTTGATGCCATCATTGATGTACGTTCCCCAGCAGAATTTGCTTTAGACCATATTCCAGGGGCTCTGAACTATCCTGTTTTAAGTAATGAAGAGCGGATTGAAATAGGAACGCTATACAAACAAGTCTCTCCCTTTGCCGCTAAAAAACTCGGCGCCGCTCTAGTTTCTAGAAATATCGCCAATCACTTAGAGCATTCTCTGTTGGATTTTCCTCGGGGGTGGCGACCATTAATCTATTGCTGGCGTGGTGGCGATCGCAGTGGGGCGTTTACACATATTCTTAACCGAATTGGCTGGAAAGCCATGCAGTTAGAAAACGGCTACCAAGGATTTAGGCGAACTGTGATTGATGGTTTAGGGCAAGCCGCAAAAGATTTCTCCTTTCTGGTCATCTGTGGGATGACAGGCAGCGGAAAAACTAGAGTTTTACAAGAAATCGGCGGTCTTGGTGCGCAGGTCCTAGATCTAGAAGCCTTAGCTATTCATCGGGGATCAGTTCTCGGTAATGAGCCGAATATTGATCAACCCTCGCAAAAAGGATTTGAGACTGCGCTTTGGAATGCCATCCATTTGCTTGATCCCTCTAAGCCGGTATTTGTAGAGTCAGAGAGTAAGAAGGTGGGCGGTGTTCATATTCCCGATCCTTTGATGGAAAAAATTCGGATGGGTCAATGCATTGAGCTGCGCTCAAGTACTAAGACACGAGTGTCTTGGCTGATTCATGAATATCACCACTTTTTATCTGACACAGATAATTTTAAGCACAAGCTAAGTCTATTAACTTTCCGTTATGGTAAAGAGCAAATTAATCAATGGAATCTTGCTATTGATGCAGGTAACTTTGATAGCTTAGTAGAGGAGTTGTTAGTGATGCACTATGACCCCTCTTATCAATCTTCAATCGTACGTAACTTTTCAAAGTATCGTGAAGACCATTTCATTGCACTTGAAAGCGATAGCGATGAAGCATTTGCAAAAGCTGCAAAGGCCATACTCTCAAAAGTCAGTCTTTAACTAAACGCCTGAATTCCGGTTTGAGCACGACCCAAAATTAGGGCATGAATGTCGTGGGTGCCCTCATAGGTATTGACCACTTCTAAATTGAGCATGTGGCGGATCACGCCATATTCATCGGAGATACCATTACCGCCATGCATGTCTCTGGCAAGGCGCGCTACCTCTAAAGATTTACCACAAGAGTTACGTTTCATCATGGAGGTAATTTCTGGGGCGGCGATATGCTCATCCTTCATGCGACCAAGGCGCAAGCAACCTTGCAAAGCGAGCGTAATTTCAGTTTGCATATCTGCTAGTTTCTTTTGAATGAGCTGATTAGCTGCTAAAGGACGACCAAACTGTTGGCGATCCATGGTGTATTGACGGGCAGCATGCCAGCACCATTCAGCAGCACCTAAACTACCCCAGGCAATGCCGTAGCGTGCAGAGTTTAGGCAGGTAAAGGGACCTTTAAGCCCAGTGATTTCTGGGAATTCATTTTCAGCAGGGACAAAGACATCATCCATCACTATTTCACCGGTAATGGAAGCCCTTAAACCCATCTTTCCACTGATTTTAGGAGCGCTCAGACCCTTCATTCCTTTTTCTAATATATAGCCCCTAATTAGGCCCTCATCATTCTTGGCCCACACCACAAAGACATCGGCGATAGGAGAGTTAGAGATCCACATCTTAGAGCCCGATAAGGAGAATCCACCAGCCACCTTTTTAGCTCGGGTAATCATTCCGCCAGCATCAGAGCCAAAGTTAGGCTCGGTCAAGCCAAAACAACCAATCCATTCACCACTCGCTAATTTTGGTAGGTACTTCTGTTTCTGTGCTTCACTACCGAATTCATTAATCGGAACCATTACCAAGGAAGACTGAACACTCATCATCGAGCGGTAACCAGAATCTACTCGTTCAATTTCTCGAGCAATTAATCCGTAGGAGACATAGTTGAGGTTGGCACCACCATATTGCTCTGGAATCGTAATTCCCAATAAACCCAGCTCGCCCATTTCTCGAAAGATGGTGGGGTCGGTAGTTTCATTACGAAAAGCTTCATGAATTCTGGGCATTAAGCGACCTTGTGCATATTCTGCAGCAGCATCGCGAATCATCCTCTCTTCTTCGGTCAGTTGTTTATCGAGAAGGAGGGGGTCAGCCCAATTAAAACTCGCTTTACTCATGGTGTACTCAGGCTCAGGTTAAGTGAATGCTTTTGATGTTTTATTGCGGTCTCTGTGAAGTTACAAGAATGTCTATATTCTTATTACTATTATCCATTTTTACCATTATTTTAGCCTTTACATTCATAGCCATGTCACAACCTAGGCGCCACCACCGTTACTATGATTTGATGATGACTGCCTTTGTGGTGGTACTACTGTGCTCTAACTTCATTGGTGCAGGTAAAGCAGCTGTTATTGATTTGCCCTACTTTGGAACGCTGATATTTGGTGGCGGGGTTCTATTTTTCCCAATTGCCTATTTTTTTGGCGATATTCTGACAGAAGTCTATGGTTATGCCTATGATCGTAGGGCAGTGTGGGCTGGATTTACTGCCTTAGCATTTGCTGCCATCATGGCTCAAATCGTGATTGCCCTTCCAGTGGCGCCTGGGTCTTATATGGCCAATTACCAGCAAGGCTTAGAAACCGTATTTGGAAACTCTTGGCGCATTGCTATGGCCTCTATGCTGGCTTTTTGGTGCGGTAGCTTTTCTAATAGCTATGTCCTAGCTAAGATGAAAATATGGTCCCAAGGGCGCTATCTATGGATGAGAACCATTGGCTCTACTGCTGTAGGGGAACTCGTTGACTCTTCTTTGTTCTATATGCTGGCGTTTTATGGTCTTTGGAGCTTTGATCAGGTGATTGCGGTAGCTTTATCTCAATATGTTCTTAAAACAGCTTGGGAGGTCTTAGCGACGCCCTTAACTTATTGGGTAGTGAACTTTCTTAAACGTAAAGAAAATGTGGATCACTACGACCTGCATACAAATTTCACTCCATTTAGCGTGAAAGTGTAATTTCAGGCAGTTGCCATCTGAACCCGTTAAAATATTGGTCTTTGATGCAAAGCTGCATCAACCCTATTGAATTTGAATACCAGAAAGTAAGACCATCCGTGCTGTCCGCATCTAATATCACCATGCAATTTGGGGCAAAACCCCTGTTTGAAAACATTTCCGTCAAATTTGGCGGCGGTAACCGGTACGGCCTGATTGGCGCGAATGGTTGTGGCAAGTCCACATTCATGAAAATCCTCGGCGGCGAATTGGAGCCTACTAGCGGAAATGTCAGCCTAGATCCTGGCATTCGTTTGGGTAAATTGCGCCAAGACCAGTTTGCCTATGAAGACCAACGCGTTCTAGACGTAGTGATGATGGGTCATGAAGAAATGTGGCAAGCGGCTGCAGAGCGCGATGCCATCTATGCTAATCCCGATGCTACTGATGACGACTACATGAAGGCTGCAGAGCTCGAAGGCCATTATGCAGAGTATGGTGGCTACACAGCAGAAGCTAAAGCAGGGGAGTTGCTTTTAGGTATTGGCATTCCCATTGAGCAACATGATGGCCCGATGAGTAATGTGGCTCCTGGTTGGAAGCTACGCGTATTGCTTGCGCAAGCCTTATTCTCTGATCCAGATGTGTTGTTGTTGGATGAGCCAACCAATAACTTGGATATTCATTCGATTCATTGGCTTGAAGATATTCTGAATGAAATCAAAAGCACGATCGTGATTATTTCCCATGATCGTCACTTCTTAAATGAAGTATGTACACATATGGCCGATATGGATTTTGGAACACTCAAAGTGTATCCAGGCAACTATGACTCCTATATGCTCGCTTCTGTGCAGGCTCGCGCTCAACAGTTAAGTTCGAACGATAAGGCCAAAGAAAAGATTGCTGAATTACAGGCTTTCGTAAGCCGCTTCTCTGCAAATGCGTCTAAAGCCCGTCAAGCAACGTCACGTCAGCGCCAATTAGAGAAAATTGAGATCACTGAAATCAAACCTTCTTCACGTCAAAACCCATTTATTCGCTTTGATTCTGAAAAGAAGTTGCATAACATGGCCGTTGAGTGCAATGCGCTTACTAAAGCATACGACCGAACCATCTTTAAGAACTTCAAGATTGGTATTCGGGCTGGTGAAAAGGTTGCCATCATTGGACAAAATGGCGCTGGCAAAACGACACTATTAAAAACGATTCTGAGTAAGCGCTTTGATGGTATGCAGGCTGATAGCGGTGATGTTAAGTGGGCAGAAAATGCTAATGTGGGTGTAATGCCTCAAGACAATACTGAGCTCTTTGCTAAGGATGAGCTCCTCATGGATTGGATGAATGAGTGGCGCAATACAGGTGACGACGATCAAGTCATTCGGGGTACTTTAGGACGCTTATTGTTTTCTGGTGATGACATCAGTAAATCGGTCAAAGTACTCTCTGGTGGAGAAAAAGGCCGCATGATTTGGGGCAAGCTAATGCTACAAAAGCACAATGTCCTCGCCATGGATGAGCCCACCAACCATATGGATATGGAATCCATTGAGAGTTTGCAAATTGCTCTTGAGAAATATGAAGGCACTTTGATATTTGTATCTCACGATCGTGAGTTTGTTTCTGCTTTGGCTAATCGCATTTTAGAAGTGAAAATGGACGGCACTATCACTGATTACTCAGGCACTTACGAAGAGTATCTCCGTAGTCAGGCTCTAGCGGGCTAATTGCCTTCTTTATTTTGACGTTGGAAGCGCATTGCGGTGCCATCGGCTCTAATGCGTTTCCAAACCTGATCTTTTTCTTCTTGATTCAAAAATACCCAATTACTGACTTCGCTTAGGGTTCGACCACAACCTTGGCAGATTTCGTCATAAAGGGTTGTGCAAACACCAATGCAAGGAGAGTCTGAAGTATCATCCCCAACTGCTAGCGAATTAGCACTTTCTTGAATTGGGTTGAAATGATCCTTGGCAGTCATGGGCATACTGTAGTCGATTTAAGCGGACTATGCTCTTCTAGCTCATTGACGTAAGCGGCTATTCCTTCATGCTCACGCTCTAAAAATCTTTTTACTGCTTTAGAAAACTGCTCGTCAGCTATCCAGTGGGCCGAAGAAATAGTTGTTGGGATAAAACCCCGAGCCATCTTATGCTCGCCCTGGGCACCACCTTCAAAAGTTTGAATGCCTTCTTGAATACAGTACTCAATTGCCTGGTAATACGCTACCTCAAAATGTAGGCAGGGAATATGTTCAAGAGCACCCCAGTATCTTCCATAGGCTTTAGAAGAATGCTGATCAACTACCAATAAAGATGAGGCAATAGGGATATTATTTTTAGAGGCGATGATGAGGTGTAGGTACTCGGGCATGAGTTGTCCCAGCATCTGAAAACAGGACTCATTGAGATAAGGGGTAGAGTGATGCTCCAAATAGGTATTCTGATAGCAACGGAAAAAGAATTCCCAATCATCAGAAGTGGCCATTTTTCCAGGAATGTGACGATATTCAATGTTCTCGGAGGCAACTTGTGCGCGTTCGCGGCGGATATTCTTGCGGCGTTTCCTCGTTAAGGAAACAAGAAATTGTTCAAAGTTTTGATATTTGTGGTTATGCCAATGAAACTGCACGCTATCTCGCAACATAAAACCCTGCTCTACAAGCTCTTTTAGGACAATTTTGTCTGGAAATAGAATATGTACTGAGGAGAGCTCGTTTTGACTTACAAGAGCCTTTAATGAACGAATAAGGATTTTCTCAATAGCGACAATATCCTCATCGGATGCAACTAGAAATCTTGATCCCTGTACAGGAGTAAAGGGGATAGCGCAAAGCGCCTTAGGGAAGTAGGGCATGCCAGCCTGTTCATAAGCTTGCGCCCAAGCCCAGTCAAATACGAATTCTCCATAGGAATGTTGCTTTAAATACAATGGCATAGCACCGACTAGAGATAAATTACTTGAATTAACTAGGAGGTGCGCTACCTGCCAACCGGTATTGCCTCCAACACATCCACATTGCTCTAAGCTATGAAGGAACTCATATCTGAGGAAGGGGCCAGCAGTCTCTGGGAGCAGGGCATTCCATTGAGATGCGGAAGTCTCGGAAAGGCTGGAAATGACCTGAATCTGATATGAGGGGGAATTCAATGAAAATTAACGCTGAATCAATTCAATCTTGTAACCATCTGGATCGGTTACAAAGGCAATGATGGTATCGCCACCAGCTACTGGTCCTGCGGCTCGGATGACATTACCACCAGCAGCGGCTATCTTTTCACAAGCTGCATAGGCATCTGGGACCCCTATGGCAATGTGGCCATAAGCATCGCCCATCTGATAAGAATCTACCCCATAGTTATAGGTCAGCTCAATCTCTGATTGGCCGTCAGCATTACCTTTACCAAAACCTACAAAAGCAAGAGTGTATTTCTGTAATGGGCGATCGGTAGTGCGCAGTAAATTCATGCCAAACACCTTGGTATAAAAGTCAATAGAGCGAGTCATGTTGCTGATTCGAAGCATGGTATGGAGGATCATCATGCATCTAAATATAAAGGTATTTCTGAATTGATGTTGAAGGGGGTGATCTTGCGCTTTCTCCAGCATTCATGTCGCCGGTATTTTGTTGAGAGTCAGAATTTGCTTTGTACTAGATTAGGTAGTAGCCTATCATTTTTTAATAAACAGACATTTGTTAACGCCTATGCTAATCAGTTCTGATCTGCGGATCTATCTTATTGAATCCAACTTATTAACATGGATTTTATTATTCTCCATGCTTTTAATGGTAGAAATCGGCTGGAGATTAGGGCATCGACTGAGTTCTGAAGTCAAAGTAGATAATGCCGCTTCCACCGATACATTTATGGCTGGTATTTTTGGCCTATTAGCATTGCTATTGGCACTCACCTTTTCTGGGGCATCTGACCGATTTGATAAGCGCCGTGACTTCATTTCTAAAGAGCTCAGCGCGATTGGAACAGCCTATCAATCTATTGATCTTTTATCAGCCAAAAGTCAAACGGCCGTTAGGAATACATTCATAAAATATCTCGATACGCGCATTACTATTTACCAAGGGAAAAAAGATGAATCTTCAATAAATCATCAATTTCAGATACATGATGAAATTGGTAATGAACTTTGGCGGGTAACAGTCTTGGCGGTTAGAGAAACGCCTTATCCTGAAAAACTAATCGCCGCCCAAATTTTGCCTGAATTATCTAGTATGTTTGATGCATCTGCAAATCAGCGACTAGCCATGAAATTACATCCTCCGCCAATCATTTGGCAAGCGCTTATCTGCCTTTCCTTAGTGGGATCATTAGTTGCAGGTTATAGCTTAGGTCTTCAGAAAAAAAGAGACTGGTTTTTGACCCTTGTTTTTATAGTAATGATGGCAGGAACAATTATGGTTATTCTAAATTTAGAGTACCCAAGACTGGGCTTCGTAAAATTAGATGATTTTGATATAGAGCTAGTTAATTTAAGAAAATCTTTCTAAGATAGATGGGATTAAGACAAAAAACCCAGGAACAGGTCCTGGGTTTTTTGTACTTAAGCTTAATGTGTTATTGGAGTTTAGCCTTAGCACGAAGCTTTTGTAACAATTCTGCAAATTTGGCTTTTTGCCAATTCTGATCTGTAGTAATCATTTGTTTTAACTGATCCTTCATTTCTTCTATGTTAGGCGCCTGTAAATCACGCACGTCATCTACTTTAATGATGTGCCAACCATATTGAGTCTTTACAGGCTTATCGGTAATCTGGCCTTTTTTTAGCTGCACCATCGCTTTAGAAAATTCAGGTACCAGTGCCTTATCACTCACCCAGCCTAAGTCGCCGCCATTGGGTGCTGACCCAGGATCTTTGGATTTAGCTTTAGCAATCTCTTCAAAGTTTCCGCCAGCTTTAATTTGAGCGGTGATTGCTTTTGCATCCGCCTCTTTTTCTACGAGGATGTGTTCAACGTGGTATTCCTTACCGCCAGCGTATTGAAGTTTTACTTGCTCATAGGCTGCTTTGATATCGGATTCAGCTACATCTTCTTTTTTAACATAATCTTCAAAAACTGCTGCAATTAGGACGCCTATACGAGCCTGTTCTAACTGTTCGCGCACAGACTCTTTTTGTGTGAGCCCACGATTATTGGCCTCCTGCAGAATAAGTTCTCGTGTTACCAACATTTCACGGGCTTGGTCGCGAACTTGTGGATTATCAGGTTGGCCTGACTTTTGTACCAATTTATCTAATTGCGCCTTTGGAATGGGCTTACCATTCACAATCACTGCATTTTGGGCAAAAGCATTAGAGGTAAATAGACTAGCGCCCAAGGCGCTAACAATCAAAATCTGTCTTGTATTAAACATGGGATGCAGGGGAGTTAGTTGATATTTGGTTAATAAATGCAATATTCATCATCTTAAAGCAAGGCCGTGTTAACTAGTGATTTCACTAGGTGCTATGGCGTTAATGGTAAGGGCATGGATTGCAACAGGAAAGTGCTTATTTAATGCGCCATAGACGGCGCGGTGACGGGCTACCTTATTTAAACCCTCAAATTCTGGGGCTACGATGGTCAGATTAAAGTGACCGCCTCCAGATGCAGCCCCTGCATGTCCTGCATGAAGATGACTTTCATCGTTAATTTGTAATTGCTTAATTTGGAAGGCGTTTTGTAAATCTACCTCAAAGAGCTTAATGCGCGCTTTATTAATAGTCATTCTGTAGGATGCTCCATATGGCGACTTAACCAAACTCCTTGAAAAATCACAAACACAACCAATAAAGCGGTGCTACCAAATAGCTTGAAGTTCACCCAAGTTTCTTCTGAATACTCAAAAGCGACATAAAGATTTAAGACGCCCATAAAAAAGAAGAATACAGCCCAAGCTAGATTTAATTGGTGCCATACTGAATGAGAGTTTTGTTCTTTTAAGGTAATTTGTTTACCCATGAGGACCTGAATCCAGTTTTTATTAAAAAACATTGCGCTAATAAACAAGGCACCAGAAAATAACCAATAGAGCGCGGTAGGCTTAAGCTGGATGAAGGTTTTATCGTGCAAGAAAATGGTTAAACTACCAAATACCAAAATCATTACCAAGCTGATCCATTGCATGGCATCAATCTTTCGATGGCGGTAATACACCCACAGTATCTGAGCAATCGTAGCTATCATCGCAACGATAGTGGCAGTATAAATGTCGGCAAACTTAAATGCGACAAAGAAAAGGATGATTGGGAAAAGGTCGAATAAGAATTTCATCAGGGTATTATCCAGCTATTTTGCACTTACTTCTCTTTAGTGGGCTTCACATTGTTAGAAGGTTCAAATTTGAGAGACGCTGAATTAATGCAGTAACGCAAGCCCGTTGGCCGTGGGCCATCATCAAAGACATGCCCAAGATGAGCATCACAATGGGAGCAACGTACTTCAGTGCGACTCATACCATGGGTCGTATCACGGATTTCAGTGATTGCCGCATCGTCTTCTGGTGCGTTATAGCTTGGCCACCCACATCCAGCATCAAATTTAGTAGATGAGGCAAATAGGGGGGTACCACAACAGACGCAGGTATAGCGCCCTTGATCCCAATGGTCCCAATACTCACCAGTAAATGGCCGCTCGGTCGCCGCTTCACGAGTAACCTTAAATTGAATATCACTCAGTTCTTTTTTATATTCTGGGTCAGTTTTTTTCATTAGCGGCCTGAGAAGTTTGTTATAAATGGTTTTAAGAGGAGCAGCTCACTTCAATTGTTTGCATCTCTGGTGGTGGAGGATGTGAATAAGATTCATATTGTGCCTGTTCATCAAAGGGGTTGCTTAGAATCTTAAACAAAATGGCTACTTCTGAAAAATCATCTTGCTGTGCCTTCTCAATAGCCACTTGTGCCAAATGGTTCCGCAGAACATATTTGGGATTTGTAAGATTCATGGCCACTTTTCTTTCTTGGTCATCTCGAGCCTCAGATTGCAGTCTCAATAGGTAGTCATGTAGCCACTGCTCTATCTGCTCACGATGAATAAATTGATCTCTTAGGCGAATTTCTTGGATTTTAGAATCTTTCTTAATCTCACTTAAGCTACGAAATGTGCTGGTGAAATCCGCTTTTGAGTTGTGCATGGCTTGCAATAGACTTTCGATCAATTTGACATCATTTTCATCTTCAGACCTTAAGCCCAATTTGCTTCTAAATAATTGCTGCCATTCTTGGGCATAAAGGATTGGAAAATCCTTCAATACAGAGTTCAAAAGAGCTTGGGACTCCTCCTCAGAATGATCAATCTCCATTAAAGGAATCATTGCGCTAGCTAGGCATGTCATATTCCAATACATAATTTGTGGTTGGCGATGGTAGGCATAACGTCCCGCATGATCACTATGATTACAAATATGATCGATCTGAAACTGATCTATAAATCCAAAGGGGCCATAGTCGATAGTCAGGCCTAAAGCGCTAATGTTGTCACTATTTAGAACCCCATGGCAAAACCCAACTGCTTGCCAATGGGCGACCAATTTGGCATTACTAGAGCAGATTGCTCTAAAGAGCTCTAAAAAAGGCTCCTTGGTATTTAAGCATTGAGGGTAGTGGTATTTAATGAGCATTTCTGCTAACTCTTTTAAGCGTGCACTGTTTTGGAGAGATGCAAAGTGCTCGAAGTGTCCGATACGAATAAAGCTAGGTGCAAGGCGCGAACAAACGGCAGCAGTTTCCATTTTTTCTCGTCTGACTGATTGCTTAGAGCCGATAACCGATAGAGCGCGGCTAGTGGGTATCCCCAAAGAATGCATTGCTTCACTACAGAGAAATTCTCGAATAGATGAGCGTAATACTGCTCGACCGTCCCCCATTCGAGAATAATGGGTTATTCCAGCCCCCTTTAATTGGATTTCTTGTCCTTGGATCTCACCTAACAAGATCGCACGACCATCCCCTAATTGACCAGCCCAAACGCCAAATTGATGACCACTATAGGCTGTAGCAACAGGGTGATCAAAATGAATTTGGTCTACTTTTAGGCAATTTCCAGCCAATAAATCCAACCAAGCCTCATCTGCAGGAAGTTTGCTTGAATTGAGTTCTAAGCCAATTAGATTTGCTGCTGATGGAGAAATCGCTACCCAATAAGGTAGGGGAAGGGGGGTCGGGGGGGTAGGTTGACAAGCATCATCACCGCGTAAGGTATAGGCCATAGTATTGGTATTCTAGGAGGAATTCACAACTGTCACACAAGCCACTAAAATAAGCCGATGACAAATAAAGTACAGCTCAATGCTTCCACCCAGCTAGCCAATCTTGGTGAAGAACTCAATGTCCCCTTTTTAAAGCTCTTAGGTGTTCGTTTTCTGAGTGCAGAAATGGGCAAAGGCGAAATTCTGTTAGCTCTTAAGCCTGAACATACCAATACATGGAATGTTGCTCATGGTGGGGTATTGTTAACGCTGATGGACGTAGCAATGGCAGTTGCTGCGCGATCTGGTGATCCTGGGGATCGCAGCGTAGTCACTATTGAAATGAAAAACAACTTTATGCAAGCAGCTAGTGGTATTTTGCGGGTGAAAGCCGATACAGTCCGTCGCACTGCAACGATGGCTTTTTGTGAGGCAAAGCTTTATAACGATCAGGGCGAGATCTGCTGCATGGCAACGGGGACTTTTCAATTTTTGCGACGTTTAGCTACAAAGAATGCGGATGGCAAACGTATGATCCATGATGATCAGCGAACTGAATAGGGGTCAGCAGTAAAAAATAAGAATAAAGTATTAAATGGCTGGCGTAGCCGTTAATTCTCCAGTCACCACATCATGGCCAACAGTACCACTGGCATCGAAGCGGCGCTCAACCATTTCGAAATTACCATCTTTTCTTACTCGTAAAATAGTGCTCGAGCGTGTCCCATAAGAAGCTGTTTTAATAAATGTTGCAGAGAGGGCCTTCTCCCACTCCTTATTAACGCCTGTATTCGGCAATTCTTGGGGGCTGGCCTCGTGGGTATCAGCCAAGATGCGAAGATAGTGATCGGCGTTTTTTAGCTCCCCACTATCCATAGCCAATGTTTGGGCAAAGGCAGCTACCCGGTGATTTACTTTTGGCCACGGTGTATCTAATAGGGCATTAGAAACTCCATAGACACCAGGGCTTAATGCTTGCTCTGGAAATACTTTACGAGGACGGATATTTTGACCCATCATTAGGCGGTTGCTAACCCAGTGCATTTCGGCATTTTCTGGATCACTCAGGTCGGTCATTAACAAATTAAACCCATTGTATTGCTCAAAACGCTTAGCATTTTCTATGATGAACTGTTGTGGCTTATGCTTGCCAATGAGGTATTGCAAGGATAGCTCACCCCGTGTTCTTGCATCAGGGTTCTTCTCACTAGGAGCTCTAACATTAGTTAAGGCCGCAAAGCGACCAGTCTTAGTAAATCCAAACCAAGTGCCTGGGCTTCCTAATACATCAGCTCGATCTTTACCGGCGAGTACATCGGGATGATCATCCCACCAAGTCATTCCTTCTGTATCACGGTCATAAAATTCATCGCGATTGGCGACCACCACCAAAGGATAGTCTGGGTGAGATTTCCAAGCGAAAAGAATGAGGCACATGGTGAATATCAAAAACTGGTTTAAGCAGTTAAATTTCCAATAAAGAGTAGGGCAATAAGTCTATTTTTAACACAGGGCCTTCACTATTGCCTAGATGAATTTGTCCCTCCTCTAAAGCATCCAATTTACATTCGATCTGAAGATCGATTCTATTGGGCTCTACTGGGTTTGGAGAGGCTAAGACGACCATTCCTGCTGGTTGGTTTGGGTCCTTAGAATGAAATAAATCCACCCCTGGGTGACAATTTTGGATGGTGTCTAGATTTTGCTCAAGGTGAGCCAATTGCAAACGTCGCTTTACCGCCCCACGGTACTGACTTCGAGCCACGATTTCTTGACCTGGGTAACATCCTTTTTTAAAATCGACACCCATAACGGATTCAAAGTTAATCATTTGTGGTACAAACTGCTCTTGAGTAGCTTGAACAATCCTTGGAATTGCACTTAAGACCTCTAGCGAGTTCCATTGTTCAAGCTTGTCTGCCGTAGTAGTTCGTGCAGACTCAATTTTTTTATGAGCGATGAGAATACGCCCATAAGACTCATCATTCACCAGGACATCGGGCATGCGAAGTGCTAGATCAGTAGATTGAATTGTTAAAGAATTCATATGAGCGCTTACGCCATAAGCACCTGTCACCTGCCACTCGCTAGAGACATTAGTTACTTTTACTTTTGATCGAAGTACATACATCGATAATCGTTTGGCTGTAGTAGCAGCAATATCTTGTGAAATAAATAAGGCAAAGCGATCTTCGGCGGTTTCTTCATTTGGAAACAAAGCCACCCAAGCACTTGCCAGTAATCTTCCTTTAGGGTTGCAATAACCCACCAGCCTCACTGCTGAATAATCTCTTGCAATATTGCCGGTTTTTATACTTTTCAGACCCAAAACAGAATTACTAAGTTGATTTTGAAGGAGGGTTGCTGCATCAGCCCCCTCAACCAATATTAGACCCCATTGAGGTAGGTAGGAGGAGTCGGCAAGAGGAATAGAGGTTGGCACTAAGGGATTTTCTGTGAGAATTGTCATGAGCTTTTATCATAGCCTGATGCGTAGAAAATTTCAGGGAATCAATTTATTCAATAAAAAGACTAAACGAAGCCGCGCTCAATCCTTTTTTCTTTGGGCAATAGTCGCCTTAGCCTTAATTTATTGCGTCATCTTTTTATGGCCGGTAACACCATCAAACTCAAATACTGTGGACAACACGAGCTTTAAAGTCAAGATTAATCCTCAATCGAGTTTAGCTAGCGTGGGTCAACAATTATCCGAGCAAGGTGTGAATATCTCTCCTTTGGCGCTACAGATATCCGCACGGGCTTTGTTTGTTGGCACTAAATTAAAGCCGGGGACATATATGCTACCCTTACGGACTAGTGTTGGAAAGATTTTGTTGCAAATTGCCCGGGGGGATCGAGTCAGAGAAAGTATTGCGATTATTCCTGGTATGACAATCTGGCAGGTGCGTGCATTGATTGATGCGCATCCTGCATTGATCCATCAAACTAAGGGCATCAGCTCCAAGCAGCTTTTGCAGGCAATCAACCTCGCTTACCCTAGTGATGAGGGCTTATTTTTTCCCGATACCTATATCTTTGACCCAGATGAGCCAGACGTCAATATTTATCGGCGAGCCTCGCAAGCTATGCAAAAGCAACTCGGAATCGTATGGGAGCAAAGAGATTCTAATGGTCCTTTGAAAACCCCTTATCAGTTACTGACTTTAGCTTCTATTGTTGAAAAGGAAACTGGCCGAGCTAGTGATCGTGGGTTGGTATCAGCTGTGTTCATTAATAGACTGAATAAAAATATGCCATTACAAACTGATCCGACGGTAATTTATGGGATAGGGCCGCAATTTAATGGGAATCTACGAAAAGCCGACTTACGTAAAGACAGTCCCTACAATACTTATATGCGTAAAGGATTACCTCCATCACCTATTGCTATGCCAAGCCGAGAATCGCTATTGGCTACTGCTCATCCAGAGAAAAGTGATGCTCTCTATTTTGTTGCCAGAGGCGATGGTACTAGCCATTTCTCAAAAAACTTAAATGAACATGAAGGTGCCGTAAACCGCTACCAACGTAAACCCGCTTCTATCAACAAACCCCAATAAATCAATTGACTATGACCACCTTATACCAAGGATACCCCGGATATTTTATTAGTTTTGAAGGCATCGATGGCGCCGGAAAGAGTACCCACATAGAGGCTTTTTGCCAACTCATGAAAGAGCGTCACCCTGCCAGAGATATTGTTATTACTAGAGAGCCTGGTGGCACTGTTTTAGGCGAGCAACTACGAGGCATGGTCTTGAATACCCCCATGAATTTAGAGACTGAAGCTTTACTTATGTTTGCTGGTCGTCGTGAACATATTGCGCAAGTTATAGAGCCTGCACTTAAAGCGGGAAAGGTAGTAGTTTCTGATCGATTCACTGATGCTAGCTTTGCTTACCAAGGAGGAGGGCGGGGCTTAAGTTTGGATAAGTTAAATCAATTAGAGAGCTGGGTGCAAAGTCGTCCTAATGGTTCATTGCTACAACCCAATCTCACTATCTTGTTCGATTTACCAGGTGAAATAGCCCAAGCACGCCGCTCCAAAGCGCGTATGCCAGATAAATTTGAACAAATGGATCTTCAATTTTTTGAAAAGGTCCGCCAAGAATATTTACGTCGTGCTAAAGCTGATCCACAGCGCTTTCATCTAGTGGATGCAGCCCGAACACCAGAAGTAATCTGGAGCGATTTACAGTCTCTTGAGATCGATATCTAAATGAATCAAGTGATGCTTTCTGAAGATGCTCAATCCCAGATTGCGCCTTGGCTTAAGCCCTTGTGGAATGGGTTTGATCTCAATGCCTTTCCGAGTGCAGTTTTAATTTATGGCCAGGCCGGTATTGGCAAGTTCGAATTTGCGATCACTTTAGCCAAAGCACTGATTTGTGAAAGCACTCAGGGTAAGCAATCTAAACCATGCAATCGTTGCGATGCATGCCATTGGTTTGACTCGGGTAATCATCCAGACTTCATTGCTTTAGTCCCTGAAACGCATCGTAAATTCTTACCCCATGGAGATTTTGAGAATGATGTAGATGTATCTAAAAAAAGTAAGGTCAGTCAAGCAGATAGCGATGGCGAGCCAGCCGAGAAAAAAGAAAAGAAAATTATTTCTATCGAAGAAACCCGTAGCGCTATAGAGGGGCTTTCGATAGGCTCGCATCGCGGCGGTAACCGAGTCATTTTGGTTTATCCATTAGAAATGTTGAGATCAGACTCAGCAAATACCTTACTTAAATCACTTGAAGAAACGCCTAGTAACACCATTTTCATTTTGCTGGCCGATCGATTAGACCATGTACTTCCAACGATTCGCTCTCGCTGTCGTTTAATCTCAGCCCCACGCCCAGATCGCACTTTAGGGCTTGCATGGCTACAAGACCAGTTACCACGTTTTGCAGGTATAAAAGTAGCGCCAGCTGAGATTGAATCTGTTTACGATGAGCAGGGTGGGGCACCTTATGATGTATTGGCGTCTTTAGTTGCTCGCCATAATAAAGATGAAAAGGACGAACTTACAATTTCGCTGCAGGCTTCTCGATATTTATTGCAATCGATGGCTCTAGGACCACGTATCAATTGGCTAGAGGCCGCTGAAAAGACCTCAAAAGCTCGCTATTCAGTGTTGTTGGCAACCATGCAACGTTGGGTATCTGATCTTCAGAGCGTGATGCAAGAGGGAATGCCGCGTTACTACCCAAAACATGAGTTGACTATTCATGGTTTGGCTCAGCAGGCACGCCTTGCTAAATTACTGCACTTTTGGATGATGCTCATCCAATCTCGACGCCATGAGAGCCATCCCTTGGCTACCAGAATTCAGATAGAAGCCTTGCTTTCTCAATACCAACAGATATTTGAAGATTAAAATAGCGCGTCATGTATATAGACTCGCATTGTCACCTCGACTTTCCTCAATATCAGAACCGTTTACCAGAGGTTTTAGCTAATATGGCTGCCTGTAAGGTGAGTCATGCCCTGTGCATTTCGGTTGATATCCCTGATTTTCCGAAGGTCCTGAAATTAGCTCAAGATCATCCCCATTTATTTGCTTCGGTAGGCGTGCATCCTGATTATGAAGACACCTTGGAGCCCAGCCTTGAATTTCTAGTTCAGCAGGCAAAGCATCCCAAGATCATTGCTATCGGTGAAACTGGGCTTGATTACTACCGTATGGGTGATCGCAGCTATGAATCTATGGAATGGCAAAGAGAACGTTTTAGAACCCATATTAGAGCAGCTCTTGCCTCTCAGAAGCCCTTGATTGTTCATACTCGTTCCGCCTCTGTTGATACACTCAGAATCCTCAGGGAAGAGGGCGCTGATCAAATTGGTGGGGTGATGCATTGTTTTACTGAAAGTACCGAGGTAGCAATTGCCGCTATGGAAATGGGCTTTTTTATCTCCTTTTCTGGCATAGTGACCTTTAAGAGTGCTAAAGATCTTCAGGAGACCTGTAGACAAGTTCCTTTAGACCGGATGCTAATTGAGACTGATTCACCATACTTGGCACCGATTCCATATCGAGGTAAAACGAACGAGCCTGCGTGGGTCTCTAAAGTTGGGGAATTTATTGCTGATTTAAAAGGTGTACCAGTTGAACGCCTAGCAGAGCAGACTACAAATAATTTTTTTCAATGTTTTCAAATAAATAGAGATTTTTCATGAATAAATACTTTAAAAGTAGAGTGATCCTAGCTTGTGCTTGTCTAAGCATATCTAGTCATTTACTAGCTCAAACTGCTGATCAAATAGCTGACTTCACTAAAGCAGCTCAGTTTGACGATGTTTCTGAGGTTAAATTGTTGTTAGCTAAAGGCTTTAATCCAAATTCAGTAGATACCAAAGGTAATCCCATGCTTTTTGTCGCTATTCGTGATAAATCCTACAAAGTCATTGATGTATTGCTAGCTGAAAAATCCATTGAAGTAAATTTACCCAATAAAAGCGATGAAACACCCTTAATGATCGCCTCAATTGCTGGTGATTTGGCAATAGACAAGCAATTAGTACAAAAAGGTGCTCAAGTGAATCGCCCAGGATGGACTCCATTACATTACGCCTGTTCAACTGGAAAGCTTGAAGTTGCTCAGTACTTAGTGGCTAATGGGGCGATGGTCAATTCTTTAAGCCCAAGCTATACAACACCACTAATGATGGCTGTTAATTCCGGTAACGATTACTTAATTAAGTTTCTTTTAGATAATGGTGCCGACATCAGAATGCGCAATACAGCTGGCTATTCAGCTATTGATGTAGCAGAGTTATTTAGCAAGGATGACATCAGAGCGGGCTTAATGTCACGCTGGTTAAAGCTATATAAAGAGCCATATCCAGGCGGTCCTAAGAAGATGCCTTCTTGAGTGATCGATATACTTATTGCGTATAATCATTATTATGTCAAATAAGAAATCAACCCAGTATTAATGCTAGATTATTTCACCTCTCTCCCCAATGTGATTGCGCTACTGCATGAAATTACAGTGGACTTTGCCTACCCTCAAATTAGATTCTTGAGTTTGATTGCGGTATTGGTGGTTCTGATTCATGGTGTGTTGGTGCTCTTCATCATGTCGATGTTTCATGCATTTCATAAACGCAACGTCAACCTCTATCGCAAGCAGATGGATGCCTTGGTTTATTTCATGGTGATCCTCTTGATTCTATTTAGTCACTTACTAGATATTTTTGTGTGGACATACGCAATGGTGAGCGTAAATGTATTTCCTAGCGCCCTTAAAACATTTTATTTTGCTGGGGAAATGTATACCAATTTGGACCACAATGACCCAATTTACATCTTAGGCCCCCAATGGAATATGTTACCGATATTGATCTCTTTTTCCGGCTTATTTGCGGTGGCTATATCAGGATCGGCTTTGTATGGCCTATTAGTTTCAACCTTTTCTAAGCCAGCGCAAAAATAAAATGGCCATTTTTAGCTACCTACCGAGTTTAAGTGAGCTTTTTAGTCAGGTTTACGCAGATATTGGCAACCCAAAAATCTTTTGGATTATTGCTTTTGTCAGTTGTTTGCTGGTCATTCATGGCGTCTATGTACTGGCAGTAGTTATTTTCTTTCATAAACTCGTCAATTGGCTTACTGCAAAAAAACACATTACCAGCGATCTGCTCAATCGCTTTCGATTGGCATCCATTATTTCTTTTTTTATAGCTATTCTCTTGGTAATAATGGGACATATTTTATTTATTGTCATGTGGACGTATGCCCTCATCCCATTGAAGATATTTGTAAGTAATCCTGAGGTACTTTATTTTGCTGGTGAAATGTATGTCACTTTAGGATTAGGCTCATACCAAATAGAAAAAGGTTGGCGTATATTACCGATCATCATTGCATTTTCTGGCATTTTTTCTGCCTCAATGTCTGGCGCAGCCTTATTCAACATGCTGAGCTCTTTGATTGATAAAAGTAAAATTAGCGACTTTCCAACCAAGCGATCTATTTGACTGCTATCTTCTGTTTAAAAATAAGCTCTAAAACCCGTCCATTGGACTCTTGAGAGCGCAATCTTCCGGGAAGCCAGTCAAGGTCTCGGGCTAGCCATATATCTACCTGACGTTTATAGGGATCATTTTCACGTTGCATCAGAGCGTAATGACGATTAACGGACTTTCCAAGGCTGGGAATGTCTTCAGAAATCACTTCACCATAACTCTTAAACTGCCACGTCTCTAGCGTGTTGTAATCCACTACAGGGATTGATCTAAAGGTCCCCGCTTCATCTATTTTGTCGCTGCCATTAAGTAATGAGGCAAATTGAAACATCAGACTAAAACGATCTTGAGTACCTGGAACAATTTCAGGGGTAAATTCTGGCTTCTCCGAGAAATACATCTTCCCTGCCCCCTTTTCATCTCGATCAAAGCGAGAATATCGCGGGGGCTTTGTACCGCGTTGCGTCCAATAAATGGAAGGAGCAATGCCATAAGCATCAACTGTCCCGCGTGATTCGAATACAAAAGGTCCCACAAAGGCATAGGGAATATTGATATAGAGGCGATAGTGATTGTCTTCAACCAACCAGTTGAGTTCACCGGTTTGGTAGAGCTGGCCATCTACATAGGCGTCATAATACAAAATACTGGATTCAGGAAGGCGAAATGCCTGACCTTCTTGGCTCGCACCAACCTGCTCTCCTTGTCGTGCTCCTGGCATTGGTTCATCGGCAACAACATTTGATTTTTGTGGAATCTTCTTTTGCTTGGGGTTGGCTGCCATTTGAATTTTTTTTGGTGGCTCAACACGCAATTCTGTTTTGATAATTAAGTCATCTGCTATTGCTGGGGCATTACCAAATGTAAGGAAAGGAATTCCAAAAAATAATATGAAATGCCCAATAATTGATAAAACAAAGGCTGCAAGCAAGATCCATAATGGTCTCTTGAGTTTGACCTTGAGTTTAAAAAAATAGTTGTTCAAGAAATTCGTTATTTTTTAATGAACTGAATTACCGCAGGAAGGTGATTTGCGTATTCAGATAGGCCATGGTCACTGCCGTCAAGTACTAGCTGTTGCGCGCCGCAATAAAATTGAACCATCTCTTTCCAGTCTAATAATTCATCGCCTTTAGCGCAAATTAAAAAATATCGTTCTGGCCTGGTGATCTTTTCCACTTGTAGTGCAAGCAGCTCATCAATGTATTGAGCACGAAAGTCAAAAGGCTCATCACTATCGTAGGCAGTCATCATGCCAACATGGGGCTTAAGTTCTTTAGCGGCTCTTACGGCTGGGTTTAAGATAATTCCTTTACATTCGTATTTTTCTGCTAAATAGTTTGCATAAAACCCACCTAGGGAGGATCCAATGACAACTATGTGATCAGTTGGAGATTGATCAATACGATTAATTACCATCTCCATGCTTTCTTTAGGTGATGCTAAGAGCTGGGGGCAATACCATTCATACCTATCTTTAGTGTCCGAAAGCACCCTCACCGCATCTCTAGTCATTACTGCTTTACTCGAGTTGGGGGATGAACGAAACCCATGGAGATACACCAGTAAAGTTGACGCCATTGATCTTCCTATCTGAGGGCTATATTAAGCCTTCTTCCCGATTTCAAAATTAGCCATATTTTCTAAAGCTTTTATCATTGCTGAATGATCCCAGCCTTGACCACCTTGCGCGGCGCAGGAGTTAAATAACTCTTGTGCAGTAGCAGTATTGGGCAAAGATACCCCTAAGGCACGCGCACTATTGAGGGCAAGATTTAAATCTTTTTGATGCAACTCAATCCGAAATCCAGGATCAAATGTGCGATTAATCATCCGTTCGCCATGCACCTCCAGAATCTTGGAGCTGGCAAATCCACCCATCAGTGCTTGGCGTACTTTTGCAGGATCTGCTCCAGCTTTAGAAGCAAATACCAAGGCTTCTGCAACAGCTTCGATATTTAAGGCGACAATAATTTGATTGGCAACCTTCGTAATTTGGCCAGCGCCATTATTGCCAACTAAAGTAATGTTCTTACCCATTAGCTCAAAAAAGGGCTTTACCTTATTAAATGTAGTTTCATTACCGCCAACCATAATAGTTAGTGTGGCGTTCTTTGCCCCTAGTTGTCCACCTGAAACAGGTGCATCTAAGTACTCACAACCTAGAGCGTTTATCTGTGTTGCAAATTCTTTGGTGGCGATTGGGCTAATGGAGCTCATGTCCACCACAATTTTGCCTTTAGATAAACCTGCAGCGATTCCTAATTTACCAAACAAGACTTTTTCAACATCAGGAGTATCTGGCACCATCGTCATAATGATGTCTGCCTTTTCAGCGACTTCTTGAGGGCTAGAACAGAGGGTTGCTGAGGAACTAGAAAGTTCTTGTGGCACCTTACTCCTAGAGTTAATAAAGACTTCGTGGCCAGCAGCGATTAAATGACCAGCCATCGGTGCTCCCATTATTCCTAAACCTACAAATCCTAGTTTTAATTTAGCGTTCATATTTAATTCCTGTCTCTTTTTTATTTATTTTGTTTGCAAATAGTGTAATGATTCTCGATAGCCTGTTTAGTTCAATTGCTTTATCCAGCCAAGGCCTGCTTCTGTAGTAGTCAAGGGTTTATATTCGCAACCAATCCACCCTTGATATCCAATGCGATCAAGTAACTTAAATAAATACGCATAATTAATCTCGCCAGTACCTGGTTCATTGCGACCTGGATTATCTGCCAATTGAATATGGGCAATACGGTGCAAGTGCTTTTGGATAGTAATAGACAATTCCCCCTCCATTCGTTGAGCATGATAGATGTCATATTGAAGATAGGCGTTATCTGCCCCAACTTCATCCAGAATATCTATAGCCTGTTTGGTGCTTGTTAGAAAAAAACTGGGAATATCAAAAGTATTGATCGGCTCAATCAGGAGTTTAAGATTGGCTTTTTTTAGTTCAGTAGCAGCATATTGAAGGTTTCCAATAAAAGTATTTCGCAATAATTGAGGGTCAAGGCCTTCTGGAGCTATACCAGCCAGACAATTGAGTTGAGAAACGCCTAAAATTTGAGCATATTCAATTGCCCTACTAACGCCATCCTTAAACTCATCTACGCGGTCTGGATGGCAGGCTATACCTCTCTCCCCTGCCTCCCAGTCTCCAGCCGGCAGGTTATGCAAAACTAGTGTTAATGCATTGCTATCAAGCTGTGACTGAATTTCATTGGCATTAAACGCATAAGGAAAAAGGAACTCAACAGCCGTAAAACCGCCTAATTTGGCACGTGAAAAGCGGTCCAAAAAAGGAGTTTCATTGAACAACATCGTGAGGTTTGCTGCAAATTTAGGCATCTTGATCCTTTTTATCTACAGCCAAGGTGAGAATCGATGTTATCAAAGAAGTAAAAAAACTTCTTAAGCCTATATATGGAGCTGTATATAGACTTGGGGCAATAAAAATACGCTAATATCACATGAGAAATTCTAAAAATAAGGAAAGTTATGAAAATGAAATTTGCCCCACTTACTGTGGTACTCGCAGCCTTGTTAACTAGCCCTAGCTTAGTAATGGCTCAGACCCCTAGCGCATCAAAACCAGTTGTAATCGATGCCGCTGTTACAGATAATATATTTCAGCTGTATGAGGGTATTGTTACGAAGATTGATAAAAAAACACGCACAATCTTCTTTAAAAATAATGAAGGTGAATCTAAATTTGTAGCTGGTCCAGAAATCAAGAACTTTGACCAGATCAAAAAAGGCGATCGCTTAAATGTCACTTATGAACTCGCTGTAGCAATTGAATTAATTAAAACTAAGAGCGATGGCATTCGTAGCAAAGTAGAGACTTCATCAGAATCAGCTTCTAAATTAGGAGAAAAGCCTTCTCGCACTATTACCAATACGACAACTATTATTGCTGACATCGTTAACGTCGATCGGGCCAAGAATTTAGTTTCCGTTAAAGGTCCAAGCGGTAAGGTCACTGTTGTTACTGTTAAGAACCCAGCATTGATGGCAGATGTCAATGTAGGTGAGCAAGTAAAGGTAGTTTATTTTGATGCAATGGCCGCTTCTATTACTACGCCTAAGAAGAAATAATTTTTAGGCAATATAGACGATCAATACAATCTTGTATTGATCGTCATTTTCGCCGCATGTGAGACAGTGATAGTTGGCCTTGTGTGCCCATCAGCCATTATGCTGTAATGCAACATTCCATTTAGGCTGACTAAATCAAACCCAATAATGACAATTTCACCTTGTAAGATATTTTGTTTTACGATAGACAAGTCATATTTCTACAGAGAAACTAATAACCTACTTATGGGATATGAAGGGTAATTCTCTCGCCCATGCTTGCGACTAGTTTGTTCTAACAGCCCATAGGTAACCAATTAAAAAACTATGAAGTCTTGATGCTTAATGCAGATTTCACATACGAATAATTTAAGCCTTAAGAATTCGCGCTAATCCCCCATCCCCATTTGGTGTTGAATAAAACTACATACTTTCAAGTCAAATGGGGCAGGATGACCTGCTTGCGCTACTTCACAAGTACTAAGTGAAGGCAAATGGGTTTTGGCTTCATCTACGCGTTGTTTAGTGCATATTTCTGACTTCCCACCATAAATAAGCCCTACCTTTCCCTTATAGCCCTCAAGGGCCTCATGGAAGTTCATACCCCAAATATCAGCGCGATAAGAAAGATCAAAGTGGCCCGGACGCTGCACATCGGTAATTGCTTTTTCATCTACACTGAGATCTTGAGCAAGATCTCGCACCTCTTTATAACCAATTTCATTTTTCATAGATTTATAAAGTGCGTACAAAGAAGTCCAATTAACTGTGAGTGCAATATCGTTAAGGATGATTCCAGCTATCTTCTTATCAAAGATTTGCGTTAAATACATTGCTAAGACACCCCCCATGCTCGTACCCAGAATCGTAAGCCTACTTTCTGGATTTGCAGGAGACAAAATGATTTGAGAAATCAAGGCGCTAATATCGGCCAGATATAAGGACATCTTATATTCACTCTGCTCATGGATGTTGTCTGACTCTCCTCGGCCAGAAAAATCAATACTGATCACTCTGCATTCTTCAAATCTAAGAAAATACGAATGTAATACTAGGAATGAAGATTTAGTTTCTAGGAGTCCTGGTAAACAGAGAAGAATTTTATCTGCATTAATATTTCCAGAAATCGTATAGGCAATCTTGCGAACCTTCCCTTCATCGAGTATTTCAAAATATCGAGTTTCAGGGACTAGTACGACTACTTTTCCCTTAGATTTAACTTTTTGAGGTATAGATTCCTCAGGCTTTTTTTCCTGAATCTCAATGCAAGAGCTATCTACAGTCATTGCATCAAGCACGTCACAGTTCGATTCAGGTAATGCGGCGGACTTATTGAATGACTTCAGCACCTCTACTTTGATATCCATTAATAATTCAAAAACACTTCTTTTCATATTGACAACATTCCAATTTATGGCTGGTAAATAGACAGGAAAAAACTTATTAATGTACTTTATAGGTCTTAAATGACATTTGTATATCAATTGCAACAACCCCACATTTCCAATTACCTACTGCAGGGCTTAAATTAGCGTTTAAAACTACCAGGCTGGCTTAGTCTGAAATAGCTCTTTGATACTTTTTTCACATAAGCCTCGAGTTCTAAGGCGCTCAGCTTTAAGCCAACCAAGAGCGAAGAACAAACGCGGATCAGAGGCTGTCATGGCTTCAATCCGACTAATCGCAACGCATATATCGTTAAAGTGCCCAAGGTGCTCTAAAGAGCTAGTAAGCAGTTTAAAAAAGGGTTTAAATCTCTCCCTTATGCATAAATCTTTAAAGAACTCGAGTGAATAACGCAAAAATTTGAGTTTCTTTCTTAGGGTATGAATTGCATCATCTTCTAGATTGCTTAACTTAGATGCTTGCTTAATGGAAAAATCAAGAGTTTTATTAAGTATCTTAAAAATAGGTTTCTTTACTGAGCTAGTAAGCCGCTCTGTTTGTATTCTGCCCTCAACTTGAGTAGGCAATTTCACTCCTAAAGACATCATCTCCAACAAAAGCAATTGAAAAGATTGCTCCCGTATAAAAGATTGGGGGTGTGGCAGCCCTTTTATTTCTTTTAGCGGGATTGGGGGACCATTATGCTCTATTAAAATTGGATTAAGAATTTCTGAGACATAATTTCCATCCCGATATTCACCTAATCGACTAAATATCTCACTAAGAGCAACCGTTCCAGCCTCGCTAAGAACGATGTGATACTGAGTGAAGTACTTTAGGATTGTTTTTAACCTTCTAAGGCCCACCCTTAATTGATGCAGATGCTCGTCATAGCGCTCGTAATCAGATGCCAAAACACTTTGATTAGGGAGTATTTGACTCAAGCAGGCATTTAACATCGAATCAATAAGCGCTACTTCATCGAATGATTTCTTTAGGGTAATGGATTGAGCCCTTTTTGGAGGGCTTACGATGATGCCGCTAGCTAGCAAATAACCTCGTTCTGACTTACTAACTGTATCTATGTAAGCCTTAAATCGTTTGATCATTATTTGTGCATGGCGCAGCACATCAGTAGACTGCCCCTCTTTGAGTTCAATTTCAAGCTCTTGGACAAGCTCTTTTTTTTCAGTACCTTGATTATTTGTATAAATCATACCTTGATCTAGGGCGTACTCCAAGGCGCCAGAGCGAGTATTGATTAGCACCTTACGACGCCAAATATCCGTTCGGTATTGAATTGCCAAAGACTCAATAGATAAATTAGGCAGGATTTTAAATAAGAGTTGCCCTGCACGATCTTCTTGATGGGAGGCTATAGACCATTGTGGTAGTGAGGCAGTTTGAGAATTCAAAATTACATTGTGCTCAATACGGTCTAATGGGTTTAATGTTGATATCTTAAGCGTTTGTACCCACTGGCGGCCTTCTTTACGAATACGAAAAGCAACCCCAGACTTAGTCAATAAAAAATCAGGCGTATCGATATAGGCTGCCTGAAGGTGTTGACGCCGTAAACCGCCTTTGGAAATAATGAAATTCTCGATAGCTTTTAATTTACCATTGGGAAATAGTAATTTAATTTCAAATTCACGGCTCGTATTTTGCATAAATGATTTTGTGTTGAGCAGGCATATTGGGGACTACTCTTAACGGTTCCCCTATTATAAATTTGACTTAAAGAGTTAATTTAATAAATGAATCTTATCCGCTTTAATTGCGCCAACTTGATCCCAGTCTTTGATGTCAAATATGAGTTCAATCAAGGCGCAAGTAGGCATGGCAATGGGCTCTCCTGCCAAATGACATGCTAGAGTAGAAATGCTGGGATTGTGCCCAACAATCATTAACTTATCTACCTTTTTGGAAACCTTAGATATTAAGCTTAAGATATTTTGTACATCTGCGCCATATAAGCGCTTTTCTACTGCAATATATTTTTGTTTGTAACCCAATTTATTGGCCACTAGTTGTGCTGTGGTGATTGTGCGAATAGATGGGCTCGTTAGAATCAAATCAAAGTCTAGTGATTTTTTTAATAATGTAGAACCTAACTTTTTTGCATCTTTTACACCCCTATCAGATAAGGTCCTATCTATATCTGGTACCAATATTCCACCTGCAATGGCTTTAGCATGACGTAGGAGGAATAGGGATTTTGTGGTCATAATCCAGCGAGAAGATGACCTTCATACATAAATCATTTGCCTTTTCTTTCTTTGCCTAATTTCTCTAGCTTGCCATTTTCATAGCTACACCAGTAACGAATATCATCACCGAGCGTATCAATTTCTTTTCTAGATAGCTTCCGATATTCCATGAGATCAAGAATGCCAGTTTTTCTAAGATTTTTCAAAATATCGTTATAAGTACTCATTCTTCACTCATTTCCATTTTGGCTAGACCAAAGGTGTGTCTTGCAATTACTCGCTCTTCATCTGTATGCATCTTTAAACATAATACCCTTGAATGGTCATCAGAAATGATGGTTTCACCAGCCAGGTTACTATCCTCATCTAATTCAATGCCGATCCATGACATCTCCTTTAGCACTCTTGCTCGAATCATAGATGAGTTTTCACCTATTCCACCAGTAAACACCAATACATCTAAACCAGCCATGAGGGCGGATAAGGCGCCAATTTCCCGTTTAACTTCTTTGACGTAGTAATCGATAGCCTCTTTTGCCGGCAAAAGATCGGAATTTTCTAAGGTACGCATATCATTTGAAATGCCGCCAGAAAGACCTTTAAGGCCAGATTCTTTATACAAAATATCGGATATTGCTTTGGCATCCATTTTCTCGTGTTCCATCATGTAAAGCAGTACTCCTGGATCGATTTCTCCACAGCGAGTTCCCATAGGTAACCCATCTAAGGACGAAAACCCCATCGTAGAAGCTATTGATACTCCATTATGTAATGCAGTCATCGAAGCGCCATTGCCTAAATGGGCGATGATCATTTTTCTACGAGCTTCTTTGGGAAACATATGCATTAAGCGCTCTGTGATGTATTCATAAGACAGCCCATGAAATCCATATCGACAGATACCCTTGTCATAAAAATATCGCGGAATGGCGTAGCAATCATCAACAAATGAATGGGTTCTATGAAATGCCGTATCAAAGCAGGCAATCTGTGGGATACCCCCGAAATATTCCTGAGCTGCCTTAATACCCTCTAAATTATGAGGTTGATGTAGGGGCGCTAGAACCATTAGTGACTCTAATTCATCCATAACTTCTTCTGTTATCAAGGTGGGCGCGCTATATTTCTGGCCGCCATGAACTACTCGGTGCCCCACTGCTATCACTTTTACATCATGTAAAGCTTTGTGCAACCAATTAATGAGGCAGGCTAAAGATTCTCGATGGGATTTGGGGCATTCGTTATTGGGCCAGGCAATGACTTCTTCAGTAGGTTGATCAACCCATTTAATCTTAAAGATTGCATCACCACCAATGCCATCAATTTGTCCTACTACGAATTGATTTAACTGGGGTACTGAAAATAAAGAAAATTTGATAGATGAGGAGCCAGCATTTATCGTCAATATGGCCTTGCCCTGCATATGATTTGTATTGCCCATATTTAATACCTTATTCGCTGGCTGTGCTTAAATTAAAGGTCGAATATCCATTAATCAAAAAGGCATGGTAAAGCTGCGCTAAGGCGCAAGAAGCTAACCTTGCCCTCTCATTATCAGCCCTGCTAGTGAGCATAATCGGTACTTGGGCTCCCAAGACTAAGCCAGCAGGTTGTGCATGGGAGATAAACGTTAATTGTTTAGCAAGCATATTGCCGGCTTCTAAATTTGGCACTACTAAAACTTGTGCTTTTCCCGCAACAGGCGATATGAGGTGCTTAGTTTTTGCGGCCCCCATGTCAATTGCGTTATCCATAGCCAATGGCCCATCGACCAAAGCCCCGGAAATTTGTCCACGATCAGCCATTTTTGCCAAAATAGCTGCATCCATTGAGGATGGGATATTAAAACTTACAGTTTCGACAGCAGAAAGAATTGCGACATACGGAAGAACAATGCCACATGCCCTTGCTAGATCAATGGCATTTTGAATAATATCGACCTTAGTGGCTAGATCTGGTGCGATATTGATTGCAGCATCAGTAATAAACAGGGGTTGATCCAAGGTGGCCACATTCAGAACAAAGACATGAGAAATACGTCTTAGGGTTCTTAAACCGCCATCCTTCTTGACAACTTGTGAAAGTAATTCATCTGAATGAAGATTGCCTTTCATGATAGCTGTTGCTCTTTGTTGGTGCACTAATTCAACCGCCTTTGCAGCTGCTAACTTATGGTCTGTAATATCGATAAGCTCAATATTGGAGATATCGAGTTTTGCCTCTTTAGCTGCCTTGTCTATTTGAAGACGTGAGCCAATCAAAATCGGGACAATCAAACCCTCAGTCTTGGCTAAAATGGCCCCCGCTAAAGAGGTAGCATCATCTGGGCAAACCACCGCTGTGGGCATAGGCTGAAGCTTTTTGGCTTCCTTAATAAGGCGGTCAAAATGATCGTGCTCGTCCATGAGTAGTCCAGGTAACTCATTCGGGCTTAAAAATACATTTTCCAGGGGCGCGTCAACAATTGCCTTTCCAGAGGCAATGCAAACTCCCTGCGCATTTTTTACTGAGGTGTCAAAAACTACTTCTGGACATTCTAATTTTTTGCTAAGAGTAACGGAAATCTGGAGAACGTCCCCTACATGTGCACGACCCTTAAAATCAAAATCTTGAGAACGATATAAGGTGCCTGGGCCAGGCAGAATATTTCCTAGAACACTAGAAATTAAGGATCCTATCCACATAGATGGCGCTACTACCGAGGTGCTACTTTCATTTTGAACGTCAAGGTGTGGAATGTTTAATGGATTGAGGTTGCCTGATGCATGAGCAAATAAAAATAAATCGCGAGAGGTTACTCGTTTTTCAATTGAAGCAGTATCTCCAATACTGAGCTCTGACCAGGTGCGATTTTTTAATCCATTAACAGGCGCATTCATGATTATGCATCCAGGTCATCTGCTAAATCAGTTACTTCAGATGATATTGAATCAATTTCGCTAACGCGTTTTCTCTTCTTCATTAGCAATTCTTCAATTTGGCCATACATTTTCAAGGCAAAAGGATGCATTGTGTCGCGTGGTCCGGCAATGTCCATGACTAACTTCAGTGCTTTCTTATGCTTATCAGCTGTATCAAGTAATAAAGGAAGGGTATCAATAGCAAGTTTAGGTTCAAAGTCAACAATCATCGCCTGTTGATGAACAAGCTTAACAATATCCTCATGCTCCATATCAGGGAATAACTTGGAGTGGCCTAAAGCAATTAATTCACGCTCTAGTCTAGTCCTTCTGACATAGCCACGCGCAGAGTTCAATAAATGCAAAATGCGTACTACCCCTTCTGCCAAACCCCCTTGCGTCACATTGCTTAAGGCAGCATGCACATCTGGCATTTGACGAACATCCACATTTTGTCGTTTTGGTAAGTTATTTTCTTTAGGGCTAATGATTGCTTTTACTAATGGAGATGTATACATCGAAAAAAATGTTGTCTCTGTCATGGAATCGCGCATACTGCGAAATAAATTGAGTTGTGTCTCAATTAATTCACTAGTTACCCTTTCAGCCATAATAAAAGGATTGTCTTGCCTAGCTGGCTTTCTATCTTGCGTAATAGCTTGTGCTGCTTTATCCAACATTGGCATAATTGGGTTCTTATCTGAGAACACCACTCGTTGAGTTCTCAAGGGATGAGATTTCCGAATTAATGCTGCGCTTTCTGGGGTCGCCATATTTTGAATGGCGGGACGTACAAACCTGTCATATATTTCAGTATTGATATTAGACAATTGAGCTACCTCAGTAAATAACTCTTCATCATCCCTGCCATCACCTAATGACAATATATCACCCATGCCTCGTGGCTCGAAACGAATATGAACTCGATCTTCCTCATCATCAAGTTTCATTTCATATAAACCGGGCGATAATGCTTCGATCGCACGAACTGTATCGGTAATGGCTACGTGCTCACGGTTAGCAATCTGACTTGAGACAAAAATACCAAGGTGGCCAATGGAATCATGCAACATGTACACAATTCTCTGACCTCTTGCTTTGATTTCCTCAACACTAGTGTAAAGGTCGGGTATCCAATTTAAGGCTTGTTGTGGTGGTGTAATGTTATCGCCATGAGAAGCAAATACAATAATTGGAGATTGAATGACTTTGAGATCAACCCGATCCATTCCTAAGATTGCCTCACCAGATGCTAACTTATTGCCAATGAATAGGTTATCCAAAATCCAACGCATCTCCGCTTCAGTCATGAAGCAGTAGCCGCCCCACCACTTTTCAAAGTCTAAAAACCTTTGGGCCTCAGTATCGACATTGGAATACAAATTGTAATATTTTGCAAAAAAACTATTTGCTGGATTTAATGCTTCAAAATTAGCTACTAAATTAGCACCATCAAATAAGCCATCACCAACATCGGCAAGCATGAGTGCTGACATGGCACCTCCACGCATACCGCCGGTGTAACGCATTGGGTTATCACCTACCTTACCAGCCCAGTAGGACATTGGTGCGCCATTAAGAACAATCGGCCCCATCAGCTCTGGTATAGCAGCAGCTAATAGCATTGCAGCCCAACCACCTTGACAGTTCCCAACCACAATCGGTTTTGGAGAGTTGGGATGTTGCTCAACAATATGCTTAAGAAAGACTATTTCTGCATCACGAACATCTGCAATGGTTTGATTGGGTTCGGGCATAGGTCTAAATGCAACAAAATACACTTGATGACCATCTGCAAATGCCTCACCTACTTGGCTATCAGGCTTAAAGCCGCCAATACCTGCGCCATGGCCAGCACGGGGGTCAATAATCATGACTGGAGCACGTTTTTCGTCGATGACTATACCGTCAGGCGGTATTATTTTGAGAAGCAGGTAATTAACTGGGGTGCTTAAGTTATGGCCATCAATAATAATGTCATAGCCAAAATCTAGAACTGGCGGCATTCCTGATTCAACATGATCAAGATATACGTTGCCACGTTTACGTAAGGTTTCAAAAACCATAGCGCTACGCTGAGTCGAATCGGTTAAGTATTCTTGCCACATCTCCCATAAAGCGCTCGGGTCAGAAGCCATTAATGAAGTAGCCTTTTCTTTTGTTTTTTCAATAAGCTTTTCAATCTTTTTGGATTCAGAAAGGACAACACTATCAAGCTTTTGCCTATGGATAGATTTAAGCTCTAATATTTTATGTAAGGATTGTTTCTGGCCCTTGCGGGACAATTCAGCCGCCTTCATATTTTTTTGAAGAATGTTTCTGAAGGACGAAATAGGATCGGGTTGGCTAAAATCTATCATTGCTACCTCTCAGTGGAGTAAAACTTGGTGGTTGAACCATTACTCTAGGAATAAAACATGTCAGCTTGATGTAACTTTTGTGACACTTTTACTTGGGCGAACCTTTAAGCAGTTTGATTGGTAGCAATATACATCTTGGGGTCATCTTCATCACTGTGCAATTCGTAACCTAGATGCCGCATCAATACCAACATATCGTGATTTTCTTTAACCACGTAGCCATAGATTTCAGATAAACCATTAAGCTTGGCACAATCTAAAATCCCCTGCATTAAATGAGATCCAATACCTTCGTGATGGTAATCATCACTTACAGATAAAGAGAACTCTCCTCTTGTGCTATTGGCGTCTCTAACATAGCGTGAAATGCCTACTAGACTCTCTTGGTCCGAGTCAGGATGTTTTATATAAGCTGCTAATGCGAAATCATCAGGCGTAGATGCACTAATGATTTTCTCTAAAAGAGCTTCTGGTAGCGTGGACATTGCGTGGGCATATCTGAAATATCTACTCTGGGATGATAAATGTTGAAATAGATCTAGCACTGCCTCGCGATCATCGTGAGAAATAGGCTTAATATCATAATCACCACCATGAGATAAAGACCATTTCTTGATGTAACTAGAGCTCAATGCGTTGTTGATAGTCGTTATAGAGTCCATTTTTTATTCCTCAGCCAAATCCATCTCATGAAGATTCCCTGAAATAATCAAAGGTGTGCCCGTTGCTGCTATTACTTCTTCTACCGTTACATTAGGCGCCAATTCTTTTAAAACCAAGCCTTCTGGCGTAGGTTCAATTACCGCCAGATCCGTTACGATCAAACTCACTGGGCGGGTTGCTGTTAAAGGCAGAGTACAGTGATCCACTATTTTATGGACTCCCTTAGCTGTATGCTGCATGGCGACAATCACCCTTTTCGCACCGGTTACTAAATCCATAGCCCCGCCCATACCGGGAGCCATCTTGCCCGGAATCATCCAGTTCGCTAATTTGCCATTAGCATCAACTTGCAGGCCGCCTAATACAGTCATATCTAAATGGCCACCACGGATTAATCCAAATGAAAACACCGAATCGATTCTGGCAGCACCAGGTATTGCCATCACTGGAGTGCCGCCGGCATCAGTTAAATCATCATCTTCCATGCCTTCTGGAGGCCGAGCTCCAAGACCAATTAAGCCATTTTCTGATTGCAAAAAGACGGTCATATTTTTAGGTAGGTAATTAGCCACTTGCGTAGGTAATCCAATGCCTAAATTAACCAGCATCCCTTCAGAAAATTCCTTAGCAACTCGTTTTGCAATGACTTCGTTTGGGGAGAGTGTTTTCATGTCCAATTAAGTCCTAGTGATGTTTATGAGGCATGGAAATAAGCTCAGTCACAATTGCGCCTGGTGTAATAACATCATTTGGAGAAATCATGCCAACTGGAACAATTTCGCTGGTCTCGCAGAGCACTATTTTTGCTGCCATGGCCATCACTGGGTTAAAGTTTGTTGCTGTTAGTTGATAGGCTAGGTTGCCAAGATAATCGGCTTGATGCGCATGTATAAGCGCGAAATCGGCAAAGATCGGGAGTTCTAATAACCAATTTTCACCATGAATATTGATTACTTGTTTACCTTCTTCTACCAAAGTGCCTATACCTGTTTTAACCAATACCCCACCTAAGCCAAATCCTGCCGCCCGAATACGTTCAGCTAAATTACCTTGAGGTACTAAATCAACTTTGATGTCCTCGCTAAACATTTTTTCTTGAGTTTCAGGATTTAAGCCGATATGGCTAGCGATTACATGTTTTACTTGACCACTAGAAATCAATTTTCCAATGCCATAGTTAGACTTACCCGTGTCATTAGCAATCACAGTTAAATTAGATGTACCTGCGGCCACTAAAGCATCAATCATGCGATGGGGTGATCCAATGCCCATGAACCCACCAATCATTAAAGATGCACCATTAGGAATTAGTTCAATTGCTGTTTCTACTGATATCGCTTTTTTCATATTGATTTAACTTCTTCTCCTTGGTGATGCCCTAAATTTAGCCTTTGAAAAATCTCTTCTTCTAAAGGACTATTACCATCAGGTACACCATGCTCAGCTCTCAGTTGATGGATATGCCCGCGTAGCAATATAAGACCCTTTAGAGTGGCTAATTTATGGAAATGTTCATGGTCATTTGGCAAATTAGTGCTTAAGAGATCATCAACCACCTTGGGATTTTCAATATCGACATTTAAAAAATAAGCCAATCGAACAATTTCCTTATTGAGTTCATGAATATCTTCATTTAAGCGCAAATCTTCTAAGGCATTTTCGGGTAGCATGCTTATGACACCGCATGGCAACCGCCATCAACATAAATTGTTTGCCCTGTCATGCCACTAGAGGTGTCATTACATAAAAAAGCTGTTAGATTTGCCACTTCATCTGTAGTTACGAGTCGGGCTAATGGCGCTCTTTCGATTGCATGTTTCATCAAAACATCAAACTCTTCAATACCCGAAGCAGCCCTAGTCATAATGGGACCAGGAGAGACTGCATGCACCCGAATGTTTTGCGGACCCAATTCAAGTGCCATATATCTCACTAAAGACTCTAGTGCAGCTTTAACGGGGCCCATGAGTCCGTAATGAGGAACAGCCTCATCTGCTCCGATATAAGTCATTGTCACCAGACTACCGCCATCTGTCATATAAGGAGTACATAGATGTGCGATTTCTGCAAATGAATGGCAAGAAATTGCCATTGCCCTTGAAAATCCAGCGCTAGAACTATCAATTACCCTGCCATGAAGATCCTCTAGAGGCGCCCAAGCAATTGAATGCACAATAAAATCAAATTGACCGAGTTCATCTGCTACATCATTAATGAACGTCTTTAGCTGTTCTGAATCTTCAACGTTGCATGCTTGAACTGGTATATCTAGAGAAAGCAGCCCAGGAGAAACAATGTCGTAGGCTTTTTGATTTAGGCAGGAAGCAATCACCATGGCGCCCTCTGCACGCAATTTCTTAGCTACAGCATAAGCAATACTCTTATCGTTTGCTACACCAAATACAATGCCATTTTTGCCTTTTAGCATAATTAATCCGATCCAAATTGTATAAGCATCTATAGTGATGAATCAATATGACAATTTGATGGCGAAAGCTCCTACTAGTTTATGTGCGCTTGATTTATAACAAGAAATCCCCAGTCATTGCGAACTGGGGATTGTCATGGTGACATAACAACTATTTAAAATTACTTAGGAAGATTTCTTTTTTGCCGCAACACTTTTAACAGCAGGCTTTTGTGCTCCACTTTCAGAGCTTGTTGCTTTATGAATCGCTTGATCTGCGCTTTCAATGGCGTTATTCACTAGCTTACGACCTTCTTTATATGCTTTAGTGCCTGCATCAGAAATATCGCGCACTACTTTGGCTAACTTATCGCCACCAACAGGCATCTTTTGTTCCGCCTCATCGAGCCAGTCTGATAATGAATCACGGGCTTTATCTAAGTGTTTTTCGGTCTTATCGGCTACATCATTGCCCAAGGTACTTAAAAGTATTTTAGCTTTTTTTTGATATTGAGCCATTCTTTTACTAGCGTCAGTAGCTGCACTTTTTTGAAGTTGCTCTAGTTTTTTTAGATCATTTTGGGCAGCGCACTTTGCTAAATCCATTGCGTGCGCGACATGTATGTTTAATTCTTCAGCGTGGTATTGACCTAGCTGTTTAGCGGTATCTAATAATTGATGGGAAAGCGAAAATAGCTCCTGCGCTTTTTCTTTATTCCATTCATGTATATCTACCTTCTTCATGTGCTACTCCTTAAATTGGGGGTCACTAGATTCATTCAATACTACTGTGACACACACTATAGGGTTATTTCATGACATTTTTGTCACAAAGCGGTGATCGATGAGAAAGTTTACTGAGTCAAGAGTTTTTAATGAAACTGCCCTATATTTTCAACCAGTTGTGCCAAGTGAGAGATTGATATGAGCGCTCCTGATTGGTCTGTTTGAATATCAAGATCTTCCCAATTGAACTCAACAGAAAAATGGGCTGATTCAATAATGAGCTCAAAACTTGATGATGGTTTAGTAGATTTAGCATTGACACATTCAAGTAATGGGATCTCAATGGCCAATATAGAATCAACTAATGAGCTAACTTCTGTTGAAGTGAGTTCTCGAGTGTGCAGCACATCATCTGTACGCTTTACAGAAAGTGTTGAAGTTTCATCAATGGTGATCTCGTACTGATTAATCCCCAATTCAATCCAAGCTGTTAATTCAAGAGAAATTGGGTAAGTTTTCATTTAATCCACCTCATCAGTAAATGATTCATCAAAACGCTCTTTATGTGGCTTAAGTTTTGCTTCTAACTGAACCCACTTATGTTGTTTTAATCGGTATTCACAACTTTTGGCATGATTTTCTAACAGGCCAAAAATTACCGTAGTGGGAATTTTGCATTTTGCACAGCGATAGAGGTGCTGATTATGGCCAATCTTTTCTTGCGGATAATCAATATAGAAGGATTTCAAATGGCCTCTCCAATTTACAGCTAGCTATCAATATTGGTGATACTAACCCTACTCCTTGTTAAATGGAGGCTTTTTTCAAGGCAAAGCACAATCTAGACCTAAATCAGGAAGAGCATAAGAAATGAGATAAAGATACCTACTAGAATCACAATGGCCAAGACTCTTATGAATTCATTGATTTTTTGAAATTTTGGGACTGTGCCACGTGCGTAATAACCAGCTGCTTCAATTTCTGCCTTTTTACGCCGCTCTTGGTATGCCTTTAGCCACGCCTCATCAGCGCCGGCTAAAAAGATCACAGCATCATCCGGTTGATAATTGATGGATTGCTTGTATTCAGATAGCGTGAGCGGTGGGATATTGCGAGAGATTAAGCGCGCATTTTCACTTTTCCAACGATTGGCTAAAAGCTCCATTGCTTTTGCCCTATCGGCATGCTTTAGGTTATCAGCCTCAAGTGCAGCAAGACGATCCTTTGCTTGAGAGTCGTTATAAGCCATCTAGTTAACACCAAATAAATCAGATAGGTTCATTATCAGACGATATCTTTATTCATGTGCATGCAATGCAAAAAAGTGAATTAGAAACACGACTTGCTGGGCACTTATCCAAGAAATCCTCTGAGCAAGACGTTTATCTGTCATTAGACCATTGGGTTGATATAGAGAATTGCCAATAAAAATCCCTATATTTTTTAAGGTCGATAAATAAAAACAGCCCGTTAGGGCTGAAAGTATTTGGCGGAGCGGACGGGACTCGAACCCGCGACCCTCGGCGTGACAGGCCGATATTCTAACCAACTGAACTACCGCTCCAAATAAAACGAGTAATGCTACTTACATGATGTTGCTATTTGTCACTGTTTACTGCTAATTACTGCCACCAAAAATCTGGCGTCCCCAGGGGGATTCGAACCCCCGTACTCACCGTGAAAGGGTGATGTCCTAGGCCTCTAGACGATGGGGACTTGGACGACTACTTAATACTGCCATTGTAAATGCTTGGTGGAGATAAGCGGGATCGAACCGCTGACCTCTTGCATGCCATGCAAGCGCTCTCCCAGCTGAGCTATACCCCCGAAATCTCGCAATAACACTACAAGACATTCAAAACAATCCAAGATTTTATCCTATTTTTGCAGCTTAGCGCAAATTGCTTACTATACGACCTTAGAAAGCCGTTCTACAGCCTCATCTTTACCTAAAACTACTAATACCGCATCAATGGCTGGGGTCTGGGTCGTAGCAAATAAAGCGTAACGCACTGGCATAGCCAAGGCTGGCATCTTTATCTGATGCTGGGCTAACACTTGCTTAAATGCAACGCCATAGGCCTCCTTAGATGGCTCGGCATTCTTGATCAACATAATCAAATCTTTGATGGCCGGGACGATCGCGGGGGGAATATTTTGAGCTATCTCTTTTGGGTTGTGATTGGGCGCTGGCAAGTAAAACAGTTTTGCCCCTTGTGCAATCTCAATTAAGGTATTAGCCCGATCCTTTAGCAGCGCTACGACTTGAGTGAAATTGGGCCCCTGTTCGGTATCAATACCCAAATCATGTGCAAATGGTTTAGTAGCTTGTGCTAAAGCCGCAATATCTGCATTTTGTATGTATTGATGATTAAGCCAAAGTAATTTTTCAGGATTATGTTGTGCCGGTGATCGGCCTAAGTTATCCAAATCAAACCAATTAACAAATTGTTCTTTAGTAAATACTTCTGCATCACCATGTGACCAACCTAAGCGGGCTAGATAGTTCAAGATCGCCTCTGGCAAGTACCCTGCTTTTTGATAATCACGCACACTCATTGCACCATTGCGCTTACTCATTTTTTCGCCCAACTCATTTAAAACAGTGGGTAAATGGGCATAAATCGGCAGAGTTCCGCCTAAGGCAGTCATAATATTAATTTGGCGAGGTGTGTTGTTAACGTGATCATCACCTCTAATTACATGGGTGATCTTCATATCAAGGTCATCAACAACAACACAAAAGTTATAGGTAGGCGTACCATCTGGCCGGGCAATCACCAGATCATCTAATTCATCATTGCTAATTTCAATTTGGCCTTTAACAGCATCCTCCCAAATAACAGACCCCCCAATAGGGTTCTTAAAGCGGATGACTGGCAATACGCCCTCAGGTATAGCTGGAAGTATTTTGCCAAGCTCAGGCCTCCATAAGCCGTTATATCGAGGCTTTTCTTTATCGGCAACTTGCTGATCACGTAGCTTATTGAGATCGTCCTCACTCATATAGCACGGGTAAGCTAAGCCAGCATCTAACAATTGCTTAATTACTTCACGGTAGCGCTCAATTCTTTGCATTTGGTAGATGGGGCCTTCATCTAAATCTAAGCCCAACCAAGCCATGCCCTCAATAATGACATCTACTGCTTCTTGGGTTGATCGATCTATATCAGTATCTTCAATGCGCAGAATAAAGTCACCCTGGTTGTGCCGAGCAAAGGCCCATGGATAGAGCGCGCTGCGTAGATTCCCTAAATGAATAAAGCCCGTGGGACTAGGGGCGAAACGTGTACGTATATGCATGGTTGACATTATCTCAGGTTGGGCCAATTTTGACGAAGTTTGAGAAAAACGAGGATACTTTGCTCTATGAATGAATTACTTGTTTTTCTGTGTGATGGCGCTCCAGTTCGAGGAGAAATCGTCTCTATAAGCACTGCCTGGCAGGCAGTTTTAGAGCGTCGCAATGACCCCCCTGTAGTTCGTCAGATTTTAGGTGACTTTGTTGGGGCCGCAACTTTGCTTAGTGCTAGTCTTAAGTTTGATGGCACCTTGATTATTCAAGCCCAAAGTAAAGGCCCTATTCAGTTACTAGTTGTGGAATGCAAGTCAGATTTAACTATGCGAGCAACCGTCAAACTTTCCGTTGACCCCTCAGAAATATCCCCTACGGCTTCTTTAGCCCAACTGTTAGATGTAGAAAATACAGGGCGATTAGTGATTACGTTAGACCCAGCCGAACGGCAATCTGGTCAAGCGCCTTATCAAGGCATAGTTGCGCTGCATGAGCATCGCGGGACAGTCATAAAGCCTGTTACTAGCGCTGCCGAAGCTATTACCCTGTATATGCAAAATTCAGAGCAGCTAGATACCCGTATTTGGCTAACATCTAATGAAACCCATGTTGGTGGATTATTGCTTCAACGGCTGCCAGATTCTGGTGGTCATGCCCATTTGGATCCTCAAATTGCTGCTGAGGGCTGGACTCGTATTCAGACTTTAGCTGACACCATCACCAATCAGGAGTTGCTCACGCTTTCACCAAAAACTATTTTACGGCGCTTATTTTTAGAAGAATCTACTGAAAATGGGGTTCGTAGCTTCCCCCCTCGACCTGTCCATTTTTCGTGTAGATGCTCGCGTGCTAAGGTGGCCGATGTACTTAGAATGTTAGGTGAAGAAGAGGTGGAAAGTATTCTGGCAGAGCGCGGTTCTGTAGATACTGAATGTGATTTTTGTGCCAAGGCTTATCACTTTGATGCCGTCGATTGTCGCCAAGTATTTAAAACTGATCTCTTAATTGACGCCACTAGACCCCCATCAAGAGGCCACTAATCCGTGATTTAGCGGTTCTAACGGTACTTATTGTGGACCAGTTTGTTTTGGGCTTGTTTCGGGTGGCTTTGCTGGTGGAAGAATTTGCACAAAAAATTCGCCATCCTTAATCATGCCGTGTTCTACTCTGGCTCGCTCTTCTATGGCGCGAGTACCATCCTTTAAATCTTTCACATCCCCGGTAAGCTTTGCATTGCGTAAGCTCAGCAGACTATTTTTTGCCTGCTGGAGCTCGAGTTGCCGCTCCATTTCATAGACCTTGAGCCATCCACCCTTACCCAACCACAATGGGTACTGTATTGCGAGCAGCAATAACAGCATGGAGTAGATGACGATGCGCATATTTTAAAAGTGGAGTGCTGTTTTTAGAGATAAACTAGCGCTTCAGGTTATAGAACACAGACTTACCTGGATAAGTAGCGACATCACCCAAATCTTCTTCAATACGCAATAACTGGTTGTACTTGGCGATCCGATCTGAGCGTGACAAAGAGCCCGTTTTAATCTGACCTGCATTGGTGCCTACGGCAATATCGGCAATCGTGCTGTCTTCAGTTTCACCAGAGCGATGGGAGATCACGGCGGTGTAATTTGCTCTTTTAGCCATCTCAATGGCGGCAAAAGTCTCGGTTAATGTGCCAATCTGATTAATCTTAATTAAGATGGAATTAGCAATCCCTTTCTCAATCCCTTCTTGAAGAATACGCGTATTGGTCACAAATAAATCATCACCGACCAATTGAATTTTCTTACCCAATTTTTGAGTAATATCCGCCCAACCATCCCAGTCGCTCTCATGCATGCCATCTTCAATGGATACGATGGGGAACTGATCGGCTAAATTACCCAGGTAATCTGAAAACTCACTAGAAGTCAGTTGCAGACCTTCACCAGATAAGTGGTATTTACCTTCGCGATAAAACTCACTTGCAGCGCAATCTAAGGCCAATAAGACGTCTTCTCCCGCTTGATAACCAGCACCCTCAATCGCTTTCATGATGGTTTGCAAGCACTCTTGATTACTCTTAAAGTTAGGCGCAAAGCCACCTTCATCACCGACGGTGGTTGGCATGCCTTGGGCTGCCAGAATCTTCTTGAGTTCGTGGAAGATTTCTGCACCGCAGCGTAGGGCTTCCCGAAAGCTTTGGCCCCCAACGGGCATGATCATGAACTCCTGAATATCGAGGCTATTGTTAGCATGGGCACCACCATTGACGATATTCATCATCGGGACGGGTAGTTGCATTCCGCCAGAGCCCCCAAAGTAGCGATATAAAGGCAAACCAGTCTCTTCGGCGGCAGCCCGAGCTACTGCCATCGAGACTGCTAAAGTTGCATTAGCGCCTAAGCGGGCTTTGTTATGGGTGCCATCAAGCTCATTGAGGGTGCGATCAAGAAACGCCTGCTCCATCGCATCTAAACCCAGAATAGTCTCAGAGATCTCTAGATTGATATGCTGCACGGCTTTAAGAACCCCTTTGCCAAGATAACGGGCTTGATCGCCATCACGTAATTCAATTGCTTCGCGTGAGCCTGTCGATGCACCAGAAGGCACTGCCGCTCTTCCCATCACACCCGATTCTAATAAGACATCGCATTCGACTGTGGGGTTACCACGGGAATCTAAAATTTCTCTACCGATAATGTCAACAATGGCGCTCATGCACCCTCCTCTATAAAATAAATTCTGTTATTAAAACTATTAATTCAATACTGAAAACAGATTTATGATTTAAAACTGTCTTCTAAAAATGATCCGGAATTTTTTACAACGCTATCAATCGCCACTAGAGATTCAAGTAATTCTTTCATGCGATTAAGTGGCACTGCATTAGGGCCATCCGATAAAGCCTTAGCGGGATTAGGGTGGGTTTCCATAAACAAGCCGCTAATCCCAACAGCCACGGCAGCTCTTGCCAATACGGGTACGAATTCTCGTTGACCACCACTAGAGCTGCCTTGGCCACCAGGCAGTTGTACTGAATGGGTAGCATCAAATACCACTGGAGCATTAGCTTCACGCAAAATGGCAAGACTACGCATATCAGAAACTAGATTGTTATAGCCAAATGAAGCACCCCGTTCGCACACCATAAATTGATCAGGCAAGTTCATTTCTGCTGCGGCAGCACGCGCCTTTTCAATAACATTGAGCATTTCATGGGGGGATAAAAATTGACCCTTCTTGAAGTTCACTGGCTTGCCACTTTGTGCACAGGCTCTAATAAAGTCAGTCTGTCTGCATAAAAATGCAGGTGTCTGAATAACATCAACCACTTTAGAAGCTGCTTCGATCTCACTAGTATCGTGAATATCCGTCAGGATTGGTACGCCAACTTCTTTTTTTACTTTGGCTAGAATCTCTAAACCTTTTTCCATGCCCAATCCACGAAAGGATGTTCCAGAGGAGCGATTTGCCTTATCAAAGGAAGACTTATAGATGAACGGGATACCCAGAGCAGAGGTCATTTCTTTTAATTGGCCAGCTACATCAATAGCAGATTGCTCGGATTCAATAACACAAGTGCCGGCAATCAAAAAGAAGCGGTGCTGCAAACCAATATCAAAACCACAGAGTTTGAATGTATTCATATCGCCCTCTTATGCAGGTTGATTTAAGGCAGCATCTTGATGGATTAATGCGGCCTTAATAAATGCTGAAAATAATGGATGGCCATCTCGAGGCGTGGAAGTGAACTCAGGGTGAAACTGCACACCAAAGAACCAAGGATGCATTGAGTGTGGAAGCTCCATCATTTCTGGCAAAGATTCATTGGGGGTTCTCGCGGAAATAACCAACCCTGACTTTTCTAAACGCGGCACATACACATTATTTACTTCATAGCGATGGCGATGACGTTCGTTTACCTCGGCACCATAAATTTCATAGGCTAAGGTTCCGCTCTTTACCGGACAACGCTGGGAGCCTAGGCGCATAGTGCCCCCTAAATCAGATTCATTGGTACGCTTTTCAATCCGACCTTCTCTATCTAGCCATTCAGTGATGAGCGCAACCACAGGATTTTCTGTTTCTGAATCAAACTCTGTGCTATTGGCTTTAGCAATATTGGCAACATGGCGAGCAAACTCAATGACTGCTAACTGCATACCTAAGCAAATTCCAAGATAAGGCACTTGGTTTTCACGGGCATAGCGAATGGCAGCAATTTTGCCTTCCGTCCCACGCTTCCCAAAACCACCAGGCACTAAAATAGCATCTAGCGATTTCAAACAATCAATACCCTCTTTTTCTATCTGTTCAGAATCGATATAGTTGATATTGACGCGAGTGTGATTATGAATCCCCGCATGACGTAATGCTTCAATCAAAGATTTATAAGACTCTGTCAACTCAACATATTTACCAACCATGCCAATGGTGACTTCATATTGGGGGTTGGCCATTTCATAAACTAAATTCGCCCATACTGATAGATCAGCAGGTTTAGCCTCGAGCTCTAATTCGCGACAAATTAAGTCATCCATTCCTTGGGCATGCAACATCCCAGGGATCTTATATATAGTATCGACATCCCATACCGAAATAACCGCCTCTTCTCGAACATTTGAGAAAAGTGATATTTTGGCTCGCTCATCATCCGGAATCGGGCGGTCAGCGCGGCAAAGAAGTACGGTAGGCATGATGCCAATCTCTCGTAATTTTTGAACTGAATGCTGGGTGGGCTTGGTTTTAAGTTCACCCGCGCTACTTATATAAGGCACCAGAGTCAAATGGACAAAGGCGCAGTCATGAAGAGGCAAACGCAAGCTCATCTGCCTTGCAGCTTCTAGAAATGGAAGGGACTCGATGTCGCCAACGGTGCCACCGATTTCACAAATAGCAACATCTGCTTTGCCATCGTGACTTGCTTTAGCGCCACGCTCTACAAATGCCTGGATCTCATTTGTAATATGCGGAATAACTTGTACTGTTTTACCTAGATATTCTCCGCGACGCTCTTTACTAATGACCGATTCATAAATCTGGCCAGTTGTGAAATTGTTGCTTTTACGCATTTTTGCTGAAACAAAGCGCTCATAGTGGCCTAAATCCAGATCAGTTTCAGCGCCATCTTCAGTTACAAAAACTTCGCCATGCTGAAGTGGGCTCATAGTCCCAGGGTCAACGTTGATATAAGGGTCTAATTTTAGGAGGGTGACTTTCAGGCCGCGGGATTCAAGAATCGCGGCAAGCGAGGCAGCTGCGATTCCTTTCCCTAAGGAAGAAACCACGCCACCAGTGACAAAAACGTATTTGGTCATCGCTTAAGCTCTGTTGGAAAAAGTAATTATAACGATAGCTAGGCATAGGTAAGTAATTCAATTCACGTCAGTTGCTCTGCAGCAATTAATTAAGCTAAATTGCTTGAACGTGAATATAAGGTCCTGGCACTTTAAATGCCCCTTATTTCTTTTAATTGATTTTTAGGACATCATGGGTGCGTAGAGAGTAAATTTGCATGAATTTACTCAGAACAATCCCTTATTTTGAGGTCATTTACAGAATTTTGATCTTTTTTGAGAATAAAGTCTTATATAAGACTGAAATTAGCATTTACAATAAACTAATCGGGAAGAGCAAATCTGCCCATTTTTACTGTTGATAACCATTACCCAATAGGAAATACGATGCTAGAAGCCTACAACGCACAGGTTGCCGAACGCGCAGCACTTGGAATCCCAGCCTTACCCCTAACTAAGGACCAAACTGCCCAATTGGTAGATTTGTTAAAAAACCCACCGAAAGCTAAGGATAGTGAATTAGTAGAGCTGATTACCTATCGTGTTCCTGCTGGAGTAGATGATGCGGCTAAGGTAAAAGCAGAATTTTTAGATGCGCTAGCAAAAGGAACTGTTAAGTCCCCTTTAATTTCACGCATTAAAGCAACTGAATTATTGGGTACCATGCTCGGTGGCTACAACATTAAGCCATTGGTAGAGTTATTGAGTGATTCTGAGTGCGCTGCAACCGCTGCAGCGGCGCTCAAGAAAACCTTGCTCATGTTTGACTACTTCCATGATGTCCAAGAATTAGCCGAAAAAGGCAATACTCAGGCCAAAGAAGTTTTACAAAGTTGGGCTGATGCCGAGTGGTTTACCAGCCGCCCCGCTGTTCCAGAAAGCATGAAGCTTACCGTATTTAAAGTGACCGGTGAAACTAATACCGATGACTTATCACCAGCCCCAGATGCTTGGAGCCGTCCTGATATTCCCTTGCACGCCACCATCATGCTCAAGAACCCACGTCCTGGCATAGAACCAGATGAGACTGGGGTTCGTGGTCCAATGAAGCAAATTGAAGCCCTACAGAAAAAAGGTAATCAAATTGCTTATGTGGGTGATGTGGTTGGGACGGGCTCCTCACGTAAGTCTGCAACTAACTCAGTATTGTGGTGGACCGGTCAAGATATTCCATTTGTTCCAAACAAACGTTTTGGTGGCGTTTGCTTGGGTACTAAGATTGCCCCGATCTTCTTTAACACCATGGAAGATGCAGGCGCCCTGCCAGTAGAGCTAGATGTTACTGATATGAATATGGGTGATGAAATCGAATTACGCCCGTATGAAGGTAAAGCATTCAAAAATGGCAAAGAAATAGCCGAGTTTTCACTCAAGTCCCCTGTTATCTTGGATGAAGTTCGTGCTGGTGGACGCATTCCATTGATCGTGGGTCGCGGCCTTACAGCTAAAGCCCGTGCAGCATTGGGTTTGCCTGCTTCCACAGAATTCCGCTTGCCTATAAACCCTACGGATAACAAAAAAGGTTTTAGTTTGGCCCAGAAGATGGTTGGTCGCGCTTGTGGCTTACCCGAAGGCCAAGGCGTTCGACCTGGAACCTATTGCGAGCCCCATATGACTACCGTAGGTTCGCAAGATACCACGGGCCCTATGACTCGAGATGAATTAAAAGACTTGGCTTGCCTTGGTTTTTCTGCTGACTTGATGATGCAATCCTTCTGCCATACCTCTGCTTATCCAAAGCCAGTTGATATTCGTACCCACCATGAGTTGCCAGCATTTATGACCAATCGGGGTGGTGTTGCATTGCGTCCAGGCGATGGTGTCATCCATAGTTGGTTAAATCGCTTGCTCTTACCAGATACCTGCGGTACTGGTGGCGATAGCCACACCCGTTTCCCAATCGGCATTTCTTTCCCTGCAGGTTCAGGCTTAGTAGCTTTTGCCGCAGCAACAGGTGTCATGCCATTAGATATGCCAGAGTCGGTATTGATTCGCTTTAAAGGCCAGATGCAACCTGGCATCACTTTGCGCGACTTAGTCAATGCAATACCTTTGTATGCGATCAAAAAAGGATTGTTAACAGTAGAAAAACAAGGTAAGAAGAATATTTTCTCTGGCCGCATCTTAGAAATCGAAGGTTTGCCTGATCTTAAAGTTGAGCAAGCATTTGAGCTATCTGATGCTTCTGCAGAACGCTCTGCTGGTGGTTGCGCAGTTCAACTGAATAAAGAGCCGATTATTGAATACATGCGTTCTAACATCACCTTAATGAAGTGGATGATTGCTAATGGCTACGAAGATAAACGTACCTTAGGTCGCCGCATTAAAGCCATGGAAGCTTGGATTGCTAAGCCAGAATTGCTAACCGCTGATACCAATGCAGATTACGCTGAGATTATTGAAATCGACATGAGCGATATCAAAGAGCCAATCTTGGCCTGCCCTAACGACCCAGATGATGTGAAGTTCCTCTCTGAAGTTGCTGGTGAGAAGATTGATGAAGTATTTATCGGCTCTTGCATGACTAATATCGGCCACTTCCGCGCTGCTGGTAAGGTGCTTGAGGGTAAAACTGACATTCCAACTCGCTTATGGATCGCGCCTCCTACTAAGATGGATGCCATGGTTCTCACTGAAGAGGGCTACTACGGCATCCTTGGTCGTACCGGTGCTCGTATGGAGACGCCAGGTTGCTCTTTGTGTATGGGTAACCAAGCGTCGATGCGCAAGGGGGCTACTGCGGTATCCACTTCTACGCGTAACTTCCCGAATCGTTTAGGTATTGATACTCGTGTGTATCTTGCTTCTGCTGAGCTTTCTGCAGTAGCAGCGCTCTTGGGTCGTATCCCGACGATGCAAGAGTACCTTGATCAGTTGAGCACCTTAAATGCTAATGCAAAAGAGGTCTATCGCTATATGAACTTTGACAAGATCAAAGCATTTAGTGATGTGGCTGATACTGTTACTGTTTAATCCTCACTATTTCCCAATGGGGGAGATAGCAATAGAAAAGGCGATCATCTGGTCGCCTTTTTTGATGCACACGAAGAATGTAATTGCTTATCAATTTTTATAACAGCGAAATTAAACTGTAGTATCCCCCCGTTAAGCCGACACTCCTAAAGGGTTGTTAGTGCAATGTGATTAAATCCACATTTTCTTCTGTTAATAGGCGATCTCATGCTTATGGTCAGCCGCCCAAGCATTAGTTGCCCCATCAATTTAACGCTTTCGATTCATAACAGCAAAACCGAGTGAAGTTATAAGATATCCAGCCGCAATAGTGCCTACTCCTAGGACTGCGCCAAGAGAGATAGCGACACCAAAAAGAGCTGGCCCAGTCAATTGACCAATCTTTTTCATTGCGCTGTAAAAACTCAGTGCCTTACCATGGCCAAGGTTCTCAGAGCTTGGAAGCGAAATGAAGTAACTATTTTGAGAAACGAGGCCAATAGAATCAGAGATTCCTAAAATCAAAATAGCTATTAAAGCCCCTAAAAAGGTGGGTAGAGAGCAAAAGACTACGAGTGCTAATGTCCCTAGAAAGCAAGAGACAAGAATAATCACTTTCTCAGGCACAGTGCCAATCAGTTTTTTCATGAGAAAAGGACCAACAAAAATGATGCATATCCCATAGAGTAAAAATCCTCTACCGATATCGCCTTGAGTGATATTGATCGAATTAGAAAATACTGGGAAAAAATAAGTGAGGAAAGACGAAGTCACTGCGGTTGGAATAGTAATTAACAAAAAGAAAATTAAAGTTTCTCTATCCATGAAGAAACGACGAACAGCACTCTTTTTGAACTCGCCCCCTGTAATTACTGGCCTAGAGTTGACTGTCAAGAGGAAGGTGAACGGAATAGCTATAAACACCAAGCACGATGACAAAATTAAAACTGGAGAGAACCCAAGTCGTTGTGCTAGCAGTGCACCCAAAACAGCGCCACAGTTTTGGCCTGCGAAAATACCAGCATTTAGAATAGAAAATCCATGTGTTCTTTGGTGAGGAGTTTGACCAGTAGCCACAAATCCCCGTAGCCCCATCCAAGCTGCTCCATACCCAACACCCACGATTGCGCGAATGAAAATAAACTCGACTGGACTTTGAACCAAACCTGATGCCAATGTTGCTAAGGCTAATATCACAAATCCGCCAATGAATATGGATCTCCAGCCATATTTATCAATTGCATGACCAACTAGTAATGATGCTACAAAGGCCCCAAACATCTCCGAGGCGATTGGTAGGGCAATAATAAAACTAGGAGAAAGTCCCCAGAGAGGCGCATAAATCTCTTTCATTAGCAAGGGTATGAAAGAGATCGACGTGTAACTACATAAGAGCAGTAAAAATCCAAGTACTCTTACACAATTTTCATTTTGGCCTTTAACTGCTACTGAATTTAACGGCGCTGTCTGTAGTGACAAATTTTTATAGGATTTTTGAATATAGCCTGTCAACAAAATAATGATGAAGACTAAGGTTTCAACCAAAAAGAAAATTGATACCACGAACATCGTTAAGGCATCTAAACTAAGGTCGATTAATTTTTGATAGATGTTTGATTTGGAGACAGCCACAGATAAGATGGCAGATTCTCCTTGCGCGTCTTGACCAAGGCGTCTTGTAACTTCTGGAAATCCAATGTCTATAAATGACTCTAATTGGTTTTCTTCAGGCTTATTCTGGCTTGCTTTTAACGGTAAGTCTTTTGAAGCCTCCTGAGAAGCTTGTATAGATGAAGAAAATAGTAACTTATTATCGCTATTCCTTAGCTTAACATGATCTATCTCCTTTACAGGTGCCACCAGATTACTTAACCAATCGTCGACACCATCCAATTCTTGGTAGGAAAAACCAAGACGTACAACATGAGCAATTCTATTGCTAATAATATCTGCGGCTATATTTAGATTATTTTCAACAACTTTGAAATAAGCATCCCGAAATGAGACTACATTTATTGCTCCAAAAGAAGCCTGGGCTACTCCTAATACAAGGGTCAAAGCAATAGTCAGACCCCGTTTTTTAAGTTGATACTGGGCATCTAAAAGCTTAAGACGATATACAAGAAAAACTACCGCAAAGATAGCGATGATCGAAATCAACCCCATTATTTTAATGGTGTCATAAATATACGCAGACATTTGCGATAAGACACTCTCCTCGCTAAATACGATATCTATTGAGGCTATCCAATTTCCCGCTGAATCTCGCAGAGGTATTAATGCGTGATAGCGATGATCTACTAGCAACCAAGCGTTTGCTTTTTCTTTCTTTCTACTTGAGAAATCAAACTTAGACAATAGCTTTTCCGAAAGTATCTCAGACTCATTAGGTCCAGATAAGTCGTACAAGGCTTTGCCATTAGGCAATACGATATAGACATTTTCTACGGCAAGAGATTGATGTTTTATGCTAGATAATATTTCATTGATGCCTGCAAAATTATTCAATGGCTTGTGATACTTAATTGAATACTCAATTGTGCGACGGGCCTCACTACCTGCAACACCGTAAGAAGAAACTAGAGAGTCAATATAGCCCTTCTGAAATGAGCCTATATTCAGAAAACCAGTGATAAGCAAAACAAATACCACCAAAATAGAGGCTAAGATTGCAACATAACGCCGCGTTCGCTGAAGATAAAGTGCTTGAGGGGCGTTATTCTGCATCACTTTGCCGCCTTAATGGTTTGATCAGCCCCTAGCAACAATTCAAATCGTGGACGAAATCCAATTTCTTTGGCAATATCAAGATTAATAATGATATTAGGGCTATTTTCATAAATTTGTGAGATTTTACTTGGCGATTCACCCTTCAGTATTCGCACCATAGCGCGTGCATTGAAGGCCCCAACACCAGAGAAATTTTGGCGTGCTAAGCTCATTAGCGCTCCACTAGAAACATCATTAGATTGCTGTGCGAAAACCGGAATCTTCCTTGAAACAAGAGGCTCTAGTTCATAAGCCAACTGGGTTGGATCATTGCCAATAAATAAACCCAAATAAACAGCATCAACTTGTGGCGCCAAACGAGTAAATGCCGCCCTAAGATCTTCTGCAAATTGTTTTTTGTTTGCACTATATTTTGGAGGTTGTTGAATATTTTCGAAAACTACCTCGAATTGACGACTTTTTGCTACATTTAAAACATCATCAATGGCTGCAAAACTTCTACCAGCCGTGTCATCATCGTAAACAACACCCAATTTTTTAAATTTGAAAATATCATAAAAGATATCCATTTGCCGCTTGTAGCGATATGGATCCATATGCGCCCAAACTTGATCAACTCCAGAAAACTCTGCCCCCTTCACGATCCCCGCCTCCATTGCATTGCTAGTGGACATCGACACAATAGGAATAGTTATTTCATAAGGCAATATTTTTTCAGCTGCAACGGTACCCATTGCCAGCACCAAATCAACTCCATTAGCCTGAGATAGTCTTTGCGCAATCTGTTGTGCACGAGCATCTACTTTATCGACCTTTAGCTTGTCAAAGGTATAAAAACCATTTTCAAGAAATTGCAGATAAGGCTCATCTTTTTTCTGAGCCATCCACGCCCAAATAATCTGGGCATCAACCTGGCCCTTAACGTAAGGAAGGCCTTCAATTGATTTGATCCAGCCCATCTTATGAAGGGCAATCACCATATTGGCTAAGGTAGCTGCATAGTTGGCAAATGGTCTAGCTTCGATATAGGCAATGCGCCAAGGAGCACCTTGATGAGTAACTGGGGCTAATGAAAGTGTGGGGTTATTTGTTTGTGCTAATACTGCTGATGAGAAAGTACCCATCATCATGCTAAACATGAAAACTAGTGTTAAGACAATCTTTTTCAAGAGGCTTTTAAAATAAATGGTGATTAGTTTTTGCATACCCTACCTGCGTAATACCATTATTTTTTTTCTGCTGAAATCCAACAATTGCTCCTTTATTCTTTAGGAGGCTCATTTGAGCATCAATATCATCACCGTCTATATATATCAGTGGTACATCTGGTTCAGAGGGAAAAAGAATAGGATCAGAAATATCTTGAAAGAAGATATACCGGTAGTACGACTCATATTTTTTCTTAAGCTCTACTATGACCATATTAGCCTCGAATTTATCTTGCATACTTGCATAATTCATAGGGGCTACTGTCGAGAAGATATAGCGAAAGCATTTATTGTGCCTGGCCAATTCAATCGCATGGCGAGTCATGGTAATTTGTAGGCGATTACCCCTAAAATCCGGAAGTACGCATGCCCGCTCTAAATGTGCTACTTCAGATAATTGATCAGGTGCTTTCATGCCTATATCTATCCCCAAGTTCTCTGAATGCTCATGTGGATACCAAATGGACCTAAAACCCACTAAACGCCCCTCAACTAAACAGCCAATAATCAAGCCTTTGCCATTTAAGGATTCATGAAAGATCTGACGGGAGCTTGGATAGTAAAAAGATAGCTCTTCAATGGTGCCTAACACCATTTCTTGAACTTTCAGTACGGCTTCAAGGTAATTTGGTCCCAAAATGGCGATTTCAAACTCTCTAGGTAGCCCATCAGATTGGCGAGTAATGCGGCCAGTTTCAAGAATAGTTAGCGAGCGAGAAATCATGGTAAAACCATTCAGTAATAGATATGTAGAATTTAGGACTTATCATCAACAACATAATTAACATGGCAAACTTTACCATGAGGAATAGAAAATCAAGATGTCTAAAATAAATAGGCCCAATAATCGCGAGAGCCCTTATATAGAAAACCAGTTTGTAGTTACCGTCATTGATGAAGCACGTGCGATTTGGTTATTTATGAGGCATCAATGGTATTACGCGCTTGCAGTCATTTTAGCTATTGCCGTACTCATTTTCTATTTTGAGCCACTTCCCCCTAGTCACATCCGACTATCTAAAGGTCAGCCAAATTCCAGCCTAGAAGTGGAGGCAAAGTATTTTAAGCAAGCGCTTGAAGAAAATGGCATTAAAACAGAGTTAATTGAATCTAAAGGGACGCTCGATAGCCTTAAGTTATTAGAGGATAAAAAAGTGGACATAGCGCTCTCTCAATCAGGCCTGCCAATTAAAAGAAGTTCAGATATTGTTTCTTTAGGAAGCTTGGGGTATCAAGCATTGTGGTTTTTTTATGTAGGACCGCAATTTCAAGGAGACGATATTTCTAGAAGCTTTGAAAATAAAAAGATTTATATAAATCGTCCAGGTAGCGGTACTAACTTCATGGTAGAAAAACTACTCAAAATCTATCAAAAGCAGCGCACTATTACATTCCAAAAAATTGATGATCTGAGCCCTCAACAAGCTGTTGAAGCACTAAAAATAGGAAAAATTGACGGCATGTTTTTACTCGCTGGCTATGATTCACTTAATGTTCAATCCTTACTTGCCGATCCCAAAGTCCAGATACTTAATTTTCCTGTTGCCCAAGCTTTATCTTTAGAAATCAAAGGGGTTGATATTGTGACTTTACCCAAAGGGGTTTTCTCACTATCACCACCCCGCCCCACTCAAGATATCAAAATGGTGGCGGTGGCAACAACACTTTTTGCTAAAAAAAATCTGCACCCAGAAATTCAATATTTATTATTAGAATCGGCTAAAGAACGTTACTATCAGGACCAAAATGTTTTTGATCGGCCCGGTGGTTTTCCAGAATTCACTGAAAGAGGAGTGCCTCGCAGCCAGATTGCTGAAAAATTCTATGAAAGAGGCCCTCCTTTACTAGCATCTAATTTACCCCATTGGCTTGCAAGCTTTATTGAATATGCATGGTTTAGTTTATTAGCCTTATTTGCTATTGTTTACCCTTTGATGCAATTTCGCCCCTCTTACAGAAAATATATTTATACCCTGTATACCGAAAGACTCTATACAAAAATTTTCGATTTAACTTCTGATGTTGAAGCAGCTGATTCTTTAGATGAAATCAATGAATGCATTAGAAAAACAGATGCTCTATACAAAAAAGTATTAGATCTATGGGTTCCAAAAGGGTGTAAAGATGCCTATGGAAGCTTAATTAACGCAATGGCTATTCTGATTGCGCAGGGTAAAGAAAGGCAACAAATCCTCTTAACACCTAAAAATTAAATAGCTAGTTTTGTTTCTTGCCTAGCATTTTCACGATTTAAATCTGCTGCCCAGCTGTTGGTTGCTAAGCCGGTCTTTTCCAGAATTACTTTTGCTCGCTTGGAAACTTCCCTCCACTGAACTTCTAGCTTTGGGCCTTTGAAAGCAATTGCCACTACATTGCAATCATGTGATTCAGAAAAAAGTAGCACTCTATTCTTAAAGGCCTCACAAATATTATTGAGATTGACCTCAAAACTCTTGTGACGAGAAAACAGGTTTACTGTCAGGATGCCAGGTGATTTTAGGATGTTATAGCATCCCCTGTAGAAATCTAAAGAGCTTGCAGATGGGCCATCGCAAATTGCGTCATAAAGATCAACTTGGATAGCATCAAAATGATTCTGATGCTTAGCACTCTTGACAAAAGTTTTGGCATCAGTCTGGATCGTTTCTAGGCGGCGATCATCATCAGGCATAAAAAACATGCTTCTAGCAGACACAATCACTGCAGGGTTTAATTCAATCACTGTGTTCTTGACTGCCGGACAATACCGATGTGTAAATTTGGTTAAAGCGCCAGTTCCTAAGCCCAGTTGCGCAACCCGCATTCCAGGAGTTGTTTCTAAAAAGAGGAGCCAAGCCATCATTTGCTGGTTGTACTCTAGGTAGATCTCATCTGGATCGCGCATACGCATCGCCCCTTGTATGAGTTCGCTACCAAAATGCAAATACCGCACACCACCACTTTCAGAAAACGTGACTGACTCCATCAACATAATTGCTTAATCAGCCCAGCGGCGTGCATTTCTGAACAGACGCATCCAAGGGCTTGCACCATCAGGGGTTTTTATCCAATCTGTTGGGCACCAGCTCATTTGCACAGCCCTAAAAACCCGCTCAGGATGAGGCATCATTACCGTAAAGCGGCCATCGGGAGTAGTAAGGCCAGTAAGGCCACCAGCAGATCCATTGGGGTTCAGGGGGTAGGTTTGCGTAGGGTTACCTAGATGATCTACAAAACGCATGGCTACCAAGCCCTGTGCTTGCAATAGTGCAAGATTACCTTGTTGACTAAAGTTGGCAAAACCTTCGCCGTGAGCAATGGCGATGGGTAATTGGCTACCGGCCATTCCCTGGGTAAAGATCGATGGTGACTTGGTCACTTCAGCCATCACTAGGCGCGCTTCGTATTGCTCGGACTGATTGCGCGTAAACTTAGGCCAATTCTCTGCTCCTGGAATTATTCCCGCAAGATTGCTCATCATCTGGCAGCCATTGCAAACGCCTAAGGCAAAGCTATCTTGGCGTGCAAAGAAAGAGGAAAACTGATCTCTTAATTGAGCATTAAACAGAATCGTTTTAGCCCACCCTTCACCTGCACCTAATACATCGCCATAACTAAAGCCACCACAGGAAATTAATCCTCGAAAGTCATCCAACTTCACTTTGCCCGCTAGTAAATCGGACATATGCACGTCATAACTATCAAAGCCAGCCCAGTGAACTGCATAAGCCATCTCGACATGGGAGTTCACGCCCTGCTCTCGTAAAATAGCAACTTTAGGTCTTGCATTTTGACGAATAAATGGCGCTGAGATATCTTCAGTAATATCAAAAGCGACCTTAGGGGACATTCCTGGATCGGCAATATTATCTAGAAGAGTAAATTCACTATCGGCGCAATCTGGGTTATCGCGTAAGCGGGCAATCTGATAACTCGTATTACCCCACATTTTTTGTAAGACTTCACGTGGCTGCGCAAAGATATTTTTTGCATCACGCCAGATCTCGATACGACCATTGGTATTGGGTTTCGCAATCACATGGCTATAAGCACTCAAGCCTAATTTTCGAAGCGTAGTAAAGACGGCATCACGATCGCTTCTACGAATCTGAATAACTGCACCAAGTTCTTCATTAAACAAAGCGCGTAAGGTTTGCTCATGGCGACGACCTGAAACTTGTTGGGCCCAGTTCTTGGCATCCCCCCAATCAGCTTCCTGGCCAACATCTACAGCTAGCATGTCTACATTTAAAGAAATGCCACAATGAGACGCAAAGGCCATCTCCGCTATACAGGCAAGCAAGCCACCGTCGGAACGATCGTGATAGGCTAATAATTGATTATGTTTACGTAGTTCAATAATGGTAGCAGCAAATGCCTTGAGATCTTCTGGATGATCTACATTCGGGGCTACCTTACCTGATTGATTTAAGACTTGGGATAAGATGCTGCCAGCCATGCGGTTCTTACCACGACCCAAATCAATTAAGATCAGCTCGGTTTCTATATCAGCGCCACTAGTATCTTTTAATTGCAGTAAAGGTGTTGAGGTTTTTCGCACATCGTCCACAGATGCGAATGCGGAAATGATTAAAGAAACTGGCGAGACCACTGCCTTATCTTGATTACCGTCTTGCCATGTACTTGCCATTGATAAAGAATCTTTGCCCACCGGAATGGAAATCCCTAGAGCTGGACATAAATCCATACCAATAGCCTCTACCGAGTCATACAGCTTGGCATCTTCACCAGGGGTGCCACAGGCAGCCATCCAATTAGCCGATAGTTTAATGTCTTTAAGTTGCTTAATGTCAGCAGCCAATATATTGGTAATAGCCTCACCTACAGCCATTTTTGCAGCAGCAGGTGCATTAATGACTGCTAAGGGGGTGCGCTCACCCATCGACATGGCTTCACCACGGTAGCCTTTGTAATCCATCAGAGTAACAGCGCAATCAGCCACAGGAACTTGCCATGGACCGACAAAGGGATCGCGAGCATTTAATCCGCCTACCGTTCGATCACCAATGGTAATTAAGAAAGATTTACTAGCGACAGTAGGCTGTTGCAAAACCCAAGCAATACATTGTGATAGATCAGCATCAGTCACATCTAGCTCGTTAAAGTGTTGCATTACTCTTTTGACATCCCGGTGCATCCGAGGTGGCTTACCCAACAATACTTCCATTGGCATATCAACCGGCAGCGCTTCATCTGAACCAGGCGTTTGGGTCGCATCAGTTAATTGCAATTGACGCTCAATAGTTGCTACACCAACCACGGCAAAAGGGCAACGCTCACGCTCACAAAATGATTTAAAGAGTTCAAGATCTTTTGACTCAATTGCAAGAACATAGCGCTCTTGAGATTCGTTACACCAAATCTCTGCAGGACTCATGCCACTTTCTTCTAATGGCACATTACGTAACTTAAATTGAGCGCCTAAGCCCGCGCCATCTGCTAATTCTGGGAAGGCATTTGATAGTCCACCTGCGCCCACATCATGAATCGAAACAATCAGATTATTCTCACCCATCGCTTTACATGCGTTGATCACTTCTTGTGCACGACGCTCCATCTCTGGATTACCCCGTTGTACAGAATCAAAATCCAAATCAGCAGTGTTGGTTCCAGTAGTTACAGAGCTACCAGTGGCACCACCCATACCAATGCGCATTCCAGGGCCGCCCAGTTGAATTAATAAATGACCTGCTTTAATTTCTTTTTTGGCCGTATGAATAGAATCAATACTGCCAATACCACCAGCAATCATGATGGGCTTGTGATAACCGCGACGAACTCCTTCTAGGGTTTGTTCAAATACCCTGAAATAACCCCCTAAAATGGGTCTCCCGAATTCATTATTAAAAGCTGCGCCACCTAAAGGGCCATCAATCATGATCTGCAGGGGAGTAGCAATTCGGTCTGGCTTGCCGTACTTTTCAGCTTCCCATGGTAAATCTGTACCGGGAATATTAAGGTTAGAGACAGAAAAGCCGGTTAAACCCGCTTTTGGGCGTCCACCAATACCAGTTGCGCCCTCGTCCCGAATCTCACCACCAGCACCTGTAGAAGCCCCTGGAAAAGGCGCTATGGCTGTAGGATGATTGTGAGTCTCAACCTTCATTAAGGTGTGAACTAATCGCTTATCTTTTTCGTAACGGTGGTCTGGGCCTTGAGGCGCCCAAGTCTCCGATTCACATCCAAGCATCACAGCAGAATTATCTGAGTAAGCAACGATAGTACCTTCAGGGTTTAATTGATGGGTATTACGAATCATGGCAAATAGGGATTTTTCCTGATCATCACCATCAATTGTCCAAGTGGAATTAAAGATTTTGTGACGGCAATGCTCGCTATTAGCTTGAGCAAACATAATGAGTTCTACATCGCTTGGATTGCGCTCTAAGCGAATAAAGTTTTCAGTGAGATATTCAACCTCATCATCTGATAGCGCTAGACCCAACTCTTGGTTAGCCTTATCAAGAGCAGATCTACCTTTTTCCAATACTGGAATACGCTGCAATGGCCGGTCAGCTAAAGTTTGATATAAGGCACTCGCCTCATTGGCTTGATTTATGACATTTTCTGTCATGCGATCATGCAATACAGCTAAGACTAATTGCTCTTGTTCTTTGCTCAGTACTTTTTTACTTTGCCAGCCATATTGCACGCCCCGCTCAATACGCAATACATTGAGACCGCATTGCTGAGCGATATCTGTTGCTTTACTAGCCCATGGTGATACTGTGCCAAATCGAGGAATAGCTATCGCAGTATGTTTAACATGACTTTTACTAAATAAAGAGTGGGCTGATTGCAGTTTTGAAACAAAAGTCTGGCCATAGGTCAAGAGGCTAGAAAGCATCTCTTTGTCTTGGTCGCTAAGCTCTGACTCAGTCCAAGTGAAATGCAGGTACTGAGCCTCAATGGACTCAAGTTCAATCCCCTGAGCACCGAGCGAGGCTAAAAGCCGCTGTTGGCGAAAGGCTGAAAGGGCATCGGCCCCGGGCAAGCAACTAAATGATGACATCCCTAGATTATAAGGTTTTGATTAAACTAGGCGGCCACCTTGTAAGTGCAATTGGCGAGTGCACCGCGCTGCCAAAGCTGGATCGTGGGTCACTAAAACCAAGGTCGAATGATTTTCTCGATTTAACTCAAAAAGCAGTTCAATGATGCGATTGCCGCTTGCCTCATCAAGGCTGCCGGTAGGCTCATCAGCAAACAAGATAGCGGGTTTATTAATGAAGGCTCTAGCTAGCGCAACTCGCTGTTGCTCTCCGCCAGAGAGGGTTTTAGGAAAGTGATCTAGCCGACTTTCGAGACCAACCTTTTCTAGCCAAATCCTTGCCTCTTTGCGGGCAATAGCCTCAGAAATGCCATTAATCTCCAATGGTAGCATCACATTTTCAATGGCATTTAGGTGAGGCAGTAGCTGAAAGGACTGAAATACAAAACCTACATGTTGACCTCGTACTTGGGCGCGCCCATCTTCATCTAACTCGTCTAGGTTCTGCCCCATTAAGCTAATGTGACCTGTACTAGGGCAATCAAGGCCCGCCAAAAGGCTCAGTAAGGTGCTTTTACCCGAACCGGAGCTACCCACAATCGCAATGCTCTCACCGCGGCCAACCTGTAGGCTAATGTCGTGCAAAATGGATAAATCGCCACCACTGGTTAGTACAGTTTTGCCAACTTGCTTGGCATCGATCGTATTAAGACTATTACTCATGAAGGAAAGTGACTTTAATTTTTAATGATGAAGCAAACGTACTTCTGGAATAAAAAAGATTTACTGAAGGTCTTATTTTGCCTGTTTATTCCTATTTCTTCATGGGCTCAAGCAAATCCATCCATATTAGTATTGGGAGATAGTCTTTCGGCAGAGTATGGCTTAGCCCGAGGATCTGGTTGGGTTCATTTACTAGAGCAACGACTTTTGCAAGATCAAAGTCAATGGAGGGTATTTAATGCCAGCATCAGTGGTGAAACTACCTCTGGCGGCCTTACTCGTTTGCCCTTGCTCTTAGAGCAAAAGAAACCAGGGATTGTCATGATTGAATTAGGCGCTAATGATGCGCTTCGAGGTTTGTCGCTAGCAGAGACGAAGTCTAATTTGCGCATGATGATTGTGATGAGTAAAAAATCTGGGGCCAGGGTATTGCTCTTTGGGATGCAGATTCCGCCGAACTACGGGCAAAAATATACCGCTCAATTTAAGGCCCTCTACTCTGCTTTAGCCAAGGAGGAGAAAATTGAACTTATCCCATTTTTTCTAGAGGGTGTAGCTACTCGGCCAGATCTATTTCAAGCAGATCGAATTCATCCAAATGCCCAAGCACAGAGCGTGCTCTTTAAAAACGTATGGGGCTCAATGGCCCCATATTCCAAATTACTCTTATCAAGTCCTTAAGCAAGATTCCTTTTGAGACCCTTTAGCTACCGGAACTCATCGGCTTGAGTGGGTTGATCACCTTCACATCAGCAGCATTACGCCAGTAGCTCATAAAACCAGCAAACTCTGACTGTGCAGCCAATGCTTGAATTTGTTGTGCTTGAGCTTGATTAATTTTAGGGTCAGTAGCAGCCGGCTGACGCACTTGGTCAATACGGTAAATAGTGATACCAACACCAGGGTTGCTAACTGATACCACCGCTGGTAATTTATCCGCATTAAGCGCCATCACCTCATCCAAAGATGGCCCAACTAAATTTCCAGGCTTATTACGTGAAATCCAGCTTGGGCTAGCAAATCCTGCACCATTTTTGGGGTCTTTCTGTAGGGCTGCATACTTTTCAACTGCAGCTGCTATGGCCAGTTTCTCAGAGGCTCCTTGAGTTACTTGGCGCTTAACTTCAGCTGCCACATCCTTATATGGAAGAATTTGAGCAGGATGCAATGTCACTACCCGTGCTGAAACAAATACGCCAGGCGTGATCTGAACAGCTTCAGTATTGCGCTTATTTTTTACTGACTCATCACCAAAAAGAGACTGAATTACTTTTGGGTTAGCTAAGGGGTGGTCTTTAGAGACGCCACTTGCCCCACTACGTGTAAGCCCTTTTTGTGATTGAATAGTCAGCTTTAATTTATCAGCGGCAGGTTTCAGGGTATCAGCCTGATCGTAAGTGATGTTAGCAAATTGATCCGCTTTTTCACTAAATACCTTTGAGTCTTCTTTAGGGTCTGCCTTTAATACTATGTATTCCACATCGATGTATTCAGGGCTTTCAAACAACTTTGCATTAGCATTATAAAAAGCCTGTAACTCTTCTGGGGTCGGATTTACTTTACCTAAGTAATCCTTGGCATTAAATTGCAGAGTTTGCACTTGGCGTTCCGTCGCATACAAAGAGGAAACAATTTGAGCTAACTTTGGATTAGCCAGTTCAGTTCTAGCCACAGAATTAACTAATTGCTGAATTTTTAAATCGAAACTCTGACCGGCATAGAACTGCTCTTCATTCATGCCATTGCTCGCAAGCAATTGCTTAAAGCGAGTATCGTCGAAGCTTCCATCTTCACGATACAAAGCCCGAATTTGCGGGATCTTTTGCAAGCTATTAACTAATTCTTGTTTGCTGACTTGAAGCCGTAAGTTAGAAACAGCAAATCCTAAAATGCGCTGTTGCAATAGCTCATTGAGGATCGCTTGACGAAATTGCAAGCTTTGTGCAATTTGGGGATTACCGCCCACGCGCTCAGCTTGACGTTTAGCAGCAATCTCCACTTCTTGAGCAGTAATAGCCTTACCATTGACCTTCAAAATATCCGTTTCTTTATCCATAAACTCGGAATAGCTTGAAATGCCAAAAAGGGCGAAAGAGGGAACAATAAACAGCATCAAGACGAGCTGTAGAATCTTTTGGTGCTTACGTACAGAATCAAACATGGGTTAATCGCTAGAAAATGAGTTTAGTAATGAGAGTTTACTAGGTGAAAGACTTAGACCCTCTAGAAAGCTTTTGCTGGTGAAGCCTTTACTACTTTGAAGGCGTTACGGCGTTTGAAATGAGAAGTACATAATGAAAAAGCCCAACCGCAGTCGGCTGGGCTATAAAACTGGTGGGCGCTGACGGGATCGAACCGCCGACATTCTGCGTGTAAGGCAGACGCTCTACCATCTGAGCTAAGCGCCCTAATTTAATACAGACAGAATTGTAACCTAGAGTAGCTACCCTAAGATGGGTTTAGGGGTAAAAACATTCAAAATTAAAGCATTTTTGTGCCAGAACTCTTCTGCCATCAACAGGTTTTAATGCTTAAGAACATCTCCCGATGCTATCTTTTCGTTGGCCTTGCTAGCTTCAGAGGCTTGCTTGGCTAACTCTTCAGGGGTTAGATCAGGTAATGCCTGTGGCTTTCTCTCTAAAGCAAGCTCTAAGACATTATCGATCCAACGAACAGGGACAATTTCAATGGCATTTTTGACATTATCAGGAATATCAATTAAGTCCTTCACATTTTCTTCCGGAATTAACGCCAATTTAATACCACCACGATGAGCAGCCAACAACTTCTCTTTAAGGCCGCCAATAGGCAACACTTCACCACGCAGCGTGATCTCACCTGTCATAGCAACATCTGAACGAATCGGGATGCCAGTAAGTACCGAGACTAAGGCGGTTGTAATAGCTATTCCGGCTGATGGACCATCTTTTGGAGTGGCGCCATCTGGAAAGTGAATATGAATATCCTTCTTCTCAAAAGCTTCATCTGCGACTCCTAAACGTCTTGCTCTAGAGCGCACTACTGTGCGAGCAGCTTCTACAGATTCTTTCATCACATCACCGATTGATCCAGTACGTGTAATGACACCTTTTCCTGGCATGACTGCCGCTTCAATGGTTAATAAATCACCACCAACCTCTGTCCATGCCAAACCTGTCACTTGCCCAACTTGATTTTCTTTTGCGGCCAAACCAAAGTCATACATCCTAACTGATAAGAATTTTTCTAAATTATCTTCATTGACAATAATCGGAGCGGCTTCTTTCTTGAGCAAAAGAAGCTTCACGACTTTGCGACAAATCTTGCTAATTTCACGCTCTAAAGAACGCACACCAGCTTCACGGGTGTAATAGCGGATGATGCTACGAACAGCACTTTCTTCAATCTGGAGCTCATCCTTTTTTAGGCCATTATTTTTAATCTGTTTAGGAATTAAATAATTGACTGCAATATTGGTTTTTTCATCCTCGGTGTAACCCGCCAAACGAATGATCTCTAGACGATCTAATAATGGACCTGGAATATTTAAAGAATTCGCTGTAGCAACAAACATCACATCTGAGAGATCAAAGTCTACTTCGACATAGTGATCTTGAAAGGTGTGATTTTGCTCTGGATCTAAGACCTCCAACAAAGCGCTAGCAGGATCGCCACGGAAATCCATACCCATTTTGTCCACTTCGTCCAATAGAAACAATGGATTGCGTACGCCCACTTTAGTTAAGCTAGTCAAAATCTTACCAGGCATAGACCCAATATAGGTACGTCGATGCCCACGAATCTCGGACTCATCTCGAACGCCACCTAAAGCCATCCGAACAAACTTGCGATTAGTTGCCCGTGCAATTGATTGCCCAAGCGATGTTTTGCCGACGCCTGGAGGGCCAACCAAACACAGAATTGGAGCCTTAACCCGATCAACGCGCTGCTGAACTGCGAGGTACTCCAAAATACGCTCTTTGACTTTATCTAACCCGTAATGATCTTCATCTAATACCTTTTCAGCATTGGTGAGGTCATTATTGATTTTGCTTTTTTTCTTCCAAGGAAGATTCACTAGAGTATCAATAAAGTTTCGGATCACCGTAGCTTCAGCAGACATGGGTGACATCAGTTTAAGTTTTTTTAATTCTGATTCTGCTTTTTTCAATGCTTCTTTAGGCATGTGAGCTGCTTTGATGCGTTTATCAAGTTCTTCAAGATCAGCACCCTCCTCACCCTCACCTAGTTCTTTTTGAATGGCTTTGACTTGCTCGTTTAAATAGTATTCGCGTTGACTCTTTTCCATCTGGCGCTTCACGCGTCCACGAATACGCTTTTCTACTTGCAAGATATCAATCTCACTTTCTAAATCCGCTAAAAGACTTTCTAGACGCTGTACGACATCCATCATTTCCAAGAGGCGTTGTTTTTGCTCCAGTTTGACAGGCAGATGGGCACAAATAGTATCAGCTAAACGGCTTGGGTCATCTATTCCCCCTAAAGAAGAAAGAATTTCTTGAGGCACTTTTTTATTGAGTTTTACGTATTGATCAAACTGGGCCATGATGGCACGACGTAACGCTTCGGTTTCATGTGCATCAATAGTAGAAAGAGCTGTGGGGGTTGCTTCGCAAGAAAAGTAGCCCAGACTATCTTCAATTTGACTTACCTCGGCACGCTGCACACCTTCAACTAGCACCTTCACAGTTCCATCGGGCAATTTAAGCATTTGAAGAATATTCGCGATACAACCCACTTGGTAAAGATCTTCCACAGATGGTTCATCTTTTGCAGCAGTCTTTTGGGCAACTAGCATCACATTCTTGCCAGTTTCCATAGCTGCTTCAAGCGCTTTAATCGATTTTGGGCGACCCACAAACAAGGGAATCACCATATGGGGAAAGACAACCACATCCCTTAATGGGAGCAATGGTAATGAAATAGGTTCAGAGGGCAGTAATAAGTGGCCAGGCATAAGGCAATTCCTCCAAAGTAATCAATCCTCAATAAACTCTAAAAATGTCTAAATACTAGATACAGACCTAATTGATGAGTAGGATACTACCTATATGGGTGCCTGCTAGAGAAAAACAAGGGGGAAATATGCCAGAAATGAGCAAAAATCAAGAAATATCAGGTAAAAACCCCTATAAATTCGCTTTTTTGCTCAATATTGCTGATTCTGTATCCTGCTTATAGACCAAGATTGGTTTTCCGCCCTCAGCAATCGTACTTTCATCGATCACGACCTTTTGAACGTTTTTTAAGGACGGCAGGTCATACATGATATCCATCAAAGAGCCTTCTAAAATGGAGCGCAGGCCACGGGCACCTGTTTTGCGGGCAATCGCTTTTTTAGCAATGGCTGATAAGGCCGCTGGACGAACTTCGAGCTCGGAGCCCTCCATCTTTAAAAGTGCTTGATATTGCTTAACCAGTGCATTTTTAGGTTCCGTCAGGATTTGAATTAACGCTTTCTCATCTAACTGCAGCAAAGTAGCTACAACAGGTAGACGTCCAATCAATTCTGGAATTAGGCCGAACTTAATTAAATCCTCAGGCTCGACTTCGATTAAAAGGTCGCTGACGCCACGATCGTCTTTACCCGGTACCGTGGCATTAAATCCAATACCAGTCTTTGCTGTGCGCTGTTGAATTACCTTTTCAAGCCCATCAAACGCGCCACCACAAATAAACAAGATGTTAGTCGTATCAACTTGTAAGAAATCTTGATTGGGGTGCTTACGTCCACCTTGGGGTGGAATTGAAGCCATTGTGCCTTCAACCATCTTCAAAAGTGCTTGTTGCACTCCCTCACCCGATACATCACGAGTGATAGAGGGGTTATCCGATTTACGGGAAATCTTATCGATCTCATCAATGTAGACAATCCCGCGTTGGGCTTTTTCTATATCGTAATCACAAGCTTGCAATAACTTTTGAATGATGTTTTCAACATCTTCACCAACATAACCCGCTTCAGTCAAAGTAGTTGCATCGGCCATTACAAAAGGTACATCTAGCATACGGGCTAGTGTTAGAGCTAGTAATGTTTTTCCAGAACCTGTAGGTCCAATTAATAAAATATTGCTCTTAGCTAGTTCAACGCCATCAATAATGGCCTTAGCAGGAACCTTGCTTACTTTTTTATCTAGTTTCTCTTCTTTAGTTTCAGGTAAATACTCCAAGCGCTTGTAGTGGTTATATACGGCTACCGCTAAGTTTTTCTTGGCATGATCTTGCCCAATGACATATTGATCTAAGTGCTCACGAATTTGATGTGGAGTTGGGAGCGAGTAATCGCCTTCCTTTTTGGGAAGCTTAGCAAGTTCTTCTTTAATGATATCGGTACAAAGATCAATGCATTCATCGCAGATATAAACCGAAGGCCCTGCAATCAGTTTTTTAACTTCATGTTGACCCTTGCCGCAGAAGGAGCAATACAGGATTTGATCAGTACTAGAGGTGGTCTTTTTATCGCTCAAAATGGAAATCTCAAAAATAAATGCTAAATTAAGGACGTTTATCGATGACTTTATCGATCAAACCATATTCCTGAGCCTGTTCGGCGGACATAAAATTATCGCGATCAGTATCTTTAGCAATGGTTTCGATAGTTTGACCAGTGCGATCAGCCAAAATCTGATTCAGACGTTCCCGCAAGTAAAGAATTTCACGAGCTTGAATTTCAATATCGGAAGCTTGACCACGTGCACCGCCTAATGGCTGATGAATCATCACGCGTGAGTTAGGCAAGGCATAACGCTTACCTTTTTCTCCAGCACATAATAAGAATGCACCCATACTCGCAGCCATGCCCATGCATAAAGTGCTAACGTGAGGCTTAATAAATTGCATAGTGTCATAAATTGCTAAGCCAGCAGAAACCGAGCCGCCAGGAGAATTGATATATAAAGAAATCTCTTTATCCGGGTTTTCGCTCTCAAGGAACAAAAGCTGTGCAATTACTAAGTTAGCAGTTTGATCATTTACCTCACCAACCAAGAAAACAACGCGCTCTCTAAGAAGACGTGAATATATGTCATATGCTCTCTCACCTCGACCAGAGGTTTCGATCACCATCGGAACCAAACCCAAGCCTTGGGGTTCTAAATTTTCAGAATGAAAGTGATTTAGGTTCATGTGATCAAGCCTTTAATGTTGGGGTGCCAAACAATATTTAATTGAGTTTGCTAAGTTCTTCAAAGCTTACCGCTTTATCGATAACCTTAGCCTGTGAGGTGAAATACTTAATCACATTATCTTCAAGCACTAGGTTCTCAACATCTTTAAGACGGCTTGGATTACTGTAGAACCAACGAACCACTTCTTTTGGATCTTCGTAAGTCGCCGCCTGCTCATCAATTTCTGCTTTAATTTGATCAGCAGTAACTGCCAAATTTTGCTGTTTAACTAAATCACTCAAGATCAAGCCTAAACGCACACGTTTAAGGGCTTGCTCTGCAAACATTTCTGGTGGAATAGGGGCTTCTTTGGCATTCGGAATGCCGCGCTGTATTAAATCTTGTCGTGCGGATTCTACTAAACGCTCTTGTTCTTGAGAAAGCAAAGCCTTAGGCACATCAAGCTCGCACAAGCTGTTGAGCTTATCCATTACTTCACCTTTTAAAAGGGAGGTAATACGACGCTTCGTTTCACGCTCTAAGTTCTCTTTGATTTCCTCGCGCATTTTGAGTACGCCACCTTCAGTAACTCCTAATGACAAGGCAAAAGCTTCATCAATTGCTGGAAGATGAGGCCAATTAACAGACTTCACAGTAATTACGAATTCAGCTGTTTTGCCAGCAACGTCTTTACCATGGTAATCAGCTGGAAAGCTCAGGGGAAAAGTCTTGCTATCTCCAGCCTTTAGACCCAAGCTTGCTTCTTCAAATTCTGGAAGCATGCGCCCTTCGCCAAGAACATATTCAAAATTTTCGGCCTTACCACCAGTAAACTCTACGCCGTCAACTTTGCCAACAAAGTCAATCACCACTTGGTCACCGGCTTGGGCAGCGATATTAGCACCGCCATCACCATGAGAACCAGCTTCGCCACGCGCAAAATAATGCACTTGTTGTTTGCGCAATACATCTAAGGCACGATCAATCTGGGCATCAGAAATATCAGTTGCATATTTAGTTACTTCAGCTTTGCTGAAATCACCCATTTTGATTTCTGGCAGAACTTCAAAATAAGCATCAAACACAATTTTGTCTGCTTCGAGCTCACTCTTAGGATCAAGACGTGGCTGGCCAGCTAATTTAATGGCTTCTTTTTGAGCGATGTCATAAAACATTTCTGAGGCTTTATCGAATTGAAGCTCGAAGTCAACCTGCATGCCATATTGCTTTTCAACCATATTCTTAGGCACTTTACCTGGACGAAAGCCAGCAACCTTCATCGTCTTACCTAGTTTAACTAGGCGGTTATCTCTTGCTTTAGCCAAATCGGCCCGAGCAAATTCTAGGGTCATTTTGCGGTCTAACTGACCTAAATTTTCTATCTGCACAGCTATTCTCGTCTCTAAATTGAAAAACAGGATATGTGAAGTCCAAGCCTAGTAGCAATCTTGTGGTGCGAGAAGGGGGACTCGAACCCCCACACCATTTCTGGCGCCAGGACCTAAACCTGGTGCGTCTACCAATTCCGCCATCCTCGCGAGTTTCCGCAAACGCTACTTAGCTCAAACTTCAACTCTAAAGACCGTAATTCTACAATGCTTAGTGGTTTAGAAGATATTTAAGCCTTATAAAGCAAAGCGACAGCATGAACCGCAATACCCTCTTCTCGGCCTAGATACCCCAAAGATTCATTGGTTTTGGCTTTGAGATTGACATGGCTAGGGGTAACCGCTAAATCAGCTGCAATATTTTTGATCATCTCTGGTAAAAATTGGGCTAATTTGGGCTTTTGGCAAATAATGGTGGCATCCACATTGCCAATGTGAAAACCAGCCGCTTGCACCTTTTGCAAGGCTGCTCTGAGCAAAATGCGACTATCCATATCTTTAAATTGTGCATCCGTATCCGGAAATAGCTGCCCAATATCATTTAAGCTTGCAGCGCCCAGTAAAGCATCTGTGATGGCATGGAGTAAAACATCAGCATCAGAGTGGCCAAGAAGCCCTTTTCCATGGGGAATGAGAACACCCCCAATGATGAGCTTGCGATCGACTACTAGGGCATGAACGTCATAACCTTGACCAATCCGAAACTGCGGAAAATGTACTGTGCTTTGAGTCATGGTTGGTTGTTTAACTTTTGTTAGGTACAGCAAGCAAAAGGGATTGCATTAATTGCCAATCGGCAGGATGAGTCACTTTAAAGTTGCGAGTTGCACCTTCTATTAATAGCGGCTTATGGCCAAGCAACTCCATTGCGCTGGCCTCATCCGTAATATCTGCCTCTTGCCTTATGCCATCTTCAATAGCGTCGTGCAAGGCCTTGATTCTAAACATTTGTGGAGTTTGTGCCTGCCAGAGGTGGTCTCTTGAAATCGTTTTTTCAGACCGCGTTGGATTACCAGCAACAGCTGAATTAAAATCAGCTAACTTTAAAGTATCGGCCACTGGCATTGCTAGTAGACCACCATCGCCTGAATTCTTGACAGCATTGATCAAGGCCTGAATTAAATTAGATGTGATGCCAGGACGAGCTGCATCATGCACCAATACCCAATCGGTTTGTGCAATACCAGCCTTAAGCATGGCAGCTAAGGTATTGCGCACAGTCTCTTGTCGAGTAGGCCCGCCGCTAGCAACGAACTGCAAAGGCTTGATCGAGGCAAGGCAAGTTAAAGCAGGGTTATCAATAAAACCATGGCTAACCCCTACCCAAATCGATGCGATGTCTTGGATCTGAGAAAAGGCATCTATGGCGTAGGAAAGCATCGGTTTACCTGCGAGCTCCTGAAATTGCTTTGGTAAAACCCCGCCAAGACGCGAACCAGTGCCTGCCGTAGGTAAAAGTGCATGGCATTGGGGCATCGATCGGTTTTTTAGACTCATACCTGATTCTATAATGAGTGCAGATGTCAGATGCATTAAAACTAGGACCCCCCATACCTGCGCCGCGGGCTGGGCAGCGCTTTACCTTTTCTGGCTTGGTGGGATCAGCAGATGCCGCCCTAATTGCTCAAGCTGCCCTGCGGTATCGCAAGGATTATTCGGTCATGGTGGTGTTTTGTGCCCAGGCTCAGGAAGCTCAACGTCTCTTGGAGGAAATTCCGACTTTTGCTCCACAGCTCAAAACCCGCTTATTGCCCGATTGGGAGATTCTTCCTTACGACCATTTTTCCCCGCATCAGGATTTAGTTTCAGAGCGCTTAGCCACTCTTTATGAACTACTCAATGGTAGTTGCGATATTGTTTTAATCCCTATTACGACTGCATTACAAAGGTTAGGCCCACCAAACTTTTTATCTGGGCATACCTTCTTTTTTAGGCAAGGTGATGCCTTAAATGAAGTAGCGTTAAAGCTTCAACTTCAACAGGCTGGTTATGATCCGGTCAGCGCAGTTATGCGTCCTGGTGAGTACAGTATTCGTGGTGGCTTAATTGACCTCTTTCCAATGGGATCAAACTTACCTTATCGCCTAGATCTCTTTGGAAACGAAATTGAACAAATCAGGGCCTTTGATCCAGACACTCAAAGAAGCCTCTATCCCGTTAAAGAAGTGCGTTTGCTGCCTGGTCATGAGTTTCCATTTGATGACGCCTCTCGTATAGCCTTTCGTGGGCGCTGGCGTGAAGTATTTGAAGGTGACCCAACCCGCTGTTCGATCTATAAAGATGCTAATTTAGGCATACCAAGCGCAGGCATTGAATCTTATTTGCCGCTTTTCTTCCCAGAGTCTTCTACTGTTTTTAATTACTTCCCGCGCTCTGGTGATCCAGTATGGATCATTAGTATTGGTGGCTTAGAAGAATCTATAAAGAGTTTTTGGAAAGATACTTGGCAACGATATGAATTTTTAAAGCACGATCTTGATAGGCCCATTCTTCCACCCAAACAGTTATTTCTTGAGCTAGATGAGTTCTTCAGCGAAGTAAAGCCTCATGCAAGATTAGTTTTGGATCGAGAAATAAAAGTACCAACTGATGAGCATATAGGCGCGCCATTTTTAGCTGTTCCCGATATTGCGGTTCATCGTAGTGACGCTGATCCTATTAATCGCTTGCGTAGCCTAGTTTTGCAAGAAAAAACCCGTATTTTGATTTGTAGTGACAGTGCAGGTCGTAAAGAGTCAATTCGCCAATTGTTTGAAGAAAGTAATTCTGTTGAAGGCCACGATGGTAAAGCGCTCTATCCCTTAAAGGCTGATAGCTTTGAAACCATTGCCAACTTCATTAAGAGTGACTCCTTATTTGGTTTAGTAAACGCCCCTCTCTTTAATGGCTTTACTTGGCCCGCTGAAAATCTCATTCTCATTACTGAGGCTGAATTATTCACTTCAACCGCAAGGCAACGCCGCAAAGGTAAAGGTAGCGAGAGTGTCGATCCTGACATGCTATTTAAGGATCTTTCTGAGCTCAAGATAGGTGACCCAGTAGTTCATTCAGATCATGGCATAGGTCGCTACCAAGGCTTGGTCCTGTTAAATTTAGCTCCCCCTAAAGATGCACCAATTTTTGAAGAATTTTTACATTTAGTCTATGCAAAAGAGGCGACTTTGTATGTACCAGTGCAACAACTGCAAATGGTCACTCGCTATGCAGGATCAGACCCAGACTCTGCGCCATTACATTACCTAGGCACGGGCCAGTGGGATAAAGCAAAGCGTAAAGCAGCTTTGCAAATTCGGGATACCGCTGCAGAATTATTAAATCTTTATGCTGCTAGGGCTATTCGCATAGGCCATGCTTTTGAGTTCTCAGCTCATGACTATGCCGCTTTTGCTGAGAGTTTTGGTTTTGAAGAAACTCCTGACCAAGCTAATGCTATTGCAGCAGTCATTGGTGATATGACTAGCGGCACACCCATGGATCGCTTGGTCTGTGGCGATGTTGGGTTTGGTAAGACCGAGGTTGCCTTGCGTGCTAGCTTTGTAGCGGTTATGGGTGGCAAACAAGTAGCTATCTTGGCCCCAACCACCCTTCTTGCTGAGCAACATGTGGCTACCTGGAAAGACCGCTTTGCAAATTGGCCTGTTCGAATTGTTGAGCTTTCTCGTTTTAAAACTACTAAAGAAATTAATACCGCCTTAGATGCTATTGCCAAGGGAGAAGCAGACATCATTATTGGTACCCATAAACTGCTCTCAAAAGAAACGTTGTTTGCTAACTTAGGCTTAGTGATTGTCGATGAGGAGCATCGTTTTGGGGTTCGTCAGAAAGATGCATTAAAGGCTTTACGTGCTGAGGTAGATATTCTCACTTTAACAGCCACCCCTATTCCGAGAACCTTGGGAATGGCAATGGAAGGTCTGCGTGAATTTTCCATTATTGCTACTGCACCACAAAAGCGTTTAGCCATTAAAACCTTTGTGCGTCGTGAAGGTGATGGCGTTATTCGGGAAGCAGTTCTTCGCGAAATCAAACGCGGTGGTCAGGTGTATTTTCTGCATAACGAAGTGGAGACCATTCAGAACCGTAAGCATGCTCTACAGGAGTTAATTCCTGAGGCTAGCATCAGCGTAGCCCATGGCCAGATGCATGAACGCGAACTCGAATCAGTGATGCGGGAGTTTGTGACACAACGTACCAATATTTTGCTCTGCACTACCATTATTGAAACTGGTATTGACGTCCCAACAGCCAATACCATCATCATGCATCGTGCCGATAAGTTTGGATTGGCACAACTTCATCAACTTCGTGGACGGGTAGGTCGTTCTCACCACCAAGCCTATGCCTATCTGTTAGTACCCGATCCAGAAGCTTTAAGTAAACAAGCGCAATTACGCTTAAATGCTATTCAAGCAATGGAAGAATTGGGCTCTGGTTTCTATTTAGCAATGCATGATTTAGAAATTCGGGGGGCGGGAGAGGTGCTTGGTGACAAGCAATCTGGTGAGATCCATGAGATTGGGTTTCAGCTTTATACCGAAATGCTCAACCGAGCTGTTAAGTCACTACGCAACGGTAAGGAACCTGATTTATTGACGCCTTTACAAGTAACGACTGACGTTAATCTAGGGGTACCTGCCCTTCTACCCAGTGATTACTGTCCAGATGTCCATGAACGGCTTTCAATGTACAAGCGTTTTGCTGGCACAAATCATTTTTCTGAGCTGATCGGTTTGCGAGAAGAGTTAGTTGATCGTTATGGGGATTTACCTGATCAGGCTAAGTCCTTTTATGAAACACACCGCCTTCGCTTAGAAATGGCTGGGTTTGGAATACAGAAGATTGATGCAATCTCCACCTCAATTCAGATTCAATTTATTCCTAATCCCCCAATTGATCCCATCAAGATTATTGCCCTGATTCAGTCATCTAAATATATCCAACTCAATGGCCAAGATAAGCTTAAGATTTTGCCCCAAAAGGATCGGGATTTTGAAAAGCTAGAACAGCGCTTAGATCATATTCGTAAAATATTGCGCCGCTTAAATGAAACTGCCATGTTAAGTACTGCTAAAGTTCATTAACCATCATCGCTTACTATTGCACTATGACCAGCCATCACACTCTTGTAGCCCTATCCAATGAGCCGATTTCTACTCAGTTAGGTACTGCCTTAGCTGAGCATACCCAGATTTTGGGTTTTGGAATTACCCCTATTCCAAAAGAGCTGCCCTTCTCTAGATATTTTTCAGAGCGCTGGACGACGCCAGTTACCTTATTGCCAGAAGCCCGCTTTGCCCTACGTGCGATAGCATCCCAATATGGAACTGATTTAGCATTTTTATCTGCAGGATTTAAACCACAAGATATTCGCGTCTTAGCAATGGATATGGATTCAACACTCATTAATATTGAGTGCATTGATGAAATTGCTGATTTTGCAGGTAAGAAAGCAGCTGTTTCTGATATTACAGAAGCGACTATGCGTGGAGAAATAAAAGACTTTAAAGAGAGCCTACGTCGGCGTGTAGCCCTTCTAGAAGGTGTCTCTTCTACAGTGCTGGAGTCAGTTTATCAAGAGCGTCTGCGGCCTAATCTTGGAGCGCTAGAGCTATTGGCCGGTGCCAATGAGCGAGGTCTTTACACTTTACTCGTCTCTGGTGGCTTTACCTTCTTTACAGAAAAACTATCTCAAGAGTTTGGCTTTAAACAATCACAAGCGAACACCCTAGAAATTATCGATGGCAAGCTCACTGGCAAAGTATTGGGTGAGATTGTGGATGGATTTGCTAAAGCAGCCTACCTCGAGCGCAGTTGCGAGCTGATACATTGTCACAAAACCAACTCCATTACCATGGGAGATGGCTCTAATGATTTATTAATGATGCAGGGCTCTGGCATTAGCATTGCTTACAAAGCCAAGCCTATCGTAAAAGAAAAAGCCGACGCGGCTTTTGACCGGGTCGGCTTGGATGCTGCCTTACTACTAATTGCTTAAGTATTTAACTCTCTCTAACTCATCAGAGACGCTCAAAAATAGTGGCAATACCTTGTCCGCCACCAATACACATCGTTACTAGAGCATATTTACCTTGCACACGTTGTAATTCATGGATCGCTTTAGTTGCAATGGCAGCGCCTGAACAACCAATTGGGTGACCTAAAGCAATCGCACCACCGTTAACATTGGTCTTGGTTGGATCAAGTCCTAAGCCTTTTGCAACAGCTAACGCTTGCGCCGCAAAAGCCTCATTTGATTCAATGACATCTATTTGATCTAATGTGAGTCCAGCACGCTCTAAGGCAATCTTAGTCGCAGGAATAGGACCTTCACCCATGATGTGATTAGGCACGCCTGCAATCGCATAAGATACTAAACGGGCAATTGGTTTATGACCTGCTTTAGCTGCAGCCTCTGCAGAAGCCAAGACAAAGAAAGCAGCGCCATCGTTAATACCAGATGCATTACCAGCGGTAACAGTGCCCCCTTCTTTTTTGAAGACACCTTTCATTTTTGCCAAGGTTTCCATCGTAGTGTCTGGCTTGCAATGCTCATCAGTATCAAACACGATATCGCCCTTACGGGTTTTAATAGTGATTGGAACGATTTGTGACTTAAAGCGTCCCTCTTTGATTGCAATGGCGGCGCGACGATGAGATTCCACTGCAAGGGCATCTTGATCTTCGCGGGTAAATTTGTATTTCTCGACCAGGTTTTCTGCTGTTACACCCATATGACCAACACCAAATGGGTCCGTCAATACAGACACCATCAGATCAAGCATTTTGGTATCGCCCATACGTGCACCGCTACGCATTGCTGTAGAGCCGTACATACCACGCGACATCACTTCTACACCACCACCAATGCCGTAGTCACAATCACCGAGCATGATGGCCTGCGCTGTAGTCACAATCGCTTGCAAGCCTGAACTACATAAACGATTTAATGCCATTGCAACTGATTCCATTGGCAAACCTGCCTGAATAGAAGCTACCCTTGCAACATAGGCATAACGGTTATCTGTAGGAATGGTATTACCGACAGTTACATAATTAATCAATGCAGGATCCACTCCAGAGCGCGTAATTGCCTCTTTCATGACCATGCCACCGAGCTCACAAGGCTCTAAGCTGCTTAGAGCACCACCAAAACTACCGATTGCGGAACGTACTGCACTTAAGACAACGACATCACGACTCATATCAATCCCCTTAGCTGAGCCTATAAATTAGGCTAAATTAGTAATTCAACTTCTAGTTTTAGTGCAATAGTCAAGTTTGCGCTATTAGGTCATGCCCTTGGGAGCTAATAACGGTTACACGGACAAATTCTCCGGTACGGTATCTTTTTGAAGGTTTACTAGGTGGTAAAACCCTTACCAAACCATCAATCTCAGGGGCATCTCCTACTGTACGCCCAATTCCACCATATTCGTCGACTCGATCAATCAAAATTTGCATCCGTTTGCCTACTTTTTTGGCAAGTCGCTTAATAGAAATTTCTTCTACTTTTGCCATAAAGCGGGCGCGACGGTCCTCCCGAATAGCTGCTGGAATTGCATTTTCTAAAGTATTGGCACTCGCTCCTGCTACTGGAGAATATGCAAAGCAACCAGCACGATCTATCTGCGCTTCATCTAAAAAATCCAGCAGATAGGCAAACTCCTCTTCAGTCTCCCCTGGAAAGCCGGCAATAAAAGTACTCCGAATCACTAAATCAGGGCAACTAGCGCGCCAAGCCAAAATACGCTCAATATTTTTTTCGCCACTAGCAGGACGCTTCATGCGTTTAAGCACATCAGGATGAGCATGCTGTAGTGGAATATCGAGGTAAGGAAGAACACCATACCCATGCTCAGAAAATTGTGCCATTAAGGGCAAGATATCATCCACATGGGGATAGGGATAAACATAATGCAACCTCACCCAAGCTTGATGCTCCCTAGCGATTTGATTAAGTGCGTTGACTAGATCAAAGAGGCGTGTTTTGACGGGCCTGCCATCCCAAAAACCCGTACGGTATCCAATATCTACACCATAGGCACTCGTATCCTGAGATACCACTAGCAACTCTTTTACGCCAGACTCAAATAGTTTTTTTGCTTCAAGCAATACTTCGCCGATTGGACGCGAAATTAAGTCACCTCGCAAGCTAGGAATAATACAAAAGGTACAACGATGATTGCAACCTTCAGAGATTTTGAGATAGGCATAATGTTTAGGTGTGAGCTTGACCCCTATAGCAGGCAGTAAATCAATAAAAGGGTCATGCGGCTTTGGCAAGTGCTGATGAATGGCTTGCATCACCTCAGCAGTAGCGTGGGGGCCTGTAACTGCGAGTACTTTTGGGTGAATGCTCTGAATAAGATCGCTGCCATCAGCATTCTTACGAGCCCCTAGACAACCAGTCACAATCACTTTGCCGTTTTCAGCTAAGGCTTCACCAATGACTGCCAAACTCTCTTCTACTGCCGAATCAATAAATCCACAGGTATTAACCACCACGAGATCAGCGCCAGCATAATCTTTAGAGGTCTCATAACCTTCTGCACTTAACTGCGTGAGGATGAGCTCAGAATCCACTAAGGCCTTGGGACAACCCAAGGAAACAAACCCTACTTTTCCCACCACAACTATTCTTTTTCAGTTTTGTTAGTGTGCGCAGTAAATGGAAAACCACCAAATAAGCTTTGGGAACCTTGCATCTGCTCTTGCATTTTTACAAAAAGCTCTTTACTTTGATCCATATAACTCCCCATCAAACCTTGCATGAGTGGATTTTGTAGGCTCATCATTTTGGCCCAGGCTTCAGGGCTACTGCCAGCACCAACCCCTTGGGATTGATCGCCTAATTTGTGGTGTATATCCACAAAGGATTGCATGGTTTTTTCAAGGTAGGTTCCCATCAAACCCTGCATGGAATTGCCATAAAAACGAATAATTTGGGACAACATCTGAGTAGAAAAAACAGGAGCGCCACCAGCCTCTTCTTCTAAGATGATTTGTAAAAGGATGTTACGGGTTAAATCATCCTCAGTTTTGGCATCGACCACACTAAAGACCTCACCAGTCATTACTAAGTTTTTAATATCTGACAGCGTGACATAAGCACTAGTTTTAGTATCGTATAAACGACGATTGGGGTATTTTTTGATGAGGCGGTCTTCGCCTGCTCTTTTTGCTCGTGTGGCCATATTTTATATTTTCCTAACTGTCTCTACTGCAACGCAACATCGGCATAGTTTATCTCTAGTTTGATCTAAAGGTAAATATGCCGATGTATTTACTGCATAAAACATGGAATTTAAGGTGTTTTAGCCGGTATGTAGACCGCCATTGAGAGAGAAATCTGCCCCTGTGGCATAGCCCCCATCTTCGGACGCAATCCAGCAACAAATAGAGGCGATTTCATCAGGAGTACCTAAACGCTTGACTGGAACTCCGGCCACAATCTTTTCTAGTACATCTTCACGGATGGCTTTGACCATATCTGTTCCGATATATCCAGGAGAAACGGTGTTCACAGTCACGCCTTTGGCAGCTAATTCTTGCGATAGAGCCATAGTAAAACCGTGTAAGCCTGCTTTAGCGGTAGAGTAGTTAGATTGACCAAACTGTCCTTTTTGACCATTCACTGAGGAAATATTAATAATGCGACCCCAGCCGTTATCAGCCATACCGTCAACAACTTGCTTAGTGACATTGAACAATGAGTTCAGATTGGTATCAATCACAGCCTTCCATGCATCTGGAGTCATTTTACGGAAAACGCTATCCCGTGTAATGCCAGCATTGTTTACTAAAATATCTACCCGACCGACCTCAGCCTTAACTTTTTCAAAGGCGGCCACTGTACTATCCCAATCAGAGACATTGCCTTCAGAGGCGATGAAGTCATATCCAAGGGCTTTTTGTTCTGCAATCCAACGATCTTTACGTGGCGAATTAGGGCCACAACCTGCAATCACCTTGTAACCATCTTTAGCTAAGCGTTGACAAATTGAGGTACCGATACCGCCCATACCACCAGTTACATACGCGATTTTTTGTGACATTGTGATCCCCTTGTAAAAAATTGAACGAAATATTATTTAAGCGGCAGGACTAGCTTTTTCTTTAACGTACTTGCCTGGTGCAGCTTCTAGTTTTTTGTACTTGGCATTACCAAAGGTTTTTCTAGCCGGAATTTGTTCGCCACCAAATTGCTCTAACCATTTTGTATAGTTTGGCCACCAACTACCTTTAATCTCAGTAGCATTAGCAAGCCACTCATCGGCAGTTTTTGCGATCTTGTTATTTTCAAAGTAATAGCGTTTATTTTTAGATGGTGGATTAATCACACCAGCAATATGACCAGAGGCCCCTAGTACAAAACGGTTTTTACCTTTAAGAATATGGACTGATTCATAGGCAGAAGTCCAAGGAACAATATGATCCTCGTGTGAGGCATAAATATATGCGGGACAGGTAATTTTTCCTAAATCAATCTTCTCGCCACACAAGGTTATTGTGTTTGGTTTAACTAAATCATTTTGTAAATAGGTGTGGCGTAAATACCAGCAATACATCGCGCCTGGTAAATTAGTCGAATCGCCATTCCAATACAGAAGATCAAATGGGGGTGGTGATTTTCCTTTAAGATAACCTTCAACTACGTAATTCCATACCAAATCGTTAGGGCGTAAGAAAGAGAAGGTATTACCTAAATCTAAGCCCGACATCATTCCAAACTTACCACCCTCACCCCCAATAGAGGTTTCGCGCATCTTCACCATACTTTCATCAATAAAGACATCTAAGATGCCAGTGTTGGTGAAATCTAGTAAGGTAGTAAATAGAGTTAAGCTCGCTATAGAATTATCTTTGCGGGCCGCTAATACAGCCAGTGCAGATGCAGTCAATGTACCACCAACACAAAAACCCAAAATATTGATTTGCTTGGTTCCACCAATCTCTTTAACAACGTCAATCGCTCGAATAACGCCCTTACCTACATAGTCTTCCCAACTCACTTGTGCCATCGAGGCATCGGGATTTTTCCAGGAAACTAAAAAGACGGTATGGCCTTGACTCACCATATAACGCACTACTGAATTGTCAGGTTGCAAATCCAAAATGTAGTATTTGTTAATGCAAGGTGGCACCATTAAATAGGGACGCTCAAAGACTGTTTCTGTTAATGGGGTGTATTGAATAATTTCAAATAATTCACAACGAAATACTACCTGACCTTCAGTGGTGGCGATATTTTTACCAACCTCAAAAGCACTCTCATCTGTTTGGGAAACTTTGCCTTTTTTTATGTCCCCTAATAGATTAACAATTCCATTTTGAATCGACTGCCCTTGTGAGCTAATAATGTTTTCAAGTACCTCAGGATTCGTTGCAATGAAATTGGATGGCGATAATGCATCAATCATTTGCTCTGTTGTGAACAAAATCTTTTGTCTTGCTTTTTCATCAGTCTCAACAGCTTTTGCTAACTCCATTAAATACTTAGAATTTAATAGGTAGGTTGCGGCGATCACCTTGCTCCAAGATGAATGCCAAGCCTTACCCGCAAAGCGACGATCCTTTAACTCAATTGCTTCTGGATTAGTAGCTATGTGTGCTAATTCAGTAAAATATTCTTTTTGTACCTCTGCTAAACGCTCTGGCGGAATCATCGCCATATGGTGTGGTGCCAAAGAAGGGGTAACGCCAGTATTCATTCCTGCAAACATATTGATCTCTTAAAGTATTTATAGACATTCTCCATCTATAAGGTCTGAAGAGTTATACGCACTAACCCTAGCCTAAGGGCTAAGCTAGTGATAACCCCAACATCTCGTTTTATCCACTCATCCAAATACAGGATGCTATTCGCCCTGTTTGACCATCGCGACGAAAGGAAAAAAAGTGTGATTGATCGGTATAAGTACAAAATTCACCACCCTCGATCTGCACAATTCCCATCTCATTGAGGCGGCTTTTGGCTAATAAATACAGATTAGCAAAATACTTTCCTGGACTTCCCTCAAGCGCAATAAATGCCTGGTCTGGCAACGCCTTACCAGATTGAGTAAATGCATCCAGTACATCTGTCCCGACTTCAAATGCTTGAGGACCAATCGCCGGCCCGAGCCATACAGAAATATTTGCCACAGAAAGATGGGGTGACAATGCCAACATTGCTGTCACTGTATTTTCTAAAACACCGTTGCATAATCCGCGCCAACCAGCATGAGCAGCGCCAATCACCTTGCCATCATCACTGGCCAATAGAACTGGTAAACAGTCTGCGGTTAATATCGTCAATACTTCATTAGGAATATCACTAACAGCAGCATCTGCTTTTATGGGGGCGCCCTTAATGGCTCGCCTACTTTGTGGCGTACTCACGTGTGTGCCATGGACTTGTTCAAGCCATATAGGCTCTTGAGGAATATGGGTATTTAAGATAGCTCGATTTGCAAGCACCTGTTTGGCGCCATCTCCAACATGATCACCAAGATTTAATGAGTGGTAGGGAGTTTTACTAATTCCACCCTCACGGGTAGTAACGAGGGCATGAACTGCTGCTGGCTTGACTAGCCAGTTTGGGATCAGGACTGACTTAGCTTGAGGCATTCTGAATCGAGGCCAATAAGGCTGCTTCTTGTGGTAAATCTGCTGGAGTCATCCCCACTTTGGAGAGTAGCTCCATCAGGTCTACTGGTGGCAACCTAAACCAAGTCATTACCTCTAAAGAAACGGGGTGTTGCAAACTTAAAGCGAAAGCGTGAAGTGCTTGGCGCTCAAACGGTAAATCCTTCGCAGAACCTGGGGTTCTTTTTCGGTAAACGGGATCCCCTAACAAGGGGAAACCTAAAGACTCTAGGTGTACCCGAATCTGGTGAGTGCGCCCTGTCTCTAAGCGACATTCCAACAAAGCAACCGGGCTAGTCAAGAATTGACCTTTCGCCAAGCGCCTAAAAAGGGTTGCAGCCGGCTTTCCTTGGGTAGAGCCAGCGGCCATCTTTAAGCGATCCCGCTGATCTCGTCCTACTGTGGCTAATACCTTACCTTGTGAGGGAGTCTCCCCCCAGACCCAAGCTAAATAACGGCGTCCGACTGTGCGCTCCTGCAACTGCCTAACTAAAGCGGTCTGAGCGTGCGCTGTCCTTGCTACCACCATCAATCCAGAAGTATCTTTATCTAAGCGATGCACTATGCCTGCTCTAGGTAGATTCTTTAGCTCGGGGTAATGAAACAAAAGAGCGTTGAGCAAGGTCCCCGTCCAATTACCAGCTGCAGGGTGAACCACCAGTCCAGGTGGTTTATTGACCACAATCAAAGACTCATCCTCATAAACCACGTCTAACGGGATATTTTCAGGGCCAAAAGCAAATTGCTCAGGCATTTCTTGTGGAAAGACCTTAATACTCTCCCCACCCCGAAGCAAATAGCGGGCTTTGGTGATTTTTCCATCTACCGTGACCGCTCCAGCCTCAACCCAGGATTTAAGACGATTACGGGAATAATCGGGTAAAGCAGCTGCTAGGATCTTGTCCAAGCGCTCGCCATCCACATCATGGGGAATTTCTAGGGTAATGAAATCCTCTTCATCGATATAATCAATGGGATTCGATTCAGGAGTATGCGGCAATGCCACGCTTAAAGAGCCTTTTAGTTATGTCGGACGTTATTTCAGATGCCAGTTTAAGGCTTGCTGCCATGGTTGAGCCATTCGCGCAAAAAAGCCTTTTTCCCAGAAAAACGTTTTCGCTCACGCTTTTTATAGCCGCTAGTGCTACCCTCCTCCTATTGAGTGGCTGTGCGGGTAGCGATGGTCAAAAAGACGATGCGGATATTTGGTCAGAAACCAAGCTTTACTCTGAAGCCACTGACAAACTGAATGATGGTGATTTTGCTAAATGTGGCAAATATTTTGAAAAACTAGAAGGTCGCTTTCCTTTTGGCCCCTACTCACAACAAGCACAAATTAATGCTGCCTACTGTTATTGGAAGGCCCAAGAACAAGCTCAAGCCCTAGTTGCGATTGATCGCTTTATTAAATTGCATCAAGGCAGCCCTAATTTAGATTACGCCTACTATCTTAAGGGCCTTATCACCTTTAATGATGACTTAGGCTGGCTTGGTAAATTTACTGGTCAAGATTTAAGTGAGCGGGATCCCAAAGCAGCAAAAGAGGCTTTTGAATCATTTAAGGTCGTAGTTGAGCGATTCCCAGACAGTAAATACGCGCCCGATGCCTTAGATCGCATGCGCTATATCGTGAACTCTTTAGCTGAAGCAGATGTCATCGTAGCTCGTTTTTACTATCAACGCGGTGCCTATTTGGCATCCGCTAACCGCGCTCAACTGGTGATTCGGGATTATGATCGCGCACCTGCAGTTGAAGAGGCACTTTACCTATTGGTGAAGTCCTATGAAAAGTTAGGGATGAACGACCTTAGCTCCGATGCAATGAGAGTTCTTCAGCTTAACTTCCCAGATGGTCAGATGTTAGCTTCTGGGCAACGCGTTAAAAAAGAGCGCAAATGGTGGCAGTTCTGGAATAAATAAGCCTCTACTTGAGTTGCTTATTTAATCTCCACTGGCACACGTGGGGCCAAGGCGCAAATTAATTCATAGCCAATGGTACCGCTCATTTGAGCGACATCATCTACCGGAATGACTTTACCCCATAACTCAACCATGCTACCTACCTTGGCATGGGGTGCATCTCGCAGATCTACCGTGATCATATCCATAGACACTTGACCTGCTAATGGGCAGATTACCCCCTGCTTATCTTCACCAGCATCCTCTATCCACACTGGCGTGCCATCTTGGGCATGCCTTGGATAGCCGTCAGCATATCCACAAGCAATGACACCAATTCGCATATCTTCTGGCGCTTGGTAACGACCGCCATAACCGACATGATCTCCCTTTTTGAGTTCTTGAATAGCTATGATCTGGCTACGTAGTTGCATCACTGCCTGCAAATCTGAGCGAACAATGTCTGCAAAGGTACCGGTGGGCGAGACACCGTAGAGCATGATGCCTGGGCGAATCCAGTCACCTAATGCATTACGATGCCACAAAATAGCTGCTGAATTAGCCAATGAACTAGGGGCATGCAACCCTTCTGTAACATCATTAAAGCATTCCATCTGTTCGCCTACCGATGGAGATCGATCGACTTGATCGGCATTAGCAAAATGGGTCATATGGTGCATACGATAAGAGCTCGCATGTAGGCGATGAAAAGCAGTTCGATACTGGGCTGGTTTGAAGCCCAATCGATTCATTCCAGAATTGAGTTTGAGAAAGACATTAAATTCATGTCCGGATTTGCCTTTATACGATTCAAGCCATTGAACCTGCTTTTCACAATGCACTACCAGGTCGCACTGAAGCTGATCTGCTTGCTCTAGCTCAGCCTCATGAAACAATCCCTCTAGGAGCAGAATGCGACCCTGCCAGCCATGGTCTCGAAGCCATTGCGCATCGGCAATATCTAGTAGAGCAAACCCATCAGTTAAATCTAAGCCTTGCAGGGCTGCATTTAAGGTGTGCCCATACCCTTTAGCCTTGATGACTGACCAAATCTTAGATTCTGGGGCAAGCTCCCGAATTCGGTTTAAATTATGCCGAAAGGCCTTGGTGTCAATAGATGCCAAAATTGGTCTATGAATCAACTGATTAGCTACAGAGAGCATATTCACCCCTCCTTTCATGTTTTAATTACGTCAATGACTAGATTGTACGAATGAACCGTAGTTTTTACATCATTATGGCGGCGCAATTTTTTTCGTCGCTTGCTGATAATGCTTTGCTGATCGCAGCAATAGCTCTTCTGGCCCAGCTTAGTGCTCCGGCCTGGATGACCCCTTTACTCAAATTATTCTTCGTGCTCTCTTATGTCATCTTGGCTGCTTTTGTTGGCGCTTTTGCTGATTCCCGCCCTAAGGGCAATGTTATGTTTATTACCAACACCATTAAGTTTATTGGTTGTGTTGTGATGTTATTTGGCAGTCATCCCTTGTTTGCTTACGCCATTGTGGGCCTAGGGGCAGCAGCCTATTCTCCTGCTAAATATGGCATTTTGACAGAATTACTTCCCCCAGAAAAACTGGTAGCAGCCAATGGCTGGATTGAGGGCTTAACGGTAGGCTCGATCATTATGGGTACCGTGCTTGGCGGTATTTTGATCAGTAAAACGGTGTCCCAAGGACTTTTAAGCTTTGATTTACCTATCCTAGATACTGGGATTGATACTGCTGCAGAATCGGCCATTCTTATCATCATGCTGATATATGTCTTGGCTGCATTCATTAATTTGCGTATTCCTGATACCGGCGCGCGTTATGTTTCTCAAAAGACCAACCCAGTTGAATTAATCAAAGATTTTGCAGTTTGCTTTAAGACGCTGTGGGATGATCGTTTAGGTCAAATCTCTTTAGCAGTTACCACTCTGTTTTGGGGTGCTGGTGCTACTTTGCAGTTTATTGTGATTAAGTGGGCTCAAGTTGCCCTGAATATGAACTTATCCCAAGGCGCTATTTTGCAAGCCATATCTGCTGTTGGGGTTGCTGGAGGTGCGGTTTGGGCAGCTTGGCGGGTACCACTCAGAAGCTCTCTCAACGTTCTACCTTATGGCATGGCAATGGGTGTAGTGGTTTGTGCTTTAGCTGTCTATAACTCTGATATGTTGCCAAACACCACCATCATGACCTTTGGCAAGCTTGAGCTAACTCTGAACTTATTACCGGCCTACTGTTTATTAATCTTGGTAGGTTGGTTAGCAGGTTATTTTGTAGTTCCTATGAATGCCCTATTACAGCATCGTGGGCATGTATTAATGTCTGCTGGACACTCTATTGCTGTTCAAAACTTTAATGAAAATATCTCAGTGCTGCTAATGCTTTTAATGTATTCAGGGTTAATTTGGCTAGATGTACCTATTACTTTTGTGATCATTGGTTTTGGTATTGCAGTAAGCTTAATTATGTGGCTAGTCATTAAACGTCATCATGCAAACCAAGCAGAATATGACTCTATGCATCTAATCGGGGAACATAAACACACGCATTAAAGCTTAGCAGTTTAGTAATACAGATTTAGCGAGCAATAAATCCTGCCAAAGCAATCTTTTCTCTTTTGGCTTAGAAAGTAATTGATTTAATTCAAAAGTAGCAATGAGCGCAATTTCTTGAGCACCTTCTACGCTCATTGCTAAGATAGTTTCCCTAAGGTCTGGAAGAGATTCTTTTTCACCCGATAATTTTTGAGCAGCTAAACCACCAAAGGCAACAGCTACGATAGGTTCGCCATCTTGAGGAATTTCAAGGGGATTGATTTTATCTGTGGGAATTTTCCAAGACCATTCATGTGTGTTCAGGCCAAGTACTCGAACGATATTAGTGAATAATACTTGCGCATCTCCCTGAGGCTTATTACCAAAAAACCACCAAGTTCCAAAACTAATCTTATCAGCAGTATTCTGATGAAGATTATCCTCAGTAGGGGCAATATGAGGTTCGGAGGCAGGTATAGGAAGCTCTCGCGAAGTCCATTGCGTGATACCCATTTCTTTTAAAAATCTAGTGTTGGTGTCAGTATTCATGTCAATAGCTTAATCGATTTAGCTAAAACCAAGGCATCTTCCCGAGAACTGGAACCGGTATTAGTATTGGTAGGGTAATAATTTTTACGTGTGCCAATTTGTTCATAAGCTAAGTGCTCGTATAGTTTTAGTGCATTAGTGTTGCTAGGTCTAACCTCCAAAATGATACGTGCCATCTTTTGTTGAGCTGCTACACCTTCGATGGCCTGCATCATTCTAAGACCAATACCAAAGCGTCTCAGCTTAGGTGAAACAGTGATATTTAAGAGATGCAGTTCATCAACGGCCGGGAAAAGCACGCAATAAGCCCACAGAATCTGAGAATCTAAATAGCTGCCTTTAATAGAGTTTTCTAATTGGGGGCGAATGCAATATGCCCAATGGCCTGCCGCTAAAGAATCGGTAAAGTTTCCCCTAGTCCAAGGGTGGATATGGGAAGGTGCTTCGATTGCTAGCACCGCATCAAGGTCTGCGAGAACCATAGGCGAGAAGCTTAGCTCTGTACCACCCTCATATTCAGACATGATTAGATTGAGTTCGCTCTAGTGTAGTGAGGGCAACTTTATTTCTAATATATAAAGGTTCAAGCAAGTGGACATCTTGCTGGAGTCCTTGAGACCACATGGCATTAGCACAGGACAAGATACCTAGAGCATGAATACCAATATCTGCATTGATCTGGTGCTGATCCAATGGTATTGCTTGATTGGCGAATAAACGCTTACCAAATTCGCTGATGGCGCTACCAGCGAGATACTCTACGCCAGTTAAGTCAACTAGCTCTGGGGCAGAAAGCTCAATACCATCTACTCTTTTGGGTAAACCTAAGGCTGTATTTTCATAGTGAGCCCAATAGGACTCACCCATCCGAGCATCTATGGCTATAGCAAATACATTAGCTCCCGAGGCAATGAAGTCTGGTGTTTGAAATAACTGAGCAGCAATGGCATCTAAGCTAACCACAGGCAATACAGGTAGCTTGGCTGCGCTTGCTAAGCCCTGCACTACTGCGATACCTAAACGCACACCAGTAAAGGCGCCAGGACCTGTTCCCACAGCAATCGCATCTAATTGATTCAGTTTAGTGGAGGCTTGACCTAACAGTTCATCAATCCAAGGTAATAAGAGCTGGCTAGCGCCAGCCGACACTTGCTGATGTCGAACTAATGGCGGTGTGCCATCCAAAGATAAAGCCACCGAACACCAAGCAGACGAGGTGTCGATGGCTAAGATACGCGCCACTGAATAACCTTCTTAGAAAATAGAACTCTATTTTAAGCGCTTAAACTAGCAATGACCTCGGGGGGCGCTTGAACGAGCTCAATCAGAACCCCTTCACCACAAATCGGAAATTCTGCATTGCCTTTAGGATGTATAAAAGTAATGTCGTAGCCAGCAGCGCCTTTACGAATTCCCCCAGGAGCAAAACGCATCCCCTGTGAAGATAACCACGCCACTGCTTGAGGTAAATCATCCACCCATAAACCAATGTGATTTAAGGGTGTTTGATGTACCGCGGGCTTTTTTTCAATATCAAAAGGCTGCATCAAATCCATTTCGATCTCATGAGGCCTTTTACCAATAGCGCAAATATCTTCATCCACGTTTTCACGTTCGGAGACAAAAGTGCTTTTGTACTCAAACCCCAATAAATCTACCCACAGCTTACGCAGGCGCTGTTTGTCTTCCCCGCCTATTGCCACTTGCTGAATACCCAGAATCTGAAATGGTTTGCTCATCATGCTGGCCTATTCAAAACGAATAATCAATTGATCAACAGCTAGGCTTTCACCTACGTTTGCGCAAATTTGCGCAACCACACCATCTTTAACTGCTGTTAAGGTATTTTCCATTTTCATGGCCTCAATTGCGGCTAACTTTTGGCCCGCTGTCACTGCCTCTCCTACTTTTACAGAAATATTGGTTAATAAACCAGGCATTGGAGATACGATAAATTTCGAAGTATCGGGTGGTATCTTAATTGGCATACGACGCTGAAGCTCTGCCCCCAATGGACTTAACACCATGCACTCATACTGAGCACCATCTAAGCTTAGAAAGTATTTAATACCACGTCGCTCCACCTGAGCTGTCACTTTGCTTGTGCCATTGATGGTGGCATGTAAACAAATCTGGCCAGGACGCCAATCACTCACAATGTTGTAACGGCTAACCCCATCTGGCTCATCGATATAAACAGAGTAAACCCCGTCTTTAAGCTCTACCCTAATTGCCACTTCTTGGGGCTTATCTCTAGAGCCTACTCGTGTACCAGTTACCACTACAAATTTCTTGGCAATCGTCATTTCGTGGCCAGCTAATTGGCCATCGATCATCTTAATATGCTCTAAGTAGCGATAGCGCATGAAAGCTGCTAATGCTGCAAGGCGTTTGGGATCGGCAGGTTGCACTGAGTCTGTTTTAAAGCCATCTGGATACTCTTCCACAATAAAACCGGTAGTGAAATCACCAGAAACAAAACGGGGATGTTGTAATAAGGCAGCCTGAAAAGGGATATTCGAATGAATACCACGAATCACAAAATCATTTAATGCTGCACGCATTTTTTCAATAGCTTGCGTACGATCCTTACCATGCACAATCAACTTGGCAATCATAGAGTCGTAGTACATCGGAATTTCTCCGCCCTCGTAGACGCCAGTGTCTACACGTACTCCATCGAGCTCTTGGGGTGGGCGGTATTTAACCAAGCGCCCAGTCGATGGCAAGAAATTCCGAAATGGATCATCCGCATTAATACGGCACTCCATTGACCAACCATCTAGCTTGACATCCTCTTGCTTAAAGGCGAGCTTTTCACCAGCGGCAACCCGAATCATTTGTTCCACTAAATCTAAGCCAGTAATACTTTCTGTGACAGGATGCTCGACTTGAAGACGGGTATTCATTTCCAGGAAATAGAAAGATTTATCCTTGCCAACCACAAATTCCACAGTACCTGCAGATTGGTAGTCCACTGCCTTAGCCAGGGCAACTGCTTGCTCACCCATTGCTTTTCGCGTAAGGGGATCGATAAAGGGTGAAGGGGCCTCTTCAATCACCTTTTGGTGACGACGCTGAATCGAGCAATCCCGCTCATTGAGGTAAACCACATTGCCATGGGAGTCCCCAAGCACCTGAATCTCAATATGGCGAGGACCTTCCACAAATTTCTCAATAAAAATACGATCATCACCAAAACTATTCATTGCCTCGGTCTTGCAAGCAGCAAATCCTTCAGCCGCCTCTTTATCATTAAAAGCTACACGCAATCCTTTACCACCACCGCCAGCAGATGCTTTGATCATGACTGGATAACCAATGCCTTGGGCAATTTTTACTGCCTCTTCAGTAGTGGCAATTGCTTCATTGTGGCCAGGAATGGTATTAACCTTAGCTGCTAAAGCCAGCTTTTTAGAGGCAATTTTATCGCCCATGGCAGCAATTGATTGATGCTTAGGTCCGATAAAAACAATGCCCTCTTCTTCACAGCGACGAGCAAATTGCTCATTCTCAGATAAAAAGCCGTAGCCTGGATGTACCGCTTGTGCACCGGTATCTTTACAAGCTTGAATAATCTTCTCCATAAGAAGGTAGGATTCTCTAGAAGGCGCCGGTCCAATACACACAGCTTCATCAGCCATTTGTACATGACGCGCTTCTTTATCCGCCTCAGAGTAGACGGCAACCGTCTTGATGCCCATCTTTTTAGCAGTTTTCATTACACGGCAAGCAATCTCACCGCGGTTTGCAATCAAAATTTTCTTAAACATTTTTGTAGTCATGATAGATGTGCGCCTTAAAGAGGAATGTTGCCGTGTTTACGGGCAGGATTTCTCAATTCTTTATCTTTTAGCATCGCTAAAGAGCGTGAAATACGCTTACGTGTTTCGTGAGGCAAGATCACGTCGTCAATATAACCACGGCGACCAGCCACAAAAGGGTTGGCAAACTTCGCTTTATATTCTGCTTCCCGAGCAGCTATCTTTGCTTGATCCGATTTCTCTTCACGGAAGATAATTTCTACAGCCCCTTTAGGTCCCATTACTGCTATCTCTGCTGAAGGCCAAGCAAAGTTCACATCGCCACGCAAATGCTTAGAAGCCATCACATCATATGCGCCACCATACGCTTTACGGGTAATCAAAGTGACTTTAGGTACAGTGCAATCAGCGTAGGCATAAAGCAACTTAGCACCATGCTTAATAATGCCGCCGTATTCTTGCGCTGTTCCTGGCATAAATCCAGGTACATCGACTAAGGTTACTACTGGAATATTGAAGGCATCACAGAAACGGACAAAACGAGCCGCTTTGATGGAGGCTTTAATATCCAAACAACCAGCCAATACTAAAGGTTGGTTAGCAACAATCCCAATTGATCGACCCTCCATACGCGCAAAGCCAATTAGAATATTTTTGGCATAGTCAGGTTGTAATTCAAAGAAATCGCCATCATCGACAATCTTACTAATCAACTCTTTCATATCATAAGGTTGATTTGGGTTGGAAGGCACCAGTGTGTCTAATGAAAAATCAGGCTCTTCAGTGCGCATTGCCCCATTGATCATGGGCGGTTTTTCACGATTGGAAAGTGGCAGGTAATTAAAGAAACGTCGCAGCATCATGATGGCATCAACATCATTATCAAAAGCTAAATCACACACGCCAGATATGGTTGAATGCGTTACCGCACCGCCCAACTCTTCTGCTGTTACCTCCTCATGTGTCACTGTTTTGACCACTTCAGGGCCTGTTACAAACATGTAGGAACTGTCTTTAACCATAAAAATGAAGTCCGTCAACGCTGGTGAATACACTGCACCACCTGCCGAGGGCCCCATGATGAGAGAGATCTGAGGAATCACACCAGAAGCAGTCACATTACGCTGAAATATTTCAGCATAGCCACCTAAAGAAGCAACGCCTTCTTGAATACGTGCGCCTCCAGAGTCATTTAATCCAATGACAGGGGCTCCTACTTTTAGGGCTTGATCCATGATCTTGCAGATCTTTTCTGCATGAGCTTCTGAGAGCGAACCTCCCAAGACTGTGAAGTCTTGAGAAAATACAAATACCAAGCGGCCATTAATCATGCCGTAACCAGTGACTACACCATCACCTGGTACGGTTTGCTCGGCCATTCCAAAGTCGTAGCAACGATGTTCAACAAACATATCCCACTCTTCAAAAGTGCCTGCATCAAGTAAGAGTTCGATTCGCTCACGTGCAGTTAGCTTACCTTTTGCATGTTGGGCAGCAATCCGCTTTTGCCCACCACCTAGTCGGGCAAGCTCGCGCTTTGCTTCTAGCTGTTGAATAATGTCCTTCATTTCCTACTCCTTAGAAAAATTCATGCCCCATTGCTTCGAGTAAACGTCTCGCAGCAACAGAAGCGGCCATGGTTCCTTGATTTACCTGTGCATTCAGGCTCGGTAATAGTTCTTGTACTGCTGGGTGATTTCGAAAGGCATTTTTTAGACCGGCATCTATCCTGTCCCACATCCAGGCGCCAGATTGCTGCTTGCGACGATCTTGTAATTTCCCATTCGCGTTTTGTAATTTCTGAAAATGAAGAATTTTTTCCCATAACTCGGGAATACCATTGCCTTGTAATGCGCTCAAGCTCATTACTGTTGGATGCCAATATTCTTGATTATGAGAAGCGTGGTCTGGATTACCCCCAAACCCCAATAAACGCAGAGAGCTAGTAATAAAGAGTTGGGCTCGCATTGCTGCATCGGGGTCTATATCGGCTTTATTGATCACGATAAGATCAGCGATTTCCATCACGCCTTTCTTAATAGCCTGAAGATCATCCCCAGCATTGGGTAGTTGCATGAGCAAGAACATATCTGTCATGCCAGCTACCGCAATTTCACTTTGACCTACACCAACCGTCTCAACAATCACCACATCAAAACCTGCTGCTTCAGCTACTAAAAGGGTTTCACGGGTTTTTTCAGCTACCCCACCTAATGTGCCAGATGAAGGACTAGGACGAATAAAAGCATTTTCATTGACGGATAAAAACTCCATGCGAGTCTTATCCCCCAGAATAGAACCGCCAGATATGGTCGATGAAGGATCAATTGCCAAAACTGCAACGCGGTGGCCTTTACCAATTAAATATAAGCCTAGGGTTTCAATTAAGGTGGACTTACCCACTCCTGGAACACCTGATATCCCTATACGAAAGGATTTACCTGTTTTAGGCAACAATGCATTGAGCACAGCGTCTGCACGCTTACGATGATCAAGTCGGGTTGATTCAAGTAAGGTAATAATCTTCGCTAGAGCTCGCCGCTGCGCTGATGAAGGCGCGCCGGTAAGATCGTTAACCAAAGCTTGGTCAGCTACATTGAGCATACGAATACTATCTAAGCCTATGTAGGTTTGATTGACTTGCGAATCTGCTCGAGCACGTCTTTAGCAGATGCTGGTATGGGAGTGCCTGGTCCATAAATACCTTTAACTCCAGATTCATAAAGGAACTCATAGTCCTGCCTTGGAATCACCCCACCCACAAAGACAATAATGTCATCAGAACCTTGTTTTTTTAGTTCCGCAATAATTGCTGGAACTAAGGTTCTATGGCCAGCAGCCAAAGTAGAAATACCTAAAGCATGTACGTCATTTTCTATCGCTTGACGGGCGCACTCTTCTGGCGTCTGAAAGAGTGGTCCAATATCCACATCAAAGCCCAAATCTGCAAAGGCAGTAGCTACAACCTTGGCGCCGCGATCATGACCATCTTGTCCTAATTTGGCAATCATCACACGGGGGCGACGACCAAAATCTTCGGCGAAGTTAGCAATCTCAACTTTTAATTTTTCCCAGCCTTCTGCTGAGTCGTAAGCAGCTGCATACACACCGGTCACCTTTTGAGTATCGGCGCGATGGCGCCCGTAAACTTTTTCTAATGCATCAGAAACTTCACCAACTGTGGCACGCAAACGAATAGCCTCCACAGATAACTCTAATAAATTGCCAGAGTTTTCTTGTGCCGCCTTAGTTAATGCCTCTAATGCCGCCTGCACTTTCTGACTATCACGTTTGGCCTTAATCTCATTTAAGCGAGCAACTTGACTGTCACGAACTTGGTCGTTGTCAATCATTCGAACATCAACCAAATCTTCTTTACTTAACTTGTACTTATTGACACCCACAATCACATCAGACCCAGAGTCAATCTTAGCTTGCTTTTCTGCTGCAGCCGCTTCGATTTTCAGTTTAGCCCAACCACTCTCTACCGCTTTAGTCATACCACCCATACCATCGACTTCTTGAATGATTTCCCAAGCTTTATCTGCCATCTCCTGTGTGAGGTTCTCCATCATGTATGAACCTGCCCATGGATCAATTACGCTTGTGATGTGGGTTTCTTCTTGAAGAATTAACTGTGTATTTCTTGCAATCCGGCTTGAGAACTCGGATGGTAAAGCGATGGCCTCATCAAAGGAATTCGTATGTAAAGATTGTGTACCGCCAAATATTGCGGCCATCGCCTCTACAGTAGTGCGAACTACATTGTTATAGGGGTCTTGTTCAGTCAAAGACCAACCTGATGTTTGGCAATGAGTCCGTAACATCAAGGACTTAGGATTTTTAGGCTCAAAGGATTTCATGATGCGCCACCAAAGCAGGCGGGCAGCACGAAGTTTGGCTACCTCTAAATAGAAGTTCATACCAATTGCAAAGAAAAATGAAAGTCGGCCCGCAAAGCCATCAACATCCAATCCTTTAGCTAATGCAGTTTTGACATACTCTTTACCATCAGCTAATGTAAATGCCAACTCTAAAACCTGATTAGCGCCAGCCTCTTGCATGTGATAACCCGAAATAGAAATCGAGTTAAATTTAGGCATATGCTTGGCGGTGTATTCAATGATGTCGCCAATGATCCGCATTGAAGGCTCTGGTGGATAGATATAGGTATTACGCACCATGAACTCTTTAAGAACATCGTTTTGAATGGTTCCAGAAAGTAGCTCTTGTTTAACCCCCTGCTCTTCACCAGCCACAATATATCCAGCCAATACCGGCAAGACTGCCCCGTTCATCGTCATCGAAACCGAGACCTTGTCCAATGGAATACCATCAAACAAAATTTTCATATCTTCAACTGAGTCGATGGCTACGCCAGCTTTACCCACATCACCAGTTACGCGGGGATGATCGGAGTCATAACCACGATGGGTTGCTAAATCGAATGCTACAGAAACACCTTGACCACCAGCATCCAAAGCTTTGCGATAAAACGCATTGGATTCTTCAGCAGTTGAAAAACCAGCGTATTGGCGAATAGTCCAAGGGCGGACTGAATACATCGTCGCTTGCGGACCACGTACAAACGGCTCAAAACCTGGTAATGAATTCGTGTAATTTAAGCCATCCACATCCTCAGAGGTATATAAGGCTTTTAATTGGATTCCATCTGGTGTTTTCCAGCCCAATTTACTCACATCTCCACCTGGTGCGGATTTTTGAGCTGACTTACTCCAATCTTCCAAATTACTGGCTTTTACATTAGGCCAAGTATTGCTTGCAGCCTTATTTTCACTATTTCCCATAAAGCACTCCTAGTTGGCTTTATTACATTGTTTTGTATTGTTGCTTAATTAGTAGGGGTATTTTGCTTGACTTTTTTCTATTTGTCTAGATACTGTATACATAATTATGAATACAAAATTACTAAATAGACCTCTTTCTGAAGTTGTGGCGGAACGCCTTCGTACTCAGATATTCGCTCACGAGCTGGCCCCAGGCAGCTGGTTAGATGAGCAGAGCCTTGCCATTGAGTTTGGTATTAGTCGTACGCCGATGCGGGAGGCCATCAAGGTCTTAGCATCAGAGGGGCTAGTTACCACCAAAATGAATCGTGGCGCCTATGTCACCGAGGTTGATCGTCATGATTTAGAGCAAATATTTACAATTCTCTCCCTACTTGAAGGTCAAGCTGCTAAAGAAACTGCCGTTAAAGCCACAGAAATGCAGCTTACCCAGCTAGATAATCTTCACCACCGTCTAGAAAAAGCGGCTGCAGATCGTGATTTAGAGCAATTCTTTGAAATTAATGTGAAATTTCATGATTTAATCCAAGAAATCGCTGGAAATCAGTGGATGAATGGCGTGATTGTGGACTTAAGGAAGGTCCTCAAACTGCAACGGCGGGATTCCTTAAGTCGCAGCGGACGGATGCAGAGCTCACTACTAGAGCATCGAGAAATACTCCAAGCTATATTAAAAAGAGATTGTGTGGGTGCTGAGGCCGCTATGCGTAAGCATTTGGCTAGAGGACTAGAAGCGGTCCAGTAAGCCCATAAAAAACAATGGCTTAGAGTATTAATCTAAGCCATGAAATCAAATACAAATCCTTGGAGATTTACCTCTTAACTATCAAGTTTCCTGGCAAGCTAGCAATGTACGCAGAAATATCTTGCAGGTCGGCTTTTGAAAAGGCCTGAACTTGAGAAGACATCACCGCATTATTGCGACCATATTGTGAATTTGAATTACCTACTTGGTAAGCTTGCAAGGCGTAAAAAAGATAATCTGGGTATTGGCCACCTAACTTAGGATAAGCGGGCAAGATTGGTGCGTTGAGCCCTGCGCCATGGCAAGAAGCACAATTTGCCTTCTCAACAAGGGCCTGACCTTTATCGACGCTCGCAGCATTTGCCACGTTTAGCAAACCAAGGCTAGATAACAGAGCTATAGTAATTAGTGAGAATTTCATAAACGTACCTCTAAATATCACTTTAATGGATTATTAGGTGAGCTAGCTGATTGCACAGCATAGTACTCGCCAAGATCAGCCATGTCTTGATCGGACAGGCTTGCAGCAATTGAACGCATGGTTGGATGCTTTCTTTCGCCTTTTTTATAGGCAGCTAAAGAGCTAGCAATGTAAGCGCCATTTTGTCCGCCCAAGATTGGCACTCTGTAGACTAAAGGATAGTCGGCTCGGTAATCAGGAATAGAATGGCAGCCAATACAGAGCCATACTTTTCCTTGGCCAGCAATGGGGTCACCTTTAAGGTCTGCAGCATGGGCTACAAAACCAGTAAATGCCAAGCTAGCAGCAAGGGCTAATTGGGGAAGAATGCGGTGTTTTTTCATAAAAATCATTGGTAAGAAGTTTGATTTAGATCAATTTGGAAAGAGTATAGCGGAGACTGGGCATCGAGATCGATCCAGCCACCAAAAACTAGTGTAAACACTGAATTTATCAGTCCTAGCAAGGCTTTTTTATAGCTTTTTTAGCCACTTTCAGTTTCAAAGTAAGATCTTGACTTCATTACATTAAGGTCACTATGTCTACAAATATTATTCAAGGTCGCTTAAAGAGCCTAGGAATTGAATTACCCTCAGCAGGCCAGCCTGCAGCATCCTATGTCATGGCCGTTACCTGTGGAAACACCGTTTTCTTATCCGGCCATATTGCTAAACACCAGGGTGAACCTTGGGTTGGAAAATTAGGCAACGATATGGATACTACGACCGGTCAAGCGGCAGCACGCTCCATTGCTATCGATCTCATGGCTACTTTGCAACAGCATTTAGGCTCATTGGATAAAGTGAAGCGTATTGTCAAAGTCATGGGGCTAGTTAACTCCACCCCTGAATTTACAGAGCAACATCTCGTTCTTAACGGCTGCTCTGAACTATTGTTTGAGGTGTTTGGTGAGGTTGGCAAACATGCCCGCAGCGCATTTGGTGTAGCTCAAATACCCCGCGGCGCTTGTGTAGAAATCGAGCTCATCGCTGAGATTTAACGTAGATTAATATCTCAATTTGCCTTTAGTTTGCCGTCTTTCAAGCGCGGTTCTACAAAGTGCCCCTTACGAGCGCGATTACCGGCAAATGATTTAAGCGTTTTCGCATCGAGGTTTAAGTCGGTAGGCTTACCAGCGCGACCTACTCCAAAATAAGAAGCGCCTTCTGAACCCACTGCAATTGCCGAGGCGAGTTTTTCATTACCATCTAAGCCCATTAAGATTACCCCTTTGCCACCCGTGGGCAAGCGTTTGAGCTCATCTAATGGGAAGACCAATAACTTGGCACTTTCTGAGAGGCAAGCTACCTGCTTCATACCTTGCACTACCTTTACCGCTCCTAGAGGAGCATCACCACCCGGGAACTTGACATCAATTCCCACAAAGGATTTACCAGCTTTATTGCGAGTTGTCATATCGGCAACATTTGCCAAGAAACCATTACCTGCTCTAGTAGAAATCAAGACTAAATCATCTGCTTGGCCGGCGTAATAAGCCACCATTTGTGAGCCAATTGCTAAGTTAACAAAACTCGTTAATGGTGAACCATCACCCCTTGCACCGGGTAATTCACTGACTGGTACGGTATAGACGCGCCCATCACTGCCAAAACCTTGGATGACATCAACCGTTCGACACTCATATGTCTCGTAGAGGCCATCTCCAGCCTTGAAAGCAAATTGCGTAGCATCGTGTTCATGGCCTTGGCGAACGCGAACCCAGCCTTTTTGAGAAACAATCACGGTTACTGGCTCATCAACCACCTTAGTTTCGGCTATCGCGCGCTTGTCTTCTTGGATTAATGTGCGGCGATCATCGCCAAAATCTTTAATGTCAGATTCAATCTCTTTAATGATACGTTTGCGTAAAACTGTATCGCTTTGCAGTAACCCTTCCAAGTCATCACGTTCAGATTTAAGCTCTTTGAGCTCTTGCTCGATCTTAATTCCCTCTAAGCGAGCCAATTGGCGCAAACGAATATCCAAAATATCTTCGGCTTGGCGATCACTCAGTTTAAATTCTTTGATCAGATCTGCTTTAGGCTCATCACTATTGCGGATGATCTTAATGACCTTATCAATGTTAAGAAGAACGGTTAGGCGCCCTTCTAGGATGTGCATGCGGTCTTTAACTTTACCTAAGCGGTACTGCGTACGACGAGTCACTGTTGCTACGCGGAACGTAATCCACTCAAAAATAATGTCTTTTATGCCCTTTTGACGTGGTCGCCCATCATTACCAATCATCACCAAGTTCATCGGTGCATTTGATTCTAATGAGGTATGGGCTAACAGCAGGTTTACGAACTCATTGACATCAATATTTTTGCTCTTTGGCTCAAATACCAGTCGCACAGCAGCATCTTTACTCGACTCGTCACGCACACCATCAAGCACATTCAAAATAGTCGATTTAAGGTTATTTTGTTCAGGCGTGAGGGTTTTCTTGCCAACCCTGACCTTGGGATTAGTGATTTCTTCAATCTCTTGCAAAACCCGTTGCGAGGAGGTGGCTGGGGGTAGTTCATTAACGATGATTTGCCACTGACCACGTGCCAACTCTTCTACTGACCAACGCGCCCTTACTTTTAAGCTGCCACGACCTAATTCATAAATGGCGGCAATGTCTGCGTTTGCAGAAATAATTTGGCCGCCTCCAGGGTAATCAGGTCCAGGCATGATTTCTAGGAGATCAGAGGTTGTCATCTTGGGTGACTTCATCAAGGCAATCGCTGCGTTAGCGACTTCACGTAAATTATGTGATGGAATCTCGGTTGCCATACCCACTGCAATGCCTGATGCCCCATTGAGAAGAACAAATGGCAACCGTGCTGGCAATAATTTAGGTTCTTCAAAAGATCCATCATAGTTAGGCGCAAAGTCGACAGTGCCTTGGTCGATTTCACTCATTAACAAGCCGGCAATCTTGGTTAAGCGTGCTTCGGTATAGCGCATAGCCGCAGCGCCATCACCATCGCGTGAACCAAAATTACCCTGCCCATCGATTAAGGGGTAGCGTAGTGAAAAGCTTTGCGCCAAGCGAACTAAGGCATCATAGGCAGATTGATCGCCATGTGGATGAAATTTACCTAATACATCACCGACTACACGGGCACTCTTAACAGGCTTAGCATCAGCGCGCAATCCCATCTCACTCATGGAGAACAAAATACGGCGCTGGACGGGTTTTTGACCATCGGCTACATCTGGTAGGGCGCGGCCTTTCACCACGCTAATGGCGTAATCTAGATAAGCACGCTCTGCATATACCGCTAGAGTGAGACTGTCTTTGCCATCTTCATTTAATTCAATGGTATTAGGATCATGCGGATCATTCGGACCGCCCGTTTTTGTAGCAAGCATCTGCGTTGCATCAGAAAACAAATCGGCTTGCTCAGTTAAATGATCGCCAGGGGTCTTTTTTGTACTCATTAAATATCAGCCTCCACTTCATTACCACGTTCTTCTAACCAGTCGCGACGCGCCCCAGACTCAGATTTACCCATCAACATATCCATAGTCTTAATGGTTTCGTCTTCAGTCCAATTGCCTAAAGTCACAGGGAGTAAACGGCGGGTATCCGGATTTAAGGTCGTATCCCATAATTGCTCTGCACTCATTTCCCCCAAGCCCTTAAAGCGGGAGATTTGCCAAGCAGATTCTTTAACGCCTTCTTTGCGTAATTTATCTTCAATCGCTTGTAACTCATTGGCATCTAAGGCATAAATCTTTTGTGCTGGCTTTTTACCTCGTGCTGGGGCATCGACTCTAAACAAAGGTGGCCTAGAAATATGAATATGCCCTTGCTCAATCAATTTGGGGAAATGTTTGTAAAACAAGGTTAGCAGCAATACCTGAATATGCGACCCATCTACGTCCGCATCAGACAAAATGCAGACCTTGCCATAACGTAAGTTTGATAAATCAGGGTTGTCGCTAGCCCCATGGGGATCTACTCCAATGGCGACGGCAATATCGTGCACTTCATTATTAGCGAATAAACGATCGCGCTCTGCTTCCCAAGTATTGAGCACCTTTCCACGCAAGGGCAAAATGGCTTGATATTCTTTATTGCGGCCCATTTTGGCTGAACCTCCTGCAGAATCACCCTCAACGAGGAAGATTTCATTTAGGCCAATGTCTTGGCTTTCACAATCAGTCAGTTTTCCGGGTAGCACGGCTACCCCAGAAGATTTTTTCTTTTCTACTTTTTGACCAGCACGCGTTCTAGCTTGTGCTTGCTTAATCACTAAGTCAGCTAGCTTGCGCCCGTAATCCACGTGTTGGTTTAACCAGAGCTCTAAAGCCGATTTAACGTAGCCGGAAACCAAGCGCACAGCATCACGTGAATTCAAACGTTCTTTAATCTGCCCCTGAAACTGGGGATCTAAAACCTTGGCCGATAAAATAAATGAGGCCCTTGCAAACACATCCTCAGGCATGAGCTTGACACCTTTGGGTTGTAATGCATGCATCTCTATGAAGCCTTTGACCGCATTAAAGAGGCCTTCACGTAAGCCACTTTCATGAGTTCCGCCTGCTGGAGTAGGAATAAGGTTGACATAACTCTCACGTACTGGTGTGCCATCTTCTGTCCAAGCCACAACCCATGCAGCACCTTCACCTTCAGCAAAGGAATCATCATCGCCATTACCAGTGGCATATTGTTCAGCCTCAAATGGTGGAATGACTTCCGCTCCATGTCCTGCTTGGGCAATTGCTTCATTTAAATAACCACGCAAACCTTGAGCATATTGCCAAGTTTGGCTATCACCGGTCTTTTCTTGAATGAGAGTTACTTTAACGCCAGGCAAGAGAACTGCTTTAGAGCGCAAAAGACGAATGAGATCATGCAAAGGAATAACAGCGCTATCAAAATACTGGCTATCTGGCCATGCACGGACGCGAGTACCGTGAGATTTATCCTCTTTCCCTGCAGCAATCGTTTTCAGTTTTTCAATGACGCGACCATCAGCAAAGGTCAATGTAGAGACTTTGCCATCACGCCAAACTGTGACTTCAAGGCGCTTAGATAATGCATTGGTGACCGAAACACCCACCCCATGCAAGCCACCCGAGAAGGCATATGCACCGCCTGAACCTTTTTCAAACTTACCGCCAGCATGCAACTGAGTAAAAACAATTTCTACTACGGGTAATTTTTCAGTAGGATGGATTCCCACCGGAATTCCGCGGCCATCGTCTTCAATACTCACGCTACTGTCGGTATGCAAGGTGACAGTGATGTGTTTGCCAAACCCCCCTAAAGCCTCATCTGAGGCGTTATCCAATACCTCCTGTATGACATGAAGTGGATTATCGGTGCGGGTGTACATACCAGGTCGTTGACGGACTGGTTCGAGGCCCTTAAGGACTTGAATCGAGGATTCGCTGTATTCAGATGTTTTACGTGTAGCCATGCGCGCAAATTGTAGTCATGTCTGAAGTAAAAACCGAACTTTTCCAAAATTAACCCTACATCCATGCCAAAATCACGATATGGGAGCCTTAAGTCATATTCGTGTTTTAGACCTTAGCCGTGTGCTTGCCGGCCCATGGTGCACTCAAAATCTAGCCGATTTAGGGGCCGATGTTATTAAAGTCGAAAAACCAGGCGAGGGAGACGATACGCGCCATTGGGGGCCTCCTTTTGCCAAGGATGAAAAAGGCCAAGATACCTCTGAAACAGCCTATTTCATCAGTATTAATCGCAATAAACGCTCTATTACGGTGGATATTAGCAAACCAGAGGGCCAGGAAATCATCCGCCAACTTGTTTTAGAGTCAGATGTGCTGATCGAGAACTACAAAGTTGGCCAGTTGCTTAAATACGGGCTGGATTACGAGAGTCTTAAAAAGATTAAACCAGAATTGATCTACTGCTCAATTACCGGTTTTGGCCAAACAGGTCCTTATGCCCACCGCCCTGGTTATGACTTTATCGTCCAAGGCATGGGGGGATTTATGAGTGTCACCGGTGAACACCAAGATTTTGAAGGGGCTAGCCCTCAAAAAGCAGGGGTGGCGATTGCTGATATTTTCACGGGTATGTACGCCAGCACAGCTATATTGGCAGCTGTCGTGCATCGGGATCACACTGGACAAGGTCAAAACATCGATCTAGCCTTGCTCGATACCCAAATTGCAGTAATGGCCAATGTTGCTAGTGCGTATTTATGCTCACAAGAGTCTCCCTTACGCTGGGGTAATGCCTCACCCACAATTGTTCCCTACCAAACCTTTCCCACCCTTGATGGCTGGATTATTGTGGCTGCTGGAAATAATGGGCAATTTAGACATTTTGTGACTACCGGTGGCCAAGCCGATCTAGCAGATAACCCCTTGTTCTCAGATAACCCTATGCGGGTAAAGCATCGCAAAGAGTTAATTCCCCTGTTAGAGGCTATGACTCGCAAAAAAACTAAGGCGCAGTGGATTAGCGCATTAGACGAAGCGGGAGTTCCTTGTGGCCCCATTAATAACTTCAAAGAAGTCTTTGAAAATGAGCAAGTATTAGCCCGATCAATAGAAATGCAGGTGCCCCACCCTAGCGCTGGGTCTATCAAACTCGTAGCTAGCCCCATGCGCCTCTCAAAAACCCCTGTGGAATTGCGCCTAGCACCCCCGACCCTTGGTCAACATACCGATGAGATCCTCAAAGAGCGCTTACACCTTGATCCGCAGCTCATACAAGACTTACATATCAAGGGTATTGTCTAGGGTCTATGACTAGCACTATTTCCCCTCCAAAACTAACTCTTGCTCAGGTTCTGATCTATGGCGGTTTAATGGTGACCCTATCCATGGGCATTCGTCATGGCTTTGGACTCTTTAACCTTCCCATTACTTCCGCCAATGATTGGGGAAGAGAAACTTTTGCCCTCACTATTGCATTACAAAATTTGATTTGGGGCGCAGTTCAACCCATTACAGGCGCTCTAGCAGATCGATATGGTGCATTCAAAATCATGATCGCTGGCGGTATTTTATATGCCCTCGGTTTAGCCGGAATGGCGGTCTCTACTGATGCGCTGAACTTTTCAATCGCTGGCGGTTTGTTCATTGGTCTTGCGCAAACTGCCACCACTTACAGTGTTGTCTACGGCATCCTCGGCAGAAATGTTTCTGCTGAAAAACGAGTCTGGGCTATGGGTATTACAGCAGCCGCTGGTTCGTTTGGACAGTTCTTAATGATTCCTGCAGAGCAAGGTTTACTTTCTGCATTTGGTGCACAAGATGCATTGTTGCTATTAGCGTTAATGGCTAGCTTAATGATTCCAACTGCTTTTATGTTGCGTGAAAAGAATTTTGTTCATTCACATAATCTAGGTGATCAAACTATTAAACAAGCTTTAAAAGAAGCGCTTGCCAACCCAAGTTTTCGTTTGCTTACCTTAGGGTATTTTGTTTGTGGATTTCAGGTGGTGTTTATTGCAGTGCATTTAGCGCCCTATCTCAAAGATTTATCTGCCATCTACCCTGCTGTAGGAGCGCCAGTAGTTGCGACTACTGCTCTTGCACTAATTGGTTTATTTAATATTTTTGGCACCTATAGTGCTGGCATATTTGGTCAGCGATTTCCCAAGCGTTATCTTCTATCAGGAATATATATTGGGAGATCTATTGCCATTACTGCCTTCTTATGGTTTCCCTTAAGCCCAATGACTACCTACATCTTTTCCGCCATCATGGGTTTTCTATGGCTTTCCACTATTCCTTTAACGAATGCGATTGTGGCGCAGATCTTTGGCGTTAAATACCTCACTATGCTTTCTGGCCTAGTGTTCTTTTCGCACCAGTTGGGCAGTTTTTGCGGCGCTTACTTTGGCGGCTATCTTTATGATCGCACTGGCTCTTACATGCTTGTTTGGGAAATTGCCATTGCTCTAGGTGTATTTGCTTTCTTAGTTAATCTACCAGTTAAAGAGCGCCCAATCCATCGCGTTGCAGTTGCACCATCTTCCTAGAATATTAATTGTTCATTTTTAATTATTTGATCCATGCTAATCAAACTAAATAGCTCACCTTTGCTTAGCTGGTTTTTAACCGCTATTGCTTTATCGGTTTTGGGATTTATTTTTGCCTCATACTTTGCACCCGAGATGGTGGTGGCATTAACGAATCAAGTATGGGCACTATGTGGCTGGTAAGCTTTAAAATGTCTTAACATCATTGCCGTAACTGCTTTTTGATTTGTTTTATTTTCTTTATTTTCTTTATTTTCTTTTTTTGGTTTTTTTTAATTTTTATCCCAGCAATCAAAAAATCTCGCCGTAGCACAATGGATAGTGCACATGCCTCCTAAGCGTGGGATACAGGTTCGATTCCTGTCGGCGGGACCAATTGATTCATCAAAACTTATCCACAGCTTTTGTGGATAAAACTCCAAAAGTTTTCCTAAGTATCCGATTTGTATAGAGTGACCTAGCTTGCTTAAATAATAAGCAGTATTTTCTTACAACAATTTCTTAAAAAACTAGTATTGACAAATTTAGTGGAATGGCGGGTATTTCCTAAAGGGATTTCTGGTGCTTTTCTCTTACACTTGCCAGATGTATGCACTGAACACCAGCACCTTAGCTGCTTTAGAGGAAATGCTCCAAAATACTGCTAGAACAGCTCCTGCTGATTTTATGCCTATACATTTTGCACGGGGCACCAAACCGGGGCAAGTGATGGGTTATCTCAATCCTGATTTCATCGCCTTTATACAAGAATCTCTTGCTAAAGACCCTATTTCACATCTTCATATTAATCATGAGCGCTTCACAATTGGTGATGCTAAACCCCTTGCACTATCGATTAGCCTAGCTAAATTAGCTGATCGGATGCACCAAGGGGGCTATATCCTCGGTTGGCGTCATGAAGAATTTGCTTGGGTGGACCAAGATGGTCATGCCTACTTTCAGCTAGAAAGATCTGCCTTTAGGGCTTTTGGTTTTCAGAGTATGGCAACCCATGTCAATGGATACACTAAAGCAGGCAATCTATGGCTAGGCAGACGTAGTGAGAATAAGCCAACCGATCCAGGCCAGTTAGATAACTTGGCTGCCGGTGGCATTGCTGCCAATGAAACTCCTTGGGTATGTGCCCGTCGGGAGCTTTGGGAAGAAGCTGGGGTTCCTGCGCAGCTTTCAGATCAGATTGAGCCTGCTGGACTAATACATATGCGCCGCCCGATTACCAATCGGGGATTTCATGATGAACAGCTCTTTATTTATGATTTAGAGCTCTTAGAAAGCTTTGTACCGACCAATTACGATGGTGAAGTCAGCGGTTTTATAGAAATCTCTTTTTCCGAGGCGGCTGCCCGCATTTTGGCTGATGAATTTACGAGCGATGCTGCTTTTGTTACCGCAGACTTTATCTTGCGCAAATACCGCTCGTAAATGCCATCGTCTCCTACTTTTGAAATTCGTGGTTAAATTGATCCTAAGGATGAAACAGGGGTGCCCTTTAAGCGTAGGATAACTTTGAGGTGCTGAGAAAGACCCTAGAACCCGATCCAGGTAATGCTGGCGTGGGGAGTTTGCATCAGACCGTCACCCGGTTTCGTCCATCTACAACAGTCAGGAGATGGGCATGAGCACAAATAAAAATAAAACGAAACAAGAAATTCCGAGTTTAAAGAGCTTAGAACGTGACTTTGGGCAAAAATTTGCCTACCCCGCATCCACCAAAACCTATTTAGAAGGTTCTCGAGCGGATATTAAGGCCCCTATTCGGATGATTGAGCAACTCTCTACCCGTGTGGGTGAGCAGATGGTGCCAAATCCGCCCGTGCCGGTTTACGATACTTCTGGCCCCTACAGCGATCCCGAGATAGTGATTAACCTGGAAAAAGGTTTACCACTCTTACGTAAAAGTTGGATTGCAGAGCGTAATGACACTGAGCAATTAGCAGGCCCCACTTCAGAATATGGAGTTGCTCGTTCACAAGATAAAGAAACTCAGCACTTACGCTTTGCGCATATAGGTGCTCCTCGGGTTGCAAAAGCGGGCAGTAATGTGAGTCAAATGTATTATGCCCGCAAAGGGATTATTACCCCAGAAATGGAATACGTTGCCCTGCGTGAATCCATGGGTCTTGAACAATTGCGCAAAGATCCTGCCTACAAGCAATTGCTTAAGCAACATCCTGGCAAGTCTTATGGTGCAAATCTACCCGATATTGTTACCGGTGAATTTGTTCGCTCTGAAATTGCCGCTGGACGCGCGATCATTCCGGCCAATATTAATCACCCAGAATTAGAGCCAATGATTATTGGTCGTAACTTCCGCGTGAAGATTAACGGCAATCTTGGTAACTCTGCAGTTACCTCATCCATTAATGAAGAAGTAGAAAAAATGGTGTGGTCTATCCGTTGGGGTGCTGACACCATCATGGATTTATCTACTGGTAAGCATATTCATGAAACTCGTGAGTGGATTATTCGTAATTCGCCAGTGCCCATCGGTACAGTGCCAATTTACCAAGCCTTAGATAAGACTGGTGGTATTGCTGAAGACCTTACTTGGGAAATGTTCCGTGATACCTTGGTTGAGCAAGCAGAGCAAGGTGTGGATTACTTCACCATCCATGCAGGGGTATTGCTACGCTATGTACCCTTAACAGCTGATCGCATTACGGGCATTGTGTCTCGGGGTGGTTCGATCATGGCCAAGTGGTGCTTAGCCCACCATAAAGAAAACTTCCTTTACACCAGATTTGATGAGATTTGCGAGATTATGAAAGCTTATGACGTGTCATTTAGCTTAGGCGATGGCTTGCGTCCTGGTTGTATTGCAGATTCTAACGATGCTGCTCAGTTTGGTGAACTCCATACCTTGGGTGAACTCACAGCTAAAGCCTGGAAGCATGATGTTCAGGTCATGATTGAAGGTCCTGGTCACGTTCCAATGCAGCGCATTGAAGAGAATATGACTGAGGAGCTCAAGCATTGTTTAGAAGCGCCCTTTTATACCCTAGGACCATTGATTACCGATATTGCCCCAGGTTACGATCACATCACTAGCGGAATTGGTGCAGCGCAAATTGGTTGGTATGGCACTGCGATGCTGTGCTATGTCACTCCAAAAGAGCACTTAGGTCTTCCTGATAAAGAGGATGTTCGCGAGGGCATCATCACTTATAAGATTGCAGCGCATGGTGCTGACTTAGCCAAAGGCTTACCTGGTGCTCAATTACGTGACAACGCCCTATCCAAAGCCCGTTTTGAGTTTCGCTGGGAAGACCAATTTAATCTTGGCTTAGATCCTGAGCGTGCCCGTGAATATCACGATGCTACCTTGCCGGCTGAGGGAGCCAAGATAGCTCATTTTTGTTCCATGTGTGGTCCAAAGTTCTGTTCTATGAAGATTACTCAAGAAGTCCGTGACTACGCTGCAACACTTGATGCTGATGGTAATCCGAAAGCGAAAGTGATCCCAATTACTGCACAGGCCTCTACAGATGCAGCAAAAGGCATGCAAGAAATGTCTGCTGAGTTCCGTAAGCGCGGGAGTGAAATTTATCAATAAGCTTAACTAAGATCTATTAAGAATACGATGAGCAAAACGATTAAGCGTCAAGATAAATACGCCATTGTTGGGGCTGGCCTGATGGGTCGACTACTAGCTGTTGCACTTGCTAGACGTGGATCGCATGTAGACCTCTTTGAACAAGGTGGGCAAGAAGCCTTGGAATCACCCGCTAGAATAGCTGCTGCGATGTTAGCTCCTTTAGCAGAATCCGCTATTACTGAAGATAACGTAGTTCGAATGGGTATTCATAGTCTGCCAAGGTGGCAAAAACTCATTAGCGAGTTAGCTAGCCCGGTGTATTTTCAGCAAGATGGCACTTTGATCTTGTGGCACCGTCAAGATGCAAGTGATGCTGAACGTTTTGCTGCCCATCTTGAGAAAAACAGTGCTGCCAATCACTTGCTGGCTACACCACAACGCCTTGATAGCGCCGCCTTACATCAGCTTGAACCCAGTGTTGCGCAGCGCTTTACTCAAGGTCTTTATCTTCCCAATGAAGGTCAACTTGATAATCGTCAACTACTTGCAGCGCTTTTAGTGGAATTAGATCTTTTGAAGGTGCATTGTCATTGGCATACTCCTGCAGACCCTAGCCAACTTCAGGCGGACAATATTTATCGTTGGGTAATTGATTGCCGCGGTTTAGGCGCTAAGGCAGCTTGGCAATCAAAAACGGAACTCGTCAATCCTTTGCGCGGTGTGCGTGGCGAAGTACTGCGGTTATATGCACCCGAAGTCAAACTACGTCGCCCAACTCGCCTGATACATCCCCGTTACCCAATCTATATTGCCCCAAAAGAAAATGATATTTATGTCGTTGGCGCAACTGAAATTGAATCTGAGGACTTATCTGAGATTAGTGTGCGCTCTGCTATGGAATTACTAAGCGCTATCTATACTGTGCATAGTGGCTTTGCTGAAGCCCGAATTTTAGAGATGGCTACACAGTGTCGCCCTACGCTAAAGGATAATTTGCCGCAAATTTGGGTAAGGAAGCCTAATAATCACTCTGGCTTGATGTTGATCAATGGGCTGTATCGCCATGGTTTTATGATTTCTCCGGCAGTCATGGATTGCGCTTTAGAGTTTATCGATCATGGTGATAGTCAAACTGCAGTAAAACTAGGACTGAAACTGAATCAAGATCATTTATCCGAAGAGGTATCAGCATGCGTGTCCTTGTAAACCAAATCGAACATGACGTACCTGCTGGCAGTTTGGTGAGTAATGTCTTGTCACATGTAAAAGCGCAGCCACCCTTTGCGGTGGCAGTTAACTTCAGTTTTGTAGCTAAAGATCACTACACCGAAACCGTTTTACAAGAGAATGATCAGATTGAGATTATTACTCCTGTTACTGGCGGCTAAAAATAGATTATTTAATTACCATGACAGCCCCCTTACTTCATCAGCTCGAGCAACCCAATCATCTAGATGCACTCACCCTCTATGGTGAGACTTTTGCTAGTCGCCTATTACTCGGCACATCACGCTATCCTTCTCCGCAAGTTTTAGAAAATGCCGTTCAAGCATCCAACCCCGGCATGATTACGGTCAGCTTGCGTCGTCAAGGTAGCGCTACTGCTGTGGCCCATTCTGGTTTTTGGGATCTCATTAAAAAGATGGCAGTTCCCGTTTTACCTAATACCGCTGGCTGTCATAGCCCACAAGAAGTGATTGCAACCGCGCACATGGCCAGAGAAGTATTTGAGACCGATTGGATTAAGTTAGAGCTCATTGGGGATGACTACACCTTGCAACCTGATACTGTCAGACTAGTATCGACCGCACAAACTCTCATTAAAGACGGTTTTAAGGTTTTGCCCTACTGCACAGAAGATCTTATTTTGTGCCAGCGCCTAGTAGATGTGGGCTGCCAAGCAGTAATGCCTTGGGCTGCCCCAATTGGAACAGGACAAGGACCATTAAATCCTTATGCCATGAAATTATTGCGTGATCGCTTAAAGGTTCCGCTATTAGTCGATGCAGGTCTAGGCCTTCCCTCGCATGCATGCACCGTGATGGAGTGGGGTTTTGATGGAGTTCTCTTAAATACTGCAGTGGCATTGGCTGATAATCCGGTAGCCATGGCTAAAGCATTTGCCATGGCAGTTCAGGCTGGTCGCAGCGCTTTTTTATCGGGTGCCATGCAAGCTCAGCATTCTGCGCAAGCAAGCACCCCGCTTGTAGGAACGCCCTTTTGGCATCAGAGTGAATGAATTTAATATGAGTTTAGTTCGAGACCTTGCAGATCAAATTGTGGCGGCCCACAGTAAGGATGATTTACGTATCGCTACTCCTAGGTTTAGCTTACAAAGCCCCCCACCAAAGATCGATAACGAGCATGCTGCCGATCATTACGAACTAGCCGCTATATTAGCTGCAATAGAAATGGGCTTTATTGCCTCTGATGCCAAAATATTAGGTAAAGCATGGTCGCGCATGGTTCATCAAGATGGTGGTTTTAATCCCTCCAAATGGCCTGTTCGCCCAGAATATTTTGATCTATTGCCATGGACGCGTGATATGAACCCTCATGCTTTTGCACCGTGCCCTAAACGAATGGGTTTATATGCAGTAATGCCTGATGCTAATTGGGTAAAACGGATGGTAGAGGCTGAAGTTCCGACAGTGCAACTTCGTTTTAAATCTGAAGATAAAAGAAAGCTGAAGGAACAGATCGCTCAATCAGTACAAGCTGTACAAGGCAGTAAGACGCTTCTCTTTATTAATGATTATTGGCAAGAAGCCATCGATGCAGGTGCTTATGGTGTTCATCTAGGCCAAGAAGATATGGCTAATGCCAATTTAGAAGCTGTTAGAGCTGCTGGACTGCGCTTAGGTTTAAGCACTCATGGTTATGCAGAAATGGTTTATGCAGACCGATTTTGTCCAAGCTACATTGCTATGGGGGCGGTCTTTCCAACGAATTTAAAGAAGATGCCTACTGCACCACAAGGCTTGGGACGTTTATATAAATATGCCCAATTGATGAGCAACTATCCCTTGGTTGCCATTGGTGGTATTAATGAAAGCAGTATTCATGCGGTAGCACAAAGTGGGGTTGGCTCTGTTGCCGTTGTCAGAGCTCTAATGGGAGCAAGTGATCCCAAAGAAGCTGTAAAGCATCTTCAAGAGCTCATGAAGACGTAGTTTTTTGATACATAAAAGCTGATGTGCCAGCTTTGCCTATAACCACTAATATTTACCCTGCTCTTTTGGTAAAGCCGTAGGATAAAAATCGTGCATATGCCATAAGGGTCCAGGGCCCTCACCAATCCTCAGAAAACGTCCTGCCTCCAATCCTGCCTCGACATACGCTATCGCCTTGCCAACAGAATGACTTAGATCATGACCAACCGCTAGGTAGGTTGCAATGGCAGAGGCTAGGGAGCAGCCTGTGCCATGAGTATTAGTCGTGTTAACTCGATAGTGTTTGAATTCTTTTGACTGCACTACTTCCAAATCATCCTCTAGCGAACGCCACATTAAAAAGTCAGTAAGTTGAGTATGCGATGCATCTAGATGACCGCCCTTAATAAGGACAGCTTGCGGGCCTAGGTCAAGTAATTCTTGGGCGGCTAATTTGAAGTCTTGTGGTCCAGTGAGTTCGCGCCCCAATAAGAGTGAGGCTTCATCTAGGTTTGGTGTAATTAAACTCGCCAGCGGAAATAACTCCGTAATCATGGCTCCAGCCGTATCGTCACCACCAAGACTAGCACCAGAAGTAGCTCTTAAGACGGGATCTAAAACAATTCTTTTAGCACCATGTCGCTTGAGCGCCAATGCTACAGTTCGCACAATTTCTGGGCTAGCTAGCATACCAATTTTGACAATATCAACCTCAATATCCATAAAGATGGCATCGATTTGTGCCTGCACTACATCAAGATCTATGTCCTGAATACGCATGACTCCTATGGTATTTTGGGCAGTAATGGCGGTAATCACCGACATACCATATCCACCCAAGGCGGTAATGACCTTAAGGTCAGCCTGAATACCTGCCCCACCACTACTGTCCGAGCCAGCAATGGTCAATATATTTGGTATCTGTATAGAAGTAGGAAGAGATGATTTCATCTTGCTATAATATCGGCTTATTCCTCGATAGCTCAGTTGGTAGAGCGCCGGACTGTTAATCCGTAGGTCCCTGGTTCGAGCCCAGGTCGAGGAGCCAAATAAGTAAAGCCCCTAGAGCAATCT